>Ga0209200_1000027_pt1 | contig 203748 bp, 164 predicted proteins | sample AD_UKC033_MetaG_FD_184406 | JGI IMG/M metagenome (GOLD analysis project Ga0209200, IMG submission 184406) | Active sludge microbial communities of municipal wastewater-treating anaerobic digesters from USA - AD_UKC033_MetaG (SPAdes) (version 2) | ecosystem: Engineered > Bioreactor > Anaerobic...
GAAACATCGAAAACTTCCCCGATGTCATTCACAATGATCTTTCATGAAAACATGATATGGTGGTATCGCCGTGAAAGTGGTATCATTTACGGCTATTTGCCGGTATCAGTTTAGATCGGGATTAAAAAGAGAGCATAAGTAACGTAAACACGGATGGCCGGCCGGCTTAGAATTTTATTCAATGGGGATAATTGAGGGGCAATGGTCATTTTCAACAGAAATCCTTCATTGGCATCCGACTGGCTGGTGTAGTCGAATCCGAATTCACCCACGATGGATACATACCTGCTCAGGTGATAGGATGGCCGTAACCCGGCCGAATACCAATTCAGTTTATTGGTGGGCGACTGACTGTTGTCGAGGTTCTGGTAAAGCAATAAGCCCAGCAACGAAACCTTTTCACTTATGTCAATCTGCAGGTCATTCAGCACCCTGAATCTCCTGAATTTACTCACCTCCAGGGGAATCCCGGCAACGGGAACAATGCCCACGGGTTGTTCTATAATCGCTTTATAGTTTTGAGCGGCTCCGGTCCCGTAAAACAGGTTCAGCCGGTTTCTTCCTCCCCGGAACGGCACTTCGTGAAACAAACCCAATGACCAGCCATCGCTGCTTTCAATAGTATAATTCCCCTGACTGGTAACCAGTGAATCCCCGTTGAACATTGACCAGTCGAACGTCATTCCTAAATTGCCCGGACCAACAGGAATGTCATATAAACTAAAATCCAGGGTTGCTTTATTAAATACAAATTCATTTTCGGGATAAACGCTGCCGCTTGAGCTTAGCTGGTCGATGGAACCTCCCAAAAACGCTGCCGACAGTTTGATCTCCTTTCCCAGCACCAGATCTTCAAATCCGCCGCCAAATCCGCTCATGTCGCGGTACCAGTAATCTATCATATGAGCATCATGTCGGTCGTAAAAACGCTGACCTGCCCAATAGGCCAGCTCTTTCCGTTTCTTGTGGATCCCCGTCATTCTTACATAGGCCTCCCGTACCGAGGTTGTGGTCACAAAGGCATTGCTTTTACTTGTCGGGGTAACAAAGGCCAGTCGTAAGTTTGTTTCGAACCGGGCTTTATTCTCATCTGTGGTTGCATACCGAAAGAGTGCTTCAATATATGCCTCGGCTTCATTACCCAGCCGGTATTTAGCTTCGGCGTTGGGTGCTTTAAAAAAATCAAGGGGGCCACCCTGTCCGTCCAGCCCGAATCCCGATCGGAAATAGCCGTAAAATCCGAAATTATCGGCGTTTTGTGCCAGTGAAGCAGTACTGATGATGAGAAATAATGAAATAAAACAGATCCCGGGTGATTTCATGAAATACGGTTTAGATCAGCCTTATTCAAATGGTGAGAATTTAGTATCCATTATATCAATTGTCTGGTTGAATACACACAATTTGCTTTTTGATGTATCGGGTATTGGTGGTAAAATCTCTTTGCGGGTCCTTATTCAAAGATGTAGTAATATACGGTAAATATACTAGAAATCAGGAAAATATATTCGCCCTGTTCAGTTTATTTATTCATACATGATGACCATTGACATTCCCGCTTCGATCACCACTCCGGATGTCGTTGAGACTTCGTTGGGCACAGTGCGATTCTTCGATAGGTTCCCCGATTCGGCGACCGACCAAAAGGTATATGACAACCTTGACTTTCAACGCGGGGTGCAGGCGTTTCTCACCGAGTTAACGTCTGCCTATGCCTCCAAACAAAACTGCGAAGGATTTCTGGTCGGTGATTGTCTACGATCCACAGACCCGATCGCTGCTACAGACGGACCAGCAGTACCCCGGTTCCAACAGCCAGAAAACGGGCCTTATCTTCAATCCAGTCTTTCAAGATCATTCAATTTCCAGGTTTTATCCATCAGGTCCTCCAGTGGGCCGTAAAACCTGAAGACCAAAAAGAAGCCTTTTTCCGGATGGGTAGGGACCCAGTTATTTTCTTTTCCTTCGGGTGCTTTCGGACCGAAATACACATCAACCGATCCATCGGCATTCACCTGCGGACCGGTGCGGTTACCGATCGACTTATTCATGTTGCCACCGGCATCGAGCAAACTCCGGGTGGCCGGATCATAGGCCGTAACAGCCCAAAAATTCTTTGCCGGTACCCCGGGTGAGACATGTAATTTATATTTTTTACTTCCATCCAGGTATAGGCCGTTGTTATCCCGGAATGTGGTCACGTAAGCTGCTCCCGCACCCGGGGTTGTTGAGATCAGGTTGGGAGAGACCACCACACCGGAGTAGTGCCAGCGAATGCGGGCATCGATGTCGGCTACACCATCACGAACAAACGTAGTATTGTACAAAAACATGTTTTCCCAGTGCCGGTCGGGCCAATAGGGGCTGTCGGGAGAGCGGGAGTCAAACACGATGGCCCTGCACATGGCCGCTCCAAGTTTTGCGCCCTGATCAAGTATGCGATGCATGCGTTCATCGGGATGAAAGGGCTGTCCCTGAACAATGCCTAGCGTAGCCAGTCGGCCTAATTGCTCATCCCCAAACAGTTCTTTCGGTTCATACTGTATAATTTCAGTCAGCATTTCAAATGCGGAACCATCTTCCGGGACAAGGGAATTCAATCCCATTCCGTTGGTGTTGATGTAATTCCCATGGCGCAGTCCGGTGGCAAGGGGATAAATTTTCAGATTTTGCCTGAAAAAGTCAACAGCTTCTTCTCCGGTGCCGATATCACCCCAGCCGCGCATCATGATAAACACCCTGTAACTGGGCGATTTTACCTCGAAGTATCCCTCCGGAATAGTGCCGCTGTAACCAGGAGGCAGGAAGAGATAATTCCCTCCTTTTCCTTTGTCAGGCCCGACAAAACCAAAATCAACCAGGAATTTATAAGCTGCATCGTTTGCTGTTCCAAACATGCCTGGCGGAATTTCCACCACCGTTGCACCATCAATTTTCAGGTCCAGCGAACCCGATGCATAAACGGTGGAATTATTGCCTGTCAGGACAAGTTCGCTTGGCATAAGACCAGGTCCCGGCGCCACCCCTATATCCGATGCGCTTTTAAATCCAAAGTCACGGATCTGCCCTTTTACGCAGGCATAGACTGAAAGCGCGGGTTGAAAATCAAGGTAAGCCTGCGTGGCTCTTTGCAGATCCAGTTCATCATATATCTTTTGTGCAGTTTCTTCCGTGGGGTAAGCTTCCAGCTCAAACTTCAGGGTACCGAAACTGGTCTCCATCAAAGACGGGGCTGGTTTGAAATCTTCATTGGTCTGCTTTTTACCGGCCGTCTGATAGAGATTTTGCATTGTCGCATCCACCTGGGCAGATGCGGGGAAAAAAATAACTACTATCAGCCAGCTGATCAGCATGGATTTCAATAACGATGTTGATTTCATCTTTTGTTTTTTTGATTATAAATAAAACCTGTCATTAAACCAGATAGCTTTATATGGGTAAATGCTTGGATAAAGGTCTACAAATATATAGCGTGTAAAATGAATTTCTTTGAAAAGTGGATAAATTAAAAAACTCGTTGGAAAATGTTGGCATGTCGTTTCTAATTGGATATATTTGGATAGTCATTCTGATAAATAATTACACATCACTTGTAAATCGTCAGCATAATGTTAAATAGTAAGTTATAACTTTAAGATGTGGTTTGCTGCACGCGTGGGATGGATTGACCACCCTGCTCAGCTCTGTCCAATAAGGTACTGAAACTTGTTTTTTGTTATAGCCTATCTGGTCTATCAATTATTTAAAAGGAGGTCTTAAATGGTAAAAAAGAATAATTTGTCTAAGATTGCTGAAGGCGTGTTCGTTCTGACGCTTTCCGCAACTATGGCAACGGTGAATGCACAGCAGGTCAGGCATAAGATGACCACCGAAATTCCAGCTTCGATCACCACCCCGGATGTCGTTGAGACTTCGTTGGGCACAGTGCGACTCTTCAATGGGTTCCCCGATTCAAAGACAGTTCAGAAGATCTATGACAACCTTGACTTTCAACGCGGGGTGCAGGCGTTTCTCACCGAGTTACCGTCTGCCTATGCCTCCAAACAAAGCTGCGAAGGATTTCTGGTCGGTGATTGTCTACGATCCACAGACCCGATCGCTGCTACAGACGGACCAGCAGTACCCCGGTTCCAACAGCCAGAAAACGGGCCTTATCTTCAATCCAGACGGATCGGTAGATATTTATTTCGGCCCTGGACCACCTCCCGGCAAAGAGAATAACTGGATCCAGACAATCCCCGGTAAAGGGTGGTGTACAATACTCCGTCTTTACGGTCCGCTCGAATCCTGGTTCGACAAGACCTGGCGGCCGGGTGAAATTGAGTTGATGAAATAAATCAAACAAATTTTATAATGAAAATAATCAAATTTTTAATTCTTGTATCTGTAGCATTCATAGGATTCAGTTGTTCGCAATCATCCTTCCACAATGCTCAAAATGCCAGTGATCCCCTTGATCAGTGGAATGAAGGCCCGGCAAAAACGTCCATTTTAAATTTCATTAAAACAGTCACCGATGAAACCAATCCGAATTTTATTCCTATACCAGACCGTGTGGCCGTTTTTGATATGGATGGAACCTTTTTGCTGGAAAAACCCAACCCGGTAAATTTTGATGTTATCATCAGATGGATGGTCCAGCAAATGTCCGGCAACCCGGCGCTAAGTCAGAAACAACCCTACAAGGCCATTTATGAAGAGGACTGGGCATATTTTGACACGCTCGGCTATTTTGGAGATGATGGGCTCTACAGTATTTTGCTTAAGGCTACTGATGGTTACACTGAAGACCAATACAGGGACGCCATCCTTAAATATTTTAATGTGGTTGCTGACAAACGGTTTAATAAACCATACGATCAACTGGTTTATGTTCCTATGGTACAATTGATCCAATTACTGCAGGATAAACAGTTCGAGGTTTTTATCGTTTCGGGTTCAGATCCACAGTTTACACGCGCCTTTTGTGAAGAGGCAGCTAATATTCCAGCTCAAAATGTCATTGGCTCAACCGTGTTGACCAAATGGGTCGAAACCGATACAGGATCCTATTTTATCAGGGTGCGCGAATTTGTGGAACCTATTAACGATGAAGCCGGCAAACCGGTTAATATCCTCAATAAAATCGGCAAGGTTCCAGTGATCGCTGTTGGAAATTCAGCCGGCGACTATCACATGCTTGAGTACAGTAAAAATGTCCCCTTTAGCTTGCAGATGATCGTAAACCATGATGATTCGGTAAGGGAATATGATTACGAGGCTGAAAAGATGAAAAAGCTATGTCAGGACAATGGATGGCAGGAGATCAGTATGAAAAAGGATTTTAAAGTGATTTTCAGCGATTAACGCATGAAAAAAGCCCGTGGCGATAACCATCGGGCTTTTTTGCCACGCCCCTTACTTACGTAAGTTGCAAACGGATGACTTCCTATACCGCTCAGCTTTTCTTAAGGCGAGCCAGCCTTCCCCGGGTTTTTGCACCCAGAAATCCACCTATTATTATTCCAAGAAGTACCGAGAGGCCCCAGTCTGTCCAGGTGAAAAATTCCGTCGCCTGTATAAATGTCCAGGTCCCGTATGGAATCAGGAGGAATGAATTGGTAAGAAGTCCTGGATTGTACGAAGGTTTTTTCCCCTGGAAAAAATAGTATGCATCACGTTGTTTATGGCAAGCTCGAACCATATCATCGAAAATCCTACCCAGGGAGCAATGTTGGCCAGAATGGCTCCGATAATGATGATGGGCCAGGCAATGATTATGTTTACCTGGAAAACATAGCCTTCGTCCAGGGGAAATTCAGGATCCGTACCCGAGCCCAGACGGGTCTTAAGGTTAGCAAATTCTTTGAAACTGAGAGGTGAAAGGACATACTCTTCCGCCTCGTGAAACATCAGCAGAGGCAGGTGAAGCCATAACAACCATTGAAAAGGCGCCATGTCAGGCCTGAGCCACACCAGGACCACAATCAGGGCCGGTGCAATAATAAGCGTGGCACTCTGCCACAGAAAGACGCCAAGCTATAACAAATTCCATCGAATATCGAATATCGTTCAATCGGTTAATCGGATATCAAAAAAGCCCATCGGCTTTCGCCGTGGGCTTTTTTTTTTCCGCTCCCCTTAATGCTCAAAGTTGCATCCAGATGACTTTTGCTCTGTAGATATAAAGTGTTCATATTGTGAATCTCCTATTTATCAAGAACCTTGGAGTAACGGTCTTTATGTCCTAAACCGACTCATCATGCACGATAATCAGTTGGTGGTTGAAACTATTCCGACCCCATAAAAAATAATTAACCGGTTTGCTGTTCGTCAACAATCTTCATCTGGGGATGGTCAATTCAAATCGGCCGAGGAGTGGTTAGTTTGTTATGCCTGACCAGCTACTTGCAAATCGATCATTTTAAACCATCCAACTTCTTGACATTCACCCCTTTTTCACTATATTTGAACATTCTTAAGGGATTTTATTGTCCTTGACGATTTGATTAATCTCACACTACCCATTACTGCCATTCTTCTATACCGCATGGGTAGTAATCTCTTATCTGGTAATATTATGCAATTAAGCTAAGATGATATGGGGTACATTTAAAACCATTCCAATGAAGAGGTTCTATATCCTTATAATTGCGCTGCTTATAATTAGCGGCGTAAAGCCACAGTCTAAACAGCCTTGTTCGTCCTGTCTGCCAGAAGGCATTACATTTTCCACGCAAGCGCAGATTGACAGTTTCCAGATAAATTATCCCGACTGTTCAGAAATTGAGGGCGAAGTTCATATCATGGGCGACGATATAACTGATTTGAATGGATTAAGCGCATTGACTTCCATTAATAGTCTCATAATTAAAGGTAACTATTCACTGAAAAGTTTAACGGGACTTGAGAATGTAAATTCCATCGGCGCTTACTTGAACATTTCCAGCAACTTTTCCCTTGCCAATCTGACTGGTTTAGAAAACCTGACTTCCGTAGCTGGTCCTCTTGAAATTACGGGTAACAATGCTTGATCAATTTAACGGGTCTGGAGAACCTGACTTCCATTGGAGGGGGACTTCTTATATATTGGAATGATTCCCTGGCCAGTCTTACGGAATTGAAGAGCCTGTCTTCCATCGGGAGTGATCTTTGGATTCAGGATAACCATTCTTTATCCACCTGTGATGCGGAATGGCTTTGTGAATACTTATCGAATCCCAGTGGTCGGGTAATTATAATAGGCAACGAAATTGGCTGCTTAAGTGTGGTTGATGTCGGAATGGCCTGCGGGGCTCTACCTTACCTGCCCTATGGCAATTATTCTTTTCTTTCACAAGCCGATATCGATAATTTTCAAACCATTTTTCCTGATTGCACGGAACTCGAGGGCAATGTTAGCATCATCGGTAATGACATTGCCAACTTAAATGGCTTAAACGGAGTGGCTTCAATCGGGGGGAGTCTTGGGATAGCTATGACTAATTCCCTGACAAGTTTGACGGGATTGGAGAACCTAGTTTCCGTAGGAAGTGGACTTTGGATTAATGAAAATGCTGACCTGGCCAGCTTAGACGGATTGGGAAAGCTAACTTCAATAACAGCATCTTATTTGCTTTGGGAAAATGATATCCTGACCAGTTTGATTGGACTAGATAACCAGGCTTCCATTGGTGGTAGCCTGGTTATTGGAAAAATATTTCCTCCATTCGGTGGAGGAAATCCCGCCCTGATCAATTTAACAGGCCTGGAAAGCCTAATTTCTTTAGGGGCTGATCTGTTGATCCGCGATAACCCTAACCTGAAGGATATAACGGGACTGGATAATATAATTGCTGGCTCAATCCTTAACTTGTTTGTTTATGAAAACGATTCTTTATCTAATTGTGATATAAAAGGCATTTGTGATTATCTGGCAAGTCCGAACGGAACGATTGAAATCCACCATAATAAAACTGGATGCAACAGCCGAGAAGAAATCCATCAGGCTTGCACATTTGGATTGGACGAAAATAGCGCAACAGAAAGCCACATCAATAATTTCACCAATCCCACATCCAAAACAATCACCATCTTAATGCCCACCATGCCTGACAAGAACACATTTATGACCATTTATAACATTAACGGTCAGGGACTCCTATTGAGACAGATAAAAGAAAAACAAACGGTGGTGGATGTGTCGGGATTGACTACGGGGATTTATATTGTACGGGTGGTTGATGATAATGGCGTGAAGGCGGGGAAGTTTGTGAAAAATTAAAGAAACCCAGCAAAGAAAAGTTCAAAATCCAACGAATTTTATCAGATTCGGGCTTGTTTCTGGCAACACAATAAAAAAACCACTTACAAAAAGTATATAAGTGGTTGATTTTGTGAGCTCCCCTAATTTATGGATTATCGAACTTCTTCAGCCCCCTCCCAACCATGAACGGGTTTAAAGTTCAAACTGATAATTGCAAAGTTTAAGTTAAAGGCCAAAGTTGTTTAGTTAAATTACTATGTTCAATATTCAATCGATCAATGACTCAATCGTACAATGAAACAACTGAAATCAGATTGAAACATTGTAAAAGCGAATCTTTTCATGTATCTTTGAAAAGGTCAAAAATCCCTAATAGTATAAGTATGCAAGATCAGGACAATAGGGAGGGCGAACGCCGTAATGTAACGGTCATGTTTGCCGACATCTCTGGCTTTACCAGTATATCGGAAAGGATGGATCCGGAAGAAATGATTTTGATCATCAACGAATGTTTCAGGAGCATGGGTGAATTAGTGGAAGCTAATGGAGGGACGATCGATAAGTACATCGGTGATTGCATCATGGCCATTTTTGGTGCACCAGCAGCAATAGAAGAAGCCCCTCGAAACGCTTTGAATGCAGCTATAGAGATCTGTAACTGGATGGATGACTACAACGAAACGAAAAGCCACGGGAACACATTGGGAGTGCATATAGGCATCAACTCGGGAATGGTGATCGCCGGTCCCGTGGGATCAGGTGACAAAAAAGAATACACCGTAATGGGTGATACGGTTAATGTAGCATCTCGTTTAAAAGATGTTTCACATAGCGGTCAGATCTTTGTCGGCCATGAAACTTACAGGTATACCAGTCAATATTTTAGCTTCTTGGAACTTGAGCCTTTAAAATTAAAAGGAAAGGAAATGCAGGTTAGAGCCTGGAGCCTGGTTTCGCGGAAAGAAAAAGTCCATCGCGCATCATTGTTTCTGGGAAGAAACTTAGGATCGGTCATGGTTGGCAGGCAATGGGAATTCGATCAACTCATGCTTGGGTTGATGAAGCTGGTTAATGGTGAAGGAGGCATTATCAACGTGATCGGAGAAGCCGGGATCGGAAAATCACGATTGATCGCAGAACTTCGCAATAAGGATGATATCCATAGGGTAACCTTTATGGAAGGCAGAGCCTTATCGTTCGGTAGGAACCTGTCATTTTATCCTATCAAAGATGTCATTAAAAGCTGGGCGAAAATAAACGAGAACGATAGCGATAAACAAGCCTATTATAAACTCAAGGATCATACTAAAAAGTTACTCGCAGATAATGCAGAAGAGATCTTCCCGTTTATCGCCACAATGATGGGTATGCAGCTTAATGAGGAGGACAGTGCCAGGACAAAAGGTATTGAAGGGAAATCACTGGAAGGGCTTATCCTGAAAAGCATGGATACCCTGATCGTTAAATCTTCGCAGCAAAAACCCATAGTTATCGTAATGGAAGATATTCATTGGGCTGACAACTCTTCCATAGATCTTCTGGAATCACTGTTCAGGCTGTCTGAGCAATACCCTGTCTTATTTATAAACCTGATGAGGCCTGGTTACGAGGAGACCGGTAAACGAATACTTCAAGCAATCCGGTCAAGGTATCCTGACAGAAATAAGGAGATCATACTTAAGGTACTAAACAATGACGACAGCGATCATTTAATCAGAAACCTTATTAAAATGCAGGGATTTCCCGGCAAAGTTAAAAACGACATTATCAAGCAAACTGGGGGAAATCCATTTTTTATCGAGGAGATCATCCGCTCGTTTATCGATGAGGGTGTGATCCAGCAAAAAGGTGATTCCTTGTTTGTCAATGATAAGATCAATTCCATAAAGGTTCCTACAACCGTTATGGATGTCCTGATGGCCAGGATAGATCGACTGGATGAGGATAGCAGGTCCCTTCTCAAGGTTGCATCGGTAATTGGCCGGAATTTTTATTACAGGATACTCCGACGCATAAACGAAGACCGGGAAGATGTTGATAGCCTGCTGAATCATCTTGAAGATGTCCAATTCATTCGCATGCTGGAGGACAAGGCTGAAATCCAGTATATTTTCAGACATGCACTGGCACAGGAGGCGGCCTACTCATCCATCCTGCAAACAAAGAGAAAACAATTGCACATGCAGACGGCAAAAGCCATTGAATCCATTTTCTCTGAAAAGCTGCCCGAGTTTTATGGGATGCTTGCCATGCATTACAGTAAAGCAGAAGATTTTCCCAAAGCAGAAGAGTATCTGTTAAAAGCCGGTGAGGCGGCCATCAAAACATCAGCCTCCAGTGAAGCGGTACATTATTTTAGTGAAGCCCTCGAATTATATTCCAAACTTCATAGCGATCAAGCAGACCCGCATAAGGTCGTACAGATGGAAATCGCCATAGGAACCGCACATGTTAACAAGGGACAATTGGGAGAAGCTCTTCCTTATTACAGGAAAGCCATGGCTTACTATGGCATAAAATTAAATGACAGTACTTTATCTCTGGTATACATGCTGCTTTCCAGTACAGTGAATTTAATCGTTGGCATGAACTTCCCCTCACTCATTTTTAATAAAATACCCGATCGCAAAGAGAGGGAGATAATTGAGCTACATAACAAGCTATCTTCAGTCAGTGCATTCGAAAGTGATAAAATGGTAGGAGTAATGTCTTTTTGGGCGCTGCGAAAAATGATGCGGTATGACCCGGGAAAATGCAATGAAGCTGCACAAATAATGCTTATGTCTTTTTCATTGTATTCATATATCGGCATTTCAGGTAAACTACACAGGAAGGCCCTGAAGTTAATCAAAGGAAAACTGGACCAGGGCAACGTGAGAACAATGATCAATTACGAAGCTTCCAGGGCCATCAACAGCCGGTTCGAAGGGAAATGGAATGATCAGGATTATGATACCGAACTGGTAAACAATTGCCTCAGATTGGGTATAACCTGGGAAACCAGCACTTATATCCTTATGGTTTTCTTTACGGATATCGCCCGTGGAAAATTTGAGGAATCGGAAAGGAAAATAGATAAACTTGCCGAGATAGGCAGGGAATTTGATTATAACCTGGCTGTAAGCTGGCATTTGATCACTGCTGCCAGGCTTAATTTGATCAGGAGGAACCTCGACCAGGCAATGAGTTTTGTCAATCAACATATCGCATATAGTAAAAAGATCAATGATCTTCCTCCAATTTATTGGGGCTATTCCACCAAAGCCATGATCCAGGTCCTGTCACGTGATCTGGATGGAGCGGAAGAATCGCTCCAATCAGCCAGGAATTACCCCCAGGGCAGTAAGCTTAGGGTATACAGCACAATATATGTTACTGCCCGCTTTGTGATCGACCTACTCAGGTTGGAAGATGCAGTTTCGTCGAAAAGAGACAAAGATTTTGGTAAACTTAACACGAATGCCCGGAGGTCAGGAAAACAAGCATTAAAAGACGCTGCGGTATTGTCAGATAACCGTATTGAGAATTACCGCCACATGGGTACGTACTATTGGCTGATAGGCAAGCAGAAAAAGGCTTTGAAATGGTGGAACAAAGCTGTAAAAATAGGTGAAGAATATCAAGCTATGCCTGAGCTGGCAAGGGTATACCTGGAAGCAGGCAAGCGGATGGCCAGAGACAAGGCAAGGTTTAAATTGATAAGCGGCAAAACGCCCGTTGAATGTTTGGAAAGAGCAGCTTCTATATTTAAGCAATATCATCTTTCCCGGGACCTGGAAGAGATGCAGAAAGCCAGCCTGCACCGTGTATAAATAAGGCGGCCTTATGATCATTGCCTTTTGATCGACGGCTAAAAGCATATAAAATTATTGAAATAATCGGCTAAATAAAAAACGATCATCGAACCCACTCCGAAAATGTCTTTATCTCAGCAATGGTCAATAAAATCAAGGATTTTGAAAAAGGTAAAATAGAAAAAGCTGACATTTCTGCCAGCTTGTCCCGTTTGGCTCCCCGACCTGGACTCGAACCAGGGACCTACTGATTAACAGTCAGTCGCTCTAACCGGCTGAGCTATCGGGGAAGGAGATCCCGGTCTTGATCCGGAATTTCAAAAAGTGGTGCAAAATTAAAGATTAATTTCGAATTAGCAATACCTTTGCCGCAAAAAGCTACAGGCTACAAGTGATGATACAACAATAAATATCTTTAGACTAAAAGCTTGTGGCTTGCAGCTTATAGCAAATAAACCCAATGCCAAAGGTTCTCGGTATCGGCAACGCCCTCGTCGACATCATCATCACCCTGGAAGATGATCACTTGCTGAAAGAATTTAAGCTTCCCAAAGGAAGCATGCAACTGGTCGACAGGGGATTCTCCGACCATATCCTCAACGAAACCGGTTCGCTCCGGAAAACCATCGCCTCAGGGGGCTCCTGTGCAAATACCATCCACGGTCTGGCCAGCCTCGGTGTGGAAACCGGATTCATCGGAAAAATATCCCACGACGAGTTCGGCACATTCTTCCTGGATGACCTGCGATCAAAAAAGATCCGGCCATTCCTGTTCTTCAGCCAAACCGAAACCGGACGGGCCATCTCCCTGGTGAGCCCCGACAAAGAACGGACGTTTGCCACTTTTCTCGGTGCCGCAATGGATCTGACTCCGGATAACCTGGTCCCGAACCTTTTCAACGGATACGATATTGTCCACTTCGAGGGCTATCTCGTCCAAAACCACGCCCTGCTCCTGAAAGCGATGGAACTGGCCAGACAAAACCAGATGAAGATTTCGCTCGACCTTGCCAGTTATAACGTCGTGGAAGAAAACCATGATTTCCTTATCAGCGTGGTCAACGACTATGTGGACATACTGTTTGCCAATGAAGACGAAGCAAAGGCCTTCACAGGACTGCTTCCGCAGGATGCCCTGGACAAAATGGCACAGGGGTGCGATGTGGCCGTGGTAAAAATGGGAAAACTTGGCTCCTGGATCCGGTGTTCCGATGAAGTTATCCCCATCCAGCCCAACCGGGTCGACATCCGGGACACGACCGGCGCCGGAGACCTCTACGCCGCCGGATTCCTGTTCGGCTTTGTCAACCGCCTGCCGCTCGAAAAATGCGGCCAGATCGCCGCCTACCTCGCCTCAAAAGTCATCGAAACCGAAGGCGCAAAGATTCCGGAAAATAAATGGAAGGAGATACGGAAAACCGTGGAAGGGATGTGAAACATTTATCCCTTCTCTTTGTTTTTTTATTCCCGCCTTTTTCATAATTTTGCAGCCTTTTGAAAATCAAGTAATCAAATCATCAATCTGTTTTTTGCAATGAAAGTCTATCAAACCAATGAAATCAGGAACATCGCCATCATAGGTGGAGCAAAATCCGGGAAAACTACCCTGGCTGAAGATATGCTTTTCGAAGGCCAGAAGATCAACCGAAGGGGTAGCATCGAGGACAGGAATACAGTATCGGATTATCGTGAAATTGAACTGGAGAGACAAAATTCGGTCTTTGCCACCGTGCTTTTCACGGAATACAACGGGAAAAAGATCAATATCCTGGACACGCCCGGTTTTGATGATTTCGTTGGCGAGGTGGTCACCTCCCTTGTCCCCGCAGATACCGCCATCATGGTGGTGAATGCGCAAACGGGTGTGGAAGTTGGAACGGTCGTGACCTGGAAATGGGCCGAGAAGTTCAGCAAACCGGTCATCCTGGCCATCAACCACCTGGAACACGAGAATTCCAATTTCGATGAAACCGTTGCACAGCTTAAACAACGCTATGGCGGAGGGATCACGGTCTGCCAGTACCCGCTGCATCCGGGTCATGAATTCAACTCGGTGATCGACCTGCTGAAAATGAAACTGCTCAAATTCAAAGATGGCGGGGGACAACCTGAAATCCTTGACATTCCCGACAGTGAAAAAGCAAAAGCGGAAGAACTGCAGGGCAAACTGATCGAAGATCTGGCTTCCAGCGACGAATCCCTGATGGAAACTTTCTTCGAAAACGGAACCCTGACAGAAGAAGAGATGCAAAAAGGTCTTCAGATCGGACTAAAAAACAGAGGCATCTTCCCGGTTTTCTGCATCAATGCCAAGCACAACATGGGCGTGGAGCGCCTGCTGGATTTCATTTCACTGAATGTCCCGGCCCCCAACGAGATCCATCAGGTGAAAACCAAAGACAAAAAGACACTCACCTGTAATCCGGGTGACCCCGCAAGCGCATTTATTTTTAAAACCGTTATCGAACCCCATCTCGGTGAGGTTTCGTTCTTTAAGGTCTACAGCGGTGAGATCACAGAAGCCATGGATATGGTGAATGCCAATACAAACACCAAGGAACGGCTCTCCCAGCTGTTTGCCTTCCAGGGGAAAAACAGGGAAAAAGTGGATAAGCTGATGGCCGGCGATATTGGCGCCACCATCAAACTTAAAAATACACCCACGAACACAACGCTCAACTCTCCCCAGAATGCCGACGATATCATTAAACCGATCACCCTTCCCGATCCCAAGTTCAGAACGGCAGTCAAGGCCAAAAATTCGGCAGACGACGAAAAGCTGGGTGTGGCGCTGAATGAGTTAAAGAAGGTGGATCTCACGCTGAAGGGCGGTTATTACAAGGAACTGAGACAGCTCATCATGGAAGGACAGGGAGAACTTCATCTGAACATCGTTAAATGGCATCTTGAGAACCAGTATAAGATCCCGATCAACTTCATGGCGCCCAAAATCCCCTACAGGGAGACGATTACCAAAGTGGCGCAGGCCGCCTATCAGCATAAGAAACAATCTGGAGGCGCTGGGCAGTTCGGGGAGATCAGCATCGTGATCGAACCACACACCGAAGGAATGCCTGAACCATCCAAATATAAAGTCAGGCAAACCATGCGTAAATCTTCGGTCACCCCGCTTTCCATTCAGAAAGGAGATACCGAAGTAGCTGTCACGGTCAGGGGAAAGGACGAAATTCCGCTTGACTGGGGAGGCAAACTGGTATTCTACAACTGCATCGTTGGAGGTGCAATCGATGCGCGATTCCTGCCTGCCGTGCTCAAAGGTGTCATGGAACGCATGGAAGAAGGCCCGCTGACAGGATCCTATGCCCGCGACATCCGCGTGTGTGTCTATGACGGGAAAATGCATCCTGTCGACTCGAATGAAATCTCGTTCAAGCTGGCGGGAAAAGCTTCGTTCAGCATGGCCTTCAAGGAAGCCGGCCCCAAGATCCTCGAACCCGTTTACGATGTGGAGGTCATTGTCCCCGAAGATAAGATGGGTAACGTAATGACCGACCTCCAGGGCCGCCGCGCCGTCATCATGGGGATGGAACACGGAACCATCCGCGCCCGCGTGCCCCTGGCAGAAATGCTCCGCTACTCAACAGCCCTGAGCTCCCTGACCAGCGGCTGGGCGACGTACAACATGAAATTTGCGGAGTACGCTCCCGTACCCACCGATATCCAGGAAAAACTGCTGAAGGAATACGAAGAACAGGCGAAAGAGGAAGAGTGAAAGATATCTGATGAACGATTAATCGATATTTGATTTCTGATTGAATTTTTGATTTTTGCTCTTTATAATTTGATCTTAAATACAAAGAGCAATGAGCCTTGAATAATCCTCCTCGGATAATTTATGATAATTCCCGCCTACCTGGTTATGGATCATCACCTGAAGGATCTCCTTCTTTTTATCCGGTCCGATGCCCACCTGCGACAGCCTGACCGGGCAGCCAAGCGAAGTGAAGAACGCTTCAAGCTCAGCAATGGTTGCCTCCGGCGTGGCCACACCAAACACTTTCTTGCCTAAAAAGGCAATCCTGTCGGGAATCCGATCCTTGTGAAGCTTTAACCAGGCAGGAAAACCGATCGTCAGGGTGGCACCGTGGGGTATGTCGTACAGTAACGACAGCACATGCCCGATGGCATGGACGCCCCAGTCGCCTGCATTCTTCCGGCCGTTCATGGTCATGATCTTATTCAGGGCCGCCGTGGCAGCATACATGATCCGCGCCCGAAGATCGTAGTCATCCAGATGATCCAGCAACGACGGACCATATTCAATGGCCTCCTGCAGGATCGAAAATACAAACCGGTCCGACAGCGACGCATCTCCGTCATCAAAATACGCCTCCAGGCAATGGGCCATCAGGTCAGCAATGCCATAGGCCGTATAGTTCCTGGGAACAGAATACGTATAGGCCGGATCCAGAAAGGAATGACGGGGATACATCAAATCAACACCCCCGCCCAGCTTCTGCCGTTTGGCGTGATTCTGCACCACGGCAAACGGATTCATCTCTGTCCCGGTAGCTGCCAGGGTCAAAACAGCGATCAGGGGAACCGCCGTCACCGGCTTATAGCGTTTCGCATAAAAATCCCAGCCTGATCCGCTGTACGGGATCGTGATCGAGATCACTTTGCCGGAATCAATCACGCTTCCCCCGCCCACGGCCACAATGACATCCACCCGATGCTCCCTTCCCGCTGCGGCTGCCGCATCCACATCCTCAATAACGGGATTGGGACGGATGCCACCATACTTCCATACTGTCGCACCTACGGTGCTCAACTGATCCATAACCTGATCATAGATTCCATTTCGGGTAATGGATCCACCACCGTAAACCAATAAAACTTTGCTTCCGAACTCATTGACTGCTTTGCCCAATCCTTTGATCACCCCTTTTCCGAAATGCAGTTTTGTCGGATTATAGATTACGAAATTTTCCATAGAGATTTTGAATTTTGTGATTTAGATTTTTTCTGGTGCCTGGATTTTGGGATTTGCTATGACCCCACTTCCTAAACACTTTCCCTTCCTTACATCGTAAACAACTCCGAACTGGCCCGGTGCCACACCGGCAATCCTGGTCTCCGGTTCGATCCTGTACCACTCTCCCTCCTTCCATAACCGGCCCCGGGTAAATTCGGGTGTATGCCGGATCTTGAAGGTGATCTCAGCACCATCACCGGGTTCCTTAAAAGGATCCTCCGTGATGAAAAGAAAATCTTCCAGAAACACCTCTGTACTGTACTGGGAATCAGGATCGTATCCTTTCGAAACGTACAGGATGTTCTCGTCCGTGTCCTTTCCCACCACGAACCAGGGTCCCTGGCTCAGTCCGAGCCCTTTGCGCTGCCCGATGGTATGAAACCAGTATCCGCTGTGATGTCCAAGGATCCGGCCGGTTTCCAGTTCCACGATGGCGCCCTTCCGCTCACCGGTAAACTGCCGGATGAACTGGTTGTAATTGATCTTGCCCAGAAAACAGATGCCCTGGCTGTCGCGCCGGCTGGCACTGGGCAAATGCAACCTCGCAGCCATTTCCCTGACCTCTCTCTTCAGCATTCCCGACAGAGGAAACATAGCTTTGGATAATTGCTGGTAGGTGATCCTGCCCAGGAAATAGGTCTGGTCCTTTACCTGGTCCTTTGCCGTATGCAGCCAGTACAGTCCATCCTCCAGGATGACATCCGCATAGTGTCCCGTAGCGATCTTATCAAAGTCCTTCCCATAGCGGTCTTCAAAACTTCCGAACTTGATGAACCGGTTGCACATCACGTCAGGGTTCGGTGTCAGGCCTTTCTTTACCGCTGAAACGGTATACTGCACCACCCTGTCCCAGTACTCCCGGTGCAGATCGGCGATCTCGAACCGGCATCCATATTTCCGCGCTATCCAGGTTACGATCTCGATATCCTCTTCCGAAGGGCAGTCCATGAATCCGGGCTTGTCCTCCATACCGATCCGGATATAGAAAATCACCGGATCATATCCCTGTTCTTTCAGCATTGGAATGATCACCGAGCTGTCGACGCCTCCGGATACAAGTGCTGCAATGGTCATGGTGAAAGTATATGACCTCACCCCCTTGCGGGAGAGGTATCAAATTGCAAAAATAAACAGAAAACATGGCTCTCTGACGAGTCTGATCACCCCTTCCTCAGGGTGAACGAAAAGGTGGATCCCACACCGGGTGCACTCCTTACATTGACGACCTGGGTATGTGATTCAATGATGTGCTTGACAATGGCTAGTCCGAGACCTGAACCGCCGATGCTCCTGGAACGGCTTTTATCGATCCTGTAGAATCGCTCGAAGAGTCTGGGCAGATGACGGGCCTCGATGCCAATCCCATTGTCCGAAACTTCAACCAGGATGTTGTCGTCCATGTCATAATAGCTCACCTTGGTCCTTCCGCCGTCTTTTCCGTATTTTATTGAATTGTCAAGCAGGTTCATCAGAACGTGTGATATCTTTTCCCTGTCTGCGGTCACAAAGATCTCTGTTTCCCTTGTGACGCCATCCTGGAACGTAAAATGAACTCCGCCCTGTCTTGCTTTCTCCTCCAGAAGCTCAAAGGCTTCCCAGGTCAGCGCCACAATATTGAACCGCGAGAAGTCCAGTTTCACTTCCCCTGTTTCAAGCTGTGAAATGATCTCCAGGTCTTCAATGATGTTGATCATCCGTTCGATGTTTTTTTCGGCCTTCCGGAGATAGGACCGGTTGACTTCCGGATCGTCAAGTGCCCCATCCAGCAGGGTCAGAATATATCCCTGAATGCTAAAGATGGGTGTTTTCAGCTCGTGGGAGACATTTCCCATGAATTCCCGGCGGTAAACCTCCTGGTTCCTTAGAAAATCAAGCTCCTCCTTTCTTTTCAACGACCATTCCCTCACCTCCTGGTTGACTTTGTCGATGTGGTCCTCCGTCAGGTTAACCTTGATGCCTTTTTCTTCCCTGGTAAGCTTGAGGTTATGGATCGTTTTGTATACGAGCTTGATCCGGTCATGGATGGTGATCTTCAGAATGGAATGAAAAACAGCAAAGGCAGTAAGAAAAACAGCTGCCCCGGAAATAACAAACAGAATCCAGTCAAAATGCCTGGCGATTAAAAGTGAAACGGTTACGTAAACAATGCCATAACCCAACAGAACGGAAGCAGAACCGAGAAGAAGATGATGATATGGCCTGGATGACTTCATCCCTGATCATTCCTCATACTTGTAACCCACGCCCTTGATGGTCACAATGTTGGGGGAACATAGTTTTTCACGGATTTTTCTGATATAGACATCAATGGTCCGCTCTCCCACCAGCACGTCATTTCCCCAGACCTTGTTGTAGATTTCATCCCTTGTAAAGACACGGTTTGGCCTCGACACCAGCAGGCTTAGCACTTCAAACTCCTTCTTCGGCAAAACAAATGGCTGTCCCTTGTAAAACACCTTGTACTTCTCAAGGTCAATCACCATCTCCCCGGTCCCGATAACGGAGGATTTCCTGTCGCCTGGTTCGAGCCTTCTGAGCAACGCTGCAATTTTATTGATCAGCAGCCGCGGCTTAATGGGCTTGGTGATATAATCATCCGCACCGGCTTCATATCCGGCAATCTGGGAATAATCTTCGTTACGGGCGGTGAAGTAGGTGATCAGCGTATTTTTCAGATCAGGGTTTTCGCGTAATTTTTCGCAGGTTTCGATCCCGTCCATCCCCGGCATCATAATATCCAGGATGATCAATCCGGGCTGATGCTGAGCGGCCAGCCTGATCGCCTCGGGACCGTTTGTGGCGGTAATTACCTGGTATCCTTCCTTTCGGAGATTATAACCGATAAACTCCAGGATATCTTCTTCGTCGTCAACAATGAGAATGGTGATGTCTTCTTTGTTCATGTGTGAAGTAATCACTGGTATGTTATCCGGGTTGCAAGCCCCGGTGATTTTGCCTATTTAATGATTCCTTTTCTGTATTTCTCACCGATCACCTTCAGCATGTCATCCGTCATCGCTTCCAGGTTCCATTTCGGGTTCCATCCCCACTCCTGGCGGGCAGCAGTATCGTCCATTTTATTGGGCCAGGATTCGGCAATGCTTTGCTTGACAGGATCAACATCGTATGCGATCGTCATTTCCGGGATCCGTTTTTTGATGGCATTGAAGATGATCTCCGGATCGAAGCTCATGGCGGTCACGTTGAAGGCGTTACGATGGATCAGTTTTGCCGGGTCAGCCTCCATGAGCTGTATGGTGGCGTCGAGTGCATCGGGCATGTACATCATGTCGAGAAACGTCCCCTTTTTCAGAGGGCAGGTAAATTTCTTCTCTTTGATGGCAGCATAATAGATCTCCACGGCGTAGTCGGTGGTTCCCCCGCCCGGAAGCGTCAGGTTGGAGATGATGCCCGGAAAACGCAGCCCCCTGGTATCCACGCCAAAACGTTTGAAGTAATAATCGCTCAGCAGCTCTCCTGCCACTTTCGTCACCCCGTACATGGTTCCCGGGCGCTGGACCGTATCCTGGGGTGTATTGTCCAGCGGTGTCGTCGGGCCGAAGGCTCCGATCGAACTCGGGAAAAACACCGCACATCCATTCTCCCTGGCCACCTCCAGTACATTGTAAACGCCATTGACACCCACGTTCCAGGCGGCCTGTGGTTTCTGCTCTGCCACAGCCGATAACAGCGCAGCAAGATTGAAAATGGTATCGATCCTGTACTTGTTCACCACTTCCGCTATGCGCTCAGGCTCAGTGGCATCCACCCGTTCCAGCGGACCTGATTCTGCCAGTTCGGCCGAAGGCTTCGTGCTTCGCCATCCCGCAACCACATGGTCGTTTCCGTAGATTTCCCTCAAACGCATGGTCAGCTCAGATCCGATCTGTCCAACCGAACCAATGATCAATATTCGCCTCATATTAAAATAAATTTATTTGTTATTTTATTAACAGAAGCGCAAAGATACTACTTTTATCATACCGTAAAAATAGCTCAGATAAGTACGTTCCCGAAGTCCGCAAATTCATATCAAAATTCAGATATAATCCCAAAATATGAGTGTACTGACCATACGCCAGGTACAATCCGAATCAGACAGACGCACGTTCGTGAAGTTTCCGTTTCAGCTGTACCGCAACAATCCTTTCTGGGTACCGCCACTGATAGCGGATGAGATCAGGACGTTACAAAAAGAACATAATCCGGCCTTCGAATTTTGCGACGCCGCTTTCTGGCTGGCCATGCGCGACGGTCAATGCGTGGGGCGTCTTGGCGCACTCATCCATCACCTGCATAATGAAAAGACCGGTGAAGATGCCGGACGGTTTACCCGTGCTGAGTTCATTGATGACCGGGAAGTTACCGATCTACTCTTCCATACGGCTGAAAAATGGCTGAAGGATAAAGGAATGAACAAGGTCTACGGACCGCTGGGATTCACCAACCTCGACATGCAGGGTATGCTGGTGGAGGGATTTGATCATCTGCCTTCCGTTGCCTCGGTCTATCACCTGCCTTATTATCAGGAACACCTCGAGCGGCTGGGCTACCGGAAACACATCGACTGGGTCGAGTTCAGGCTCAGGGTTGTGGAAACTCCCGAAAAGGCCCGACGGCTGGCCGAAGTCATCAAAACACGGCAGAATCTTACGGTCCAGAGCCTGAGATCGAAAAAGGATATGCTGCGGGCCGGATTGCAGATATTCGATGTGCTGAATGTCGCTTTCGCAGAATTATTCAGCGTTGTGCCACTGAACGACAAGATGAAACGGTATTACATCAACAAATACCTGAACGTACTGAATCCCAGGTTCATCAAAATCATCCTGGACAAGGATAAAAACATGCTTGGATTCATCATTTCCGTGCCTTCACTTTCCGAGGCCATGCAGAAGGCTAACGGGAAACTGTTTCCTTTCGGCTTCTTGCATCTGCGGAAAGCTTTTAAAAATCCGGAAGTGGCCGATCTGTTCCTGACTGCGATCGACCCCAAATACCAGAAAATGGGATTATCGGCGTTGCTCATCAATGAATTGCAGGCAATCCTTTTGGAAAACGGGGTAAAGTATGCCGAGACCACCGGCATACTTGAAACCAACCACGATGCCATCCAGCACTGGAAAAACTATGACCATATCCAGCACAAGCGGAAACGTTGTTATATTAAACCGCTGTAATGACACCAGAAGCAAAAAATTGTATCTTTGCGCACTGTTAGCGAATTCACAGTAAAACATTAAAACATAAGCGTATGTACGGAAAAATGAAGGAGTATCTCCGTGAAGAACTGGCAAAAATTGAAGATGCCGGCTTATATAAGCATGAACGGATCATTGAAAGCGAACAGGGTGCGGAAATCGTCGTCAAGGGCAAAAAGTGCCTGAACTTCTGTGCCAACAACTACCTGGGCCTCTCCTCCCATCCGGAGGTGGTCAAAGCTGCCCATTCCGGTATTGAGAGCAGGGGATATGGATTGTCTTCTGTTCGTTTCATTTGTGGAACCCAGGATATTCACAAGGAGCTGGAACGGAAAGTCTCTGAGTTTCTTGGGATGGAAGACACGATTCTTTTTTCCTCCTGCTTTGATGCCAACGGGGCTGTATTCGAACCGCTGCTGGGTGAGCAGGATGCGATCATTACGGATGCGCTGAACCATGCTTCCATCATCGACGGGATCAGGCTTTGCAAGGCACAGCGCTGGATTTACAAGCACAGCAATATGCGCGATGTGGAAGAAGAGGATCCGGCCACCGGTAAAATGGCCAAGGGGCTGGAGCGTTGCCTGAAGGAGTCGCAGAGCTGCCGTTTCCGCCTGATCGCCACCGACGGCGCCTTCAGCATGGACGGGGATGTGGCCCGCCTGAAAGAGATCTGCGATCTGGCTGAAAAATACGACGCACTGGTCATGGTCGACGACAGCCATTGCTCCGGATTCATGGGAAAAACCGGCCGCGGCACCCACGAGTACCACGGGGTCATGGGACGGGTCGACATCATCACCACGACGTTCGGAAAAGCGCTCGGAGGAGCATCCGGCGGTTGCATCTCCAGCAGCAAGGAAATCATTTCCTGGATGCGCAACAAGGCACGCCCGTACCTGTTCTCCAATACCGTCGCCCCATCGGTGGTACGCGGTACGATCCAGGTGCTGGATATGCTTTCTTCCACAACCACCCTGCGCGATAAACTGGAAGCCAATACCATCTATTTCCGGAAGAAAATGACCGAAGCCGGGTTCGACATTATCCCCGGCGAACACCCCATCGTCCCGATCATGTTCGGCAAATACCCCGACAGCGCCAAGCTGGCCGTGACCTTTGCCAGTAAAATGCTCGACGAGGGGATCTATGTGGTGGCGTTCTCCTTCCCGGTGGTCCCCAGGGGAAAGGACCGGATCCGGGTCCAGATCTCAGCCGGCCACGAGATTGCACACATCGACAAGGCCATTGCAGCGTTTGTGAAGGTGGGGAAAGAACTGGGGATGATATAAGATTAACCGATTAACCGATTAACCGATTAACCGATATTTGATTTTGGATTTGATTTTGGATTTGATTTTGGATTTAAATCAAATATCAGATATCGGTTAATCGGTTAATCTTATATCATTTTTGTTGGTTTTTATAAGCGGTCTGGATTGTTCTGACAAAAATTGAAATCAGTTCATTCGTTTCCCTGATTGTTTTTATCAGAAATTCTTCATTTGAGCATATCCGGATTCTTTTAATGATTCTTAATGCGATATGCGTTTCTCGTAGCTCCTTCAAGAGTATTTTGATTTTATGGATAAAATCCTTGCTCGACTCTGCACTAAGAGCTTCACCATAATTTAAAGCTACCGAAGCGGATGAACGGATGATCTGATCCTTATAGTAATATCCTTCGTTTTCCTTTGGCAATAGTTTTGCAACCTGATATACCGATGCGGCAAAATCAACCAGTCTTTCCTCCAATTCCTGTCGTGTCATCATCACATTTTATTGGTTAATCCTCCAATGCCCCTAAACGTACCACCAATAATTCATTTTTTTATAAACCCAAATCATTCAATCATCCCTCCCAAATAAATCAGATATCAACTATCGGTTAATCGTTTATCAGATATCTTCTTATTTTTGCACCTATGGAAACCAAGCTTTATCTCTACAACACGCTCTCCCGCCGCAAGGAGCTCTTCATCCCGCAAAATCCTCCGTGTGTCGGGATGTATGTCTGCGGGCCGACGGTTTACGGCGACGCACACCTGGGCCACTCCCGCCCTGCCATCACCTTCGACCTGGTCTACCGCTACCTGCTCCACCTGGGGTATAAGGTCCGGTATGTGCGGAACATTACGGATGTCGGACACCTGGAGCATGACCTGGATGAAGGCGAGGATAAGATCGCCAAAAAGGCGCGGCTCGAACAGCTTGAACCGATGGAGGTCGCACAGCACTATGTGAACTGTTACCATCACAACATGGAACAGCTGAACACGCTTCCTCCGAGCATCGAGCCCGTGGCATCCGGGCACATCATCGACCAGATCAAGACCATCGAACAGATCCTGAAGAACGGATTTGCCTATGTGGTCAACGGTTCGGTATATTTCGACATTCAGGCCTACAGCAAAAAACATAACTACGGAAAATTGTCGGGCAGGAGGATCAGTGACCTGATCACGGATACCAGGGAGCTGGAGGGGCAGGGAGAGAAGCGGTTCCCGGCCGACTTTGCCCTGTGGAAAAAAGCCAGTCCCGAACACATCATGCGCTGGCCGTCACCCTGGAGCGACGGATTCCCGGGCTGGCACCTGGAGTGCTCCGTGATGGGAGCCAAATACCTCGGGATCCCCTTCGATATCCACGGAGGCGGAATGGACCTGATCTTCCCCCACCACGAATCAGAAATCGCCCAAAGCGTGGCCGCCTACGGACAGGAACATGTCAGGATCTGGCTGCATAACAACATGGTGACCCTCAACGGTCAGAAAATGGGCAAATCACTGGGAAATGCCATCAGCCTCGACGACGTATTCACCGGTAACCATCCCCTGCTGGCACAGCCCTACTCACCCATGACCATCCGTTTTTTCGTCCTGCAAGCCCATTACCGCAGTACCCTCGACTTCTCCAACGAGGCCCTCCAGGCAGCAGGAAAGGGACTGAAACGGCTTTTTGCAGGCCTGGATGCGCTTGAAAAAATCAAATCCTCGGAGCACTCCTCCGTGAAAGTCAGGGAATGGGAAGAAAAATGCTATGAAGCCATGAACGATGACTTCAACAGCCCCGTGCTCATTGCTCAGCTGTATGAAGGACTGCACACCGTCAACCTGATCGGTACAGGTGCCGAAACCATTTCCGGGGAAGACCTTGCACACCTTACGAACAGCTTCCATACCTTCATCTTTGATGTACTTGGCTTAAGACGCGAGGAGCAGGAACAGCAATCCGGACTGGTCAACGAACTGATGGATACCCTGCTCCGGCTCAGGGCAAAGGCACGCGAAAAAAAGGACTGGGCGCTGGCCGACCTGATCCGTGATGAACTGGTACGACTAAAAATCAATGTAAAAGACACGAAGGACGGTGCGGAGTGGGAGCAGATATCAGATTAACCGATTAACCGATATCGGATATCTGATTTAAATCCCAAAATCACTGGTATGAACCCCAGGGCAAGCCCTGGGGAATTTATCCATTTACCCCTCCCCCGTCCCCTCACCTGCTGGCAGGGGAGGGGTGCAGGGAAGGGGTACATCAAATCCCAAATCAAATATCGGTTAATCGGTTAATCGGTTAATCGGTTAATCTGATATTATTTTGTTTTAACCAGAAAATAGTTCTTTTTCCCTTTCTGCACCAGGATATACCGGTTGTTCAGAAGACACCTGCCGTCGATGATGTACTCCTCGGTTGCTTTTTCTTTGTTGACGGAAACGGCATTTTCCTTCAGGGTCCGGCGGGCTTCTCCTTTGGAAGGAAAGATCCCGGTTTGTTCGGTCAGGAACTCCACGATACCGATACCTTCTTCCAGAACCTGCCGGCTGATCTCCGACTGCGGAACTCCCTCAAAAACAGCAAGTAACATTTCCTCCGAAAGGTGCAGGAGCATATCGGTAGTTCCCTGTCCAAACAAAATAGCCGACGCCTCCACCACCATTTCGTAGTCCTCTACGGAATGGACCCGGATGGTCACGTCTTTGGCCAGTGCTTTTTGCAGGATCCGCAAATGAGGAGCCTGCTGATGCTGCTGGATCAGAAGGTCGATCTCTTCCCGCGACAACAGGGTGAATAATTTGATAAAACGGGTGGCATCCTCATCCGGGAGGTTAAGCCAGTACTGGTAAAACAGATAGGGCGATGTTTTTGCAGGATCCAGCCAGATATTCCCGCCTTCGCTTTTTCCGAACTTACTTCCGTCGGATCTGGTGACCAGTGGACAGGTCAGTGCAAACGCTTCCGCTTCCTTACCCTCCAGATCAAAATACATCCGGCGTATCAACTCGGTACCGGTCACAATGTTCCCCCATTGGTCCGAACCGCCCATCTGAAGTTTGCAGTTCATATTCCTGTAAAGCCAGTAGAAATCATAGCCCTGCACAAGCTGATAGCTGAATTCGGTAAACGACATTCCGGATTCCAGCCGCTTCTTCACCGATTCCTTCGAAAGCATATAATTCACCGTAATGTGCTTACCGACATCGCGGATGAAACCCAAAAAGGTATAATCACGGAACCAGTCGAAATTATTGACGATTTCCGCTTTATTTTCTCCCGTTTGAAAGTCGAGAAACTTCATCAGCTGTTTCTTCTGGGCATTCAGGTTGAAGGTGATCTGCTCCGCGGAAAGGAGCTTGCGTTCTTCCGTTTTCCCGGAGGGATCTCCGACCATTCCGGTAGCACCCCCCACCAGGACGACCGGTTTATGGCCGCACCGCTGAAAATGCAACAGCAGCATGATGGGCAATAAATTGCCGATATGAAGCGAATCGGCAGTCGGATCAAAGCCGATATACGCAGAGGTCATCCCTTTGATCAATTGTTCTTCCGTTCCGGGCATCAGATCGTGGATCATGCCCCTCCAGCGGAGTTCCTCAATAAAGTTCATAGACTGGTTTTTGGCGCAAAAATAGGAAGAATTGGTTAAGCTGCAAGATGCAAGTTTAAGCTTGAAGCTTGAAGCTCCTAACGGCCGATCCCCCGGTAATAGTCGTAACGTGCAAAAACATCCCCGACAAACTGATAGGGTTCTTCGCCCCTGGCGTAGCCATACTGGACCACAGAATCGGTGTAGAAGAACGGATCGGATTTATTCAGGATGAAATAATCGACATTATCGGTCCATACGGCCGGATCCCTGCCGTATTTCTCGGCCAGCCGCATGGCGTCATAAATATGTGCAATGCCCACATTATAGGCTGCCAGTACGAACTTAACGCGCTCATCATCATCCAGTACCCTGTACCTTAGCTGCTTATCCAGCCATTGAAGAAACCTGACGCCGGCAGCGATATGGTCCTGGGGAGAAGAAGTGGTATCGATGCCGAATGTTTCCATCGTTTGCGGCATCATCTGCATCAGCCCAAATGCCCCTTTCCTTGACCTCACGACAGGGTTGAACGTTGATTCCTCGTAGATCAGCGACGCCAGGAGTCTCCAGTCCCAGTTCAGCAGTGCACTTTGTTCTTTGATAATGTCGTCAAAGACAGAGATCATGCCCCGATAGGCCGTCTGTTTGACGCTTTCCTTTACAGGAGCCCTAAGCGGGGCAGTGAAGTATTTACGGCTAACCAACTGATTGGCACTGTCAGGACGAGTTTCTTCAAGCCAAGAATTAATGGCATCCAGAAGAACAGGGGAGTCTTTTCGTACAGCCCAGGCTACATTCTGGTAGAAGCTCACCGGAGTGGCCACGTCAATATCCGGATAGTAATGCCGATTGATGGAAGCGATCTGTTCATCGCATACGGTATAACTGATCTCGCCTGATGCCACCATCTTGATGAGATCCTCGGCTGTCTTCTCAGGCTCCACTACGATATAGATCGTATCACCTATACCCCTCTGCAAGCGGTGTAGCTGCTCAACCAGAAATGTATTTGCCTGAATATGGATCGTTTTGTGGGCCAGATGTGCAGGATTGCGGACCAGGCCCTGTTCTGTTGCAGACTGGTAGCCTGGAATATTCCGGTGATCGGGTTTGCGTTGTACCAGCACCTGGCGGGTTTGACCGAAAGGATTTGAAAAATCCACCCTTTGCTTTCGCGCTGAGGTAACCGTCAGATCCTGTGCGATCAGGTCACAGTCACCGTCCAGCAGATCAGTGAAAGCACCCTCAACACTGTTATTCACTACAATTTCAAGCTCCACTCCCAGATAATCCGCGAACGATCTCAACAGGTCATATTGATATCCCAAGGGCTGGCCACGATAATTAAAATAACTGGTTGATCCGTAACTCGTCAGGGCAACCAACTTACCGCGTCCCTGAACAGGATCCATCAACCACGAATTATTTCCCGTCCGCATGTCCTTCGCCAGCTCGCTGCGCTGAGGACTCGAACAGGAAAACAGCACCAGAATGGCCAGAAATAAGACAGTCGCCCGTAGAAATTCTAAAATTTTGCTGCGTAGCATACGGTTAGAATTCGTTTAACATATTGTTGATCAGGATTTTAGACAAAAAAAGACCTCAGATTCGGGGAGGCCTCCATTATCAATAATCAGACCAATAAGTTTACTCAAAATGAAAAAGATTGCAAAGATAGCTTTTTTTCTATAATTTTTACGAATTATAAAATACGAAGGTTACAAATTGATAATCAATTTTTTGATGAAAGGACAATCGTGTAGAGGTATTTCCTGGCAGCAGTTCATTTGAATGACCCTAAAACGCAGCGATTGATATCTCAGTATGCATTGATTGAAATTTTTTGGATGCTGGACGGATCCCTGGGTGCTCTGCAGTATATTTTAACACGTTATTCACAAAAAAGTGCCAGATGATGTTTACTGTTTCCTATATTTGAAACCGAATAACCAACATAAAAAAATGATCCCATGAAAAAACTTCTAATGACCTGTGCGGTATTTATCCTTTCAGCCGGTTCGTTGCTGGCACAAACGGAAATCAGTGCTTTCACCGCAACGGGGGGAGCCTACAGTACGACATTCCTGACCGATTACCAGTGTCTTGGCATCAATCCGGCCAATCTCGGCTGGACACGCAACGACCATAAAATGAACCTTGGCCTTGGTGAAGGTACCGTTTCCATTTATTCTGAGCCTCTGACAAGAAAGGAGGTTTTCAACGACCTGTTCAATGATGAGGACTGGTTAGATAACCAGGGAAAGAAAGATGCTGCCAAAAAGTTTACAGATACCCGGCTCCTCGGAATAGGAGCATGGACGTGGGTCGGATTCTCCTATCAGGATGAGAAAATAGGCGGTATCGCTTTCAACATCAGGGAGCGGCTGATGTGGAATTCCTCCTTGAACGAAAAAGCTGCCAGTTTCCTGTTCACGGGCTGGAGAGATCCCTATTTTGATCAGAAAATCACGAATCAATACGGAGACACCATCGAGGGGATCTCATCCAATTCACAGTATGCTTCAACGGTCTATAAGGGCACCGACCAGCACCTTCTCCACATCCGGGAGTTCAACCTCGGTTACGGACGGAAACTTCTCGAGATTGACGATGATATAACCTGGTATGGAGGCTTTGCGGTTAAATACCTCCTGGGATTTGCCGGCGTTCAGTATTATCAAAATGAGAATGGGGAACTGATGGCCTTTTCTGCCCTCAGCCCCATTTATGATGTGGATTATGACACGCCAACTCCATCAGCTGTTTCGGGAAGCGGAATGAAAAAGGTAGGCTCAGGGTTTGGCTTCGATATCGGGACCACTTTCCGGTATAAAAACCTGAAAATTGGAATTGCCGTGAATGATATCGGAAGCATCAAATGGGACGGCAATGTGTACGAAGGTAATGATGTCAGGGTATACAGCATTGAAACAGAAGGGATGAACAACTATAATATCTTCGAGCAGGGGGAATTGATCGTGTCGGATAATCATCCTGATGATCCCAATGAATGGACGGGGTTGGAGAATAAAACGGTGAAGCTGCCCATGAACCTTCGGGGAGGTGCAAGCTACCGGATCATGGAAGCGCTGGAGGTGGGGGTGGATCTTTATGTGCCACTCGGCGACAAGGTCCCCGGATATTATGATGCAGTGGTCTTCGGGCTGGGCACCCATTATGATCCTGCTCCCTGGATCCAGCTATCGCTTGGCCTTGTCTCAAAAGGAGATTTCGGCGTAAACATACCCATGGGGGTTACCTTCTTTCCTGTGAATAATGAAAAAAGAACCTGGTCAATGGGATTGGGAACCGGTGATATGATCACCTGGTTCTCCGATACTGATCCAACCGTTGCCCTGTGCTTCGGGTTACTGCGTTTCAGCTTCGGAGAGAAGTAGGATTCAGGAGAGATCCCTGGAATATCTTTGTCACGGACGCGTCCAGACGGTTGTGCGGCCGAGCCCCATCCATTCTTTGCCAATATAGCCCCGGATGTTCAGCACCGTGGCTGATCCTTTCTTGACCGTGCACTTGTAAGTCTTCCCGTTGTCAGGATCGTAGATCGTCCCGCCGCTCCACTCATCCTTATCAAAAACAAAATCCTTCAGGATCTCAAGTCCCATAATAGGGCGTTTTTGCAGAGCAGGATCAGGATTCTCTTCATCCACCTTGGGCAGTCCGTTGTCTTCATTGGGCTCCTCCAGCCAGACAATTTTTCCGAAAAACCTGCCATTGGTAACGGTTATTTCAATTCTTGCATCCTTCTCCTCGTTCAGCCAGAAACCAAGAATATCATTCGCCTTGACAACCTGGCCACTCACAGATAAACTACCTGTAAGCATACCTGCCAGAAACAGAATAAAAACAGTGACTTTGTTCATGGGTTCCAGTGATGTTTAGGGTGCTAAGATACATTGTTTAGTTCATCCTGCTCCGATGTACAGGTAATTTCCTTTCTCAGGAAAGATTTTGTTCACTTTTTGTACTTTTGTCCAACCACGATCCCGCAAGCTATGAAACCAATCTTTGCTTTTCTGATGATGATGACGGTCCTGGCTGGTTATGCACAAAACTCCCATGAAATCAGCGGTAGTGTCACGAACCTGAAGGAGCCAAAGGTTTTCCTGGCTTATTTTTACGGGGAACAGGTGCACATCTTTGATTCTGCCGTTGTTTCTGATAATGGCAGTTTTAAATTTTCAGTCAATGCATCCCATCTGCCCGGCTACTACCGGGTCATCCTGAAAAAAGATCATTACGTGGATCTTATTCTTAATGATGAGGACATACGCTTCCGGACTGATTTCAATGAGCCCCTCGATAGTTTAAGGATCCTGCAATCCAGGGAGAACCAGATCTATTATGACTTTCTGGAACAGGCTGGTAAAAACCGGCTCAAACAGGATCTGCTCACCACACTGATCGATTATTATCCAAGGGATGACACCTTTTATCAGGAAATCAGGGACCGGTACCATGCTGTCCAGAAAAATGTTGACCGTTATGCCGACAGCATCGTATGGAACTTTCCTGCCCTTTATGTCGCCCGTGTGATCAAGGCTCAGAAAAGACCCTTTCTGAACGCAGATCTTAAGCCTGAAGAACGCATGCAATACCTTCGTGCGAACTACTGGTCGTCCGTTGACATGACCGATACCACGCTGCTCCGAAGCACGGTCTATACCAATCTTGCCATCGATTACATGTCGCTTTACGGGAACCGGCAGTTCAACCAGGAACAACTGGAGAATGCATTCATCCAGGCGGTGGATGTGATGCTTACAGTTTCCATGGCCAGTGAGGCCGTTTACCGTTTTATGCTGGAATACCTTGTCAAAGGTTTCGAAAAGTACCATTTCGACAAGGTGCTGGATCATATTTCCACGACCTATGCCGTGGAGGAAGGATGTGAAAATGAGAGCATTGATGGCGAAGTGATGAAACGGCTGAAAAATTACCAGAACCTGTCGGTGGGGAAGCCGGCACCGGGAGTTTCCATACCGGATACCACCGGAAAAATGATCGATCTGCAGCAGTTTTCAAACGATTACCTGCTGATCATTTTCTGGGCGAGCTGGTGTCAGCACTGCTCGGAGCTGATGCCCCGGCTGAAGGACGTTTACCAGAAATACCGTCCCCGCCTTGAAATGCTGGCCATCTCCATTGACCACGACAAGGAAGCGTACGTGAAAGCCCTCAGGGAAGGAAACTTCCCCTGGATGAACGGTTGTGACCTGAAGGGATGGGGAAGCACCCCGGCAGTTAATTTCAATATTTACGCCACTCCCACGATGTTTCTGCTGGACAAGAACAAGACCATCATTGCCAAGCCCATTACGCTCAGGGAGCTACAGAATGAACTGACCAGGGTTTTTAATTTCTGATTCAGAATTATCTCGCTGTCACTGTCTTGCCTTTCTGGATGCTGAATTCCAGATTGCTGAGTGCCTGCTCGGCTTTTGAGATCCTTTCTTTCCGCTCCTGATAGATCTGCTCGGTGATTTTACCCTCTTTCTTGTCTTTTTCCAGCTGAGCTTTGGCCCGTTCTATTCTTTCCCTTGCCTCTTTCGCCTTTGCTTCGCCCTGAACGATCTTCTCATCCAGTTCTTTACCCTTGACATCACGGTTCAACCTTGCCTCTTCAGCCCTCTGCTGTCCGAACTCCTTTCCCTGAAGGTCGCCCTTGTTTTTTCCATAGGCATTTCCCTGGGGCTCTTTTTCAACGCGATGCTGGTACTGCTTGTTTCCGGGAGACTCCTGTTTTTCACCCTGTACATCCGTGGATTCCTTTTGTGCGGGCATTTTGTCTTTCTGGACTCCCGGTGCAGGTTTGACATCCGGTTTTGGCTTGACAGTGTCCACCTGAAGCCTGGGTTTCTGCTGCGTTGTTGTTTCCCTGGCCGGAACGGCCGTTGTCTTTGTCTGGGCATAGGTACCCCCGCTGAAGGATGCCAGAAGACATACGATGACCATATACCACAGCGGATTTAAGCTGATTCTTTTCATTTTCTTACTCATTTAAATCATTTAATAATTGATCCAGTTCCTGTGAAGATTCCTCAATGGCCTGTGTGGCACTGTCGATGGCGACTGTCACCGAATCGAGCGTTGCCTCCAGGTCTTGGGATACCTGTTCTGTGACTGTCCCTTCATCCTGGGGACCGGTTTTACTGTCAGGATTTCCTGCGCATCCTGCGAGGACCGCCAGTGAAAATGACACAGCGATCCAAGTGTTGAACATTTTCATGTGTGTGGTTTTTGATTGAACATTCCCTATCCCCTTCCCGTCAGGGACTGATTGATGAGTGCTTGATTCTGTTCCAATGAAAAGATTTCATTGACGTCATAAAAATACATCTTATTATCCAATGAGCTGAAAAACACAGGCATTATTTGTCAACAGGATGAACATCGGGTGTGATGATGGTTGACCATAATGCTAAATCTTATAACCCTTTCCGGTAATAATGTAACAAAATGTAAATATTCCTATATATCTTTGGCACTTACTAAAAGTAATTCGCCCAGCAGATTTCATCGGAATCAGTAATAATTTAAAAAGTACAAAAATGAAAACACTATCTGTATTCAAAACGGGCCTGACTGTTCTTGTAATGGGTTTGCTTCTTTCACTGCCGTTCAGCGTTTATTCCCAGGAAATCATCGATATTCAGGTTTCCCCGAGTACGTTAAACCTTCAGAATCAGGGCGAATGGGTGACAGTTCATACCGACATTGCTTACGGCCTCGTTCTGGAGAGCTCTGTAACTCTTAATGGAATCGCAATCGAATGGTCAAAAGTGGATAACCAGGGAAATTTTGTGGCCAAGTTCGTTATTGGAAGTATCATCGGAATACCAGGACTCAACATAGGTGATTACAATACACTGACGTTGGAAGGGGTTAAAACGATTGGAGGAACCTTCACAGGGAGCGATGAGGTCATGGTCATTAATCCTATCCCTAAGAAGAAATAAACCTGGGGTTTCTGGGGTTTGGCTGGATAAGAGATGCTGATGAACAACTAACATGATCTGGAAGACATCCGGCCATCAAATCCTTTATACCTAAAATCCCAACTACATCAAAAATCAGGTATCCGTTAATCGGTTAATCTGATATCTCAAAACAGTGTGATAGCTATCACACTGTTTTGAGTATATCCCATACAAACGTCCGTATCCCCACCTCCAGGTTCACCTCATCCAGTTTCCGGATATCTGTCAGAAGCTCCTCCACCTGTTCATCGGGAATGATGGTCAGGGCGGCCGAATTCATTTCCGGCCAGGTATGGGTTCCCATTCGGGGTTCACCCGTTTCGCTTCCTCTGCCCTGAACCTCCGGCCACCAGGTGTAACCCCTGATCCCCAGACGATCGAACACATACTCCACCCTTTCGGTATGGGCCTGATTGAATATGATAAAAACCGCTTTCATAACTACCATACTTTATGACTTACAGACAATTACATTTTTTTATTGATCGAGGAATACGAAGCGTTTGCGGAGCTTCATCTTTTTGTCGCGCTCGCCGCGGCGTGCCAGGATGGCATACATCACCGGGACAATGACCATGGTGACGACCGTGGAAAACACCAATCCTCCGATCACCGTGATACCCATTGGCGACCAGATCTCGGATCCTTCGCCCCGGCTCAGGGCCAGGGGAAACATACCCAGCATGGTCGTTCCTGCCGTCATCAAAACCGGGCGTAAACGTGAACGGCCTGCCTTCTGAATGGCCTGATACAACTCGTTACCCCTGTCGCGCATCAGGTTGATGAAGTCGACCAGCACGATGCCGTTCTTCACCACGATGCCGATCAGCAGCACGGCCCCCAAGGCTGCGATCAGGCTTAAGGTGGTGCCGGTCAGGAACAGGCTTAGCACAACACCGGTGAAGGCAAATGGAATGGAGAACATGATCACAAAAGGCATCGCAAACGACTCAAACTGCGATGCCATGACGATAAAGACCAGGATGAGGCTTACGATCATCAGCAACCCGATATCCTGGAACCCCTCCATCTGATCTTCATAGGCTCCGCCAATGTTGATCATGATTTCCGGCGGAACCTGCACGTCTTTCATTTCTTCCCTGATCCTGGTGGCCAGTTCGCCCAGGGATATGCCGACAGGCTTGACGGAAACTTTCGCGATCCTTTCCCTCCGCTTGTGTTCGATGTTGGGTGGCGACCAGTATTCCTTCACTTCACCCAGCTCGCTCAATTTGATCTTATCCCCGGATGGATTGATGATCGTGATCTCCTGCAGGTCCGTGATTGAATTTCTGTAATCTTCCTCAAAGCGAACATCAATGTCATATTCATCCCCCTCTTCCCTGAACACAGAAGCCGTCAACCCATCCACCCGGTTGCGGATATAGGTGGAAACCATGGCGCTGTTGAGTCCTTTCAGGGCCATCTTTTCGCGGTCCAGCACCACCTGAAGTTCAGGTCTGTCCTTCTCGCGGCTCAAGGTGATTTCCTTGGCGCCTGCTATGGTGGCTACACGGTTCCTGATCTCATCGGCAAGCTGATTGGTTTGATTGAAATCGTATCCAAAAATTTCGATATCAACCGTATTGGTACTGCCGCCAAACATGGAACTGGAAGTTGAAACCTGATATGTTACGATCTCCGCGATCTGATCGAGCTGGTTCCGAAGGTCATCAGCAACCTCAAACACGGAGCGGGATCGTTCATCGACAGGAACCAGCCTCATCATCAGGTTTGTCCGGTTCGATCCGGTAGCCATGAACAGGGAAAAGAAACTGCCTTCATCGTCGGCCCCCGTGGAATTGGAGACCAAAATGATCTCGGGATACCGGTCGCGGATGATCTGTTCCACCTTGCGGGCCGTTTTCAGGGATTCCTCCATCCTGAGCCCTGTTTGCATTTCGAGGGCTACCGTCATGCTGCTCTCGTCGCTTTCCGGGAAAAAATCCGTTTTGACAAAAAATGCCCCAAGGATCAGACTGCCCACGAATACCAAAATGCTTATCGCAACAACAAAACTTTTATGGTGCAGTGCCCACCTGATCGTATTCTCGTAAAATGCATCCAGCTTATCAAGAAAGACCCTGATCGTCCTGTCGTACGCCCTGTTCATGACCTTTTCCTTTGGCAGCCTCATCTTCAGCAGCCTGGACGACAGTACGGGTGTCAGGGTGATGGCCACCAGGGTGGAAGTGACAATGGTGATGGTCACGATCCAGCCGAGTTCGTTGAACATCACCCCCGTCATCCCTCCCACCAGTGTCAGCGGCATGAATACGGCAACGATCACCAGGGTGGTGATGATGACGGCCAGCCAAACTTCATTGGTTGCATAGATGGCTGCCTCCCGCGGACTGCTTCCCCGCTCGATGTGCCTGGTGATGTTCTCAAGGACAACGATCGCATCATCCACTACCATCCCGATGGCAATGGACAAGGATGAAAGGGATATCACGTTAAGGGAGCTTCCTGTAAAATACAGATAGATGAAGGAAACCACCAGGGAGATGGGAATGGTAAGGATGATGATCACAGTGGCCCTCCATCGTCCCAGAAAAAACAGCACGACCAGGATCACAAACAGGAACGCCCACATCAATGTTTGAGACAGGTTGTCGATCGAACCGCGGATAAAATCCGACGTATCCATGATCGGCTCAATGGTAATGTCGGGTGGAAGCCCGATGGTTAGCTCTTTTAGCATTTTATTGACATCCCTGGCTATCTTCACCGTATTGGCCCCGGATTGCTTCTGGACAATCATTCGCATCCCTTTCTTGCCGTTGATGCTTTCATCGATATATCCGTACTTGAGGGTGTCACTTACAACGGCAATATCTTTCAGATAGATTGGCTTTCCGGCAACCTGGGAGACAATGATCCCCTTCAGCTGATCACTTTCCGAAAACTCCCCTTCCACGCGCAACTGATAATCGAACTGCCCCATTTTCACGTTCCCGGAAGGCATGTTGAGGTTTTCAGCGCTGATCATGCTTCCGATCTGTTCCAGAGAAAGTGCATATGCGTCCAGTTTTTTAGGGTCAACGTCCACATAAATGATCCTTTTCGGCCCGCCCATGGTAGACACTGAGCCGATCCCTTCGATCCGGTTCAGAGGATTGACCAGTTTCTCCTCAATGATCTTCTCCAGTCCCGGATAACTCTCCTCGGCCGTGATGGCATAGAAAAGGATCGGCATCATGCTGGTGCTGAACTTAAAGACCGAAGGCCGTTCACATCCCTCAGGCAGGTAGTTGTACGTTCCATCAATGACCGACCTCACATCGTTCATTACCTCGTCGAGGTTGGTGCCCCATTCGAATTCCATGCTGACCAGTGAAAGGTTATCATACGACAGGGAAGTGACTTCCTTCAGGTTATCCACTGAATTCATGGCATCCTCGATGGGCTTGGTCACATTGGTCTCGATATCCGCCGCATTGGCACCGGCATAGGTGGTCATGACACTGATGAACGGCGGCTCCATTTCCGGGTAAAGGTCGATGGGGATATTCCTGAGGGAGAACAGACCCAGCACCACCACCGCTATGAAGATCATGATCGTTGTAATGGGCTTATTGACAGCACTTTTATAGATACTCATACGTATGCTCTTAAACGTTGATAAACCGTTCCATTCACCCTTTAATCCGTGACAATTTCAACAGGGACCCTGTCAATCAGCCGGGATTGGCCCGCAATGATCAGCCTGTCCCCCTCCTTGATCTCCGGGGAAATAATTTCCACCAGGTCATCGAACCGCTGGCCAAGGGCTACCGATACCCTCCTGGCAAGGCCCTGTTCTTCCAGGAAAACATACCGTTCGTTGGATCCCTGCATTTTAAGCACGGCAGGGGCCGGGACCACAAGGGCACTCATTTCACCAAGCTCCAGTACCACCCTGGCAAACATCCCGGGCCGAAGTTTTTCCCCCGGATTGTCGATCCGGATCTCAACCTGGAATGAATGGGTGTAGGGATCTATCGTGGGATATTTCCGTATGATCGTACCCGTATAGGTCTCACCGGGATAAATGTCGCATTGTATCTTTGGCTTCATCCCCTCGTTGACCTGTGGATAATAGGTCTCGGGAATGTTGACCAGGGCTTTCAGCGGATTGATCTGAACCACCGACAGGATCGCGGCTTTCCCGGAAGCCGTGTTGGGAGCGCCTGAATACATCTCGCTGTCTTCAAAGTATTTTCCTGAAATGATTCCATAAAAGGGAGCCACCAGCCGGGTGTTCTCCTGAAGGAATTCCACGTTGGAGCGGGCAATCTCGTATTGGGTGGCAAGCTGGTCGAACTGCTGCCGGGTCACGCTCCCTACTTTTTGCAGCGTATCGAGCCGCCTGTAGTCGGTCTCCAGGTTTTTCAGCTGGATCATCGCCTGATGCAGCTGGGTCTGATCCATTTGAGCCAGCAGGGCGCCCTTTTTGACCCTGCTGCCCACTTCGACAAAGATCCGGTCGATCCTACCCGGGGAGGACGGGACCAGGTGCACCTCCTCGTAAGGTAGCAGCGTTGTTGTATATTCGATGTTTCTACCGATGACCTGTGTCTGGAGGGCCATGACCTTGACCTTCTCCACCTTTACAACCGTGGATGACGGGTCTCCGCTTTGAGTACTGTCCGTTCCCGTGCCGGAGGAACATCCCGCAAGGATCAGAATTATTGCCATCAGAAAAGAAAAATTTCTTATGATTTTCATTTCTTTCAGTGTTTTGATAGTCTGTTAAATTTTATTCATCAGTTTCTCAAGATCAAGCCGTGCATTCAGCAACGTGATAATGGATTCCAGGTAATCAGCTTCCGCCTGCAGGTAATTGTTGTTGGCAGTGGCCAGATCAAGGCTGGAGGACACTCCCTGTTCATATTTGAACTGATAGCTCTCGTATATCCGGAGGGAAACTTCCACGTTGTGCTTCCGGTTCAGGTACTGATCGATCGCACTGGCCAGGTTGACCCGAAGCTGCCTCTCGGTCAGCAGCAATTGTTCTTCCAGTAAACTCTTGTTGTTCAGCGTCGTCTCATATTGAATCCTGGCCTGGTTCACCTGAGAGCTCCTCATACCGCTGGAAAGGATCGGAATGGCCAGATTCAGCCCGATGACATTCTTGGGGGCAAGGTCAAAGTCAGATTTCAGGATCTTGCTGGTATAGGTGTAATAGCTGCTCAGGGTGGGAAGAAAATTCATTTTCTGCAGGCCTACCTGCCGTTCCGACAGTTTTTCCTGGTTGAGCATGACCTGGTAGTCAAGATTTTCCTGAATGTTGAACTGCTCATCGAGCATATCGGCAAAGTCAACGTTGTCAAGAAAGTAATTCAGCGAATCGGTCAGTTCCAAAGGGGTGTCCACCGGTACGCCAAGCTGGAAGCGCAGGAGGTTGTAAGCAAGTTCTTTCTGGCGCTCAGAGGATTTCAACGCATTTTCCAATGTTGAAAGCTGTACTTCGAACTGGTCCAGGTCGAGCCTCTCCGCCACCCCGACCAGCACCATCGCTCTGGTATTCTCCAGTATCCTCAGCGTGTTGTCGAGGTTCTCCTGGATGATCAGAATGGAAAGGTCGGCCACCAGGGCATTCTGATAGGCCCGGGTGGTCAGTTCCCGGATGTTCTGTTCCGTTTTCTCATAATTCGTTCCCGACATCTCTTTATAGATCTTCAGCATTTGCAGTCCAACGATGAAATTCCCGCTGAAGATCATCTGCGAAACCGTGGCATAAAGGTTACTGGTGGCCTTGAAAGGGATGGTGGTGGGAGGCATCTCTTCGCTGAATCTGAATTCCATCTCCGCCCCGAGGTAATTGGAATAATCCATGGCGACATCCGCCTGCGGCAGGAACGAGGAAATGGATTCGTTGATCCTTTTCTGGGCCAGGTCCACGGCCAGGGCCGCATTTTTCACCTGTTTGTTGTAGGCCAGGGCATGGGACTTTGCGTCTTCAAGCGAAAGGGGCAGTTTTTCCTGCCCGGCCACCAGGCCCGGCAACAGGAAGACGCATAATGAAATGAAGAAAGCTTTCGTTTGCATAATCCGTGTTGATTGTGATTGTAATGGTGACAGCTTGTCACTCAAATAAATTACCGTACTGTTCGATCAGTTTCCTTCCCTTTTCAGTGGATATCCCCACGAAATAAGGATTGATGATGTTACGGACCAGGTCGTGCGGGGTGGCATTCTCCGGAAAAATATCTTTTTTGTGAAACGTGTCCATCATGACGCTAAAAAAAGCATCAACGATTTCCAGGTTCAGATCGTGCATGAAGATCCCTTCTTTGATTCCACGCTCCAGGATGCCGCAGCTGAGGGATCCTCCGGACGGTTTTGATCTTTTCTTTTGTGCCTCCCACAAATGGGGGTAGATCCTGCGGATATCCTCAAAGAACAAAGGGTTGATCTCCGATTTTACCCTGTGCCCGTGCTGGCCGAACTTATAAAGCGCTTCGATGACGTTGGAGGCATTCGCAAGGATTTCATTCACTTCCCCCAGATAGAGCTCATTCATCGCTTCCAGGGATTCCTTTATTAGGGTGTCCTTATCCCTGAACATCTCATAAATGGTCCTTTTCGACATGCCTACTTCCTCTGCGACCTGGTCCATGGTCACCTGCCGGATCCCATACCGGGTGAACAGCTCGATGGATTTTTGAATGACGCGTTGCCGGGGTTCCATTGGAAAAAATTTCCGGCAAAAATAATAAAACTAAGATAGTGTATTTAGTTTTCGAGAAAATTTTTTATCCGGATGAACCGGTCTTCAATATTCCCAGGGTGGGGAAATTCCATTTAAGAGACTGGCAGGACCACGAATTGAGCGGGATCAGGGCTTCCGGTGAAGGGGTGTTCAGGTTTTATCCCTGGGAATCAAAGGTCACCCTTGTGGATGATCAGGGTGTGACCAGCAGTTTTTTTACTTCACTGATCTCATTGCAGATGAACCGGTAAAGATACAATCCCGGAAGCAGCTCCCCGGGCTGAAACACCAGATGATGGATGCCTGCCGTCTGATATTGCGCCGCAACTGCTTTCAATAAACTGCCCTTTGCATCGTAGATCATCAGGCTGACGGTTCCCGGGCGCTCCAGGATGTAACTGAGCTGCACGGGATCCCGTAAAGGATTGGGAAAGATCCGGACATTGCCTGCGGCTGTTTCAACCGGTTCCTCATCTGTTCCGACATAGGATCCGAAAAAGTCCAGTATTCGCTGCAGCACTTCAATCCTGTTTTCCTGTTCATTGATTCCTTCAAATCCGAAACCAAAGAACACGGTTTTATAAGCCGGGCTTTGATAACTGACTGCGGCACCCGTAGAAGTTGAGAAATACTGAAAAGCCACCTCTCCGCCGCTGACCGGCTCAAGCTCACTCATGGAGGATTGGTACAGGGCATCCGTGCCCTGATTGAGGGTCAGGTACAAATTATCACCAATGGGATCTCCCGGAATCCCCATCAGCGTATCCTGGCCGGCATAAGTGTCGCGGATATGTTTCACGTGAAGGTATTCCATTAAAAAAGGACTACCCCCCAGGTCTTCACTGATGTTTTGCCCCGACAGGAACAGATTTCCTCCGTTTTCAAGATAGCCTGAAAGCACTTCCTGGTTGTAAGGCGTCAGGGTTTGTTCATCCTGCAGTCCGGTGAACCAGATCACAACCGGGAAATTTGAAAGAAACTCCAGGGAGGGATCTCCCAGTAACTTCAGATCATAGTCGTATATCTCATGCTGCAGTTTATGCAATGCATATTTATACCAGGCAACGGGCTGGATGAAAAGACCATTGAAGCTGGTGCCGTCATTGACCAGCAGGATGTCGGGATTGCCGATCTCCAGATTCAGATAGGTCTTGTAATTATTTGATTTTCCAAAGGAGATGTTCAGGCCAAACAGGGAAGTATAGGGCTGGGTTTCGGCTCCGATGGTGATCAGAAAGGGAATTTCCAGTGTTTCCTTAACATCCAGGTATGCCATCATGCCCAGAGGCGATTCAGAAACTTCAATACCGATGTTGGGATCATCCGAGCTGAGCAGGAGGTTTACATTCTGGATGGCTGAGGTAACATTGATGTTGTTACGGATGCCCAGGGTGATGATGGCCTCCTCTCCCGGTTCCAAAACCTGGTCCCCGTCCGAGTCGGAAAGGGAAAGGGCTTCAATGGAGAATGGTTTGTAATGATGGGAATAGCTTAACAGGAGATATTCCGTGAACCAGCTCCAGTCGGAGTTGGTACCGTTCCCAAGGCAGATCATTCCGGATGATTTGTCCCAGCTGAAACCATACTCACCCTGGGCCCCGGGAAAAGAACCCCCGTGACTGAAAAAACCATAGTTAAATTGCCATATCAACCCCATCAGGTCGGGAAAGGTGATTTCGGGGTATTGTAGGGTGGTGATCAGATCAACGGTGGCGTCTTCCAGGATCTGAACCTGATCATACGAACCTCCGTTCATATACATCGTCAGTATTTTGGAGAGGTTCACTGCGCTGGTTCTCAGCGTCCCCGCCGGATAGACAGGAAATCCGGCATGCGGCGACGGTACAAGCACATCATTCTGCCGGATGTAGGGTGTGGCGATCCGTGACTGATCCAGGTTTTCCAAACGAAATGAAGTCTGTTCCATCCCCAGGGGGCCAAAGATGTGTCGCTGGCAATAGGATTCAAAATCCATTCCGGAGAGCACCTCAACGATATGGGCCAGCAATGAAACTCCAACGTTTGAATAGCTGTAGGCTGTTTGCGGGGGAACCTGCAAAAAATTCTGGGGAGAAAAATAAATTCCATCCTCAAGAAGATAGGCCTGTAAAAAATCCTGCAACGCGATGGGCGAATCGTATCCGTAGGTTACCAGACCATTGATGAGGGACAGATCATCGGAAATGGACGACAGATGGGTCATCAGGTGACGGAACGTGATGATGCTGTCAGGAAAGGATGGATTGAATACATCAAAGGGCAAATAATCATTTACGGGATCATCCAGCTCAAACAGACCCTTCTCATGGATCTGCATGCAGGCGGTTAGAACAATGGTTTTAGAGATGGAAGCAGTGAGAAAGACCGTAGAATCACCCACGGGAACCGCCTGTTCAATGTTGGCGTAGCCAAAATGTTTTTTCCAGTATATCTCACCATTCTCCAAAAAACATAAGGAAATACCCGGAATCATGGCTTCATCCATGATCCAGGTGACCCATTCTTCAAAAGTGGCGGGATCCATATTTCGGATGTAATTCGTGGTTCCGTCATCCCTGTTCGGAGGTAAAAAGGCATCCATGGATTCAAAAAAGGTTCGTTCTGCTACTTTTTCGCTTTTCGTTTGATTTTTGGTAAAAAATCCTTGTCCGTTAAGCGTCATTGGATGGATACAGAAAATACAGGATATCAGCAGTACAGGGATGGGTGTTTTTAAAATCAGCATAGGATCAGGAATCTGAGAAAAAAATCGTTGAAAGAACTGCGATGGCATCGTTCCCCTGCAAAGCTACAAAAAATAACATTTATAGTTACGTGAATGGCACAGGATATCCGGTCTTCTTTTCTGAGCCAGTACCCGGGTTTTGGGCGCATTTCTGATACTGATAATCCCTTGCCACTTCACGGATTCCTGGTATTGTTTCATCTCAGTACAAATAATCCGCAAAGGACCTTGTATTTTTCTTTTAGTTATTTTATTTTTGGGAGGTATCCGGCAGGCCTGTCAATTTCATTCAATTTAAAAATTACACAGTACCATGAAAAGCGCAATCATTGTTGTATTCATCTCATTTTCAGCATTCTGTTCTTATTCCCAGTTTCAACCTGACGTTCGTCTGACCAACAATCCGGGCGAATCCATCGCTTCTCCGAACAATGCACGTTGTGTGGCTGCCAGCAACGATACCATTCACGTGATCTGGCGGGACAACCGCTTCGGGAACAGGGAAATCTTCTACAAAAGATCCCTCAACGGAGGGGTTACCTGGGGAGAAGATGTCCGCCTGACATTCAACGCAGCTCCATCAGAGGATCCCTGCATTGCAGTATCTGGTTCAACCGTTCATATTGTCTGGTCCGATATGCGGGATGGCAACTGGGAGATTTACTACAAACGTTCCGTGGACGGAGGGACCAGCTGGGGAACCGATACCCGGCTGACCATCGATGCCAATGAATCGGTGAGCCCTTCGGTGGCCGTATGCGGCACAACGCTGCATCTGGTGTGGATGGATGCACGGGATTTGAACGCGGAGATCTATTATAAGCGTTCAGCAGATGCAGGCCTGGGCTGGGGAGCGGATGTACGGCTGACAAACACGGTCACTGCCTCCTATAATCCCTGTATTGCTGTTACCGGTACGACCGTGCACGTTGTCTGGGAAGAAGAATTCTCCGGGACCGATACCTATGAAATCCATTACGTGAATTCTCCGGATGCAGGTGCCACCTGGGGAGCAGATACCCGGCTGACCTGGGATGATGCCGAATCACTGAATCCCTGCATTGCGGCATCCGGTGCGAATGTCCATGTGACCTGGTACGACGACCGCGACGGAAACGAGGAGATCTACTGCAAAAACTCAGCGGACGGTGGGCAGAACTGGGGCGCGGACACCAGGCTTACCAGCGCGGACGATACCTCCTACAGGCCTTCTGTATGCACCGACGGACAAAATGTGCACATCAGCTGGGTGGACTACCGGGATGGAAATAATGAAATTTACTATAAGAAATCATCCAATAACGGAAATACCTGGGATCCCGATCTGAGGCTGACCAATAATGCAGCGCCTTCCTGGCGCTCTTCCGTTGCACTGGCCGGTACAGCCGTTCATGTGGTCTGGGAAGATACCAGGGATGGTAACTACGAGATCTATTACAAACAGGATCCGACGGGCTCGGTGATGGTTATCCCGGGCGATGCCAACTGCGACGGAATCGTCAATGTACTGGATGTGATCACCGTGATCAACTGGGTCTTCGGCCAGATCCCCGATCCGTTCTGTTTCGCCAACGCCGATGTCAATGCCGACGGGATCATCAACGTTCTGGATGTGATCGGTACGGTGAACGTCATTTTTGAAAATTAAGTTCACCAGGTCACTGTTCCGCCTGATTCAAGCACATTCGTCTTGTCCGGATTGTCGTGGCCAATACCCGGATAAACATGAGCACAAAGCAGAACAGTAAAAGCATTGGCTGAATTGAACATCATAAACGCTGTACTATTTCTCGCCTTCACCATCATCATCCGAATAATTCTTTGCCTTTTATCGGGAGACTTGCAGCTTCCAGGTGTCTCCCTGAAAACAGATGAAGTCGGGGTGTTCAGCAAGTCCTTCAGGTTCTCTGTCGGGAGAATGTCAGGATAAATACCCGTGTGATCCCTGGGGAAACCGGGCCGGCACGTGATGGATCAGCCCGGTCTTGACTGTTCTGCGTTGGTCATTTAGTGAATGTGGGTCTTGAGTATAATGACAAGAAATATTGGATGGTTCTTGGCCATTTCAGAAAAAATGACTAATTTTATAAAAATCCAATTTTACTTCATTATGATGGAACTTATATCAAAACCAAAATCACAACTCATCAAACAACTCTGGGAGTCCGATCCGGTCATCAGGAAGATGCTTGTTCAGTCGGATAATCCGCGTGTTGCGCGGGAAAAGCTGTTCGAATATCTGAACCAGCTGGAACGTCACTATTTCAATATTTATTCGGATAAACCTTTTAAAGAAACTCATATTATTGATAAGGCCAATGCAAAGGAGTGCATCCGTGTATTAAAAAACATCATACGAACTGAAAATGAAGAAATAACTAATTTTTCAGCACTTGAACAACTCTTCCGTCTTGCTAAAAATGATTCTTCCATCACCAATATTTCCAAAGGATTTATTGCTGAATTCATCTTTTTGTTCCGGGGTATCAATGCAAATTCGGGAATTACAGTGGACAAATTCATTCTTCCCGCGGATGACCATCAGGCATCTTTGTTAAGATCTGAAAAACTGGATGAGTATGCTGAAAAAATGCATTTTTCTTTAAAGAAATTCAAAAGCGGCACTGATACTGAGTTGCAACAGAGAATGAGGTCAATGAAAAAAAAGATCCTTGAACATTTCCAGTCTTCTGAAGAGGATTGGGAACAGTATACCTGGCATTTAAAGCACATTATTAGTGATACCAAAACACTTAGAAAGCTGGTAAAACTTGAGAAAGAAGAACTTCAGGGATTACAGTATGCTGAACAAAACGGGATCCCGTTTCAAATAACACCCTATTACCTGTCCTTGTTTAATGAAGATGGCAAAACACGGGAAGACAGGGCTATCCGGGCACAGGTCCTGCCCAGTATGCACTATGCTCAAAAAGTTCGGGACAACAAGCTGTTTCATATGGACATGGATTTTATGGGAGAGAGGTCAACCAGTCCTGTGGAGGGGATTACGCGCAGATACCCACAGATTGTCATTCTGAAACCGGTGGACATTTGCCCACAGATTTGTGTTTATTGCCAGCGTAACTGGGAGCTTAAACCGCTTAAAGAATCCAGGATGACCAAAGCCAAGGTGGCAAAAGCGATTGAATGGATAAAAAACAATGAACAGATATCGGAAGTGTTAATAACTGGTGGCGATCCCTTTATCCTTAACAATGAGAATATCGATCTGATGTTGGATCAGCTGTCAGCAATAAATCATATTGAACGAATCCGGATCGGGACCAGGACACTGGTGACCCTGCCATTCAGGATCAATCAAGCGCTGGTGAACATTTTAAAGAAATACCACAAACCCGGATCCAGAGAGATCTGCATCATAACCCATGTGGAACACCCAACTGAAATTACATCCGATACCATTCAGGCGATCCGTAAAATCAGGGAGGCGGGAATAAGTATCTACAATCAGCAGGTTTTCACTTACTTCAACAGCCTCCGGTACGAAACCTGTTCGCTGCGGCTCACGCTGAAACGTGCGGGCATAGATCCCTATTATACTTTCAATACGAAAGGAAAGGATGAAACGGAGGACTTCAGGGTTCCGATCGCCAGGCTTGAACAGGAACGAAAGGAGGAAGCACGGTTTTTACCAGGGGTCATCCGAACCGATGAACCGGTCTTCAATGTCCCCAAACTGGGCAAGTCACATCTGAGAGCCTGGCAGGACCATGAGCTGATTATGATATTGGATTCCGGCCGGCGCATGTACCGGTTCTTTCCCTGGGAATCAAAGGTTACGCTTGTGGATGATTATATTTATACCGATGTATCCATCTATGATTATTTAAAAAGACTGTATGGGGACAAGGAAGATATAAATGATTATAAATCAATCTGGTATTATTTTTAATCTTCTTTTGTCAAAATCCTTAAGGAAAAATGTCACACCACAGCATGCATCCTTACCACATCAATCTTAACCTGAATGTCAGAGGGCTGGAACCTTCAGCTACCTTGGCCATCAATGAAAAAAGCAGCCAGCTGATCAAACAGGGAAAGGAGGTATTCAGACTCGGTCTGGGGCAATCTCCGTTTCCTGTTCCGGAGGAAGTGGTGGAATCACTTCGGCAAAATGCGTTTCAGAAAGACTACCTTCCCGTCAGGGGACTGCCTCAGCTAAGGGAAGCCATAGCCGACTTCAATTTCAGGATGCACAAAGTCGACGACCATATGGAAGATATCCTTATTGGCCCCGGAACGAAGGAATTAATATTCATACTGCAACTGGTCTATTATGGTGATCTGATTATCCCGACGCCAAGCTGGGTGTCGTATGCACCCCAGGCAAAGATCATTGGGAGAAACGTGTATTGGGTACCCACGCGCCACGACAATGACCTGAGAATGAGCCCGGACATGCTGGAGGAGATTTGCGAAAAAGATCCGGATAAACCAAGGATCGCCATCCTGAATTATCCTTCCAATCCAACCGGGGTGACCTACCCCATTGAACGATTGAAAAGACTTGCGGAGGTTGCCCGAAAATACAGGGTGATCCTGGTCTCGGATGAGATCTATGGTCTGTTGCATCATAATGGTCAGCATGTGTCGGTGGCCAGGTATTACCCCGAAGGAACGATCATCAGCAATGGGCTCAGCAAGTGGTGCGGTGCGGGAGGCTGGAGGCTTGGTTTCTTTTCCTTTCCATCAGGATTGAGATGGCTGCACACTGCCATGGCCATGGTGGCGAGTGAAACCTATACTTCCACCAGCGCACCGATACAATACGCAGCAGTAACCGCCTTCAAAGGGGGGCCATTTATGGACGAATATCTTTTACAAGCAAGGAAGATCCTGAAAACGATCCTTAAATATATCACGGTTCGTTTCAATGAATTGAACATTACCTATCCTTCACCACAGGGTGCCTTCTATCTTTTCCCTGATTTTGAATTCTACCGCGCAAAACTACTGAAAATGGGTATTGAGACCAGTCAGGAACTCTGCGATCGCATTCTTGAGGAAACAGGAGTGGCTATGTTGCCAGGATCGGATTTTGGACGCGATCCGGCCGAATTCTCCGCCAGGATAGCGTATGTGGATTTCAATGGCAGAGATGCAATGAGCGCATATGATCAACTTCTTCATGAAGCAAATAGCAATGACTCATTCGTTAAGGAATATTGTCCCAGGATAACCAGTGCAGTAGAACGACTGGGCAACTGGCTCCTGCATTAAAGCATCCACTGAGTCTGTCATTGAAGGTCTGCTGTAGACCAAGCCCAGGGATATCATTACCCTGATCAATTAAATCATGGGATCCAGCCCGGATCCATTTAACACGGAAGCCGCGGATCTCAATGCTGACAACACCATTCATGTTCTGGATGTGACTTCAATGGTCAATATCATCATGCAGGTGGGGGGTATCTTCTGTCCCTGCTTTCCTTCGATTTCTTATAAAGGACGGACCTACACCGCTGTTCAGATCGGCTCGCAAGGCTGGATGGCGGAGAACCTGACTATGGGCGAAAAAATCCCAGCTTGATAGTCGGACAGAGAAGGATGTTCAATTCAACTGGTAACGAAGGGTCAATGTGTCAGGATATGCACTCACTTCACATCCGGTAACAACCGGATAAGTCCTCCAAAGTGCTCATCATCAGTGCCGAAGAATATCTCTTTGTCACTGCCGGGCATTTCCCGGATCGCAATGCTTTCAACTTTCAGCCCATCCAGGTCAGCCAGCCTGTTATTGAGTCCCAGTTCAACAACAGGGTTTCCCTGTCCGTCATCATTCACTTTGCCTATCTGCCAGATCACGCTTCTGAAAGGTCCATCATCGTTTCCTGAATCATAAGTTGATACGATGTAGATATAGCCTTCAGCGTCGATATCCATGGCTACAACAGGCCGGGTACCGGGTCCAACCGGATCAACTCCTTCGTAGAGAATCTCTTCAAAGTCCCATAAATTCATGGGATCCAAAGAAAACTTCGCCCAGCGTATTTTCGTGCTGGCACTATCTTCTGCCCGCTCGGCGAAGAAGAAAACAAGTTGCTGCCCCACCTGGCTGACTTCGGTTGCTTCGACATTTATAATATCTACCGGCCAGTCAATATAATCATTAATTTCCAGCTCACCATTGTTGTAGATCCCATGAAAGATGCGACGGTAATTGGTTCCTTCCTGTCCGCTTTCCACAAATAAAAAGTCTTTTCCTCCGGGAATACTGCAGGAACTTTCCATATCACTTGAAACACCTCCGGGTCCCGGAAAAGATAGGTACAACGGTTCCCAAATGACCCCCTCGAATTCCGACTGGGGTAATCTTATCAGGCTGAACCGCGGCCAGTCCTGTTTTTCCGGACTGTTTTTCGAATCATGTACCCCAATGAAGACGTCATCGGCCACCCACGACAATCCGCTCAGGTTGGGCAGAGTGGAGGGAAAAACCGTATCGTCATCATCTGTGCAGGAAAACGGCAAGATCATCAAGAAGGTAACGGACAATAGCATGTTGAGCACTTGCAGACATTTGAAATGACGGTTGTTCATAAACAGTTGATATGGAATATAGGTTAGGGAAGGCAAAATTATGAAAAAGTATTTACATAAATTTCGCTGGTGATTTTAAGTGGCCTTTTTCAGTTCAGGACTGTCAAGATTCAATAAATCTTGAAAGGTTTCACTATGGCGGATCAGCGTATCCATCACCCGTTCATCGTCGATCTGGAAAACTTCAGCAATGATTCTGACGAGTTCCGGCAGGACTCCCCGGATGCGTTCGGTGACCGAGAGCTGCACCACCCCATCGGTGGCTTGATGGAAAAGTCCACCAAGTGTTTCATAGGCTGTGAAGCGTTTAACCGTTCCGAGGATGTTGTATTGAAGCACTGTAATGGATATCCTGGCAATCTGGGAAGCGAAGTCTCTGGACTGGGATTTCCCCAGCCCCAGCATGCTCTTGCTTTCTTTAAAGTTCAGCTCAATGCCCCAGCGCTTTTTGTTAAGGATAGCAGCCTCCTCGGCCGTAATGTCAGAGTTATCGGTCAGATCCGACAGAATTTATTTCTATATTTCTACTCTTGTCCTTTTGTTTGCGGTAACAATTACAAACGTACACCATGGGACGAACCCTTCAGGGGAGTAGCCCCTTTTAAAATTTTAGTCAATCAGTAGTGATAAATTTATTTAAGTACATTTGAACATAAAATCAAATCATGGATTCTCTAAAAAATTTTAATCCTTATGAAAAACACAGATGTTCTAATTATTGGTGGAAGTGCAGCAGGTATGGTGGCGGCTATTACTGGTAAATCTTCCTGGAATGAAAAAAGTTTTATTCTGGTGAAAAAACAAAAAGATGTCATGGTACCGTGTGGGATTCCTTATATTTTTGGCACGCTGGACAGCAGTCAATTGAATATTATGCCAGTAGATAACATGCTTGCAAAATCCGGAATTGAATCGATTGTTGATGAGGTGGTCAGTTTGGATAAAAATTCAAAAACTGCTAAGATTTCAAGTGGTGAAGAGATCCGTTATGATAAGCTGGTCATTGCCACGGGATCACTGCCTCTCATTCCAAGGTGGTTAAAAGGCACAAGCCTTGAAAATTTCTTTGTTATTCCCAAAGACAAGACCTATCTTGACCGGATGAAGGAAAAAATGGCCAGCTTGAAAAAAGTCGTTGTCATTGGAGCCGGATTCATTGGGGTTGAATTTTCCGACGAATTAAATAAAAGCGGTCATCAGGTCATATTAGTAGAAAAGGAAAATACAATTCTGGCAGCTGCTTTCGATGAAGAAGTTGCTGTAAAAGTTCGTGAAATTCTTGAAAATCGCGGAATTAAAATCATCACAGGCAATGGTATCAGTGAAATCGTCGGCAACTCAAAAGTTGAGAAAGTTAAATTAGAAAACGGGGAGATTCTTGAAGCGGATGCAGTCATCTTATCTGTTGGTTATCAACCAAATACAGAACTTGCAAAACAATCCGGAATTAACGTTGATGAAAGTGGTTTCATTGCGGTGGATGAATATATGAGAACACATGAAAAGGATATTTTTGCCATTGGCGATTGTGCCCAAAAGCGGGATTTTGTAACGCGAAAAAGAGTTCCAACAATGTTAGCTTCAACAGCCTGCGCCGAAGCCCGGGTTGCGGGTATGAATTTATTTGGAATTAACATTGTGAAAACGTTCAGTGGAACGATCAGTATTTATTCAACGGCTATTGGCGATTGGGGATTTGGAACAGCCGGAATTACTGAAAGACATGCAAAAGAAGAGCATATTTCTGTTGTTACCGGATTATTTGAAGGCATCGATCGTCATCCCGGTAATTTACCCGATATGCACAAACAACTTGTTAAACTTATTGTTGCGAAATATTCAGGTGTGATTGTCGGAGGAGAAGTGATCGGGGGTCTAAGCGCAGGTGAATTAACCAACGTGATCGGGCTGGCCATAGAAAACCGAATGTCCGTCAATACTTTATTGACTTCTCAAATTGGAACACATCCGTGCTTGACAGCATCTCCCGCTGCCTATCCATTGATTAAAGCTGCTGAAATTGTTGCTGAAAAAATGAAATGCAAAGAATAAAATCAGATAACCATAAAGGTTTTATTCCTTATACGAACAGGCCACTGCGTTCAAGTTTACCTCCCCCGCTACCGAGTTAATGCAAAGTCTTTTAGCACCACTCGTGAAAAGGTGGAAACTTCTACCGCACTAATTGTCACAAGTCAGGACAGTCACTATACAAAGAACGCAAGCAGACTGAATCTGCATTTTTGGCTTTCAGGTGTCGAGGTTCAATACTTTTTTTACGCCAAACTTCTGAAAATCCCTCGTGCCTCCGCCTTGTTCAATAACATGGAGCACCCTTTCATCCCTGTTGAAAAAGCCGGTTCCAAAAATCATTCGGAGTTGACCGTACACGGTGAAAAAAGGATGCATGATCGATGAGGGTCCCAGCAGGTAGACGTGCGAATCACCGGATATTTGGCGCATTATTTCAAGGAATGTGCCATTGGAAACAGATGTCGAGGTAAGAATGATGGCTTCAGATGTGCTCAGGTAACGTGATTTTTCTTCGTCGGGAATGACACCAGCCTCGCTTTTAATCAGATCAAATACCTTTAAATCAATTCCTTCATTGGTCAGCCTGTCGATAACAGGTTTAAAATATCCTATCATGGTAACATGTTCAACGTTCCCAAAATCGATGGCTTCACAAATGTCCGTATTTTCCATACCCGAAACCCGGGAATTCAGCAATGCATTCAGGTACGCATTATAGATGATTCGGCTGGCCCTGTTGTTCAGGTCAGGGACAAGAGCGTTCTTCCCACGCACATCCACGCTGACTCCAAGGTTTGCGCAAACTCCAATATCCCCGTTCTTTAACATCACGGCGGAATACTTCATTCCTGTGACAAATTTTTCAATCTTTTCCTGATCAAAACCATATTCCCCCATAAAATACTCCAGGGGATCCTCATCTGTCCAGCAATGGATCATATTTTTGCCCTCTGGAATCGTTTTTTCTGAATATAATCTGTCATAATTCCTGAATAGACACCATGCTATCTCAAACAAATTATACGTTACATAGTGTCATTACATTTTGCAAGAATAGGTATTTTTTTTACAGACCACTTTCGTTTCATATCTCCAATCGCATTCAGGGACCATATATTTGAACATTTTTGGAAATTTAAATTATTTGTTTTACATTTGGACGTCTAATTGTAAATTATAGTTTGTATGGTACCGCGTCCGTTTTGGATTGATAGAATCAATCAAGCATGGGAAACTCGTTCAATCGTTTGGCTTTCGGGGGTTAGAAGGGTGGGTAAAACAACGATTGCCAAAATGCTACCTGGCATAGAATATTTGAATTGTGATCTTCCTTCAACCCAACGAAGAATTGAAGATCCGGAATCCTTTTTTTATGGACTAAAAAATGTCCGTTATCTTGTACTGGATGAGGTTCACCAGCTTGAAAATCCCAGCAGTGTTTTGAAAATAGCTGCAGATGAATTTCCTGAACTCAAAATCCTTGCAACAGGTTCTTCCACCCTTGAAGCAACTAAAAAATTCAGGGATGCACTCACTGGCAGAAAACATGTCATCTATCTTCCCCCAGTCCTGTGGAATGAATGTCGGCAGCAATTTGATATTCACAATCTGGATCATCGGTTGTTTTTCGGGGGCCTTCCTGAGCCATTACTTTCCAGGTCAGGAGATCTGTCATTTTTTTCAGAATGGTTCGATTGTTACTATGCCCGGGATATTCAGGAACTGTTCAATGTGCGTAACCGGTCAGGTTTCTTAAAACTGATGCATCTTTTATTCAGGTCGAGTGGCAATCTGATCGATTACACAAATTTATCAAAACTGAGCGGTCTGTCACGGCCAACAGTTTTATCCTATTTAGAGGCACTCCGTATTGCAAATGTTGTGTTTCCACTTACTCCCTATCATGGTGGTGGGAGAAGAGAGTTGACTCAACAGCCTAAATATTATTGTTTTGACACAGGATTTATACGGTTCGTTAAAGGATGGAATGAACTAAGAGAAGAAGACCGTGGATTTCTGTGGGAACATCTTGTACTGGATATGCTAAGGGCCTCTATTCCATATCCTCAGATCTTCTACTGGCGGGATAAATCAAACAGGGAAATTGACTTTATCATCAAGCGATCAGGTGAAGCGGTCGATCTTATAGAATGTAAGATTAATCCTGATCATTTTTCTGGTTATGCTGTAAAAGTTTTCCGTGAATCATATCCCCTGGGCAATAATTATTGCATCAGCCCTTATATTACAAAAAGCTATTCAAGCAAAAGGGATGATCTTCTGATAACCTTTATTGGAGATTTGGAAGAGTATTCAGCTATTTTGATCTGAGCACAAACCAGTTAACATTATCATTTCCGGCTCCGATTGAGCCAAATAAATTAAAAATCAACCATCAGATATCCTTAATCTGATATCAAAAAACCTGAACTCCCGTTCAGGTTTTTTGTAGCCCCACCAGGAATCGAACCTGGATTTAAAGTTTAGGAAACTTCCGTTCTATCCGTTGAACTATAGGGCCGGCTAAAATATTTTCCGCTGCAAAGATATGAAATCCGGAGCTGATATCTGATTAACCGATTAACCGATATCTGATATCTGATTTTTATTCATCATTCAAATCCTAAATCAAATATCCGTTCATCGTTAATCTGATATCTGTTTTTCTGTTGTACAGAAAAACAGAAGGAGCGTGCCACCCATAACACGCTCCTTACTAAAGTAACCCAAATCTTGAATTACGAAACAGTAGTATAGTAATTCACCCAATCACTGACTTAATCCGAAAAAATGAAAAAGGTAATACGATCTCCATAACAATTTTTACAAAATTTTATGGAGAGAAGTAAAGATTTACGAACAAGGATTGATGATTTGTGGTTTTTGAAGTGAATTCAAAGATCTTTGTTCCTTGTTCGTCAATCATTTTAAAACACCTACAGCCGTTGTCCTGCCGCAAACAAATGAAAAGAGCGTGCACCCATTCACGCTCTTTCATTAACCCGGTTTTTTACGTAACAGAGGTTAGTAATTCACCCAATCTGAACCTTAATCGGAAAAAATGAAAAAGGTAATACGATTTCAATAAAATTTTTTTTAAAAATTTTATTGAAAGAAGTAATGATTTACGAACAAGGAACAAAGATTTATGATTTTTGAAGTGAGTTCAAAGATCAAAGATCTTTGTTCCTTGTTCGTCATTCCCATTCCTCTGTTTGTTAATGACTAACGTTTTTAGCTTTACGTTGAACAATCTTGTGGATCCCGTGATCCTTGCCCGACCTTTGCACCAAAGTATGAACCGGTGCCGGAAAGGCAATGCCTTTCCGAATCTCCAGAACGGGATAAGATTATACTGCGGTTCAGGGATGGTCACTTTTACCACCAAAGGCGCTCTGTTTTAAGTCCGGGAATTGAACTGAATAAATAAACAATGCTTCCTCCGTGAAATATTAGTGTACTATTTTGTACCTTTGCCTCCCCATTCTGATGATGGGATTGTAAGTACCACTTAACCTTTAAAAAATGAATGATTTGTTTGAACTGATCATTTCCCAGCTGGGAAATGATACCGTGGACAGGATGAGTGCACGGGTAAATGAAAATCCATCCAACACCCAGAAAGCCATCCAGAACGCCATCCCGATCCTTGTTAATGCACTGGCAAGAAACTCTTCCAGCAGCGAGGGTGCAAGTTCACTGCTGAATGCTCTTACCAAGGATCATGACGGAAGCATCCTGGAGGACATGACAGGTTTTCTTACCAATCCGGCAGTGGCAAACGGAGCCGGTATCCTGAAACATGTACTGGGTGGCAACCGCAATAAGGTAGAAAACTATCTGAGCAAATCCAGTGGAATCAGCCTGAGCTCAGCCGGTAATATCCTTGAAATGCTCGCTCCGATCCTTATGGGATTCCTGGGCAAACAAAACAGGTCTTCCGGAACAGGCGGAGGAATCATCGATATCCTGCAGTCAGTGCTGAACAAGGGGCAAGCTGCCGATCCACAGCAACAAGCCAAACAGGAATCAATCTTCAACAAACTCCTGGATAAAGACGATGATGGTTCCATCGCCGACGATATCCTGGATATCGGTACGTCGATCTTCGGTAAATTTTTACGAAGAAAATAATTATTCATTTAACACTTTTATGTCATGGGATTAAGAAATTTTATCAAGAACATCGGTAAAAAACTTACCGGTGTTGAAACAGAAACCAAAACACTCAGCCCTGCTGAAATTCTCCAGCAAAATGCAACGGCAACACTTGCCCTGAAGAACCTGCTGGCAAAAATGGCACTGCCCATTGAAAACCTGAATGTCATCTATGATCAGGGAAAAGTGACCCTGTTCGGGAAGACCGAGTCGCAGGAAACCTCTGAAAAAGCGGAATTGATCGTAGGAAATACACAGGGTGTGGCGGAAGTGGACAACAACATCGAGGTGGTGGTACCGCAGCCGGAGGCTGTATACCACACCGTGGTCAAAGGTGAATACCTTTCCAAGATTGCCAAACAATATTATGGCAATCCCAACCGGTACATGGAGATCTTCGAGGCCAACAAGCCGATGCTGAAGGATCCGGATGAGATCTATCCCGGACAGGTGCTGCGGATACCGAATGTGACCAAATAACCATATAATGGTGAGGAAGAGACTGCAGTCACTTCCTCACCATTATGTGAATTTCTTTTAACTGCTCCTCGTCCAGCGGGGCAGGCGAATCAATCATCATATCCCTGCCTGAATTATTTTTGGGGAAGGCGATCACGTCGCGTATGGAATCGGCACCTGCGAACATGGCTACAAGCCGGTCAAAGCCGAAAGCAATCCCTCCGTGCGGGGGAGCACCATACTCAAAGGCGTTCATCAGGAATCCGAACTGCTCCTGGGCTTTTTCTTTAGTAAAGCCCAGCACCTGGAACATTCTGTGCTGAAGATCCCTGTCGTGGATCCGGATCGAGCCTCCACCGATCTCTACACCATTAATGACCAGATCATACGCATTGGCCCTGACAGCACCAGGATCGGTATCCAAAAGGTGGTTATCCTCCGGTTTGGGAGAAGTAAAGGGATGATGCATGGCATAATAGCGATGGGTCTCCTCATCCCATTCCAGCAACGGAAAATCCACGACCCACAGGACCTCATACCGGTCAGGATCACGCAATCCCAGGCGGGTACCCATTTCCAGCCTGAGCTCACTGAGGGCTTTCCGGGTGCGGGAAGCCTCCCCGGCAAGGATCATCACCAGATCATTGGGTTCGGCATCAAAACACCGCACCCACTCTTTTAATTCATCGGCAGTAAAGAACTTATCAATGGTGGATTTGATGGTTCCATCCGAATTATACTTCACATAGATCAGTCCCCTGGCTCCGATCTGCGGCTTTTTTACAAACTCCGTCAGCTCATCCAGCTGTTTGCGGGAATAATCACCGCATCCCTTTGCGCAAATACCTGCAACAAGCTCCGCTTCTTCAAAAACAGAAAATCCCTTTCCTTTGGCCAGGTCAGTGACCTCCACAAACTTCATTTCGAACCGGGTGTCCGGTTTATCGGAACCATAAAATTTCATGGCTTCTGCATAACTCATTGCCGGGATCCTTCCTATGCGGATATCCTTGATCACATCGAAAAGATGATGGATCAGTCCGCTAAAGGTCTCCAGCACATCTTCCTGTTCCACGAAGGCCATTTCACAGTCGATCTGGGTGAATTCCGGCTGGCGGTCGGCGCGGAGATCCTCGTCGCGGAAACACTTGACGATTTGCATGTAGCGGTCATATCCCGCAACCATCAGCAGCTGCTTGAAGGTTTGCGGGGACTGGGGCAACGCATAGAACTGCCCGGGATTCATCCGTGATGGTACCACAAAGTCGCGTGCGCCTTCAGGGGTAGACTTGATCAGGCAGGGGGTCTCGATGTCCAGGAATCCCTGTGAGCTCAGGTAAGTGCGTGTTTCCATGGCCATCCGGTGACGCAGCTCCAGATTCCTCAGGTTTGGAGTCCGCCGGAGATCGAGGTACCGGTATTTCATCCGCAGCTCCTCTCCGCCGTCGGTAAGGTCCTCAATCGTGAAAGGAGGTACTTTGGAACTGTTCAGCAGTTCCAGCGTTTCAACCAGGATCTCAATATCCCCGGTAGGCATTTTGAGATTTTTATTGCTTCTTTCGGTCACCTTTCCGGTTGCCCGGATGACATCTTCCCTGCCCAGCTTACGTGCTTCCTGGCAGAGAGCGGGATCGGATTCCATATTAAATACCAGCTGGGTGATACCGTATCGGTCACGGATATCCACAAAGGTCATCCCTCCCAGGTCGCGGGAGCGTTGCACCCAGCCACTCAGGGTGACCGTCAGGCCGGCATGTTTCAGGCGGAGTTCGCCGCAGGTGTGGGTTCGGTACATGGGGATTGGTTTGAATTAAGGGAGTAAAGGTAGGGAAAAAGCTACAAGCTGCAAGCTAAAAGTCGAAGCGGAGCGAAGATCCCACCGAAAGGTGGGACTGCAAGCTGGTATCTGAGATTTTTCGTACTTTTGCTGACAAACTTTGTTAATAAATAGAACAAACCATGAAACATTTGATTATCACCTGCATGATGGCAGGGCTGCTGATTCCCTTTGCGCTGACGGCCCAGGTAGAAAAACCGGTGACTCCGGAAGAAGGCTATGTCTTTACGATCGTCAAACAGGTGAAGGCCACACCCGTTGAGAACCAGTACCGGTCGAGCACCTGCTGGAGCTTTTCCTCCACGGCATTTCTGGAATCCGAACTGCTGAGGATCAGAGGCGACGAATATGACCTGTCGGAAATGTTCGTCATTTACCATACGTATCTGGAAAAAGCCATTAAATACATGCGGCTCCAGGGAAATATCAACCTCGCAGGAGGAGGGGCTTTTCATGACGTTACCGATGTGATGCGCGATTACGGAATGATGCCTGAAAAAGCCTACACCGGGCTGGCAATCGGTGGAGAAAACCCGGTCCATAATGAGATGGACAAAGTGGTCAAAGCTTATATGGACGCCGTTGTCTCAAATCCGAACGGAAAACTGACCCCGGTATGGAAGGAAGGGCTGAAGGGGATCCTCGACGCTTATCTGGGAGAGATCCCGGAGGAATTCACCTACAACGGCAAGAAATACACGCCGAAAAGCTTTGCCGAAAGCCTGGATCTGGATCCTGATGATTACGTGGAGATCGGGTCCTATACCCACCACCCCTTTTATAAGCCCTTTGTGATTGAATTACCCGACAACTGGCGCTGGGGAAGCATCTGCAATGTTCCGCTGAACGAAATGGAAGAGATCATCGACAACGCCCTGAACAATGGGTACTCGGTAGCCTGGGGAGCCGATATCAGCGATAAGGGCTTCTCGTGGAAGAACGGCGTGGCAATCGTCCCCGATGAAAAACTCACCGACCTGACGGGAACTGAAAAGGAGAAATGGGAAAAGCTGACAGAGAAAGAGCGGCAGGATGCCCTTTATAAATTTGACAAACCGGGCAGGGAGAAAACGATCACACAGCAGATGCGGCAGGACGCGTTCGACAACTACAGCCTGACCGATGACCACGGCATGCAGATCATCGGTATTGCCAAGGATCAGTATGATAATCCGTATTACCTGGTAAAAAACTCGTGGGGCACGGATCATAAATACAAGGGCTATTTCTACGCTTCAAAACCCTACGTACTGATGAACACCATCGACATCATGGTGCACAAGGATGCGGTCCCGAAACAGATCCGGAAAAAGCTTGATCTGTAATGATCCTTTCCATCATCATCCCCGCTTACAACGAGGCGAAGACCATCCACCTGATCCTGGATAAGGTGCTGGCGGTCAAACTGATCGGCAACATTGAAAAGGAGATCCTCATTGTCAACGACTGCTCCGGGGATGCCACGATGGCCGTCGTTGAGCAATACATTGAAACCCATCCTTCCTGTAACATCCGTTTGCTGAACCAGCCGAAAAACCTGGGAAAGGGTGCGGCCCTGCACCGGGGCATTGACGAAGCCAGCGGAGATTATATCATGATCCAGGATGCTGACCTGGAGTACGATCCGCAGGAGTACAACCTGCTGCTGAAACCCGTGACCGATGGCTTTGCCGATGTGGTGTACGGATCCCGGTTCCTTGGCGGAAACCCTCACCGCATCCTCTTCTTCTGGCACAGCATCGGCAACAGGCTCCTGACCCACCTGTCCAATATGTTTACCAACCTGAACCTGACGGATATGGAGACCTGTTACAAACTCTTCAGGGCGGTGATCATCAAGAAGATCCATTTATGCGAGAACCGGTTTGGCTTCGAACCCGAAGTGACAGCCAAGATCGCACGCTTCAAGGGAATCCGGATCTATGAAGTAGGAATCTCCTATTACGGCCGAACCTACGAGGAGGGGAAAAAGATCACTGCCCGGGACGGATTCCGGGCAATCTGGTGCATCCTGAAATACAATCTCTTCAACAGAAGGTACCTGAAATGACTTACCTCAATCCATCTTTTGCAACATCCTTCGTACGGTACATCCGCGACCTTAGAATCCCGATGCGGTTCAGAAAATGCACCAGCGAGGTCTTCAGCACCCCGAAGGCATAAACGGTGCTGTTCCGTAAATTAATGGAGGATGCTTCCCTGAAGTATTTCGTGGGGCAGGTGATCTCCGCAATTGGGAAACCCGCGTAAATGATCTGTGAAAGCATCTGGTTGTCGAACACGAAATTATCCGAATTGGCATTGAAGTTCACCCGTTCCAGCACCTCCCTCGAGAACGCCCTGTAACCAGTATGGTATTCTGAAAGTTTCTGCCCCACCAGGAGATTCTGCAGGAGGGTCAGAACACGGTTGGAGATATACTTTATCAAGGGCATTCCGCCTTTCAATGCACCGTTGCCCAGGATGCGCGAACCGAGCACCACGGGATACACATCGTTGGCGATCAGAAACGCCATGGAGTGAATGAGCCTGGGCGTGTACTGGTAGTCGGGATGCAGCATGATGACAATGTCGCCGCCGAGCTCCAGGGCCTTGTTGTAGCAAGTCTTCTGATTCCCTCCGTATCCCTGGTTCTGGCCATGGACCACGATATGCCGGATCCCGATGCGATGTGCCAGTGCGGCTGTCCGGTCAAGGCTTTTATCGTCCACAAGAACCACCTCGTCCACAATATCGAAAGGGATTTCCTGATAGGTCTGTTCAAGGGTCATTTCTGCATTGAATGCAGGCAAAACGACGATTATTTTCTTGCCGTTGATCATATCCGGCTGATTAATTTAGCTTTACAATTTCCAGGTCATCAAAATAGACAGGTTGGCTTCCGCTGTTCCAAAGATACACCTTCAGCGGATCACTCCCAAGTTCACCGGGAACGGTGACATACATCACCAGCTGCCTCCATCCGCTTTCGTCCGACCGGATGTTGTCGTTCACCGACTTATAGTACAATTCCGGTTTTGGGGCAGCCACCACCAGATGGCTTTCGTAATAATCCCCGTACCTCCATACGCTGATCCGGTACCGGTCGCCTGCCTTCAGGTCCGTCAGGGTGTATTCCAGTCCGAACCGGTTCTCTGTATCGAGCTTGACGGAGCGGGAACCGGATCTGGCCTGCTCGCCCGAATGCAGCCAGCCTCCTCCAAAAGTACGGTTGCTGTTAATAAAACGGGAAAAATCAGATGTCAGCGAATCAGCATTGCAATAAATTCTTTCTCCGAAAGGTGCATTCAGATGCGCCAGTGCCGGCCCTATGGCATTGGTGTCCAGCTCATAGAGCGAATGGATCCGTCCTTTGTACACCTCTTTCAGGGGAAATCCTTTCTTTCCGATCGTCGCCACTTCATCCCCGGAGATCACCCGGCTGATGAAAATGATCCTGGGACCCGAGATCCGGAGAATGTCTTCCATGCTCATTTCCGCTTCCCAGTTATAAAAGAGGTAATTCCTGACATCAAAGAAATAGGTCTGGGGATACACCGCTTTCAGTTCCGGCAGGATCCTTCGTTTGGCATAAGCATTCCCAAACTTTAGGGCCGAGTATTTATTGATGGTGTTCGGGTAGTAATAAACACGTGTGAATCCGGCATATTGCTCATCAACCTTCAGGAACGTGGCATCGGTTTCCTCATTGGTGATGCGGTAATGATGATCCGCTGTTTTCAGGTAGGGTAAATTCCCGATCATAAAGATGATCACCAGTGCCAGGAAGAGGACCGGAGTGGCAATCTTCGTCAGCTTAGGATGGGACGAGAGGCGTTCAAGGCTCAGGGTGATCAGAAAAACGGAAAGCCCCAGAAAGCCCTGGGCGGGGAGGAGGTAGTGGTTGGCATGGTAATGCTTGGCAACGATGATGATACTTAGGGCGATCATGAAGGTGATGGCCGCAAGCAGCTTCACGGAGGGAATGGGCCCGTTGATTGTTTCACCGGGTGTTCTCCTGAGGATCTTGCGCGCCAGCAAGACAGCCAGCAGCGCAAGGGAAACGAAAAAGACCGCCGACATGACCGGGTTTGCCACGAAGATCTGTCCAATGTTGCTGAAATAGGTCTGTGTATCGATGAAACCCTCACTACCCTGGCCATAGATGCCAGTATGGGTCGTTAGCCGGTAAAACCAGTCAAACATATGCCGGTATTCGGGAAGGGCAGGGGAGGTGAACACAATGAAAGTCACCGCTGTACCGATGACAAAGAGGCTCTTGCGCAACCAGCCGTGTAAGCGGAGCAGGGGAACGAAAAACAGCGGGAAATAGGTGGCCTTGGTGGCCAGCCCGAATCCTGATAAAAGGGCAAAGAAGAGCACATATTTCCAGGAATCCCTTCCGGAATCATACAGATAATAGACCAAGAGCATCACCATGACGGTTGACACCATGAACAGGACGGGTTCCGGAGAAACCTTGGTCCAGACGTGTTCCAGCACATTGGCCGAAAGAAACGGGGTGATCTGAAAGATCAGGGCATACCACAGGGAACCTGTATTTTTCCAAACCACCCATCCCAGCAGGAGTAAAAGCACTGCAGTAAGAATGATGAAGGTTACCCGGATCAGCTGGATATACCGGTCGGGATCACGGATCACCCTTTCGACCAGCGGGTGGTCGTGATGCCGGTCAAATACGGAGGACAGGGCCAGGATAACGGCACTCCCTTCCATCACCGTCGTACCTGGATTGTCGACATGCCCGACGGGCTGCATCTTTAACAGGTTCAATGCATTGACAAGGTAGATGTAATCGGGGTCATTGGCAAACCGGGCCCTGTGAAACGTGATCCCAAAAACCGAGTAGAGGATGGGGAGGATCAGCAGGATAACGATCAGGGCGGGTTTTTTCATCAGGAAACCAGGTGTGTTTTTTAGAGCGCCATCTGGGGCTGGAACTGAAGGATGCCGTTAATGTATTTGGAATTTTTTATCAGGCGGAAGGGCAGCTGGCCTGTGATCTCTTCCGCCACATCATCGTGATCAAAGTCATATTTAAGCTCCAGAACCACTTCGGTATCGGCCGGGCGATCCCGGTCAAACAGATTCGGTAGGGTTAGAACCTCAAAATACCGCAGCCTGTCGTCGATGGTGATCCTGAATTTCCGGTCGTGGCTCTGATAATAGCTCCGCTGATAGGTGTTCAGCAGGGAGGGCTGCAGGCTTGCCAGTTCATTTCTGACCCATTCCGGCAGCGCTGATTGCGCAAACACAACTGATGTGTCAGCGGCGGTAAAGCCCCGGTCAAAATCAAAGGGCTCCAGGGGAAAGGACAGCTTTCGGCCCACAAACCCGTCCTTGACCTTGATCTCCAGTACCGGGTGTTCAAGATGTCCAAAAAGATCCCCGTACCAGCGGATCCGGAATTTTTTCCTGTTGGCGCTGCCGTAAATGTTGTCGTAGAAAAAACTCAGCGATGGGGTGTCAAAATACAGGTTATTGACGTGCCGCAGTTGATAGATCGGAGAAAACGCGGCCGGGTGCAACCGGATGATCATTTCTGCCTCGGAACGGGAGTAGGGATAGATCAGGAATTTTCTTTCAAACCGTTGACGGAGAAGGGGAGTATGCTCGCTGTTCATCATCCTGCACCCGATTAATAACCTTTGTTATCGATGAACACCACCTTTACGTCGGGGCTGATCTTCTGCAGTTCCTCCTTGCAATCCTGGAGGGAGTTTGTATGTTTTATCTCGATCAGGAAAGAGGCCTCGATCAGATGGTTCGATTCATCGAACCGTTTCAGTTCGGCAGCGATGAAATTCTTGCGCACGATGTCGCTGATGGTACTGAGTGGTATTTGTCCGGGTGAAGCGCTTGAGATGGTAAGGAAAAGGTTTTGTTTTTCCGATTTACGGGATAAAAAGTGGCGGGCCCAGAGAATGGCCACAATGATCAGAAAAGCGATCACCACAATGTTGCGTTGATTAGCCCCCAGTCCCAGCCCGACAGAGATACACAGGAACAGGTAGGCCAGCTCTTCGGGTTCTTTTATGGCGTTCCTGAACCTGACAATGGAAAGGGCTCCGACCAATCCAAGAGAGAGGGCCAGAGAGGACTTGACGATGGAAATGATCAGCATGGTGGCAAAGGCCAGCAGGATGAAGTTGGAAGCAAAACTTCTCCTGTTCGACAGGCTTTTCCCGCATTTGAGATAAGTCCACCGTAAAATCACCATCAATACAACAATGATCGCCGAGTTGATCAGAAAATCAGTGACCGATATCTCTGATGTCTGGGTGATCAGAAACTTTTGAAACAATTGCCATTTATCCTGCATGATCCAATTATTTAGAATTAATAATTAAAGCTAATCTGATTTCTGCTTCTGTTTAATAGAAAATGGAGGCGACGTCTTTCTTGTCTCCCTGAATCACGCTATCATTCAGGTATACCGTTGATTTCTCTTCAATCCACATCAGGTGTTTGATATCACGGAACTGCATCCGTTGTGCCTTGATCGTTCCACCGCCGTATTCCGGTTTTTTCCGGTAGGCCGTCATTCCGTACATACAACCAGAAATGCTGACATCCGATAAATTCAATACCGACAGGTCCTTGGAAGCCACCCCTTTGTCGGAATCAACGATGATGCAATTGCTCACCGTCAGCGTTGATTTCTCTCCGCAGCTGATCCCCTTGTCGCCGGCATTGATCACATAGCAGTCGCTGATCTCAATGGTGCTGCCTGAAAAGTCGATGGCGTCATTGGTCAGTTGCATGAACCGGCAGCGTAGCACCTTTCCCGTACAGAAATCACTGTCGAATGCATCTCCGAAGGTGTTCCGAAACGTCACGCTGTCGGTCAGAAAATCAGAACGGATGATGTTCAGGGCATCTTCACAAAGGTTATCACGAAAAACGCTGTTATGGATATCCACATCCGATTCATAGAAATTGACAGCTCCGGTCAGTGTCCATCCTTTATAATCCAACGTGTTCAGATTTTCAAAAACAGTATGCCGGACCTGGCATCTTTCCCCCGTCTGCAGCACGGTAAATCCCATGGCTGAAGAATCAGAGGAAGTTATCCGTACGGGCTCTGTTGCAGTCCCCTGCATGAACACGGGGGAATAGGATATGAAACCTGCCCGGTTGCGGATATCCAGCGTACAGCCCGGCTCAAAATACACCCTGTGCCCGGCCGGAACGACCAGATATTCATTCAGGTCGTGATACCCTCTTTTAAAGATCACCCGATCCCCTTCGATAACAAAAGAAGTATCCCTGGCAAAAACACCCAACTGTACCAACTCCCTTCTCGGGTTTCCCTCTGTCGGGTATGGCCAGGGGTTGACCGGGACAACGTAGGTCTTCTCACGTCCCTTTACCCAGAAATAAAGAAACTGAACAGCCGTGTCGGATTCAATGAGAGCAGACTGGTCTTTGCCGGAAACAAAGGAAGGTATGGTGAAGCCGGGAGCGACAGGATAACGTAACCGGTCGGGACCCTTACCTGTTCCCAATAAAAGGATATCGTGCGTGTAATTATTGAAAACCCGTACCCAGGCGGTCCGGCCTTCAGTTTTTTCCATATAGGCCTTTATGTAATGGGGTGGAAAAAGATCGTGAAAGGCGGTATCATATTTTGTCTGGACCCTGAAGTTCTTCAAGAGCCTGGAAGCGTACTCCGGATCCTCGCTGACCATTTTTTCATACCGCACCAGGCCTTCACGGACTCCCGCAGCACTCTTTAAAAGAAACTGACGGTCATACCGGTAATAAGGAAATTCCTTACGGATCGCTTCCTCGTATTCCGTAAGTTCAGGATCAATGGATCGCAAGAACGTGCTGATAAAATCCTCCGAAGAATATTTTTCAAGATAATGAATGTATAGCTTTATAAATTGCTGATCCTGAAATAGATAAAAAAGAATCAGCTGGTGTGGCTCTATATCGGATTTACCAAATTTATCGAATTCTCCTAAAAACGCCTGGTTACCGATAGGCAAAATCGGACCGTGCGTATATCCGTCAAAAACAATGGGTTCCAATTTGCAGAGCACGGGATTATAATACAGCCGCTGGTTGTGCCAAGGAATGGCGTGCCAGGCCTGGGTTACATCGCATATGGCGTAGTAGCGGGCCAGTTTGTCGAGGTCAAACAGCTCCGAAGGAGGCTGAAGGGTGTTTTTGAACTCGTAGGCAAGATTCTGGGCAATCAGGAACTCAGCCTTGAGGGTTGGGTCTTCCACGGTCCGGTTGACATTGAACGGTTCAATGACCGATGTTTCGAAACAGGGCAGCATATGATACCGTTTCGTCAGGTAGGCGACCTGTTGAATAGCCCAGAAGGCTTCTTCCGTTAATTTCAGGATCGGTCCTTCCCTGCGATTTCTGGATTCAACCAGGTGCTTTTCGAAATGCTCTTCGTAAGCATACAGGCCAAGGCTTCTTTCTTTGAAGTAGACCGGAATGAATTCATAGGAGGTGTTCAGAACATCCTCCTGGTCGCATAAACGATGAGCTGTCCACTCGCTCAGAAAATCGCGTGCCGCCGGTGTTTGTATGGAAAAAGTACGCATATGTCTCCAGCTGTATTCCTTTCTAAGCTTGATCCTGAACGACCATTTCTCACCGTACAAATGATCGAGCCAGTCGCCTTTCAGGCGGACCCTGGCTTCCATCATATCCCCGTTTTGACCGAAAAACAGGATCCCCGGAACCCAGGATGAGGCATCTGTTTCGAGAACACCCTGTTCGAAAGCCTTCATTCTGTCGCGCTCTATGGTGATCAAATCCACCGAATCGATGAACAGGCGCAGGGGACTCTGGCTGTATTCGGGATAGTGTTTCCCGGAGGATGAAAAAATATGCAGGTCATCAAAATAGACCGTGGCCGTATCCGGGTTCCAGACATAGATGACCATTTCCGCCTCACTGATGGTCGGTGGTATGAAGAATTCGAGCCGGATGAGTTCCCAGCCGCCGGAGTCAGCCTCCACCACCATCCGGGAAGCCTGGTAGAATTCGTTATCCAGGATATCGGCCACCAGAACGCCGGCATCTTCAGGTCCTTTTTTCCATACCCTGAGATCAAAATACTCATCGGCCGACACTAAGGGAAGGGTACATTTCAAGCCATACTGTTCATCGGGTGTCAGCTTAATGGCAAACTTCCCCGAATGAGACTCCCCGGTAGTCCGAAGATGAGCACTGCCCAACCGGTAGCTGGTATCTGTCGTAGAAAACGATACCCCATCGGAAGTGATACCTTCCAGGTCACTAAAAAAGTCCCTCCCCGGATTGACTTTTTTCTTTTCCATGCACGATATCAGCGAAAGAATCATAAAGAGCCCTCCGATAACCTGGAGGAATCTTCTTGTCCGCTCTAGATAGTGATCAAAAAGAAACATTTGTACTTTTGTAGAAGGTGAATCCCGTTATCCTGCAATTGCAAAAGTACAAATTTTTAGAGAAACGGGCAGTTTTCGCCTCTATCCCATGCATCCGAACACAAAACACATTCCCCTGACGCTGCTCCTGTGCTTCCTGCTGACTGCCGGCCTGGCTCAGGGGCCGGCCGGTAACACTTACGGGGGCCTGCTGAATGAACAGGGGATCTGCTTTGACCTGACCAGCGACAACGGATTCATACTGACAGGAAACACCAGGAGCAAGGGGGCGGGAAGCAATGATATTTACCTGGTGAAGGTCAACCCGTTCGGGATGGTGGAATGGGATCTGCCCTATGGCATCCTGTACCAGGATTTCGGGATGTGGGTGGAGCAAACCAGCGATATGGGTTATATTGTAACGGGCTATAAATGGGGACAGGGATACGGAGGAGAGGATGTGGTGCTGCTCAAAACAAACGCATACGGGGAACAGCAGTGGAAAAAGTACATCGGGCACCAGCACCGCGACCAGGGATTCTGCGTCAGGGAACTTGCCGATGGGTATGTCATTACCGGTCACAGCCTGAGTTTCTCTGAAGATGGGGACATCTACGTGGTACGGACGGATGCCGGAGGGGAGGTGATCTGGGAAAAGAACCTGGGAACGAACCAGATTGACTACAGCTATGGGATCACTCCCACGCAGGATGGCCAGTTCATCCTTGCCGGAACCTCCGGCGGATTTTACAACGTCGACCTGACGATTTTCCGGATTCCGGATGCGGAAGCTTTGCTCGCAAGGATCGACGATCAGGGTGAACTCGTATGGCAAAAATTTTACGGCGGCGATGGGCACGACTGGTTCTGGGCGGTAAGGCAGGCTCCCGAAGGAGGGTATTACTGCCTGGGTTCCACGCAGAGTTACGGAGAAGGAAGTTTTGACATGTACCTTGTGAAAATTGACGAAACCGGGGAAGAGCTCTGGTTCAAAACCTTCGGTGGCAGCCAGTTCGACTACGGACAATCGCTCGAGGTAGCCCCTGACGGAAACCTGTACCTGTTAGGAACCACCCGGAGCTTTGGACAGAACGGTTCCACCGATCTGTACCTGGTCAAAACCGATCCGTCGGGCGAAAAGATCTGGTCATTGGTGATCGGGGGTGATTTCACTGATTACGGACATTGCGCCAGGGCCACACCGGAAGGAGGATGCGTCATCCTCGGGGATTACCAGTGGGCGGATGAAACAAAAGACATATACCTGATCAGGATCGACAGCCTGGGAAATATCATATCACTGGGCAGCAATGACGATCTGTCCAGCGGGGATAACCTCTGGATCTATCCGAATCCGTTTTCGCACCAGGCCACACTGCTGGTCAAAGACAGCTCAGCCCTGAAGGGATTTGATCTCAGGATATACAACCAGAATGGCCAGCTTGTGGAAATAGAAGAAGATTTACAGACTCAGATCGTCCCCCTCCGGCGGAATCAATTGGAGTCCGGTGTTTATATCATACAGATATCCTTTCCCCGCACTCCGGGAAAAGTACTGAAGGGAACCTTCATCGTCTATTGATCTTTCGCTGTTGCGAGAGCAAAAGGCTGTCGAGATTGTGGAACTGATAGGTCATTGTTCGTCCGGGCAGGGCATATTCGAAGATCAGCACCTCATCCCCCGGGGATTCGTTCAATCCGACACCCATAAAATGGATCCCATCCTGTGAATCCATCAGAAAGTGCTGGCCCCCCATATCTCCAAGGATGCAGATCACTTCAATCCCCCTGTTTTTCACCTCCACCAAGCGGGGATAGATTGCATTGACAAAGCTGCTGCCGGGCGAATCGCAGTTGGCGTTCCAGTATTTGAAATCGCTCTGTGCGTAGGTCGCCGGGTTTGGTAAATTGGGTACCCCACGCCAGATACCATGGTGCATGATCAGCACCAGGTGTGAAGATGACCCAATGGTGTCACACACATCCATGATGATCCGGTATTGCTTCTCCACATTGTCACAATCGGTAGGGACGAGGTTCGTATTCATTACGATGGCGGTGATCCCCTGGAGGTAATGGGTGAAATATGTGTCGCGCCCGGTGAATTCTTTGAGCCATTCGTAATTGCCGTTCCTTGCATCGTGGTTTCCGAGCGACCAATAGGTAGTAGGGCTGCCCAGGTCGAAAAGGGAATCAATGTACTGGATGGTGGAATAGAGCAGGGTGGCCTCGGAGCACACATCCCCCCCCAGCCAGATTCCCTGGAATCCAGACATATCCAGCTGTTCAACCCTCGGGTCGATCTTGTTGCCGGCCGTATAGAACTTATAGATGTGCCCCATAAAAAGGTACCGAAGGGTGTCGGGCGCCTGGCCGGATACAATGCCCTGGATCCCAAACAGGGTGGAAAGCAGGATTGCGGTTATCTTACTGTTTTTCTTCATTCAGCTTTTTATCCACCATCCAGACGGCGTCCAGATGGATCATTTCATCGACAGAGATGTTCCTTTTGGAGGCTTTTGCTTTGATTGTCTCCATCCACTCCTTGTTGTTACGGATATCCCGTTCCGCTGTCAGGATCAGGGCTGCCCTTTTGCTGGCCGCCTGCCTGCCCTCAACCGTGATCAGATCGTATACCTGGTCAGTAAATCCAAAATCAAATTTGGATAATGTTGCATCAGTGGCCATTAAAATGACAAAATCGGCTGATTTCAGTTCACCTGCAATATCCAGGTCTTTCACCATCTGATCTTCGGGGTAGGCACCGTGCGCCGCCTGAAAATAATACCAGAATTTATCCTGAGCGTAAATTTTCTGCGTGATGGCATTCCCATGCAGGATCCAGTAATAACTGTCGGCGATGGTAATGACCACCGGTTTAAAAGTAGAAGTGTTTTCCCTGAAGCAGAACTCAGGATAAGGCATTGTGTAATGCGGAACACCGAACAGCAGGTTCATTCCGCTTGCAATGTCATTGTCGGGTTCCTGCAGGTCATTCGACATCCTCACGTCCGTCCAGCCAAAATCAACCATTTCCTTACCCTTTACCCGCTCCATGTACCTGACAATGGAATCCATGAACAGGCCCGCGCCATAATGGCTCCAGTGAATCCCTGTCTTTGGGTAAAGCGGATACGGTGAGCTGTCCTTCATCCGGGTGAACCAGTGGTTGGCATCGAAAAAACGGATCCTGTTTTCTTCCAGCTTTTTCATCAGGTATTCCTGGTTAGTGGTGTCCTTTTGCCAGGGTTTAAATTTATCCGGTATGTATTCCGGGAAAAAGGTGCCTTTTCCGGGGGCAAAGACCACCAGAAGGGTTGTTCCGTTCCTGTCGAGACTGTCGCTGATGGCCTTCAGCTTTTGAACGTAACGGTCCCATTTGTCGGTTCCTGTAAAATCCCTTCCAAGGGTTGCCTTGATGTAAAAGACCTCATAAAGATAGCCTTTTTTTCCGAGAATGACATCTTGTGCCAGGGCCAGGTTGAAGCACGAAAAAGCGATCTGGTTGTTGATCCTGACCAGCAGCGGGCGGAATCCAAGATGCTGCTCATAGTAGGCATTATAGTCCTCCTGGAATTTGCCGGTAAAATAATCACGAAAGGAAAAAACAGGTTCTTCCGCCAGTACATAGGATCCCTGGAGGGGTTTTATGCTGAACACCGGGAGTGCATGCTGGAATAAAGGCAGGAAAAGAGCCACGACGATGACAACATAGAGGATGTATTTTACCCTGGCCATCGGATCAGAACCTGAAATAGATAAATGGATTGAAACCCTGGGAGGTGATGGAGCTGGCGCTGATGATCAGCAGTACCAGGCCGGTGGCTGCCATCACCAGAATGGCCCTGTCTTTCTGTTCCTTCCCAAAAACCCGCACCTGCCACGCTTCAACGGCAGGAAAACCTCCAAAGAATGCAAACAGTGCTCCAAGTGCCAGCATGGCAAAGAACCTGGCATCAAAGGCGAATCCGGCAGCGGTGAAATCAAAGGCAAACATCTGCCGGAGGTACGTCCAGGCTGCCGGAAGGCTTTCGGCCCTGAAGAAGACCCAGCCGATCAGGGTGATGAAGAACGTGATAACGATACTGGGTATTTTGCCGATCTTTTTATAGACCTTCAGCAAAAACAGCCGGTCAAGGACAAGAAAAGTCCCGTGAAAGGCTCCCCAGACCACGAAATTCCATGCTGCCCCGTGCCAGAGGCCGGAAAGAAGGAAAACCAGCCATAGGTTAAAATACATTCTTTGGGTGGAAACGCGGTTTCCGCCCAGGGGTATATACAGGTATCCCTTCATGAACCGCCCGAGGGTCATGTGCCAACGGCGCCAGAATTCAGAGATGCTCTGCGAAATGTATGGATTGTTGAAGTTCTCAGGAAATTCAAACCCGATCATCCGGCCAAGTCCGATGGCCATATCCGAATATCCCGAAAAATCGTAATAGATCTGAAATGCATAGGTCACAACACCCATCCAGGCCAATGGGGTGGTCATCTCGGCAGGGGCCAGGGCAAAAATTTTATCTACATATTCCCCGAGCACATTGGCGATGAGTACTTTCTTGGCAAGTCCAACGGCAAACCGGAAAAAGCCCGTCAACCGGTTATCGACCGTTTCATTGGCCCGGCGATCGGTGATCTGATCGGCAATCTCCACATAGCGCACGATCGGGCCTGCGATCAGCTGGGGAAACATCAGGATGTACATGGCAAAATCCCATACATTTTTCAGCGGAGCATGCACATTTCGGTAAACGTCAATGGGGTAGGTCACTTTCTGGAAGGTGAAAAAGGAAATGCCAATGGGCAAAGCCACTCCTGTCCAGGCAAATTCATTGACCCCAAAACCCTGCAGGATGGAGTTCAGGTTTTCGACAAAAAAATTAGCATACTTGAAATATCCAAGAAGGGCAATGTTATGGATCACGGAAAGGGTAACGATCTGTTTTCTTTTCTTTCCGCTGCTCCTGTGCATCCATTGGACCAGGTAGAAATCCACAACAATGGATCCCAGCACGATGAAGATGAAGGTAGGGGCTCCCCAGGCGTAGAAAAAAATACTTGCAGCAAGCAGTACGATATTTTTATACCGCTGATCCGTCAGGAAGTAAACCAGTAAAAAAAGGGGAAGGAAATAAAAAAGAAAAAGGCTGCTGCTGAAGACCATATCCGTAACTTCTAAAACTCATCCTCGTCGTAGTTCTTTTGGCTGCCCGTACCCTGTCCGCCAGTGCAGTCAAGATCCACGGAAATCGGATTCAGGGGTTTTTCAAAATCCCCTGTGGAAATATGCAGGTTTGGGTCATTGTAGATCTTTTTCATATAAATTGCCCAGATGGGCAGTGCGGTATTGGCTCCCTGCCCGAGCGACAATGTCCTGAAATGGGCTGCGCGGTCCTCGCAGCCGGCCCAGATGCCCGTCACCAGTTCCGGTGTCATGCCAATGAACCAGCCATCCGACTGATTCTGGGTGGTGCCGGTCTTACCGGCAATAGGATTGGTGAATTTATACTTGTAGCGCAGGCGGATGCCGGTACCGGTTTGAACGACACCTTTCATCAGTTCGATCATCAGGTAGGCCGTTTCTTCGCTCATGGCCTCATTGATCCGGGGGACGAACCGCTCCAGCACATTTCCGTAACTGTCTTCAATGCGTGTAATAAAAACCGGCTCGATGTAAACGCCTTTATTGACAAATGTGTTCAGCGCGCCCACCATTTCATAAAGTGAAAGATCCGCAGATCCCAGGGCGATCGAGTAAACAGCCGGAATGTCGCTGGTCACGCCCATTTTCCGGGCGATGGTGATCACCGCTTCCGGCGAATAATTCTTCATCAGAAAGGTGGATATCCAATTGTTGGAATGGGCCAGGGCCTCCTTCAGGCTGATCATCTGCCCGGTTTTATAATGGGATGTATTCTGGGGTTCCCACAGACTGCCGTCGTGCAACTGAATGCTGTATTGAATATTCGGAACCTCTGTACAGGGTGAAAATTGCCCCTCCTGCATCGCCAGGGTATAAAGAAAGGGTTTGAAGGTGGAGCCCACCTGGCGTTTGCCCACCGTAACATTATCGTACTGAAAATATTTAAAATCAGGTCCTCCCACATAAGCCCTGACAAAGCCAGTGTTTGGTTCAACCGACATCAGGGCCGCACGGTACAGGAATTTATAATACCGGATCGAATCCAGGGGGCTGAGGATCGTATCAAAAGGACCGTCCCAGGAAAAAACTATCATTGGAACGGGGGTGTTGAAAATCAGCTGGATGGAGTCGTCCGGTTTGCCTGCTTCCTTCAGGTTCCGGTAGCGGTCGCTGCGGTACATAGCCTGAGTCATGAGCTTATGGATTTCCGCCTTGGGGTCGGAATCAGGAAAGACAAAGGGAGCGTTTGGAATATTTTTCCAATGCTTGTAAAAATCTGGCTGTATCGATTTACTCAGATGCTCGCGTACCGCTTCCTCGGCATAGGTCTGTAAAACTGAATTGATGGTGGTGTAGATCTTCAGCCCATCCTTGTACAGATTGTAGGCGGTGCCGTCGGTTTTTTTATGTGTTTCGCACCAGTCGTTCAACCTGATGCGGATCATCTCCCGGAAGTATTGGGCAATGCCGCTGGTATGGTCGAGGATCATATAGTTCGACATATCGATCGGCAATTGCCTGAGGGAGTCGAACTGATCCCGTGTGATGAAATCGTATTTTGCCATCTGGCCCAGAACGGTTTCCCTGCGCTGTGCCGCCCTGTCGGGGTGGCGTACCGGACTGTAAAACGAGGGGGCCTTCAGGATGCCGATCAGCAGGGCCGATTCCTCTGCGTTCAGATCGATGGGCTCTTTATTGAAAAACGTTCGCGATGCCAGCCGTACACCGAATGCCTGACTGCCAAAAGAGACCGAGTTCAGATACATTGCGGCAATCTCCTCTTTCGTATAATTACGTTCCAGCTTGGTGGCCGTCACCCACTCCTTCAGCTTGAAGAGTACCAGTTCACCCTTGTTGATATTGGATTTGCGCGGAAAAAGATTTTTGGCCAGCTGCTGGGTGATCGTACTTCCACCTCCACGGTCCTGCCTGGTCAATATCCCGAACGCCACACGGAAATTTGCCTTGAAATCAATCCCGGAATGGCGGGAAAATCGTATATCCTCCGTGGCGATCAGGGCATTGATCAAATGGGGGGATATCTCCCGGTAGGCAACATTGGACCGGTTCTCAATATAATAGGTCCCCAGGATTTGCTGATCTGCCGATATAATTTCTGATGCCAGGTTGCTCTTCGGATTTTCAAGCTCCCCGAACGAAGGCATAAATCCAAATCCCCCGAGGGATATGATCAGAAAGATCAGGAAGATCAACAAAATGATGGAGGCGTAAATGAGCCAGAAGTTCCTGATATAGGTTCGGTAGTTGTTCGTTGCTTGCTTTGCCATAGTTCCAGGATTACCTGCCGGAATCAATACCTTTCAATTCTCAGTCCCACATCGTGAATCCCTTTGAGCTGTTTCTCACGCATAGCCTGTTCAATGCGGAATACATAGGTTCCTTTCCGGGGAAGATGGATCATTTTTCTGAACGGAAAACGGTTATCCTTTATTTTCCCCAGACCCTTGCCCGACCATTTTCCGGAAGGATCTGCCAGAATGTACTCCACCGTATCCCTGTACAGCTGCCCATCCGGAAAACGGGTCTGGACAAAAAAGAAGATGTTGCTGAACGGGTAATCATTTGTGTGCCGGAGATGGATATACAGGTTGTAGATGGAAATCGTGTCATTGATCTCCACCTGAAACTCCTTACCATCCCTGGGCATCCATCCGCCCGCATCGATCCGGGCATTCTGGTCATAAACACGATTCCGGTCACAGGAACCTATGGTCAAAAAAACAATGCTGATAATCAAATATATCCCTCCGCTATTCCTCATATCTCCCTTTGTCCCTTTGTGCCTTTGTGCCTTCTTTAAATAACCACCGAAATCTCCTCCCCGGCATCAAACCGCCTTAAATCATCCTGTCCGACTGCGTTTTCAAAGTCAACCTTGCGCTCTTTGATCTTTGCAAAATCTTCCAGCTTGTCAGGATAAAGTCCCTTCATGTTGTTTTCGATGATTTCACGTACTTTATCAACGGGTATGGCCAAAACGTTATTTTGATCAGCAACGTAAGAATACCACATGATCTGGCTAAAAACATCGGTTTTTTGATGGATGGCCTCGCCTTTCGTGGTCTTGAGGATGATCTCGTTGTTGGGAAATTGTTTCAGGGCATCAACATACACTGCATATTCATAGCTCAGGCAGCATTTCAATTTCCCGCACTGACCGGCAAGTTTCTGGGGATTGGGGGAGAGTTGCTGAACCCTGGCCATGTTTGTACTAACCGACCGGAAATCGGTAAGCCAGGTTGCACAGCACAGTTCCCTGCCGCAGGTGCCGATGCCTCCCAGGCGGCCGGATTCCTGGCGAACGCCGATCTGGCGCATTTCGATCCTCACTTTAAAACTCTCTGCAAGCAATTTGATCAGTTCCCTGAAATCCACCCTTTCATCAGCGGTATAATAGAAGATGGCTTTGGTGCCGTCGCCCTGGTATTCCACGTCGTTAAGCTTCATCTTCAACCCAATCCTGGAGACAATGTGACGGGCGTTGTGCATGGTTTGATCCTCCTGCCCGACAACGCTGATCCATTTCTCAATATCGGAAATCCTGGCTTTACGGTATACTTTTTTTAGTTCTTCAGAGCCAGGATTGACGCGTTTTTTACGCATCTGCCAACGTACAACCTCACCCGACAGGGTCACGATGCCAATGTCGTGCCCCGGAGATGCTTCCACCGCCACGATATCGCCCGCATGGAACCAGGCGCCGTCAGGTATCCTGTAGAAATCCTTTCTGCTGTTTTTAAAGCGAACCTCTATGCAATCAAAAGGCTCCTGAGTGTCAGGAAGTATAAGGTCTTTCAGCCAGTCATAGCTGTCCAGCTTGCTGCAGCCATGGGAAAACCGCCCCTCATTTCTGTACTGCAGCTGAGGAGGTTGACAACATCCACGTGAAAGAAAGGTTTGATCCGGGTTGTTCTTTGTCTGCTCTTCCATGGAACTAAGCTTGAGCCTGCAAAAGTACAAATTAAACCGATTGTTGCTGTTCAGGCTTCATTTTAAGAAGTTTGCCGAAATTTAAGGAAAGATCCATGAACAGAAAGGATGGGTTGGCATTTCGTTCGATATGAAAAAGGGCACGGTTGAGCTCCTCTGTAATGAATACACCATTCACCTGGTGTATGAAAGGTGCAAAATTGACTGCAAACGCCTTTTCCTCCGGATGAAGCCGGGAGGAATCCTGGCCGGTATAGGGTAAAAGAAGGCACTCACGAATGAACCGCAATGCATAGTGAAGAAAACTCTTTTGCCGTTCCCTGCCCTGTGAGGCGATCGTTTCTGTAAATTCAGCAAGACCCGCCACCTTCTGCTGGTAGCATAAACGCATCCATTGAGCGAACCTGTTGAAAAGATCCACGTCCATTTGTTCCGCTGCTATCCTTCCGGCCAGGATCATGTTGCCATCAACCTGCCGCACCAGTGAAACCAGTTCTGATGCCGGCATTCCCAACCGCCTTCTTAAAACCTCCAGAACCGCCTGATCATCAACCTTCAGGAATTTCACCGGTTGCGTCCGTGACAAAATCGTGGGAATGATCTGATCGTGATTTTCGCTGATAAGGATAAAGAGGGTTTTGTCAGGTGGTTCTTCCAGGATTTTAAGGATTTTAGGGGCTGCCGAGTGGAACAGTTTCTCCACCATCCAGATGATCATTACCTTGTATTCTGATTCATAGGCTTTATAATTCAGGGCCTTAACGATCTCGTTGCAGTCATCGGCGTTGATGATCGCCTGTTTGTTCTCGATGTCGATCTTCTCATACCAGTCATTCAATGAAACGTAGCACCCCTGGTTCAGCAGTAATTCGCGCCATTCTGCAAGAAACTCCCTGGTGACAGGGTTTTTGGAGACTTTTTTGGTAACGGCCACTGGTATTACAAAATGCAGGTCAGGGTGAATCAATTTTTCATATTTGATACAGGAGGGACAGGATCCGCAGGAATCTTCCGGGGTTCTTGCACGGCAGTTGATGTACTGGGCATAGGCAATGGCCATCGCCAGCTTGCCGGCTCCCTCGGGTCCGAAGAACAGCTGTGCGTGACTTATACGGCTCTCCCGCACTGTCTGGATCAGGCGGCGCTTGATGTTATTCTGACCAGGGATTGAAGAGAATTTCATGAATTGTCAATTGTCAATTGTCAATTGTCAATTGTCAATCCCATCGAACATTGTACATTGACAATTAACAATCGACAATTATACCGTCTTCTGGCCGCAGACCTTGGCTTTCCAGAACTCCCGGTTCATGCGGGCAATGTTGGTGATCTTGATGCCTTTGGGGCATTCGGCTTCACAGGCATACGTATTGGTGCAGTTACCAAATCCCAGTTCATCCATTTTGGCCACCATGCGTTCAACGCGCCGTTTGGCCTCAACCCGTCCCTGGGGAAGCAGGGCAAATTGTGAAACCTTGGCCGAGACAAAGAGCATGGCTGAAGCATTTTTGCAAGCTGCCACGCAGGCCCCGCACCCGATGCAAATGGCCGAATCATAAGCCTCATCAGCGCTCTCTTTCGGGATCTTAGTCGCATTGGCCTCCGTGGCCTGTCCCGTATCGATCGCAACATACCCTCCGGCAACCAGGATCTTCTCCAGCGCGGTACGGTCAACGATCAGGTCCCGGATCACCGGAAAAGGCCTGGCACGCCAGGGTTCTACAACGATGGTCTGCCCGTCCCTGAACTCCCGCATGTACAGATGGCAGGTCGTGACCAACTTCTGGGGACCATGCGGATGACCGTTGATATACAACCCGCAGCTCCCGCATATTCCTTCCCGGCAATCATGCTCAAACGCTACGGGCATTTCTCCCTTTTCCACAAGGGTTCCGTTCAACGCATCCAGCATTTCAAGAAAAGACATCTCGGGAGATACCGTATCCATTTGATAGGTGACAAACTTCCCTTTCGCCCGGGCATTTGGCTGGCGCCATATTTTAAGCCTTACGTTCATGGCTGATTTGCTTTATTATTTGTAACTTCTTTCTTTTAATTCGACGTTTTCAAAAACCAGCGGTTCTTTATAAAGAACCGGTGTGCTGTCATCTCCCGCATATTCCCAGGCTGCCACATACGAATACCGGGAATCGATCCGCTGTGCTTCGCCTGTGGCGGTCTGGCTCTCCTCACGGAAGTGGGCGCCACACGACTCCTTGCGATCCAGGGCATCGGTGATCATCAGCTTGGCCAGGCCAAAAAAGTCGGCCACCCGAAGGGCTTTCTCCAGCTCCTGATTTAGTTCGGTGCTCGTCCCCGGGATCTTTACCTCTTTCCAGTATTCTTTTTCCAGTTCATCCACCATGGTGTATGCCTGCTTCAGCCCCGCTTCATTACGGGCCATGCCGCAATAGTTCCACATGATGTTACCGAGTCGTTTGTGAAATGACAGGGAGGTCTTTCTTCCATCAACGCTCATCAGCCTTTCGATCCTGTCCCTGACGTTTTTCTCAGCCGCTTCAAAAGCCTCTCCATCCGTCGAAATGCGGGGAATCCTTATCTCCCCGGCCAGATAATCGCTCAGGGTACAGGGCAGAATGAAATATCCATCACCGGCGCACTGCATCAGGGAAGAGGCGCCCAGACGATTGGCTCCGTGATCCGAAAAATTAGCTTCCCCGATGGCAAACAATCCCGGGATGGTCGTCATCAGGCCGTAATCCACCCACAGGCCCCCCATGGTATAATGACCCGCCGGATAGATCCGCATGGGTTCTTCATAGGGATCGCTGCCCGTAACCCGGTGGTAAAGTTCGAACAGGTTGCCATACTTCCCTGCAATGGTCTTTTTACCCTGCTGCTTTATGGCATCCTTGAAATCAAGGTAGACCGACAGGCCCGTGGGCCCCACACCATAACCCGCATCACAGCGTTCCTTGGCAGCCCTTGATCCCACATCCCTGGGTACCAGGTTGCCATAGGTCGGGTACCTTCTCTCCAGGTAATAATCCCTGTCCTGTTCGGGGATGTTATTCGGATGGCGCTTGTCACTCTTTTCCTTTGGGACCCAGATACGCCCGTCGTTACGAAGGGATTCCGACATCAGGGTAAGCTTCGACTGGTACTCGTTCAGCACGGGAAGACTGGTGGGATGAATCTGAACAAAGCTTGGATTCCCGAAGAATGCACCCCTTTTATAGGCAGCCCAGGCAGCAGTGGCATTGGAATTGATCGCAAGGGTCGAAAGATAATAGATCGTGCCGTATCCGCCTGTGGCCAGCACAACGGCGTGGGCGGCGTGCCGCTCGATCTCTCCGGTTACCAGGTTACGCGCAATGACTCCCCTGGCCTTTCCGTCGATCAACACCATATCCAGCACATCCCTGCGGGCATAAAAAGTAACGGTCCCCAGATCGACCTGCCGGCACAGTCCTGAATAACATCCCAGCAGTACCTGTTGTCCGGTCTGACCCTGTGCATAAAAGGTCCGGGAGACCTGAACTCCCCCGAAAGAGCGGTTGGCCAGCGTGCCTCCATACTCACGGGCAAAGGGCACTCCCTGGGCGACCAGCTGGTCAATGGAAGCCGAACTTACCTCAGCGGCCCGGTAGACATTCGCCTCCCTCGAACGGTAATCGCCTCCCTTGATCATGTCATAGAACAGCCTGTCAACACTGTCGCCGTCGTTCTTGTAATTCTTGGCCGCATTGATTCCTCCCTGGGCTGCCACAGAGTGTGCCCTCCGGGGCATGTCCTGATAACAGAAAACCTTAACGTTATACCCCATCTCGCCAAGGGTGGCTGCGGCTGCACTCCCGGCAATCCCGGTCCCAACGACGATTATGTCCAGTTTCTTCCGGTTTGCGGGATTTACCAGCCGGGAGTGACCCTTGTAATTTGTCCATTTCTCTGCCAGTGTGCCCTGCGGTATTTTTGCATCAAGTTTTGTCATTGGTATTTTAGTTTTTGTTCAGGGGTTAGGGTTGGGAGGCCGGTTTGGTTTAGAGGTGAGGTCTGGAGGCTTTTACTCTGATCTTTACCCCTAAACCAAACCGGCATCTTAACCTTTACCTCTAAACGAATATTCATCATTCATTCAAAATACAAGAAAATAAAGCGGAATACAGATAAATCCCAGTGGAACAATGATGGAATACAACGTCCCGATCCACCGGATGACGGGCGTATACTTGCTGTGATTCAATCCCAGCGACTGAAAGGCCGACTGGAACGCATGGTTCAGATGAAATCCCAGCAGGATGAGCAGAACAATGTAAAGAATGGCATAAGGCGCATTAGAAAACAGGTTGACCGCCATGGGATAGAAATCCTCCTCGCCCATTACCGGCGCCTGTCCCCGGGGAGGAGAAGTGATCCCAAGTTTGACAAAGTAAAAATTGATAAAATGGATCACCAGGAAAATAAAAATGATGATGCCCGTGTGGATCATGAATTTTGAGAAAAAAGAGGTGTGAGCCCATCCTTCCCTTCTGTACCTCTGGGGTCTGGCCCTCCAGTTCTGGATCTGCAGGATCGTTCCGTAAACAATGTGGATAAGAAAGGTGGCAAACAAGACGACCTCAAAAATCCGCACCAGGGGATTAGAGGTCATAAAATGAACGGCATTTTCGTAGACCTCCTGATGATTTTCGGCGATGGGCAGAATAAATAAATTAATGCCCAAATGCACCAGCAGGAAAAGCGCAAGGAATATCCCCGCAAAGGCCATAATGTATTTCTTTGTAAGTGACGACTGCTTGATCATTTCCCCGGGATTTTAGTGTCAAAAAATACGTGAGTGGTAACCTGAATGAAAAAAAATTAGTTCTTTTGTACGTGGATGTGGACAAAATTAGGATATGTTATTTGAATAACAATTGTACGGTATTTATTTTTAACGAGTATAAATAAACAGTTCATCCTTTAAACATGTTTCATGCGTTATAAACGAATTGACCCCGCATTATTCATCCGAAACCGGCATAAGCTCAGGGGAATGTTGCCCAAAAACGCCCTGGCGGTCATTCATTCCAATGATGAACTGTTGCGTTCGGGGGATCAGTTTTTCCCGTTCCGGCAGAATTCCGACATTTTTTATCTCACCGGTCTTGACCAGGAGAAATGCATTCTGACCATTTGCCCTGACCATCCCAATGAAAAATTCAGGGAGATCGTGTTCACGATAAAAACGGATGACCAGATCGCCACATGGGCCGGACATAAATACACCCGTCAGGAGGTCAGGGAGGTTTCCGGCATAGAAACCGTTCTGTGGCTTGAGGATTTTGAGATCACATTCCGAGACCTGATGGCCTCGGCCGATGTTGTCTATCTAAACCAGAATGAATACATCAAACTGACCAATGAGGTTCCCCTGCGCGATCTGCGCTTCGCACAGAAGATCCGCGACTTGTTTCCCGCGCACCGGTATGAACGGCTCGCTCCCCCGATGACCGAATTGCGGCTGGTCAAAGAACCGCAAGAGATCGACCTGATCCAAAAGGCCTGTGACCTTACCGGCCAGGCCTTTCTCCGGGTTCTGCGGTTCGTCAGGCCAGGAGTGATGGAATATGAAGTGGAGGCGGAAATGACCCATGAATTTATCAGGAACGGGTCCAGCGGGCACGCCTATCAACCGATCATCGGAGCCGGACGCAATGGCCTCGTCCTGCATTATCACGATAACGATGCCGAATGCTCCGACGGCGACCTGCTGCTGATGGATTTCGGTGCCGAATACGCCAATTACATTGCCGATTGCACCCGCACCATCCCGGTGAACGGAAAATTCACCCCCCGGCAGCGGCAATGCTATGAAGCCGTACTGCGGGTGATGAAAACGGCCACTGCATTCTTTGTACCGGGTAACAGCCCTGATTATGTGAACAAGGAAACCCATAAGCTGATGGAAAAAGAGATGATCGGCCTGGGCCTGTTCACACAGGAACAGGTTGACCGGCAGGATCCTGACAAACCGCTGTCTTTCAAATTCCTGATGCACGGCGTATCCCATCCGATCGGGCTGGATGTGCACGATGTCGGAAGTAAATACACCCCCTTCAAAAAAGGAATGGTGCTCACCCTCGAACCCGGACTGTACATTCCGGAAGAAGGCATCGGCATCCGCATTGAAGACGACATCCTGGTGGACGATGTCCCGCTCAACCTGATGGCCGGCATCCCGCGGGAACCGGAAGAAATCGAGGCACTGATGAAGCGGCTGTGAGCTTTACCTCCTGCCCCTCCCCATCCGGGAAGGGATCAGGGTAAATGACCGTTTGACCATTTAACAATTTATCAATAAATCATTTAACCATGTTCAAAAAAAGCATTTATGTCAATCGCCGCAAACAACTCAGGGCAAAAGTACGGTCGGGCGTGATCCTGATCCCGGGCAACACCGAAGCTGCAATGAATTACCCTGCGAATACGTATCATTTCAGGCAGGACAGCAATTTTCTCTATTATTTTGGTCTGGATCATCCCGACCTGATGGGCGTGATCGACGTGGATCAGAACAAAGAGTACATTTTCGGGAACGATATGGAAATCGAGGACATCATCTGGATGGGGCCGCAGCCCAAAATAAAAGACCGCGCTGCAGAAGCGGGGATCGAAAATACAGATTCCTTTTGGAAGGTGGCAGATCTTCTTGCCGCCGCCGTGAAAAGCGGAAGAAAGGTGCATTTCCTGCCAACCTACCGCGGAGAGCAGGTGATCCTGCTGCATAAGCTGCTGGGTCTGATCCACTCACGGGTGAACGATTACGCTTCCCCGGAACTGATCCGTGCCGTGGTCGCCATGCGGTCGGTGAAAGACCGGTATGAGGTGGCCGAGATCGAAAAAGCGGTGGACGTCGCCTATGAAATGTTCACCACGGCGATGAAAATGGCATACCCTGGTGTATATGAGCGCGAAATCCAGGGCGTTTTGGAGGGGATCTCCGTCGCCTATGGCAACCCGGTGTCCTTCCCGACCATTCTCTCGATCAACGGACAGACACTGCACAACCATACGCATGGCAACAGGCTGGTGATCAACCGCATGCTGGTAATTGACGCCGGATCGGAAAGCCCCTTGCATTATGCCAGCGACATTACCCGGACCGTCCCGGTGGGCGGAAAATTCTCCGCAAAACAAAAAGAAATTTATGAGATCGTGCTAAAGGCCAATCTTACAGCCATTGATGCCATGAAGCCGGGGGTCTCCTATAAAGATATCCATTTGCTGGCTGCCAGAACCATTGCACAGGGACTCAAAGACATCGGGCTGATGAAAGGCAACATCGAGGAAGCCGTGGCCGCCGGGGCCCACGCCCTGTTCTTCCCCCACGGGCTGGGACATATGCTCGGACTGGATGTCCACGACATGGAAGGCCTTGGAGAGGATTATGTCGGATATGACCCTACGGTGAACCGGAGTGAGCAGTTCGGCCTGGCCTATCTCCGTATGGCTAAAACCCTGATGCCCGGCTATGTGCTGACCGTCGAACCGGGAATCTATTTCATTCCCGAACTGATTTCACAATGGATGGCGGAACAAAAATTCCGGGACTTCGTCCATTATGACAGGCTGGCCGATTATAAGGAGATCGGGGGAATACGGATCGAAGACGACGTACTGGTCACCCCCGAAGGACACAAGGTGCTTGGCAGACCCATCCCAAAAACAGTGGAAGAGATCAAAAACGCCTGCCGCCGGTAAAAAGCTTCATTCCTTACTGCCGGATGAAAATGGCCTTGATGATCTGAGCGGCCATCTTGGGATTTTCCTTTAAACGCCGGGTCGAGTAACCAAACCATTTTATTCCGTAAGGTACATAAATACGCATGGGGTGCCCTTTGTCGACCAGGTTTTTTCTCCGTTCAGGGGTGACCCCGTAGAGCATCTGGAACTCATACCTGTCTTTGGGAACGCCGTATTTCTCGATCAGGCGCAATGCTCCCTGGATCAGTGGAACATCATGCGTTGCTATGCCGACATAGATCCCGTTCTGGAACATAAATTCCAGATCCTCCAGATAATGTTTGTTGACCTCATCGTATTTCTTGAAGGCAATCTCGGCAGGTTCAACGTAGATCCCTTTGCAAAGCCTGTAATTCAGCGGAACCTCTTTGCTGTGCAGATCCATCAGATCCCGCAGGTCCTTGCTTGTCCTTTTCAGATAGGCCTGCACCACCAGCCCGACATTCTTTGGAAATTCCTTTTTTAACCGGCGGTACAGGGCGATCTCCATGTCGGTGCATTGTGAGTCTTCCATGTCAATCCGGATAAAGTTGTCGTACTTTGCTGCCCTGGCAACGATTTCGCGGATGTTTTGGTAACAGGCCTCCTGGTCAATCAATAAACCGAACATGGTGGGCTTCACCGAAATGTTGCCGTCAATGCCTTGTTTCTGCAAAACATCCACCAGGTTCAGGTATTCATGCTTGTTCTCCTCCGCCTCATCCAGCCGGGTGATAAATTCACCCAGGACATCCATGGTGATACGGATGCCATCCGCATTGAATTCGCGGGATACCCGCAGGGCGTCTTCCAGTGTCTCCCCGGCAATATATTTTTTGGAAAAGATCCAGATGAATTTCTTCGGGAAATAGGGCAACATGGCCGCAATCATCTTGTTTATCATACGCTCGGATTTTTTGTGATACTATTGTTAATGAAATAACAGACAAAAGTAAATAGATTTTTTTTACCCAGGAGGGTGCATCCCCATTATTTCGTTCAATGGTTTTTTTCATTGAACCTTTGCGTGTTAGATTGTTTCGTGCAGGACGAAAGTTGATAAAGTGTAAAAAAAATACTACCTTTGCAAATCCCTTTGTAAAACACTGCCTATGGAAAAAATCAAGGTATTATTTGTTCACCAGGAAATTACACCCTATCTAAAAGAGAGTCCCATGGGGAAAATTGGCCGCTTCCTGCCCCAGGGCATTCAGGAAAAGGGAAAAGAGATCCGCACATTCATGCCCCGTTATGGCAACATCAATGAAAGACGCAACCAGTTGCACGAAGTGATCCGTCTGTCAGGCATGAACCTGATCATCGACGACACCGACCACCCGCTGATCATTAAGGTAGCCTCCATTCAGTCAGCGCGCATGCAGATCTACTTCATTGACAATGAAGATTATTTCCAGCGAAAATCAACCTTCACCGACAAGGACGGGGATTTTTATGACGACAATGACGAAAGAGCCATATTTTACTCGCGCGGGGTTCTGGAGACCGTAAAAAAATTAGGCTGGGGGCCCGACATTGTACACTGCCACGGGTGGATGACCAGCCTGGTCCCCCTGTACATCAAGCGTGCCTTTCACGAAAATCCCCTGTTCAGTGATACACGGGTCATCTATTCTGTTTATAATGACGATTTCCCGGGCTCTTTTAAAAAGGACTTCCATAAAAAAGTAAAAATGGATGGCATCACCACTGAGGATCTTAAGCATTACAAAGAGCCGACCTTCATTAATATTACCAAGGGAGCCATTCATTTTGCAGATGCTGTCATTGCGGGAAGCGAAAAGATGAATCCGGAAATTGCCGATCACCTGGCTTCCCTTAATAAACCATGCCTGCCTTACACATCCATCGACAGGTGTGTGGATGCCTATTCTGATTTTTACGATCGCGTTCTGTCCAGTGAAATGATTTCCAGATAAAATATATTGATGATATAAACGTTTTGCTGCAGAATCCAATGAATTTGAAAACGGGCCGTTCGGTTTATATCGTCACAGCATCAGGGGTATTCTTTTTGCTCATTTTTTTTCTGTCCTGTAAGAAAGATCCAACCACCATTGGCCTTGACCTTGTTGAGGGTGATCCCCTGGAAGTATTATTTTGCGACACCGCCACCATCATAGCCTATTCTGAGCTGGAGGACTCCATCCGCACGGACGAATCCACCTACAATCTGCTGGGATCCCTTTATGATCCTGTTTTCGGCAAGACTTCGGCGGCCATTTTCACGCAGATCAGTCTGTCATCCACAAATCCCGACTTCGGAACCAATCCGGAGTGCGACTCCCTGATTGTCCAGCTGCAGTATGCCGGTTATTACGGGGATACCAACACGGTGCAAACGATCCGCATTTACGAGATCACGGAGTCCTTGCGCATAGATACTTCCTATTACTCTTTCCAAACGGTTGCCTATGGTACGACGGAACTGGCATCGTATTCCTTTGCCCCGAAACCAACTGATTCCGTGCTGATCGACACCACCTATTATGAGCCGCACCTCCGGTTCAACATGGGCCCGGAGCTTGGGAACAAGATCCTTTCGGCTCCGGCGGCAGAACTCGACAGCAACTCTTCTTTCAAGGAATATTTCAAAGGATTGGCCATCATTCCGGATGATGTTGCCACTTCTCCGGGACAGGGATCCCTTCTGTATTTTAACTTCTATGCCACTATCTCCCGCATCACGATCTATTATCACAGCGATGAGGAAGACTCCCTGGTGTACAGAATGGCCCTCAACGCAACGTCGAACGCGCGCTTCGGGCATTTCGACCATTACGGGTATAACGAAGCTTCCGATCCGCTCCGCCAACAAATCATCCTGGGCGATACCACCTCTGGTAACGACTTACTGTATCTTCAGTCCATGGCAGGAGTGAGGATCCGGATTGTTTTTCCCTACCTGTTGAACATGGTAAAGGAAAACAACATCGCCATCAATGAAGCCCAGCTTATTTTTTACAACCTGGATCCCGGAGGGTTTTATCCGGCTCCCGGCCAGCTGGCACTCTACGGAAAGAACGACAGCACCCTTTTTTATCTGGCTGACCAGTCGGAAGATGCCAGCTACTTCGACGGTAAGTACAATGAACCCCGTTACCGGTTCAGGATCAGCCGCTATATTCAGGAGAAACTTCTGGAAAGGGACTCCACCACAGCATTGAATCTTTTTACCTCCGGCGCCTCCATTAATGCATCACGAGTGGTCATCGGCGGCCCCGGGGCACTTTCCAACAACATGAAGCTGCGGCTTATTTACACCAGGCCAACCATCTGATATCGGAATTCAATCCATTTTACCCAACATTATGTGCGGCATTGTAGCATACCTCGGAAACCAACAGGCACTGCCCATTCTGATCAACGGTCTTCGCCGGCTGGAATACCGTGGCTACGACAGTGCAGGCATTGCACTGATCAACGAACATATCCATCTGTATAAAAACCAGGGTAAGGTTGCTGATCTTGTTAACCGCATCAGTGGTCTTTCACTGGCGGGCACGGTGGGAATCGCCCATACCCGCTGGGCAACCCACGGCATACCAAATGATGTCAACGCCCATCCCCATTTCTCCCAATCCGGGAACCTGGCCATCATTCACAATGGCATCATCGAAAATTACTCCTCGTTAAAACAAATCCTCACAGAGAGAGGTTACCACTTCCGAAGCGATACCGATACGGAAGTGTTGATCCAGCTGATCGAAGATATCCTCAACAGTGAACAGGTACCGCTGGTTGAGGCGGTACAGGTGGCTCTTAATCAGGTGATCGGGGCTTATGCCATCGTTGTGATCTCGAAACATGAACCGGATATGCTGATTGCCGCCCGGAAGAGCAGCCCGCTGGTCGTCGGTCTGGGGCAGGGAGAGTATTTTCTGGCATCGGATGCAACTCCCATCGTAGAATACACCCAGGATGTGGTCTATCTGAACGATGAAGAAATTGCTATCATACGAAGAAATGAGCCACTGAAGATCAAGACCATCAAAAACATTGACAAGATCCCCTATGTCCAGAAACTGGAGATGAACCTGAGCGCCATCGAAAAGGGCGGATTTCCCCATTTCATGCTCAAGGAGATCTTTGAGCAGCCTGCATCCGTCAGGGACAGCATGCGCGGGCGTCTTGACGTTGAAAATGGGATCATCTCCCTGGGAGGGATCCGGGATTACCTGCAAAAGCTGATCGCGGCTGAACGGATCATCATCGTGGGCTGTGGAACCTCCTGGCACGCAGGACTGGTGGGTGAATACCTGATCGAAGAGCTCGCCCGCATACCCGTTGAGGTGGAATATGCCTCCGAATTTCGATACCGCAACCCGATCCTGTGTGAAAAAGACATTGTCATCGCCATCTCGCAATCAGGCGAAACGGCCGACACCCTGGCAGCCATTCAGCTGGCCAGGTCAAAGGGAGCCATCATCCTTGGAATCTGCAATGTAGTGGGGTCGTCCATTGCCCGTGAAAGTCATGCAGGATCCTATACCCACGCAGGCCCGGAGATCGGGGTGGCATCCACCAAAGCCTTCACCGCCCAGGTTGCCATCCTGACCCTGATGGCACTCGAAATTGCCAAAGCCAAGGGTACCATCACCCGGTCCCGCTTCTTCCGGATCATCCGGGAGCTCAATAAAATCCCCGAAAAAATTGAAAAAGTCCTTGAACTGAATCAGCGGATCCTTGAAATAGCCAAAAACTACAGCCACGTACGCAATTTTCTGTACCTGGGAAGGGGTTACAATTTTCCGGTGGCCCTGGAAGGCGCACTGAAGCTTAAGGAAATATCCTACATCCATGCAGAAGGCTATCCGGCAGCCGAAATGAAACACGGGCCCATCGCCCTGATCGATGATGAAATGCCCTGCGTGGTCATTGCGACCAACAAGGGAACGTACGACAAAGTGGTCAGCAACATCATGGAAATCAAGACCCGCAAGGGTAAGATCATTGCCATCGTCACCCAAGGTGACAGCATTGTTACGGAAAATGCGGATTATGTGATCGAGATTCCCGAAACCGAAGAGATGCTGGTGCCTCTTCTGGCAACAGTACCTCTCCAGCTGCTGTCGTACCACATCGCCATACTCCGCGGCTGCGACGTCGATCAACCCCGCAACCTCGCCAAATCCGTGACAGTGGAGTAAACGCCTTTTACCGACTGCCGACCGCTGACCGGCTATCGGCTACAGCCTTCCAGATACGGCATTCCAGTCAACGATGTTCCAGAAGTCAGCAACATAATCCGGCCGGCGGTTTTGTTTGTCGAGATAATAGGCGTGCTCCCAGACATCACAGGTGAGAAGCGGTGTCAGGCCACGCCGCAGAGGATTCCCGGCATTGCTTTCCTGAACGATTTCAAGCTTCCCGTCAGGATGGCTGACCAGCCAGGCCCAGCCTGATCCGAACAGGGTCGCCGCGGCCTGCGTAAACTTCTGCCTGAATTCATCCACCGTTCCAAATGCTTCCTCCAGTCGCCCGACCATTTTCGGCGGGAGCTGGACATTTCTTTCCGGGGTTAAACAGTTCCAGTAGAACGTATGATTCCATACCTGTGCCCCGTTGTTGAAAATGCCGCCTTCAGCCTTACGGACAATGTCGTCAAGGGTGGCACTTTCAAACGGAGTGCCCGGAATGAGCTTGTTCAGGTTATCGACATAGGCACGGTGATGCCTGCCGTAATGGTATTCAATGGTCTGCTTCGAAATGAACGGCTCCAGCGCGTCCATTTCATACGGTAATTTGGGTAATTCAAAAGCCATGGTTCTTATCGTTTTAAATGGGTTTTCCTTTCATCTCATCAACCGCCCTGAGAAAGATCTTATCATCCTGATTGAGGATGGGGTAAAATGCCTCATCGTTGAACAGATTCCTGCCGATATACGCTTTCAGCAAGTTGGCAATCATTGCACGGGTTGAGTTCAGTCCCTTTGCATCCCTTTCCAGCCCTTTTTCTTCACTGTACGCGATCAGTTTTTCAAACAAGGATTGGTCAACTTCGTATCTTTTAATAAAATTGCCTGCATCCGGATAGGTCTCCAGCATCCTGTCCCTGTTCCTGTCGGCAAAATCATACGCGAACTGATAGATCAATCCCTTGTTTATCAATTGGTTATAGTACCCGTAAAACTTACCTGTATCAATGGGCACATAGATATCAGGCATGATCCCGCCCCCTCCGTAAACCACTTTTCCGCCGGGAGTGTAATATTTAAGGGAATCCGGGAATTTAATACTGTCCTGGTTGTTAAGTTCACCGGTCTTCAGCCGCATCAACAGGTCCTCATAGTATGCTTCCTGTCCGTCGTTGTAAGGTCGCTGGATGCACCGTCCCGTAGGTGTATAGTAACGTGCTACGGTAAGTCTCAGGGCAGAGCCATCGGCAAGTTCCAGCTGCTGTTGCACCAGGCCTTTTCCGAACGATCTCCTTCCGATGATGACACCCCGGTCATTGTCCTGAACTGCTCCTGCAAGAATTTCGCTTGCCGAAGCCGATCCCTCATCGATCAGGATGCACAATGCAGCATCTTCAAGCCGGCCGCTGTGTGTGGCATACATATACTGGCGGGGACGGTTTTTACCCTCGGTATATACGATCAGTTTCTCATCGTCAAGAAACTCATCCGCCATTTTGGTGGCGGATTCCAGATACCCGCCAACATTCCCGCGAAGATCCAGGATCAGCTTGCTGCATCCTTGCTCCCTCAGTCTTTGCAAAGCGTCGTCAAACTCTTCCGGCGTGGTGGCAGAAAACCTGCTGACCTTTATGTAGCCGATCGAATCATCCACCATATATGAAATGTCAACACTGTAGAGCGGAATGACGTCCCTGATGATGATGAAATCAGCCTCTCCGGAGATCTCCGGTCGGTAGACCGTCACCTTCACCCTGGTTCCCCTGGGGCCCCTGAGTTTTTTTATGACATCCTGATTTTCCAGCTTTATGCCGGCGACAACTGTGTCGTTGATCCGGATGATCCGATCGCCGGAACGCAGTCCGGTCTTTTCAGAAGGACCTCCAGAAATGACCTGTACAACGTTGATCGTATCGCTTACGATCCTGAATTCAATTCCAATCCCTTCAAAGTTGCCCACAAGCGACTCATTTGCATCTTTCAGCATCCCGGCACTCAAATACTGCGAATGGGGGTCAAGATCGCCTAACATTCCGTTGATCGCATCTTCCCTTATGTTTTCACCGGATAAAGAATCCACATAATCCTGTTCGATGAAACGCAGGGCTTCCATGACCTTATCGGAACGCATTGCGGGAATAGGGATGGGTTTGCTGGTCCGGTTCATATAGCCCACCAGCCGCGCCCCGGCCCAGATCCCTATCAGCAACACAAGGATGATGAGCAAAGGAAGGCTGATCAATGTTCTTTTCGGTCGCTCATTCTCTGATTTTGATTCCATCATATTTGGTTTCAATGCCATTTTCATAAGTTATCACAATGAAGAGGGTTCCATCAGGATCAAATTTCAACCACTCCCCCTCTTTCAGGCCCATGACATACCTGCCCTCCTCCTTGATCTTTCCGTCGCCCCAGTAGTATAAGTGCTTTCCGTTTGGATTGTCGTCAATGAAATTACCAGTGAAACGAAGCTGTCCGTCCTGGTAATAGGAACTCCAGGTTCCGCTTCGCAATCCATTTCCGTAGGTGCCTTCTTCCCTTGAGCCATCGATGTCATAAAACCAGAATCCTTCTTCCCTGCCCTCGATGTATTCACCCGAACTGACAAGCTTTCCTGCTTCATCATATTCGACTGATCTGCCGTCGGCAAGATCATTCAGGTATTGTTCCTCCCGGTGCAGGGCTCCGGAGGGATAATACCATCTCCATACCCCGTCAAGCATTCCGCCCTGATTATAAAAACCTTCCTGCTCCAGGGTGCCGTCGGGATAATAATACTTCCATCCTCCCGTTTTTTTTCCGTTATCGTAATCCCCTTCCGCCTTAAGCTTTCCATCGTCATAGAACTCCTTCCAGGATCCCTGTTTTGTTCCCTGTTCATTCATGATGCCCTGACCCGTCATATTCCCGGCCCTGAACGTATAGGCCATCCATATCCTGCCATCTTCCGTGTATTCCCTCCTGACCCCTTCGGGGATTCCGTCCTTGTAACTGGCCACTGTCTTAACTTTTCCGCTGGGATAGTAATCTGTCAGGACATCCAGTTCAACAAGCTCTGCAACATTCTCCTGCAGTACATCATCCAGATACTTTTCAACGATGACCAGGTTTCCTTCGCGGTCGTATTGTTTGAAATAACCGTTTTTCAGATCATCACGGTAGGTGCCTTCAAGCCGTACCCGGCCGTTGTCGTAAAAATACGCCCATTTTCCCTGTTTGAGGTTATTTCTGTCTTTTCGGTTGATCTTTTCCCTGTTGACAATGAAACCTTTCTTATACTCGATCAGGGAGATGACCGTACCCTCCGGATCATACTCATAGGCCATTCCATCCTCGATCCCGTCCACAAACGGAACTGTTTTCTTTTTTTTACCATCCGGATAGAAATAAACCGTATTACCCTGCTTAATGTCATCCGCAAAATTTTCCTCGATCACCTCAAATTCCTGGATCGTTCGCCTGATGCCATTTTTTTTATTGTTACCGTAGGTAATTTCCAGAACCAGTTTTCCTTTTTCATCATAGAACTTCCACAGGCTGTCCAGAAGAAATTCTTTCCTGTTGCCTTCTGATTTCAGTGTTCCGTTTTCATAATAGGTCTTCCAGTATCCGTCAGGAACACCGTTGACCATTTTGCCCTCGCTGGAGATCTGTCCGTTTTCATGATAAAAGACATTTAGTCCATTCGGATTGATCACGTTCTGTTGTGCCGCACAAACGTATGTCCATAATAAAAAAATAAACAAAAACAGATATTTCATAGTTTTTTCACCTTATCCTGCGAATGAGGGATTCAATTCTGGTCACTTCATTTTCCGGATATTTCCAGCATGCGTTCGATGGGTACTCTTGCACGGTTGATCAGTTCATCAGAAAGAACGATTTCAGGGGCTTCGTTTTTCAGGCACAGATATAGCTTTTCGAGCGTATTCATTTTCATATAGGGACAATCATTGCACGAGCAGGTTGTATCGGAGGGAACAATGATGAATTCTTTATCCGGGGAGGATTTCTTCATCTGGTGAAGTATTCCTGTTTCAGTTGCCACAATGTATTTTTTACTGTCATCCCTGATCGTAAATTGAAGGAGGCCGGTTGTCGAACCAATGAAATCGGCCAGTTCCAGCACCTGTGCCTTGCATTCGGGATGAGCAATAAGTTTTGCATCCGGATTTTCAATTTTTAGCTGAATGATTTTTTCCGTGGATAGAATGTCGTGCACTTCACAGGTGCCATTCCATATAACCATATTTCGTCCGGTCATCCGGTTCACATACCCGCCCAGGTTCTTATCCGGAGCAAAAATAAGGGGCTGACTCTCAGAAAATGACCTGACGATCTGAAGCGCATTGCTGGATGTACAGATCACATCCGACAGGGCCTTGACATCCGCTGAACAATTGATGTACGATATGACTTTGTGATGGGGATGCTGTTGTATGAACCGTTCAAACTCGTCCGGCGGGCAGGAATCAGCCAATGAACATCCTGCAGCAGGATCTGGTAAAAGAACCCTGCTTTTCGGATTTACAATTTTGGCAGTTTCAGCCATAAAATGGACTCCTGCAAATACAATGATTTCAGCGTTGGCATTGGCTGCCTGCCTGGATAATCCCAGGCTGTCGCCAACAAAATCAGCCAATTCCTGTATTTCGGGGACCTGATAGTAATGTGCCAGAATGAGGGCATTCTTTTTCTGTTTCAGCCGTTTGATCTCTTCAATTATATGATCCTGTTTCATTCTTTTTCCGATGAATTAACAATACGAATTAATGAATAAACTTAATTAAAAAGATTATTATTATTAGTAAGGACTGTTCATAGTGTGTATAAAAGGACTGACTGATTTTTGGAAAATTCATTATTTGTCGTTCATTAACAAAAATCATACACTTATCATCTGATAAGTTGGTGACTGTGATAATTATGAACTTTTATTCACATATCGTTAATAACTCAGACGTTGAAAAAAAAGCATCTGAATCATTAATTTTTTTTGTTGATAAATAATAATAAAAGAACTCCAAATCTTCGTCTCTGAAACTGAGTACCTATGATTTTTCTTTTATCAATAGTTGATAACAAAAGTAAACAGTTATGAACAACTAATTGTTTAAATAATATAAAAAATTGATTTATAATTAAATAGAATACAGTTGATTCAAGGGATCCTTAAAAGCCAATGATCCGGGAGTGAACGCTGAAAGGTCGTGGTATAATTGTTTTAAATTTGTGCTCGATAACCATCGTTTATGATCATCATTGGAATGGGCAGCGATCACGCCGGGTACGCACTCAAGGAAAGCCTGAAGCAAAAGCTTGTCGCCCAGGGATTTTCTGTGGAAGATTTCGGGACTTTCAGCAATGAAAGTGTAGATTATCCCGATGTCATCCATCCGCTGGCCTGTGCCATTGATCAGCAGAAGCTGGATTGGGCCATCATCATATGCGGTACGGGAATCGGAGCAAGCATGGTAGCCAACAAGTATCCACGGGTAAGGGCTGCCCTGTGCTGGATGCCGGAGATTTCAGTTCTGGCCCGCCGGCACAACAATGCCAATGTGCTTGCTCTTCCGGGCAGGTTCATCGGTGAGGAAACCGCCTGGGAGGTGGTCAGTCTGTTCCTGAATACTCCTTTTGACGGTGGCCGCCACCAACGACGTGTGAGCAAGATACCCCGCATCATGACCATTCAGAAGGCGCGTTTTCTGGAACAGGCAGAAAAGAAAGCGTTCGATTTAAAGCACAGAAAAACACTCAATTACAACATTTCCCGGTATGAAGAATCATTTCATGCCGGTCTGGTGCAGTTTGAAAACCTGGAAAACGCCAGGCAGCGCGCAGCGAATATCAGGCATAAAGTGCTCGAGCGGCTCGACGAATACCTCATTGAGTTTGAATCCAATTTCAAAAAAAGAGGGGGAAGGGTTGTCTGGGCCCTCAGTAAGAAAGAAGCAGTCAGGGAAATTCTCCATATTCTGAAGCAGCATGACGTGAAGCTTGTGGTCAAATCGAAGTCCATGCTGACGGAAGAACTGGAGCTGAATGAGGCGCTGGCCCGAAATGGAATCGAGCCCGTTGAGACTGACCTTGGTGAATACATTGTGCAGCTGTCAGGCGAGAAGCCCTATCATATCCTGACGCCGGCGATGCATAAATCGAAAGAAGATGTGTCGGCACTTTTCAGCGAAAAATTCGGGCTGGATGCCAACAGCACGCCGGAAGAAGTGACCGGTTTTGTCAGGGAACAACTCCGGCAGAAATTCCTGCAGGCCGGTGCCGGAATCACCGGTGCCAACTTTCTCATTGCCGACGCAGGTGCCGTTGCTATAACTGAAAATGAAGGAAACGCGCTGATGTCGGTGTCATTTCCAGGTATTCATATTGTGGTCGCGGGGATCGAAAAGGTCATCCCTTCCATTGCGGACCTGCACCTTTTCTGGCCATTGTTGTCTTCACACGGAACCGGGCAGTACCTCACCGTGTACAATTCGATTCTCACTGGACCCCGAAAGGAGGATGAAACCGACGGACCAGATGAAATGATCGTTATTTTGCTCGACAACAACCGTACGGAAGTACTCCAACAGCCGCTGCACCGAAGAGCCTTATCCTGTATCCGTTGCGGAGCCTGCCTGAATGCGTGCCCGGTGTACAAGAACATTGGCGGTCATGCCTATGGAACGACCTATACCGGACCCATTGGCGCCGTCATCAGTCCTTACCTGAATGATTTCAACCAGCATATCCATCTCAGCTTTGCCTCTTCCCTGTGCAGGCATTGCACGGAGGTTTGCCCCGTAAAGGTGAACCTGCACGAACTCCTGCTCCATAACCGCAATGAGGCCGTGAAAAGAGGATTAACGTCTCCTCAGGAAAAAGTGATCATGAAAGGGTGGAAAAGCATCATGATGCGGAGGTACCGGATGGATTTTTTCGGATCCGGTGCCAAAAACAGGGCGATGGCTTATTTCTTCAGCCGAGCCTGGGGCAAGCGCCGGACGCTGCCGGTGTTCAGTAAACGATCCTTCCGTCAGCGCTGGATCGAAAACGGGTGATCCTGGAGGAGACGGGCAGGCGTGATTTGTTAAAAGAAGTTAAACTGAAAATAAATGAATCCAGAAACCGTTGATTATACTGCGGCGAATGGTTTTCATTAGCTGTTTTTTCATGGTTTTGGGTGCGTTAAATAGGGAAGCGGACGCTTCCCTTTTTTCTCCCCCAAATAGTGTATTTTTGCAGGATGGTTGGCTAAGAGCCCTATTGCCGAAATGACCGACACAGGAAATAATAATGGAAATTATGGTGTGCTGATCCGGAAACTGGACCAGTTCATCCGAAAATACTACAAGAACCGCATCGTCAAAGGACTGATCTATAGCGTTGCCCTGGTGGCGCTGTTTTACCTGGTGGTCAGCCTTCTTGAATTTATCGGCCATTTTGGCACCCAGATGCGCACCGTGCTCTTTTATGGTTTGCTGGCCGCCATTCTCATCATTTTAGTTCGTTTTGTGGCCATCCCGGTCTTCCAGCTTTTCAAGATCGGAAAGATCATTACCCGCGAACAGGCCGCCGGGATCATCGGGAAACATTTCCCGGAGGTCAGGGACAAATTGCTCAATACCCTGCAGCTTGGCCGGATAGAAGAACCCTCCAGCCGGGAGCTGATCGAGGCCAGCATCAGCCAGAAGATCCGGCATCTCACCCCCATCCCGTTTCATTCAGCCATCCAGCTACGCGACAACCGAAAGTACCTGAAATATGCCCTGGTTCCCCTTTCCATTCTTCTGTTCATCTTCATCGCCGCCCCGGGAGTGATCAGGGAACCCACGCATCGGATCGTGAACCATAACGTATATTTTGAGAGAGAACTTCCTTTTTCTGTATGGATTGAAAACAAGGAACTTAAGGCATTGAGAAATGAAGATTTCAAGCTGATCGTCGGTGTATCGGGGGAGCAGATCCCCGAGGCATTTTACCTTGAAATGGAAGGTCAAAACCTGAAGTTATCCCGGGAATCCAACGGCCGGTACAGTTATCTTTTCAGAAATATCCAGCGGAACGTGGCCTTTTATCTTACGGCCGACAAGTACCGGTCCGACCGTAAAGAGATCCTTGTCATTCCCAGCCCTGTGATCGGAAGGTTTGAAATTAAAATGAACCCGCCGGTTTACACGGGGAAAAAGGAAGAAGTGCTGGAAAATACAGGGGATCTTATCGTGCCTGAAGGAACCCGCCTTATCTGGAAGTTTTTCACCACCGACACCGATTCGGTCCTGTTTTCGGTGGATGACCGCAGAGAAGTGCTTGGACAGCAGGGCAACAATGTTTTCGTTTATGAGCATTCCTGTTACCGCAGTTCTTATTATTCGGTAAAAACGGTCAATCGTTACGTTCAGGACAACGATTCGCTGTTTTACACCCTTACGGTGATCCCCGACCTGTACCCGACCATTCTGGCGGAGGAGTACAGGGATACGCTGTACGACAACCGACTGTATTTTAAAGGTAACATCAGGGACGACTATGGTTTCACCCGTTTGCTGTTCCGTTATGGTGTGAAGGACAGGCCCGGCGGGGACGACCGCGTTCCCGATTCAAGTCAGCGCGTTGCGGTAGATCCCCGGCAAACCCAGCAGCTGTTTTATCATTTTTTTGACATCACCTCTCTGTCCCTTTCACCGGGTGATGAAGTGGAATATTTTTTTGAGGTATGGGACAATGATGCGGTGAACGGAAATAAATCGAGCCGTACACCAAAAATGACCTTTCGGATACCCTCCCTGGAGGAAATCGACGAGCAAACCCAGGCAGCCAGCGAGTCCCTTAAAAATGAAATGGAATCCACTCTGCTTGACCTGAAAGGCATGCAGAAAGACATCGAGGAACTTCACCGGAATTTTCTTGAAAAGAAGAGCCTGAACTGGCAGGAGGAGCAGCAGTTGGAGCAGCTTCTCAAAAAACAGCAATCCATTCAGAACCGCATGGAAGACCTGAATCTTCAGAATCTGGAAAAATCGGTCAGGGAGCAGCAATACAAGGAAGTGGACCCCGACATTCTTGAAAAACAAAAGGAGCTGGAAAAGCTCTTTGAAGAGATCCTTTCCGAAGATGTGAAAAAGCTAATAGAAGAGTTGCAGCAGATGATGAGTGAAATGGATAAGGATAAGATCAATGAGATGCTTGAGAAAATGAAGTGGACCAATGAAGACATTGAACAGCAGCTCGACCGGAGCCTTGAGCTGTTCAAACGGTTTGAATTTGAGAAAAGGCTGGCCGACATGATCGATAAGATCGGGAAACTTTCTGAAAAACAGGAAAAGCTGTCAGAAGAGACCAGTGAAGGCAGGAATGAAGACGCGGAAGAATTGATGGATAAGCAGGAGAAGATCGGGGAGGAATTTGACCAGATAGGCGAGGAGCTGGATGAACTGGACAAAATGAACCAGGAGCTTGAAGATCCGAATCAGATGGAGAATACCGAACAGGATGAGCAGGGGATCAAGGATGATCTTCAGAACAGTCAGAACGAGCTTTCGACGAAGAAGTTCTCCAAAGCCTCCAAATCGCAGCAGGGTGCCGCCCGGAAGATGAAGGAAATGAGCAGCAAGCTGCAGAACATGATGGACAGCATGATGTCGGCCGCACTGGGGGAAGACATCTGGGCGCTTCGGGAGATCCTTGAAAACCTTCTCCAGGTCAGTTTTGATCAGGAAAAACTGATGGATGAGCTTTCGATGACCGGAAGAAATGATCCGGTTTATAACCGCATTGTGCAGGATCAGAAAAAATTAAAAGATGATGTGGGGATGATCGAAGACTCCCTGTTCGCTCTCAGCAAGCGTCAGCCTGCCATCAAGGCGGTCGTCCAGCGGGAGATCAATGAGATTGATGACAAGCTCAGCAAAACGCTGGCTGACCTGGCAGAAAAGAATGTCAGCACCGCGCAGTCCAATCAACAGTATGTGATGACATCGGTGAACAATCTGGCGCTTTTGCTTTCAGAATCACTTCAGAACATGCAGTCGCAGATGGATCAGATGAGCCAGAATTCAGGCGGTGGCAGCTGCCCCAATCCGGGAGGGTCATCCCCCTCTTCGATCAGTACGATGCGGCAGCTCCAGGAGCAGCTCAACAAACAGATTGAACAGCTAAAGAAAGGGATGGACAAGGGTCAGGGCAGTGAGCAAATGGGAATGCCGGCCATGAGCGAGCAGCTGGCCAGGCTGGCGGCGCAGCAGGAAGCCCTGCGCAACCAGCTGCGGCAATACATGGATGGGTTGAAAGAGCAGGGACTTGGCGACCAGGGCGAGATGAAGCGAATGATTGAGGATATGGAAAAAACCGAAACAGACCTGGTCAATAAAATGATCACCAACCAGACCCTGATGCGGCAGCAGGAGATACTTTCAAGGCTTCTGGAATCGGAGAAAGCCGAACGCATGCGTGAGCTTGAAGAACAGCGTGAATCAAAAGAAGTAAAAAATCAAAAAATCAGTAACCCTGAAGAGTTTTTTAAGTATAAAGGTATAAAAGACAATCAGACGGAAATCCTTAAAAGTATTCCACCAGGCTTAAAACCCTTTTATAAAAGAAAAGTTAACGACTATTTATTTAATTTTGAAGACTGACAAGAGGATATATGAGATTTGAACGGCTTGCCATCAGGATTCCTTCAGGCATGAAACACCTTCACCTGGTGGAACGGTTTCTTGAAGAAATTTGCGACAGGTATAACATAGGGATGGACTATTATGGCAACATCACCGCTGCAGTGATGGAAGCCGTTGAGAACAGTCTCATCCACGGCAACAAGATGGATGAGGGGAAAATGATTGACATCCTTTTTGAGGCAAAGCCGGGTAAGCTTGTCTTTCACATTCAGGACGAAGGCGAGGGATTTCCTTTCAGAGAGATAACCGATCCGACCGAACCATCCCTTCCCGCATCCGGGCTCCAGGGCCGTGGGCTTTTCATCATCAGGCGCCTTGCCGACGAAGTTCATTTCAATGAAAAAGGGAATTGTATCAGCCTTTATTTCACCGTCAGCGGCATCCGGGAAGAGGTCAACCTGGACCGTCAGAAAAAGATGGCTTCTTTTAAGAAGTCTGCCAGGAAATCCACCCACGAAAAGAACCGTTAAACCCCTGAAAACATGACAGATAACAGGATCCATTTCTTTCTGGAGGGCGTTTCCTATCCATTACGGAATAAAGAAAAGCTTCGCCAGTGGCTGGATATGGTCATCATCAGTGAGAACGAATCCTACCACGACATCAACATCATTCTCTGTACGGATGAGTTTTTACGCCAGCTCAATCTTACCTATTTATCCCATGATCACTTCACCGATGTTCTGACATTTGATTTTTCAGAATCTGAACAGATTGCCTCAGGTGATATTTACATCAGCCTGCCCCGGGTGAAGGAGAATGCCATAACTTTTGGCGTTTCAGTAAAAGACGAGCTGCACAGGGTCATGGTCCACGGCATTCTTCATCTTGCCGGGTATGATGATAAAAGGGCCAGGGACAAGAAGAGAATGACCGAAAAAGAGAATCATTATCTATCGTTACGTGAGAAAGGGATTTGAGTTCCCTGTTTCACGTGAAACATTCCCGAACCATGTTCGTTCCGTATGATGTCATTGTGGTGGGTGCCGGGCACGCCGGCTGTGAGGCTGCTGCCGCTGCTGCACGGCTGGGATCGCGGGTGCTGCTGGTCACCATGAACATGACCACCATGGCGCAGATGAGCTGCAATCCCGCCATGGGAGGCATTGCCAAGGGACAGATCATCCGGGAAATTGATGCGCTCGGCGGATTATCCGGAATCGTGACCGACCGTACCATGATCCAGTTCCGGATGCTGAACCGCTCAAAAGGTCCTGCCATGTGGAGCCCCCGTGCTCAGAATGACCGGGGTTTATTTTCCCTAGAGTGGCGACAGGCAATGGAAACCATCCCCGGACTTGATTTCCGTGAAGACATGGTCACCGGCGTTCTGGCCGACGGTGACCGGATCACCGGCGTCGTTACCCGGCTCGGTCACATCCTGCCTGCCAAAGCCGTCATCCTGACCAACGGAACTTTTCTGAATGGCGTGATCCACATTGGTGAAAAGCATTTTGAAGGAGGCCGCATCGGGGAGAAAGCTGCAAAAGGCCTGACGGAAAGCCTGGTTCAGCTCGGATTTGAATCCAGCAGGATGAAAACCGGCACCCCGGTTCGAATCGATGGCCGCTCGATCAATTATTCAAACCTGGAAGAACAAAAAGGTGATGAAAACCCGGGAAAGTTCTCCTTTACCGATACTCCCCGCCTGAAACGACAGCGCAGTTGTTACCTTGCCTACACGAATGAAAAGGTCCATGCCGTGCTGAGAACCGGCTTTGACCGGTCACCGCTTTTTGTGGGCCGGATCAAAGGCATTGGCCCCAGGTACTGCCCGTCGATCGAAGATAAAATTGAACGGTTCAGCGATAAACTGTCGCACCAGTTGTTTGTTGAGCCGGAAGGATGGAATACCGTGGAGGTGTACCTGAACGGATTTTCGTCTTCCCTGCCGGAAGAGGTTCAGGTTGAAGCGTTGAAACTGATTCCCGGTTTTGAAAATGCCCGGATCTTCCGGCCGGGATATGCCATTGAATACGATTATTTCCCTCCTGTCCAGTTGTATGCCACACTGGAAACCAAAAAGATCCATCATCTCTATTTTGCCGGTCAGATCAACGGAACCACAGGATACGAAGAAGCTGCCGCGCAGGGGATCATCGCAGGGATAAACGCCCATATGAAGATCCACGATCAGCCCGAATTTGTTCTCAAGCGTTCCGAGGCCTACATCGGAGTGCTCATCGACGATCTGATAACAAAGGGTGTTGACGAGCCTTACCGGATGTTCACCTCGAGGGCAGAATACCGCATTTTATTACGGCAGGATAATGCCGACCTCCGGCTGACCCCCAAGGCTCACGGCATAGGCTTGGCCGATGACGCCCGGATGAACCGGCTGATCAGGAAAAAAGAGCACATCTGGAAAATGATCCGGTTTCTTCATACCCAGAGTGTTACACCCGGGGAGATCAATCCCTACCTGGAGCAAATGAACACCGCTCCCCTGGAGCAAAGTGTAAAAGTGGCCACCCTGCTGCTTCGGCCCCAGGTAACCCTGGACGGACTGTTCGTTCACCTGGACACACTCCGTCAGCTGGGAAATAAGGCGGGCATGAACGACCGCGAAGCTTTCGAAGAGGCGGAGATCACGATCAAATATGAGGGATACATCAGCAAGGAACAGGAAATGGCAGCCCATCTGTCGAAGGTCGATGAAATCTACCTGAAAGACACCCTTGATTACCACTCCCTGAAAGCACTTTCTTTTGAAGCAAGAGAAAAACTCAACAGGATCCGGCCCGCCACCATCGGACAGGCATCCAGAATACCCGGGGTTTCCCCGGCCGACATTTCCGTTTTGCTCGTCATGCTTGGAAGATAATAAGCTGTTCCACGTGAAACATCGGCGATGAATACAATTTCCAACTGCCCGGTATGCCAGTCCCCGGATCTTCATCCCTACCTGGAGGTCAGGGATCTTTTTCTGACCAATGAAACCTTTGTCATACGAATCTGCCCGAATTGCGGCTGCGGAATCACGGATCCCCGGCCCACGGCAGAAGAGATCGCCAGGTATTACCAGAGCAGGTCTTACATATCCCATTCAGCATCGTCCAAAGGACTCCTGAACAAACTGTACCTCATTGCCCGAAATTATACCCTGTGGAAGAAGTATAACCTGATCCGGACCCAAAGCAGGCAGTCTCCGGGGACCATTTTGGACATAGGCTGTGGCTCCGGGGACTTCCTTGGCTATTTTCAAAAACGAAAATGGGAAACCCTCGGCATCGAGCCTGACGAACCGACCCGGCAGGCTGCCATGCGTAACTATCCCCTGCACATCGGCGGAAGTGAACTCTTCACGCAGATTCCAACCCGGAGCCATCACGTGATCACCTTATGGCATTCACTGGAACATATTGCCGGTTTGCACGAAACCTTTGCTCAGGTCAAAAGGATCCTGAGACCCGATGGCGTGCTGTTCATCGCCGTTCCCAATTATACTTCCCGGGATGCTGCTTTTTACGGACCCTACTGGGCCGCCTGGGATGTACCGCGCCACCTGGTTCATTTCACTCCGCAAACGATGGACCGGCTGGTTCGGCAGTACGGCCTGAAAATTCAGTGTTCACTGCCCATGAAGCTCGATGCCTATTATATCAGCATGCTCAGTGAACGCTATCAGCATGGCCGGGTGAACTACCTCAGGGCCATCCGCAATGGATGGCGGTCCAACCGGTACGCCAGATCCCACGAAAATACCTTCTCCAGCCTGATTTATGTCATCAAACCAGAAAATGCTTAACTTTAGCCCATCTTTCATTTACGTGCATGCACATCAATGCTTCTCATCGTAAAGGCATTCTCCGGGCATTTGGAATATCCCTGGCGTTTCTTTTCATCGCCGTTGCAGCGAATCTTGTTTTGGTCAACCGGCTGGATCCTGTCAGACAGAGCAAATACCTGGAAAAAAAACTGTCACTGAAGGAACAGGCGTTGGTTTCAACCATTGAAAAGATACGAACCTGCAGTAACACTCCCCGTTCTGACCGCAACACGGTGTGGAGCGACCTCTACCGGCGCTGTGACAAGGAAGGCATCATCGTACTGATGTATCACAGGGATACCTTGAAATTATGGACCTCCAGCACGCTGCCGCATGATTCCCTGAGCCTGCCGCCAGAAATTCATCAGCCCGTCCTGTTGCTTCGGAATGGATGGTATCTGGTCCGGAAAATGACGACAGCGGATACGACCTATGCCGGGCTTTTTCAGATCAAAAACAGGTTTCCTTATCAAAATGAATACCTGGTCAATACCTTTGGAAAAGGCATACATCTTTCTTCTAATATATTGATATCCAATAAAATAACAGATTATCCAATCTACGGGACTGACGGAAGTTACTTGTTTTCACTGGTGTTTCCCGAATCGCCAAGCCTGCCGGATGTACAGAATTACCTCCTTTTTCTTCTTTATTTTCTTTTTCTCCTCTTTTTCGTACTCGGGATCTTCCGAACATACGGGTGGATAGAGAAAAAGATGAAAATCCGCCCTTCCCTGTTGTTTCTGGCTTTTACAACCGATGTTCTCATCACGCGGATCCTGATCTTCTATTTCAAAATACCACATACGCTTTATCAGTCCGATCTGTTCAAACCCCTGTATTATGGTTCTTCTTTTCTGCTGCCCTCCCTGGGCGACCTGGTGGTGAATACCCTGTTGTTACTGTTTGTTTCCTACGCCTTTTTTGTCCTGGCCCGCCCAACCCTCAGGGCAACCAGGGTACGGGTCCCCCTTCGGTATATCCTTTCGCTTGTTTGTTTTCTGACCATTTTCCTGTTGATGGATGTGGTTCTCTATTTAATAAAAGGCCTCATCCTTGACTCGAACTTTTCACTGAACCTGAACAACATATTCGGGATGACCTTTTCCAGCCTGCTGGGCTTCAGTGTCATCACCAGCCTGCTGATTTGTTTTTTCCTGGCGGCCTGGACACTTTTCGCCTGGATCTATCTTTATTTACCATCCCTTAAACACCATGTCCTGTTCCTGATCCTTTCAGGCGTGCTTTATTTTGGCATTGGGAGCTTAACGGGCTTTTCACCGGATGCAGCCTTCGCCGGATTTATGGTCATTTTTATGCTTTCCTTATGGGTGGTCAGAAAAAGGCACATTCCCCTGCTGTCGTTTTACAACGCCGTCTATTTCCTGTTTCTGTTTGCTGCATTTACCACGTACGTTCTCAATACCTATCATCATAAGAAAGAAAGGGAGCAACGGAAATGGATGGCGATCAAACTTTCCATTGAACGGGATCAGATCACGGAATACCTGTTCGCTGACACAGAAAAGAAGATGAAAGGCGATAGTCTGCTGGAAGCACAAATTTTTACAGCCCTGGCCGATGATTCCATTGAGCAAATGATCCTGCAGTACATCGGTGACCGGTACCTGGAACCCTACAGGGATAATTACAACTACCAGATCACGGTTTGTGATGAGAAGCAGGTGTTGCGTGTGCAGCCCGAAAATTATGATGTGTCCTGTCTTGAATTTTTTTCGGACATGATTCAGCGGATCGGCAAACCGACGGCAGCAACTACCCTTTATTTTCTTGATGACGGAACCGACGACATCAATTACGTTTCCCGCATCCCCTTTGTTTCCCCTGCCGGAACCGACAGCCTGGGGCTTTTTATTGAGCTTTATTCCAAGTATATACCCAAGGCGCTGGGTTATCCCGAGTTGCTCATTGATAAAAAGACAACGGCATTTACCGATCTGACCAATCATTCCTATGCCATTTACAATAACCAGGCTCTTACCAAGAGTGTAGGGAAATATTTTTATCCGATCGATGAAAACTCCCTGGGCCATACAACAGATGAATTTACGTTTTTCAACCGCGATGGTTACAATCATCTTCATTACCGTGCCGGCCCGGGAAGGGACATCATTGTGAGCACACAGCGCGACACCCTGTGGGGATTGCTCGCACCTTTTGCCTATCTGATCATCTTTTATGGTGTTGTCCTGTTGATCCTGGTTCTGGTGCTGAGTCCGTCGCTTCGGATCCGCATGTCGGCCCCCAGCTTCAAGGATCGCCTGCAGCTTGCGGTGATAGCCATCATCCTTGTTTCATTCCTGTTCATCGGGATAACCTCTCTCTTGTACCTGGCTGATCTGAACACAAAAAAGAACCTGGACATTCTGAGTGAAAAGACCCATTCCGTTCTGATCGAACTGGAACATAAGCTTTCGTCCGAACCGTCACTGCCTCCGGCGATGTCTTCCTATCTGACAGAACTGCTGAATAAATTTTCACAGGTCTTCTTTTCGGATATCAATCTTTACGATACCGGGGGCCGGTTACTGGCTTCCAGCCGGCATGAAATCTTTGAAGAGGGATTGCAGTCAAATCTGATGAATCCCATGGCATTCGATCAGATGGTCATTCAGAACAAAACGATATTCATTCAGCGTGAGCGCATCGGTCGCTATGAATTTTTGTCGGCCTACGTGCCCTTTCAGAACAATGACAACAAAACCATTGCCTACGTCAACCTGCCGTATTTCGCCCGCCAGTCGGAGCTGCGCCAGGAGATCTCCATGTTTCTGACCGCTTTTGCCAATATCAATGTCATTTTGATTGCCCTTGCCACCTTTGTAGCACTGATCGTATCAAATTACATCACCCGGCCGATGCAGCTGATCAGGGAGAAGATGGGCAAGCTGAAGCTGGGAAAAACAAACGAAAAGATCGAATGGTCGGGGAAAGATGAGATTGGCAATCTGGTGGAAGAGTACAACCGGATGATCGGCGAACTGGCCAACAGCGCCGACCTCCTGGCACGGTCGGAAAGGGAAAGCGCCTGGCGGGAGATGGCCAAACAGGTTGCCCACGAGATCAAGAATCCACTGACCCCCATGAAGCTCAGCATACAGTACCTTCAGAAAGCCTGGGATGAAAAGGCACCGGACTGGGACCTCCGCCTGAAGCGATTCACGGAAACCCTCATTGAACAGATCGAAAACCTGTCGCTGATTGCCACCGAGTTCTCTGATTTTGCCAAAATGCCCCAGCCCCTTCTGGAACGGATGGACCTTAAGGAGGTGATCCAGTCGGCCGTAAGCTTATTTGAGGATATTCAGCACATTGAGTTCATTGCCTCGGACATGCCGGATGAACCCTGCTGGATATGGGCCGACAGGAAACAGATGCTGCGCGTTTTCAATAACCTGATCAAAAATTCAGTTCAGGCTATTCCCGTCCATCAACAGGGTGTCGTTGAGATCTCCGCTCACAAGGAGGCCTCCGACGTAGTGGTTCACATCCGGGATACCGGGATTGGCATCCCCTCCGATCAAATTCCCCGGATCTTTACACCGAGCTTCACTACCAAAACCGGAGGGATGGGTATGGGGTTGGCCATTGTAAAAAGCATCATTGTCAACACACAGGGCGACATCTGGTTTGAATCCCGGGAAGGAAAGGGCACCGTGTTCTCGTTCCGGTTGCCCCTGCTTCAGGAGAAACGATAGCCTGACAATAAAATCCCTATTTTTGCGTACAGAAGTAAATTCTCCGACCGGTTGAATCCACTCCGACAACTTGCGGGACAGACCGTCATTTACGGAATGGGAACCATTGTTCCCCGGGTGCTGAATTACCTCCTGCTTACTCCTTTCTATACCCGAATTTTCATCACAGGTGAATATGGAGTGATCACCGAACTGTATGCGTATGTGGCATTTTTAATGGTACTGCTGACCTATGGGATGGAGACCGCCTACTTCCGCTTTGCGGAAAGCAACAGCGACAAGGAAAAGGTTTACAGTAGCGCACTGACCTCGCTTTTTTTCACCACGCTCCTTTTCCTGATCCTGGTCTCGCTTTTTGCCCAGCCCATTGCAGAATGGATCAAATACCCCTCCCACAGGGAATACATCCTGTATTTTGCATTTATCGTCGGCATTGACGCATTTACAGCCATACCGTTTGCCCGTCTCAGGCAGCGGCAGCAGGCCACGCGTTTTACGATCATCCGGATCGTCAATGTTCTGGTCAACATTGGATTGAATATCTTTTTTCTTTCCATTTGTCCCCGGATCCTTGAGAACAATCCCGATTCAGTCATCCGGTTCATTTATTCTCCGGAAGTGGGTGTAGGTTATGCCTTCATTTCCAACTTGATAGCCAGCATAACCACACTGCTGATGCTGCTTCCTGAAATTCTTCGTTTCAGGATCCGTTTCGAACCGGTCCTTCTCAGGCAACTCCTGGCCTACGCCCTGCCGTTGTTGGTGGTGGGGCTTGCCGGGATGGTCAACGAAGTAGCGGATAAGATCCTGTTGAAATACCTGGTGGTCCCTCCCGAGGGGACCATCGACCGAAATGCCTATGCCATGGGACAGGTGGGGGTGTACGGGGCCAATTTCAAACTGGCCGTTCTGATGAGCCTGTTCATTCAGATGTTCCGCTTTGCAGCGGAACCCTTTTTCTTTGCGCAGGCAAAAAATGAGAATCCCCAAAAGATCTATGCCGAGGTGATGAAGTATTTTGTCATTTTTTGCCTCCTGATCTTTCTTGCGGTCACACTGTACATCGACCTGTTTCAGCACCTGATCGGGAAAGACTACCGTGAGGGCCTGCATATCGTTCCCATTATATTGATAGCCAATTTATTGCTTGGAGTGTTCTACAACCAGTCGATCTGGTACAAGCTTACCAATCTCACCCGTTATGGTGCCGGAATTGCTATTATGGGAGCTGTGATCACCGTGATCGTTAACCTGACGCTTGTACCACGGCTGGGTTATGTGGGATCTGCACTTGGGCACCTGGCCTGCTATCTGGTGATGGTGCTGGTGTCCTATTTTCTTGGTCAGAAGTATTATCCCGTTCCATACGACCTGAAAATCCTGGGTTGGTATTTATTGTGTGCCCTGGCCATATATGGCATCAGCCTTCTGCTTCCCATATCTGCTCTTTTGCCTAAATTGCTGGCTCATACAGGCCTGTTCCTGGTGTTTGCCGCGCTGGTGTACATCCGGGAGAAACCGCTCATTGCCCGCCAATTCATAAACAAATGATTTATTTCCTTAATTTTGCGCGGTTTAACCCGTCACAATGAAGATAAAGATCGTCAACAGGTCGAAACATCCCAGTCCGGTCTATGAAACATCGGCCTCAGCCGGCATGGATCTCCGTGCCGATCTTCAGCAGCCTGCCACGCTTGGGCCACTCGACCGGGTGCTGATCCCGACCGGGCTGTTCATCGAGCTGCCTGCCGGATATGAAGCGCAGGTCAGACCACGAAGCGGACTGGCCATTCGTCACGGCATTACGGTTCTGAATACGCCGGGCACCATTGATGCCGATTACAGGGGTGAAATACGGGTGATCCTGATCAATCTGTCGAAGGATCCTTTCGTCATCAACGATGGTGACCGGATTGCACAGATGATCATATCGTCCCACGAATCCGTTGAATGGATTGAGGTGCAGGAACTTTTGGAAACGGACCGGGGTCAGGGCGGATTCGGGCACACCGGGAAACACTAAATAAAACGAAAGCCAGCTATGAAGAATGTTGCTATTTTGACCATCGGCTTGTTGTTTCTGGTGCTGACCCCTGGCTGCAAGGCTCCTCCCCAGACAGCCATTCCCTTTGATCCGTCCAGTGTTGAGGCGTATAAGCCAGGGGAAAATTCTCCGCAGCGGATCACCGCACTGTTCATCGATGCAAAAAAAGAGGCCCTTCTGGGAAATGCCATCAAGGCCGAAGCCATGTTCCTGTCGGTGATTGAAAAAGATCCCCGGCGGGATGCAGCATTTTACGAACTGGCAAAGCTGTATTCACTTCAGAACAACCTTACCGATGCCCGGATCATGGCGGAAAAGGCATTGGCCCTGGCCCCGGATAATCACTGGTACAAAGAGCTTCTGGCTGAGCTGTATCAGCGCAATCAAAACTACGCCCAGGCCATCCGGCTGTACGACGATCTGGCCCGCGATTTTCCCCATGACATGGAGTATCGTTTTCAGCTGGCCGCCTGCTATGTTTTTGCCGGAAAGTTCAATGAAGCCCTGGGCGAGCTGGACAAAATTGAAGCAAGACTGGGTGTAAGTGAAGAGATCGTCCGGCAAAAAGAGAGACTGTATCTTTTCATGGATAAAGTGGAGGAGGCAGCGGCTGAAATCCGGAAGCTGATCCTGGTTAATCCGGGCGAAAGCCGTTATTACTCCTGGCTTGCAGAGCTTTACATGTCGCAGGGGCAGCCCGAAAAGGCCCTCGAAGTCTATAACCAGGTTGCAGAAAAGTTTCCCGATGATCCCTATATCCATATTTCCCTGTCGGATTATTACCGAAAAAAGGGAGACAAGGAGAGAGCCCAGGAGGAACTGAAGCTCGGTTTTTCCAATCCCGCCCTGGATATTGATACGAAAATCCAGGTGATGCTGTCTTTTTATTCGATGAGTGAATTATTTGAGGAGATACGGCCCCGGGCAATGGAGCTGGCGCAGATCCTGGTCAAAACGCATCCCGACAATCCGAAAGCCTATTCCATGTATGCCGATTTTTTGGTGCGGGACAGGCAATTCAGGGAGGCCAGGGATGCGTTTTACAAGGTCATCTCCCTCGACAGCAGCAAATTCCTGGTGTGGGAAAGCCTGCTCCGGGTGGAGGCTGAGCTGGAAGATTATGACGCAATGAAAAGGGAGAGCCAGCGGATGATCGAATTATTTCCCGTTCAGCCCATTGGATACCTGTTCAATGGTGTGGCCCGGATGCAGCTGAAGGAGTACAGGGAAGCGATCGAATCCTTCAAAACCGGGCTGGGCTTTGTGGTTGCCAATAACCTGCTTTCATCACAGTTCAATGCGTACCTTGGAGATGCCTCCTATCAGGCACAGGATATTCCCGCTGCGTTTGAATACTATGACAAAACGCTGCAACTCGATCCTGACAATTCCTATGTGCTGAATAATTATTCCTATTACCTGTCGTTACGAAAGGAGAACCTTGACAAGGCCGAGGCCATGGCCCTCAGAGCGACACAGCTTGATCCGGGGAACATGGCCAATCTGGATACCTACGGATGGGTGCTTTTCATGCAGAAAAAATACGAAGAGGCGGAGCAGTGGATTAAAAAGGCACTTGATCAGGGTGGGGTGAACGATCCGGATATCCTTGAACATTACGGAGATGTCCTGTTCAAACTGGGTAAAACCAATGAGGCCATTCACTATTGGAAGACCGCGCTGGAAAAGGGACCGGGTTCCGGGTGGCTGGAGAAAAAAGTACGGGATGGCAAACTCTATGAATAAATCATGGTCTGTTCCCATTTAGAATGGCTCAACCGTTTGGGCTTCGGTGTATTGCTTTTAGCGTGCCTGGCGGGATTCACCTCCTGCGGAACTTCACGGAAAGCTGCCCGGAAGCCGCTGAAGGAAGAAAGTCCCTCTTTTCTTTTACAGAAGCTCGCTGAAAATGAACTTTCCTACGAAACGTTGTCCGCGAAGTTCAATGCCACCTACGATGACGGGAAGGCAACGGTCTCGCTGACGGGCCATCTGCGGATGAAATGCGACAGCATTATCTGGCTTTCCCTTTCACCCGCCCTGGGTATTGAGATGATGAGGGTCGTTCTGACCAGGGATTCCCTGAAGATCCTGGACCGGATACAGTCGGCCGGCCTGCTGCGGGAGTATGGTTATATCCATCACCTGGTCAATGGAATGCTGGATTTTGAAATGCTGCAGTCACTGATCGTCGGCAATGATTTTCCCGGCTTTGAACAGGGCACCGTGCACACTGCAACCGGGGGAGATCATTACAAGATAGGGTTCCATGGCCGCAGCAAGAAGAGTGATGCTCCTTCAGGACCCGACAGCGTCCTGTTCATTCCCAGCCAGGATGTCTGGCTTAGCCCTGAGAATTTTAAAATCATTTATATGTCCTTCCGGGAACAATCCGGTGAAGACCGGACTGCTGAAGCCGGCTTCAATGCATTTAAACTGACAGGCAATCAACTTTTTCCTTACCAGGTTACGTATGTGATCCGGGAGGGAGATACACGCCTGAAAGTGGATGTTCGCTACATGCGGGTGACATTGAATGAATCCCTGAACTATCCTTTCAGCATACCAGAACGTTTTATCCGGGCCAAAAAATGAAACGCGTCATTCATATGACCCACAGCCACAGGTTCAGTGCAATCCTTATCCTTGTTTCAGGATGGGTGCTTCTGGTTGCCGGAGGGATGTTTTCTGCCGTGTACGCCCAGGTGGAGGAGAAGGAAAACCTTCAGCAAAAAAAGTCTGAAATAGAAAAGGAAATAGAGTATACCAATAAACTGCTCGAGGAGACCCGGAAGAGCAAGCAGTCCTCTCTGGGCGAGCTGGCGGTGATCAACCGAAAAATAAACCGGAGAGAGGCATTGATTCAGACCATCAACAATGAAATTTCCTTGCTGGACGGCCAGATCCATCAAAACCAGGCAGCTTTGGAGGCACTCAATGCTGAGCTGACCGGACTCAAGGATGAATACGCCAGAATGATCTATTGTGCATTTAAAAACCGCAGAGCATATGACCGGCTCATGTTTCTGTTCTCTGCCCGCAGTTTCAACCAGGCCTATCAGCGGATGAAATATCTCCAGCAGTACAGTGATTACCGCCGGCAACAGGCTGTCCTTATCGTGAAAAAGCAGGAGGAACTGAATGAAGCCACACAGCAAGTCGAGCAGCTTAAAGAGGAGAAGCTGTCGCTGCTGACATCGAAGGAAAGGGAACTGGCCAATCTGGATATTGAAAAAAAGAACAAGGACAGCACGGTGTCCGGGCTGGGTCAAAAAGAGGCTGAACTGCGTAAAACACTGAAATCAAAAGAATTAGCAGCAAAAAAATTACAACAGGCGATCGAGAAGATCATTGCTGAAGAAATAAGGAAGTCCAATGAACTGGCCAACAAGAAAACTTCGGCGGCAGGAGCGACATTTGCCCTCACTCCCGAGGAGCGGGAGCTATCCAGTACCTTTGAAGCCAATAAAGGGAAATTGCCCTGGCCTACGGAGCGGGGTGTGCTATCCAGTTCTTTTGGGGAACATGCTCATCCTGATCTGAAAGGAATAAAAGTTAAAAATAACGGCATCGATATTTTGACCAATGCAGGATCGGCCGCCAGAGCTGTTTTTTCGGGAGAAGTGTCGCGCATCATCTCTATACCCAAGTACGGCAATGTCGTTATCATCCGTCACGGAGAGTATCTTTCGGTTTATTCCAACCTGGATGAGGTCATGGTGAAAAAGGGTGACAGGGTTGTGACCAGGCAGGTGGTCGGATCCATTAAGACCGACGAGGTCCTGATCCGGACGGAGTTACACTTTGAGCTCTGGAAAGGGAAAGAAACCCAGGACCCGATGTTATGGATTGCCCGTTGATATGTCCGTCCGGACCCCTGCAAAAAATCTAATAATTGATGTGATCCGGGTCCCTCAATAAAATTCGTATATTTGTTCATTAAATTTCATCGTTATGGTAACAGGAATCATCTTGCTGGGTATGATCGGTCACTGGGAAATACTTCTCATCGTTCTGGTCATCGTTTTGATCTTTTTTGGCGGAAAAAAGATCCCCGAATTAATGAAAGGAATGGGCAAAGGCGTTCGCAGTTTTAAGGACGGATTGAGTGGTGAGGATGAAAAGGATGACAAAAACAGTGACATCTCCAAAAATTAACGATCCATTCGGGAACAGTAATAAAATATAAAAACTATCAGGGTTTTTAAGTTTCCACCTGATATTAACGAAGGAATTAATGAGCCGTTTGCACGATAAATTAATCTTTTTCATGTTGTTGGGTGTGGTTTTGATCAGCTTTGCCCGGCCTGTTCGTTCAGCAGGAGCATCATCCCTGAACCTTTTGCCGGATACCTTGCTGCAGGCCGACTCCCTGCCGGATACCCTGGTGTACGACCCATCCATCCTGAGAAATGATTCACTGAAATTCACCCTGACGGAAGATTCCCCGATCGTAAGGGCACTGGATAGCCTGGCCGACATCATCTACTTCAGGGATTATTATTTCACTACGGATACGGCATTTCTTAATGTTTACAGGGACCCTTTCGAAACGATCCCTGAATTTTCCGATTCGGTTTACAGGGAGCGGATTCATCAGCTTGATCGGATGACCCCGATCGATTTGGCCTACAATGAAGATGTCAGACGGTGGATACTTCTGTATGCAAACCAGAGACGGGCGCTTACCTCCCGGGTATTGGGCCTGGCGCAGATCTATTTTCCGTTGTTTGAAGAGTACCTCGACAAGTACAATCTTCCCCTGGAGCTGAAATACCTGGCCATCGTCGAATCGGCGCTGAATCCAACCGCCAACTCAAGGGCGGGGGCAAAGGGCTTATGGCAGTTTATGTACACCACCGGAAGGTCGTACGGGTTAAAAGTCACCTCTTACGTTGATGACCGGTTTGATCCGTATAAGGCTACGGATGCCGCCTGCCGGCACATGAAAGACCTGTACGGGATTTACGGTGATTGGCTGCTGGCCCTTGCAGCCTATAATTCCGGCTCCGGAAATGTGAACAAAGCCATACGCCGGGCCGGAAACATCAAAAATTTCTGGGCCATCCAGCCATTTCTGCCCAGGGAGACCCAGGGGTATGTCCCTGCGTTCATTTCGGTCTGTTATATCATGAACTATAACCAGGAACACAATCTGTATCCCACTCATCCCGGCATCCTGTACAATGGCATCGATACCGTCGTTGTGAACAATCTTCTTTCCTTTTCCCAGCTGAATGAAATGCTGGGCATTCCGATGGAAGACCTTGTTTTTCTGAACCCGGCCTACAAACTGGGTGTGCTTCCCTCCGTCCCGGGTGAACCCTATGTGCTCAGGCTTCCCAAGGAGTACATCGGACCTTTCATTGCGAATGAACAGGACCTGTATCAGTTTAAGACTCAGAAAGGCATCGAGCACGAACAAATGATGGCCGAGGTAAGCAAAGTGAAAGAGACCCGTTATCATAAGGTGCGACGGGGAGAAAACCTGGGGCTGATCGCCAGTAAGTACAACGTTAAAATTTCAGATCTGAAAAAATGGAACCACATCCGGGGTTCCACCATCTATCCGGGCCAGAAACTGATCGTTTACCAATCGAGCAGCTCGTCCCAGGTTACTGCCCCGGTGACAACGACCAACGACTCCTCTCCGCCTGCCGAAAGTTCTCCTTCGGAAAGCCAAACCACCACGCATGTTGTCAAATCCGGGGAAAATCTGGCGTCGATCGCCTCCCGGTATGGATGCACGGTTGACCAGCTCAAACACTGGAATAACCTGAGGTCAACAACGATCTATCCCAAGCAGAAACTTACGGTTTATGATCCTGTTTTTCAGGGCGATAACAGCGGCACAGGTTCGACCAATGCACCGCAACAGACAGAAACATACGCTTATCATACCGTCAAGGCAGGACAGACGTTGTGGGACATTGCCAACATGTACCCGGGTGCAACCGTTGAAAAAATCAAGACATGGAATCACATCACCAATGCCAAGACCATTCAGCCCGGACAGAAACTGAAAATCAGGGTAAAAGAATAATGCGCCGGGCAAGAAGGCCGCCCGGATCCGGGTGGCAACATCAGGCACCCATCCTGTCTCATTTCCACACCTGTTTTCTTTTTGGAATCATTTGCCTGGTTTTCTTCCTGGGTGCCTGCAAGCAAAAGTCGGCACCTCCGCGAAAAGAGGATTCCAGCGGGGCTACCCTTGAGATTCTTACCGTAACCGATAATAAAGAACAATGGGAAGGCTCCCTCGGCGATACCGTCCGGAATTTTTTCGGACAGATACAATCCACCCTGCCACAGCCTGAGCCGCTTTTCGCGCTGGCCAACCTGGAGGTGACCGGCTTCAGCAAAATGTTCCAGCATCATCACAACATTCTCATTTTATCCGTCGATCAGCGGATACAGGAATCCCTGATCGAAACACGCAAGGATTTATGGGCTGAGCCACAGCGGGTGATCAAAGTCACCGCCCCAGCCTATCAGCAACTGATTGCGGTGGTTGACAGCCATAAGGTGGTCTTCAGGGATCTCTTCCTGGAAACAGAGTATACCCGTACCACAAAAACGGACAAAATACTCCCTGAAACAAAACTGATCAGACAACTGGAGGAGGAATACAAACTATCCCTGATGATCCCGGTGGGATATCATCTGGCTGTTAAAACCAACGAATTTGCCTGGATCCGGAAAGAAACCCTGAGGGAGAGCCAGGGATTGCTGATCTATATCGAATCCTACCGGGATACAGCTCAGTTCAGCAATGACAATATCATCCGGCGCAGGAATCTGTATACCATGAACTGGATACCGGGACCCAGTCATGGCTCGTTTATGACCACCGATGTGGTCAATGTTAAGCCAACCTTCCGGCGGATCGTTCTGGATGACCGGTTTGCCGTGGAAACAAGGGGTGTGTGGGAGACCATGGGTGATTACATGGGCGGACCATTTGTCAGCTATACCATGGTGGATGAGAAACATAACCGCCTGGTAACCCTGGAAGGGTTTGTATACGCTCCCAATGCCCCAAAGACAGTCTTGCTGCATCACGTAGATGCAATTTGCCGCACGGTGAAGTTTCTGGATTAAAATGACCTGATGCATTATCAGGGTCCAACCTAAAACATAACATGATGAAAACTTATCTGTCCGTTGTCCGGTTCACCCTTGTTGTTTTATGCTGTATTATCCTGGCCAGCAATGCATGTGCAGCTTCGAAATCCAAAAAGGATGGATCAACGGAGTGGCCCTACCGGATTGAAACCGATAAAGGAAAGGTATTGATCTATCAGCCCCAGGTTGAATCCTATGACGGAGACAGGCTTGAGGCCATGGCCGCCATCTCTGTTTCCACCGAAGAGGTGAAAGAGCCGGTATATGGTGCCATGTGGTTTGATTGCAGGGTGGTTACCGATAAGGAAGTACGAACGGTCACGCTGACTGAAGTGAATGTGACCAACGCAAAGTTTCCTGATATGAAGCAGGAGAATGTCGAAAAGCTGAGGGATTTTGTCAGGGAAGAACTTAATAAAAGTCAGCTGGTGGCCTCACTCGACCGGATCCTGGCGGGAATGGAAGCAATGGAGAAGGAAGATGCCGCTGCCGAAAAATTCAATAATGCGCCTCCGGAGATCATCTATGCCAGCACGGCCTCCGTGCTGATAAGCATTGACGGGGATCCTGTGTTCAAAGACATCGAAAATTCACCCTATCAATATGTGGTGAATACACCTTTCTTCCTGGTCAGGGATGAAAAGAAATCCCTGTGTTACCTCAAGGGCGCAGACTGGTGGTACTCTGCAAAGGATCCCCTGGGTCCGTGGACGTCGGTCAGCAATCCCCCGCAGGAAATTGTCAAGCTGGCAGAGCAGGCCATGAAGACAGACGATACCGGAAGTAAAGCCGCCACGGAAACTGAAAAAGCTAAAAACCAGGTCATTCCAAGGGTTTTGGTCAGGACACACCCGGCTGAGCTCATCCAGTCGAATGGTGATGCTTCCTTTGCACCCCTGCAGGGAACTTCATTGCTGTATGTGACCAATTCAGACGAATTCATTCTGATGGATATCAAAACCCAGGACTATTATGTGCTGATATCCGGTCGCTGGTTCAGTGCGAAATCTTTACAGGATGGTAGCTGGAATTTTGTTCAGCCCGAGGATCTGCCGGCAGATTTTGCCAATATCCCTGCTGATTCCGAAATGGGGGGCCTGCGCACAAGTGTTCCCGGGACCGCGGAGTCACAGGATGCCTTGCTTGAAAATGTCGTTCCGCAGACGGCCACTGTTGACCGTAAAACGGCCACCCTGAAGATGGACTATGACGGAAGGCCTAAATTTGATGAGATTCCGGGCACTTCCATGCAGTATGCGGTGAATTGTGACAAATCCGTTTTACTCATCGACAAAAGGTATTATTGTGTCGACAATGCCATCTGGTTCATGTCCGACAGCCCGACAGGACCCTGGGAAGTCTGTGTTGTTGTTCCGGAGGGTGTTCAGGACATTCCCCCGGAGTCCCCGGTATATAACGTCAAATATGTGTATGTATATGATTATACGCCCGAGGTGGTCTATGTCGGTTACACGCCGGGCTATTGCTATTCTTATGTCTATCATGGCTGCATTGTTTATGGCACGGGATGGTATTACCGGCCGTGGTGGGGCATTTATTACTATCCTCATCCGGTGACCTATGGTTTCAATGCCTGCTGGAATCCCTATGCAGGCTGGTGTTTCTCCTATGGTGTCTGTTTTGGGAATCCCTACGCCTGGTTTGGGTGGGGATGGCACAGTCCCTATTACGGCTGGTGGGGTCCGGCCGGTTACCGCCACGGGTATTACCACGGCTATCACCAGGGTTACGCCCAGGGTTACTACAGGGGATATGCCCGGGGTTACTGGGAGGGCAGCCATGCCGGATCGTGGAACCAGGGTTACTACAATCAGCCGCGAACATCCCCTTATGCCTCCAACAATGTTTACAGGAACAGGACCGACGGGGTAAGACAGACCGGAGGGTATCAGTATGATCCCAGGACTGGTAAACAACATTCGGCCACACGGCCTTCCGCAGCAGTCAATCAAACTTCCCGGCAAAAAAGAAATGCAAACAATGTTTACACCAGTCCAAACGGGGAGGTGTACAGGCAAAAGGGCGACACCTGGCAGCAGCGTGACGAGGGTAAATGGAATAAAACGCCCGGAAGGGTATCCACTGAAACAAAACCCACGCAGAGAACAAAGGACCAGACTCAGCCTGCTCCGCAACGGCAACCCTCGCAGACCACCCCTTCTCAGCAGCGGACCGGCCAGACGGATTATAACCAGCTGAACCGGACCTATCAGGAGCGGACCACAGGAACGCAACGGACACAGCAATATCAAAACTATAAGCGCAACGTATCCGGTTCCGGCGGCAGTTCGGTTCCGGCAGGCGGTGCCCGCACCGGTGGCTTGCGCAGGTAAGCGGACACTGAATCATCGGATTCAGAAGTTTATCTCAGGGTGAATCCTGCTCTCTGATACCCTATTTGAATCTCAAATTCACCGGGTTCTGTCACCCATTTTGAATCTGCATTGACGAAAGCCAGTTCGGCCGGATGAACGCTGAAGGTTACCGTGGTGGTCTGGCCGGGGGCAAGGTCAACTTTTTCAAAACCACGCAGACGTTTGACCGGCGGCGTGATCGAAGCATACCGATCCGAAATGTAGAGCTGAACCACTTCCTTGCCCTGACGTGACCCTGTGTTGGTTACATCAACGCTGATCTTCAGGGGTGTATCCTGGCTTATTTCATTGGCCGACACGACAAGGTTGGAATAGCCGAAGGTGGTATAGCTCAGCCCAAAACCGAATTCAAACTGGGGGACGGAAATGACCTCCGGAACCAGTTCGGTGTATTTGTGGTCGTAGTTGATCAGTGCATTGGGTGAACGGGGATAGGTATAGGGCAGTTTCCCCGAGGGGTTTACATCGCCGAACAGCACATCGGCTATGGCGATACCGCCTTCATTGCCGGGCAGGTAACCTGTCAGGATCGCTTTCATCTGATCAGCAAAAGCAGAGATAAGGCGTGGTCTCCCCTGTGTCAGCACCAGGATCACGGGTTTACCGGTAGCTGCCAGACGGGATGCCAGTTCCGCCTGGGCACCGGGCAGGGAAATGTCGCCGATGCTTCCGGGCTGCTCGCAATAGGCCATTTCTCCAAGGCAAAGAATGACATAATCCACCGACCGCGCAAGCTGTACAGCCCTGCCTATATCCGACAGCGTATCGAACTGTGCACCTTCAGCCCAGGCGACGTTGGTTTCACCGATGGCGGCCTGGATGGCCTCCAGGATGGTCAGCTTATCCGAAGCATAAAGATCAGCCAGATCGCCCTGCCAGGTATGTGACCAGCCGCCGTTTAGGCAAGCCATCGTATTGGCCGCAAAACCAGTGACCAGTACCCGGGCGTATTTAGGCAGGGGAAGGACGTTATCCGTATTTTTAAGCAGTGTGATGCATTCCCTTGCTGCTTCCAGGCTGGCAAGGCGGTGTTTTTCGGATGCAAAATCGGGATAATCGGACGCCGGGTAGTACAGGTTTTCGAAAAGGCCCAGTTTGACCTTCAGGGTCAGAATGCGCCTGACGGCCTCATCAATGCGGGCCACGGGTACTTCACCGTCCCTGGCCAGTTCCAGCAGATAATCGTAGAAGGAGTAATCATAGGGTACCATGCTCATGTCCACCCCTGCCATCACCGCCATCTTCACCGCTTCTTTTGGGGTGGCTGCCACGTGGTGCTTGGTGTGCAGGCGGATGATGTCTTCCCAGTCACTGACGGCCAGTCCTACGAAATGCAGCTCATCCCTTAGGATATCGGTAAGGATGTAATGGCTGGCATGAACCGGGACGCCGTTGATCTCTCCCGAGTTGAGCATGATGGTGTGCGCACCGCAGGCCACAGCCTGTGCAAAGGGAGGCAGGAAGTATTCCCTCAGGTAGTGATCCGGGATCCAGGCGGGGGTCCGGTCTTTTCCCGACACCGGGAACCCGTACCCCATATAATGCTTCATGCAGGAGGCCACCTTGTATTTGTTTCCGATGTCGTCGCCCTCATATCCCCTGACAATGGCACAGGTCATCTTTTTGGCCAGAAAAACATCTTCTCCGAACGTTTCCCACAGGCGGGGCCAGGCTGCATGGCGTCCGATGTCAAGCACGGGAGAAAAATTCCACGGGATGGCAGCGGCCCGGGTCTCATAGGCCGTGATGGAGGCCGCCTGCTCCAGGATTGCAGGATTCCACGTGGCTGCCATCGCGATCTGCTGCGGGAACAATGTGGCCTTTTCACAGTAGTTGTTTCCGTGAATGGCATCAATGCCATACAATACCGGAACCTTGCACTGGTTCTGTTCCGACATATCCCGGATGGCCGACAAGATCTCGTACCAGTGCTCACGGGTATAGCAGTGGTTCGCCACATTCAGAATGGAGCCGACGTGATGGTCAACGATGGCATTACGCAGCTTGTCCGTGTCGATCCTGTGAGGCTCCGCAATGGCTCCGTTTTCTGTTACCGATACTACGTCGATGCAGACCTGCGTCATTTGTCCGACTTTTTCTTCAAGGGTCAGCCCCGATAAAAGCTCTGTCACTGTTACCTCTATCCCGTTTGATCCGGCATTACCCGGCGGTGTGGATTTCTGCTCACAACCCTGCAGGATCATCAGGATGGGAAATGCCCTGAATAAAAACAGGTACATCTTCGTTGTCATTTTTTTAAACGCATTGATTATTAATATATTATAATAAATATTTTAATATTTCAAGACACATCCGCTATTTTATCCAGCAAAAATACGGATCAGGTTCTTTAACCGTTCAGCAGGCAGTTCATCGTTCCATATCCTGCACAGATTGTTGCATGCTTCCAGAATGTGGAGATGAGTGTTCATGGTCTTTTTTTCATTTTTGTACGTTGTTGATCATTTGAATGATGCACTCCGCGGGCTGCAGTCCGTCGGCCGAGGCTTTCACCGTAAGGTTGCCCGGATTCATTCCGCTGCGGATCACTACCAGGCACATTCCATGAAAGGCCTTTCTTTCATGGGCCTTGAACGACTCCATGCTCACCTGGCTCCCATTGTCAACCGCCTGGATCTTTCCATCACCCTCCACCGAAAAGTAGATGCGGTTGTCGGCATACGGTACCACTACGTTGTTCCTGTCCGCCACCGTAACCGTCACATACGACAGGTCGTCTCCGTCGGCGTGGATCACATCACGGTCGGGTGAGAGAAGGATTTTGAAGGGCTCTCCGGCTGTCCGGACTTCTTTTGTCAGGATCACCCTGCCATTTTGCTTTCCAGTGGCCAAAAGTGTTCCGGGTTCAAAGGGCACCTTCCAGCTGAAATGAAGCATATCGCCTGTTTTACGCTGTGTTCCGAGCGTTTTGCCGTTGAGGCTCAGTTCAACCTCGTCACAATTGGAGTAAGCCCACACATCGATGGTCTGTCCCGGTGTCCAGTTCCAGTGGGGGAACAGGTGGAGGACAGGTTCAGTGGTCCATTCGCTTTTATAGAGATAATAGGCATCTTTCGGGAATCCGCAGATATCCATTATTCCAAAGTAGGAGCTTCGTGCCGGCCACGGATAGGGTGTGGGTTCGCCGATATAGTCGAATCCGGTCCAGATGAACAATCCCGACATGAAATCGTACTTTTTCACGACTTTCCAGGTTTCTTCGTGGGTGGAGCCCCAGGGTGCCGAGCAGTTGTCGTACGATGAACAGCTCAGGTCGGCATTGCCTTCCAGAAAGGGGACATCCCACTTTAGCGGCCAGCGGCGGATGCTGTCGGCCGGCATGTCATAGCTGCCTCGGGTGGCAAGTGCAGAGGTGGTTTCAGAAGCGATGAACTTTTTTCCGGGAAAGGTTTCCGGGAACCGGGAAAAGGTTTCCTGGTGATAGTTGTACCCGATCAGATCCAAAGCTTTGGATTGGATAAGATAATTTTCCGGTACAGGGTGATTGCATCCTGCCGTAATGGGCCGGGTATCGTCCAGTTTTTTTACGATGGAGGCAAGTTCCCGTGCGATCCTGATTCCCGATGTGTCCCATTGTTCAGGGATCTCATTGCCGATGCTCCAGATGAAAACGCTGGGATGGTTACGGTCGCGCAGCACCAGATCTTCCAGGTCGCGCTTGTGCCATTCATCGAAGTCGGCACCGTAGTCGAATGGCGTCTTATTGATTTTCCACATGTCGAACGCCTCGTCCATTACGATGAATCCCATCCTGTCGCACAGCTCCAGCAATTCCGGGGCCGGGGGATTGTGCGAGGTCCTGATGCCGTTGCAGCCCATCCCTTTCAGGATTTCCAGCTGGCGTTCAATTCCGCGGGTAGTGATGGCTGCACCCAGGCATCCAAGGTCGTGGTGATTGCAAACCCCTTTGATCTTAACTTGTTTCCCATTCAGTAGAAAACCCCTTTCGGCATTGAATTCAAACGTCCTGATCCCGAAAGGCGTAACGTATTCATCCAGGACCTGCTGACCGGAAAGGAGGGTGGTGACCACACGGTAGAGAACAGGATTTTCCACTGACCAGAGGATGGGATTGTTCACGGTAAGGGTCTGTTTGATCTCCGTACCTGACGGTTTGACCAGAATCCCGGGAGAGATCATCTCTGCAAGCAGCTGATCATCCCGACCAAAGATGCTGGATTTGACAGAAATCCTGACCGGGGTTCCGGTTGTGTTGCTGATCCTGGTCAAAATCCTGACCTCTGCGCCGGCATCTTTCACCACGGGCGTGGAGACAAAGGTTCCCCAGTGGGCTACGGCAAGGGCTCCCGTTTTGACGAGCCAGACATTCCGGTAAATCCCCGAGCCGGAGTACCAGCGTGAATTCGGCTGCAGGGAATTATCAACCCTGACACTGATCACATTCGGCGTATCGCCAAAATGCAGGTACCGGGTCAGCTCGTGCCGGAAAGAGGAGTATCCGTAGGGTCGTTTTCCGAGGTAATTGCCATTGATCCACACCTCTCCCATACGGTATATTCCGTCAAACTCGATGTAGATATTTTGTCCCCTGTCGGAGGCCGGCAGCCGGAAAGTTTTGCGATACCATCCTATACCGCCGGGCAGGGCACCCCCGCCTGGCGTAGCAGGATTTTTGACATCAAAATCCCCTTCAATGCTCCAGTCGTGGGGCAGATCCAGCTGCCGCCAGCCGGAATCGTCAAACAGGCCGGCAGAGGCTGAAGGATGGTCTCCCAGCATGAATTTCCATTCATCATTGAAATTTTCCCGGGTGCGCACGCCGGATCCGGTTGCGGGCCTGGTCTGGGGGGAAAATACGCTCCGTATGAATGCCATTTTCCGGATGTAAAAATCTTCCGGAAGACCGTGCCCGCTCGTTGGATACACGATATAGGTTTTTTCCGAACGAACCTGGTTGTATGCAGCGAAGTTGATGTGGGGCGGACAGACATCATCCACCAGGCCCACACCCATGATCATGGGTGCGGTGATCCACGGGGCCAGGTTTTTTATGTCAATATAGCTGAGGGTGTTGTATACTTCATCCCAGGTGTATTTCTTTTCCTCCTCGACCAGGCTGAAAAATTCATTTCCAGGCCATCTTGCCACTTTGAAATAATCCTCGAAATCGGATAAAAAGGGTACCTGGGGAGCACAAACCCGGATTCTGTCGTTGCACAATGCGGCGGTGGCGAAGGTCAGGGCCCCGCCCTGGCTGGCGCCTTCCACGGCAACGCGGGTGGTATCCACTTCCGGACGGGAGAACAGGAAGTCCACGCCGCGAACGCAGTCCATATAGCCCCCGCGGTAAATGTACATTTCCTTATCGTTCAGGAAATGCTGCATGAAACCCGGGAACCCGGGATTGATATGATCTGAGCTGTTGCCGTGGCCACGGATGTGAAGCCCGAATCCGATGAGATCATCGCCATAATCCACGTATTCAGGAAGTATGACGCTTTGGTATCCGTGCACCTGCATTATCGCGGGGTATTTCCCGGGGGTGGTGGGCACCGAATACCAGCCCCGGATCAGGATATTGCCCAGTGAACGCATTTCAACCAGGTAAACATTGCGCCTTTGAGTGCACAGCGAGTCAATCCTGATTAATTTGAACTGCGGATCAACAGCCTCCAGCTCCCTTTTGGCGCGGATCCAGTAGTCGTCGAAATCCGGACGTGCATCCCGTGGGCTGACGATCTTTTCAGGCTCATAGCCGAACTGGAAAGAGGTGTTTTTGGTGGCGGCATCACCGGTAAGGGTAATGGTAGCCTTGTAGAAACCGGGCTGCAATCCCGGAATGTTGAAATTGACCGTGGAGGGCCTGTTTGGTTTGAGCATCAGGATCTCCTCCTGGCGGAAGATGTCCTCCCCAAAGTCTGACACGACCCGGATTTCAATCGTACCATCGAACGTATGGTTGAACGTATTGTTCAGCGATATCGGGACGGTCACATCCGGAGCGCCTTTCAGGACGCGGTCGGTTTGTTTGAAAGCCGGCTCAATGACGATATGGTCAGCGGGTCCCTGAACACAAAACAGAATGGGTTCACCGTAAATTCCGCCGTCGCCCGTCAGATCAAAGACCCTGACGGCCAGGGTATTGGGCTGGTCCCACAGGATCCTGCCGGATGAGATGGTGTAATTGCGGATGACATCCCATTGCGTAACGTAATTGGGAGGGAGCTCGCCGGAACTTGCCAGAAGTTTGCCGTTCAGGTATGTAAAATCCACATCGTCAATTTTCCCCAGCTGGAGCCTAAACCCGCCGTATTCTTCGGCATCGTCCCTGAATTTTGAAGGAACAACGAACGTTACCCGGTACCAGGCAAAGCCGTCATACCCCTGGTGTCCCTGTCGTTCCCAGGTCTCCCCGGGCGTAATGTCGCTCCATCCCGAATCATCATAGGAGGGGGAGGCCCATTCCTGCTGGTCCCCCTTGTGAAATTTCCATTGTGCAGGCAACAGGCCCTGGGCAAGTCCCTGGAGGCCAAAGCCCACCATCAGCAACGCATACAGAAAAATTTTCATCTGATGTACTTTAATGTTATCCTTTGATATTACCGTTCAGAAAGATCAATGACCTGTTCTGTGCCATCGTACACACCGCGTACAAGGTTGACCTGGAATTCCCGGTGAAGGTTTTCCCCATTTTTACAAAGATAAGCATATACCTGTTTTCCGCTCATGTCAACGATGGTCAGTTTGTTGAGTTCCTCCGGCGCTCCGCAGATTGTGAACCGGTCGCGGGTGGCGTCGGGTGAGATCACAATCTGGTCATTGATGGGCACCGGTTGCAGAAAAATTCATCTAATTCCGGGAGAAGGTCCGTGACGGTTTTATAAACGTGCTTCAGGTTGATCCCGGATTTTTCCATTTTTAACGAAATCTTCTTGATAAAAACAGTTAAAATTTTTATTTTTTTAAAACTTCGCAACTTTATTCGATGGGGATTGTTTACTGTACCCTACCCTGCGCAGGGGAGGGGTAAATGGGTAAAATCTCCGGGGCTTGCCTTGGGGTTCATACGAGTGATTTTGTAAAAATAAAAAAATGGAAAAGATAGATAATTTGCGTCCGCTGGGGCGCACGGATCTGCGTGTAACCCCCATCGGGCTGGGGACGTGGCAGTTCAGCAAACAAAAGAACCTGGCCGGGAAATTCTGGCCCACCCTCGACGATAACCTGATTGACCGGATCGTATCCCTTTCCATTGAAGGGGGCATCAACTGGTTTGATACGGCGGAAGCCTATGGCAATGGCGCTTCGGAAGCAGCCCTGTCAAAAGCGCTGGCAGCATCGGGCAAAAAACCGGGTGAGGTCCTCATCGCCACCAAATGGTGGCCCATCCTCCGCTCTGCCGGCAACATCACCAAAAGCATCGACAGGCGTATCAGCGCCCTGACCCCCTTTCCCATTGACCTTTATCAGGTTCATCAGCCCTGGAGCTTTTCCAGTGAGAAAAAAGAGATGAAGGCCATGGCTGTGCTGTGGGAACAGAAGCTCATCAAAAACATTGGCGTGAGCAATTTCAATGCGCGGAAGATGCAGAATGCCTGGGAAACCCTGGATAAAAAAGGAATTCCGCTGGCCTCGAACCAGGTGGTCTACAGCCTGCTCAACCGCAGGATCGAGTCCAATGGAGTGATGGACCTGGCAAAAAAACTGGGCATGGCCATCATAGCCTATTCCCCTTTGGCCCAGGGACTTGTCACCGGGAAGTTTCATGATCAGCCTGAATTGCTGAAGAATGTCGGGATGCGAAAATTCACACCGCTTTTCAAGCCTTCAGGTCTTGAGAAAAGCCGGCCTGTGATCATGCTCCTGAAGGAACTTGCCCTAAAGTACAATGTCACCCCCTCACAGGTGGCCCTGAACTGGCTGATCCATTTTCACAACGGTACCGTGGTCGCCATTCCGGGTGCAACCAAAGAGATCCACGCAAAGGAGAATACCGGAACCCTGAGATTCAGGCTTTCGGATGTGGATATGGACAGGCTCGACAGGGTAAGCGCTTCATTCAAATAAGATCCTTCATTCTACGAATTTTGATACCCGGGGTGACCTGCTCATCAGAAGATCATTCCGGCAAAACCGTTCACGGATGTCACACATACAGGTGCCGCCGGATCGTACGCTTGGGTGTTTTGGTGAATTCTTCGGTCTGGATTTCAAACCGGGTGACGTGCATATACGAAGGCACGGATTCATTGATTTCTTTCAGGTAGTGTCTGAACATGGCCTGAAGGTCATCCTTAGATAGTTTGTTCTTTTCAACAACTTCGCTGTCGGGATGAATAAGCGCGACCAGCCTGTCATCACGCTGAACGACCAGCGATTCCCCAACGGCATATTTATTGTCAAGGAGTGCTTCCAGCTCTTCGGGATGGATGTTTTTACCGCTGGAGCCGGGGATCATGTTGTCGGCTCGGCCCTTAATGAAAAGATAACCGTCCCCGTCAATCAGGCCCAGGTCGCCCGAATGGAGCCAGCCTTCCGAATCGAGTATGTCAGCGGTAGCTTTTTCATTCTTGTAATAGCCCTGCATGACATTTTCGCCGCGGATCAGGATTTCTCCGATGGTTTGCAGTGGATCCGGCGAGTCAATTTTAACCTCCAGGGTATCAATGGGTTTACCACAGGATCCCACCTTGCTTTCCGTTGCGGCTATATAGCTGATCAGCGGCCCGCACTCGGTCATGCCGTAGCCGACCGTATAGGGGAATGTGATTTTTCGGAAGAACAGCTCGGCCTCCGGGTTAAACGGAGCGCCTCCGATGATCACTTCCCTGAAATTTCCGCCGAATGACCGGACCAGTTTGTTTTTGATTTTGGCGTGGATCATTTTTCTTAGGCCCGGGATCCCAAGCATTCGTTTGATATGCCTTTTACGGAGCTCCGGGAGGATCTGATTCCTGTAGATCTTTTCAATGACCAGTGGCACCGACAGGATTAAAGCTGGCTGCACTTCCTGAAATGCCCTGATGATCACCTGGGGCGAAGGAGTCCTGGTCAGAATGGTGATGTGGCATCCTATGCTGAAGGGAAACAGGAACTCAAATGCGCACCCGTAGGTATGGGCCAGCGGAAGGAATGACACGATGGCATCGCCATGTTTCAGGGGCATCATGCGCCGTGCATACCATACATTGGCCGAAAGGTTATTATGTGTCAGCATGACTCCTTTTGATACGCCTGTCGTCCCCGACGTATAGCTGATCTCCGCCAGCTGATCGTTGGTGATGTCCGGAAAGTGGTAGTTACCGGAAGCAATGCAATCGCCGGCGTATTTCTTATCAAAGTGTGTGTCTGCAGTTTTCAGGGCGTCTGCAAGGATTTCGCCGTCCATATGCAATGCCTGGAAATTGGTAAGGGATAGAACGGCTCTGATCAGAGGCATTTTCCGAAGGTCCATCTCCTGGTAGATGTTGTCGGCACAGAACAGGATGACTGCTTCAGAGTGGTTGACAATATAATGCAGATCGTCGGGCCTGAAGTCGGGCAAAACAGGTACGATGACCGCCCCATAGGTGATGGCGGAAAGGTACACCATGCACCATCGTGCTGAATTTTTCCCCAGAAGGGCAACCTTGTCGCCTTGTTTGATACCTGCCTGTTCGTAAAACAGGTGGAACTTAAGGATCTGCCTGGCAATTTCGTTGTAGGAATAAGTCTCTCCTTTATAATCGGAGAGAGCGGGCAGGTCATGATGCTTCTTCAGGCTGTTTTCGATATAGTTGATCAGACGTTCATCAAGCATAATGCACTTGCTGTTGGATACGGCAAAGTAAAGACAATAATATCAGAAATGAAAGGGAATCATCCTCCCCGGTTTTACGGCCCTCCCGTAAGGCTACCGCAGCTTCGGGGGTGGAGCCACGGATGGCATTGGATACAGTGGTATGTTCTGGACTTCAACGCAGAAACAGGACGACAACGATAGGGCTTTTCGCAGGGAGGTAATTTACTACGACGACAGGGTGATGCGGTTACACGACGCCAATAAGCAGATCGGTTTTTCTGTCCGCTGCCTGAAAGACGATTGACGGTGATCAGCTTTTCTAAGCATACTCAATTGCTATGGCTGGCATGACTGATTGTGGTAATATGCCGTCACAGATACAGCTCTTCGTTTTCAATCATGTGATCTATTAATTTCTTGAGTTCCGGAAGCAAATCGGTGACCGTTTTATAGACCTGTCTGAGGTTAATTCCAAAATACTCATGAACGATATAATTTCTGAAAGACCTGGGCAAATGCCAGGGGTAGGGATATTTATCCAATAATTCCGGATCCATATTCCGTATAGCTTCTCCAATGACTATGAACTGATATAGCACACTGCTGCTACGCATCGGATCATGTAAAAAATCGATTTCTGCTTTCCCAGCGGCAAATCTCAGAATCAAATCAATGGCCTCTGAAGCCTGCTTTAACCTTTCAATATCTGAAGAAGCACTTTTATCCATAAATCAGCACTTTATCGTGATTGACAGATTCCAGCGCAAATGATTTAACATGACCTTCTTCCACCAGATCAATGCTGCGGCTTAATAGCTTTTCCAGTTGGTATTTAATGTCTGCATAATCTAAAAGTGTTCCTGTTGCCTTTTCTGAATAGGAAACCATCAAATCAATATCACTGTCCTGACGCTCATCACCCCGGGCAAAAGATCCGAATATCCAGGCCCTGGAGATCCGGCCGTCGTTTTTAAAGAAATCACAGATCATTTTAATGATGGCGCCGCGGTCAATTTTTCCCCTTCTATGGTAAAACACCTTGTCTTCTGCAACCTGCAACGCTTTCAATGCAATTTCCTCATCCCTGACCTGGTAAACAAGCTGATCAGATAACCAGGCCACCAGCAACCGGTCTTTATCTGTATTAAAAAGTTGAGCCAACCTGATAACGATGTCCCTTGAAGCTTTCCTTTGTCCTCTTTCCATTTTACTCAGGATGGCCTGATCAATGTCAAGGTAGGCAGCAACTGTGCGCAACGGCAGTTTTTTCTCCTGTCGTAAATTCCGGATGACCTCCCCAAAATTTTCCATTTGGAATAAAAATGTTTTGACAAAAATGGTCAAAAGTTATTAGTAAGAAGAAAAGTAATTCCAATTTCTAAAGAAGAGTCCACTCCGAAAAGTAACAAATTTGGGCTGAAGTCCACTAACTGGTTGGTTATCAAGTACCCCGGCCTTAAGGCCGGGGTAAGCCAAAGCACTGGTTTATAGGGCTTTAGCCCTAAATTAAGGCTCGATGATCCCTTTTCGGAGTAGACTCAAAAATCAAAAGTACTGTTGATCTTTACTCTTTGAGTTTTGCTTTTTGATTTTATTGAAATGCGATCATTCTATGATCTTTTAGCAGTATCCGATAGCGATCAGCCTCCCTGTTTTTGTGTTGTAAAGTCTTGTGGTGAGGACATAGCTGCCTTCTGCCCGTTTGAATTCACCCGTCATGAAGTGTGAATAATGGAGGTTGGAGGCCAGCTCTTTCTGCAGCATCAGGTCATCCGTAATGCCATCCCGGTATCCCTTTTCGCTTAGCTTCTGAAGAAAGGCCAGGGCATTGGTCGTTTCCGGGAAGATGTCCTGGCTGGCATCAGACTGGATCATTGTCGGGAAGGCATACTGAAGCCAGTTCAGGGAAGTGTCGCCGCCTTTGTTCTCGAAAAAGAAAAAAAGGATCTTTTTCCGGAATTCATTTTTCAGGATGGTTCGTTCGGTTTTTTGACCATTCTCATCTTCAATCGTGACCGAAGTCGTTGCTGCCCCGAGATCTTTCCCCCTGAAAAGAAAAACAATGAGAAGAACGGCAAGAACGAGGTTGGCCGGAAATCCGATGAGTTCAGCTTTTGCCCATTTACCCGAACGTCTTTTCCCGTGATGAAAGGTGAGAATAAGGACAGAGGGGATCAGGGAAAGCAGGATCACCCAGGACAAATCGACCAGATAGGGTGATAAAAGTTTGGCCGAGACAAACGAAGACACTGCCATGCGTATCAACCAGGCTCCGATAAGGTAGATTCCTATGACTTGTGGGACACGCCTGCTCCATAACGTGCTGAAAAAATACCCCAGGCCTTTCTTTTTAGGCGTTGTGATGCCTTCAATGACGACCTCATAGATTTCCATGGCCTCCTTGATGCCTTTCAGCTCTTGCGCCCCTATAGAATCAAAAGTAGTTTTGCTCTTTACTTTTTACTCTTTGCTCTTTGATTTTCGGAATGTCGTTCTTCTCATGTCCAAAACAATAAACCGTGACATTTTATTAATTGTTATATTTATGCCCCAAAGTCACCACTCCCTTTCCCGTAAGCCCTGACCAATGAAAGAACACAGGAAGCTTGCCGCCATCATGTTCACCGATATCGTCGGCTATACGGCCCTGATGTCGAAAGATGAAAAAAATGCCCTGAAGATCCTTTCAAAGAACAGGGAACTGCAGAAGACTGCACTGCACCGGTTCAACGGGGAATTCATCAAAGAGATCGGCGACGGGATCCTGTCCATTTTTCAAAGCTCCTTTGATGCAGTTAGTTGTGCAATGGAACTGCAAAACACACTGAACCGGACAGGATATTATCAACTGCGGATAGGGATCCATACAGGCGATATCGTGGTTTCAGAAAAGGATGTCTTTGGCGATGGTGTGAACATCGCATCCCATATACAGGCCATTTGTGAACCTAGGGGGATTTTAATCTCAGAGAAAGTTTATGATGACATTAAGAACAAGATAGGGATCGCAGCAGACTGCCTTGGAGAAAAGTCCCTGAAAAACATTAAAGATCCGGTGAAGATCTATTCACTTTCCAAGGAATGTTATCATGCTATTTTAGAACAGGGAAAGGCTGGCAGCGACCAACGGCACGGAGCAGTGATGGATTGGGTGGAAACCTTGAGGGGATTTTTAAACCGCAGACCTGCCCTTGCCGTCGGGGTATCCATGCTCATCGTCATTGTTGCTTTGGGAGCATACTTTATCGTTACCCAGAAACAGGACACTTCAAAGACCTTTCAGCAGGATGAAAGATCAGCCAACCAGACCGGCAAAAAGACCTGGACAAATTCGATCGCTGTTCTTCCTTTCACAGACCTGAGTCCTGATAAGGACCAGGAATATTTCTGCGATGGCATGGCAGAGGAGTTGATCGGTGTGATGGCACACATTCCCGGATTGAAAGTGGTGGCCAGGACATCGGCATTTTCATTCAAAGGGAAGGAGATCAACGTGAGGGATATTGGCAGAGAGCTTAAGGTGAATGCCATTCTTGAGGGAAGTGTCAGAAAATCAGACAACCAGCTGCGCATCAGCGTTCAGCTTATCGATGTACAAAATGGTTATCATCTCTGGTCACAGACCTTTGACCGCGAATTAAAAGATGTTTTTCGGATCCAGGATGAGATCGCTTCAGCGATTGCCAGCGCACTTAAAACCAGGCTCCTGACAGAGGATAACCGGTATGCGGAGAAAAAACAAACGCAAAATACGCAAGCCTATGAGTTTTACCTCAAGGGGCGGTTCTTCTGTAATCAGAGAAGTGAAGAGGCCCTGGAAAAAAGTATCGCCTATTTTGAGCAGGCCATCGCTGCTGACCCGGATTATGCACTGGCATACGCCGGATTGGCTGACGCACTTCTATTACAGACCTGGTGGGGCTGGAACGAGAGGCCGGCCGGATATGAAAAAGCAAAAGAGCTGGCCCTGCTGGCTCTGGACCTGGACGGAAGCCTGGCAGAGGCCTGTGCAACACTGGGCTCGATTTTATGCTACCATGACTGGAAGTGGGAAGAATCCAGGAAAATGCTGAAACAGGCCATACAGCTGAATCCCAATTATGCCGCTGCCCATCAGTATTATGCTGAGTTACTGGATATCCTCGATGAAAACAACGCAGCAAGAGCAGAAATTAATCTGGCCATCGAACTCGACCCGGTGTTTTTTATGAACCAGAGCTTAAGCTGCATTTATTTTATCAAGGAAGGCAGGTACGATGAAGCACTGGAGGCCAACATCCGGGCGCAGGAGCTAGATCCCGACTATATTTTTACCTATTTGCAGTTTTTCACGATCTATTTCTACCAGGATAAAGACTTTCTGGCCATCGAAACCCTGCAGGAATTCTTAGCCAGGGATATGTATACATCCAAACATGCATCTACCGTTGAGGCTATCTACGACAGTGCAGGGATGGAGGGCCTGTGGAATTTATTGATCACCCTGTGGCAGACAGATCCATCCCCGACTTTTTCGGACATTGCCTGGGCCTGTGCCATCCTGAAGGATAAAGAAGGGGCACTGAACTGGATGGAAAAGGCTGTGGATGGTCATTCTGCAGCCATACCCCGGATCATGAGCTATCCCGAATACCATTTCCTCCGGGATGATCCCCGTTACCTGGCCCTGATCGAACGAATGGGCCTTACTTCGTATCATAAACAGGCCGCTGAATTCCGAAGCAGGTAGATCGGGTAAAACCCGGGTGATTGTGCAAATTATAAAGAGAAAATCATGTTGGCGCATGAACAAAAGGTAAACCGGATCGTACGGCAATTACAGGAGCGAAAAAGTCCCAAACCTGTTTCATTCAGGAAAAAAGCGGTTTCGCACGAAGTTCCCAGGCTAAGGGATAAACGACATTCGGACGAGAAAATTGACCTCAGCGACCTGAACGCGATTCTCCATACCGATCCGCAGAGGAATATCTGTATGGCTGAGCCCGGGGTCACGTTTGCCGACCTGGTAAAGGCAACGTTGAAAGATGGCCTGGTGCCGGCCATTGTCCCGGAACTGAAGACCATCACCATCGGAGGAGCCGTGGCAGGATGCTCCCTGGAGTCCATGTCGTTCAAATATGGCGGATTTCATGACACCTGCCTTGAATATGAAGTCATCACCGCAAAAGGAGAGGTACTGGTCTGTACTCCCGAAAATGAGAACAGCCTGTTGTTCCAGATGGTGCACGGCACCTTTGGCACCCTTGGCATTATCTCGAGGCTGACATTCAGGCTGATACCGGCAAAGCCCTTCGTGAAAGTGACCTATCAGAAATTTCACACCCTGGAAGAATATACGTTGGCCATATGGCAGCATTATAAGGATCAGGACGTTGATTTTATGGATGGCATCATTCACTCTCCGGAATTATATGTTCTCAGCCTGGCGAATTTTACCGGGAAAGCACCTTACACCCACCGTTACGACTGGATGAGGATCTATTACCAGAGTACAGGAAAACGAAAGGAAGATTTTCTCAAAACGCAGGATTATTTCTTCAGGTACGACAGAGGGGTTACCAATGTGACGCCCAGGTCATTTCCGGCCAGGCTCATCTTCGGCAGATTCATGAACTCCAACAGGACGCTCAAACTGGTACATACATTTCGCTGGCTGATTCCATCGGATCAAATTCCATTTACAGTGGATGTCTTCATACCTTTTTCGAAAGCCGGCTTATTTATGGACTGGTATCGGGAAGCAGTGAATCATTTTCCCCTGTGGTGCGTACCCTATAAGCTTGTCAGGAGGTATGAATGGATTGCCACCGATTTCCTTCACAGGACGAACGATGAACTTTTCCTGGACCTGGCCATCTACGGAATGAAACAAAAGGGCGACAAGAACTATTACAGGATCATTGAAGAGGAACTGATGAACATTGGAGGGATAAAAACACTCATCTCGGGTAATTATTACACGGAAGCTGAGTTCTGGGAAATCTGGAATAAGGATCATTACGACAAGGTCAAAAGTAAAACTGACCCGGATAATATTTTTCGGGATTTGTATACCAAGACCTGCAGGACGGTGATGGGAGAGGGTCCATAAATTCCAAATGATCATTTAAAACTTCATACCATGCAACGACGAACATTCTTCAAAACAGCAGCTCTGGGTGGCGGAGCCCTGGCGTTTTCAACGGTGATCTCCTGCAAATCCGTCATACGACCCGAAGAAAATGAACCAGTCTCTGTGGGACCATTTGAACTGGACGAGATGACCATTGACCAGCTACAGGAAAAGATGGCTTCCGGGGAGCTCTCCTCAGAAGAAATTACAAAAAAGTACCTTTCCCGGATCGCAGAAATTGATCAGGCAGGCCCAACGCTCAGATCCGTGCTGGAGACCAACCCGGATGCTCTGGAGATTGCCCGGGAGATGGACAGGGAAAGGAAAGCGGGAAAGACCCGCGGGCCCCTGCATGGGATCCCTGTCATGATCAAGGATAACATTGACACGGCCGACAGGATGCAGACCACGGCCGGATCGCTGGCTCTTTCAGGCTTCCGTGCCCCGAAAGATGCGTTCATTGTCAGTCGCCTCCGGGAATCCGGCGCCGTGTTGCTGGGCAAGACCAACCTGAGCGAGTGGGCAAATATCCGTTCAACGCGGTCATCTAGCGGCTGGAGCGGCCGGGGAGGACAAGTGCTGAATCCTTACATTCTCGACCGCAATCCCTGCGGCTCCAGTTCCGGATCTGCCGTGGCGGTCACCGCAAACCTGTGTACAATTGCCATCGGTACGGAAACGGATGGCTCCATTGTTTGTCCTTCCGGAACCAATGGTATCGTTGGCATAAAGCCAACACTTGGGCTTTGGTCACGGTTCGGGATCGTTCCCATTGCCCACAGCCAGGATACCGCCGGTCCCATGGCCCGTACGGTTCGGGATGCCGCGTACCTGCTTGGTGCACTTTGCGGAATGGATCATGCTGACACTGCAACGGAAAATAGCAAGGGCAATTGCCATCCGGATTATACGGTTTTTCTCGATACCAAAGGTATGGTAGGGGCAAGGATCGGGTTCATTACGGATTTTATGGGATTTCACCCCGGAGTGGATGAGGTGATGAAATCGGCGTTTGGCGTGATGAAAGACCTTGGTGCGGAGCTGGTGGAGGTAGAATGCGCGAAAGAGCGCAGCAATTGGAACGAAGCAGAATGGCAGGTGCTGTTGTATGAACTGAAACATGATCTCAATAACTACCTTGCGGAACGGCCGGGTGCGCCCATGAGATCCCTTGCAGAGATCATTGCATTTAATGAGGCTCATCCGGCGGAAGAGATGCCCTGGTTCGGACAGGAGATCTTTCTGGAAGCGGAAGCAAAAGGTGGATTGGATGCAAAGGAGTATCAGGACGCCCTTGCCCTGTCCCAAAAACTGACCAGGGAGATCATCAGCACCCGGATGGCGGAGCATCACCTGGATTGCCTGGTGGCTCCGACAAATGCTCCAGCCTGGACGACCGACTGGGTCAATGGTGACCACTATGTCGGCGGAAGCTCCGATCTGGCAGCGATTTCAGGCTATCCCGCCATTACGGTCCCGGCAGGATGGGTGCATGATCTCCCTGTAGGAATCAGCCTCATCGGCAAAGCCTGGACTGAGCCGGTCCTGCTAAAGATAGCGTATGCCTTTGAGCAGGCAAGCAACAACAGGCGGAAGCCCTCATTAAGGGAATCGTTGAAGTAGGGATTTACGAACAGAGGAACCGGTGATCTTTGATTTTTGAATTAAATCGTTAATGGTAGGCCGTTTTCCCGGTTACAATTCCGTATTATATTCCTGTTAAGCAGAAAAGACTACTTATCGACCGGGGATCCGCTCATACAGATCCATTCGGAGCCGTTGTACCAGCAGGGCGATTGCAGGGTTGTATTGTACAGGATCAATCCTTCTGCAGGATCCGTAATCGATTCCATCTCGACGGTGGTCATGCGTGGTGGAAGAAAGCCCTGCCCGGAACTGTTTATTTCCAGCTTGGCAGAAGGATGAGGATCTGTGGTCCCGATACCGACTTTACCATCCGACCGGATGACCATCCGGGTATGAAACTGATCATTGTACCGCAGGTTAAATTGGAGCTGGGTATTGCTGCCCACAATATCCTCGGTAAACCATACCAGATTCCCGCATATCATATTATCCAGAAAGATATCCACGGCGGTGCCAAAACCCTGTGTCATTCCGCCTGTGCTGTTCCTTCGCAACGCAAGTATCGTTCGGATGTCATCCGTCCCATCATCATAGTCGACAAAATGGACAAGAAAGTCACTTGGAGAGGGTATCTGTCCCCGTACCACCAGTTTGGAGGATGGATTATAGGATCCAATGCCCACATTGCCGCCGGTTTTAATGTAGAGTGAGTTGGCTGCGCTGTTCGGCTCAATCGTTAACACATCCAGGGAATTGGCCTGGTCGCGAATCTTGAAGCCACCATACGTGGTCGCCTTGAACTTCCAGTTCGCACCGCTGAGATCATCCACCATTGAGTAGGTTGCGCCCCCTCCTCCCCCGAGGTTGCGGATGGCGATGGTGGGTTCGCCCATGTTCTTTGCAACATATAGAAGCGTTCCCGGCGTGTTGTTCCCTACGCCGACATAACCGGCATTGTCATTGTAAATGTCATTGCCGTTGTACGACCATTGTCCAAATGACTCACTGGAGGACGCAAACATGATCAGAAGGCCAATGACGGGTAAAAAGTTTGTTGTTTTCATCTTTTGGGATTTTTGAGTTCATTCAAAAATAACCTTTTGCAGAACTACGGGGAAATATGATCTTTTCATTGGGATCTGAGTTCAGTGAAAGAGCGGAAAAATGATCCCGAAAGATAAGGAATTTTTCAGGGAAGTGCAACAGGAAAACTTAGGTACGCCGAGCTTGTCGCACCCCTGCCAGGGGCCTCTTCAAGGTGCCCGGCATATCCCTTTCCAGGTGTGGTATTGACTTTCAGGAATCATTGTCGTATCTTTCAGGACAATTTCATCTTCTTCCACCTAAATCTCATCGCCATGAACAAACACGCAACCTGGATCATAGCCCTTATCGGCTTAATGAGCTGTTCAATGAATTTTACCGTACTGTCCCAGGCACCCCCATCCTTTAAGTACCAGGCTGTAGCAAGGGATAAAACGGGACAGGTACTTGCCAGCCAGGACATCAGCCTTCAAGTCAGTATCCTGCAATCCACCACGGATGGTCCGGAAGTCTACCGGGAAGTCCACTCAGTCACTACCAGTGAACAGGGCCTTATCAATGTGGCAGTTGGCAGGGGCAAGGGCATTGCAGGCAGCATGGCTGCCATTGACTGGGGCGGGGGCAGCCACTTTCTGCGCATTGAAATGGATCCGTCAGGGGGAACAAATTATGAACTGATGGGTGTTTCCGAGCTGCTATCCGTTCCGTATGCCTTTTATGCTGCAAAGAGTGGCAGCGGGGAGCGTGGCGATGATTTCGACTGGGAGATCACGGGCGGCCATGTGATCACCGGTCATGGAGGGAGCTATCCTGCGGGTAATGTCGGTATCGGGAACAACGCGCCCGGAACCTTGCTCTATGTGGCCAAGAACATGGGCGAACCCACCATCACCATTCGTAACCTTGGCGGCGGCGGCGGGGCGACCTACGCGATGGTGGATGATCTGAGCGGGGCCGACTGGAAGTTCAAGGCGACAACGTACGGAGGTTTTAAGATCCGCGATCATGCCAACCTGATGGATGTGGCTGTTTTTGAGCCCAATAGTGCTGCCAATTCGATTTACATTAAATCCGGAGGGAATGTGGGGGTGGGAAAAAATAACCCAGGGACAAAGTTGGATGTGAATGGCGTTATAACTTCAAATGGAGGAAATTCAGATCAATGGAATGCAGCCTATGGTTGGGGAGATCATACTACCGCTGGTTATCTGACCTCGGAGGTGGATAGTAGTACGAGCAATGAGCTTCAGACCTTATCGGTGACCGGTGACCAGCTGACCATCAGTTCGGGCAATACAGTGACCGTTCCGGGTGATGACTGGGGCGACCAGGTGGTGAGCACAAATGCCACCCTGGCGGGCGACGGTACGGCAAGCAATGTGCTCAAGATTGCCCAGCAGGGAGCCACCACCGGCCAGGCGCTCACTTGGAACGGCACCACCTGGGTGCCGTGCTCAGCCACGACGACCGGATGGGAGCTTACCGGCAACGCAGGCACAAATCCGGCGGTGAACTTTGTGGGCACAACAGATAACCAACCACTACGGTTTAAAGTAAACAGTCAATATGCAGGTGAGGTCAATCCTATCAATAACAATACATTTCTGGGCACAAAGGCCGGCGCCAACTCAACTGGTTCCTTCAATGTTGCAGTGGGTGCGGGTTCTTTATATAACGACACAGACCGCAGCCATTTGGTGGCCGTGGGTGATAGCGCATTGTACAACAATAGCGTGGGAGCGTCTCAATCGTGGCAGGCAATCTGCAATACTGCTGTCGGTTCCAGGGCCCTTCGATTTAACACAACAGGCCACCAAAATACTGCTACGGGTTTCCAGGCTCTTTATTCCAACACTTCCGGAGATTGCAATACGACCATTGGATATAAGGCACTTTACACCAACACGACAGGCAACACGAATACTGCTGGCGGAATGGAGGCACTTTATTCCAACACGACTGGAAATAGCAATACAGCTTATGGCTATGTAGCACTTGGTTTGAACACGAGTGGCCATGCTAATACGGCCATCGGCAGCCGGGCATTAGAGTATAATGAAACCGGCAACTTTAATACTGCCACAGGACACGAGTCACTCTGGTCCAACGAGACTGGTGAAAATAATACAGCCATTGGGTACGGGGCACTACGTGAAAACTATACCGGTTACTCGAATACCGCCTGCGGTGATAATGCACTTATTTCCAACTATTACGGTTATACCCTTACAGCGTTGGGAGCCTCAACCGATGTAGGTTCGAGCAGTTTAAGCAATGCAATGGTCCTCGGGTATGGTGCCATAGTGAATACCAGTAACAAGATTCGCGTCGGAAATGCAGCTGTGACGGTGATCGAAGGACAGGTGGACTGGAGCTGGCCCTCTGATGCCAGGTTCAAGCAGAATATAACTGAAAGTGTTCAGGGTCTGGCGTTCATCCTGCAGTTAAGGCCTGTGGTCTACAACTTTGATACACGAAAGTTCACCGAGTTCCTGATGAAGGATATGCCGGACAGCCTGCGCAATGAGCGTCTGAATGAACAGGATTTCACTTCATCAAAAGCTATCCGTCACAGTGGCTTTGTCGCCCAGGAAGTCGTTCAGGCAGCAGCAGCCTGTGGTTACGACTTTGATGGCGTCCACGTTCCTGCTGATGATAATGATAATTATAGCATTGCATACAGCCAGTTCGTGGTTCCCCTTGTCAAGGCCATCCAGGAGCAGCAGGCGATGATCGAACAGCTGCGGCAGAAAGTGGAGGCATTGGAAACGCAGCGGGGTAAGTGATATCAGATTAACCGATTAACCGATATCTGATAGTTGATTTAAATCGAAAATCCAATCGAAAATCCAATCGAAAATCCAATCGAAAATCAGATATCGGTTAATCGTTTATCGGATATCTAAGAGATCTTTTCATAGCGTTTTCCTGAACCAATGCAACAAGGGTATTGACTTTTAAATACCTTTTTGTATTTTTAACGCAGAATAGAAAACGGGAGACGTCATGCCTGTCAACATTCTTCAACAGTGCATATCATTTTCTTATAACAACTAATCCCAAAACAGATGAAAACACTACGACTTTTATTGATTACAGGGATCCTGGTCTCTGTCTACGGTCTGAACCTGGCTTTTGGCCAGTGGTCGTACAGCGGCGTTGACATTTACAACACCAACGCGGGCAATGTCGGCATCGGGAACAATGCACCCGGAACCTTGCTCTATGTGGCCAAGAACATGGGCGAACCCACCATCACCATCCGTAACCTCGGCGGCGGTGGTGGAGCGACCTATTCGATGGTGGATGATCTGAGCGGGGCGGACTGGAAGTTCAAGGCCACTACCTTTGGAGGCTTCAAGATCCGCGATCACGCTAACTCACTGGATGTGATCGTCATCGAGCCCGGAAGCGCGGCCAATATGATTTATATCAAGGCAGGAGGCAATATGGGTATTGGGATGAATGTACCGGAGTTCAAGCTGGATGTTTCGGCCGATGCCCGCATCAACGGGGTACGTATTGGCAGGGGAGGCGGAAATAATGTCAACAACACAACCGTTGGCTATCAGGCATTTTCGTCCAATTCATCCGGTATCTATAATACGGCTGTGGGAAACCATGCACTCTTTGATAATACAACTGGCTACCGGAACACGGCCGTTGGGCACGATGCGCTTAGAAACACCACCACGGGCAGTTACAATACAGCCTGCGGCACCTGGGCGCTGAATTCGAATGTGGCCAACAGCCGCAGTACGGCTATCGGTTACCAGGCCATGTATTATGCAGATAACCAACCCGGCGGAAGAAGTACATACAATACGGCAGTAGGATATGAGGCCCTTAAAGGCAGCAGTCCCGCCGGGAACAACACGGGCCGGTTCAATACGGCCCTGGGAGATGAGGCGCTTTGGTCCAACACAGAAGGCGAGAGTAATACCGCCTCCGGTCGCGGAGCACTCCGTTCCAACACAGAAGGCGACTATAATTCAGCATACGGGGTCCATGCATTGTATTCAAACACCACGGGCAATAAAAACACGGCCATGGGCAGGGCTGCACTTTACAACAATGTTGCCAACAGCCGCAGTACGGCCATTGGTTACCAGGCAATGTTTTATGCTGATGACCAGCCCGGGGGAAGAGAGACATACAACACTGCTGTGGGATCTGAGGCCCTCAAAGGGAGCGCTACCGCAGGGAACAACACGGGCCAGTATAACACGGCCGTTGGTGATCAGGCACTCTTTGGCAACACCAGTGGCTACTATAATACAGCATGCGGATATTATGCACTTTATTCCAATATGACAGGTATCTTTAACTCTGCCGGTGGGGAAGCGGCGCTTAGATACAATACAGGCGGAAACCATAACACGGCCTTCGGGATCGCTTCGCTCTATTACAATACAAGCGGTAGTTACAATACCGGACTTGGACGCAGGGCAGGGGTTACTAACGTAACAGGTAACTATCTTACATGTGTCGGCAATGAGTCGGATGTACAGGGTACCCTGACAAACGCCATGGCTTTGGGTAACGGTGCGATCGTGAATACATCCAATAAGGTGGTTATAGGGAATACAGGAGTAACCAGCATCGGAGGGTATGAACCGTGGACCGACTTTTCGGATGGCCGGTACAAGAAGAATATCCGTGAGGATGTCCCCGGCCTGGATTTTATCCGGCAATTGCGGCCCGTTACCTATACCCTCGACATTACGTCGCTTGACGCAAACCTGCATAAAAACAGGCCAGCCATCCTGCCTGAGGACAAACAATCCTGGATGGAATCTCCGGAGTACAGGGAAAGCGTCATGGCCAAGGAACAGATCGTGTACACAGGTTTCGTGGCCCAGGAAGTTGAACAGGTGGCGAAGGGTATCGGGTATGATTTCAGGGGTGTGGACGCTCCGCAACAAACCGACGGATTCTATGGGCTGCGGTATGCCGAGTTTGTCGCACCCCTGGTGAAGGCCATCCAGGAACAACAGGCGATGATCGAAGAGCTGCAGCGGAAAGTGGAGGAGTTGGAAGCGGAGCGGGGGAGGGGGGAATGATATCAGATTAACCGATTAACAGATATCTGATTTGAGATTTGATTTTCGATTTAAATCAAATATCCGTTAATCGTTAATCAGATATCAAACACACCCTCCGGTCATTTACAGGATGACCAGGATATTTGGAGGGGATAAGTGACAGGGGTTGTTTTGGATTATGCAGAACCTGTAGTTCGTCCATTAAATAGGTCGCTTGATACAATAACCCGGATACCTGGTACAATAACCCGGCACCTTTGTTGGATAAGGCCGAAGCGTATTATTGGTCCACCACCACCTATGTACATCCGATCGATGGTGGAAACTTGGCATGGACTTTTAGACATCAGTATAGTTATCCCATTCAATCACACTTTTATATGGACAGGGATAAAATGAGTCTTCCTTTTCTTTTTATAACAACCTTACAGTCGAACCAGTCGTACCAGTGATTGGTTTCACAACACTATCCCAACCATAACACACTTGATTTTTAACAATTCATTCCATATAGTTACACCTTCAAACCATCACGGATTTCTATTCAAGCCTTTCTTAAATGAAAGAAACACGCAAGCTCGCCGCCATCATGTTCACCGACATTGTCGGCTACTCGGCATTGATGTCGAAAGATGAGAAAGTGGCCCTTCAAATCCTCAACAAAAACAGAGAGTTACAGAAAGCAGCTCTCCGCCGGTTCCATGGTGAATTCATCAAAGAGATCGGTGACGGGGTGAATATCGCATCCCGCATACAGGCTTTATGTTTGTCCGGAGCCGGCTGAAGATATACCATGCATACAATAATAAACCCAACAGCCAAATTAAACCGTCATGAAAGTAAAAAAGGAAACGAGACTGTCCGTCCTGTTCATCCTTAGGGGTTTCTGTTTATATGTCAGTTGAATGGAAAACCAGCACTTCTCCAGTCCAGGCATTATACCCTGGAAAAGCTGGATGATGGCATTTATGCTGCCATTCAAAACGATGAGGGAGGATATGCTATTTGCAATGCCGGGATCATTGACCTGGGAGACAAAACCGTTGTGATCGATCCTTTTATCAGCCCGGACGGGGGAGGGGTATTAGTTTGATTATCCAGTGCTTGCATCGGAAGACGAGTCCAGTCATGATAACTATAAAGATGCCCCGTGATCAAAGGGGGTCCTGTAAGAAAAGAAATCCGCCGTGGTATAGTTCTCTACTTCATGGAAACAGATTCAATGACGTCCTTGATATCTTTCCCCACCCTCCCCATAACGTCAGCAATGGTGCCGCCGAACATTTTGCCCAGCAGCCCGACATTAAGCTGGGAGATCAATACATGACCTTTCTTGGTCTCATAAACTCCAAGACCTAAGGGCATGAAAGCGCTAACCCCACGATCGTTCTCATCGGCAAGGATCGTTGATGCATAACGCGGATTGCAGATGTTTATACTGCCGACCCGTTCCAGGGATCCGAAAGCTGCTGTACTCTTCTGGTAGTCATTGACAGTCAGCACCTTCCAGTCTTGTTTCTTTTGAAGGGTTTCACCGAGGGTGGAAACGGTGGCCTCATAGCCCAATTTGCTTTTATGCCTGATCAGCATCAGGGAAGGCAGGGAGAACCATACTATGATTCCCATTAGCGCCATACCGACCAATACCCATACAATTGCCAGTACTGTATTCATATTGTACCTCCTGTGTTTATTGGAAAAATAGTATTGAATAATTAATCAAATGCCTGAAATAGAGCACCCCCGATTTTCAGGCTGAAATAATATAAAGTCGGTAAATATATGGAATTCGTCGATGGAAAGCAAGTTGTTTCCTGCATCGACCATCCCCGGAAGCATTTCAATGGAGTTCAGAAAAACGATCAGGATTATATAGAAGCAGGGAAGTACGAACAAGGAATGCTGACCTCTGAATTCTGAAATAAAATCAGAAATCAGATATCCGTTAATCGTTCATCAGATATCAACCGGCCCGGCGAGCAGGGCCGGTTGCCTGACGGGAACAGAGAGCTATCAGTTTGGCCGGTCATCCCTACTTCAAAGGAACCAAGCTAAAGGTAGTGAAGTAGGCTTTTCCGCAGGGGATGGGTTAACGTGGAAAGGTTTTGCTTAATCCAGAAGAATCTTCCCGGTATAAAGTTCTTTCCCGCCGATCAATCTGACAAGATACACTCCCCTGGGAAGTAAGTGAAGATCAATCCGGATTTGCTGAATGCCCTCACCCTTATTTCCCAAAGAATCTTGGTAAACAACCTGTCCTTTGACATCAATTACAAAGAGTTGAACCGGACCTGTATCACTTTTATACTCAATAGTCACAATATCGTGTGCAGGATTCGGGAAAATCAAGGCCGATATTGCCTTTAAGGGCGTTTTAATTCCCACGCAGGATCCAAACTGATAGATGAGGGTCAATGTATCGGAATAAACACATCCGGTTTGAGGGTCAGTGACTTCAACCCAGATTTTTTGAGTATCGTTACCCACACCCGTTGTAAATGATTTTGCTTCCTGGTCTGATGAACCATTGCTCCATTTATAAAGTAATTCAAGCGGTCCAGCGTAACCAGAAACGATGGAGACATCATGTTAAAAAAACCACTGCCCGGTCCCTGAAACCACTGCCAGTAAACCTTTCTTCAGCATGTCCTGGGGCCCGATGCATCCCAGGGAGTGAGAACGGATGTCATTAGTTACAATTTCTTGAAACATAGATACCAGTCCAGACAATTGATGGTTCCCTTTATCTCTGATTTTTTCTGTTTTTCCAGTTCATTTCGTGACTGAGGGCTACTTATAATAATCTCATTTCCAGGTTGCCATTCAGCAGGCGTTTCGACTTTGTGTCGATCCGATGTCTGCAGGGCGATCAACAATCTTTTAATCTCCTCCACACTGCGTCCGGTTTGCACGGGATAGTAAAGGATGGCATTTACCTTGTCTTCCGGATCAATAATGAGGACAGCCCTTACGGTCCGGGCTGACATAGCATTGGGATGTACCATTCCCAGCTTCTGAGCAACCTCCATATGCTGGTCAGCTATAATGGGGAAATTTATCTTTATACCGGTCCTGTCTTTATACGTGATGCTTTCCAGGGACTGGATCCATTGAATGTGACTGGAATAACTATCCACCGACAGTCCGATCAATTCACAGTTCAAGGCTTGAAATTCATCCTGCATAAGGGCAAAAGACAAAATTTCCGTCGCACAGACAGGCGTAAAGTCTGCAGGGTGGCTGAAAATGATCTTCCATTTTCCATAAAAATCATCCGGGAACGTAATGAATCCCTGCGATGTTTGGGCTTCAAACGACGGGACTGCATCGCCAAGCAGCAAAGCAGTTACTTTACCTTCCTGGGAGTAAGATATCATGCTGCCAGGGACCATGAACAGGATGAGTGCAATCAGTATTTTGGTCTTTGTTCTCATATGAATGGGTTACTATTATTTATACACAAGTAGCAAAATAAGTAATATTATTGACAAAACACTGTTAAATTATTGTTATATTATCGACGACTCATTGTTAAATTATTGTTAAATAATTGTTTACGTAAATGTATCGTAAAGTATTTCGGTAATTGACGTCCATGATTTCCTGTTTTAATTTAACGAAGGCCACGTTGTACCATTCTCCTGTCAAAGTAAGGGATTGATATCTCAGCCGGGCATGTTTGTATTTACTGATTAAATCTTTATATTTACGGCTGAAAGCCAACACAAACACGTGTTTAATCCTTCCGTAAGTGAAAGAACAACGTAAACTCGCCGCCATCATGTTCACCGACATTGTCGGCTACTCGGCATTGATGACAAAGGATGAGAAAGTTGCCCTGCAGATCCTTGGCAAGAACAGAGAGTTGCAGAAGGTATCACTGCGCAAGTATCATGGTGAGTTTATCAAAGAGATCGGTGACGGGACATTGTCCATTTTCCAGAGTTCCTGGGATGCGATACGGTGTGCCATTGAACTTCAGAATACCCTGAATGAGGAAGCCTACTTTCAACTTCGCATTGGGATTCATATTGGGGATATTGTTATTTCAGAAAAGGATGTCTTTGGCGATGGGGTGAATGTGGCATCCCGCATACAGGCGTTATGTGAACCCGGTGGCATATTGATATCAGAAAAAGTGTACGACGATATCAGAAACAAACCGGGGATCAAAGTGGACTGCCTGGGCGAAAAGATGCTGAAAAACATTGATGAACCTGTAAAGATCTATGCGATCTCTGCCGAATGTTTTAAAAGGGTTTCTGAACAGCATTCAGCCAAAGATATTCAGCCCAAGCAGGGTAAAGGATGGCTGAGAACAGGGCTCGGAGTATTAACACCAAACCGTACCATCGGCATTGCCGCTGTTATCATTCTGGCAATCATCATTACTGGTGGATACTTTATTTTCTGCAAAAAGCAGGGAACATCCCCATTCGATAAAGAGGGATCAGCCCTGAAAGACAACAGGCAGGTCTGGACAAATTCAATCGCTGTGCTTCCGTTTACTAATCTTAGTCCTGAAAAGGATCAGGAATATTTCTGCGACGGGATGGTCGAGGAGCTGATCAACGTATTGTCACATATTCCTGAGCTGAAAGTGGTAGCCAGAACATCTGCATTTTCATTTAAAGGGAAAGAGGTGGATATCAGGGATATTGGGGAGAAGCTGAATGTGAGGAATATTCTTGAAGGAAGTGTTCGGAAATCAGGCAACCAGCTCCGCATCAGTGCTCAACTGATTGATGTCAGTGATGGTTACCATCTCTGGTCGAATACCTATGATCGTGAGTTGAAAGATGTATTTGTCATCCAGGATGAGATCTCACTGGCGATTGTTGATGCGCTAAAGACAAAGCTATTGCCTGGAGATAAAATTGAGAAGCAACAGACCGAAAACACAGAAGCATACCAATTATATCTTAAAGGACGATTCTTTTGGAATAAACGAACGGCAACTGATCTGCAAAAGGCTATTGGTTATTTCAGCCAGGCAATTGAAAAAGATCCAGAATATGCAATGGCATATACCGGACTGGCTTCAACCTATGTATTGCTCCCTGAATATGCAGCACTATCCTCCAGTGAAAGTTATCGAAAGGCTGATAGTGCGGCAAAAAAAGCACTGGAACTTGATCCGGCACTCGCAGAACCACATTCTGTTTTGGGAATTATTAAGCAAGATTATGAATGGGACTGGACAGGTGCAGAAATTGAATATAAGAAGGCAATTGAGATTAATCCAAACTATCCAACAGCGCATCACTGGTATACCATATACTTATATCTTCTGGGAAGGTCAGATGAAGCTTTGTCAGAAATTAACCGGGCTTTGGAACTTGATCCTCTTTCGCCAATCATAAATGTCAATCTGGGTGATGTTTTGTTTTTTATGCGTCAATATGATAAAGCCATCGATCAATATCATAAAACACTTGAACTTGATCCGGACTTTGCTCCTGCCCACTTACCCTTAGGTTATATTTATACGCTTCATGGAAAGTTTGATGAAGCGATTACTGAATTTAAGAAGATGCGAACCATCGTTGGTAATAATCCTTACGGACTGTCACTGCTTGGATTCGCTTACGCACGATCCGGAGATAAGGATAATGCATTAAAGGCACTCCATGACCTGTTTGATTTCATGGAGCAGGGATATACGGTAGCATTTGATATAGCTATCATTTATTATGGACTTGGCTACAGGGATCATATGTTTGAGTGGTTTGAGAAATCATATCAGGAACGGGATTTCCGTCTGACAAGGATGAAGATAGAGCCCATCTATGATGATCTCCGGTCGGATTCGAGAACTATTGCTTTGCTAAGGAAAATGGGACTGGGAAAATGACCATGGCTTCTGTGCCCGGCTCAGGTAAAAGAAATTCAGTATATTCCAGGTAACCAAATCCCCAATTTGCCCCTCTCGCTGTCGTGGGCTATACCCAGCTCATTTTGACTTGTAAGTGTAGGATTGATATTCCTGTATATGATACGTGTCTGTGGATCGCTGAGGCGTCTGATGTAACGCTGCGCGTTCGAAGTATTGAAGTACGAACAAGGAATGCTGATCTTTGAATTATGAGTTGAAATCAGAAATCAGATATCCGTTAATCGTTCATCAGATATCAAAAAGCCCTGCTCACAGGGCTTTTTGTCGTGGTACCACCCGGAATCGAACCAGGGACTCACGGATTTTCAGTCCGTTGCTCTACCTGCTGAGCTATGGTACCGGCTTAAGCGGCGCAAAGATAGGAAAGAAAAGATCAAAGATCAAAATTCAAAATTCAAAAATTAAAAAAACCGTATATTCGCTCTTCATTAACACGACACCGATTTTTCCATCATGAACCTTGTCATCGATTACGGAAATACCCTCAAGAAGATAGCCCTGTTCGACCGGCACACACTGGTCTACTTCAAACCCTTCAGGGAACTCAGCCGGCAGATCCTGAAAGACCACCTGCCCGCAAAGGAACAGATCCGCGCCGCCATCCTCGCCTCCACCGGCAACTGCCCGCCGGAATTGATCTCCTGGCTCAACCACACCTACCGGTTCATCGAACTGACTGAACAGGTCCCCGTACCAATCACCAATACGTACGAGACCCCGATAACCCTGGGAAAAGACCGCCTGGCAGCCGTGGTCGCCGCCCAGGAACGGATCCCCCGTCAGGATATCCTGGCCATCTCCGCCGGAACCTGCATCACCTATGACATGATCAACGCCAACAAGGAATACCTGGGCGGAAGCATCTCGCCCGGCATCCATATGCGCTTTAAAGCCCTGCATAATTTTACCGCCCACCTTCCGTTAATTGAAATGGATTCTCCTCCCCCATTGATCGGTGAAAATACCCGGGAATCCATACTGGCCGGCGTACTTAACGGTGTCCTGGCCGAAATGAAGGGAATCATCAAACAATATCAGCTGGAATACCCTGATATTAAGATAATTTTGTCGGGAGGTGATGCAGATTTTTTTGAGAAAAGACTAAAAATTAACATCTTTGCAATTCCAAACATTGTTTTGGAAGGGCTAAATCTAATTTTATCCTATAACCTTGGTGAAAAACATTCGACGCACACTGCTACTGGTGGTTCTGATTAATGGCTTATGGGCAACGGCACAGGATATCAACTCCCCCTATTCCAATTTCGGCGTCGGGAACCTCTATCCCGGAAAGACCAGCATCAATGCGGCGATGGGCGGGATCGGGATCGGATGGCAGGGAAACTCGTTCATCAACATCCTGAACCCCGCATCCTATGGTTTTTTTGACTCTACCTCCTTTCTGCTGCAGGGAGGGATCCTGGCGGATGTCGTGCAAACCCATTCGGAAGACCTCTCCATCACCTCACGGAATGTGCAGCTGGGCTATATGCTCTTCGGATTCCCCATTACCCGCTGGATGAAGGCAAGTATCGGCCTGATGCCCTACAGCCGCGTGGGATACCTGATCTACAATGACTATTTCCAGGATAGCATTGGCCGGATCACCAACGAATATGAAGCCTCCGGCGGACTGAACCGCGCCCACTTCGGGCTGGCCGTCCGGCCCCTCAAAAACTTATCCGTGGGCGTCAACGCCAACTTCCTTTTCGGAGACCTCGACTACCAGCAGATCGTCGACTTTCCCGACTCGGCTTTCATCTATAGCTTTCGGGTCATCGCCAACCGGTTCGTGCAGGACTTCATGTTCGAAATCGGCGCCCAGTATGCGGCCAGCCTTTCTCCCTCCCTCCGGCTGACCACCGGCCTGGTCTACGAACTCCCTGCCTCCCTGAATACGAAACGCTACCTGCTGGCCGAAACATTCGTTCCGGCCCTGAACAACATTGACAATATTTACGATACGATCGCCTATCAGCCCGATCAGAAAGGTACCATTGAACTTCCCCGTGCTGTCGGGGGCGGATTCACCCTGGAGAACCCTAACCGCTGGACCGCCGGCGTGGACTTCTACTGGCAGGAATGGGCAGCCTTCCGCTCATTCTCCATGAACGATTCACTGGATAATTCCTTACGGATTGCAGCCGGAGGCCAGTTCAGACCCTCTGTCGCCGCCACGGCAAACTATGCCCAGAAGATCCAGTACAGGCTTGGGGCTCACTACAATAAAACCTCCCTGAAACTGCGTGGGACACAGATCAATGAGTTTGGCCTGACTTTTGGAGCAGGACTGCCACTAAAAAGCACTCAATCCATGATAAACCTTGCAGTGGAAATAGGACAACGCGGAACGACCAGCAATGGACTGCTGAAAGAAAACTATGTCCGGCTGAGCATAGGATTATCCCTTTACGAACGATGGTTCATCAGAAGCAAATTCTACTAACAATGAAAACGACAGGACTCTTTCTCTTACCCCTGATCATCTCACTCATGATGATCACCGGAACAGGAAACATCGCGCTTGCCCAGGTCAAGGACAGAGGCCCCCGGTATGGGCAGGACAGTGTGAAATGCGTTATGGAGATTTCACTTTACCGCGAGTTCTTCAAACAATGGAAAAACAGTGATTATACAAGCGTCGCCGTTGACGATGCGATCAGACACTGGCGCTGGGTTTTCAACAACTGCCCGATGGGAACTGAAAACACCTACCTGGATGGCATAAAAATGTTCAGCTATTTCATCAAGGAAGAACCGGATAACGCACGAAAAGAGCTTCTCATCGATACCCTGATGATGATCTATGATCAGCGTATGGAATATTTCCCGAACCATTACAAGACAGGCCTTTCCCAAATGGGTAATATCCTGGGGCGCAAAGCCGTCGACCTGTACCAGTGGCGCCCACAGGCGACCGAAGAGGTCTATCATATACTGGAACGCTCCGTTGAACTGGATGGGAACAACTCACAGACCGCCGTCATCGTCTATTACTTCCGTACAGCCATCGAGCTGGTGAATGCCAGCAAACTGGGAAAAGACGTCCTGATCGAATTATTTGACAAACTGATGGGGATTGTTGAATATAATATAAAGAACAACCCGGCTGACCAGGAGGATTTTGAAAGCGTAAAGGCCAACCTGGAGCTTTCTGTCGAGCCTTATGCCACCTGCCAGGATCTGATCCCGATCTACCGCGCGAAATTTGACGCAGAAGGAGGCAGCAATCCTGAATTGCTCAAGAAGATCATCAACATGCTCGACAAAAAGAACTGCACGGCCGATCCGCTATACTTCGACGCAACGGTCAAATTATACGAACTGGAGCCCGACCCCGAATCTGCATTTTTGATCGGAAGGATGCTGTACAGGAGGAATGAACTGAGCAAATCATCCACATATTTACTGCAGGCAACGGATATGGCTGATACCAACGCAAGAGCTGATTGTTACCTGCTGCTGGCCGATGAATACCGTACGATGCGGGATTATTCCCGGGCCCGGACGTATGCCTATAAGTCTGCGGAGCTCAGGCCCAATGATGGAAATCCATATATCCTGATCGGTGATCTTTACGCTGCCAGTGCTGACATGTGCGGCGATGACGAAATAGGTAAGAAAGCTGCCTACTGGGCTGCGGTGGATAAATATTATAAGGCAAAGAACATTGACCCGTCACTTGAACAAGCGGCCAATGAAAGAATCTATTCCTATTCAAGAGCCTTCCCGGCCGTCGAACGTCTCTTTTTCCATGATCTGAAAGAAGGAGAAAGCTACACGGTGGGCTGCTGGATCAACGAGACAACCACCGTGAGGGCAGCCAAATAATTTAACATTAGATTGAATATGACTATGAACCGAAAAGCTTTCGTAACAGGGCTGCTGATCCTGTTCGCCATTCCTGTTCTGTACGGACAGAAATATGGGACCGACAGCCTGAAATGTGTCGAGAATCTGTCGCTTTACAAGATCAATTTCCGGATGTGGAAAGATTATAATTTTTCCCAGGAGGTCATTGATCAGGTCCCTGTTTATCAGCCCTGGAAATGGGTTTTTGATAATTGCCCGCTGTCAAGCCAGAATATCTACCTGGATGGAGTGGTCCTGATGAAATATTTCTATGATAAGGAAACCGATTCGGCCCGAAAGGCCCAGCTGGTGGATTCGATCATGCTGATCTACGACAAACGCATTGAATATTTCGGGAATGTTTCCAGCAGCCGGGAGGGACTTGTCCTGGGGCGGAAAGGGATCGATCTGCTGACCCTCCGCCCTGACCGCTACCACGAAGTGTACCAGATCCTGGATAAATCCGTTACCCTGGAAGGAAATAAAAGCACCGGTCCCGTCCTTGTTTATTTATTCCATTCCACCATCAACAGTGCCCGGGCGGGCCTTATCGATTCGGCGATGATCATTGAGAATTTTGAGCGGATCATGAACATAGTTGACTTCAATGAAAAGCACAGCCAGGAAAATGAGCAGGAGCGTACCGAATGGCAGGGGATCCGCCTGAACATTGAGAGCCTGTTCGAACCGTTTGCAACCTGTGACGACCTGATCGCCATTTATCGAAAGAAGTTTGAGCAAAATCCGGAGGATACCAAATTGCTGAAAGAGATCATCCAGATGCTGGATAAACGAAACTGCACGGCTGATCCCCTTTATTTTGACGCAACGGTCAAGCTTTATGACCTGGAACCAAATCCCGAATCTGCTTTCCTCATCGGGCGGATGCTTTACAGGAAAAATGAATACAGCAAGGCGATGGAGTATCTGTTGCAGGCAACGGACATGGCCGATGTCAAAAGCCGGGCCGATTGTTTTCTTCTCCTGGCAGATGCCTATCGCAATCTGAGGGATTATCCCAGGTCCAGATCCTATGCATATAAAGCCGCTGAGCTGCGCCCCGGTGACGGGAATGCCTACATCATGATCGGCGACCTCTACGCTTCCAGCGCCAGTGACTGCGGTAACGACGAGATCAGCAGCAAGGCTGCCTACTGGGCCGCAGTGGATAAATACTACAAGGCAAAGAGTGTGGATCCGTCCGTTGAACAGGCGGCCAATGACCGAATCTATTCTTATTCAAGGGCCTTCCCGGCAATGGAACGTCTCTTTTTCCACGATATGAAAGAAGGTGACAGCTACACCGTTGGCTGCTGGATCAATGAAACCACTACCGTCAGGGCTTCCCGTTAAACATCCCCTGGTCAGGTTCCTGGCCATCCCCGGAATGCTTTTCCTGGGATCGTGCGAGAATGATCTTCAACAGATCAACATGACCATGCCTGCTGATACGCTGGCTGTTGAAACCATTTACAACATTGAAATCGAACAGAGCGAGAACGGTAAGCTTTCACTGATCCTGACCGGACCATTGATGGAAAGTTATGGAGGGGATGACCCGTACATAGAATTTCCCGAGGGTGTTCACGTGGTCTTTTATGATACCCTGAAACGGGTGAAGTCGGAGCTGCGTGCCAACTACGGCATCAGCTTCGAGAAACGCAACATCATGGAAGCCAGGGGTAACGTGGAGGTCATCAACCACCTCAAAAATGAACGGCTGAATACGGAACATCTGATCTGGGACAGGAACAAAAAGCTCATCCAGAGCGAAGTGTTTGTCAAGATCATCACTCCCGGCAAAACGATTTACGGGGAAAACGGAATGACCTCGGATGAACAGTTTGAATCATGGAAACTCAAAAAGGTCAGGGGGGACATCCGGGTCAGCAAAGAGAAGTTCTGAAACGTACCCCATCCCCTGCCAGCAGGGGAGGGGCGCTTATGAATTACATGTATTGCAGCATCGCCTTCACGATGGCATCAGCTCCCTCCCAGATATGAACGATGCTGGCATCCAGCATATAGCAGGGCGTGGTGAACAGTTTCCTTTTTTTGTCGATCACCACTTCGCCGTGACCGGTGGTGATGTGCCGCGCTCCCATCTTCTCCACTGCGGTCGCCGTACCCTTGTCTTGACCGATTGTGATCTCAATATCACCGAACACCCTGGCCAGCAAGACCGGGGCGATGCACAACGCACCGATGGGTTTCCCTTTTTCGGCCATCGCCTTCATGGCCCTTTCCACCTCCGGATTCACGGTGCAGTTCTCCCCCTGGAACGCAAAGTTGCACAGGTTTTTAGCCACACCAAAGCCTCCCGGAAGGATCAGCGCATCAAAATCGTCGGCCCGGAATTTACTGAGTGCCTTGATGTTCCCCCTGGCAATACGCGCTGCTTCGACAAGGACGTTGCGGGTTTCCCGCATTTCCTGGTTGGTGATGTGATTGATCACATGATGCTGCGGGATATCCGGTGCAAAAATTTCATATTCAGCACCATTTTTCTGGATGGCAAGCATCGTCATGGTGGCTTCGTGGATCTCCGATCCGTCCCTGGATCCACAACCTGCGAGGATAATGGCAAATCGTTTCATGGTGTTCTGTTTTCGCAAAGATAGAAATAAATGGGTAAATTTGGTTGGTGATTAGCCTGTATCGTTCCGTTTGTACTCCTAATGACGAACATTTGAAACCATCAAGTCCCATTTTTGCGCTGGCTGACTGCAACAACTTTTACGCCTCGTGCGAAAAGCTTTTTGAGCCGGGTCTGGAAGGCAAACCGCTAGTGGTTCTATCCAACAATGATGGCTGCATCATCGCCCGTTCGGCCGAGGCGAAACAGCTGGGGATCAAAATGGGGGTGCCTGCCTTTCAGATCGCGAATCTGCTGGAAAAAAACAAAGTGGCGGTATTTTCGACCAATTATGCTTTGTACGGGGATATGTCGCAACGCGTGATGTCGGTTCTTCAGCAGTTCACGCCCACGCTGGAAGTCTATTCCATCGACGAGGCTTTTCTCGATCTGACGGGAATCGCTGGTCTCGACCCGGTCGCCTACGGGCAACAGATCGTCAGGACCGTAATGAAATGGACGGGGATACCGGTGAGCATTGGGATCGCATCCACAAAAACCCTTTCCAAGCTTGCCAACGATCTCGCAAAGGAACTTCCGGAGACCGGGGGTGTGCTGGCGCTGATGGATGAAGATACGATCAATGGCCATCTGAGGTCCCTTTCCGTGAACAAGGTCTGGGGTATTGGCCCCCGGCACGCGCGGCTGTTGGAGGAACACGGCATTCTGACCGCCTATGATCTGAAATGCGCCAACGAGAAATGGATCCGGCAGCATATGGGAGTCATGGGTGAGCGGACCGTTGTTGAGCTGAGGGGAATTTCGTGCTACCCCGTTGACGATCATCCGCAGGCAAAGAAAGGGATATGTAGCTCCCGCTCTTTCGGCAAGCCCGTTGAAGATTACGATGACCTTGAAGAAGCCACCACCACGTTTGTCGCCTCTGTTGCACTAAAGCTCAGAAGGCAGCAGTCGGTGGCGCAGTCGTTGACCGTCTTTGTGATGACGAACCGGTTTGCACGGGGGCCGCACTATGTGAATGGCACAACCGTGGAGCTTCCTGTGGCGACCAACCATACATCGGAACTGATCCACCATGCAAGGCTCATCCTGAAAAAATTGTACAGAAAAGGCTATCTTTACAAGAAATCAGGCGTCATCGTCAACGATATCATTCCTCAGAAGACATTGCAGTGCACCCTCTGGGACGACCGTAACCGGGAGAAACAGGAAAAGATCACGGCTGCGGTCGACCGGATCAATCAGCGAATGGGCAGGGGAAAAATCCGGTACGCGGTACAGGGCACCGGAAGGAAATGGAAGATGCGACAGGAAAAGCTGTCGCCGAACTACACCACGGACTGGGAGGAGTTGCTGGTGATCGAGGTAGGGGAAAGGGTCATTCCTGGTCACTAGTTTGGCGCTTCGCGCCTCGCGTCATTCCTGGTCCTCAGTAACCATAAATGACAACAAATGACAATTGAATGACAATTGAATAACAATGAATAACTACAAATAGAACACCTTCCGATGTGCGGACGCTTTTCATTCAGCCCCAACGAGATCCTCATCGAGGAACGCTTTGACCTGGAAGTGGAGGAGGGTCTTTACACTCCACGCTATAACTGTGCGCCTGCGCAGAACCTGGCCGTCATCTCAAACCAGGAGCCCGGCAGGCTGAGCTTTTTCCGGTGGGGGCTGATACCCTTCTGGGCAAAAGATCCTGCCATCGGCAACAGGATGATCAATGCACGGGCCGAGGGCATCCTGGAAAAGCCATCCTTCAGGAATCCTTTTCGGCAGAGGCGTTGTCTGGTGCTCAGTGATGGGTTTTTTGAGTGGAAACGGGTGGGGGATTCTCAGGTCTACAGGTCTGCGGGTTCTCAGGTCTACGGGTCGGCGGGAGGAGGGAGGAGGGAGGAAGAGAGAAAGGTGCCGTACAGGATCGTTATGAAGAACGGGGATCTGTTTGCGATGGCGGGGATATGGGATAGCTGGAGGGATCCGGAAGAAAGGGTGGTTCATTCGTTTGCCATTATCACGACAACGCCCAATGAACTGATGCAGCCGATCCACGACCGGATGCCGGTGATCCTGCCGCGGAGGTTCGAAAAAGAATGGCTCACCAGTGATCGCACGGAGGATCTTTTAGCAATGCTGCAGCCTTATCCGGCAGAGGAGATGGAGGCCTATGCGGTGTCGCGTCTGGTGAACAGTCCCGCCAATGACCGGCCCGAGGTGATTGCACGCATTTAAACGAGCAGGTTGCAGCCACGGATGTCGCTCTCGTCGAACCTGCCCAGCACTTCAAAGGAACCGTCAGGGTATGCTTTCCCGAGATCCTGAGTGGCCAGGAATGAGCAGGAATGGATATTGGCCAGATCGATGACATTGATCCCACCTGTTTGCTGATACCCGACCCAGGTGAGCGGATCATTGACGTCGCGCATCAGAACCTTCATCCAGGGTGGGGTACGATAGAGGCCCAGCCCACGGGAGTATGCCTGCGAAAGGAGTTCAGTCATACCGTATTCCGAATGAACGACCGGAACACCGAATCCACGGGATAACCTGTCGTGCAGCTCCTCCCGGATCATCTCCTTTCTCCGCCCTTTCATTCCACCTGTTTCCATTACGATCAGATCCGGAAAATCAACGGGATGCGACTCGGCAAAGTCCAGCAGCGCATAGGACACCCCGAACAGGATGGTTGGCTGGTGTGCGCTCTTTAGCTTTTCAAGTCTGTCGGGCAGGATCTGGGTGGCGTCGAGATAAAATCCGCTCTCCGGGTGCTTGCTCTCCGAAATCAGTCTGTTCACCATATACACCAGGGAAGAGTCCTGCCGGGATAAATAGGAAGGGAGGAGGGCAAGGATGCAATAGCGGGATATTTTACCGTAAAACCGTTCAAAGCAGTTCAGGAAGCTTGCCTCGTACAAAGAGGTCTCTGCCACTGCGTGCCGGCTGGGCTGCATACCGGTGGTGCCGCTGCTGAGGAAGGTTAGCCCGGGGGTAAAATGACCGGTTATGATCCGGTGGGTCTTGAAAAAGGAAACCGGCAGGAATGGAATTGCCTCTACCCGGGCGACAGCTTCAGATTTGATCCCCAGCTGGAGGATGAATTGCCGGTAGACCGGATTATTTTCACACTGGTAATGAAATATATTCAGGGCCAGTACGTTAAATTCATCAGGTGACTGAATGCGGAAGATATTTTTCTTGATTTCCGGCAGAGGCATCATCCTGGAGCACAATTGAGTGTAACTTTGTCAAACAATTCCTGTAGGATCCTTTTATGAAACTGACATCAAAGATACTTTCAATCCTGGTCATTCCAACGATGTTTGTTTTCCAGTCATGCCTGGAGCAGGTTGAGTTCCCGGTTGAACCGTACATTGAGTTCAGGGAGTTTGCTAAGATCATTGAAGACACCTCGGGTATTGATAACAGGGGTGTTCTGGAGATCTATTACCAGGATGGCGATGGAGACATCGGATTAACAGAACTGGATACATTGCCCGGCCGGGAATACAACCTGTTCATCCGATATTTTGAAAAGATTGACGGGAAGTTTGAAGAGGTTTTTATCACGTATTATGACAACGATTCGATGAAGCTGGATACGATCTCCATGAACGGACGCATCCCTTTACTAACCCCTGCCGGGAAGAACAAGGCCATCAAGGGCATCATTCAGGACACCTTGTACATCAACAATTATTCATCTCCTTACGATACCATCCGCTTCGAAGTATACATCAAAGACAGGGCTTTCCATGAAAGCAACCGTGTTACCACTCCTGAGATCTGGATCAGGAAACAGTAGTTCAGAACAGATAGCTTTTCTTCATCGTTAATTTTCGCAGGAGCCTGTCGATCAGGAACAGCACGGTCACCCCGATCCCGATGATCAGCGGCAGGGATGAGCGTGTAAGGAATGCAAAGGATTTGGACATGCTTTGCACGAAGGACTGGAAAATCGGGACGATTTTCTCGTATTTTTTGAAATCGATGTTTTCGGGATCCAGGTCAATGGGCGACCATTGGAGCAGGAAGACCACGAAAGCGACGACGGCAGCCGTGGCGATGACGATCCACCAAACGTTATTTCCGGAAAAAAGACCACGCGTAAGGGAGGCTTCAGGAACAGGATCATTCTGAACGCGTTCCATCACTTTACGGGTAAAATCTTCCGGTGCCCGTGATGTTCCGGATTTTTTGATCAGTTCCCTGAGTTTATGGTCGTTAAAGAAAGGTTCTTTCATGATATCTTTTTATTATTGAACAGTAACGTTCATTTGCAGCCTGTTCAGTATCTGGTAAAGTTTTTTTCTTGTCCTGTGCAGCCTGACTTTTATGTTTGACTGGCTCAGGCCCGTTATTTCGTTGATTTCGCTGACCGACAGGTCTTCCATGTAAAACAGCGTGATCAGCATATGATCCTCCGGCGGAAGTTCTTTCAATGCCCTGGAGATCAGTTTCTGTTGCTGAAGTTCGTCCAGTTCCGAAACGCACTGCTGGATCTCTTCGGTTGGGTAGTCGCTGGCCAGGCTATCATCCAGGGGTGCTGTTTCCGGTTGTTTTTTGCGCAGTGCCGAGATGGATTCGTTATGGACGATCCGGTAGAGCCAGGTGGTGAACTTTGAATCGTTGCGAAAATTCCCCAGGGAGCGGTATACTTTCACAAAGGCATCCATGGCGATTTCCTCCGCATCCTCGCGGTTGCCCGTAATTCTAAGCGCAAGCGCAAAGGCGTTATCCTTATGCCTGTCGACGAGGGCTGCAAAGGCGGCCGTATCTCCTTCCAGCACCTTTTCGATGTAATAGCGGTCATCTTTAGGGAGCATGCTGGTGTTTTGACGAGATTGAGGGGGTGTTGGTTACAAATATACTACAAAATAAGTTCAGGGGTTAGGGTGAAGAAGCCGGGTTTGTCAGGTGGTTATGTGTAATGTGGACTGAGGTGACCTAACCCTAACCCCTGAACCAAACCGGCCTCCTTACCTTAACCCCTGAACTTATTTTGTAACCGGAAGGGAATCTTAGCGTCAAAAAGGTGCAGTTGAAAAATTCACCTTAAAAATATCACATTATGGAAGACATTTTTGTTCCGATCAGTGTTTTTGGGACGATCCTCGGGATCGTATACCTCATCATCAGAAAACGCGAGCGTCTGGCCCTTATTGACAAAGGAGTTGATGCATCCATTTTCATGACGAAAAAGCAGACCGATGCGACTTTGAAGTGGGGTCTGTTTCTGATAGGCCTGGGCGTAGGTCTTCTTATAGCCGAGATCCTGGTCAAGACCACCACGATGTCGGATGAGGCTGCCTATTTCTCCATGATCTTTTTGTTTGGCGGCATTGCGCTGCTCGTCAGTTTTTTTCTGGACAAAAAGAATGCTTCGAAATGAGAAATGAGAGAGGAGGGAGGAGAAAGGAGATATAATTGTATTATTATTTCTCCTTTCTCATCTCTCATCTCTCCTCTCTCATCTCAGAACAAAGTTCTCAATGATCTTATACACCGGTCCTTCGGAGCGGAGGATGCTTTCGAAAAGATACAGTTCCCGCACCGTTTCTCTCTGGATAAGTCCTTCTTTATACTGCTGGATCACTTCCTGGAAAAATCGTTTATTGCGGATGGACTTGACCCTTCCGATGGTCAGATGGGGAACGAAATTCTGTGAGTCGGGCACATAGCCCGGTTTCCCGAGTTCTTCCCACAGGTTTTCATACAGGGATTGGAGGCCGGGGCAGGGTTCGATGCCGAGCCAGATCACACGGGGGTCGTATCTGCTTCCGAAGATCCCGGTACCTTTAAGTTCCAGATCGAAGCCGGGGGATCTGCCGGCCGCCGCGTTCATCGCCTTGCGGATTGCCGGGATCATGGTTTCTTCCGTATCTCCGAAAAATTTCAGTGTCAGGTGGAGGTTATGTTCCTCGACCCATTTGATCTTATCCTCGCGAAGATTTTCCTTCAGGGAGCGGAACACCTCCAGAAGCGTATCCGAGGGGTGGAACTTTATTGCGATGAATAAGCGTTTCATGAGGCTGCAAGCTGCAAGTTATAGAGAAATTGATAAATTAGAATTAGGTTTTAGAAATTTGTTTAATTTTGTGCCCGCTTTCAAATCTCTAATCTCCACACTCACACCCACACTGACACTCACACCCACCTCGGGGCATTAGCTCAGTTGGCTAGAGCGTTTGACTGGCAGTCAAGAGGTCAGGGGTTCGACTCCCCTATGCTCCACAAAAAACCGCTGCGTAATAGCAGCGGTTTTTTGATATCAGATGAAACGATTAACCGATATTTGATTTCTGATTCGATTTGGGTTTATTTCAGAAATCAAAGATCTTTGTTCCTTGTTCGTACTTCAGAACTTCCGGTATTGCGCCCAACTCATCAGCCAGGCGAGCTATTCATACTTTAAAGGGAACCAAATTAAAGGCGGTGAAGTAGTCCTCGAAACTTTATGTCGTCAAACCAAAGTGCACTGTTTAGGGTCCTAAATTAAAGGTATTCCTTCTTTGTCCAGTTTTAGTAGATAACTACATTTTGAACAGGTTTCCGAAAACCAGCCCCGCATATACGATTCGCGGGGTCGCTGGTCCGTACACATAGCCGGGGTCACGGTCGATGCCGGTATCAAAGTCATCCTGATAGGAATTGATCAGATTCTTCAAACCCGCAAAGATTTGCAGTGAAGCACCATTTAACCGGATACGGTATTGTATTTTCATCCCCATGTCGAAAAAAGCCGGAGACGTCCTGAGCTCACCGTCAGTCGGATCCGTGAGGTCGGGGCCGAAATAGGGCACCAACATTTTACCGGTATAGGTACCCGATAGAGAGATTGCCACGGGATCAACCGGCTGCCAGTTGAGGGTTATATAGCCGTATTCATCGGGGGTGCGGAAAAACCGCCGCTCATCAAATTCCTGTGGGTCCTCGTACTGGCTCGATTGGATAGTAAATCCGCCTTTCACTGTGAGGGATCTGACCGGTACCAGGTTCATCTCCAGATTGATTCCCATGACCTCAGCCCCATTTTTGGTATTGACGCGGGTGTAGACGACCGTTCCGTTCTCGTCGGGCTCGCCGTATTCGTTAACAAAAGCGTTATTCAGGCGGGTATAGAAGCCTTCGGATAGCAAACTGAAGAAGACCTTTCCCATTTTCTTATGAAAATCCAGTGAGGCCATGGCGCTGTGGCTCTTTTCCTGCTGCAGGTCAGGTGCGTTTTGATGAATGACCTGCCGTGCACCGGAGGTTTCGATATGAAGATCTTCATCGAAGATCTGTGGCGCCCGATATCCTTGCGAATAGCTGATGCGTACCTGCAAGGATTCCAGGATATCGTATTTGGCGCTGAACCGCGGGCTCAGCACGTTACCTGTTTTATCGTCATATCCTTCCTGTGCACTGTTGTGAATGGAATAGTGATCATACCGGACACCTGCCGAAAGTTTGAACACACCCAGCTCGACCTCAGTCTGGGCAAAGATGCCGGTGGTATTCATTGTTTGGTCTGAAATGGTCCGGGTTTCAACGACTGGCACCAGCAGGGTCGAATCATCCGGATTAAGGCTGGCATTGTCCAGATCAGGGTATCCCAGCTTCTTATCGAAAAGTGCGGACCCCACAGTTTCAATTCCAGTTACCAGGCGGACGATCCCCAACGGCGCATTGTATTGTACGCCAGCCGTATATGACAGGTCACGGGTATTCCCATAGTCGTTCAGTGACTGGTTGGCCCCGTAGTAGGAGTCACGGTTCACCCGTTGTCCTGAGATATAAACCGACAATAGGCCATGATCCCTGAAGAACATCTCGTAGGTCAGAGCCCCGTTGGTAAGCTGGTGTTCCACAGCCTCGGCGATCCCGGCCATATGCGGGACCTCGTCGTGCTTGTCGCCCCCACGTCTTTTCTCCGAGATGGCGAAAAAGTCGGCCGAGAGCTTTGCACGTGTCCCGAACCGATGGTAGATGCGGCTGCCCAGGGTGGTATTTCTTAGGGAGGAGAGCTCCGAAAATCCGTCCCCGTTGGCGTCGAAAGGTTCCCGGTTCCGGTAGAAGCCATACAGCGACATGCCTGATTTATTATCGGCCGCTACCAGGGAGGTGTTGAGATGAACCGTATAGTCGGAGGCAGGATCGCCTGAATTTTCAATACCTACACCGCTGGAAGCCGCACTCAGGCTTAGTTCATAGGCATTCACAACCGGATCCTTCAGGATCAGGTTGATGGTTCCGGCGATGGCGTTGCTGCCGTAAAGGGCAGATCCCCCACCGCGTATAACCTCCACCCGTTCGATCATGTTGGCGGGTATCAGCTCCAGGCCGTATACACTGGCCAATCCGCTGAAAATGGGACGGCTGTTGATCAAAATCTGCGCATAAGGTCCTTCCATCCCGTTCATTCGCACCTGTGAGAATCCGCAATTCTGGCAGTTGTTCTCCATGCGCAAACCCGGGCAGAAGTTGAGGCCTTCACCCAGAATTACCGACTGTGTTGAGGTAAACAGTCTGGGAGTGATGGTGTTGACAATGGTCGTTGACTCTGTCCTCTTGGTTTCATTCCGGTTGCCGGTGATGACCACCTCTTCGAGTCGTAGCAGGTCTTCTTCCAGAACAAAATTGATCTCCTGGGTTTCTCCAGTCCGTGTGGAAACCTCTTTTTCACTGGATTTATAACCAAGGTACTGTGCTTTCACGATCCAGGTTTCCTCAGGGAGGTTGATCAACCGGTAATGGCCCGTGATATCAGTGGAGGTCCCAATGGCAGTGCCAACAATGCTTATCGATGCAAAAGGGATGTGGATTCCGTTCAGGTCGACCACATGCCCAAAGATGTTGGCATCCGTCCTGGGCTTCTGTGCTACCGCCACAGAGCCAATGAGCAGTAAAAAATGGATACTATATTGTTTTAAATAGTTCATATACAGATGTTTTAGTATTGATTGCTATATCTTCTCCCTGCAGTGACCCGGAGTTAAAAGAATTACCGTAATGATAACTCGATCAATCCGATTAGTTGGTGGTACAGTGAAGAAGAAAAAGGGAAATAGGGGTGGGACCTACTCAGTGTAAGGGTGGTGCTCTGCCTTGATAAATGAAGATACAGGCAGATGAATATTGGGTTGGAATTACAGCCGGCAACCTTGATGAGATGGGGGAAAGGCAAACTGCAAGAAGGACGAGAAAGATGGGATAAAGGATCTTGAAGCTATCCAGAAAGACAAGCTCGGTCTGGGTGTGGTGGTGCGATTTGTGGGGGTTTGTGTCGTTTGATCTATCGAAGGGATGGGCATGTGCGATAAGGGTGCCGTTGGCCAGTTGGTGGGTGTGCAGGAATACGGCTTTGTTGGCGACTATCAGGGCCATGATGCCGATCACCAGGAATGTGGCGGCCTTTATTGTTATTTTATTGACAATCACGCGGCAAAGGTAAGATTTCCCTCCCAGATTTGGGTCTTGCGAATTCATTTTTCAATCATTCTAATCCCACGGCTTCCCGTTTTTCCCTCTCTTCTGACACTATCTCTTTTTTATTTATGATTTAGTATTCAGTATTTGGGATTTCTCATTTATTTCAGAAGTCAAAAATCTTTGTTCCTCTGTTCGTAAATCACTACTTCTGTTATAGCCACTTCCGGGATTCCCGCATTATTGCCGGCCGGCTCACTGACATTCATGGATTCCGGAATGAAATTGAATAAAGGGTTTTAGTACATTTACACGGACATAAGGCCATTATAAATTCAAGAGGGCCCGTACCATGAAAACAGGGATCACTGAACCAACCCTGACCAGTGAGGCAGTGAGATTAGATAACGATTGATCTTATAAAAAAAGGAACATGTATAAATACCTGTTTGGTCCCGTACCGTCAAGACGGTTGGGAATGTCATTGGGAGTCGATCTGGTGCCACGAAAGGTATGCTCGCTGGACTGTGTTTATTGTGAGGTTGGGAAAACAACCAAACTGACGGTCGGCCGAAAGGAATACATCCGGTTGGATAAGGTTAAAGAAGAGTTGCTGCATTATTTCACAAATAATCCTGATCCGGATTACATTACTTTTTCAGGGTCCGGAGAACCCACCCTGAATACCCGGATTGGTGAATTATTACAATTCATCAAGCAGATCAAACCAGGAGTTCCTGTGGCGGTGCTGACGAACGGGACCCTTTTCTACGACAAAGATGTGAGGGACGCACTTAAAGGAGCGGACGTGGTCCTTCCTTCACTTGATGCCGGCACGGAAGAGACATTCCAATTGATCAACCGGCCAGCCGGCGAACTGACGATCGATACATATATCCAGGGCCTGATCCGTTTCAGGGAGGAATTCAAGGGAAAGATATGGCTGGAGGTGTTCATTCTTCCCGGTTACAATGATCATTTGGATGAACTATTGGAACTAAAAAAGGCCATTGTCAGGATCAATCCTGATGTAGTTCAGCTGAATACACTGGACAGGCCCGGAACAGTGCCGGATTTACGAAGTGCGACAAGTGAAGAGCTCCGCAAGATAGCCGACTTATGGGAACTGGATCATGTCGAAATTGTGGCAGCATCCTCCGAAAGGAAAAAGATGCAGTCGTACCGAAAAGATATAGAAACAAGCATTCTGGAGACCATCAAAAGAAGGCCCTGCACGTCAGAGGACCTGTGCAAAATGCTTGGACTCCACATCAATGAACTGAATAAATACCTTGACGTGCTGACGGCAGAAAATAAAATCAAGGCAAACCGGCAGGAAAGGGGGATCTTTTATCAGCTTCCATCCTGGTAGCGTACCTGATTCCCGGATATCTGCCTGATTCCAAACGCAGTTTATCCATCACATCGCAGCTCATCAGAGCGGAATCGGCCGATTTTAATATTCTTCTTCTTTTTTGCAGGTTTCTTTATTAAACATATTTTAGTTTTTTAAGACAGGAATATTATTGTAATTATCTGTTTAGTTTATTTTTAAGATTCAGCGCGGTTTCGGTTATCGCCAATCCTCCTTTTCCCGTACATTTAACGCAATCAGGCATTGTTTTGCTTACCCTCGAAACCGTTTGGATTACCTCATTCAGTGGGATGACCGCATCAAATCCTGAGACGGCCATGATAGCAGATGCATATCCATTAACCGCAGCATTTATATTTTTCCCAAGGCATGGTACTTCAACACGGTCGGCAACGGGGTCGCAGACCATACCAATCATATTTTGAAGAGCCATCGATGCAGCATCCAAAGCCTGTTTTGCTGTACCGCCCATTAATTGAGCTATTCCTGCGGCTGCCATGCTTGAAGCAGCACCACATTCCACCTGACATCCATGTTCTTCGGCCGAGAAACCAGGCCCCCGGGCAAAGTAAGTGCCAATAATTCCGGCTGCAAAATATGCTTTTGTTAATTTATCCATGGAGTAACCATTATTCCCGGAAATGGCCCGCAATGATCCTCCTACTGTTCCACAGGAGCCTGCGGTTGGCACGGCAACAATCACCTCCATGGCACTTTTTGATTCCATGAGGGCCGAAACATTCTCAATAATCCGGTTAACAACAGAATCCCTTATTTTGCCTTCCTTTTCTGCTTTTTCAATCAGGTGTGACTGCTGTTGTAATATCCGGTCGGCATATTGGGTTCCTTTTAATCCGGCCTCAATGCTTTTATGAATGATTTGGATAATTTCATTCATTTTGACAGTTAATTCCTCTTCTGAAATTCCACTTATACATTTTTCGTAAATCAGACCCAAATCGCCTAAATCCAATCCATTTTCTTCGGCATAACCGATCATCGACTGAATTGTGGTAAAAGGTATTTCAGTCTGCCTGCCCGAAATTACGGGCATTATCGGGTTAATGACCGCTACTTTATCAATTACCGGAAGGTTTTGTAATTGATTTATCAATTCAGATGAAAATGGAAATGACGATTTAAACTCGTACTTGAATACATCTCCCTTTTGTTCCGATAAAAATTCCTCTCCTGAAGGAATTATTGCCTTAATCTCCTCACTGATGTCCGGCTTATTGTTGGTGAATATCATTATTCCAAACAAGTCGCCACACAACTGTACCGGAAACCCGTCAACAGATCTAATCTCAAAAGATCCTCCTCCCAGAGAAACAGCAGTTATCTGAATCTTTTTTTGCGAAATCCCTGTCAGGGAAAGTCGCACGGTATTGGCATGGTTTGTTGGGAATGAACTAATCTGATATTGAATAGTAATTCCCTTTTCGCGGGCGTAACTTTCCGTATCTTTCATTCTTTCATCGGTAATGTCCAACCCTAAAAGCCCGCCATCAATTCCCATTGTGGTTCCCTGTTCACGGTAATTCGGGGCCCATGCTCCTTTGCTGTCAAACTCTATAAGCGCTTTTTCCAGCGGTTCATTTAAAATATCCAGTCCGATTCTGGCTATTCGCCAGGAAGCTGCGGTATGCGAACTGGATGGCCCCCGCATCACAGGTCCAATAACATCATTAAAAATGCCAGGTAATTTCATAATATCTACTTATTCAAAAAGATCAATTTCCTGCCGAAATCCATTGTTGTAAATCGTCAGCATAAAGCAGCGGATTCCCCAGCAACAATATTTCCCTGATGGCCAGGATCTTATATTTAAAATAATCTCACCACCATCACTTTACCGCCTGTACCCGCGAAAGTGGGGATCACCGTCAGCCGGTAATAATACATCCCTGCGGGCACCCCCTCCGCATCCCATTGCACCTGATGTTTGCCACAAGCTTGTTCCTCCTTTACCAGCACTGCAACTTGTTGCCCCAGATGGTTGAAGATCGTTAAACTGACCTCACCAGGCTCCGGCAACTTGTATTCAAATAGTGTGTAATCACTGCACGGATTCGGGAAACTGCTGACTGCTGATCCTTCGGGCTTCGCCCTCAGGACATGCTGCCGACTGCCAACTTCAGGAATGCCTACCCCGGCACACGCATCCTCCACCTCCTGCTGACTGTTGCAACCGGGGGCATTGTCATGAATATTTGAACTAGCATATGAGCTTGTTAAATAATCGCAGATGCTCTGCATCTCATAATCTGATAAGTAAGTATTATACGCTATTTGCAGGTTCACGATGGATCCAGCCTTAATATTTTCAATTCCCATCAGGCTGATCAGGTTATGATTGCCATCGTCTCCGCCCCAAAACTTAGGCCACCCGATCCTAAGACTACCCCCTATGGAAGTTAAATTATCCAGTCCCGTCAGGCAGTTCAGAAGGAATTGATAGATATCTCAAGAGATCCTTGGATGGAATTTAAATTTACTAATTTTTGAGGAATAATATTTAACCCACTAAGATACGAAATCATAAAGCGAAAAGCAGGTTTTTTAAAACGGGACATTTGCATTCAATTGCAAAGATTCTCAGGATTAATACCCCCAAAGGTTACAAACAAAATTATACTAAAAAAATGAATTTAAATTTCATTATTTTAGTTTTATTTATATCTTTGTCGTTATGATTCCAAGAATAGCCGAAGAAAAAGCAAGACATCTGCTTGGAGGATTTCCATGTGTTGCGATTATCGGGCCCCGGCAGGTCGGTAAAACAACCCTTGCAAAAAGCATTCTTCATCTTTATGATGATCCGGTGTACCTGGACCTGGAGCTGAAGAAAGACTTCATAAAACTTGAAGATCCCGAGACGTTTCTGGGACAGTATGGTGAAAAGCTGGTTGTCATTGACGAAGTACAACGCAAAAAGGATCTTTTTCCGGTATTTCGGGCATTGATCGATCAAAACAGGATCCCTGCCCGTTTCCTATTGCTGGGTTCAGCCTCACCGGAACTGCTCAGGAACTCATCGGAAACCCTGGCCGGAAGAATTGCATACCTGGAATTAACTCCTTTTCTTGTACCGGAAGTGATACCGGCGTATGAGATGAACTTGTTGTGGCTAAGAGGTGGATACCCATTTCCTTTCCTTAATGAAAGTTATTGGCTTGACTGGATGAACAGCTTTGTTAAAACCTATGTTGAGCGAGATCTTCCCAACCTTGGCTTCACTGCGGACAGCATTATGGGTGAACGACTCTGGACTATGCTTGCCCATTTGCACGGCAACCTGGTAAATTATGCTGAGCTGGGTAAAAGTCTGGATATCAGCATTCATACAGTGAAAAAATACATGAGCTTCCTGGAAAGTGCATTCCTGATACGAACCATTCTTCCGTATCATTCGAATATCCGTAAGCGCCTTGTCAAGTCCTCCAAAGTTTATATCCGGGACTCAGGGCTGATGCATTTTTTACTGGGAATTGAAAGCATGGATCAGCTGTTGGGAAATCCCAAACTGGGTTCATCATGGGAGGGATTTGTCATAGAGCAGATCATCCCCATGCTGCCGTCAAATTGCCATCATTATTTCTATCGCACCCATGATGGTGCAGAACTTGATCTGGTGCTTGTCAAAAGCAATCAACCTGTGGCCGGCATTGAGATAAAATTTGGATCCGATCCTCGTCCATCAAGGGGAAATACAGAAGCGGTCCTAACGCTGAAAACAAAGAACAACTTCATTCTTATTAACAGAGAGGATGATTACACGCTGTCTTCCGGTTTCACAGTCTGTGGCCTGATCACTTTTCTGAATAAATATCTGCCGTTGATTTTTTCATCACACGAATAACGTTCAAAAATTAATCTGTATCTAAATGTTAATTAATTATATAAAGCTTTTTATCCTTTTCCTGAATATCATTCTTTTTCATTTCCCACTGTCCTCCCAGATCTATCTTGACAGCACCGCCTCGGTGGAGGCCCGCACGGAGGATCTGCTGGGCCGGATGAGCAACAGCCAGAAAATGCAGTATGTTGGCGGGTATAACTCCATGTATATACGGCAGTTTACCAGTCCGGCCAGTCCGCTGATCAAGATGTCGGACGGGCCGGTGGGCGCTCGCCCTGGATGTCGCCCGCGCCGGCATCGTCCTGCTGAAAAATACTGACAACACTCTTCCGCTCCATAAAGAAGAGATTGACCGGATCGCTGTCATCGGACCTAACGGGAACAGGTACCTGGCCGGTGGCGGTAGCTCCTGGACCGAACCGTTTCATTATGTGAGTGTCCTCAATGCCATTCAGTCAATGGCCGGAACCGGTATCACCGTAACTTATGATCCCGGATTTACGGATGACGTACACATTTTTCAGACTTCCCAGTTTTACACTGCCAGCGGATCATCCCAGTCGGGCCTTCATTGCGAGTATTTTAACAATCAGACCCTGTACGGCACACCCGTATATACAGGTATAGACACACGGATCAATTTTAGCTGGGGTTCCGGCGGCCCAGCCATTTCCGGATTTCCGGCGGATCACTTCTCCGTGCGATGGACCGGGGTGATCCGTCCACAGGAAACAGGAAGTCATGAATTCATCATCCGCTCGGATGATGGTTGCCGGTTGTACCTCGACAACCAGCTGATCATTGATGGGTGGAAGGACCAGGGGGCCACCACCTACCGAAAGACGCGGACCCTCGAGAGCGGGACTGAGCACACCATCAAAGTTGAATTCTATGAGAACGAAGGAGAGGCCGTGATCCAGATGGGGTGGCACCTGCCCGATCCGACGAATTCTCTTGCCATACAGCATGCGTCAGAAGCCGATGCTGCCATTCTGTGCGTGGGATTTGACAGTCCACTGGAAGGTGAGGGGTTCGACCGGACCTTCGCACTCCCGGACGATCAGGACAGCCTGATCAACGCGGTTGCATAGGTGAATCCGAAGACCATCGTTGTTCTTAATTCCGGGGGGAATGTGGCTACCTCCCACTGGATATCCGGCGTGGAAGGATTGATCCAGGCTTGGTATCCCGGCCAGGAAGGCGGAACCGCCATTGCGGAGATCATCTTTGGATTGATCAATCCCTCGGGCAAGCTTCCGGTATCGTTCGAGAAGCACTGGGAGGACAATCCGGCGTACAACAATTATTACGATCCTAACCTGGATAAGCATGTTTTTTATACCGAAGGCCTGCTGCTGGGATACCGGTATTATGACACACAGAATGCCGAGCCCCTGTTCCCTTTTGGTTTTGGTCTTTCCTATACTACTTTCGAATACAGCAACCTTTCCATTACTCCTTTCATCACCAGTGATCCTAATGAGGTCATGGTCAGTTTCGATATCACCAATAAAGGGACGATGGGTGGAGCCGAGGTCGCCCAGCTTTACATCCGCCAGCCGGAATCCAGGCTGATGCGTCCCTACAAAGAATTGAAGGGATTTGCGAAAGTATTTTTATCGCCGGGAGAGACCCGACAGGTGGCAATTTCCCTGGGCAGCAGTTCATTTTGTAATCGGTAAATAACAATGGACAATTTTCGGTAAATAAGAATGGTCAACTTTCGGTAAATAAGAATGGACAGTTACGGGTTCAGAAGGGGGTGAGGGGGCACCCCGAACCCCCTTCTGAAAAAAATCGTTAAAGAGGGCTCACCAACCCATGAGCCATGAGAGATCACCTAAAGAAACTGTTCATGTTTGACCAGGTCCATCAACTGAAAAAGCTTGGATTTTCTAAATCCGAGATTGGTCGCAAACTGGAAATTGACCGCAAGACCGTTTCCAAATACCTTTCCATGAACCTGGAGGAGTATTTGGTTTTTCTTGATAAGTTGAAAGAGCGATCCCGGCTGCTTGATCCCTACGAGGGCTTTATTGGCCAAAAGCTTAACGTATTCCAGGACACTACAGCAGCCCAGATGCATGACTGGCTGAAAGAACATCACCCGGATTTTCCACAGGTTAGTTCCAAGACGGTCTTCAACTTTGTCATGTGGATACGCCAGAAGTACAACATTCCTAAACAAGTCAGCCTGCGGGATTTTCATATGGTTGAAGAACTTGCCTATGGGGAGCAGGCCCAGATAGACTTTGGAGAATACTCCATGAGAACGGTTGATGCAAGACACATTAAGGTACACTTCTTCCTGGTCGTCCTTTCACGGAGCAGGCAAAAATTTGTTGTATTTGACATTCGTCCGTTTACCACGCAAAAGGTGATCCAGGCGGTGGAGTTGTCGTTTGAATATTACGAAGGTATCCCCAGGCAGCTGGTGTTTGATCAGGACAAGACCGTGCTGACCAACGAAAATTACGGGCTGCTGATACTGACCGAAGCATTCCGGGCCTATATCCAATCCAGAGGCATTGATCTTCATTTTTGCCGCAAGAGTGATCCTCAGAGCAAGGGAAAGGTTGAAAACGGGGTGAAGTATGTCAAACAGAATTTTCTTCACAACAGGCTTTTTGAGGATATTGACATCCTGAATAACCAGGCGGTGCTGTGGCTTTCAAGAACCGCCAATGCTTTGCCCCATGCCGGGACGAAAAAAGTACCACAGCAGGAATGGATCATAGAGAAGGACTTTCTTAAGCCCTTTTATGCGCTGGTTCTGCCCGGTAGCGATCAGAACAAGTTATATGCAGTCCGCAAAGACAACACTTTTTCCTTCAAGGGGAACTTTTATACCCTTCCCTCAGGAACCTATGCAGGTTGCGGAACCACGGTCAGGGTTCAGGTAATTGATGACGAATTGGTTGTTACAGACCTGGGCGGTCAGCTGCTGGTACGCCATCCTCTTTGCAGGGAAACAGGCAAAATGATCGTGAATAATAATCACAAAAGGGATACCTCTGCTTCTGTGTTGGCATTCATGGATCAACTCTCCAGTCTGTTCACCAATAAACCATTGGCACTGGATTATCTGCACTCCGTCCGGCAAGCCTTTCCCCGGTATGCCAGGGACCAGTTCCAGCTTTTGTCCAATGCTGCCAAAGAAGCCCCTCAGGACATCCTGGATCAAACCCTTGAACTGTGCATGGAACACAATATAACCAATACGGTGGACTTTAAAGAGATCCTGCAAAAACAACTTGTTGAAACCCGCCAGCCACCGGCATGTGCTTCAACGATCACCTTGCTGGAGAATAACCGCCTTCATCTTCAAAACATGATCCCTGAAAAGAGCAATATATCCGATTATCACCAACTAATCCTTAAGCTATGAACCCAACAACAACCTTTACAAGTTATTGCCAGCAACTTGCCCTGACAGGTCTTGCCGCTGGCTTTGAGTCCCTGATTGAGCAGGTTCAGCTCCATCAGCCAGGCTATGTGGAATACGCCAATTTACTGCTGGAAACAGAGCTGACACACCGGCGAAAGAAAGAACTGGAACGCCGGTTAAAAGATGCCCGGTTGCCTCTGGTACACGATCTGGAGGTTTATGATGAGTCCTTCCAGAATGGCCTTTCCCCTGCTCAGTTTAATCAACTGAAAGAACTCACCTGGCTGGATCAGAACTTTAATCTCGTCCTGATGGGGCCTTCCGGTACCGGAAAATCTTTCATCGCCGCCGGACTATGCCATCATGCCATTAAAATGGGCTATAAAGGCTACTTCAGAACAATCGACCAGATCATGGATATGCTTAAAATGAAAGACCTGACCCGAACAGCCATGGCTGACTTTAAACGTCTGACCAAAGCCCATCTGCTGGTGATCGACGACATCATGCTTTTCCCGGTAGCTAAAACCGAAGCTGCAAAGCTTTTTGGCTTTATCAATCAACTCTTTGAACGTACATCTCTGATCATTACCACCAATAAAGCTCCTCAGGAATGGCCCCAGATGCTGGATGATGAAGTCCTGGCAACAGCCTTGCTCGACCGGATCCTGTTCCGCTGCCAGGTGATCAAACTCTCAGGGAAAAGCTTCAGGCTGTTAAACCGGAAATCGATCTTTGAAAATTAATTTTGACGTGAAAAAAATGATCTCTTTTGTCTTATTTTAGCATGACCAAACTGTCCATCCTTATTTACCATTTTCTGACCATTGTTGGTTACTGATTACACATTTTCATATTATAAGCCATACCTTAAAGGATGGGGGCTGGATTATACGGCATTTGAAGTCCTTGTCGGGGCATCTTCACAGGATATCAGGCTGACGGGGAATGTGGAGCTGGCCTGTCCGGATATGATACCGCCTCAGGTGACAGGGATGACACCCCGCGACAGCGTTTCCATTGCTACCCATCGCGTTGATCTTGTGATGACCTTTGACAAGCCTGTAAGGTTCAACAATGAGAAACAGATCGTTATCAGAGAGTATGCTTCTGATGTAATAGCAGGGATTATTCCTGCAAGCTCTGTCGGAGGTTCCGGAACGGGCATGATCACTTTTTACAACACGACCGATCTTGCACTTCATACAAAATATTACATCACGGTTGATTCTGCTGCATTTCTGGATCAGTGCGAGAGTGCCTGGGAGGGGATTTCGGACAAGGATGCCTGGACGTTCGTCATCACCTCCATCGGGTATGAGGACAGAGATAATACGGAGGTCTGGTTGCATTTGTATCCCAATCCCGCAAAAGATGTGCTGGTCATTGAGTACCATGAGATTTCCATTAGCCAGCCTACGTTGCAGATTTTAGACTTTGCTGGGAGGGTTGTGGCGACAGTGAGGTTATTACCCGGACCATCAGGACTTTTTGAGTTTGACTGCTCTGGTCTTGGAAGGGGGGTTTATTATGTGAAGCTGGTCACGGAGAAAGGAGGTGTGGTGAAAAAGTTTGTGAAAGGATATTGATCGTTAGATCCCTGCGCAGGCAGGGATCTGAGTCAGATCGGTTGACTCTCATTTTAGAATTGAAACTTTTCATTCTGAAACCGTTCGGGTACGGCCATGACAATGTCGGCATAGCTTATCAAAAGCAACCCGATATTGGCGATGCTGAAAAATCCCCTGTCCGGAATCAGGGTGAAATCTTTCTATCCTATCTATTCATCTGATCTGAAATCTTTTAAACAAATTTTCGTGAATAACTGTGCCTAAATGGTGAAAAGTTACAGCTCAAATGACCCTCCCCAGAAGAGGTTATTTCAGGTCATAGTGAAGGGAATGCTCTGTCAGATGCTGTTTGCAGAAGTAGACTCCAGATTCCTGAAATTGATGACCTCCACTTCCTGAACTTTTTGCTCTGTAATCCCATCATATATCAGTACTGGTTTGACAGTACTGTTGGGAAAAGTCCTTAAAAAGTGGTTGAATTGTTTAATGAAATCAGGATGAAAGGTTTGAGAAGATTTTATTTCAACCGGCTGAAGCAGGTTTCCATGTTTGATAACGATATCGATTTCGTTATGATGACTGTCATGATAAAAAAACAGGTTACTGTCCAGCCCTTTGTTAAAGCGGTTTTTCATGAATTCTGATACGATCATGTTTTCAAAGAGTGCTCCTCTGAGCGGATCCCTGTCGAGCTGGGTTGTGTTTTCGATTCCCAGAAGAAATGCGGCCAGCCCCACATCATAAAAATAAATTTTTGGTGCCTTAATGTATCGCTTACCAAAGTTCTCAAAATAGGGAGGTAAAAAATAGGCAATATAGGAAGCTTCGAGCATGGACATCCAGGACTTGACCGTTCCAACCGACACACCAGTTTCATTGGCAATAGCTGAAGCATTGACCAGATTGCTGATCCGGCCTGCACAAATGCGGACGAATTTTTGGAATAACTGAAGATCCTTTATTTGTGTTATTTTTCGGAGGTCCCTCTCGAGATAGGTTTCATAATAGTTTCGGTATGCTTTATAAGGATTCAGTTTATGAGCATACACTCCCGGATAGAACCCCCTTAGCATAAGATCACTGGTAGGTAACGATTTTTCAGGACCGATTTCGGATAATCCCAAAGGGAGTAATTTTAATATGGCCGTTCTGCCAGCCAGTGACTGAGTCACTTTGTCAATGAGCAGCAATTGATTGCTGCCCGTAAGTATAAATGTGATTTCACTTCTTCTTTCATCAGCAATTTGCTGCAGGTAGGAGATCAGTTCAGGGATATTCTGAATTTCATCCAATATGGCCCCTTTGTCAATGTTATTCAGAAAAGCCCTTGGATCAGAACTTACCATGAACCGGGTATCCGGATTTTCAAAATTGTAATAAGGTAAATTACCGAAAAGATGTCTTGACAGGGTTGTTTTACCGGATTGCCTGGGACCCGTAATGGTAAGTACAGGATACTCTTTTGACATTTTAATCACCTCATCTTCGATGATTCGTTGAATATACATTTTGTGTAAATTTAAAGTGTTGATGCAAAAATACACAAAATAATAAGATTTCCCTGATCGTTAGGTTGTAATTTTATAAAAAAGATGATTATGGATAAGTGAGGATCTTTGGAGATAATGTTCCCCTTACCCGTACCGCACCGGCAGCCAGATTTCCACCCGCGTGCCGGCAGGCTGCGACCGGTCGTCGAACAGGTCCGTGATGTGGCAATAATACCGGGGATCGGCAGGATCATCGTTCAACAGGGCGAGTCGCTCCTCAGAGATCCGCGTCCCATGCGAACGATGCATGGATCCCTGAAGGGAAGTGAAGCGGGCTGCTGCCGCTCTGCCCACCCCGTCGTCTTCGATGATGCAGTGTAACCGGTCGTCGCCGGTGATCCGGCATCCTATGAGCAGCCTGCCTTTCCCCGCCTTATTGCGCATGCCATGCCGCACGGCATTCTCCACGTACGGCTGCAGGATCATCGGCGGGATCATCACCAGCGAATCGTCCACATTTTCGTGGATGTGGATCTCATCCTCGAATTTATCGCCGAAGCGCATCTTTTCCAGATCCAGATAGGCACGGATGTAATCCATCTCTTCCGAAAGGGTGATGTTTTTCTTGGAGGCGTTGTCCAGTGTCAGCCGGATGATGCGGGCAAAATCCGCCAGGTACTTCAGCGCAGCATCCACCTTGTTGCCCAGAATGTAGTTCTGGATGGCATTCATTGCATTGAAGACAAAGTGCGGATTCATCTGCGCCTGCAACGCCTGCATTTCGATCTCCGACAGTTTCCGGTAAAGGCTGTTTCGTTCTTCTTCCCGTTTTCGTATTGTCCGGATCCGGTGGAGGTGGAAGATAAGCAGGATGGCGGTCAGGGCCAGCCCCACAAGGGAATAGAACCACCAGGTACCGAACCAGGGACGTTTCACTTTGAAGGTAAATTCCACGGGGATGAAATCCATCCCGGTGTGCAGGTTCGTTCCTTTTACCATCAGTTTGTACCGGCCCGGCGGAAGGTGAGAGTACACTGCAAATTTTTCCCCGGACAGGGGTGACCACAGCCGGTCAAACCCTTCCAGATAGTACTGAAAACGGTCCTTCTCCGGATTGAATAAGTTCCCCGACCGGAAATAGAACGTCAGGTAATTTTGATCATACCTTAATTCCAGTTGGGATTTGGAATTTGGATCCTGGGATTTACCAACAGGTAAACCTGACCAGGTATCTGCGCTGGTGTACTCTTCCCAGTTTACCTGTTGGTTATACAGGTCAATGCGTTCCAGCTTGACCGGCACGGGAGCATAAGCCAGCTGATGATAAAGTGGTGCATTGATCCGGATCAGGTGATCCCGGGCTCCCACCCAGATCATCCCGCTGGAATCCATTACGGCATAACTTCCACCAAAATCGTTATAACCTTCTTCCTCATCCAGCACATAAATGTCCGGCTGTCTGTTTTGATACAGTCCGGGGAGATCAATGACGTGGATGCCGGTATTGGTCCCTGCCCAGAGAAAGTTTTGCCTGTCGCACTGCATCCACAGGATTGCATTCCCTGAATATTCCCCTAACGGCCTGATCCGGTGCAGCACCCTGAAGGCATCCTGTTCAAAGTCACCGATCAGGATCTCCCCGTTGGCGGCTCCCGCCAGGATGTGCCCTGACCGATCCATTTTAAGTTCATTGATCACTTTGGGCAGAGCAGGGTCGCTCCGGCTGAAAGCATAGAAATTACCGTCACAGCTCATGAAAAGCCCGTAAGTCAAAGAACCATACCAAACCTGGTTTCCTTTGCGCAGGACCCGCTGAGCATTGCTGGGGGCTCCTGTGGTAAGCGTTGAATAAAATTTACCAGCGTTCATCCGATGGTCAGAAAAAATTGTCACCCCTTCAACCCATTTTCCTACGGAATGGATCGAATCGGCTTCGTCGAAAATAAAGCAGGAGGGTCCATAGGTGCTTACCAGCTCTGTATTTTTTGTATCCGGATCAAGGCGGGAGAATCCAAGTTTGTGGCTCACCCAGATCTGATCCCTTGAATCGGATTCCATGTCATAGAAGGTATTCAGGTAGGCTTGTGCCATTGCCCGGTAGTTTTGGATGTTGCCGGCGTCAAAATCCTTCATCAAAACGGGATAGCCCTGCTTCCAGGAATTCATATTCTGAAGCTTCTCTTTTTCAGCAACCAGGCTATGAACTGCTCCCTCCAGAAAATTCTCCTTACCCAGGAATTCGTAAGCTGTATCCTGAACGAGGAAAACCCCGTCATCTGTCAGCATCCATAACCGGTCAGGTGCTGAATGGTGCAGATCCGTGATGGTGAGATCCTCCAAACCGAACCAGGAAGCATCACGGTATTCAAACAGCTGGGGAGGAATTTTGTAAAGCCCCTGATCCATTGACCCGTACCAGATGACATCGGTTTCTTTATCATAAAAGACACAATAACCATTGGAACTGACAGGTTTGATAAATTCGCTCAAATGGATCAGCTTCCCGTTTTGAATCTTATACAACCCTTTATGAACGGGATTTACCTGTTTCTCTGTCCATCCGGCCAGCCACAGGTCGCCCCGCTTGTCTTCCGTTATGCCAAAGACCTGTCCCACACCACCGTAATTTCTTACAATACCATTGTTCACCAAAATAATGGAATCTTTTAATCTTCCAAAAGAATAGACCGTGTCGCTGTCCGAAGAAACGAAGCAGGCGCTGATATCCGTGTGCCGCAGAACGTTTTTGGAAAGGATTTCAAGGGAATCCTTCCCGGGAAAAAAACGGTAATTTTTGGCTGACCACCCGATGATAAAAACAGCCGTGTCTCCCACCAGAAAGTCGGTGATAATGGCATTTTGCGATATTTTCCCGTTCCGGGTGTTGAATTCGTGGAAGCCCGTGCTGTCGTAATAGCAGAACTGGGTATGGCAGCCGATGAGCAGGAGGTGATGCCGGTGATCGTATTTCAGCTCGCGTATTTTGTGATCGGAAAGGCCATTGGACCGGTTAAAGTTGGTAAATGTCCGGTTATCAAATTTGCTCAGTCCCCCGTCGAATGTCCCGAACCACATATTTCCCTGCCCGTCTTCGGCGATGGCCCATACGCGGTCGCCGGCCAGCCCGTGGGAGGAGTTGTAGACCTTGAAATTTTTACCATCGAAAAGGCAGACACCGGCGTCGGTCCCGATCCATAACTGACCACGGGAATCCTTGAAAATGGCCCGGACCGAATTGCTCGGTAATCCATCGCGGATGGTGTAATTCCTGGCGTAATAGGTCTGGGCAGATGAAACCAGGGAATGTATTACCAGGATGAGCACCAGAAGATTTTTCATGAGCAGCTTCCTGTTACTGGGATGGAGACCGGTGCGTCAGCGCCCGGATGAACTCTTCATTTCTTCTTGCAGCCACATCGATGACCGTACCATCTTCCAGCGTGATCAGATGGCCATCGGTCTTGGTATACTTTTTTACATAATTCAGGTTGACCAGATACGACTTATGGACACGGAAGAACGTTTCGGAAGGGAGGAGTTCCTGGATGATCTTCAGGGTCTTGGGTACCACCACGACTTCGCAGGGCACCAGGTGAATGCGCGTATAGTTCTCATCTGCCTCACAATACATGATATTGTTGATCCGTTCCATCTGGTACCCTGTGAGGGTCGGCAATGCCACCTTGCTCATAATATCGGAGCCCATGCTCAGGTTTGAGAGCAGGGTTTCGATGCGGGCCTGCCGGGAAGTGACCTGAATCTTTTTTTCAAGTTTCTGCACGGCCTCCTGGAGATCAGCAAAGTTCACCGGCTTCAGCAGGTAATCCAGTGCTGCATGCTTTATGGCATGGATGGCATACTGCTTATAAGCGGTGGTGAATATGACTTCAAAGGTATATTGGTCAAAGTAGTCGAAAATCTTAAAACCGTTTTCTCCCGGCATTTCGATGTCCAGAAATACGAGGCCCGGGTTGTATTTATGAATGGCCTGCACGGCATCCTGGACCGATGCGGCCAGGCAAACCACCTGCAGTTTGTCGGGGAAATAGCGCTGGATAAGCTTCTCAAGCGCTTCCCGGGCATTGAGCTCGTCATCAACGACAATGCAGGTGGTCATTCGGTTTTCATTCAGAAAACCACAAAGTAATGAATTTTCTTTCTTAGTGTGGAAGGAATTTATTTAAAGTGAGGATTTGCAGGATAAGCGTAGAGTTTTACCAACTAACTGATCCCGGACCCCGAACATTGACAATTGACAATTGACAATTACTCCAGTTCCAGTCTCCCTGAGGCGGTGGCTACCGCATAATCCCCCATCGCAGTGGCGCTTCGGTAGATCCTGCCATTGAACAGGATGTCAACGCAAACATGGGCATTTTTGTGGTTGGTCTGAGCGGAGCAGTAAATGTAGATCCCCGGGCAGGCCTGGAATGTTCTGCTCCAGCCATCAGGCTGGCTCTTTTCCTGCCGGGCCTTCATTTCGCTGCATTTGTACGTGATGTCAAATCCGGAGGGTGCTCCTGTCACCTTGATGATGACAAATCCTTTTTTGTTTTTTGGGGTGAAAAAACAGCGCAACCGGTACAGTGAGTTTTTCATGGGAGAGAGTTTGTTCAAAAATAGGGAATGTTTTTCGATAAATCAAGGGGGGTGCGGAAATAATGGAAGATTCTGTTAAAAACCGGCTAAATTTGTTAATAACACTGAAAAGTTATACTTTTGCACCCAATTTTTGCTCCGGGCCGCATGCCGTATCTCGATCAATTTGTGATTCCCCTTTCCGGCCTGAAACCAGGAATGCACGACTACAAATTCATCGTTGATGATGAATTTTTCAGGCAATTTGCGTATTCGCAGATAAAATCGGGAAAGCTGGAAGTTGATCTTGAACTTGAAAAGGAGGAAACGGTGCTGACCCTTCGTTTTACGATCAACGGAACGGTGCATGTGATGTGTGACCGGTGTTTGGACTATTATGACCAGCCTGTCAATGGCCTTGAGCGGCTGATTGTCAGGTTTGGGGAGACCAGCTTTGAAGAGACAGATGAAATCGTGGTCATACCCAGCACGGAGCACCGGATCAACGTGAGTCATTACATTTATGAGTATATTCATCTGCTGTTACCCTATAAGTGCGTACATCCCAACGGCGAAGGTGGGATCAGTCAATGCAACCGGGAGGTGACCGACAGGCTGCAGAGCCATAGCGGAGAGGAACAGACGGCAGATCCCCGCTGGGATACCCTGAAGAAATTGTTATAAAATATTGATTTACAATTAAATAAGAGAAGCAATGGCACATCCGAAACGAAACCACTCCAAAACAAGAAGAGACAAGCGAAGGACCCACGATAAAAAAACCCCCGCAACATACACCATTTGTTCAAATTGCGGTGCATCAGTGGTTTATCATAGAGTTTGCCCGGAATGCGGCTATTATAAAGGTAAAAAAACCATTGAGAAAGAAACGGCTGTCTGATGCATCGATCAGTTTCACTTGTTGATCACCTAACTGGCACAACATGAACATTGGCTTAGATGTCATGGGGGGCGACCGGTTCCCCGATGCTCCGGTCGGCGGTGCTGTTCAGGCATACCGGGAAATGGACCCTGATGACCGGATCGTTCTGATCGGTGACGAAAAGGTCATCCAGGATACCCTGGTTCGCAAAGGGGGTGATCCCGCCTGCTTTGAGATCGTTCATGCCTCGGAAGCGATCCGGATGAATGAATCCCCCACCCGCGCCTTTTTGCAAAAACCTCATTCCAGTATTTCGATTGGTTTTAAACTATTGAAGGACAATCGTATACATGCATTTGCCAGTGCGGGTAGCAGCGGTGCAATGATGGTGGGATCCATTTACAGCGTGAACGTGATCCAGGGCATCATCCGCCCGGCCACCACTGCCATCATTCCTAAGGAAAACGGCGGCGTAACCGTTCTGCTGGATGTCGGGACCAATCCGGATCTGAAGCCTGATGTCATGTACCAGCTTGGCATCCTCGGTTCGGTCTATGCAAAATATGTGCACCACATCGGCAATCCCAGGGTGGGACTTCTGAACATCGGAGAGGAGGACATCAAGGGGAATCTTTTGTGTCAATCTTCCTTCCAGCTGATGAAAGACTCGCGTGATTTCAATTTTACCGGCAATGTGGAAGGGCGGGATCTTTTCAACGACAAAGCAGACGTAGTGGTATGTGACGGATATACGGGCAACATTGTCCTGAAAGCGCTCGAGCAGATGTATTTTCTGATGAAAAAACGAGGCCTGGTGGATGACTACTTTGAGCGTTTTAATTATGAAAATTTCGGAGGAACCCCGATACTGGGAATCAATGCACCCGTCATTGTCGGTCATGGCATCTCCAACGAACGCGCCATCAAAAATATGATCCTTCTAAGCAAGGAAGTTTCCATAGCCAACCTGCCTGAAAAAATCAGCCATTCGCTGACCGAAATCAATCAAAACAATATTTGACGGTTCACTTAGGATTAAACTGATCATTCTTTTCTGAATATAAATCACCTGGCATTATGGGAAAAATAAGAGCGGCAATAACGGGTGTAGGAGCGTATTTACCTGAATACAGGCTGACCAATGAGGAATTGAGCCGGATGGTCGATACCTCGGATGAGTGGATCATGGAACGGATAGGCATCAAAGAGCGGAGGATCTTAAAAGAAAGGGATAAAGGGGCTTCCTTTATGGGAGCGAAAGCTGTAGCGGAATTGCTTCAGAAAACAAATACTTCACCCGCCCAGGTGGATGTGCTGATCTGTGCCACGGTGACCCCCGACATGCAGTTCCCGGCCACAGCCAACCTGATCAGCGATGCAGTCGGAATAAAGAATGCCTTCAGTTTTGACATCGGGGCAGGCTGCTCTGGATTTCTGTACGCCCTTGAAACGGGAAGCCGCTTTGTGGAAGCAGGTGACTACAGGAAGGTCGTCATCGTGGGTGCTGAAAAGATGTCGACCATTGTCGATTACACCGACAGGGCTGTATGTCCGATCTTCGGGGATGGAGCCGGAGCGGTGATGCTGGAACCCACAACCGATGATTACGGCATCCTCGACAGTATTTTGCGGTCAGATGGCTCGGGCGCTGTTTACCTGCATCAGAAGGCAGGGGGCTCGCTGAAGCCTGCCTCCCACGAAACCGTGGATGCCCGCGAACATTATGTTTACCAGGAGGGCCGTACGGTTTTCAAATACGCTGTTGCCAACATGGCCGACATATCCGTGGAGATCATGCAACGAAACCACATTGCACCCGCTGAACTGACCTGGTTCCTGCCGCACCAGGCCAACTTGAGGATCATCCATGCCGCGGCCAACCGGATGGGCATCAGCCCCGAACAGGTGATGATCAATATCGAAAAATACGGCAACACCACGGCCGCCACACTGCCCCTGCTGATGTGGGAATGGGAAGATCGGCTGAAAAAAGGCGATAAACTGATCCTGGCAGCTTTCGGAGCGGGATTCACCTGGGGTGCAATGTACCTGAAGTGGGGCTATAACGCCAACGGGCGTTAAAAACTATCACAAGGGATATTCTTCCCATATCCCATCCTCAAGATACCTGACCGACCGAAACCCGATTTCCGCCAGTATCCTGACTGTTTCGTCAAACCAGGCTGTCAGTTCGTCGGGGCGATGCGCATCGGTACTGATGGTCACGGGGATCTTTCGTTGGTTCATTTTCTGAAGGACCCATCTGCCAGGGTACAGATCCTCTGACCGTTTTTTATACACTCCGCGCGTATTGACCTCCACCATCAATCCCGCTGCCTGGATGTTGTCCAGGGTCTCTTCCACCAGCTGAACATACCAGGGCTCATCCTCCTTAAAATGACGGCCCTTGTTGTGCATCTTTATCTTGTCGAGGTGCCCGATGACCGTTGGCCGCTGATCGGTGATCATCTGGTTTACATACCGGTAATAGGTGGCAACCGCCCGGCGGATATCGTTGTCAAAAAGATCCCTTAATCCGGAATCATAGATCTCAGGCAGGGGGCCGTCGATGAACCACAGTCCTTCCCGGTCATCCGGCCTGACCAGATGAACTGACCCAATGGTGTAGTCCAAATGCAGCGTGTTTCGTAACCGGTCAAAATCATCCGAAATACCGGGGATGTAATCGATCTCCAGCGAGAGGTAGATCGGGAGCCGTTCAGCGTACTTCTGCTTCAGACCGAGGATCACCTGGCAGTACTCATCCAGGTTATTCCAGCGGATGGCAAACGGCGTATCAAAAGGCAGAGGGCTGTGCGCGGAGAATCCCAGGGAATGCATGTTCTGAAGCAGCGCCTCCGTAACGTAATCCTCCGGATCATTCTTCCCGTCACAGAAACGGGTATGGGTATGGTAGTTAAAACGGATCATATGTTACCGTATGAATTTGTCCCTGCCGGGCCACGAAAGTACCACTTAAAATTGATTAAATCATGAATTATACCTAATTTAGGGGCATGTTTAACTGTACCCCTCCCCTGCCGGCTGGGGAGGGTATGGGGGAGTGGTATAATGAATGAACCCCCTGATATTAACCCGGATCAATACCCTTAATTCAAATTACAAACATTCCGATCATGAAAAAGCTCTTTTGTACCCTGTTCACCCTCTTATGGATCCTGCCAGCCATTGCCCAGCCACAAACACCCCCCCCCTGCAGGGTATTGCTCCCCTCCATAGCAGAACGCTATGAGGGGGAGTGCAAAAAAGGATTGGCTCACGGAGAAGGATTTGCCCTGGGAAGGGATACGTACCGGGGTGAATTTGTGAGGGGTTTCCCGGAAGGCCATGGCGTTTATGCCTGGAGTACCGGTGAGGTGTACGATGGGGAATGGATCGAGGGCAGGCGCGACGGATTTGGCACCTTTTCCTACAGGGTGAACAATGCCGACAGTATCATTACCGGCTACTGGAAGGAAGACCGGTATGTGGGCACTGAATACCACAAGTATGAATACAAGGTGCTGGATTCGAGAGACATTGATGATACACGCTTTTTACGGATGGACCACTCCGGAGACCAGGTCAGGATACGGTTTTACAGATCAGGAGTGGAAAATTCTAATCTGACCAATTTGTTGCTGTGGGGCGACAGCGGCTATCAAAGTTCAGCTTTTACCGGGTTTGAAAGCATTACCTTTCCTTTCACGGGCCAGGTGACGTACGAAACCAGCAATAAGATCGGAACGGGCACACTGATCTGCAAGCTGATGTTTGTCATTTATGAACCGGGAAGCTGGGAAATTGAGGTGCAGAATTAAAATCAAAGAGTAAAGAGCAAAAATCAAAAATAATTAATCCGGGAGTTGGAACTGAATAGGTAAATGGTATTGAACACGAACCGGGGTGTTTTTTTGCCTTCCGGGAATCCAGAGAGGCATGGAATTGACCAGCCGGATCGCTTCCTGAGCACACTCCGGGGAAAGGCCACGCAAGACTTTTATATCTGAAAGGGACCCGTCTGTTTCCACAACGAAGCTCAGATAGACGGTTCCTTCTGTTTTTACGGCCAGAGCCTGCTCCGGATAGCGAAGATTCCGGTGCAGAAAGGCATCAAGGCTGTCTTGTCCTCCGGGAAACTCAGGCCAATGTTCAGCAACGGTGAATATTTCTTCACCCTGTGGCATTTCCCGACTGACATTGACCGTCCTTAAGGCGCTTTTACTCTTCCCGGCCGATACACGACCGAGCGCGACTCCCTCAACAACTGCCGGTGGCTCTGCCACGGTGATGTCTTCCATTTCTATGATTATGGCCTGATCTGTTTCAGCCCCCTGAGCCAGGCTGTCCGTTGCCGGATAGGCTCTAACGGCTGAAGCCAGTTCTTCCGCCGGGATTTCGGATGGTTCTGTTCTGTCGGTCGGAATGATCTCTGTGGAGGGAGGCCTGGATGCCACCGGTTCTGGTTGAGATTTTTCCCTGGGTGCGATGTCCTCACGGGTGACAACCTTTGGAGCTTCCGTAACAGAACCCTGTTCATTATGAGGTATTTGCACCGATTTCTCCGGGGTGGTATCCTTCAGTGCGATCAGTGCTTCCGGATGATCGCTGCCGGGTTGCCGCAACAGAAGGAAAATACCAATGAAAAGGACGACCGATGCGGCCGCAGCGGCAACCGTCCAGGTCTTCATCACGGATATTTTTCCGGTCACTGGGCGAAGCCTTCGGGAGGAAGCTGCAGAAGTCATTTCCAGGATCTGCTGGTTGAGGGAGGCGATTTCACGGTCAGTCACCCGTGAATTTTTTCCTCCGGTCAGCCCCTCCACCGCATCCTGGCAGAACCTGCAGGTATCCAGATGATCCAGAACGATGTTCTGATCATCAACGGATAAGCTGCCTTCCAGGAAGCTGCGGATGGTTTGGGAGGTCAGACAACCGGAGGGAGTCAACAGGGGTGATATGGGGATTTTTTTAGCCATGTTCTTTGACCAGCAGGTTTTTCATGTTGCGTTTACCGTTCTGAATATGACTTTTGACCTGATTCATGCTGTATCCGGTCATATCTGATACCTCCTGATAGGATTTATCGTGAAGATAAAGCAGTTCCAGGCAGGTTCGCTGTTCCTCACTGAGTCGCCGGAGTGCATCCATCATTTTTGAAAGCCGGTTGTCCAGCTCATTTCTATCAAGATGCAAAACATCCCCGGAATCCATAATTTCTTCCGAAAAGGATGCCACCCATTGCTTTTTGACCTTTTCAACGGAAGCCTCTTTTCGAAGGATCATCAGGCAGTGATTTTTGGAAACGGTATAAAGCCAGTTTTTAAAGGTTTCCACGTCATGGGAGTGCAGGTTCTGCATCAGGTCTTCAAAGATATCCATCACGGCATCGCGCGCATCTTCCTTGTCCTGGAGGTATTTCAGGCAAACACCGTAGACCAGATGGGTATAACGCGTAAACAGGGTGCCGATGTAGCGTGTTTCGCCGGAGGCCCGATACCGGGAAATCAGTTCATCGTCCGCATAAACCGGCTCGGCTGAACTATTTTTCTTACTGAATAACCACACGCTGAATCTTTATTTATGGAATTCCCCTGGAAAATGCATCTTTTAACAAAAGTTATTCCAAAAATCCATTCAAGTCATGAAAACAAATGCCGTGATCAGCAGGATGTTACTTCTTCCCATCCTTTGCAGCTTATTGCTTTTTTCCGGTGCCCAGAATGTCATTTTACCTGTCATTCAGGATCCTGAACCCGAAAGCGACCGTTCTTCCTCGCCCTATTTTTTCGTTCCGTCGGAGGATCCTTCCACCGATCAGCTCCCCCTGAAATCCACCTCGGCGGAGGTACAGATCAGCGGGGTGATTGCCGACGTCAGGGTGACGCAGGTGTATGAAAATGAAGGGAAAAATGACCTGGAGGCTGTCTACGTCTTCCCGGCCTCCACCCGCGCGGCCGTGTATGCGCTGAAGATGACCATCGGGGAACGGACCATCACTGCCCGGATCGAGGAGAGCGGTAAAGCCAGGGATGATTATGAGCAGGCGCGGCAGGAGGGAAGAACGGCTTCGCTGCTGGAACAACAGCGGCCGAATGTGTTTCAGATGAATGTGGCCAACATCCTGCCGGGTGATGTGATCACCGTCGAATTGTCCTATACGGAGCTGCTCATCCCTGAAAAGGGGATTTATGAGTTTGTTTATCCAACTGTGACCGGACCCAGGTACACCGGTCCCGGGAGGGATGATGATCCCTGGAACGCCAACCCTTACACGCAGGAGGGAAATAAGCCGTTGTACACCTTCGGTATCCGTGTCGGTCTCACCTCGCCGGTCCCCATAAAGGATCTCAGGAGCACTTCACACGCGATACAGACCAGTTACAGCGGGAGCCGGTCGGCTGCAGTGACCCTGTCGGAAAGTGAACACTATGGCGGCAACCGGGATTTCATTCTGCAGTTCCGCCTGTCGGGTGATAAACTGGAGTCGGGAGTTTTGTTGTCGGAAGGTGATGAGAACTTCTTCCTGGCCATGATCCAGCCGCCGCGGATGATCACCCCGGAGATGATCCCTCCGCGGGAGTATGTTTTCATCGTGGATGTGTCGGGCTCGATGTACGGTTATCCGATCAACATCTCCAAAAAACTGCTGAAGGACCTGATCGGCAGTCTGCGGCCGTCGGACCGTTTCAATGTGATCCTTTTCGCCGGGGATTCCAGGCTGCTGTCGGACAGGTCGCTGCCGGCCAATGGAGAGAACATCGGCAAAGCGGTCAGGATGATCGAGGAACAGAGTGGCGGAGGCGGTACGGAGATCCTGCCTGCGCTCGAAAAAGCGTTGTCGCTGAAAACTGACAATGAATACGCCCGCACATTCATCATTGCCACCGACGGGTATGTTGCCGTTGAGAAGGAGGTGTTCCGGCTGATCCGTGAGAACCTGGGGCGGGCAAACTTTTTTCCTTTTGGCATCGGTACATCGGTCAATCGGTACATCATCGAGGGTATGGCCCATGCCGGTCAGGGAACTGCATTTGTTGCCACGAACGAATCGGAGGCAGAAACGATGGCCAAACGGTTCAGGGAATATGTCCAGAGCCCCGTTCTGTCCAATATCAAAATGAGCTTCAATGGTCTTGATGTTTATGATGTGGAGCCGCTGAGCGTTCCGGACGTGTTTTCAGAAAGACCAGTGCTCGTCTTCGGAAAATGGAGGGGCAATCCATCGGGAGAGATCGGCCTTGAGGGATTATCAGGGAGGACCAGCTACCGGCAGACCATTGAAGTCAACACCAGGGATTTAAACCGTAATAATGAAGGTTTGAAATACCTCTGGGCGCGGGAACGGATCCGCATCCTGGATGATTTTGCAGGATTGGGCGAGGAAAACGAGCTGCAGGCGCAGATCACCAGCCTGGGCCTGAAGTACAACCTGCTTACCCGGTACACTTCGTTCGTCGCCATTGATTCGCAGGTGCGCAATGCAGGCGGGGAGCAGATCACGGTCAGGCAGCCGCTGCCCCTGCCGGAGGGCGTCAGCAATTATGCGGTGGGAGCGTCTTCGGGAGGTGCGATGATTCAGGGAGTCAACGGGAAACTGAAGGGACATACATTCCTGGGCGGGGTGCGTGTCCCGGCAAGGGAAGCAGGGAGCATAGGGGATTTTGCCGTGGAATATCCTTCTTCCGAATGGGAGTCCGATCCGGAAGAACCGGTTTTTACCGTTGCTGAAGTTGCACCTGTCTTTAACCACCTGGGGCAGTCGCTCGAAGAATTCATCTGGGAACATGTCAAAAATCCGTACCCGTGGCCTGACCGTGGCACGGGTGGGGAGGTGTATCTTACGTTTGTTGTGGAAAAGGATGGGACGGTCTCAGATATACGGGTTTTAAGAGGTCTCTCTGCTGAGTGCGATCAGGAGGCGATTCGTGTGATAAAACTGACCAGCTCTTTCTGGACCCCGGCCCTGCAGAGGGGCGTACCGGTGAGGATGCAGATGCGGGTGGCGGTGAAGTTTGGGGAGTAGGAACCTTTTGTATCCCTGTTGAATGAAGTAATTGATTTACGAACAGAGGAACAAAGATTTTTGATTTCTGAAGTGAATTCAGATATCAAAGATCAACATTCCTCTGTTAGTAAATCCTTCGAATGTTCGGCGATGGCTATTCGCCTGGTCTTACATTTACTGTATTCTTTCTGATTCCCGCCAGGTCATTTTTTTTCAGGAGTCTTTCTTCTTCCAGGTCATAATCATCCTGCAGCCCGAGCCAGAATTTTGCCGAATTGCCAAAATAATTGCTTAATCTGAGGGCTGTGTCCGCAGTTATCCTTCGCCTTCCTTTTATTATTTCACTGATCCGTGTCTGAGGAATATGAATGTCCTTTGACAGTCTGTAAGCAGAAACATTCGTCGGGATCAGGAATTCTTCCAGTAGAATTTCCCCTGGGTGAATGTTAGTTAGTCTTTTTTTATTCATAGATTTCAATGATAATCAATTATTTCGACATTATAGGAGTGCCCTTTCTCCCAATGAAAAATAATCCTCCACTGATCATTAATGCGTATGCTATGATAATCCCTTAATTCACCTTTCAGTTTTTCTAAATTGCTGGATGGTGGAACTGTCAAGTCATTTAAAGTTAATGAATTATTAAGCATTCGTAGTTTCCGCCTGGCAATATGCTGAATTTCATCGGGCAACTTTCCGGATCTGATCCCATTCCAGATTTTTTCCGTTTCCCTGGATCCAAAAGATCGTATCATAGTAACGTATTACGATACTAACGCCAAAAGTAAGTAATTAACTTGAATAATGCATGAATCACAAGGTAAAATTTTGACCTTATTCATACCTTAATCCGAAAAGTGTCCTTTTTGTTACCCTGTTGAATGAAGTAATTGATTTACGAACAGAGGAACAAAGATTTTTGATTTCTGAAGTGAATTCAGAAATCAAAGATCAACACTCCTTTGTTCGTAAATCCTCAGAGATCTTTGATTAAAACGTTGGAAGGCGATTTTTCCAGGGCTGTCCGGAAGTTACCGATCTTTTCTTCCAGTGCCGCCATAAGCCGGGAGTCGTTAACGATGATATCCTCCATTCCATGGTAGTCGATCGTTCCAATCATTCCCTGGATCGTGATGGTGGAAATCGCCCGGGCGGGCTGGAAACCGCTTTCGTTGAGTTCTTTGTCGTATGTTTCACTGACCAGATGGCAATCCACCAGCATGTTGATCAGCTGGTTGGTCAGACGAGCAGGGATGCCAAGGCTGATGGCAATTTCGGAGGAGCTCAGGGGCCGATTGCCTTCCTCAAACTGCCGGATGATCCGGTGCATGATCATCATGGCCAGAAGGCGCTTGTGCGCGTGGCTCAGCCGCATGGAGTTATCCTCGAAATCATACGTATCAACATTTTGATCAGCAAAGGAGATCTCGGCACCCAAAAGGATGATCTGCCAGCTGAGGTTGATCCAGATCAAAAAAAGCGGGATGGCTGCAAAACTGCCGTAGATCGCATTGTAATTGGTAATGCCCACCTGGAAGCGAATATAATACCACTGCAGGATCTGGTAAACCGTTCCGGCCACGATGCCTGCCAGCAGCGCTGATTTGAATTTGACCTTGGTGTTGGGAAAGATCATGTAAACGAACGTCAACAGGATCCAGATCAGCAGATAGGGAAGGAGCTTTGCCAGGAAGATCACCAGGGGAGTGATGAATTCAAGCACCCTGATCTTGTCAGCCAGTGTATCCAGCTGGGTGGAAACATAGACCGTTATGCTGCTTGAGATGATGATCAGCGCGGGTGCCACCAGGATCAGGGCCAGGTAGTCGGTAAACTTGCGGATGAAGGAGCGTTTTTTATAGATCTGCCAGATGTTGTTGAAGGTACGTTCGACCGTATTCAGGACGGTGACGATGGTCCAGATCAGCAGGATGAATGCAATGCCTGCCATCAGACCGCCGTGTGTCTTTTCCAGAAGCTTGTTGGCAAAATCAATGATCCGCGTCATGAACTGTTCCTGGATGGCCAGACTATCCAGGATGAAGTCCCGGATCGATGCTTCAGCGCCGAATCCCTTGGCAATGCCGAAAATGATGGCCAGGAACGGCACAATGGCCAGAATGGAATAGAACGTCAGCGAGGATGAGCGTAAGGTCAGTTTGCCCTTGCTCACACTCCGCAAAACGATCATGACAATGCGGAGCAGCCGTATATACAGCGACTTGTAATAGGGTAACTGGGAAAGATGGATCCGCCAGATATCCTTTTCAAGATAGGTTCGGGCCTGAAGGTAATATTCCCGGAGTTGCTTCACAAGGGATTAAACGATAAACCGTTCATAGGGTTTCAACCAGCTCGAAATCCATTTGCTTTTTCGACAGGTCGATGCTTTTTACCCTGATCCTGACCGGGTTGCCCAGCTGGTACTCTTTTCCGTTCCGGCTGCCGACGACACGGTAATTTTCTTCGTCCAGGTAATAGAAATCATCCTGCATATTCTTCAGGGATACCATTCCCTCGCATTTGTTTCCTTCGAGCTCGACAAAGATGCCCCATTTGCTTACCCCGGATATCAGGCCGTTGAATTCCTGTCCGATCTTATCTGCCAGATATTCAGCCTGTTTGTATTTGACCGACGCCCTTTCCGCCTCCTCGGCCTTGCGTTCCATGATGGACGAATGGATGCATTTTTCTTCATAGGTTTCTTCATCTACACCGGGTGCTCCCTTCAGGTATTCAAAGAGTAAGCGATGTGCCATCAGATCAGGATATCGCCGGATGGGAGAGGTGAAATGGGAATAAAAATCGAAACCAAGTCCGTAGTGACCGATGTTTTTGGTGGAATACTTCGCTTTGGCCATGGTGCGGATGGCGATGGATTCGATCATGTTCTCCTCGCCTTTACCCTCGATATCTTTGAAAAGCTGGTTGAACGACTGGGCCAGTGTTTTTCTGGAGTTGGTCCGGATGGAATACCCCAGTTTGCCCAGGAACTCGATGAAATTCTGCAGTTTTTCGGTGCTGGGTTTATCGTGGATGCGGTAAACAAAGGTTTTGGGTTTTGTTTTTCCCCTGACAAGTCCTACCTTTTCAGCCACGCGACGGTTGGCCAGCAGCATAAAATCTTCGATGAGCCAGTTGGATTCTTTATTTTCCTTGATATAGGTATCGAGGGGTTTGCCTTTTTCATCGAGCCTGAATTTGACCTCTTCGGAGCGGAAGTCGATGGATCCTTTGCCGAAGCGATCCTGCCTGAGTTTGGTGGCCAGCTGGTGCAGGATCAGGATCTCTTCTTTAAAATCACCGTCGCCGCCCTCGATCATCTGCTGTACCTCTTCATAGTTGAATCGCCTGTCGGAGTTGATGATGGCTTTTCCGAACCATTCACGAATGACCCGTGCATCGTCGTCCAGTTCAAAGACGGCGGAAAAGCAGAGTTTATCCTCGCGGGGTTTCAGGGAGCAGACGTTGTTGGAGAGTTTTTCGGGGAGCATGGGGATCACGCGGTCGACCAGGTACACCGAGGTGCCTCTTTCGAAGGCTTCCTGGTCGATGACGTTACCGGGTTTGACATACCAGGAAACATCGGCAATGTGCACGCCCACCTCCCAGTGGCCGTTCTCGAGCTTCTTCAGCGAAAGAGCGTCGTCGAAGTCCTTGGCATCTTCCGGATCGATGGTGATGGTGAACGTTTCCCTGAAATCTTTCCGCTGGCTGATCTCGTGCGGGGTGATTTCCACCGGGAGCCTGTCCGCTTCCCTTTCAACGCTTTCGGGAAATTTCACCGGAAAGTCGAATTCCACCAGGATGGAGTTCATTTCCACTTCATGTTCTCCGGGGCTTCCGAGCACGTCAGTAATTTCCCCGAAGGGGGTGTTCGACTCGCGGGGCCAGTCGGTGATGCGGGCGACGGCCTTCATCCCGTTGGCCGCTCCGTGGAGTTTCTCCAGCGGTATGAAGATGTCGACGGGCATGTTGGGATTGTCGGGGATCAGGAAGGCATACTTTTTTGCGGCCTGAATCACACCCACGAAATGGGTCTTGGCCCGCTGGAGTATTTCGATGATCTGTCCTTCGATCTTTCTACCCTGGCGTTTCGGGAACAGGCGCACCTTCACTTTATCGCCGTTCAGGGCGTGATTGGTGTTGTTGGCTGCGATGTAGACATCTTCCCCAAGATCTTCCGTGATGACATAGGCTTTTCCGGTGTGCTTCATGTCCACCGTCCCGGAGATCACCGCGCTGACAACAGCGGCGGCTGCTTTGTCGGGATGGAGCTGGTATTTTCCCTGTTTGACGGAGATGATTTCCCCGTGGTTTTCAAGATCGTACAGGATGTTGCTGACAAGTTCACGGGAGGCCTTGTCCTGAACGCCCAGCTGGGCGGCCACCTGGCGGAAATTGTATCCTTTGTGGGGGTTATTTGCAAAGATGGCCAGGACGGCTTTCATAAAGGGATTCACCCTGACGGGGGGTTTTTTGCGTGATTTGGACATGATATGGTTATTGGTGGTTATTTGCTCGGCCTTTCAGGCCTCGCGTCATTTATGGTCATTCGTTGTTAAATTGTCAAATTGTCAAATTGTTCAATTGTTCTTCAGACTTTTGCCGACTGCTGATCCTGACTTTCGTCAGGACGTCGCTTTGCTCCGCTGCCGACTGACAGCACGGGGATGGCCTGTATCAGGTTCCGGGTATACGGATCGTGCGGGTTTTGATAGAGCTCTTCCGCATCGGCCATCTCCACGATTTTTCCGTCTTTCATGATAATGATCCGGTCCGACATGAATTTGACCACAGAGAGGTCGTGCGAGATAAAGATATACGTCAGGTTAAATTCTTCTTTCAGTGCATTAAGCAGGTTGAGTACCTGGGCCTGGATGGACACGTCGAGGGCGGAGACCACCTCATCGCAGATGATGAATTCCGGTTCCACGGCCAGGGCGCGGGCGATGCAGATGCGTTGACGCTGACCTCCTGAAAGTTCATGAGGATAGCGGTAAAAGTATCGCTCTTCCATGTTCACTTTCTCCAGCAATTCAAAAGCTTTCAGGCGCCGGGCCTTTTCGCCCGAATGCAATCCGTGTACCTTCATCGGCTCCACGATGGCCATTCCTGCCGTCATCCGTGGATTCAGCGATGAATACGGATCCTGAAAGATGATCTGGAGGTTTTTGCGGAATTCACGGATCTCTGTCCTTGAGAGATCCAAAAGAAGCCTGCCTTTGTAGATGACCTGCCCTGAGGTGGGTTCGATCAGCCGGAGGACCGACCGTCCCAGCGTTGTTTTTCCGCAGCCGGATTCCCCGGCGAGACCCAGTGTCTCCCCCGGATAAACTTCGAACAGCATATCATCCACCGCTTTCCGGTAATTCCTTACCCGGCTGAACAGTTTGCCGGGCAACGGAAAAAAGGTTTTTAAATGAATCACCTGCAGCACGGGCTGTTGAAGGTAGAGTTGCTCAATACGGCGGGACCGTTCTTCCGGGGAAACGCTTACGGAGAGCGATGGACCGGGGTTCAGCGGCCCCTTTTCCAGGCTTTCGGTGAAATCGGCTGCAACTGGCAGTCTTTTCAGCCTGATATCCAGCGGAGGGCGGCAAGCCATCAATCCCCGCGTATAGGGATGCCGGGGATGAGTGAAAATGGAATCCACAGGACCTGCCTCGACGATGCAACCGTTCCGCATCACCAGCGCCGTGTCAGCTATTTGCCTGATCACTCCCAGATCGTGGGAGATGAACAGAACGGCCATTCCATACCTGTGCTGAAGCTCCTTGATCAACGCCAGGATGTTTTGCTGAATGGTGACATCCAGGGCCGTGGTAGGTTCATCGGCAATGAGCAGGGCAGGATGTGACGAAACCGCCATGGCGATCATGACCCGCTGCCGTTGCCCGCCCGACAGCTGAAAAGGATAGGACCGGTAAATTTCCTCAGGGTCGGGCAACTGCGTTTCGGAAAACAGGTCCAGGGTCTTTCTTCTGGCACTGGATGCCGGAACGTTCTGATGCAGCCTGATGGTTTCAGCCACCTGCCTTCCGCAGGTAAGTACCGGATTCAGGGATGTCATCGGTTCCTGGAAGATCATGGAAATCCTGTTGCCCCGGTACGATCGCATTTCTTTTTCGGTAAGGGTCAGCAGATCAACAGGATGGGAGTCCGTAAGCTGAAAAAGGATCTTTCCATTCGTGATATGGCCTGCCGGTACGGAGATCAAACGCATGACCGAAAGGGCGGTCACGGATTTACCTGAGCCCGACTCACCAACGATCCCCAGGATCTTACCCGGCTCAATGGAAAACGAAACGTGATCAACCGCCGTCACCGAATCAGCCTCGTCCCGAAACTCCACCGTCAAATCCCGTATGTCAAGCAAAGGCATTGAAAAATTTTGACAAAAGTACATAAAATAAAGGGAAGGGAGGGTAACAAATGGGGTGAGAAGGGGATTAAGATATCAGATTAACGATTAACAGATATTTGATATTTACTTTTTGCTTTATGAGTTTACTGAAGGATTTTGTGGGGCTTGTATTTCCGGAGGTGTGTGCGGCCTGCGGCAGTCCGCTGGTTTTGAATGAGCACTTGATTTGCTCTTCCTGCCTGCTGCACCTGCCACGCACCTATTTCAGCAGGGAGCGGGACAATCCCGTGAGCCAGGTGTTCTGGGGCAAGCTGGAGGTCTATTCTGCCACTGCACTGTTTCTGTTCAAAAAAGGAAGCGGAGTGCAGCATCTGTTGCATCAGCTCAAATACAAGGGAAACCGTGAGGTTGGGATCTACCTGGGGGCACTCCTCGGCGATGAGCTCCTGGAAAGTGAACTTTTCAATACGGTGGAGGCTGTGGTGCCGGTACCACTTCATCCCAGGAAAAAAAGGAAGCGGGGATACAATCAGAGCGAGGTGGTGGCCGAAGGCATCTGCCGATCTTTGACAGCTTGCCTGGATACAAGAACCCTTGTCAGGGTGCAGTATTCGGAAACGCAAACCAAAAAATCCCGTTACAAACGCTGGGAAAATGTCAGGGATATTTTCACCGTCACATCGGACACCCATCTGGCAGGAAAACATGTCCTTCTTGTGGACGACGTCCTGACAACAGGTTCCACGATGGAGGCCTGTGCCGGTGCACTTCTTAAGATCCCGCAGCTGATCCTGAGCATTGCCTGCATCGCTTTCGCCACACACTGATAAGAACCTCCGGTGTCAGAGGTGGCATTGGGATCATAAGGCACATGATCACTGAAACAGTCAGAAAAAAAGTTGATGTATTCAATTTTTTTTTAATTTGGCACTTCTTTTCAACAAAGACAAGGCCTATGAGGAAGTTAATACTCTCATTATCAATTATTTTTATTATTCTTACCCAACTTTCCGCACAAACCGTTCTCCCCAACATGGATTTGGAAGAATGGGCTGAATTTCCATTTTCATCAGGATTTTATGAAGAACCGGCCGGAGGGATCTGGACAACAGCGAACAAGGCCGTACTTTTAAATCCCGAGATATTCAAGATTACAACATTTAAAACCGGGGATGCCCATCACGGGAACTATGCCGCTAAAATTGTTACGGATCTGGCTGATCTGCCAGGCCCGAACGATATATTACAGACCGGAACGCTGGCCACCGGATATTTTGATGAAATGGCCCTGCCCCCTTCCAATCTGAAAGACGGAGTCCCATTCACTGGAAGACCGTACCGTTTAAAGGGATATTTCAAATACCTTCCTGTCAAACAGGACTCCTGCGACGTCTATTCGCTTTTGTATAAATGGAATCCGTCGACGAAGAGCCGGGATACGATCGCTTATGCCTGGAAGACCGATACCATCACGGTTAAAGAATGGACTAAGTTTGATCTTCCCTATCATTATTATTCGGAGGAGGTACCGGATACGATTTCGATCATTTTCGCCCCCAGTGCTGGTGGCGATCTGTTCGAAGGCCAGGTGGGCAGTACGTTGTATATTGATGATATTTCACTGGAGTTTGAAAACGGAGTTGAATGGATGCTCATGTCGGAGGTTGTTTCCAAAGCCTATCCAAATCCTGCGTCCGACAGGGTGACCATTGAATTGAGCGGGGAGATCAGGCAGGGTCGTTTGATCCTATACTCTTTTCAGGGAAATGTGTGCCTGAATACCGGATTTACAGGAAATCTGGCCATCATTGATGTTGCTGATCTGCCATCGGGCAGTTATTATTACCATATTATTGATTCAAAAAAGATCGTATCGGGAGGTTCATTGATCATTGCAGAAAGATAATAATTAATATTTTGATTATGAATCTTTTAAGAACAACAATCCTTCTATTGGCTTTTGTTGTCCTGGTCGTCTGGGAAGGCACTGCCCAGAACCGTTCCTGGGGAATCAAGGGAGGTGTGAACCTGGGGACTCCCTATATGAAACCTGAGGAGGGATCCTCCGGATCGCTCGGTCTGGGGCCCCGGCTGGGTGCATTTGTGCGGCAGAAATTCAATGAGAAACTTTATTTTCAGCTGGAGGTCCTCTATTCGGTGAAGGGAGGCAACTACAAGACTCCGGTCTCCGGTGACACGCTTTACGAGCAAGTCATACTCGGTGATACATTTTACATCCCGACGTGGTACGAAGGATGGGTGGAGGGGGAATTTGGCAACCGGTACATTGATTTCCCGCTGCTGGCCCGTTACCAGTTCAGCCAGCGCTTCAGCATGCTTCTGGGGCCCCAGATTTCCTATCTTATAAGAGGATTCAATAAAGGAACGGCTGACATGCAGATCGGTGAAAATTATTCCACGGTATACGATGAACCGTTTGACATTAGCGACAAGATCAATAAATGGGATTACAGCATTCTGCTGGGTACCAGTTATGAATCCCGTTCCAGGTTGAATTTCGATTTGGGAGTCAGTGTTGGCCTGCGGTCCATCTTTGAAGAGGGGTATTCCGAAATGGATGGCATCGTTCGCAACATCTATCTCTCCGGAACCATTGGCTATCGTCTCAGCCGGGCACATCCGGGTACCGATCCTGAAAGTACTTCCGCCACCCTCAGCGAGTGTGTTGATTGACAAGCACACAGGCGCGCCTGGCTGCCTTTCCGTTTCCATTCAGGTCGAAGATCCGGGCAAAAATGACATATATCCCGGATCGCATCCTTACACCGGTTTCATCCTTGCCATCCCAGGTGAACACATTATTCATTCCCATCAGCGCATTGTCGACCAGGTTCCTGATCCTCATCCCTTCTGAATCAAATACCTGAATGTTGATCACACATCCCGGTTCGCTTTCTGAGCAGCAGATCGCCAGAAGATCATCCACACCATCGCTATCAGGAGTGAAGAGCTCCGGAACCACTGTCAGCCATTGATCCGATGCAGTGATGCCATTCGTGAACTGTGAATTTTGATAGCCGGGGGTTGCAAAACCTGAAGAAAAGGAGGCGGAGTGCCAGTTGGTCGGGTCATCGGAGGGCCGGTCGAAATGGATGCGCTCCAGTGAAATGCCATCCAGGTTGCTGATCAGGTCAAAGTGCAGGGATTCGCGGTACGACACCCGATCGATTACCTGTTCATCGTGCTTGTTGGCCAGAACGATCACAGATGCTGTCTGGTTAAAGGAAGGCCATCCGGTCATTTTGATGAAAGCGTCGGGATCCGGACACGGATACTGCCGGAAAATGGCGCGCGGATCCGGCGTCAGCGCCATATAACGGCCGGGTGCCAGAAGATGGCACCGGGTCTGGACCGGGTGCACGGAGACCAACAGCTGGCTGGTGGTGTCAAGCCTCGCAAGTACCAGGCCCGACAGATCGAAATAGCGGTCTGTCCGGTTATAGATCTCAATGAAGTCAGCTCCCTGGTCAAAAGGATTCAGAAGGATCTCATTGATGACGATGTCCATATAACCGGGCAGGGATGGGATCCCAAGAGGTAAAGTTGCCCCGGGCAGAAGGCTGTTGCCGGTACAATCGGTCATCGTATCCACCAGAACCAGCTGGTAGGAGACCAGCTCCTCCAGGGGCTCAGGAAAACGTGCAAGAACCGATTGATAATAATCACCAGTGGAGCCCACCGAAACCGGCTGCATCCCGGGAGGGTCGATCCTGTAATTCGAGGGTAACAGGAGTGAGCTGCTATCTATTTTTTCCGAAAATTCGATCCGGATCAGGTCGCCGGTTTCAATTCCGATCCCGGATAATCGCGGGGGGATGGTATCGCTGTTCTCTCCAGCGGCTGAATTCAACCTGCCCGGTGTTCCGCCTGCCGGATCGGTGCAAACGGTCCAGTTGCCTTCTTCCCCGCAGGGATTCAACGGATCGATCATTTCAAGTGACCATCCCCCTTCTTTTTTCCAGGTATCCGTGCACCATTCGCTATGATAGGTAACAGCGTGGATCAGTTGCTGCCCCGGGTTGGCCAGCGCCAGGGAGGCGCCCTCGTTGCTGAGCGCATAGGATGATGAAAGCAATGGAACAGAAGGCCCCAAAACGTTCAGGTCATCGTTTTGTGTTACAAGTAAATAACTCTTTGCCGGAAGACATACCTGAGGAAACACCTTTGGTTTACCTGCTATGGAGATTGTCCATCCTTCAAGGTTCACAGGCCAGCCGGAAACGTTGTAAAGCTCAAGGTATTCTACCGGAGGAAGTGATGAAGAGGGATCGGGATCCGCCATGATCTCGTTGATCAGAAGATCAAATGGCTGAGGCACATAGTATGAGAACGGAAGGGTGGTATCCATCATACGATTTCCTGCGGGATCGTGAATGTTGCTGATGTGAAGCTCATCCACAGAGCCGTTGGCAAAAGAGGAGGAAAAGTGCAGGATCACGCGGCGCGGATCGGCCTGATCAAGGCCTGCATGCTCCGGAGTCCCTCCACTGGAGGCAAGGCGATAGTTGACGGGATTGACAGCGTCGGATTCATTCACGATCTCGGAGAAGAAGATGCCGACCTGGTTGGAAGCAACCGCCAGGATCTGTTCAACGAAAGGAGCCACTGTATCCTGTTGGATGTACTGGATCAGGAAGTTGTCGAAATAAAATTTCTGACTGTTCGAGCTGGTGTAGGTGCACATGATCCCAAAGAAAGCTGGCGTGGACTGGAAATTGCCTGATCCGGAGGCTTCAGGCTGGAACGCAGGGGAGCCGTCGGAAGCAGAAAAGACCTCCCATTCGTCGTTGCTTTTATGCACGACCTTGATTTTCAAAGAGAAAGCTGTTGAAATACCTCCTTCCCGGCCACGGCATACGGAGGATGAATTCAGTCCTTCCTGGCGAAAGAGCTCCAGGGCATCGTTTGCGCCTGATTCGCCGAATTGCAGGTAATACCCATTCAGGGCACCGGTAAGATCAGGCTGGTCTGCAACCAGATAGATCCGGGTGAAGTTATTGGAGGAGGGACTGAATCCCATTTTGATCCAGAATTGCCATTCGGTGCTGTCGGCCAGGGAATTGGCCGTTACCAGTGAAGCGGTTCCGGATCCGCTGGAATACAGCTGCAGCTGTTCATCCGCATTGATTCTGAATGCTTCTGAATGGCCAATCCAGGGAGGATCTGCCGTGAAATTGCCATCCGAAAAATGGTCCGTCAGCTGTGCCTGTGATGGTAATGCGATTAGCATAAGCATGGAACAGATTGTGCGTTTCATGGGGAAATTTGTATAACCGTTAATCCCCCCGGTTACCAATTTGTTACCCTGGTACATCGAAAAAGGTGCGTGAAAATTCATACTTTTGCGCATCCAACTGAAACGGCGTGAAAATCTACAGGGGCATTGATGAGTTTAAGGGCACTGATTTTCCGGTAGTGACCGTGGGAACCTTCGATGGTGTTCACCTGGGTCACCAGAAGATCATTAACCGTTTGAAGGAAGTTGCGGAGGGAAAAGGCGGTGAAACGGTTGTGATCACCTTTGAACCGCATCCCCGTTCGGTCATCTATCCGGATTCCTGGAACCTGAAGCTGATCAATTCCCCGCAGAAAAAGACGGAACTCCTGCAGAAGACCGGCATCGATCATCTGGTGATCCTTCCATTTACGAAGGAACTCGCCAACATGACCTCCTATGAGTTTATCAGGCAGATTCTGGTGGAAGGGATCAAAATGAAATCGATCGTGGTTGGTTTTGACCACCACTTCGGAAAGGACCGGCTGGGGAATCACCATAGTCTCCGGGATTTCGGTAACAGCCTGGATTTTGAGGTTGAGGAAGTTTCTCCGATGTATATTGACGGTGTGGCAGTCAGTTCCTCAAAAATCCGGAATGCATTGAATGAAGGCGATATACGAACGGCGAACCGGTATCTGGGATATACCTATTCGATCCAGGGGAAAGTCATTCCCGGTTATCAGGTAGGCAGGACGATGGGTTTTCCCACAGCCAACATTGAGGTTGACGATTCGTTGAAGCTGATTACGGCCAACGGGGTCTATGCCTGCCGGATCCAATGGAAAGGCAGGGAGTTCAACGGGATGGGAAATATCGGGAACAGGCCTACACTGGACCGAAACGATCATACGGTTGAGGTCCATATCTTTGACTTTGACCACGAGATCTACGGGGATTTACTGATCATCAGCTGGATGGACAGGATCCGCGACGAAGTCAGGTTCGCTGATCTGGAGGCGTTGCGCAGGCAACTGGAGCAAGATAGGATTACGGTGTTAACGATCCTGGAAAGCAATACCTGATTACAGATCATCCGTCCTTATTCCGGCGAACTTCGTTGCAGAATGACTCCAAGCTCCAAAACACCCGGGATCTCAATTTTTGGGATAAGATTTTCAATTTCAACGCTGCAGCTTCCTTCTTCCGCAAAATGCAATCCTGTATGGAGCGGAAAGGTGATTTCACGGTATCCTTCTTCTTTCACACGGGATAAGAATGCTCCGTCAGAATCTTTCATTTTAAAATCATGCTCCATGCTCCTTTCTTCACCTCCGGGCATTTCCGTTACGACATTCACATAGAGGTTCCCAAACGGATAATTCTCTGAATGGCGAAGGATCAGCATCAAATCATAAGGAAACGAATTATCTGCTATCCTGAAATCAAAGGATTGTTTTTCAAACCGGGACCATGCCCTTTCCGGAAATGAGTTGAACACGGTCAGGCCCTTATCTCTTTTGCAGGCGAAAGGGAACCAAAGAAACAGGAAAAGAAGGGCAATCAGGATTCGCTGCATTACATTCATTTTTCAGGAAGCCTATTGCAAGGCTCACAGGATGATACCGGTACTCCGACAAAAATAGTTATTAGTTTTGTGTCATAATCCAATGCCTATGTCAGGATCCAAATTTTATGTCGTTTGGAAGGGAAAGAACCCCGGGATCTATGATTCCTGGCAGGAATGTGAAGAACAGGTCAGGGGTTACGAAGGGGCTGTGTATAAATCATTTCCCACCCGTGAAGCAGCAGAAAATGCTTTTGCGGCCGATCACAGGGACTTCATCAACAAGAGATCCTCTCAAACAGCAATGGATCTGTCTGTGTCTCGCGGTAGGTCTTCCCCTGTATGGGAAAGTTTATCGGTGGATGCTGCCTGCAAAGGGAATCCTGGCATACTTGAATACAGGGGAGTCTGGACAAAAAACGGTGAAGAGGTTTTTCGGGAAGGTCCCTTTCCGGAAGGTACCGTCAACCTTGGTGAATTT
>Ga0209200_1000031_pt1 | contig 188556 bp, 177 predicted proteins | sample AD_UKC033_MetaG_FD_184406 | JGI IMG/M metagenome (GOLD analysis project Ga0209200, IMG submission 184406) | Active sludge microbial communities of municipal wastewater-treating anaerobic digesters from USA - AD_UKC033_MetaG (SPAdes) (version 2) | ecosystem: Engineered > Bioreactor > Anaerobic...
TTGCGGCTGTTCTCCTGGATAACAGCCGCAAGCCTACAACCAGCGTGGTAGCCATCACCAAGACCCCTCTAATAGCCGGGCAGCGCATCAAACAGGCGCTTGGCAGTTTTGAGGTTAGGGGAGAGGCTATCCTCATTGACTCCATGCCCGATCACCTTCCCATAGGACTGATGCGCAATGTGGTGATGAAGCATGATGTCGCGCCGGGACAAACACTCTCCATGGACGATGTGGAGATTCCAGAGACACTTGCATTGAAAGCCTGGCAGCACACGCTCGAAAAAGCTCTGTAAATGACCGTCACACTGAAAGGGTTCCTCGCCGATACCTGGTGGTATGCAATGACCTCCAGGTTGTCAGACGAGGATTTTAAGCGGTTAACTGAATTAAGAGCAACGCAGGGGTACAGTGCTGCCCAGGTCGTTGTCGGCATTCCCCCGGAAACAACACCCGATAATCCGAACGCTGCAAGTCCTGCCGGCCCGGCCTGGACATGGTCAGGCGAGTTCAACGACCAATACCTGCAATTCGCTCGTGACCGCATCCTGAAAATGAATGAATCCGGTCTTGCCGCGATCATTTACGGGGCATGGGGGCAGCAGATCCGATGGCTGGGTATTGAACCCATGATCGCATGGTGGCAGAAGGTTATCGATTTCACCAGTGACCTGGAAGTAATTTACTGCCTAACCGGCGAAAGCAACCACCACCTTGGCGTGGGCGACCAGAAAATTTTCCGATTGAAATGGTCGAACGCGTACAGAATGGGCGAACAGCTTAGAACCAGACCCGGGTTTCGAAGAATAGCACACCGGCTTTTCCAACGGTCAAAAATCCAGGAAAACCGGAGGCAAGCCTGGAGCCAGGTGTTGGAGCAATTAACAAAACTGACCGAGATTCCTTTTGTGATTCACCCTTCCCCAGGTGAAACCGGTTTTGATTGTGTTGAAAACCCTCACCTGCTGGCAGCCAACACCGGCCAGACCGGGCACAGTGAAGCCTCCCGGGGGCAGCTTTATCAACTCCCCCTTCAACATTACGCAACACATGACATAATTGATAGAGGATTCATTAACCTGGAGCCCTGGTATGAAGGCATTCTTAACGGGTTTTATGGTCCTGATCAACTGTATGCTTATTGGGTCAGCATCCTGGCCGGGGCAGATAGTTACTGCTATGGCGCTCATGGCATCTGGAATATTGGCGATGGGGGTTTTCTCAACCATTGGGGTTCACAAACCTTTGAACAGGCGATCGCGCTGGATACCCCTCGCCTGATCGGTTTATCTCACCAGCTGATAAAACTTCATCTCGGTCAACCGGGAAAAGTGAACTTCGTGGAAGATAATGAGGAGCTTATCTCTATCACACGCAAGCTCACAAGCGTTGTATTTACTTACATACCTGATATAAAGAGAATTTCTTGGTTGCCTGCCGGCAGGATCTGGCTGCCCATGGAAGGGCGCTTTGCAGATGATCCCCCCCGGAATGGTCAGGTAGTGGTTATTGATTAAGAGCAACAATTCCAGAATCGAAGAGCGTTCTACTAGATAGGCAGATTCTCTGAGGTTTATGGTGAGGACCAGTATTCAAGCAGTTGGTTTTCTCGGAAGATAAATACCTTGATTAATTGATTACCTTCATTAAAAATCAACAATCCCGGATCGCCCGGTCGAATTTTCGTACTCATAACAGTGACCGCACCATTTTTTCCGAACAATGGGATAAATACAGTTTTAACCTGGTTCGCGTTGTATAGATCAAGTTCAACTTCACCGCTTCCTGGGTAGTATATGGGATATAAGATCGTACCGCTGATGAACCTAAAAGCTTGTGGGCTTTTTACAGTTGATGCGGCGAACAACCTCTCCGCTTTCTCAGCCGGGTTTTCATGAATAAACCTGGGTAGTAACATGTTCGCCACCGGGACTAGCAATGCAATAATTACTAAACCAGAAAAGATCACTGCCAATCCGGATTTATTTTGATTTCTGACATCAGGTTGATCTTGCACAAAGCAGTCGTTGCCATGGTTACTACCAAACACCTTTATCAAAAAGTCCACAATGAAAACGAACGCCATGCCATAATAGAAGAATAAAATCCAGATAATTGGAACAATATACCTGCCTCCTGAAGTTAGAGAGATGCTGATGGCCAGATCATATACCAGGAAGATCACTAACGGGATCAATCCTCTCCAGCGGTGTTTTTTCCAGCTAAAAGCAGTCCCTATAGAAACAAGTATTAGGTTGATCACAATAAAACGTAGCAAACCAGACGATAATCTTCCGTTCCAGATTTGCGAATCCGCCCAATAGTCTCTCTGTGCCAGCACCTTGATTCCGCTCCTGCTCAAGGTATCAGGTAAAGCCATTAAAGAAGCAATGTAATTGTGTATAAAATGACTCCCGGTAATTTTCAGATAGTTTAGAAAATTGCCATTCTCTGATTCATCTCCAGTTACCAGGTTTTGTCTCATTCCCAATATTTTTCTGGGACCAGCCGTTGTGTTAGTGGGAAAGCGCGTTGAAAACCTTTCATTTACGTCGTAAAGAACAAAATAATTATCATCCTTCGGCTGGTAAATTATTTGCTTCTCCTCGTGAATTGGAACATGAATCACAGGGGCTATCCGGTTTTGAAGAACGTCCTGCAGTTTCTGAATCAAGAAAGGCGTCCCGGAAGGGTTAACACCAGAAATAACCCAGGGAGAAAAAATGATCAAGAAACCTGCCGAAAAGATCAATAATCGCGGAATTATCAATTTCCTCCGCTTTCGGTAATACAGGACTATGATCAATCCGATGAAGGGATAAAACAGCAGAGGGTTCAAGCGAACAAGCGATAACGCCCCAACCACTCCTCCGGCAAGGAGTAGTGTTTCTTTATCCTTCTGGTTATCCCACTTGAATAAAACCAAAGTGAGTAGCACTATCCCCATAAATACCAATGTTTCGGTAGCCAATACTTTTACATTTACTGATGAGATCATGCGCGCCAACACGATGGCATTACGGTGTTGAACGATGACCATAGCGGCCATCAGCAGACCAAACAATGGAGAATGAAAATGTTTACCAAGCAGGTAAACTAATACAGGGATTAATGACAGGAAGGCAATCTGCACCCATACCAGCAGTCCATAATCATAACCAGCAATAAGGTGGAAGATGGCCAGTAAGACCATATACAACGGCTTATCAGTGTACCCCCTGAAGTTGATACCTTCCCCGTAAAGAATGGATAAAGCACCAAGATCGTGAATTCTCGCATCGCGCCTGGGATAGGGTTCAGGATTTGCGAGTGATGGCGCAACTGACAGGCTGTCTCCTGGTAGTGGTGTGGTTCCCCAAACTAACAGGGTTGTCAAAAAAACAATAACTAGTATACCAATCTGGATTTCTTTCCGCTTGAGCACAGTTGTTAATTTTGGGAAACGACAGAAGAATAAGAAAATTCCAGTAACAATGAATACTATGTAAAACATTTGCGTCCCGCTGACAGGGATTCCAGGAACGTTCCATAATGGGGTATCACTGATCAAGCCGAAACTGGTTACATAGGCAAGAAGAAAAACCAGCAGAGCACTAAGAAAAACAATAAGGAAAATCCGGGATTTAAAAAGGCTAAACGCATCTTTTAGACGATTGATCCGTGTTGTAGCGGTGAGGTAGAGAACCAATGCTTGCAAGGCGAGCAGCCCAACCACCGCGATGAAAGGGCGTAACCATTGGTAATATCCAGCGAATCGTCCAAAATAATCAGGTGGAATGGTGACAGCCGCCCAACCAGCGACCAGGCCGGCACAAACCAACACCGATAAAAACTTTCGGTTGTTTATTGTGAACTGGATCAAAACTGAAGAATAACGGGACCGATCCCTGATTAAAGCAATCGTAATACCCAGTAACACCACGGACAGCAACAGGAGAATGGTTAGTTCAATAAAACCTCTCTCCAGCAGATTAAAGAGAAATTCACCGCGGTGTCCGTTTTCTGTCGAGAGGAGAAAAAGTAAGGTGATCAACATCTCGACGGATCCAAGCAAACTAAAAATCAGGATACTGGTTTCTTTTCCTAAATAATCCTGCCTGGAATCCATTTTTTACCGTTTGAGCTCTCCATGATAATTCGCGGATAGAAAAATTATAATCGAAATCACCCACGGCTGGTTACAAAGGAGTTCACGAATGGGAGTCGGTCAGCCAGGGTAAAAAACGCAATAGCATCAGGGAGATTATTTCAACGAGTGCAATCCCAGGCTGTGTTTTTATCCAGGTACAATTGACCTTCGTTATCCAGCTGAATGATCGCGATGGACTCAACGATCAACCGTTGGGCTGCCCACAACGAATCCCGCCCAATGAGGCAGCCGACCAGGATCACATCACTGGCATCGCTGAATGAATCACTGGGCATCATCCGCGGCGAGTACCCGACCAGCACATGGTCTTTGGATAACAACATCAACTCAAAACTGAGGTTGCCGGGTCGGTAAAAATTTCCGCGGTAATAACGCGGGTGGTAGGCTCTGCCCTGGATGATTACATGGTTCGAATCTTTTATGAATGCACCCCATTCGCCGGCACTGACAAATCCGTTTTGCGCGAGCAAGGTATACGCTGTTGCATCAATGGCAGAATCGGTTTCGGCAGGGAGTTTTTCAGGGATGAGGTTCAGCAACGGCAGGACCATGCCAAGCAACAGAAATGCTGCCAGCAGCGCGGGGGTTTGCCACGCATACCTCCTTCCCCGGAGTTTCATGGTTGGCTGTTTATTTACTTCCAAATATCCCAGTTCCGAATTGAGTGCGCGGGAGAAGGCTTTGATGCCAAATGTAGTGAGCGAGAATAGCCCAAGGCAGTAATACAGGATCAGCACCCAGAACACCGGTTCCAGGTAGCGCCCGCCTGAGGTCTGTGAAATCGCGTTGCCCGCGTAATACCCCATCTGCACCACCAGCCCGGTTAGCCCCGCCAACCCGAAGCGCTTCAGGGCGGTCAGTATGCCGATCAGCACCAGCACCAGGTTGATGCCCATCGCGATCAGATTTTCCCCCCGCAGGCGGACCTTCCAAAGGGGTTGTGCGTCCGTAAAAGTCCAAATACCGTCCTTGACCTGTTCCTGTATGGGATGAAGCACCAGGCTGGAGGGCAACTTGGCCAATCCGGTGTAAATATTGTTCAGGAAATGATAAAAGATACCCGAAATACCTGCCTTATCGATCTCACCTAAACCGTAATACAGAAGGTCCTGCTGTTCAGAGGGAGGATTTTCCGGCATATACCCAGCCGCAGGAGATAACGGTTGTATTTGGATTGGACCATCCGCTCCGGCAGGTGAGTCAGGCAACTTCTGATCCTGGCAGGAGGAGAATCGGCTGTTGATCACCTCTTCAATCTTCACAAAATAATGATTCCTGCCGGATGAATCAGTCGCAGAAAAGAACCAGGGACCAAATGCAATAGAAAACGCTAATCCTGATAAAAGAATAGCGATCACAACCTTCTTATAGTTGCCTTTCCCCGCCAGGAAAACCGCCAATACCAGGAAAGGAATGATGAAAAGCGGGTTGAAGCGCAATAAAACGCTAAGTCCCAGAATGCCGCCACTCAGGATGGCCCACCGCGGGTCTGCCGGGTTCGATAGCCATTTGAACGCCGCAATGGCAAATAAAACCAGGAAGAGCGCTGTCAGAACCTCGGGGTTCTCCAGCTTCACATTTACACTGCCCACCTCGCGGTACAGCTTGATCGCGTAAGCTCCCTGCAATGAAGCCAGGATCGCCAGCAGCACCCCGAATGCGCTACCCGCCAATTTCCTCCCGACCAGGAATAGGAGGGCTGGTAAAAGCGCAATCACCGCGACCTGGAAACCAAGATAATCATCGATCATCGGTCCGGCAATGCCCTGCCCCAACGCCAGGAATGCCATATAGAGGGGTTTATCAGTCAACCATTGATTGTAGACCCCTTCGCCAAGGGTGATGTAGTGCGAAGCGATGCTGTACACTGCATCATTGACATTGGGGTAGCAAACATTGTTGGGAGGAAATGGTCCAGGTCGGTCGTCAGTACAGGGGATGGGGATGGATGACCAGGCGGCGAATGTAAGCGCCCAAATGAAGAGGAACAGCATGATGGCGACCCATTTACGCGGTGGCGTCTTTGACTGCGATCTCTGCTCCAGCTTCAGCAGTACATAAAAGACAACCCAAGCCAGGAGCACCTGCAGTCCTGAAAGCGGTGCGCCGGGTGGAAAATACAACTGTCTGCCACTGAATTCACCGCCCGCAATTAGAAGCCCGGTAAAGATCAGGATGGTTAAACCAGCGAGGCCAAAACCTATGCGCAGCCATTTGCGCGAACCCTGTAGATCCCCCAACGCAGAACGAAAACTCCCCCGCTCTCCAATCGCCCACGCGGCTAAAGATGCCTGCACCGCTACGAGTTCGACCCAGATGAGCAGCGGCTGCAGCCTGGTGAAGCCCGCCGCACTTTCTTCAAACCGGTAAGCCGGCATCCAGATGGTGAGCCACAACAACAACAGCATCAATCCACCCACCCAAGGGAGTATCTTTGCGAATCGCGACGCAGGATCGAGCAGCCGAGCAACCCAGGAGCGCAACCGCTTGTTGACAAGCGCGGCGCCAAAAAGAAGCAATAGCACCACCACCGCAGCCAACATCAACAGGCGGCTTTTGGAATATCCAAACAGGAAGGAGTTCTTGGGGTCAGTAGGAATAAATAAAAGAATGACCGCTACAACGATACCTTCGACAACTGAAATAAGCAGGAATAACGCCGTGATCCTGTCTGCTCGTTGGGTCATTTTTCGCTCACAAAGTCAGGCATTCCCGCAATTGAACCTGGAAAAACAGGCCTCTGGTCATGCGGTGATCAGGCACCCCGTCCACTGATGACAATGAAAAAGGTTTTGAACAGGATGAACACATCCATCAGCAGTGAGAAATTGCTGATGTAATATTCATCCAGCTGCAGGCGGTCTTTAAAGCTCACACTGTGGCGCCCCATCACCTGCCACCAGCCAGTGAGACCGGGGGACACACGGTGAATAATGGCGGCCGAGTCTCCCATTTGTTCGAGTTCACTGGGTAGATACGCGCGAGGGCCGACCCAGCTCATATCGCCTTTGATCACATTCAGGATCTGCGGGAATTCATCAAAGCTGATCTTGCGAAGAAACCTGCCGATCCTGGTGACACGCGGGTCGTTTTGCAGTTTGTGATACTTGTTAAATTCCTCGCGCAGATTTTCATCTGCAGCCAGTAATTCCTCGAGTTTCTTTTCTGCTCCCTGGACCATTGTCCGAAATTTATAAATACTGAAAAGCTTTCCTCCCCTGCCCATGCGTTTTTGGGTGTACAGGATCGGCCCCGGGGAATCAATCCATATCATCAGCGAAAAGAGCAGGAAGAGCGGGAATGTGATGACCAGGCTGACCAGGCTTAATAACAGGTCCACTACCCGCTTCACGAACAGCGAGAACGGATTCAGCAGGTTGTACTGCACCTGCAGCGCGGGGTGCCCGTCCAGGTCCATGGTCTTCATCGCCAGCATATTCAGCGGGGAGTCTCCCAGTACATAAACCAGCCTGGGAAAAACCAGGCTGAAAGTTTGCAGATACTTGCGGAAGCCAAGGCGCGTAGAAGTGGTGCGATTGGTGAAGATACCCAGGCGGATATTGGACTTTCGAATACTCTTCAGCAATTCATCAGAGAAAGGGTAGACCGGTACACCCTGGATCGTTTTTTGTTGAATCTCTTTTTCCAGGATGATTGCAGCCACTGGCCGATAAGCGATGCGCCGGGCGGATTGCAGATGCCGGATGACCATGGTCGCGTCTTTGGTGCCTCCGATGACGACAGCCGGCTGCCCCCACCAGGGCTGCAGCGATCCGCGGTTGTGCAGCAGCAGGCGAAAACTGGTGATCAAAACCAGTGCAAAGAACCAATTGAAGAGGAAGACCAGCCGTGAAAAACGCGGCCCGTAGCCGAGGATGAAGATGATCATCGCCACGATCACGTGTGAGAATGAAACAATATAAACGATCTCGCGGAACTCGACCACGCCTGTACGGCCATGACCCGGGTAAAAACCAGCGAAAACAAAAATGACCAGGATAAAGATAATGATCAACAGGAACAGGGGAGCAACCTGGTCAAAATTCAGAACACCGCCAATGATGGGGATGAGGAACTTCCTGAGGTAGAAGGAAACGAAGAAAGAAGTAAAAATGGCTGCCAGATCTGAAACCAGCAGCAACCCTGATACCAGCCACGGTTTATATTCAGTCTTGATGACGAGTTCGGGATTACCGTTCTGATTAGTCGTGGTCAATGATAACCCTTCCGATCATGGTGATGGTATTTTACTCAATTTACGCCTAATGTGAAATGCTCACGGTGCCTGTACGAATTGCCGGATCTTAGCCATAAATTTTTCCACGTTGAAACCTGCCGCCCAATCCCGAATCCGCTTTACATCAAAATGGTTTTTTTCAAATCGGGTGATCCCCTCCACCAGGCTGTCTTCATCCTGCTGACCAAAGAAGATTCCGCTAACGCCTTCCTGAATTGTCTCCAGTACACCGCCTCTGCCAAAAGCGATCACCGGTACTCCCCAGGCCTGCGCTTCCAACGGCACAATTCCGTAATCCTCGTAACTCGGGAAGATCAAACCGCGCGCCCCGCGGTAGAGCCGCTGCAGCTGCTCATCACTGACACGCCCTGCAAAATGCACCGTGTCGCCGGCCATTTGTATCAAGCGATCTTTTTCAGGTCCATCCCCCACTACCACAAGCTGTTTTCTTAACCGGGTGCATGCCTTCACCGCCAAGTCCACCCGTTTATGCGAGATCAGGCGTGAGACTGAGATGTAATAATCCTCCCTCTGCCCGGTGACAATTTTGGGCGGCATTTCCACCGGCGGATAAATGACCTCTGCCGGCATGTGATAAACCTTGAGAATTTCGTCTGCCATATTGCGGCAGGTAGTGGCAAGTTTCGGAATTTCACGAGTGCGCTTCAGATCCCAGCGGCCCAGCAGCGGGATAACCCGCTTTACCAGTGAGGTCGCTGCGCCGCGTGTTGGCAGACTTTCAGGGGTGTAAGATTCAGGCTTCCACAACAGCCTGAAGGGGGCGTACAGGTAACACACATGCCTTACAGAAGCAACCGGCCGGATAAATTTCGCCAGGTAAGTAGAAGAGGACAGCACTACATCGAAATCCCTGAAGTCATTACGCTGAATTAGGAAATACCACAGTGGATACAGCAGTTTAAAATGACGCTCGCTTTTGATCAAACGGGCAAAAGGCAGCGTGTTGACCTGAAGGGTTTTAAATTCTGCAAAAGTTTTTTCCGGCAGGTAAACGGAGGTATAGACCGGCGCCTGGGGGAACGACCTGGCCAGCCACACCGCCATCCGCTCAGCACCGCCTGAAACACATAAAGCATCATGAACAATCGCGATCCGCACCTGGTCTCCTGCCTGCATCATCCTGGACAAGGTAAGTATATCGTAAACCCGGCTCGGCGATGCAGGCGTAAATTTGCTGTGCCCAAGCGTTTATAGATCACCATTCAGTTTTTTATGCTGCATTTGCTTTGTTTTATTTCGGGGTTTGTAGTATTCTAAGAACTGCGCTAGGTAAACCAATTTTGATACAGCAGAAAAACCCGACACACAACGTACCGCTGCCCATGCCCTCCGCTCCGCTGTTCCAGGTGCTGCGGCGAACGTACAGCTACCTGCGCCCCTACTGGAAAAAGACATTCGGGGCTTACCTGGCGCTCCTCGCGGTGCTGGGTTTAAACTCGCTGATCCCGCAGTTCATCCGCTGGATCATCGATAATGGCATCGCGGGTAGACAGGTCAGCGTTTTGGGTTGGTCTGTGTTGGCATTGTTGGGGATGACCATCATCAAGGGTGTGCTCAACTATTTCGTTGGGCTGCTCACAGAAACCGCATCGCAGAACGTGGCATTCGACCTGCGCAATGACATCCAGCGGAAATTAACCCAGTTATCCTTCTCCTTCCACGACCAGTCTGAAACCGGAGAGCTGCTTTCACGCGCTGTGCAGGATGTGGAAAGAGTGCGTTTCCTGACCGGCAGGGCAACCCTGAGGATTCTCGAGGGTGTGCTTTTGCTGCTGATCACAGCCATCGTGCTGCTGGTGATGGACTTCAAGCTCGGCCTGCTGATCCTGCTCACCATGCCGCCGTTGGTTTTCCAGGCGATCCGTTTCGGTTCCAGGTTCCGCCCGCTTTCGCTGCAGGTACAAAAGCAGCTGGCGGCTTTAACAACCGCCGTAGAACAGAACCTGCGCGGCTCACGCGTGGTTAAAGCGTACGCGCAGGAGCAAGCTGAGATCGAGCGCTTTTCAGAAACAAACAATACCTGGTTCCTGCTATCCAACCGGGCGGCGCGCCTGCAAGCGCTCAATGTGCCGCTGCTCTTCCTCATCGCCAACCTGGGGATGGCTGTCATCATCCTGTATGGCGGCACTCAGTACATCGACGGCAGCATCACCATGGGAACGATCGTGGCCTTTGTCAGTTATGTTGGCAACCTCATTGAACCCGTGCGTAGGCTTGGCCTGATCATCCCTTCGGTCGCGATCGCCGGTGCGGCTTCAGAACGTATTTTTGATGTGCTGGATACCACTTCAGAGGTTCGGGATGAACCCGGCGCCAAACCGGTGAAAAACATAAAAGGCAGGGTTCGTTTTGATAATGTCAGTTTTCATTACGGGCGTAATCAGATTCTAAAAAACATCTCTTTCGATGTTCAACCCGGCCAGAAAGTGGCTTTGCTGGGGCTGACCGGGTCGGGAAAAACCTCCATCATCAACCTCATCCCGCGCTTTTATGATCCAAGTTCAGGGCGCATACTGGTTGACGAGATGGACATTCGCAGCATGACAATTAAGTCACTGCGCAGTCAGATCGGAATTGTGCTGCAGGAAACCACTCTGTTCGCCTCAACCATTCGCGAAAACATCGCCTTCGGAAATGAGAAAGCCACAGATGAAGAAGTGATCGCCGCTGCCAGCGCTGCGCAGGCGCACGACTTCATCATGCAAACCTCTCAAGGGTACCAGACCCGGGTCGGTGAACGCGGAGTCACCCTTTCCGGGGGGCAGAAACAACGCATCGCCATCGCCAGGGCGTTGCTCCTGAACCCGCGCATCCTTATATTGGATGATGCTACCGCTTCGGTGGATACCGCAACCGAGCAGCTCATCCAGCAGGCGCTGAGCCGCCTGATCGAGGGACGAACCACCTTTGTGATTGCTCACCGGCTCTCAACGGTGAGAAATGCTGATCTCATCCTGGTGCTCGACGCCGGGATGATCACAGCGCGCGGCACGCATGAAGAACTGCTGGAAAATTCCAGCACCTACCGCGCCATTTATAACCAGCAGTTGAAGAAACAAGAGGAGGACGGGTGAGCCTGTCAATTGGACCCTCCTCAAGCGGTTTGGGGCCGCGCAGCCTGCTGGAGGATTTTGGCAGTGCCGGTGATCAGAGCGGCCAGGTATACAATCCGCGCGTGGTGCGGCGGATGTTATCATACCTCGCACCCCACCGCTGGCGGATGGTCAGCGCTTTCTTTTTGACCCTGGTGGAAGCAGGCTTGACACTGCTCACGCCTTACCTGATCAAGGTGGCAATAGACCAATACATTATTCCCGGTGACCGCCAGGGATTGGTGCGCGTCTCTGTTTTCCTCGCCATCTCCTTTGTAATATTGTTCACTGTCAGTTCTATACAACGTTACATCTTATCCTGGGTCGGACAAAAAGTTCTCACCACGCTGCGTGCTGACCTCTTCAATAAATTACAGCACCTGCAACAAGCCTATCACGACCGGCATATCGTGGGTGTCACCGTATCCCGCGTCATCAACGATGTCGCGGAGATCAACGAACTCCTTTCGCAGGGGGTCATCACGCTGCTGGGAGACCTGGTCGTGCTCGTGGGGATCATCATCGTAATGCTTAGCATGAGCCCCAGGCTGGCGCTGCTCACTTTTATCGTACTGCCCATTATGCTCGCTGCCACCTGGCTGTTTTCAAGGCAGGCGCGCAAGGCTTTCCGCGAAACTCGTTCCAGCGTGGCGGCTGTGGTGGGTGACCTGGCAATGGATATCAATGGAATGCGGGCGATCCAGGCTTTTACCCGGGAGAAGACTTCACAGGAACGCTTCGAACAGGTGAACCTGAAAAACCGCAACGCCTACATCAATGCCATGAATCTCTCATTTATCTTCCTTCCGGGAATCGAGTTCCTCGGGATGCTGGCTACCGTGATCGTGCTGTGGTTCGGCGGGCATTACGTGCTGGGCGCCACGGTCACCTTGGGTGTGATGGTAGCTTTCCTGAGCTACGTCACGCGTTTTTTCCAGCCCATCCAGGAACTCAGCCGTATTTACACCACCTTCCAATCTGCCATGGCTGGCGGTGAACAGGTGGTGAAGTTGCTGGATACCCCGCTCGAGATCACCGATATACCCGGCGCTAACAAATTGGACCTGCAAAAAGGGGAAATCCAACTGAAGGGTGTTTCGTTCAGGTACAACGCTGATCTGCCCAAAGTGCTGCACGACATCAATATGCTCATCCCGCCCGGCAAGACCGCCGCGCTGGTTGGACCGACCGGGGCTGGCAAAACTACCATCGCAAATCTCATCACCAGGTTCTATGATGTCACGGAAGGCATTGTGACCATCGACGGTGTGGATATACGCGATGTCACCAATAACTCATTGCGCAGGCAGGTGCGCGTCATCTCACAGGATCCTTTCCTTTTCTCCCGCTCCATCGCTGAAAATATCCGCTTCGGCAACCCTGAAGCCTCTGATGAAGAAGTGATCAGCGCGGCCAGGCAGGCTAACGCGCATGACTTCATTTCCCGCCTGCCTGAGGGCTACAACACCCGGGTGCTTGAAGGCGGTGTGAACCTCTCACAAGGTCAACGACAGCTGTTAAGCATCGCCAGGGCGCTGTTAACTGACCCCGGTGTGCTCATCCTGGATGAGGCCACAGCCAATATCGATTCTGTAACCGAAGCCCTGTTGCAGGATGCCATCGCCCGTATGCTCAAAAGGCGCACCGCGGTGGTCATCGCCCACCGCCTTTCAACGGTGCGCAACGCGGACCTGGTTTTCGTTATCGACGAAGGAAAGATCGTGGAACAGGGAACACATGAAAGCCTGCTGGCAATGAATGGCCTATATGCCCAACTTTATGAACGCCAGTTTATGGACAGGCAGCAACCCTGAAAATCGACACCCGCTTCAGATAAGACCGGGTTTTACCAGCTCTCGATCTGACTGCGCATCTGGCTGATGGTTAACTGCGCGGCTTTTAGATCCTCCAGGATCTTCTCTGTGTGTGCATTTTCAGAACGGACAAAGCGGGTGTACGGCGCAATGGCTTCTTCAATGCGCTTGAGACTCAGGTCGATCTCTTTTTCAAATTCAGCCTTCAGTGAGCCAACCAGGTCAGCACGCAGGTTAGCCAGCTTTTCATGCAGCTCGCTCTTGGCTTTTCGGCGTTTGGCGGGGATGATGAAAAGCCCCAAGGCCGCCACCGCGCTGGCCGCCAGGATTCCGGTGACATCCGCTGCCATGGTGCTGGCCATGATGGTCACCAGCGTGCCCAACCCGATGGCGCCGACTTCAACCGCTGCAGACGCCGCCACGGCGTTCTTCGCGTTTTCCGCGATGGCAGCGGCCTCGGCGTGCTTGTCAAAACCGCCTACCACCTGTTCCGCTTCTCTGCCAATGGCATCCAACAGCCGCTCACGATCGTAGGTGAAATTGCTGTTGATCCCTTCTCCGATCAGTTTTTCTTTGTGTTCGCGCTGACGTTCCGCCAGGTAATTGGTCACCGCTTTCCACTGCTGCAGGTCTGAACCCACCAGCCAGTCGATCAACCCGTTCACCTTGGTCTCAACCTGTTTGGGCAGGTCAGCCACCACCTCGCGGCTAAAATCTGATTGCATGCGCTCTTTTTTGAGCAAGTCCAAAACCTTCACCAGCCTGAAACGGTCTTCAAAAAAAGCGTCGCCGCGCTGCTCCATTTCGTAAAAGATATTCTCGACATCCGCCATGCGGAATTCGAAATCCTTGCGCATATCGCCGCGGTACACCTCCTGCTGCCTTTCCACGTTCTGCAGCATGCTGATGTCTTCTTTAAGGATGTCGCGCTGTGTTTCGGCTTTTTCGTAATACTTGCCGGTTAAATGTGCTCCCACCCCCAGCGGGTTCAGGAATTTGAGACGAACCTGCTCGGTCTGGTCCAGGCTGTTGTGAATGTAAGTTTCCAGCGCTTCAAAACCGCTGCTGTTCCACAGCTGGGGTTCTCCTGTTTTTGCGCGCAGCGCCTGCCTGGAGCTCACCGGGAAGATCTGCGGTGTACTTCCAAGCAAACTCTGGGCGTTTTGTTGAACAAATTCAACCACCTGTTCCAGTTCACTACCGTCCTGGAAAAGATCGGTCTTGTTGAGAATGATGACCACCTTCTTGCCCCAGTCACGGATATGCTCCATGAAAGCTCTTTCACTTTCGGTAAAGGGTCGGTCAGCAGAAGTGACGAACAGCACCAGGTCAGCCCGGGGAATGAAATGAGTGGTCAGTTCCTCATGCTGACGGATGACCGCGTTTGTCCCCGGGGTGTCGACAATACTCAGTTCAGATAACAGGTCAACAGGGTACAACAGCAGTGTATGACCCTCCTCCACCAGGCTGGATTCACTCACCTCACCATAACGCAGGATATTGATCTGAGAGGTGGTCGGCGTGACCCCTTCCTTGAGGAGCCTCTGTCCCAGTAGCGCGTTGATGAAAGCGCTCTTGCCGGCGTTGAACTCTCCAACGATGACCAGCAGGAACAGGTCATCCAACTGAGAAATGGACTGACCGAGCGAGTTCACATCTTCACTCGAGGCATTATATGTAAGCAATTTCACACGCAGGTCGTTAAGGAAACCTCTCTCTCGCGATAAAAGGTCTTCCTGTTGCGGTGTCAGTATCTTCATGAATTTCCTTCCTTCCCCTTTTTCTTTTACTCTAAGTCCGCGGTAGTTGAATTCAGGTTGATCAGCATTTTATCTCTCGCCGCTGTTGTATTATAGTCTTTTTGGCATCGTCTTTTTCAAGATGAATATAATTATTACATATCCCAAATAGAACGAAGAGAGGAGCCCTATGGCAACCATAAATAGAGACAAGCTGGATAATGTTCTTCAGTCAGAAATTCAACAGTTTGCCCGGGAACATCCCAAGTGTTACGCCTTGTATCAACGCGCCAAGGGCTGCCTGCTGGATGGAGTACCGATGAACTGGATGGTGCGCTGGGCTGGCGGTTACCCGCTCTTTGTCAGCCACGCCAAGGGGGCGCACTTCACCTGCGCAGACGGCAAGAAGTACCTCGACTTCTGCCTCGGCGACACCGGCGCCATGGTGGGTCACTCCCCCGACAATACCATCGGTGAGATCAAGAAGCAGCTGGATAAAGGCATTACCTTTATGCTGCCGACCGAAGATGCCATCTGGGTTGGCGAGGAACTGCAACGGCGCTTTAAACTCAAATACTGGCAGACCACCCTCACCGCCACAGACGCCAACCGCTTTGTACTGCGGCTCTGCCGCCACATCACCAGGCGCCCTTACGTGCTGGTTTATGATTACTGTTACCACGGGTCGGTGGATGAGACCTTCATCACCATAAATGACGGCATTCCCGGTCCGCGTCCCGGCGCCATCGGTCCGCAGGTGAACCCGGTGGTCACCACGCGCGTCATCCCCTGGAACAACATCCCCGCTCTTGAACAGGCGCTCGCCGCAGGCGACATCGCCTGCGTGCTGGCGGAACCGGTGATGACCAATATCGGCATCATCCACCCCGATCCAGGTTATCACGACGCGCTGCGGGAATTAACCCGTAAGTACAAGACGCTATTGATCATTGATGAAACCCACACCATGTGCGCCGGACCCGGCGGTTACACCGGTGAAGCCGGGCTTGAACCGGATATCCTGACAGTCGGTAAGACCATCGGCAGCGGGGTGCCCGCGGCAGTATACGGCTTTTCCGAAGAGGTGGGAGACCGGGTATCAAAAAGCATCAAGGTGGATGAATCGGATGTGGGCGGCATCGGCGGCACCCTGGCTGGCAACGCGCTCTCTCTGGCAGCGATGCGCCACACGCTGGAAAATACGCTCAACAAAGAGACCTTCGCCCGCACCATTCCGCTGGCGGTGCGCTTCACAGATGGGGTCAAGGAAGTCATCGACGAGCACAAGCTGCCGTGGGTCATCAACCGCCTGGGCTGCCGCGCCGAGTACTGGTTCTGCCCGGAACTGCCGCGCAACGGCGGCGACGCCGAAGCCGCGGTGGACTCAGAACTGGACCGCTACATGCACCTGGCGGCGATGAACCGGGGTATCCTCATGACACCCTTCCATAATATGGCGCTCATCGCGCCGGATGTGACCGAATCTGATATTGACTACCACACCAGGGTATTCAGCCAGGCAGTCGGCCAGATCATTGAGTAATCACAAGCGAAACCCCCACTTTGTTGAGTGGGGGTTTTTTTATTCATAAGAAATCACTGTTTCATACCCGACCAGATTGGCTTGAGTGCAAAGTAGAGCAGCACCAATGGGAATAGGTGGATCAGGGCGCCTACCTTAAATGGCGTTCCCTTGATTGACATGAAAAGGAAGATGGGGACTAGCAGCAGAATAAAGTAAATAAAGACCCAGAGTTTCTCTTTCTTTCGCCACATAAAAAACGCCGCTATTGCAGCCAGAACACTGAAGACCGCGTCGACCCACCAGACCCACAGGCCGTTGGGCTGGGTGGCGCTCCTGATCGCCGTGTAAGCCATGTACAGGTTCCCTGCTCCAGCCAAAAGGATCAGGTAGGAAAGACTCTTCCAGGCTTTATTGAACTGCTCCTCTGTCATCGCAGGTTTTTCAACCTGTGACTTGGTTACAGCCGGCTTGTAGCCGGATTTTTCCTTCAGCCTGGCTTCCTGGTCCTTCTGTACTTTCTTTATTGCCTTGCGGTAAAGGAAAACCACCAGCAGGATTACCCCGAAAATGAGCGCGTAGTATTTGAGTTCTTCAGGATTAAAGTTCGACATATCGATCCAATCGATCTCCAGGCTGCAGGGATGATCAAACAGGGAAATGTAGTGGCGTCCAAAGCCAGTGACAATGGACGCCACTCATTATACTCACTTAGATTTTCTTTTGGCAACCTGTTAGAAAAGTCAACAAGCCGCCGCCATCAAGGAAGATCAGGTAACCTCCTTTTCTTCCTTGGAAATCTTGCGGAAGGCATCCTTGATCGGCAGGATCCCCAGATGCAGCCTGGGATTCATGTCGATGGGTTCTCCGTAGTAGTCCACCAGCTTCTTGGCCGGGTCCTTCTTCTGTGTGGCGAGCGATACCACGATCATCAGAATGATCGCGGAAAGGAACGCCACAAAGGATGCCACGTAAACCGCATCCCAGAAGGCACACCACCAGCCATCATTGCTGAAAACCGAGACCGCGGCGTCAGGGACATACTCGCACACGACCGCTGTGGATTGTCCGCCCAGGCCGGTATTGAAGAAGAAGATGGTCGCCAAAATCCAGATGGTAAAACCGCCGATGAACGCCGCGTTGGCTCCCGATGCGTTGGCCTTCTTCCAGTACATACCAAATGCGAATGGCGTGAAGAGACCCACCAGGAGCAGCGTCCAGGCGACAACGGATAGCTCGTAGATCGTCTGCGCCCACAGGGCAATTGCCAGGCCGATGACTGCGTTGACGAGCACCATGATCCTGGTAGCCCACAACGCTTTCTTTCCCTCCAGTTTCTTACCGGTGATCAACGGGATCAGGTTCTCAGTCACAGCCGAAGCACCAGCCAGCAGCGAGCTGTCGGAGGTGCTCATCAAGGCCGAAACCAGCGCGGCGATGAAGATGGCTGTCAGCAGCGCTGGCATGTGCTCCATGGCGGCGTGCACCAGCAGGTAGCTGATATCCTCCATGCCCGGGTTCAGTTTGTAGGTCATGATACCGATGAGCGGGCTCATGATGCCAAAGAAGAGGTAGAGCACACCCGCGAAGTAGGAGCCGTAAACCGAGGTGGCCTGGTTGCGCGCAGCCATCGAGCGCTGCATCAGGTCCTGCGTGGCCACCGAGCCGAGACCGATCGCCATCCAGGCCGCCAGCCAGTACATCCAGCCGGTCGCGCCGGTATAGCCCAGGTAGCCCTCACCCTTGATGGGCAGCAGATTGAACGGCTCGGAGACATAAGTAGAGCCAGCTCCTTCGATCATACCGGGGAAACCGCCGACCGCTTTGAGCATAAAGATGAACACCAGAGTGATACCAATGGATGTCAGGAACATCTGGAAGAAGTCCAGCATGGTATCCGCCATCATACCGCCCATCATGGTGTACCCTGCCACAATGGCGATGACGATGACCATTCCCCACACCGGGTCAAGCCCGAAAATACCCTGTGCGATGGCACCTCCAGCCACGATCTGTGCAGCTGTCCATGAGAAGTAGGTCAGCATTTCAGCGATCACCGAAAGAACAACGGTGAGCTTGTTGTAACGCCTCTCAAAGAAGTCCACAATGGTGAGGTATTTCGCGCGCCGCATCAGGCGGACGAAAAGGAACCCGGATAGGAAGAGACAGGCTGATGCGCCAAAGGGGTCGAAGACCACTCCCTGAAAGCCGTAGTCGTACGCCGTCTCTGAAGCACCCATCAGGGTTTCAGCCGCGAACCAGGTGGCCATGATAGAAGCCGCCGCCATGTGAATGGGCAGCCTCCTGCCAGCCACAACATAGTCTGTGTTATCTTCTACTTTCCTGCCTGCCCATACACCCACGATGATGCGCACGACAAAGAAAAGCGCGATAAACAGAAAGACCAGCCAAGCGTATTGATATCCTTCAAGAACCATTAGACCCTTCCTTTCGTAAATAATGCGGATAAGATGGGTTATCTTTCTTTATGCAGTTACTTCCTTTAGAGTGTCTTCGAGCCGGTTCAGTACTTCATCTATCTGCGGGTACTCGATAACAATCGGAGGTTCAATGCGGATGGTGTGGGCGCTGGTGAGGGTGCCGGCAACCAATACACCGCGTTTAAAGAGCCCTGCGGCGACCTTGTAACCGACTTCCGCGTCCTTAAAGTGCTGCCCGATAAGCAGACCCTTGCCGGAAATGTAATCGTATACATTCGCGTACTTCTTCTCGAGGACCTTCAGCGACTTCATGAAGTACTCGCCTTTTTCCCTGGCAAGTTTGGGGAAATCATCGCGCAGGGCAACATTGATGGCAGCGATAGCCGCTGAACAGGCCAGGGCGCCGCCGCCTGTGGTGGTGGTGTGGATGAACGGGTTCGGATCCATCATCACCTGCCAGATCTCTTCGGTGGAGCAGAAGGAGCTGACGGGCATAACACCTCCGCCAAGTGATTTGGCAACGGCAATGATATCGGGTTCAACACCCCAATGCTCAACGCCCCACATGGTTCCGGTGCGCCCCATGCCGGTTTGAACCTCATCGGCGATCAGGAGCACACCATGGTCCTTCGTCGCCTTGCGGATGCGCGGCCAGAAGTCATCCGGCGGCACGATCGCGCCCGCTTCACCCTGGATGGGTTCCATCATTACGGCGGCCACGCCAATGCCCACCTGGTCGCAGATTTCCAGCTGGCGTTCTACTGCAGCGGCATCACCATATGGCACGTGGTAGACCTGACCGGCATAGAGCAGACCGGGCGGTACCCTGTAATCGGCTTTTCCAAGCATCGACAGCGAGCCCATCGTCTTGCCATGGAAGGCTTTTGTGGCCACGATAAAGGCGGATTTCTTGGAGTACATTTTCGCCAGTTTAATTGCGCCTTCAACCGCTTCTGTTCCGCTGGCGCAGAAGAAGGAATATTTAATGTCGCCGGGAGTTATATCAGCCATCAGCCTGGCCAAAACACCGCGCAGCGGGTCGATCAATTCCTGGCTGGGCATGGGGGTGCGCCGCAGCTGCGCGGCCACCGCCTTTACCACATCCGGGTGGCTCCAGCCGTGATCCATCATGCCGTAACCGCCGAGGCAGTCGATGTATTCGCGGCCAAGCACATCCCTGAAGATCGCGCCCCTGCCAGTCCACTCCACGCAGGCCCAGTCACCCGCCTCGGTCACTGACTTACGATATTCAAGCCAGCCCTTATTGAAGTACTCAGAGAAGTTCTTGACGCTCTCTTCGATGATCTGTTTGCCCTCTGTTTCTGAAACTTCGGGTTTCTCGATCAGGTCCAGCCATCGTGCTGAATAGGTCAAAGCATCTTTAAAATTCTGTGGCATGTCTCCTCCTTGGATCTAGAATGGTTTTGTTTACAAATAGCACTAGTGAACAGCTAATATTGCCGATTTCGCACAATAATGGACTGGGAATTACCGATAAACAAGGGAACACTGGGAAAAATGTTGTTTTTCCCATGTGATTATTATGGCAAAATAATTCTTCATGTCAAGTAATTTTAAGGTATCAATTTCCCGCATTAACGAACTTCCAACTTATCCGCAAGAAGAATAATCTTAAAATTTTCTTTTCTGCATTCAAATACTTGTAATTTCGGAAATAATAATTATAATTTATGTATATTTCAGCAACAGGCAGGTTGAAATTGATAAAAATCGACACGATTGACAAGAAGATTTCAGACCTTTTGCTTGAAGATGGCAGGATGAGCTGCCCGCAGATCGCCAAACGCATCGGCGGGGAAATCTCTGAACGCGCGGTGCGCTACCGCATCAATCGGCTGATCACCAACGGTGTCATCACCGTGCGCGGCAACGTCAACGCCGAGGGTATCGGGCTGCCGGTTTGCGCAGATGTGTTCATTGAGGTCGAACCCTCGCAGGTTAAGGCCATCGCCGCGCAGCTCGCGGAGTACGAATCGGTCAGCTACATCGCCTACGCCACCGGTGATACCGATATCAGCATCCAGGTCTTCACCCGCGACAATAGCGCCATGTTCGATTTTGTCACCGAGGTGATCGGAAAGATCCCCGGCGTTCGAAAAACCCACCTCTCCTTTGTTCCGATCAAGATAAAAGACGATCATATTTGGCCGATTCCGCCATCAATCGTTAAGAAAGATTGATCTTTATCACCCTTTTATTGGTGTGCATTCTCCCGGTTATTCTGGATGTTTCGTTTCACCGCATCCATAGGAATTACTTATAAGATCGTTTTACTAAAGGAGGAAAGATGGCACCAGAAATTGACAAGGCAACGATCGTCAAGTCGGAAAAGCAAAAACTGAAAAGGGAATTGACCATACTCCCGCTGTTCGCGCTCATCTACTTCACGGTTTGCGGCGGCGCTTTCGGCGCGGAACCCATGGTCGGCCTCTCCGGTCCCGGTCTGGCTCTGCTGTTAATGATCATCACTCCGCTCGTTTTCAGCATCCCGAACATGTTGATGGTGCGCGAAATGCAATCCATGATGCCGGTGGAAGGCGGGTATTATCACTGGGTCAAGCAGGCTTTCGGTCCATTCGCCGGCTTTATGTCCGGATGGATGAACTGGGTGGTCTCGTGGGTGGATGTTTCCATTTACCCGGTGTGGACCGCCTGGTACCTGAGCTATTTCATCCCCGCGCTCAGCGACGGCGCCACCATCGGCGGAGTGGAATTATCGTCTGACTTCCTCTCGTGGCTGGTCGCGGCGGTGTTGATCATCACCATCTCGCTGCTCAACGTGCGCGGCGCCAAGCTCTCGGGTCTTACCGCCAGCTGGCTGGGCGTGGCCATGATCATCCCCATTATCATCATGTCCGGTTTTGGCATTTACGCCTGGATCGTGAACGGCACTCCCAGCAACATCCCCTTCCTGCCGGGCGGCGCTGAGGTAAACGGGCGCAACCTGCTGGGCGCGTTGAGCGTGGGTATTTATGTAGCCATGTGGAACTTCATGGGTTGGGAGCTTCCCACCGCCGCGGGCGATGAGATCAAGAACCCCAAGAAGACTTACCCGCGCGCCATGGTGCTCGTGCTGATCGCTGCGATTCTTTCCTATTCAATCCCCACCGTAGCGGGTCTTTACGGCGGTGCTGGCGAAGAGGGGCAGTACCTGGTTTGGGGTCTGGAGGAATCAGATACCGGTGTCGGCATTGGACCCATCTTGAACGAATATGGTATCGAGGATGATAAGATGCTGACCTGGGGCGTGGATCCCGGTACCGATTACGGCTGGGAATTCCCCACCATCGCCCACCGCATCGGTGACAAGGTCGCCGGAAAAGACAGCCCGCTCTCTTACTTCCTGGGGGCGATCGTGGGCATCTCCGCCATCTTCTCTATGATCGGTCTCTTCATCGGCAACGGGCTGGGAGGCACGCGCGTACCATACGCCATGGCGGAGGACGGCATGATGCCGACCTGGCTGAATAAAGTGCATCCCAAGTTCGGTACACCCTGGGTTTCGATCCTCATCTGCGCGGCATTTTACCTGGTGTTCTCCACCTCAGCGTTCCAGAACCTGGTGGTGATCGACGTGTTCCTCAACATGCTGGTGCTGATGGCAGAGATCTTCGCACTGGTGGTCTTGAGGTATAAAAAGCCTGACCTGCCGCGCAACCGCGTTCCCGGCGGCGTATGGGGGTTGATCTACATTGTGGTTGCACCCTTAACCATCATCGTGATCGCCATTGTCAGCCAGATCATCGATTACGGCTGGCAGGGGGCGGTCGGGTTGGCACTGATCGCCATGGCGATCGGCGCGCTGTTGTATTTCCCGATCCGTAAATGGGTAAAGAAAGATATTCCCGATGTGGATCCTTACGTGTTGGGAACAGCTGAAGAAGAAGCACACTAATCACTATAAAACAGGAGGAAGTCATGAAAGTATTGTTGGTCGGAGTGGGCGGAGTTGGAGAAGCCATCGCCGTGATGGCCGCCAAGAGACCCTGGCTCGAAAAGATGGTGTTGGCGGACTACAACAAGGACCGCGCGCTCGAAGTTCAGGCCAAGATCAATGAGAACGAACGTTTCCCGGTGGAATTTGTGGATGCGCGCAACCGCGGCATGATCGAGGAACTGGCGAAGAAGTACAAAGTTGACCTGATCATGAACGCCTGCGACCCGAGTTTTAATGAAGCCATATTTGACTCTGCCTACAATGTAGGCACCAACTATATGGATATGGCGATGACGCTCTCGCATCCCCATCCTGAAACACCGTACTCCAAGACCGGTATCAAACTTGGTGATTACCAGTTTGAACGTGCTGATAAATGGAAGGAAAAAGGCATTCTGGCGTTATTAGGCCTGGGTGTGGAACCCGGAATGGCGGATGTCTTCGCAAAATACGCCGCCACTCACCTCTTTGACGAAATAGATGAGATCGGCGTGCGCGATGGCGCTAACCTGATCGTCAAGGGTTATGATTTCGCGCCTAACTTTTCCATCTGGACAACGATCGAGGAATGCCTCAACCCGCCTGTGATCTGGGAAAAAGGCAAGGGCTGGTTCACCACTGAACCCTTCTCTGAGAAGGAGGTCTTTGACTTCCCTGAAGGGATCGGACCCAACGAATGCGTCAACGTGGAGCACGAAGAAGTGCTGCTGGTGCCGCGCTACATTGATTGCAACCGCGTTACCTTCAAATACGGTTTGGGCGACGAATTCATCGGCATCCTGCAGACCCTGCACCTGTTGGGGTTGGATAACAAGGACCCGATCAAAGTTGGCAAGGTGGAGGTCGCCCCTCGCGACGTGGTGGCAGCCTGCCTGCCCGATCCCGCGCACCTTGGACCCTTAATGGAGGGTCAGACCTGCGCCGGTACCTGGATCAAAGGTAAAAAAGATGGCAAAGAAAAGAATGTGTACCTTTACCAGGTGGCAGATAACAAAGAAAGCATGGATAAATTTGACTGCCAGGTTGTGGTCACGCAGACCGCCTTCAACGCTGTCATCGGTATGGAATTGCTGGCGGAAGGCATCTGGAAGGCCACCGGCGTTGAAGGTCCGGAGTTCTTTGACCCTGTACCCTTCATGGACCGCATGGCGGGAATGGGTTTCCCCTGGGGCATGAAGGAGTGGTGAAGAATTTCATAGGATATTAATGATATATATGAGTTCCCCAACCCGTACTTTTATGCCATAATGTAAAAGTTGAAAGGTTGGGGAATTCTTTTTTCACCCCGGCTTCAATACCCGCTACCAGGAGTAAATCGAGAGGGACCCAGATCTTAAGCGAACAACCTCAACGCTTGCTACTGCCCTCATAAATCCCCGCAACACCATCACAAGAATCAAAGGATTACTTCATGATCAACTACAAAGAGAACCTTGAACACCTGTCACCTGTATGGACGCATTACACAGACATCATCGTTGACCACGCGGAGGGCAGCTACCTTTACGCCACTGACGGGCGCAAAGTACTGGATTTCACCTGCGGTATTGGCGTTACCAACACTGGTCACTGCCACCCGAAAGTGGTCGAGGCAATCCGCCAGCAGGCCGGACTGCTCATTCACGGGCAGGTCAACCTGGTGGTGCACAAACCGCTGCTGGAACTGGTGGATGAACTCCGCACCATCCTTCCCTCTTCCCTGGATGGATTTTTCTTCAGCAACTCCGGTGCTGAGGCGGTTGAAGGAGCTCTCAAGCTCGCCCGTCACGCCACAGGCCGCCCGAATGTGATCGTCTTCCAGGGCAGCTTCCACGGGCGCACCAACGCCACCATGGCCATGACCACCTCGAAAAACAGCTATAAGATCGGCTACCAGCCGTTGATGCCGGGTGTGTACATCACCCCGTTCCCTTACGCGCTGCGCTATGGTTGGGACGAGGAAAAAACCAGCCAGTGGTGCCTGGATGAGCTGGAACTCTTATTAATGACCCAGCTGGCGCCGCAGGAAACCGCTGCTGTATTCATTGAACCGGTTATCGGTGAAGGCGGCTACGTGGTACCCCCGAAATCCTTCATGAAAGGTCTGCGTGAGCTGACCCAAAAGCACGGTATCCTGCTGGTGGCTGATGAAGTTCAATCCGGTTTCGGCCGCACTGGCAGGTGGTTCGGCTATCAACACTTTGACATCGAACCGGATATCATGACCGTCGCCAAGGGCATCGCTTCCGGCATGCCCATATCAGGTGTTATCAGCCGGTTGGAGTTGATGTCCAAATGGATCCCCGGGTCGCACGGTGGTACTTATGGCGGTAACGCGGTAGCGGCTGCGGCAGGTGTGGCGACGATCCGCGCCATGAAAGAAGAGAAGATCGTTGAGAACGCCGCCGTCCGCGGCGCCCAGTTGAAAGCCGGGCTGGCGCACCTGCAGGAAAAATACCCGCAAATCGCGGAGGTACGCGGGCTGGGTTTGATGGTGGGTTCTGAATTCCGCGACACGCACGGAAAACCTGATAAAAAGACCACAAAAGCTGTTCAGCATGAATGCGCAGACCGCAACATGCTGTTGCTCACCGCCGGTCCGTGGGATAACACCATCCGCTGGATCCCGCCCCTGGTGGTCACCGAAGCCCAGATGAATGAAGCGCTGAACATTTTTGAATCAGCTCTGGCTGCTGCAACCAAGTAACCGAGAACCGAAAACTAGAACAGGAGAATTTCAATGACCGAACTGATAGACCAATTGCTCGCCAAAGCACGTGAAGCTCAGAAAGTGATCGAATTCTGGCCGCAGGAAAAAGTGGATGAAATGATCCTGGCTGTGGGCTGGGAATCATACAAACGCGAAACCGCAGAAACGGTCGCGCGCCTGGCGGTGGATGAGACTGGCCTGGGTGTATATGAAGACAAGGTCCTCAAGCACCAGAAGAAAACCATCGGCGTGCTGCGGGATCTGCAGGGAGTGAAGACCGTGGGTGTCATCGAACGCGTGCCCGAAAAAGGTCTGGTAAAGATCGCCAAACCCATGGGAGTGATCGGCGCCATTACCCCCATGACCAACTCCTCTTCCACGATGCCCTGCAATGGATTGATGATCCTCAAAGCGCGCAACGCCGTCATCTTCGCGCCGCATCCCAGGGCCAAGAAGACCTGCGCGGTGATCTGTGAAGAGATGCGCAAAGGCCTGGCAAAAGTCGGCGCTCCGCTTGACCTGGTGCAGTATATAGAAGAACCCAGTATTGAACTCACCCAGGAATTGATGAGCAAGGTTGACCTTGTGCTGGCCACCGGCGGCGCCGGCGTGGTGAAACCCGCTTACTCCAGCGGCAAACCCGCGTATGGGGTCGGCGCAGGCAACGCCACCGTGGTTGTGGACGAAACCGCTGACCTGCCAGCCACCGCGGCCAAGATCTGCAAAGGCAAGATCTTTGACAACGCCACCTCCTGTTCTGCTGAAAACAGTATCATCATCCAGGAAGGTGTTTTTGACGCCCTGCTGGAAGAATTAAAGAAGACGGGCGGTTACCTGGTGACCGGAGAAGAACGCGCCAAATTGAAAGCCGCCATGTGGCCGGACGGCAGGCATTTGAGCGGCAAGATCGTCTGCAAGAGCGTCAAGTTCATCGCTGATGAAGCGGGCATCAAGGTTCCGGAAGGCACCAAGTTCATCATGGTGCTCGGAGAACACATCGGCCCTGAAGATATGTTCTCAGCTGAAAAACTCTCTCCTGTACTGACACTGTGGAAGTATAAAGACTTCGACCAGGCGGTCCAAATGGTCATCGACATCACCGGCTTCAGCGGCTACGGCCACTCCTGCGGTATTCATTCGGTCAATGACGAGCACATTCTGGAACTTGCGACCAAAGCCAAGGTCAGCCGCATGATGGTGAGACAGGCGCAAAGCGTTGGCAACAGCGGCGACTGGGAGAACGGCATGCCCTTCACCATGTCTCTCGGCTGCGGCACCTGGGGCGGCAACAGCACCACCGAAAACATCACTGTCAAGCACTTCCTCAATGTCACCTGGCTATCCTACCCGATCCCGGCTGAAATCCCCGATCCCGAGATTCTCTTCGCCCCGCATTTTGCGAAATACGGTAAGTAATTCCTTCTGTGTTCACAAAAAAGGCAACCGCTTCGGTTGCCTTTTTTCTTATGCGTTATTCCCTAATGCCTGTTCATGGAATTGCTGATAGTGGGGCAGGAAATCGTAGGTGGGATAAAACTCGGTGGTAAAGGCTTTCCAGGCTTTTCTCTCAACCATCATGTTAAGTTCCCGCAAACGCGATGGTGGCAGTCTGAGGGTGACCACGTGCCCGATACCCATCATCACCACCCAGTTGACAATTTCCATTCCCTCTGGCGGAAATTCCTTCCAGAATCCGCTTTCTCTGAGGTGAGCCTGTATCTCATCCAGGTTCTTCGCCTGGTCATGCCTGAAGAAGATGGTGATCAGCTGCATCTCTTTGTCCATTTTCTGCTCCTGTCTAATGATCAAACACAATTATCCTCACTCAGGTTACTTTATCACGCTTTGTAGGAAACGGGGTCCGAAACCCGGCGCAGAATGGCAAAAATCATGGTTTCAATCTGCGCGATATTACTTTAATCCTGTTTTCGTCTTAATCGACTGACCTTTGTTGACTTCAATTGTCCGGAATGCTATACTTTGCTCAACAAAATATATCAAGAAAAGGATGCGAAATGAAAGTAGAACTCCCGACCCCTGTATCAACTGAAGAAATGACCATTGATGTCCGCGAGATCGAGGGTATCCTCCAGGGTGCCCCCATGGACCTTCCTCCCGTCCCCGAAGCCACCTTCACATTAAGGGATGGCCGTGTTGTTTACGTACGCCCAATTCAAGATAGCGACATCGACCCCATGCTCGGTTACCTCGAAAAGGTAATGAAAGTTGAAAAGGACTTCTACGATATCGTGGGTGTTCGTGTGTACGGTGAGATCCTCGCCCTGCGCCGCAAACGCCTGAAAGACGCCTTCACCATGGTCGGTCTGGTGAATGGTGAGTGGCTGGGCTTCGCCAATGGCCGTGTTTGGGATAAAGACATCGCCGTCAGCCTGCACACCCTGACCTTCTCACGCAAAGCCCGCCTGGGTTGGCCGATGTACTACGCCAAAACCTACTACGCCATGGAACTGCTCAAGGTCAAGGAATGGTGGTCGACCTTCGAAAGCTACAACGGTTGGCGCATGGCCGGTCTCTCAATGGCTCAGCCTTCCAAACCGTGGCCGGAATACCAGCACGAGCTGGGCGGCGCCAAGATCTTCTACCTGACCCAGGATATGTGGACAATGCGCGTCAAGAATTACATCAAAGAGGTTATCGGCCAGGACATGAACTTCAAGGTTACTGACGAAGTTCGCAAAGCCAACGAAAACTTCCGCGTACCGGAGACGCTCGACCTGTAACACAGGATTTCTATGAACGCCAAAACCTCCCTGTTTGCCATCACAACCGGGGAGGTTTTTCTTGCTCGAAATTATGTTATTTGTCATTTATTTTGCGATTAAGGTTAGTTGACTGCCAATATTTGTTCGTGATATAGTGAGGAGTGGTGAATATCGGGTATCAACAGGCGATGAATCCGTCTCAGCCCGCAAAACCCGGCAGGTTCTTTATCATCGATGGGGATTGACACACGAATCTACCATTACTTCTTAATGATACGCACCCATAAGTGTCATCTCCAAATATCTCTTTTGAAGGAGCGATAATGGCAACATTTAAAACAGAAGTTCGCAGTGGTGTGTATTACGACTCGGCAAAGCTTATGTCCTTACAGCGTTCGCTTGCCGGGTTGCCCGGTATCCTTGATGCCGGTGTCGTGATGGGAACGGATTCAAACAAAGAATTGCTTTCCCATATTGGATTGGATACCCCTGAAGTAAGAGCCACCAAACCAGATGATCTGGCGATCGTGGTAAAAGCCGAAAACGAAAAAGCCGCCCTCGAAGCGCTCGCCCAGGTGGAAGGCCTTCTGGCTGCCCGCAAAGGCGGTTCCGACCAGGAATATCAGCCGCGCAGTATTGAAAGCGCTGCCGACATGCTGCCTGATGCTGAATGGGTAATCGTCTCAGTTGCCGGCCGCTACGCCACCGCCGTCACCCGCGAAGCCCTGCGTCTGCGCAAGCATGTGCACCTCTTCAGCGATAATGTCAGTGTTGAAAACGAAATCGAACTGAAAAAAGAAGCCCGTGAACTTGGTTTGCTGGTGATGGGTCCCGACTGCGGCACCGCCATGGTCGATGGCTTCGGCCTGGCGTTTGCCAACAAGATCCGCAAAGGCCCCATTGGCATCGTAGCCGCGGCAGGCACCGGCCTGCAGCAGGTGGCCACCCGTATTCATCAGCTGAACAGCGGTATTACATTCGGCATTGGCACCGGCGGTCGCGACCTTAAAGCAGAAGTAGGCGCGATCACCTTTTTAATGGCGCTGGATGTGCTGGCGCGCGATGACGACACCAAGGTCATCGTCCTCACCTCCAAACCGCCTTCACCCAAAGTAGCGGAAGAAGTGCTGAAGGTCGCCCGCAAAGCCGGAAAACCGGTAGTGGTCAACTTCATCGCCCGCCCCATCACCACCACGCGAGACGGCAACCTGTTCTTCGCCACCGGGCTGGATGACGCCGCCCGCCTGGCAGTGGAACTGGCCAACAACCCGCCCACACTCAGCGGTGATGGTGATCTGCCCATCAAGAAGTTCACTCCCAAACAGAAATACCTGCGCGGTCTCTTCTCCGGCGGTACTTTAGCCTACGAAGCCCAGCATATCCTTTACGGTTACATCCCCAGGGTGCTGGCCAATTCCCCCATCAACAAGGAATTCCAATTGCCTGACGCGTTCGTGAGCCAGGAGAACTGCATCGTTGACCTGGGCGAAGATGAATTCACCCAAGGCCGCCTGCACCCGATGATGGACAACGAACTGCGCATCCGCAGGTTATATGAAGAAGCCAGGGACCCTGAAGTTGCGGTCATTCTTCTCGATGTGGTGATCGGTTACGGCTCACACCCGGATCCCGCCAGCGAGATCGCTCCTGCCATCGCCAAGTGCATCGCCGATGCCAAAAAAGACGGCCGTCACCTGGAAGTGGTCTGCGTGGCCTGCGGTACAGATGAGGATCCGCAGAACCTGAACAACCAGATCGCCCAGCTTAAAGCCGCGGGCGCCCTTGTGGATACCAGCAACGAGGTCATCTGCCGCTATGTCGGGCGCATCCTGCGCGCGCTGGCTGAACGGGATGAACCGAAAGCCAAGGCAATAGGAAAACCCGTTGATCTCGAAAAACTCAAGAAACCGCTGGCTGCCATCAATGTCGGCCTCGAATCCTTCTCCGCCAACCTCAAAGACCAGGGCGCGCCCTACGTGCAGGTGGATTGGAAACCGCCCGCCGGCGGCAATGAAAAACTGATGAACATCCTGCAAAAGATGAAATCACCCAGAAAGTAACACTGGATAAACCATTCTAATTACCTGGAGGAAGCACATGGTTGATATTGAAAAAGCAAACGCACTTGCAGTAGAAAAATTCATGGAAGCCCGCCCCGTCGCCACGACACTGGTGAAGGCGCTGGATATCGTTCCGGGAATGCACGAAAACATGCTTCTGCACGCCGGCCCCCCCACCACCTATGAGACCATGTCAGGTCCGGTGCGCGGTGCCATGATCGGAGCGCTGCTGTTTGAAGGCAAAGCGAAAAACCCCGAAGATGCCGATAAACTGCTGAGATCCGGCAAGATTGAGTTCTCTCCATGCCATGAACATATGTGCACCGGCCCGATGGCCGGCGTGATCTCGCCCTCGATGCTGGTTTATGTCATCGAAAACCAGACCCACGGCATCAAATGCTATTCAAACCTCAACGAAGGCCGCGGCAAAGTTCTGCGCATGGGCGCTTACAGCGAGGATGTGCTGCAGAAACTGCGCTGGATGGAAGCCGTGCTTGGCCCAACCATCAAAGACGCGTTGGAAGCCATGGGCGGGATTGACATCCGCGCCCTGCTGGCCAAAGCGCTGCACAGCGGTGATGACGGCCACAACCGACTGGATACCGCCTCGATTATATGGACCACCCAGCTGGCACCTTACATCGCCAAGACCGCCAAGAACACTGATACCGCTTTTGAGGTCATCAAATTCCTGGGCGAGAACGCGCTGAGCATTCTCAACCCGGTGATGGCTGGCTGCAAGACCATGACCGCCGCCGGGCACAACATCGAAGGCAGCACCATCGTCACCATCATGGCGCGCAACGGCACCGATTGGGGTATCAAAGTTAGCGGACTGGGAGACCAGTGGTTCACCGCTCCCTCCCCCATCGTTAACGCCCTTTACTTCCCGGGTTTCAGCGAAAAAGATGCCTGCCCGGATATCGGCGACAGTGTGATCACTGAAACAGCCGGTATCGGCGGCTTCGCCATGGCTACCGCCCCCGCCCTGGTTACTTTTGTGGGCGGCGTACCGCGCGACGCCATCAACACCACCATGGACATGTACGAGATCACCGAGGGAGAACACAAGCAGTTCACCATTCCCCTGCTCGATTTCCGCGGCACCCCCACAGGTGTTGACATCCGCAAAGTGGTTGAAAAACAGATCACCCCGCGCGTCAATACCGGCGTGGCGCATAAAGATCCCGGTGTCGGACAGGTCGGTGCCGGTGTCGTTTCCGCTCCGATGAAATGCTTCGAAGACGCGCTGATCGCTTTTGCCGATAAGTACGGTTACAACTAATCTGTTCAACTTTATTACACGGAGGAAAAATGAATCGAGAAGATTTTATCAAGATGCTTACAGATGCAAAGCTGTATGACCTGACACAGGACTGCAGTATTTTCACCCCGCCCCATCCACACGAAAAATCACTTGAGGTGCATTTCTTCAAGCGCGTTACCGGTGCTTACGGTGGCGGTCAGGGCGCCAACGGTCAGATCCTCAACTGGAGCAACACCGTGGGTACCCACCTGGTGGGTGAACGCGCGTTCCACTCAGGCGGCCGCGCCATCGCTGATATCCCCCTCACTGACCTGAGCGGTCCTGGTGTGGTGGCAGATATCTCCGACCTGGTTTCGGATTACAGCATTTACACACCTGAAATGATCCTCAAAAAGGTCGAGGTCAAGAAGGGCGACATCCTCATCGTCAACACCGGGTATCACAAGTATTCATGGGATCAGCCGGCTGTGCACAAGAAAAGCGCCCAGGGCGGTGTTGAGAGCATGGAATTCGGTTTCCTCGTCCGTCATCCGGGTCCTTCGATGGACTTCTACAAGTGGGCGTTGGATATGGAACTCAAGGTCGTCGGTGTTGACTGCGGTTCTGCCGAACACCCCATGAACACCCCCATCCGCCGCTGGCATGAAGATCACTTCAAGCTGGCTGAAGCCAAGCTGCTCAAAGAGACCGGCAAGACCTGGGATGAGACCTTCCCCCAGGGTGAGTATTACAAACTGACCCACATCGACATGCCCAAGAAGCACCTGGTGCTGGCCGAAGCCATTGTCGGCGATATCGACAAACTCAAGAACAAGCGCGCCTGGATCAGCATCATGCCGATCCCCTACATGGAAGTTGAGACCGCCTGGAGCCGCGTGTTCGCCTGGACTGCCCCGAAAGGCATGACTGAAGACGAATTCATCAGCGTGATGCAGAAGTCAGAAATGATCGATATGACCGTGCCCTTCAGCGTGCAGACCCCGCAGTGGTTGAACTACGTTCCCCTCACCGTCACCTACACCAAGCGCGTGGGCGGGCAGTACTTCGGCATGGGCCGCAACGGCTCCATCTGCAACGCCAGCATTCACCTCGGCACGCACATGGATGGCGAGAAACACTTCTTCCCCAACGGCCGCACCATCGGCCAGGTTCCCCTGAAGGATTGGGTTGGCCCCGGCGTTATCGCTGATATTTCGAAGATCGTCACCGATTCCAGCGTGTACACCCCGCAGATGATCATGGACCAGGTTGAAGTCCGTGAAGGTGACATTCTCATCATCAAGACCGGCTGGAACAAATTCGGTTGGAACAGCAAGGATTCCGATGAATTCCGCTATATGGTCAAGCACCCGGGTCCTTCACCCGATTTCTCCGCCTGGGCGATCAAGATGAAGATCAAGTGGATCGGCGTGGACGCTGTATCAGCCGACCACCCCATGAACACCATCATGCGCATCTGGCACCCCAAGACCTTCGCTGAAGCCAACGCGAAACTGATCAAAGACTTCGGCAAAGATTGGGACCAGCTCTACCCGTTGAAGGACTTCTACCAGGATATGCACCTCAATCTCTTCCCGCACACAATCGTGCATGCTGAGAACCTGGCCGGACAACTTGCCACCGCCAAGAGCGGGCGCTACTATATCGGCTGCTACCTGCAGAAAGCCATGGAAGCAGAATCGATGTGGGGCCGCTTCGTTGCCTTCAAAGAATAGCTGTTGTACTCTTAAAACCTTCAGGGGAGAATCTCCCCTGAAGGTTTTTGAATACTATCCTTTTTTGCGTTTACCGGTAAAATTCCTCTACGAAGCCCCAGGATTCTGAACCCTCAATCTAACAGGAGGTTGTAATTAATGAAGCCAGTAAATTTTGATTATTATGCTCCTTCCAGCGTTGATGAAGCGCTGGATACACTGGCGGAACTTGGTTACGACGGAAAGGTCCTCGCCGGCGGTCAAAGCCTGATCGCTGCGATGAACTTCCGTATGGCAAGGCCAAGCGCGCTGGTTGACCTGAACAATGTTCCGGAACTATCCTACATCAAACCCACTGCAGATGGCGGGCTGGCCATCGGTACGATGACCCGCGTGCACGCGGTCGAACACAGCCCGGAAGTTGCCAAACGCTTCCCGCTACTCGTCGAAGTGGCAAAGTACATCGCCCACCCGCAGATCCGCCGCCGCGGCACCTTTGGCGGCGCCATCGCTCACGCCGACCCCGCCGGTCAGCTGCCCAGCATTTCAATGGTCATGAACATGCAGGCGCTCATCAGGGGAAAAGGCAAGGAGCGCTGGGTAGACGCGCCAGACCTGATCATCGGACCTTTCATGACCGTGATCGAACCGGACGAGATGCTGGCGGAACTCGTCATCAAACCCCACCCGCCGCGCACCGGCGCGAAGTACGTACAGGTTTCAAGGCAGAGCGGCGGTTACGCTCAATCAGCTGTGGCATCCGTCGTCACATTGGATGAAAAAGACGTCTGTAAGGACGTGCACATGGTGCTGATGAGCGTGGCAGAAGTACCCATCCTTTCAGAAAAAGCGCGTGAAATCCTTATCGGTAGCAAACCCACCAAAGAAGCAATCGAAGCGGTGGCTGAAGCCGCCACGACCAGTGAGATCGACCCGGCATCAGACCTGCACGCCAGCGCTGATTACCGCCGCAGCATCACCCGCGTATTGATCGTTCGCTCACTCACCGAAGCCTTCGAACGCGCGAAAAGAGGAGGATAACATGAGCAAGCTCTTTCCTGTAACTGTTACTGTGAACGGTAAAGTTTATGAACGCCAGGTTGAACCCCGCCTGCTTTTGAGTGATTTCCTGCGCCATGACCTGGGCCTGCTGGGCACCCACGTTGGCTGCGAGCATGGCATCTGCGGCGCTTGCACCATCCTTTTTGATGGTGAAGCTGTCCGTTCCTGCCTGATTTTCGCTGTGCAGGCCAACGGGCACGAAATCAACACGGTTGAATCGCTCGGCACTCCCGAAAACCTGCACCCGCTGCAGCAGTCCTTTACTGATAAACACGCGCTGCAGTGCGGTTTTTGTACCCCCGGTTTCCTGATGACCCTCGTTCCCTTCCTTGAGGAAAATCCAAAACCCACGGAAGATGAGATCCGCGAGGCCATCGATGGCAACATCTGCCGGTGCACAGGATATGAGAAAATCGTCGAGGCTGTGCAGGACGCAGCTGAGAAGATGACTCAGAAAAAGTGAAGCGAGGTGATACTGTGACTGGAAAATACTTCGGAAAACCCGTAAAACGTCTTGAAGACAAATTCCTGCTGACCGGAAACGCGAAATTTATCGATGATATCCAATTGCCCGGTATGCTGCACGCGGCATTCCTGCGCAGCGATTACGCCCACGCGAAGATCATCAAGATCGACTACAGCGAAGCGTTGAAGCGCCCGGGTGTGGTAGCCGTGTACACCGCAGAAGACTTCGGTGACTTCTGGAAACCTGGCCCGCTGCAGGTGCCTCCCCCCACCGCCATCCCCGGTTCAAAGTTCAACGCGCGTACGCTGGTGCCCATCGCCAAGGATAAGATCCGCTTTTCCGGTGAACCCCTGGCTGTGGTGATCGCTGAATCGCGCTACATCGCTGAAGACGCATTTGACGACATCATCGTGGATGTTGAACCCCTGCCGGCAGTTGTTGACCTGGAGAAAGCCTGGGAAGACACCTCGGTCCTGGTGCATGATGACCTGGGCACCAACCTGGCTGCCCTGGTAACACAGGAATCTGGCAGCTATGAAGAAGCCAAAAAACAGGCGGATGTGGTGGTGTCAAAACGCATGCTCATTGAACATGTAGCTGCGGCCGCCATGGAAAACCGCGGCTTCGTGGTGAACTGGGATGAGCGCAACCAGGAATTAACCGTATGGGCAGGTACGCAATCTCCGCTGACCATCCGCGGATCAATATCCCGCGCGCTTGGGCTGGCCGAGAGCCAGGTGCACGTCATCACTCCTTACATCGGCGGCGGTTTTGGCCCCAAGGTGATGAGTTCCCAGGCGGATGATGTGCTGCTGCCCTGGATCTCAAAACAGTTAAAACGCCCCATCAAGTGGATCGAAGACCGCCGTGAGAACTTCCTGGCCACCACCTCAGAACGCGACCAGGTGCATCACTGCGAAATCGCCCTCAAGAAAGACGGCACCATCCTGGGATTCAAAGACGTCTTTTACCACAACACCGGCGCTTACGATTCCTACGGCATGACCGTTCCATTGAACACACAAACCCACACGGTAAGCAACTACCGCGTCCCCAACTTCTACACCCAGATCCGTATGGTTTTTACCAACCAGATGGTCGTCACCCCGGTACGCGGTGCCGGCCGTTCTGAAGGCATTCACGCCATGGAGCGCATGATCGATTTCGCCGCCCACGAACTCGGCATGGACCCCGTTGAACTGCGCCTCAAAAACCTGCTCAAACCCGAGGAGTTTCCGCTCAAGACCGGCATCATCGGTCAGGACTTCGTTGAAGGTGTGCTCGACAGCGGAGATTACCTGGGGAATATGAAGATGTGCCTCGACATGGTCGAATACGACAAGTTCCGCAAAGAGATACAACCCAAAGCCCGCAAAGAAGGTAAACGGCTGGGCATTGGCGTGGTGGCATTCACAGAAGGAACAGCTGTTGGACCGTACGAAGGTGTAAAACTGACCGTGAGCACCAACGGCAAGGTCACCCTCGCCACCGGTTACAGTTCACAGGGACAGGGGCACTTCACCGTCTTCGCCCAGATCGTGGCTGACGCGCTGAACGTGAAGGTGGAAGATGTGAAGGTCATCACTGGTGATACACTGCACTTCGCCTGGGGTGCCGGCACATTTGCCAGCCGTGGCGCCACCCTGGTGGGTACAGCCACACACCTGGCCAGCCAGAAGGTGCGCGCCAAGATCTTCGCCACCGCCAGCAAAGCGCTGGGCGTTCCCGAAGACCAGGTGGATCTATGCGAAGGCAGCGTTTGCGTTATCGGTAAACCCGAGTCCTCCATTCCCCTGGGCACCCTGGCTTCAATGGCCAACCCCATGCGCGGTGTGGTTGAACCCGGCGTGGAACCCGGTCTTGAAGCCACCGCCTACTACGGTCCTCCTCACGGAGCCACCGGTTCGGGCGCCTGCGCGGTCATTCTGGATATCGACCCTGATACCTGCAAACCCACCATCGAGCGCTTCGTGCTGGTGCACGACTGCGGTACCGTGATCAACCCGCTGCTGCTGGAAGGTCAGCTGCAGGGCGGCGTATCCATGGGCATCGGCAATGCTTTTTATGAGAAGATGGTTTACGATGAAAACGGGCAGATGGTGACCGCCTCCTTCATGGATTACCTGATGCCGCTGGCAAGCGACATGCCGAAGAAAATCGAAATGGGGCACCTGCACACCCCCAGCCCGTTGAACCCGCTGGGAATAAAGGGTGTGGGAGAGGCCGGGGCGCTGCCGCCCCCGCCAGCCTTTGCCCAGGCGTTCGAAGACGCGTTCTACGATAAAAAGCTGGAGCTCCTTGAATCCAACCTTTCTCCGAGCGTGATCTTCTCGTATCTTAAAAAAGCTGAGGGCGAATAATTCAGGTGTAAAATTAACCAATACCTGAATCCGCAGCGAAACTTAATAGGAGGAAGTGTGTTATGAAAGTAGAAGGCGAGCATACATTTAAAGCGCCGCGTGAAGTCGTGTACGAGATGTTCAATGATCCTGACGCGCTGGGAAAAGCTGTTCCCGGTATGCAGAAGATGATCAAGATCGACGAATCCCATTACGAAGCCGTGTTGGGCATTCGGGTTGGTCCGGTTTCTGCCAATTTCTCCGGAAATCTCACCCTCACCGATGAGGTTCCCCCTGAAAGTGTCACTCTCATTATTGAGGGTAAAGGCGGAGCAGGTTTTGTTAAAGGGGTTGGGTATGTGAAGTTTGAAGACCTCGGTAACGAAACCACCCTGTTGAAGTACACAGGTGAGGCCAATATAGGTGGTACTCTTGCCAGTGTTGGGCAGCGGATGATCGACAGCGTCGCGAAATCCATGTTCAAGACTGTGTTTGAAAAACTTGATAAGATTTTGGAGGAAAGATGGCAGAAGAGTTGAAAGAAACACAAGGAACAGAACCGGAAGTCGAAGAAGGCAAGAAGAAATTCATGGAAGTCGCCGAATTCCGCATGCTGGTCTATGTTGTTCCTGTAGCCTTAGTGCTGCTCGTACTTGCATTGTTACTTGGCAAGTAAATTGCATATATCTCGGTGGGGAGAAGCAATTCTCCCCGCCACCCATCTTGACAAAATGTTGTATTATTAACTTATGTAGTTCCACACAAGATGGTAAAAGATAACTGAATAAAGGAGGTGCGTATCGGAGAGCGTATTAGCGTTATAGGTGCGAGCAAAAAACCTATTATTCTGTCTTTTTCGTTTTGAGCTCAAACCAGGCAAGTAGTAATTGATCGAAGAAATCCATTTAATCAAAGGAAAGAAGGAAAAAACCTATGGCAACTACTTCAAAAGTGCTGGGTTACCTACCACAGGATACCCCGCCATTTGGCAGGATGTTATTGCTCGGTTTTCAGCACGTGCTGACCATGTTCCCGGCCACCGTGTTGTGCGCCCTGCTCATGAACTTTGATGTATCCACTGTGCTGACCATCACTGGTCTGGGCACCGTCGTCGCACTACTTGGGTCCAAATTTGCGATCAATACCTATATTCCCCTGTACTACGGCTCAAGCTTCAGCTACATCGCCGCGGTATCATCTATCGTCGCCGTGTTGGAACCCGGCCTGGGCTTTGGCGCTCCTGCCAAACCCGAGACAATTTCGGTTGTCACAGCCGGCTTCATCGTCACCGGCATCCTCAACATCCTCATCGGTCTGCTCATCCGTGTGACCGGCGGCAAGAAGGGTCTCGATAAGATCCTGCCCGCCGAGATCACCGGTTCGGTAGCCATCATCATCGGTATCGGCCTCGCCTATACCGCCCTGACCATGGCCTCCGGCACCTGCTGCGGTGTTGAAGCCAACATGCCCCCGACCCTCAAATGGTGGTTGGCTGCGGCTCTCACCTTCCTGGCTGCGGTGGTCTTCTCCGTTTACCTGCAGGGTAAGGGCTTCATCGGCATGCTCCCCATCCTCCTGGCCATGATCTTCGGTTACATCGTCGCCATCCCCATTGGACTGGTAGATTTCTCATCCATCGGCTCCAGCGGCTGGATCACGATTCCAAAGATTGTGTTCCCGGTCTTCAATAACGCCCTCACAGCAACTGCGATGATCGGTATTGGCGTCATGGCGATCGCGACCATCCCCGAATCCACCGCCCACCTCTACCAGATCAGCCTGTATGTTGACCACCTGGCTGAAGAGCAGGGACGCGAGAAACCTTACCTTGCCAAGCACATCGGCCTCAACCTGATGCTCGATGGGTTGAACGACCTGGTGAACGGTCTCTTCGGGTCCACCGCCGGCACCAACTACGGCGAGAACAACTCGCTGATGGTGATCACCCGCAACTACTCCGGCCCGGCCCTCATCACCGCCGGCGCCATCGCCGTGATCCTCGGCTTCATCGGCCCGCTGCGCGATGTGATCTACAGCATCCCAACCGCGGTCACCGGCGGCCTCGCCATCTACCTGTACGGTGTCATCGGCGTTCAGGGCATCGCCCTGATGATGGCTGAGAAAGTTGACCTCTTCGATCCCGGTAAACTGGCCATCGTCGCCCTCATCCTGGTTGTCGGTATTGGCGGCAACATTGGCTACGGCGGCAATCTGCCTATCCCGCTGCTCAAGGGTGTCTTCCCCTTCGGCTGGCCTGCGATCGCAGCCGCTGCGGTCTTCGGCATCCTGGTCAACCTGCTCTTTGTGGCCTTCAAACCACCCCAGGTAAGAGCCACAGACGTCCTGCAGTAGTTTTCTCAACCGCAGGGTAACAAGAAACATGACTCCCCGACGTCAAAAATCGGGGAGTTTTCTTTTCATCATCGATTATAATCAGGTGACGTTAATTCAAAACAGAAAAGAGATAACTTTTGATCTTACTCACTGGCGCCGCCGGAAAAACCGGTAAAGCAATACTGAACACGTTGGTTCCTCACGGTGTGCGCGTGCGCAGCCTGGTGCGGAATGAAAGGCAGGCGCAGGAGATCCGCAACCTGGGCAGCACCGAAGTCGCCATCGCAGATCTGCGTGACACACAGGCACTGGCAAAAGCACTGGAAGGCATCAAAAAGATCTATTACATCTGCCCCAACATGGCACCCGATGAACTTGAAATCGGCCGATCCCTAATCACGCTGGCAAAAGAAAACGGTGTCAAGCGCTTTGTTTACCATTCCGTGCTGCATCCACAGGTAGAAGAGATGCCGCATCACTGGCAGAAGATGCGCATGGAGGAAGAACTGTTCAAATCAGGACTGGATTTCACCATCCTGCAGCCCTGTGCCTACATGCAAAACATCCTGGCGAACTGGACCGCGATTACCGATGAGGGTATTTACGCCGTGCCCTACGCCACTTCAGCCCGCATCAGCATTGTAGATCTTGCGGATGTTGCCGCGGCCGCTGAAGTAGTGTTAACACAATTGGACCATTCCAACGCGATTTATGAACTTGCCGGCCCGGAAGCCCTCAGCCAGGACGAGGTGGCAACGATCCTCTCCAACGAACTCGCAACATCCGTGAGGGCGGAAGTTCTTGACAGGGCACAATGGGAAGCGAATGTCCGCGGTTCCGGGATGGATGAACGCTCAATCAGCACGCTCCTGAAGATGTTCGAATATTACGAAAATCATGGGCTGCCTGGCAACCCGAACGTCCTGAACATGCTGCTCAAAAGACCTGCCACAACATTTGCCGTATTCATCCACCACTTCTATCATTCAGAACAACGCAGCCGGGCAAATGGCAATCACGCCACAAAAGGATAATTGACATGGACATTAAAAAAAGTCATCAATGGAATTTCGTGTTCGAGGCGATGCCTGCCCTTTTTCACAGCCAGACCGATGGTTTTGTAAAATTCATAGACAAAGACGGGGTGAAGTTCCTCAAATTTTATTGGGATCACATGGGCGATAAATTACCGGAAGGCAAACGCGTCTCCGCGGCAGGTCTGGCGGTTGACAAGGAGGAAATAAACGCGAAAACACAATTGATCACCATCACCCTGCCCTCCCCCAGGGAAGATGGCGACGCTTATTTCATCGGTCTCATTCCCAGGCCGGAACGCCGTTTTTCTTTTGTCAGGTTCTACAATTCAAATATGTTCGTACTGCTGCGCAAGGATGATGTTGACCAGCCGCATCGCACCAGCTTCGGCGAGGTGACACCCAAGGGGAATTATCACGAACGGGGCATTGGTCTCGCACCTACCAAGCAGGACTTTAAAAGGATCATCAAGAACAGATTGGAGCGGAAGAAATGAACAGAATATCGACGGAACTGATCGTCGTCATTGTCGCCATCGTAATTTTTTACCTGCGCATCGCCATGCTCAGGGGGCAGAAAAAACGTTTTGAACGCGAACTGGCGCTCAAGCGGCGTAAGGTTAAAGGCAGGTCAAAGGGTTCACCGCTGCCGCAGCAGCCAAAAGGCACACCGCCTTATACCGTTCGCAGTTGGTTCCTGGTAGTAATTTCTGTCCTGTTGATGCTGGTCGGGCTCCTGGCATACAACGAGTTTTACATAATCACCTGGCAGATCGTTCAGGACGCGGCGTTTGTGGAAACTTATTCAGCGCTCTGGTACATCCCCGTCTCGTTGGGTGTGATCCTCCTCGCTTTTACCATTACCATCCGCAAGCCGATCGATGATTCAACGGAGTAAGGGATGAAAAAGAGATTTATTCCCTTATTTTTAACGGTCATCCTTCTGTTTTTGCTAACCGCCTGCACAAAGGTTGAAACACCTGTGGCGACAGTGATCGTCGAGGAGCCCGCCGGGGCAGCCACGAACCTGCCGACAGAAGCTCCTGTTACTGATACCGAAGCACCGGTCGCACAAACTGATGCACCGTCGCTTCAACAACCCCCTCCCGCTGCCCCCACCATCGACGGACAGGAATTACTGGAAACCCGCTGCATCAGCTGCCACGCGCTTTCAAGGACGACCAATAAAATCGGTACGTTTGAAGAATGGGACGCGATCGTCACGCGCATGATCGGCAAGGGAGCTAACCTCAGCGAGGAAGAAAAAAGTATTTTAGTGCAGTACCTGGCGGACACTTACAAGAAATAGCATAACGAATCACTGAACGAACAGGATCCCTCCGGGATCCTGTTTATTTTAAGCACACATTGATGGTCTCAAGTAGAGCTGCATCCAATCCACCTGGTTCGTACCCCAATACCGCCTGTGATGTTGCGGGATCAATGAAGGTATTTGCTGTCTGCAGGCTGATGAATTGCACAGGGTCCAGGCCGCTTTCACGCCCTTGCAGGCGGTGCACGCCTTTAAGGATCCCGGCTCCCGCTCTTAGCAACCAATCGGGCAGGGGGATAACGCGCTTCTCGCGTCCGGCCAGGCGGGTGATACGGCTGAGCAGCTGCACCCACGTGAGGTTTTCTCCGCCAATCGGGTAACACGCGCCGGGTTCCCCCTTTTCCACAGCGCCGACAATGGCCTGGGCAACCTGCCGGACGGTAACGCAGGTGGTGCCGCCGTGCGGGTAGAAGAGCGGCATGCGCGCGGCAGCATACTTGATCAAGGGTTTCCACAGCGGTATCCTGCCCGGCATGGTGCCGAATATGTAAGGCAGTTCCAGGGTGATCACCGCCAATTCATCCGTACCGGCTTCCTGTGCTGCGCGCGTCTGCTCCACCCGGCTGCGGATGTAAGGGTGGTGCCGGGTCAGTTCCATGTGAGGCCACAGGCGGTTAAAATAAGCAAAATAAGACCCCAGGATGATAAAACGCTTCACCCCAGCCTGGCGGCAGATCCCGGCGATTCGCCGGGTCGTTTCAACGTTGTGTTTATAGAAAAAAGGATAAGCCGGCGCTTTGGGGGTAACGCGGTCATCAACCCCGGCGGCGAAGACCACCGCGTCAATGCCATCCATCAGATCGATCAAATCTCTATCACCCATCGCGTTGAGATCCTGCAGCAGGATGTGGACACCTTGCGGGAACAGTCCCGCTGCCGGTAGCGGCGGCAGCGCCAGAAGGCTGACGTTGTGCCCGTGTGTGAGCAATTCGTTTGTTGCGTGGTATCCCAGCAGACCGGTGCCGCCGACGATCAGCACTTGCATCTTGATTCTCCTGTTGAATTCGGAATAATGATCAGGCGATCGTTACAGAATCCACGATACCCACGATCACAGAGATGATACAGGCATCGGGGTTATTGAGCACCTGCCGGGCGCCGTTACCCTCACGGTTAATCAGCACCGTGTCTCCAATACCCGCGTGGGTATTATCAACTGCGATAAAATCCTCTTCTGTACTTTCCCCTGGTGTAACCAGCGGCTGCACCACCAGCAACTTGCGGTTCTTGTAATACGGGTGGCTGATGGTGGTAACAACAGTGCCAACGACTTTTGCCAGGATCATAAGCTGCCTATGAGTAACCGGTTGTACCTTTCTTCATTACCAGGTCATGGGTGCCTTCTGGCATCACCTTGAGCTCGTCCACAATACCCACCAGGGCCAGGTCCACCGGAACAAACTTGATCTCGGGCATGGCCAGCGCGGCTTCACGTGAACGTACCATCACGCACAGGTCTCCGGGTCCGGCCTGCACCACATCCACCGCGACCTGCAAAATTCCAAGCGGCTCGAGCTTGCGGTTGAGCGGTTGCACAACCAGTAGTTTCAATCCCTCCGTTCCAGGGATCTTAACCGTGCAAACAGCCGTGCCATGGACGCGCCCAAAAAGCATGGCTTACTTCATCCCCACGTTGTTCAAAACCCGGGTGATGATGGTTTCCAGCAGCGCAGCATCCACCTGTGTACCCAGCTTGGCGGTCACGGCATCGCGGATGCGCCTCCTTAGTTCAGTTTCATCAGATTGCGGTGGCGAACTGCATTCCGGGCACGCCCTTACCGGCTGCGAGAGGTAAGGCCGCACCGGCGCGGCGGGGGGCAGCTGGTGAACCTGGTGCAGCCGTATGCCCAGGCGTTCAGCTTTCTCATACGCCAGTTCCGTCAGCACAACATCTTCAGTGACCTCCAGCGTCATTTCACCGCGGGCAGCCATCTCCTCGATATCACGTTCTGTGAAAAATATTTTCGGCATATCCTGCTCCTGCTGTTCTTTAATGCAACCTACCCTTTAATACCTTCAAGGCTTTCAAGCGCGCTGGTGGCGGCGTTACGGGCATTGATGATCTCAGCCTCGCTGCCGCTGAGCCACATCCTGCCAAACCTGCCTACCGAGGAAACATGTATGATCTTAATATTGGCTCTCTTCTCGGCTTCATTGACTGCATAGTTAATGTAAGCAGCCGGAGCACACTCCAGCACCAGCATCGTTTCACCGGGTACCAGCATACTGCCGCGCCTGAAGCGGTTGATGAGCTGCGATTGGTAAGGGTCGATGTGGGTGATCACCTGCGTGGAGACCACCTCGGGTTTGATGCGGTCTTCCTTCTTAAGTCCCAATCTGTCCAGAACCACCTGGCCGGTTTCGATCACAGCCGCCTGGTTGAGCGAGTGCACCTCGAACATCCCGAATTCGCGTTCCACGATCTGCGCGCCAGGCTTGGCTTCAGTAGCCTTTACCGCGATATCCACCACGCGGAAAACCTCGTTGCCGGGCGCCATTTCAACATAAAGAGCTGCCATGCCCTCCACCGGCAGGTCGCCCTGGGTAATGGTACCCACAAAAGCGGCGTACTGCGCCTGCATGCGGTCAATAAAGCAATAACAACGTAATGAGAAATCCTCTGCCATCCTGCCTCCTTGGATCAAATACCGGTATCCGAAAGTGCGATTCCTAACGGGGTGATGAACATCGGGCGCGCCGGCACCCGGGTTGGAATGCCCGTGACCTCCTGCACCACCTCAGCCATGCCGGGGAAGAGGGCTGTTCCGCCCACCAGGGTGATGGACGCCGGGCTGCTGCCGCGAATGTGCTGCGTTATGATGGTGCCGACCTTTTCCATCACCGGGCGCACCAGCGGGAATAGCCTGGCCTGTTCAGACGAGGTCTTTTTCAATTCCTCCGCCTGTTCGAAGCTCAACCCGGTCGCCCCGGCGATGACCAGTGAAAAATGCGTCCCGCCGGTCGCCTCATCCGCCGTGTAGATCACTTTGCCGTTTTCCAGCACAGCGATGCCTGTCGTCCCCCCGCCGACATCCACAACCACACCGTCGCGGATCCCCAACACCTGGTTGGCTGCTTCCGGTTCCGGCACCAGTTTTTCACAGATCATACCGGCTGCCTCCACCACGTTAGCGGTGGCGCGCACCTCGGCACGCGGTACCCCGGGTGGGTAAGCGCTCACTGCCCGCGTGAGCTGCCTGCCCAGGCGCTGCTCGGCTTTGTCTTTCAGTGCTCGCAGCAGGTTTACCGCGCCGAAGTAATCCACCACCAGGCCGTCGCGCACCACTTGCGCGAACTGATACTCACCGGCGAGTGGAGTACCAAACTCATCAAGCACCACCAGCACGGTGTAGGCCGTTCCCAGGTCAACACCCACCCGCAGCACACCTTCAGGGGGTGAGGAAAAAGTAGGAGCGCTGCCATCCGGGTTGAGGTGGATGACCTCCTCCGCGCGTGAAAGCCAGCCCTCCGGGTCAGCTCCCGCGGTCTGCCAGCCTAAGGCCGTCACAGTTCGAAGCCCGGCTTACTTCTTGGCTTCAGATCCGCGCCCGCCGATGCTGCCCTTGCTGCTCTGCGGCAGGATCATTTCAACATCCTGATGAGGGCGTGGAATGACATGCACCGAAACCAATTCGCCCACACGCTTGGCTGCCGCTGCGCCGGCATCAGTGGCGGCTTTCACCGCGCCTACGTCCCCGCGCACCATCACGGTAACATACCCGCCGCCAACATACTCTGAGCCGATGAGGACGACATTCGCCGCCTTGACCATGGCATCGGCCGCTTCCACTGCGCCGACAAGCCCCTTGGTCTCAACCATTCCCAACGCGATCAATGCTGTATCTAATGCCATTTCTACATCCTTTCTCTATCCGATTTTAGGGTTTCAATGTCAAAATTTCCTGCACAACACTCCGCACCACCTGTTCGATCTCGTGCACACCAGCTCCCTGTAGAGCCGGACCCGCGGCGAGCGCGGCAGGCGGAGGTGATGTTATTTCATAGGCGAGTCGTTTCACATTGAACAGGTGATATGTGGTCACGTTATCACCCGTGATCGAACCTCCAACCCCGCCAGCCCCGAGGGTTAAGGAGGGAAACACCCCGGTGGTCAACCCGATGGCACCCAGTGTGGCCATGGTGTTCACCGCGATGCGGAAAACCGGCTTCTCGAGACCGAACGCCATGATGACCTTTTCATCCGTGGCGTGGATCACCAGGCTGTGACCGCGCCCGCCGAACTGAATCAGTTCAATGCAACGCTCACAGCCGGCTTCCCAGCCATCGGCTTCGTACCAGCCAAGAACAGTGGTGAGTTTTTCACGTGAAAGCGGTTCCTCTTTTCCCACGCGGCTCAGTTGCGTCACCAACACCCGGGTGCCCGGCGGTACGTCAAAACCTGCCAGCGCCGCCAGGTACTGCGCTGGTTTGCCCACGGTCGAGGTGACCATAGCACCCTCTGAGGTAAAGAGCAGCTTCCGCAACAGGCTGGTCTGCGCTTCATCGGTAAAATACGCACCTTCCTGTTCCATTAATCGTTGTAAACTGCGCGCAACCGGTCTATCCACCACCACCGCCTGCTCCGTGGCGCAGATGGTGGAACAATCAAAGGCTTTGCTGGCGGTGATGTAGCGCGCGGCTTTCTCCAGGTCAGCTGACCGGTCCACGTAGGCGGGTACATTGCCCGGCCCCACGCCGTACGCCGGCTTGCCGGTGGAGTGCGCGGCGCGCACCATGGGGGTGCCGCCGGTGGCCAGGATGAGCGCTACATATTTATGTCCCATCAACTCCTGTGTACCCGCCAGGCTGACATGCTGCATACAGGAGACCAACCCCGGCGGAGCGCCGTTCTCTTCAGCCGCCTTCGCCATCAACACCGCCGCTTCGTAACTGCAGCGTGCCGCAGAGGGGTGCGGGGCGATGACGATGGCATCACGCGCCTTGACCGCAATAAGAATCTTGTAGATCACTGTTGAGGTGGGGTTGGTGCTGGGGGTAAGCCCGGCAACTACACCCATCGGCCAGGCGATCTGGTAGATACGTTTCTCAGGGTCATGGTGGATCACCCCGGCGGTCTTGATATCTTTAATGCTATCCCACACATTCTTCGCCGCGAATTCATTCTTCAGGCGTTTGTGGGCAGGGGTACCGTAACCGGTCTCTTCGTGCGCCATTTGACCCAGGCGGTCGGCGGCGTTGAAAGCAGCGGCTGCCATGGCGGCGCAGACGCAGTCCACGTCCTGCTGCGAGGCTTTCGCCCATACCTTCCAGGCATCGAACGCCCGGCTGGCTAGGGTACGCGCTTCTTGAATTGAGAGAAGGTCCTGGTCTAAATCCGGCATTTTGCCCTTAACTCTTGCGGAAAGTTACCTTTCCATCCACTTCCAGAGAATCGATCATGGCCATAATCACCGCGTCAACGGGGGTATCTTTGGTGATCGAGGTCTGCCGGGCGCTTGAGCCTGCAGCGGTGAGCACCAGGTCGCCCACTCCGGCGTCAACCGTGTCTATGGCCACAAAGGGCTTGCCGACGGCTTCGCCATATTCGTCAGTCTGGCGCACAACGAGGAGCTTGCGCCCGGTAAGTTTTTCATCTTTCACAGTCGAGACGGTAGTCCCGATCACTTTGGCGATGAGCATAAATTCCTCCTAATAAGCCTTTGCCTGAGGCGCAGCCGGCAGGGTCGCGGCCGCGGCCTGGTCGGCGCGGATGATCTTCACCCCGGCGCTGGCGCCAATACGGGTGGCACCTGCTGCCACCAGCGCTTCAGCTTCTTCATGGGTATGGATGCCCCCTGAAGCTTTGACTCCCAGGGTCGGACCGACCGTGCGGCGCATCAGCGCGATATCGTGAACGGTGGCGCCTCCGCCTGAGAACCCGGTCGAGGTTTTTACATAATCCGCGCCGGCCTCTTTGGCCAGCAGGCAGGCGACCACCTTTTCTTCATCGCTGAGCAGCGCGGTTTCGATGATCACCTTCACCAGCGCTTTGGCTGCGTGCGCCACTTCCACCACGCCGCGGATGTCCCTGGCAACCAGGTCGGTCTCCCCGGCCTTGAGCGCGCCAATATTGAGCACCATGTCGATCTCAGTAGCGCCGTTTTCCAGCGCGTTGCGCGTTTCAAAAACCTTGACCTCCGGTGAGGTCGCGCCCAGGGGAAAACCGATGACCGTGCATACCTTCACATCAGAACCTTTGAGCAGGTCGGAGCATAATTTCACGTGTGTGGGATTGACGCAAACGGAAGCGAAATGATACTTCCTGGCTTCAAAGCACAACTGGGCGATCTTATCGCTGGTGGCATCCGGCTTAAGTAGTGTATGATCGATCATCCCCGCCAGTGAATGGTCTTCAGGGATCACACCAACGGTCGAGGTGAGCCGTTCCGCCCCGGCGCTGACCACGTGCCCGGCGTTATCAAAACAGGTTTTCACCTTTACCCCGTTGGCCACCTCCACCACACAGGTGGCACCCGGAGGGTTCTTTGATTTTTCCTCCTGCTCAAGCATCGCCAGCAGCACCTCACGGGTGATGATCTCCACCAGGGTTTCAACAGTTTTCATGTCAGGTGTCATGTTACCTTCCCGCCATCGAGATACTTCTTCTCAATTTCCATGATCTTATCTACACGCTTGGCGTGCCTGCCGCCACCGAATTCCGTAGCCAGCCAGGTCTTGAGCACCTGTTTGGCAAGATTAACGCCGATGAGTCCGGCGCCCAGCGTGAGCACGTTGGCGTCGTTGTGTTCGCGGCTATTAACCGCGGTAGCATAATCATAGCATAAGGCCGCCCGCACCCCGGGCACTTTATTGGCTGCCATGCACGAACCAATACCAGCGCCGTCGATCACCACCCCGCGCCAAGCCTTGCCCTGGGCTACCAGCGTAGCCACCGCCAGCGCGATATCCGGGTAATCCACCGGGTCGGTCGTGTTGGTGCCGCAATCCATCACTTCATAACCCGCTTCTTGTAGTTCCCTGATGAGGATCTTCTTTAATTCCACACCACCATGATCAGTACCGATCGCCACCCTGCGGTGTTCAACCGCGGCAGGAACCGGTGAATTGTTCACTTCAGGAACTGGTGAGGATACTTTTACGGTTTCGGTCTGGGAAGGTATTACAGCGGTAGCTGAGCCCAGCGTCTGGCGCACTACCTTTTTTACGATTTCGTGGATGTCATTTTCTGAGACCTGGCTCATGGATCCTGATACTCCACACTTGACTTCTTCATAAAAATGTCGGATAATGTAACTGGTAGTGACCACATTACCAATTAAATTAATCATACCACTTTAAAAACAAATGTCAAGAACCATCGATCCGTTTACCGCGGTACCCAAATACTTTCAACTCGCTTCTATTTTACGTCAAAAGATAGAAGATGGCGAATGGGCGCCGCGCTCCCCCATTCCTTCTGAGCGTCAGCTGGAGGTGCTTTACAACATCAGCCGCACAACCATCCGTGAAGCCATTGATTCGCTGGTGCAGCAGGGGTACCTTTACCGCGAACACGGGCGCGGCACCTTCGTTTCGCCGCAGAAACTGCAAAAAGGCTGGATGGACCTGACCAGCTTCTCAGAAGACCTGGTAAAACGCGGCATGAAACCGGGGCAGATCATCCGCAGCCTTGAGCGGGTTGAGCCGCCGCCGCGGGTGCTGCAGCGCCTGGAGCTTCCCCTTGGCAGCACGGTGTACCGTATTGAACGCGTGCGCCTGGGAGATGGCACACCCATCGGGTTGCAGACCTCCTACCTGGCACTGGCTCCCGGCCAGGAGATCACGCAGCAGGAAATGGAAGCAACCGGGTCACTTTACCGCATCCTGAATGAGAAATTTCACATCATTCCCACCGAGGCGGATGAAACGCTTGAAGTCACTATCGCCACCCCTGAAGAAGCCGCACTGCTGGAGGTCGCCACCGGCGCTCCGCTGCTGCTCAACGAGCGCTTGCTGTTCTCGCAGGATCGCAGACCGGTTGAGTATGTCAAGATCCTGTACCGCGGTGACAGATATCAATACTTTGTGCATCTAAAACGTTAGGTTATTTCAGAAATTTACCGCTATCCGCCGGCGGTACAAGGTAGGTAAAGAAATCCCGCCCTGGTGCCAATCCCTTGTGATATTCGCTGAAACCATCCGGATAGAGCGCAGATAAACGGCTCATTCCAACAGCGTCATCCGCCTTTACGAAAAATAGTTTTGCACCGTTCTGTTCCAGGGTGAGTTCCAGGTCATCCGGCCAGATGGCGTAATCCCTGCCAATGTACCTGGCATTCATCGCCACCAGGCGCGTATCCACCCAGTGCGCCACCGCCACCACGTAAACACTCTCGGGGTCGCCAATTGAATGAATGTAATCCCGCGCGATGGCACCCATCTGCGAGGAGTTCCACGTGGCGTTCTGATATTGCAGCCGGTATTGACGGAAAACCAGGTCATAATTCTGCTGCGCAGAGACCAGCAGTAAACCGGCTCCCAACAGCATCACCAGCGCCCTGCTGAGCCAACCTCCCGCTGCCCGCCACAGGCTCTTAAGAAGACTTTCCATGGCGATGGCAGCCGTGAGCAGGATGGGGATCATCGCGCCGCCAGCGCGGCTGAGCGACGGGTTCTCGGACGGGAAAGCCAGCGCCAGCATGGACGGCAGCATCATGACCGGGATCGAAATCAAAATCACCAGGTGCTGCCAGGCACCCTGCCTGATGCATCTGAACACGAGGATAACAACACCAATCAGATAGAAGGCCGCAGAAACCAGGTCGAGAGCAGGTCTGTCAGTTACTGAAATGACCCAGGTATAGCCATTACGCCAGAACGGCATCAACACGGCATTCCAGAAATTGCCCAAGAACACTAAGGTCACCGGTTCTGTGATGGCCTGCTCAACACTGGTGATGCGTGTGATCGTGCGCATGGCAATGAGTTCAGGGTATTGAAATGCAAAGCGCAGCATCGGGAGCGCGCCTACGATCGAAAAAATGATCAACACAGCCAGCCCGGCTGCCAATCCTTCCATCTGCCCTTGCTTTTTCCGGTACAGTGCGACCACCAGGAACACCATCAACACAACCAAGGGTACGACGCGAAACGCTGAATACCCCAGCAATCCCAGGCCAAGGAATGCGCCCGCCAGCAGGAGATCATTACGCCGCGAGAGCCGCAATCCTCGCAGAAGATAGAAGAGCACCGGCGCTACGAAGACCGGTGTCAGCACCAGGCGCATGCCCGAACGCGCCAGGATATTCGCCCACGAGGCAAAACCAACAAGCAGCATGGCCAGTAAACCCGTCCAGCGCGACCCCAATTCCGTGCCCAGGCGATACACAAAGTAGAGGGAGACTAAAAACGCCAGCGCCATGCCCAGCTTGAGGGTGGTGAAATCCAGCGGCAAACCCAGGTACTTCACCAGCGCGGCGGTTATGTAAAACTGCAGCGGTTCACGGCCTGAGTTGCGCGCAAAGAAGATGGATGCATTGCCATTCAAGACCTCGTTGACATCCAGTATCTTTTCAGCATGGTCGCTGGTCATCTCCAGCGGAACGGCGTTAAGCTGACTGAGATGAAACCAGGCGCTGACGAAGAAAACCACCAGCACAAGCAGATGCCACCAGTTCATACGAAAATGGATATCTCTCCCCCGTAAGAAATCCACCGCTTTTTTCTTTACTCGATGCCTATCGTAGCCGCCATCCCTGCGCTGCCAGAATGCCCACAATCCAATGATGAAGGTTGAGATCCAGAGCACCAGGCCGAAAATGGTGAAGCGATTACCGCTGAAGGAGAAGAAAGTGATGACCAGCAGAGGGATGAAAATAAGCAGGGGTGTTCTGTAAATGGTCGTGGCGAATTGCTGCTTTACCTCCGGTTTCAAAGGCTGCAGCTCCCATTCACGCTTAAATAAAGCCGCGACGAGCAATCCTGCGGCGACCAGATAAAAACCGATACCCAGCCTGGGTTGAGACGCTCCCGGTTCAAAGAAACCCTGCCCGGCGAGCGCCGTTACCAGCGCCAGTAATGAGCGCCACGGCAGCGCAAAAAACCGCGAGCGCTGCGCTGCAGGTGCCTCCGGTACTGCCGACGGTTCCGCCGGCCCAGTTGGCTGGACCTCCCCACCTTTCAGCAGACGGCGGGGGTTCAGTCTATCTTTGAGGTAATCCAGCAGACTTGGCTCCTCAACCATCAATTCCCGCCTTTTTCTTCCTGGTGATGTAAAAAGTATACACACCGTTTTTCTGTATACTCGCTTCGTTGTATGCGTTCAATGTGATCAAACGGGTAAAGTAAAGGCTCCATTTCCACGGCCCGATTATCCACCGGCCGAACAAAACATGTGTGAGCAGGGATGGCAGTCCCAGGTAATGCCCCCATTCAAGAACACGCAACGAACGCGGAGAGAAGTAATCCCACCAATCAACGATCTCAAATCCTGCGCGCTCCAGGCGTTCCTGCCAGGTGCTCAAATCGTCACAATGGTGATGGCGGGAAATACGGTCAAAGAAACGCCGGTATAGGTCGCCCAGGCGAGCCAGGTGTATGCGGTCAAAAAACCGCCCGATGGAAAGGCTGCCCAAAAAGCGCTGGTTCGGCACGCAAAAGATGAACGAGGCGCCGGGGCGCAATACCCTGGCCAGTTCGCTGAGAACCGGGTCAAGTTCCGGTATGTGCTCCAGCACTGAATTACTCACCGCGCTGGCAAAGTGCGCATCGGGGTAAGGAATTTTCGTACCCTCACTTAAAACCACTTTTTCGTACACACCGCGGGCCGCAGCTTCACGCAGGGGTTTTTCCCACGGGTCCAGCCCAACCTCGATCTTGCGGTCGAAGGCCAACGAGGCGAAGTGCCCATCTCCGCAGCCAAGGTCAAGCGTAGGCGCAGGCAGTTCAATGTTCTCGTAGAACCGCGCTTCAACCGCTCTCAGCAAACCGCGGAAGTAAGGCAGCGAGGAGATCTGCCGCCACAGGTGATCCTTGCGGGATTCCCTGGCTTCAACGGGCGTGTGTTGGTGCAATGTCATGCAAACTCCAGGTTAACTTACCCGTATTACAGGTGTGTTTGATCGGGACAATTATAAACGCTTAATAATTGATGAAAACTCCCGGAAGCGGCGTGCTTCCGGGAGCCAGGTGCCCGGCGGAACCGGGCTATTGATTCTTATGCCGATTATCTGCTCATCTGGGCTAATGCTTTAAGCAGGGAGTTGGCTACCAGCGTACCGGATTGGGTGCGGTAATCCTGGGTGCCCATGCGGCTGCCGGCCATTACCGCGCTCAACAGGGCGTTGATGTCACTGCTGCCGGACTGCTTGGCCTGCATGTAAGCCATACCGGCTTTCAATAGTTTAGCGATGTCGATCTTACCCGATTGCGCGCTTCCTGAACCGGTGGCGCCGGTGAGGCCGCCAAGGAGAGAACCCAGAAGGTCGCCGCCTGCACCTGAGCTCGCGGGAGCCTGCTGCGTACCGGTCAGCCCGCCGAGGAGTGAACCCAACAGGTCGCCGCCCGCGCCAGCGCTGGAGGGCGCCTGCTGCGCACCGGTGAGTCCTCCAAGCAGCGAACCCAACAGGTCGCCGCCTTGCTGTTGACTGTATGGCTGTTGAGCATAGGTTTTCCTGGCCTGTGATTGCAGGGTTTGAGGAGAGACCTTTTTCTGAGTTCCCATCAAAGCCTGCAGCAAGGTCACTGCGTTGTTGGGTGTAACGGTTGTCTTGCCGCCAAGCTTGGCTGAGGCATCCTGCAGCCCCTGGGCGTACAGTTTCGCCGAACCGCTCTGGCTCTTGGCCTGGAGCAGCTGGCTGGCGTACGCCAGTTGTTCAGAGGGTGAGGCGTTGCTTTTTGCCTTCATCGCCTGGGTGACCACCTCGAAGATCTCGACCATGTTATCACCATGGTTGTGATTGTAGGTATCCGCCTGGTTCAAGGCGGTCTTATTCTGGTCAAGTGTGGAGACCACACTTCCGAATAGTTGTGCCAGATCAATACTTTGAGTTGCCATTTTTTTATCCTTTCCCTTTTTGTTTTATGGTAACTCCCATTATATACCCCTTTTTATTTGACACACTCCACGCAACGTGATAATATACACATATTCAATATTTGAATATTCATATAATGAACAAACAAACTCCCTCTCTCACCTCTTCAAAATATGCACTGCTCGGCCTCCTTGCAGCAGGACCCTGCCATGGGTATGAGCTGCACCGGAAATTTGCTGACCCTGATGGCATTGGATTGATCTGGGGAGTGAAGATATCGAACATGTATGCACAACTGGCAAAACTCGCGCAGCGCGGATTGATCAGCGGCAAACTGCAGGAAAACGAACAGCGTCCGGCGCGAACGCAGTATTCGCTCACACCCGGCGGTAAACAGCAATTCATTTCCTGGCTGCATACACCGGTGCAGCACCCGCGCGATTTCCGGCATGACTTCTTTTTGCAGTTGTACTTTGTATCACAATACGAGCCCGGTAAACTTGATACACTGGTCGAAAATCAAATTGAGACTTGCCGTTCCTGGCAGCAAAATCTTGCTGAAAGCCAGGAGTCTTCAGCAAGTCTGGTCGACTTTGCCACCCTCACCAACAGGTTCCGTTACTCCCAGGTCCAATCCATGGTGGATTGGTTGACATGGCTCAAGAACAATAAAACCAAAATATCATCCCCAAGAGGTGAACAATGAAACGCTCCTTACTATTCATATTGGTATTCTTTCTTTTAACCAGCATGCTGGCAGCCTGCGCTGCACCAGCACCGACACAGTCACCAGTTCTAGAAGAACCCCTCACACCAGAACCCGCTTCAGTTACTGAAACTGAAGCTCCAACGGAACTGCCTGCCCCTGAAAAAATCCTGGTAACAGACGCTCTCGGACGGGTGGTTGAATTTGATCAATACCCCTCACGCATCATGATCGTGGGTAAGGCCGCCTTCATGCTGCTTGACGCTGCTTTCCTCTTCCCTGAAGCTCCTCAAAGGATCATCGGGTATGAACTGCGCTCGCAGACCGGTCTGGATTTCATCAACACGGCTTTCCCCCAAACCAGCAGCATGACCGTGCTCGATACCGATGCCGGCCCGGAGCAGATCGCCCCGGTAAACCCCGACCTGGTGATGATGAAAGCGAATCTTAAAGAACAACTGGGCGACCAGGTTGAACTGCTTGGTATAAAGGTCATTTACCTCGATCTTGAAACTCCTGAAGCCATCAATAACGACATCCGCACGCTGGGTGCAGTTTTCGGCAACCCGGAGCGCGCTGAACAACTGGTGAGTCTGTACGAACAGGCGCGGACAAAGATCACAGATATCACCAGTTCCATCCCGGCGGAAGAGAAACCCTCTACCCTGCTCATCCAATACTCCGACAAAGGCGGAGAGGTCGCGTTCAGTGTGCCCACCGGAAGCTACCTGCAGACGCAGCTGGTGGAAATGGCTGGCGGCGAACCAATCTGGAAAGAAGTGATGGGCGAAGGCTGGACGGTCATCACCCTGGAGCAGATCGCAGCCTGGAACCCGGAAATCATTATCGTCATTGATTACCGCGGCAAGGCCATGGAAGCCGCGGACCGGTTGGAAGTGGACGAGAACTGGCAGCAATTGGATGCGGTGAAGAATGGAAAACTATATGCCTTCCCGCTGGACTTTCAGAGCTGGGATCAGCCGGATACCCGCTGGACGCTGGGTCTGGCATGGCTCGCCACCAGGTTGCAGCCTGAGCGCTTTGAATCGTTGAAGATGGACCAGGAAATTCCCGCCTTCTACACGGATTTCTACGGCTTGAGCGAATCCGCGATCGAGCAGTACATCCTGCCGCTGGTAAAAGGCGATTTCTAATTAATCGGGGGTGGATTTCCGTCCACCTTCCAAACTGGACCCTTTGAAAACCAACAAGACCTTCATCACGCTCCTGCTGCTCCTGGCTCCGCTGGTCATCCTGCTGGTATCTCTATTCATTGGCAGGTACCCGAAACCGTTGTTCATGCCATTTTCCATTCTGCTCAACGACCAGCTCGGACAGAACCTGGTGTACAACCTCAGGCTGCCGCGCCTAATCACAGCGGCTTTGCTGGGCATGTCGCTCGCCGCCGCCGGCGGTGTCATGCAGATGCTCTTCCGCAACCCGCTGGTTGAACCCGGCTTTTTAGGTGTCACACAGGGAGCGGGCTTTGGCGCGGCGCTGAGCATCCTTTTTCTTTCAACTTCACCGCTTGTCGTGGAGCTAACCGCTGCAAGTTTTGCTGTGATTGGCCTGGTGCTATCGTATTTCATTGCCAGACGCATCCGCTTTGGGGGGTGGGTGCTGCGGTTGATCCTTTCGGGTATCGCGGTTTCGGCGTTGTTCTCCGCGGGGCTGGGGATCTTGAAATACATGGCGGATCCCACCTCACAATTGCCGGAGATCGTGTTCTGGCTGCTCGGTGGTTTATGGTCGGTCACCTGGACCGACCTGTGGTACATCCTGCCTGTGGTCGTAATCGGCCTGGTCATCATCTTTCTGATGCGCTGGCGCCTTAATCTGCTTTCCTTAAGCGATGAGACCGCCTTTTCGTTGGGCGTGGCAGTTGGGCGGGAACGCACCCTGCTGCTGGCGGCGAGCGTGGCGGTTACAGCTGTGGTAGTTTCGGTGGCAGGAATTGTGGGTTGGATTGGATTGATAATCCCACATGTCGCCCGTCGCATCGCCGGCGCGAACGCCGCCGCCTTCATCCCTGTGAGCATGTCATTAGGCGCGATCTTCGGCATCATCTGCGACGACCTCGCCAGGGTTCTGACTACCGGTGAGATCCCGCTGGGGATCATCACATCGCTCATCGGCGCAGCCATTTTCCTGGTAATGATGACCTCCCGCTCCATGAGGATCGCGAGATGAGCAGCCCGATATTGAAAGTTAACGAGCTCACCTTTAGCTACAGCCCTTCGGTCAACGCGGCTGTCAACAAAGTGACATTCGAGATACCGCCTCAAACTGTAACCGCCATCCTCGGACCTAACGGCGCCGGGAAGACTACGCTTCTACATCTGCTCCTGGGGCTGAAAACACCTCTCACCGGCACCATCCTGCTGCAGGATAAACCCATCAGCAATTATTCGCGTCACGAACTCAGCCAGAACATTGGACTGGTGCCGCAATCAGAATATATTCCCTTTGAATACACTGTTCTGGAATATGTCACCCTGGGGCGTGCTCCTTACCTGGGTCCGTTGGAACTCCCCGGAAAACTGGATACCGAAATCGCCCGCCATTCTTTGAACGAAGTCGGCCTTATCCATCTTGAGAACCGCCCCATACCGGCATTGAGCGGCGGAGAATTGCAGCTGGTGCTGCTTGCCAGGTCTTTGTGCCAGAAACCAAGAGTTCTATTACTGGATGAACCCACCTCGCACCTGGACCTTTCCAATAGAAATGTGACCCTGCAGATCATGAATCGCCTGCGCAGTACCGGTACAACAATAGTATTTACCACCCATGACCCTGAAGCCGCCGCGCTGATCGCCGATAAGCTGGTACTGATGCGCTCAGGCCAGGTTCTGAATACCGGCTCCATGGACGAGGTGTTCACCGCGGATTCGTTGAGCCGCACATATGGCACTCCGGTAGAGGTGGTGAGGGTTGATGGCATGCGTGTTGTCAAATCGATGGAACGGCTGGGAGGTTGACAAAGGGATGGCAAAAATTATCATCCTCAGCGCCGAAAAGGGCAGCGGAAAAACCACCGCCCTGATCAGGCTGCTGGAAAAATTAAAAACGCTCAACTTGCACACACGCGGCGTACTGAGCCCTCCGGTTGAGGTGAACGGCAATAAGGCCGCCATTGACCTGATGGACGCGAACACCGGTTTGCGCAAGCGCCTGGCTGTGCCTGCTACCGAGGAGAATCCGGAACCATCAGGTCTGCATTGGCGGTTTGACAGCGGCACCCTTGATTGGGGTAACCGGCTGCTTGCAGACGCTGTTCCTTGTGACATCCTTTTTGTTGACGAACTAGGTCCGCTCGAGTTTTATCGTGGTGAAGGATTGATGAAAGGTTTTTTCGCCCTCGATTCGCGCCGCTTCCTGGTTGCACTGGTTACCATCCGTCCAGCACTGCTTGAAAAAGCCCTGGCGCGCTGGCCTGATGCCGCGGTGAACAAAGTCACAATTGAGGAACAATCGCGCCTGGTCAACAAACTTTTCCGCCTTATCACCAGTTAATAGTAGCGATATCAAAGCAAGAAACTTGAACTGGATACGATATTCCTGCGTATATAATAACAATATGAAAAACTTACGGGGACTCATTGATCAGGCGATAAGCCTGCTGCCGAAAAGGAAGATCGGGCTGGCTTTGAGCGGCGGCGCTACTTTTGGGGCAGCGCATGTGGGTGTGCTGCAGGTGCTGGAAGAAAAAGGCATCCAGCCGCACCTGGTGGCGGGAACCAGCGCCGGCGCGCTGGTGGGCGCTGCCTATTGCGCGGGTATTCCGTTGAGCGAGATCGAAACCCTTTTCAGAACCATGAACTGGCCTACGCTGCTGCGCTTTTCCATCAGAAATTCCCTGTCAATATTTGATACACAACCGATGGAAGAATTTCTGCGCAAGAAGATCGGTGACATAGAATTTAAGGACCTGAAGATCCCTTTCGCCGCTGTAGCCTGCGACATCCACACCGGCGCGAAGGTGGTATTAGACCAGGGTCCGCTCGCGCCGGCGATCCGCGCCAGCGCTGCCATACCGGGGTTATTTTCGCCGGTCGAGATCGACGGTCAGCTGCTGGTTGACGGCGGCATCGTGGATAATCTGCCTGTCGATCAGGTGCGATCAATGGGAGCAAAGTATGTGATTTCGAGTGATGTGTCACATCGTGGAGCGCAAACCAAGAAACCGGATAACCTTTTTGAGATCATGTTATCGATGCTTTACATCATGCAGACCCGCGCCGCCCTCCCGAATGAAGATGCATCAGATTGCTACATCAGGCCAAAAGTTTCACAGTATTCATCGTGGGGTTTTAAGGATGTGCCGCTGCTCACCGAAGCCGGTCGGGAAGCCGCCAGGCAGGCCATCCCCCAGCTGCGCCGGCAATTGCGCATCAGGTAAGATCAGGTAAATGATTAACGAAAATGGATGGCCCAAGTCCACGGCCATCCATTTCATGATTTCCCCCTTTAGCGAAGAACTGGTATGCCTATACACAGGCAAGAAAGGGATTAATTCGGATTTCCTTTCCCATCGAATAAATTAATGAATGATTTCACAACTTCTGGATCGTAGGCACTTCCCGAGTTATTGATTAATTCCTGCAAAGCCTCCGCATGTGCCCGTCGTTTTTGATACGGCCGGCCGTCGGTCATGGTAGTGTAGGCATCGGTTACGGCCAGGATGCGCGCGCCTAATGGGATCTCATCCCCTCGCAGACCCAGCGGGTAGCCTTGACCATCCATGCGTTCGTGGTGCGCGCTGATGAGAGGTGCAATCCTTTCCAACCCGGGTACGCCGCTCACGATCTGTGCGCCAATTTCAGGATGGGTTTTCATAACAGCCCACTCCTTTTGTGTAAGCGGTCCTTTCTTCTTCAAGATGGTATCTTTGACCCCGATCTTTCCGATGTCATGCAGCAGCGCTGCCCAGCACAACTCACGGGTATCCCGGACAGAAAATCCGAACCGTTCAGCCAGCTGCTCGGATAACGCCGCCATATGTTTGCTATGTGACGCGCTGTGCAAATCCCGCGTCTCGAGCGTTTTAGAAAGCACGAGCACAGTCTCAATGGAAAGCGATTCCATGCGGTCGTTCCACTGAGCCCTGTAAATCGCGTTGGCAAGCTGGTCAGCGATCAGGTCCACCAGGTAATAAGAATCAGGCATCAGAATCAGGTTTTCGCTGGTGTAAACCTGCCCCAATATCAGCACCCCGATGCCGCTTGTCTCCACCCGCATGGGGATCACCCAGGAAATATCCTCTTTCTTAATACCAAGGCTGTTTCTTTCCAGTTCCGAAAGGTGTTCCTGACCCAGGAACAGCCTGGCGTTGTTTTCAGGATCCAGGAGCTTCTGACAAACCCGTTCGACCGCAACCGGATCCAGAGGTGAGTCATTTTCCAACACCGGTCCAAGCCTGGAATATGACGCGCTGCAGCGATAATGACCGTTCAAGTCAACGAGGATAACCTGGCAAAGATCGACCTTCAGGATCTCGGCAATGTGCCTGGAGGCTCTTTGGGCAAGCTCCTCCAGGTCATCCAGATCCCCCAGGTAATGGCTCAGATCTGAAAGGCCGTGCCATTTTTCCTGGACGTTTGCCGGGGCTCCCGTTTGGTTTTGGATGTAATACCGCGTTATGCCGTCAATCGTCTGTGCCATGGGTCATACCCTGATGGGCTATTTTTGAACCAGCCGCCTGAATATTGTATGTGACCGGTATGTTATAAATAATTATTCAACAGGAACCGCGGCGCGTGATGCGCCGGTGTTCATCTGGCGGGCGAATTCAGCCAGTGTTGAAACGCGGATGGCAGCGATCCTGCGGGTTTCTTCAGTGCCAAGATGGAAGGCTTCACCGCCAAATCCGTTCCTGATGGCCATTCCGGGATTGGTCAAAAGCAATCTGCGGAACTTTTCATTGACAACCGCCGCTGTAAGTATGCGGCTGTACTCCCGCTCTTTTTGAAGAATGGTTTCATCGTGATGATGATAATCGTGAAAAATGTTGCTCATTTTTTTCTCCTATTCAGGTTCGTTCTTCGCTGCGCCCAATGACCAGAGCAGCCAGATGACTCCAACGAAGATGAAGATATCGCCGAGGCTGAAGGCTACCTGGTAGTTGATCCAGGCGGGTAGAGTAAATCGATCGCTCAGGAACCACAGGCGCGTGTTTTCCACCGGTAGTAATACGTCCTTGCTGTAACCGATTCGCTCGCCAATCTTCCAGGTGCTTTCCGGTGTGCCGGGTAACAATCGCTGCACCGTCGCCGGGCTGATCGGCATCCACCCCCCATTGAGGAGTATGACCAGCGCGTTCAGCAGAAAACCGCCTGTGATCGGCCAAAAACCTGGTTTGCGGATATTAAAGAACGAAAAAACGATTAAAAGGACCAGTGATCCAATGTAGAGGATGGAAGCCGTGGTGTCCGGGATGCGTGTGCGGGTAGACGGAAGGAAGAAGATGAATAACTGGGGTATGAACGCCAGCAGGACCAGTGCGGTCGATTTAAGATCATAGACCCTGTATGCTCTTTTCCCGAGTCTCGCCCTGCACAGCCCGGCGGTTGCTCCAACCAGTACTGCGACGACAAGAACCATCTATCGCGGGTTACCCGCCGACAGTGCCGGTAGCGAAGGGTGCGCCAGCTGCCAGGGTGAACAGAACAAGGACAAGAAGGAAGAAAGCCAGTTTTGCCTTGTTACCGAGTTTGCTTGATTGAACTTCCCCAGAAAAAATGGACAGTAAGTTAAGCCGATCATATAATCAGTTGAGGAGGAAGATCATGCTAGAGCGGAAAAAATACACCAAAGAATTCAAGTTAGAAGCCATACGGATGTACGAAAATAGTGAACGGCCCGCCTCAGAGATCGAACGAGAACTTGGGATCAGCGCTGGTCTACTAAGCCGTTGGAAACAACTTTATGACAAATTACCCAAGAAAGAAGAAGCTTTTCCTGGGAATGGGAACCTGATGGACACGGATGCCCGGATCCGGCAGTTGGAACGAGAAAATTTTCAACTTAGGCAGGATAAAGATATTCTAAAAAAAGTGCTGGAAATGTTCTCCAAGGACGGAAAATGAAATACCAGTTCATTGCGCAGCACCAGGACCAATACCGAGTAGGTCGTGCATGTGCCCTGCTGGGTATCAGCCGAAGCGGCTACTATGCCTGGAAAAAGCGGAAGCCGAGCCAACGGGAACATGACAATCAAGCTCTGATCGATCATATCCAGCGGATCCACATGAAAAGCCACAGGACTTACGGAAGTCCCAGGGTATGGGCGCAGCTAAGAAAAGAGGGATATTCGTACAACCGCAAAACAATAGCCCGCCTGATGCGCCAGGAAGGCTTGAGAGGCCTGCGCAAGTACCGCAGAGTGGTAACTACCGACAGCAAGCACCAGTTTCCTGTAGCCCCGAATCTGCTCAACCGGGAGTTTCATTCAGAAAGCCCTAATCAAAAATGGGTTGCGGATATCACCTATATTCCCACAGAGGAGGGGTGGCTGTTTCTAGCTGGGGTGTTGGACTTGTTCTCACGCAAGGTTGTTGGTTGGGAGATGTCGAACCACATTGACTCCGATTTGGTGGAAAAAGCGCTACGCATGGCTTTATACCAGCGCCAGCCCGACTTTGGACTGCTCCACCATTCTGACCGTGGTAGCCAATATGCCAGCCATCAGATCCGTGACATTCTCGAGGCGAACCGGATTATGGTCAGTATGAGTGGGAAAGGAGATTGTTATGATAATGCAGTGATGGAAAGTTTTTTCGGGACTTTGAAAAATGAACGGGTTCATCACCAGAAATACAAAACCCGTTCAATTGCAAGGACAGATATTTTCACTTACATCGAAGGGTTTTATAATACTGTCAGGCTGCATTCATCATTGGGATACTTATCTCCCAATGAGTACGAGGCTAAGTTCCATAATCATTCTGCTTAACTATGTGTCCCTTTTTAGGGGTGAAGTTCATTCAGTCTCAGTGGCCCATAATTCGTTTTCCTCTTCAGCAGTACCACTTTCTCCTCAATCTCTTTTGGTGTCTTATTGTGTACAACTTTGGGTGCACGTGATGCATCATCCAGATCTCCGGCCTCTCGCTTCGTCATCGCTTTGTATACCGTTCTCCGTGTTATCCCTAACGTCCTGGCGGTTTGACTCACTTTCCCTTTATTCGCTTTCAGTATCTGCAAGATGGCCTGCCGGGCAGCTTTTGGGCTGATGGTGCGCAACTCTTGATAATCTAAACGGGTGGTATCGTTCATGTCGAGATGTCTCCAACTGGTTGTACTTTACCCCAACCAATTCTAGACATTTATCCCTGTAGTTCTCGTATCCCCGGTTCATAAACTGTATACTATGTGCTGACCTCTTCTCACTGCCGGGTTTTTAATTTCTTGACCGACCATAGTGATGGGACTATAATGTCTCACATTATTGCTACAAGCAGGAAATTGAGGTGATCTAAATGCCGGTATACACATATCGGTGCGAAAACTGCGGCATTCAATTTGACCAGACTCAACGCTTTTCCGACCCGGTCTTAACCAGGTGCCCCGAGTGCGGAAAGAAGAGTTTGAAAAAGGTCTATACCCCGGTGGGGATCGTGTTCAAGGGGTCAGGTTTCTATGCCACTGACCACCGTTCACCATCAGGCGTTACGCATAGTTCAAGCACGAAACACGAAGATTCCAAAGGCACAGAAAAAGCCGAAACAAAAGCTGAGGCAAAGGCTGAAACGAAAGCTGAAAAAAGCAGCACAGCGGAATCCGCCAGCACCCATAACGGCGATAAAGCCTGAATCCCTTCCTACCAGTAACCGAAAAGCACAAGATGCTTCAAGCCGGGTCGCGGGGCTGAATTGCTATGATATTAGGCGTGATAGTATTTGTAAGATCGCTGATAGAAATTGATAGGCTGTTGAATCTACACTCACTTTCATATTGCGAGGTATGTCATGGCAAAGCTAAATAAACCGGCGAACGCGCCAAAGCAGACGAAAATGTCATCCAGTCAGCGCAAAGTTCGCACACAGCAGATAATCCTCGCGGTGATCGGTATTGTGGTGATCATTTCCATGATACTGGCACTAACCATGAATTATTAGAGGAAGAATGCCAAAAAAACAAAAGTGGTTCTGGTTGGCAGCGCTGGTGGCTGCCTGGTTATTTGATTTTTTGTTCTGGAGCAAAGGTTCAGGTATCTCCTTTTTTATCTGGACAGCCGTGTTACTGCTGGCGGGATACATGCTGGCCTGGAGCGAGGGAAAGAGACCCCACGCGTTGAGTGTGTTGCTCACATTGCTCATTCTCGCTTTTTCCACGGTTATGGCGTTGCGCAACGAGCCTCTCACACGGGCAGTCAGTGTATTGCTGACGTTGACCGGGATGATGCTGCTGACCGCGACCTTCCTGAACGGGCATTGGGTGTGGTACAGGCTGCGGGATTATGTCGTCGAGTTCGCCAGGGTGATCGGAGTGGGTTTCTCGGGTGCAGCGCTGCTGCTGGCAAAAGGAAGGACCCCTCCACCGGTGGAAGGTGCTCCTGCGAGACGCGGCTGGAGCCGCGCCTGGCCGATCATCCGCGGTGTGTTGATCGCGCTGCCGATCGTGGCTATCTTCGGCATGCTGCTGGCTTCCGCTGACCAGATCTTCGCGGATTGGGTCAAACGCATCTTTAATATTGAAAAACTTCCCGAGTACCTTTTCAGGCTGTTTTACATCCTGGTGATTGCGGGTTTCCTGGTGGGTGTGTACCTTAAGGCGATATTGCCGGTGAAGGATGCACAAAAACCCGATCCGCATCAACCATGGTTCAAACCTTTCCTCGGCTGGACTGAAGGCGGAATTGTGCTGGGAGCAGTGAACCTGTTGTTCATTGTTTTCGTTATAATCCAGGTTCGCTACCTGTTTGGCGGCGACGCCAATATCACCGAAACTGGTTTTACCTACGCGGAGTATGCCAGGCGCGGCTTTGGAGAACTCGTGGCAGTGGCTGTGCTGAGCCTGGGGCTTTATCTGCTGCTGGGCACCATTACCAGGATCAGCCCTAAAGGAGCCGCCGGCGGGTTTACTGTACTATCAGTATTGTTGATGGCCAACGTGCTGGTGATATTGGCATCGTCTTATCAAAGGCTTCTGCTGTACGAAAATGCCTACGGCTTTTCGCGGCTGCGTACTTACACTCATATATTCATATATTGGCTGGCGGGTCTGATCCTGGTTACCATCCTGCTGGAACTGGTGAAGCGGCGCGGACGCTTCGCGCTGTCGCTGCTGGTGGCAGTGGTGGGTTTCGGCGCGACCATGGCGTTCATAAATATCGATGGTTTCATAGTACAGCGCAACGTGGCGCGGGCTGAAGCCGGTGGTGAACTGGACGTGGCGCACCTGACCACACTCTCGGCAGACGCGGTACCGCAGCTGCTGCGGCACTACCAGGAACCGGAATTGACCGCGGAGGTGAAGGATAGGCTGGGTTCAACGCTAGCCTGCATGGAAAAGGTTACCAATGACCCGGCAGACCTGCCCTGGCAGGAATTCAACTTTTCCCAGGGACGGGCTTATCGGTTATTGCAGGATAATGCTGGCGGCTGGAGCCAATTCAAGCCCTACCAGGTTCACCAGGAATGGATGATCCGCCTGAATGGTGAAGAAATATCCTGTAGCAATTTCGTGATTGATTAACGGATTAATAAGTATAAGGGCAGCGCGCCATGATTGAAATGGCGCGTTGTTTTTTTACTACCACTAGATGAGGTTTTGCCGATTTTTCACCGCTGTGGTGAGTGTGCCATCCCAGCCGAAAACCGACAGGTCAATGATCCCCTGTTCGTTGAAGATGATCCCCTCTTCTTCCAGCAGGTCCTGCTGTACCCGGCTGCCCATCCCGAAGCCGTGCGGGCTGATCATTCCTTTTGCGTTAATGATGCGCTGCCATGGTACATCCGCGCTGGTTTCACGGTCGCGGAATGCGGGCAGGGCTGCCAGCGCGAAACCCACCATCTGCGCGGAACAGCGGCCGGCGATGCGGGCGATCTGCCCGTACGTGGCCACCCGGCCGCACGGCACCTGGCGCACAATGGCATAGATCAGGTCGTATAACCTGGGTTCTTCTTCCATATTTCCATTATATTACCGCTGTCAACACTCGTGAGCGCACCGGGTCATCGTGGTAGAATTCGACACATGAAAAGATGGCAGTTCTGGGTGGGGTTGATCATCAGCATCATTTTCCTATATTTCGCGCTGAGAGGGCTTAACCTGGGAGATTTCTGGCAGGCGGTGAAGAGCGCCAATTACTGGTGGATCCTGCCGGGTGTGGCGGTCTTCTTTGTGGGTTTGTGGGTGCGGGCTTGGCGCTGGCATTACCTGCTTGGTCCGGTGAAGAAGGTGCCCACGCGCACCATGTTCCCCGTCACCTGCATCGGATATATGGGCAACAACATCTACCCGGCGCGTGCCGGCGAGGTGCTGCGCGCGGTAGTGCTCAAACGCCGCGAGAATGTACCCATCTCGGCTTCGCTGGCTACCATTATCGTGGAGCGGATTTTTGATGGTGTGGTGATGCTGGCGTTTGTGTTTCTTAACCTGCCGGCGCTGGCCAGGGTCGCCTCTTTTGAGTCAGGTTTCGTGGGCAATATTCAGAACCTGGCGCTGATCGGCGCGGCCATTTTTGTGGCGGCGCTGCTGGTGTTTCTGCTGGCGGCCATGTTCCCCAAGACCACCGCCAGGCTGGGCGGGTGGCTGATCGAGCGGCTGCTGCCACTGCGCGCGCGCGAAAAAACCACCGGTATTATGCTCAGGTTCCTCGACGGTTTGGAATCTCTAAGGTCACCCTTTAATATCCTGATGGTATTTTTCACATCCGTGATCATCTGGCTGCTCGAAACGGTGAAATACTGGTTCGTGATGCACGCCTTTACTTTCTCAGTAAGTTTCTTCGCCTTAATGTTATTGAATGGGATTGCCAACCTGGCAACCACCATCCCCTCAGCGCCGGGTTACATTGGCACCTGGGAGGCGGTTACCAGGGCGGTGCTGGTGGCCTTCGGGGTTCCCGGGGCGGAAGCCCTGGGGTACGGCGTGGTGCTGCATGTGGCGTTGTGGCTGCCTGTTACGCTGGTAGGCGCGTATTATATGACCAGGGAGGGCATCAGGTGGAGCGACTCGCTGCGGCAGGAGGCGCGCTCGATTGAAACGGATGTGATCACAGCTTACAAGGAGAATCCCGAATGAAAATTGCGGTGATCGGCGCCGGTTTTGGCGGGCTGGCAGCTGCTTATGACCTGGCAAAGGCCGGCAACGAAGTGACCATTTTTGAGGCCGAAGCAACCCCGGGGGGTTTAGCCGCTGGTTTTAAGGAACCGGGCTGGGACTGGTCGGTTGAGAAGTACTATCATCACTGGTTCACCTCAGATAAGCACATGTTCAGGCTGTTTAAGGAGTTGGGTGTTGAAGACAGGGTCATGGTCCTGGGTCCCAAAACGGTGATGTATCACAATGGCAGGTTCCACCCGTTCGACTCCATCATCAGCGCGCTGCTTTACCCCGGCCTGGGTTACGGGTTGAACAAGATCCGCTTCGGGCTGGTGGGGCTGTACCTGCGCCTTACCACCAAATGGCAGCCGATGGAAAAAACGACAGTCGCCCAGTGGATGAAAAAATGGGCTGGAGAAAAGGTTTACACCCAGATGTGGGAACCGCTGGTGATCGGCAAGTTCAGTGAGAAGTACGCCAACCAGGTCAACATGGCGTGGATGTGGGCGCGGCTGCACGCGCGTACCACCAAACTGGCGACTTACAGGGGAGGGTTCCAGGCTTTTGTGGATGAGTTTGCTGCGACCCTGGCGGGTATGGGGGTGAGCTTCAGGTACCAGACCGCGGTGAAGCAGTTGATGAGCCGGGACGAAGGCGGACTGACGCTCTCGACCGGCAGTACAGACGAGAACTATGACCAGGTGCTGGTGACGGTTTCGCCCGCATTGTTGGCGAAGATGGCGCCCCAGCTGCCCGCGGATTATCTGAAAGGTTTGCTGGACCTTAAGAGCATGGGCGCGGTGGTAATGACCATCGCACTCAAACACCAGCTTTCACGCGAGGGGTACTACTGGTATAACCTGCCGAAAGACGCGGGTTTCCCGTTCCTGGCACTGGTGGAGCATACCAACTTTTTACCCCCGCAAAGATTCGGCGGCAATCACATCCTCTACTGCGGGGATTACCTTGACCCGGGGCATGAGTATTTTCAGCTTTCAAAAGAGGAATTGCTGCAGCGTTTCATTCCCAGTTTAAAGCGCATTAACCCTGATTTCGAACCTGACTGGATCAATGACTCCTGGCTGGTGAAAACCAGTTACGCCCAACCCGTGCCGCTGCTCAACCATTCCAGAAACATCCCTTCCATCCAGACGCCATTGGAGGGATTGTATTTCGCGAGCATGTCACAGGTGTACCCGTGGGACCGGGGTACGAACTTTGCTGTTGAGATCGCGCGCCGGGCGGCTGCCATCATGCTGCGCCATTAGCGGTTTAGATTTTACTTGGTGAAACAGTACGAAAACCAGATTTATTAATACACTTGAACTTGAGTATTAAAAAATCCTGATACCAGATTTTGCATTACAGCCTGGTGAATAAAGCGAAAATTGAAGCCTGGAACATTTATAATTCGACCCCAAATAGAACCTGATAGGGCAAAAACAGCCCCGTAACCCCAGATATGGGGGGTAGATTTTACCCTATTCCGCAGGGATGGGGTAAGAAATAATCGGTAACGATTTCGTAAAACCTCAAGGTTCCCTGCTTTTCTTAAGATTGTGAACCTTAAAAATTCGCATTCTTTTAAGTTAGCGTAGGGTATTCGACTTGTTGCCCTCGCCGCTTTCTGTTAGAATGCTTTTACGCGTTCGGACGAAGCTTCACTGACAGCTTCGGGTAAGCCTTTGTAGGACCCACGAGAATACCCCATTTCCTATTCCTGCTAGTGCTGGAGTGGCGGGTTCTACCTGCGTACCTCGTCTGCGGCGTGAATTCCAGTTGGAGGCGTTAGTTGGATCATCGGAACGCATGGCAGGCAGCGGTTGGACAGCTCCAGATGGAGATGTCGCGCGCATCTTACGAAACCTGGGTGCAGCCTGCTGAACTGGTGCGTTACGAAGGTGACCTGTTCACTGTTGGTGTGCCAAACGCTTATGCCTGCGACTGGCTTAGGTCGAGACTGACCTCAAAACTTAACAGCATCCTGAGCGGCATGATGGAAAGCCCGCAAAAGATTGAATTCATTGTCTGGCATAAGGATTACGAGAACCAGCCGCAGGTGGCAAGAACCTCCGAACCGCTGCCGCTGATCTCTCCCGTGGTAACAGACCCGCTGCCGGTGGTCAACCACCGTTACAGCTTTGAAAACTTCGTGGTGGGATCTTCCAACCGTCTGGCGCACGCTGCCTGCCTGGCGGTGGCGGAAAACCCCGCGCAGGCCTATAACCCGCTCTTCCTGTACGGAGGTGTTGGGCTGGGCAAAACCCACCTGCTGCATGCCATCGGCAATTACGCCCAGGCGCGCGGTCAGCAGGTGCTTTACGTCTCGTCAGAAGAATTTACCAATGACCTGATCAACGCCATCCGCACTCACACCACCCAGGCTTTCCGCGACCGCTACCGCCGCATCGACGTGCTGCTGGTGGATGACATCCAGTTCATCGCCGGCAAGGAATCGACGCAGGAGGAGTTCTTTCATACATTCAACACCCTGCACGGGCAGGATAAACAGATCGTCATCTCTTCAGACCGGCCTCCGAAAGCGATGAACACGCTGGAGGAACGCCTGCGTTCGCGCTTTGAATGGGGATTGACGGCAGATATCCAGCCGCCGGACCTTGAAACACGCATCGCCATCCTGCGCTCCAAGGCGGAGCGCTCGCGGCAGAACGTGCCGTCCGCCATCCTCGAATTGATCGCCCGTCAGTTCCAGTCGAATATCCGTGAGCTGGAAGGCGCGTTGACGCGGGTAGTGGCGTACGCCGACCTGCGCGGACGGCCGTTGAGCGAGGACCTGGTCAACATCGCCTTGACCGACCTGCTGCCGCAGCGCAACGCCTTTGAACCGGCGCACGTGGTGGATGTGGTGGCATCCGCCTTTGGCATCACCCCAGAAAAACTGATGGGCCGTGACCGCACACGCGAGGCCGCGCTGCCGCGCCAGGTGGTAATGTACCTGCTGCGACAGGAAGCCAATGTGTCACTGCCGCAGATCGGTGAAGCCATGGGCGGTCGCGACCATACCACCGTGATGTACGCCTGCGAAAAGGTGGCGGACATGATCGAACGGGATGACCGGTTGCGGCGCCAGGTGCTGCAGATACGTGAACAACTTTATGGAAGAAAAACAACCTGACCTCAACGGCCAGGTTGTTTTTCACCGATACACCCCTGAATCAGGATTCTATTTCTTCAAAAAGGGCTTTCTTGAATTTCGGCAACAACAGGATCACCAGTAGGACTAGGCTTAATCCGGCGCCTATCAGATAGTCTACCGAGGTGGCATCGGTGCGCAGGGTGCGGATGATCTGGGTTGGGATGTTCATGACCACCAGAGAGACAGCGGCAATGACCGCCATCCACCAGCCTTCCACCTTGCGCGCGGCGATCTTGTAAATGGCGATGAACAGCAGGATCACACTGATGAACTGCACCGGGCTGGACCAGGCGAGCACCCATCCTTCTATGCCGCTGTAGAGAGGTTTTTCGGGGCGGGTGAGCGTCTGCCGCATGCCACCCACTGCGATGACGAAGGCGTGCGCCGACATGATGCCGCAGAACGTGAGTGTGAGGAACTGGGCGAGCTTTTGAAGTTTGTTCACCCTTCTAAGCAGGATGAAGCAGAAGAAGAACAGCAGGCCGGTCATTGAAACAAGCATGGGCAGCGGCAGGCCATCCACAAAACTGACATAGGGCAGCATCATGAACATGCCGCCCGAAGCCGGGAACGCGGAGGCCAGCAGCCCCACCGGAAAGGTCCATTCCCTGCCTTTGTAAATCGAGCGCGCGATCACGATGAGCGTGATACCGGAAATGAAAATGATGCCGCGGTACAGGGGATAGAGCACCGAGAACAGCGTGATGCCGCTGGCGTATGCCGGTTTTTGCGCTGATACTTTAACCAGCGCTGTCATAATACGGTCGAGCGAGGTCTGGATGAGAATGGGAGCGGCTGCTATCATGAATACCCCCACTACCACCGCCAGTACAGCCAAAAACAAACGGACTTTCTTTGAAGTTTGCGACATTATCCCTCCGGAAGTATTGAATAGTGTTCCATAAGTTAATAACTTATTTCAATAAATTTATCCTTGACAAAAGTTAAACACCCATCCCAAACATGGTGAAATTGGATAAAATAGGGTATAATACCCGGGTAATTGGAATTGTTCATTATCAACAAGCAGGTTAGATCTGGATTGAAGCACCATTTTGTTCGAACATTACGTGTTGACTCTGCGAGAGCAGAGATGAAGTGTCACAACAAAAAAGGAAGTCGCTCGCAAACCCTGGCCTGAGCAATTGCCGGGATTTGTTTTTTATGAATCTCATCCGCAGTTCAACTGGCAAACCTTTTGACGCGGTTAAAATAATTAAGTTCCATTTAAGGAACGGAAAAGGTTTAGAAGTAAGTTATGAAAAAGCATGATAAGAAAGAGGATCCGCGTAAAGGGACATTAAAGATCATCCCTCTGGGTGGATTGGGGGAAGTCGGCGCCAACATGATGGTGTATGAATACGAAGGCCAGATCCTGGTGGTCGATACCGGGCTGATGTTCCCAGAAAATGATATGCTGGGGATCGATTACATCATCCCTGATTTCACGTATCTCATTCAGCGCCGCAATAAAGTAAAGGGTATCATCATTACCCACGGTCACGAGGACCACACTGGCGCCATCCGCCATGTGCTGGAGGAGTTGCAGGCGCCCATTTACGCGACACCGCTCACCCGCGGTTTATTGGAGGTTAAACTCGCCCGCAACGGCATGGCTTCAAAGGTGCAGATCGAGACGGTCAACGCAGGAGAAAGCCGCAAGATCGGTCCGTTCACCGTGGATTTCTTCCACGTGTGCCACTCGATCCCGGATGGGGTAGGCCTGGGGATCGACAGCCCGGCAGGCCTGGTGGTTCATACCGGTGACTATAAATTTGACCACACACCGGTGGATAACTGGCCGACGGATTACGCCAAACTGGCGGAATTCCAGCGCCGTGGCGTAATGGCGCTGCTGGCCGATTCAACCAATTCTGAGCGGCAGGGCTGGACCCCCTCAGAGAGAGTGATCGACGACGCGTTTGACAAGGTTTTCCGTGAAGCCGGCGGGCGCATTATTGTTGCCAGTTTCGCCTCGCTCATCTCAAGGATGCAGCAGGTGGGAAACGCCGCGCTCAGGTATCAGCGCAAGCTGGCCTTCGCGGGTGTGAGCATGCTGGATAATGCGAAAATCGCCCGCAAGCTTGGCTGCCTCAACCTGCCGGATGACCTGATCGTCAGCCTGGAGGAGGCCCTGCACATGAAGGACAGGGACGTGGTGATCATGTGCACCGGCTCGCAGGGGGAACCTACCTCGATATTAGGAAGGCTCTCGACAGGCACACATCGCATTTTCGATGTCAAAGACGGCGACACGATCGTTTTGTCCTCCCATCCCATACCGGGTAATGAAGAGAACGTGTACCGCACCATCAACCGCCTGATCGAACGCGGCGCCAATGTGATCTACGAAGCCATCGCGCCGGTGCATGTATCCGGTCACGCCAGCCAGGAGGAGATGAAACTACTGATGCACCTGACGCAGCCCGAGTATTTCATCCCCATCCATGGGGAACTGCGCCAGCTCAAGCAGCACGCCCGGCTTGCCAGCCAGATCGGTATCCCAGAAGAAAATACTGCTGTCATCTTGAATGGTCAGAGCGTGGAATTCAGCAACGGCCGGATGCGCCTGGCTGAGAAGGTGCCGACAGCCTATGTTTATGTTGACGGCTCCGGTGTGGGTGATGTGAGTGATGCGGTCATGCACGATCGTGAACTGCTTTCAGAAGAGGGTTTAATGATCGTAAATCTCACCATGGATAAATACACCGACCTGCCGAAGAAGGACCCTGATTTCATCACACGCGGGTTCATTACAAGGCAGGAGGGCAACGAACTGGTGACCGGCCTGAAGAAAAAAGTGCTGGACACTGCTGAAAGAGCCAACGGGCACCTGCAAAAAGACGTGGAACAGGTAGTGACCAATTACCTGTACAGCGAAACCCGGCGCAAGCCGATGGTGCTGGTGAATATCATCAGGAACTAGACGATACATCAACAAAACCGCTCCCGTTCGGGAGCGGTTTTCTAATCCTCACCGGCCTGCCAGCCGTGCGCGCCGCGCAGGGGCACAAAGGCTACAGGTAAAACCTCCTCAGGCTGCCAGACACCGTTCTCCTCCTGCCATAATTCCAGCCACTGCATACCCCTGCCGCCCACAGGCAGCACCATCCTGCCCCCTGGTTTTAACTGTGATAGCAGCGGCGGCGGCGCCTTGGGGGCGCTGGCGGTGACCATGATGGCGTCATACGGCGCCTGATCTTCCCAGCCAAACGACCCGTCCCCCTGGTGGATACTGACATTGGTATACCCCAGGTCGCGCAGCGCGGCAGCGGCGGCGCGGGCGAGCGAGGGAATGTACTCGACCGTGTGCACCTCCCGCGCCAACAGAGAGAGCACGGCCGCCTGGTATCCGGAACCGGTGCCGATTTCCAGCACTTTCTCAGTGCCTTTGAGGTTCAACAACGCGGTCATCAATGCCACAATGTAAGGTTGTGAAATGGTCTGGTCGTTGCCGATGGGTAAAGGGTAATCAGCGTAGGCGTGTTCACGCAATTCAACGGGGACGAATAGATGGCGCGGCACCATGCGCATGGCGTGCAGCACGGCGGGGTTGCTCACCCCGCGCTTCTCGATCTGGTACATCACCATTTGCTCCCGCTCGAACGCGAAGTCATCCTCCATCTTACGAAACCGCGTTTAGCAGATCTCGCGAGATCATCCGGTCAATCTTGCCCATGGGATAATCCTCTAGTTCAGTCTGGCTGACCCAGCGCACCTCGGCGTGCTGCAGGGGTTTGATCGCTCCCGCCAGGATGTTGGCAGTGTAGGCGTACAGCGTGACCTTGAAGTGGGTGTAGGCATGGCGGTATGTGCCAAATAACTCTTCCACCTGCACAGTAATACCCAGTTCCTCCACCAGCTCGCGGGAAAGTGCCGCAGAGCGGGTTTCCCCCTCCTCCACCTTGCCGCCCGGGAATTCCCACAAACCGCCTAAAAGGCCGTCAGCGGGGCGTTTGGCGATGAGAACCCTGCCGTTCCGGCGCAGAATGCCGGCGGTGACCTCAAGGTGCGGGATAGGGGCTTTTTCTTTCATGACCGGCAGCTCATCCTGCCGGCCCTGGTTGAAGGCAGCGCAGATGACCGTCAGCGGACAGTCAGCACAAAGCGGATTGCGCGGCAGGCAGACGAGGGCGCCGATTTCCATGAGCGCCTGGTTGTAGTCGCCGGCCATGCCAGCGGGCAGAAGGGAGTGCGCGAGCTGCCGTAATTCGCTCTCAGCAGCGGGTGTGTTCACGGGTTGGGTGTATGGCAAAAGGCGGGCCAATACGCGCTTCACATTGCCATCCACCACCGCGTGGTCCAGCCCGAAAGCGATGGAGGCAATGGCGGCCGCGGTATAAAGGCCGATACCGGGGAGCTTGAGCAGTTTGCCGAAATCCTCAGGTAACCGGCTGCCATTCTCCTGCGCCAGCTGCCTGGCAGCGCGGTGCAGGGCGCGCGCGCGGGCATAATAACCCAACCCTTCCCAGGCTTTTAATACCTCATCCTCGCCGGCGGCTGCCAGCGTTGGAATGTCTGGAAAAGTTTTCAACCAGCGCAGGTAGTACGGGATCACCGTGTCCACCCGGGTTTGCTGCAGCATGATCTCAGAGACCCAAATGGCATAAGGATCGGTATGCCCGCGCCATGGCAGGACGCGGGCATTTTGTTTGTACCAGTTTAACAGAAGACGGGAAAGCTCTTCTTTCATCGCATGGGTCATAATTGAAAACTATTGCGGGCGTATACCATCTTCATTGTGTAATTTTGAATATAATCCTGCAGGCGGTTATTGAGTGAAAGCCAATCTTCAGAGAGCAGCAGCTGGCGGGCTTTGCGCGCGCTGGCGATGATCACCCCCACCGTGATCTGGGGTTTGGTACCGTAAACGGTCGCCCAGGCATCTGAGAGTTCACAGCCCAGCCGTTGCACACCGGGGATGTAATCGCGGATGACGAACTCAAAATAATCCTGTTCGTGCTCAGGTATGATATCCCACGACATAATCAGTTTAACCGGGTGTTGTTCTTCCATGCTCACTAGTTGTTCTTCTGGTATTCCAGCACCACCACCCGGGTTTCATCAGGCAGGGAGCTGATGCTGGGGACCTTCAAAGAGGGCACGGATTCGATATTCGTGAGGCCCATTTCTTTGAGGAACTTGGATAGCGGCTCGAGTTTCACCGGAGTTGCGGCGGAGTGCGGGGTGGCGTAATGCATGGGGATGACGATGTTCGGTTCCAGCAGGCTGATCACCTCTGTCGCCTTGATGGCGGTCAGGCTGCCGCCGGCGCCTACCGGCACTAAGGCTACATGTACCGGTCCGATGGCTTCTACTTCTGCCTGGCTCGGAACACGGTTGAGGTCGCCCAGGTGCAGCACGTTGATGCCGTTGTAATCAAAGAGGTACATGGTGTTGCGGGGCTCATCTTCAGTTTTTCGGGTGTGCCCGTTGGTCTGGATGCCGGTGATGAACACACCGCCGATCTCGAATTCTCCGGGTCCGTCGATGATGTGAGAAAAACCCTTGACGGCGCTGGTTAGATTGTGACCCGGGGTGTTATGGCTGACGGTGACAACATCTCCTTTGACCTTTAAGGATTCGTACCCGACCTGTTTGCTGTCGTATGGGTCGGTGACCACTGTTGCCATGCTTCGTTCAGTTAATCGAAAACAGGAATGTCCGTACCAGGTAATTTCCATGCAGCCTCCGTAACCCGATTATACCGCAAAGGGGTATGGGGTTAGCTGGATTAGCGGTGAAATCACTGTTCACAGTCTGTATAATGAAAGAGCATGATTTATTGGCTGATTGGTTGCTTTTGACCACTGATTTAGCAACAGGTGTGAGTAGTGCGATTAATCTCAGAAAGTAATCGTGAAACAATGAACAAACTGAAAGCTGTTTCAGAAAAACACCCTGTCTGGTTTGCCGTTTGTTTTTCGATCACCTGGTTTGTATTTCTGTTCGTCATTGCAGGGATCACTTCTCAAGCCTTTGGGAGACCTTTTGAGGATCCGGTTACCGCAACCATTGCGAGGGTACTTCTCACAATCGGTGTCATCCTGCTGCTGCGGCGGTGTGGCTGGTTGAGGGACGCGGGAATCACCCGGGTGGGAAAATGGTGGGCCTGGTTGCTCGCGCTGGGAGGTTTCGTCTACTATGCATGGGCAAGCCTCTATTCGTTATTCGGCAAAATTGATATGGCTACCGCTGACATATCCGCGGTGCCGTTGATCATTTTCGGTTCTCAGTTCATGGTGGCATTGAGCGAAGAGATCGCTTTTCGCGGATTAATTCTATACGCGCTGATGCGCGCCTGGAAAGATTCGATCCGCGGTACGATCGGCAGTGTCTTGCTCACCTCACTGCTATTCGCCGTTTTACACTTCATCCAGGGTTTCACACTCAACATTTCAACGGTATCGCTGCTGGTGTTACAGACAGCCATCGTTGCGATATGGTGGGGAGCATTGGTACAGTCAGGCCGCAGTATCTGGCCGGTTGTATTGATCCATTTTTTTGGAAACAGTATTGTGGGTGTTCAAAGCCTTTCAATGCCGCTGGCTGAACCAGTGATCCTTGCTTACCGGCAGCTCTTATGGTTGAGTATTCCATTAGGCTTGTTGGGTCTGGGACTGATTTATTGTAAAGAAAAATATCCGGGTGGTTTTATTAAGAGGGAGTGATTTCAGGGGATTCGGAAGGTTTTTCTTTCCGCTTCGATGTCGTTATGTTGTTTGATGATCGTGAGGATGGAACCAGCCAGGGCAACAATGCCCCAGATCATCTCATTTGTATTGGAAGGAAAGAAATGCAGGTGGATCGAGGCAGCGAGCGCCAGTAACATCCAGAACAGATAGACCCATTGGTTAATTGAGGTTGCTTTGTTGACATTCAAAGGCCAGTCGTCCCACTGGCCGGTTTTAAAGTAAATCAGGTTGCTGATGAGAGTAAAAAACAGGAAAGCGCTGCTGGCGGCCAACCATCCCGCAGGATTGGTTACCAGCAGGCAAATAACGCATAACGAGAACTGTTGTATAAATTGAGGTATTACGATGTGAAACCGGAGCTGCATTTTTAAAGTTAACGCCAGCCATGAGACCATAACCCATGTCGAGATCATCAGTAATAGTGATGCCACGAAATACAGAATGAGGTGCCACCTGGATAATTTCAGTTGTTCGATTAACGGTAGAAATTGTGTCAATAACACACCAACTGAGACTCCACCCAAAATGGAGAGGTACGTGACAAACGTATCCCGCTGGAAATACACGTCATCCAGACCGTGACGGTTCCAAAGATGTTCTTTTGCCTCTATGTGATGCTGCGGAGTGGAATTCTCAGTACCGGGCTCTAGCGGTTTTTTCATTTCACCCTCCTGGTTTTGATCACTAACACCGACTGGTGAAACGGTAAATTCAATGAATTACAGTTTATTTCTTTATACCACTTTGTTGGACCCGGCAAGCCTATCAGTTTTTGTACAGGAAGAGATTTGTTATCCCAAACGTCTTTCTTCCATCTGGAAAATGCGCCGGAGGATGGCGACGGATGAGGCGTAGGTGGAATCCATACCGCGGTAAGAAAGCGCTCCCGCGCCCAGGTTCCTGCCCTTGCTCAGCGGCGTATCAGAGGCGTAATGCAGGATGCCGATATCAAAACTGGCGCCCTGCAGGTTCACGATCTCGTTCACCGGATGGCGCTTGGGGCGGGTCATCTCGTACACCGCGGAAAGGTAGGGCCCGGCCTCCATTTCAATATCGGTGTAACCTTCACGGTACATCACGTCCATCATGTTGGCGTTTTGTAAAAAGGTACCCGGTACGGTGAGGGCTTTCTGGTTGTCGAGGACCGTTCCGAAGACCAGGTAGGGGATCACATCCGGCGCGGTGAAAACGTTCTGGAAGATGTAAGTGTTTTGTGAATGTTCGTCCTGCACCACGTTGGGTATCATGATATCCCCGCGCACCCCGTTGAGCGTGGCAGCTTTGCCCATGATGTACACGCCCAATATCTCCGAGATGTGTTCGGCGATCTTGGTGAGCACGTTGTAGGCGCCCAGCCCGAGGGGGTAATCAATGTTTACGATAAGCGCGTTGCTCTTTTTGAGGAAACCGGTCTTTTGATTATCAGGCAGCAGCCGCGGGTCAAACCGCTCCGGGTCCAGCCTGGAAAGTTCCACCACCTGGGCTTCAATATCAAAGGAATGGGCTGCGGGTACACGAATGATGCCGTGACTCTGTTCCTCGCGGGCCATCGTTTCAACCTCCACGACGCCCCGACTGGTCTGCTGGAACTTCTTTAGGGCGTAATAGAGGAAGTTTTCAGTAGAAGCGCAGTTACCGCATTCCTGTATCTCCTGCCATTCCGCGAGCAGTTCCTGGTTGCCCTGATCATGAAGAAATGCCAGGATCTCATCCTTGCGAGTGAGCGCGTAACCGCTGAGCAGATTGGGGATGCTGTGCGTGTTACTGGAGACAAAGTACACCGGGCGATCGCTGAGCGCCGGCGCGTTGCGCTCGATGTTGTGCCACCACATGCGCGTGGCGCGCCAGTATTCGCTTAATGAACCGCTGAGCAGCCGGATGCCAAAGGAGCAGCGCTGCTGCGTGATCTTCTTGAGAGTAGCAGAGAACTCACCGCCCCACACGGAGGCAAGACGCTGCAGGTCCTCCGTGGTAATGCTGAGCACGCGGCTGAGCTCGAGAAACGAAGGGCTGGCCTCGTTGCTCATATCCTCCCAGGACGACGGGTTCCAGTCCTGCAGCTGCTGGTGCATTTTGTTCCACTCGATCTGGTAAGCGGTGAGGGTCGGGACAATGTCTTCGATATCTGATCGGCTGGCAATGAACACGGCCAGTGTGCTGGTTCCGTCAAAGTAACTGCTGCGCCGCCGCGCACGGGCTGTGACCGGCTGCCAGTTTTCCACATCCATGTAACCGTGGCGGGAAAAAAGCTGAGCGCTCTGCCCCAGCACGATGGAACGAGTCTCGGTGATGCATGTTGGCAGGCGCAGGCTGGCGTAGATGAAGGCGGACGTGTCGGGGGTAACCTTGCGCGCGTCAGGGTGCAGCGAGGAGTTCATACCGGCGTGCACTTCCTCCAGTGTACGGATCTGCACCTCGGTTGTCGAGCGCAGCAGAGAATAGATCGTCCTCAGGTAAAGGTCGATCTCGTCAGTGGCACTTTTCGGTACAGTACGTTCCATAGTCGCTTTCTCCTGGCTGTATTGTAGCACGGGAGAAGTGAGAATATTGAACAGGCGCGGAGCGGTTTGCTGCGGGGGTTAAGAAGAGACAGAATCATGGAATTGCTGCAATACCGGCAGCAATTCAGACAGGTTTTGCACCACGGCATCAGGATTGATGCGGTCGCGCACACGTGTGTTCTCGGGGTGGTCAGCCCGGGTGGTGATCCAAACCGCGCGCAAACCGGCGTTCTGAGCCCCGAGGATATCAGCGGTCAATGTGTCACCCACCATCACAGCGCGTTCGGGGGTTAAACCCAGTGTGTTGAGCGCCCTGGTGAAAATGCGGCTGTCAGGTTTGCGGATCTTCTCCACGGCCGAGATAAGGATGACCTTAAAAAAGCCGCGCAAGTCGAACCGGTCGATCAACCGGTTGGCATTATCCGCGTTGGCTGCGTTGCTGATGAGCCCCAGTCGGCAGCCGCGCGCCTGCAGCTGCTGCAGCACGGTAAATGCTTCAGTCGCTAGCTGCCAGTGTGACTCAGTGGTGAGGTACATTTCTGCCAGCGCTGCGCGGGTTACCTCTTCAGGGGGTTCAGTGTGACCGAGCGAACTTAACACCCGGGCGAGGTAGGTTTCAACCGGTCTTTCGATCAGGTCTTCGTCTCGCGATTGATAATAACTTAATAAAACATCGTTGAAGCGCTCTACAAAGGCATTGGCGTTCAGCGGGTAACCGGCACGGATGAGCGCGTGCGCCAGCGCGAAGTAAGATTCATTTATTGTGGCCTGGTAATCACCCGCGAAATTGAGCAGTGTATATCCCAGGTCAAAGAAAACCGCCTGTGTCAAATTGCAGGCGGGGGATGACGGTTCAATCCCCTTTGTAATATTCATCAGTTGTACACCACCTGCCTGATATAACCCGCCCTGGCTTCAGTAGTGACGCTCGGGGTGATATTCGTTGAGCAAGGGTTCAGCCCGCAGGTAACGCTTAAGGTTGTCGGCGAACATTACCCCGGCGCGTTCCTTATAAACCTGGCTGAAGCCTGAAACATGCGGGGTGATGATGAGCCGGGGAGCCTTCCAGAGCGGGTGCTCAGCGGGCAGCGGTTCTGTGCTGAACACATCCACCGCGGCGCCGGCGATGCGCTTTTCGGTCAGCGCGCGCAGCAGCGCGTCTTCATCAATTATGCCGCCGCGTGAAACATGCACAAGGTAAGCGCCCGGTTTCATGACCTTGAATTCCTCTTCACCGATGATACCGCGGGTTTGCGGTGTGAGCGGCAGGGTGACCACCACGTAATCACATTCCCTGAGCATAGGCCTCAGCGCTTCAATCGGGTAGAGCCGATTAAAATAATCGCCCTCCGGATCACCGTGCCCATCCACGGTATAGCCGTTATCTTGCGGATGCATGGCGTCGCGTTTAATGGCAAGAACTGTCACGTTGAATGGACGCAGCAGCCTTGCCACTTCGCGGCCGATGCTGCCGTAACCCACCAGTCCTACTGTGGAGCCGCTGAGCTCGCGGGGTGAAAACTTTTCCCAGCGGTCAGCCGGCCATTCAGCCTTTTCCTGGTTCTTCATTAACCCGCGCATGTGGTGACCCAGCGCCAGCAACATCATCAGGATGTACTCGCCTTCCTGTATGGCAGAAGCGCCGCTCATGGAGGTGAACCTGAGCTCCTTCCGTTTGAGCAGGTCTGAGTCCTGTATGAAGTCGATACCGGCGTAATGAAACTGGATCCACTTGAGGTTGGGCACCAGGTCGAGGTCGGGCAGCAGGATATCTGTGTAAAGAACTTCTGAACGCTGCCAGACCTCGCGCGGGATCTCCTCAACCTTACCGGCGGGGATGAACGTGACCTTGATGCGCGGCGAAAGTCCGCGCAGCTGTTCCATTACAGCTTCGGGAAAGGGTACCGTGGTGAGGACTTCGATGTTCTGCGCGGATGCCATGGGTGAAAAATCAGGACCCTTTCAGGTAAATGCCGCCCGGATCGAGTTCTTCGCGCAGCAGCCTGAGCTCGGAATCCAGCGGGGGTTCAGTGGCGCGTAGTTTCGGAACAGCACGCACCTGCCAGCCGGTGTTCTCCTGCACCTGCTCAAAGGTGCAGCCGGGGTGAAGGGCGGTGAGCACGAGTTCGCCGCTTTCATCCGGCTCCATCAGACCCAGGTTGGTAACGATAACCAGCGGACCGCCCCCCCTGGCACCGGTGGATTCACGCTGCGCCCGGCCCCCAAGGAAACCGGCCGAGGTAATGAAATCTACTTTTTCAGGGAAGCGGCGCTTTTGATGCGGCGTCATGATGTAACAGCGGTTGGCCCAACCGGCAATCTCCTGCGAGCCGCCGGAACCCGGAAGGCGCACTTTGGGGTTCTGATAGTCTCCGCCGATCACGGTGGCGTTAATGTTGCCAAAGCGGTCTATCTGGGCACCGCCCAGGAAACCGACATCGATGTTGCCGCGCTGCAGGTACTGCGAGAAGATGTCAAACATACCGCAAACCGAAACAGCACCGCTCACCAGGGTGGGATCGCCGATCGAGAGCGGCAGGCGAGAAGGCCGGGCGCCGATGACGCCGGCTTCGTAGATCAATTGCAGGTTGGGGGCGTGCGTGCGGCGCGCCAGGTTGCACGCCAGGTTGGGCAGCCCGACACCCACAAAAACCACATCGCCATCACGCAGCAGGCGCGCGGCGTTGATGCACATCAGTTCTGAAGCTGTATACGTGAGTTCGCTCATGCCATTATCACCTGATCCTAGTAATCGCCGTAGTTGACGGGGGCTGCGTAGCGGGGTTTCACGGCCAGGCGGGCGTGGGTCTCAGGTCCCAGCTTCTGCCAGTATTCCCCGGCATCTTTCACGCCGTGCACCCATTCATCGAGCCAGGTGTTCACCGAGGTCCGGTCCTCACTGATCTTATCCCAGTTGAGATAAAAGACATTGTCACGGTCGTAGTATCCCTGGGTGTAAGAGGGGTGGGCGCAGTGCGGCACATGGCACACCGCTTTGACGATGAGCCCGGGGATCAGGGTGCGGTTGGGGTCGGAGCGGATGACATCTTCCTCCACGATCTCCTCAGCGGTGATGATCACATTGCGCGAGGCAAAGGCGGCTTCCTTTTGTTCGCCGAGAATACCCCAAACCTGGGCGTTGCCGTTCTGGTCAGCGCGCTGCACGTGGATGATGCCCACATCGGGGTTTAGTGCGGGCACGGTGATCACATCACGTCCGGAGTAGGGGTCTTTAACCCGGCGGATATTGGGGTTGCTGCGTTCCAGGTCAGGAGCGGCAGTCTGGTTCATGGGCATGAAGGGCAGCCCTGCAGCGCCTGCCTGCAGGCGGGAGATCATGCCAAAGTGAGAATACTCCTCCCACTCCAGCCGGCCGGCTTCCAGCTCCTCGCGCACGATACGCAGCGAACCAACACCGGGGTTGCCGATGTAAGAGAACACCAATTTCTTCGCGCAGCCGGCTGCCACCATCTGATCGTAGATCAGGTCAGGGGTTGCCCGCGCCAGGGTAAGATTTTTCTTACCCTGGCGGATGATCTCGTGACCAGCGGCAAAGGGGATGAGATGGGTGAACCCGGCGCAAAAGACCGTGTCACCATCATGAACGTAACTGGCAATTGCCTCGGTTAGCGAGCAGATCTTTGACATAGGCGTTGTTAAGCCTTGCGAACCAGGTTCTGGATCTGTTCGTGCATGTAGATTTGCAGGTAGTGCAGACCGCCGGCGTTCTTGCCGCTGGAGCCGGAACCTTTCCAGCCGCCGAAGGGCTGAAAACCGGGCCAGGCGCCGGTGGTGGATCCCATCGGGCGGTTGGCGTAGGTGACACCAGCTTCGATATTGTCGAAGAACCAGGCAGCTTCCTCTTCTGAACCGTAAAAGCCGGCCGTCAGGCCGTATTCGACGTCGTTGGCGATCTTCATGGCGGTTTCAAGGTCATCGAATTTGCCAACGGTGGTGATGGGCACGAACATCTCGTGTTTCCATAGGCGGTGATCGTACGCTGCCTCGGCGATGGTCGGAGTGCAGAAGTAACCCTTGGCATAATCGCCATCGGTGAGTACCTTGCCGCCGGTCAGTATCCTGCCGCCCGCCGTCAGTTCTCCAACGAATTCCTGGTAATCGCGGTAGCTGCCCTTGTTAACCACGGGACCGAGATAATTGGCGCGGTTGGTTGGGTCGCCAATGGTGAGCTTGCCGGTCAATTCCACCAGGCGGGCCACCAGCTGGTCGTAAACCGGGGTTTCAATGAGAACACGTGAGTTGGCGGAGCACTTCTGTCCCTGCAGACCGAAGGCGGAGCGCACGATGCCGATAGCAGCGGCTTCGAGGTCGGCGTTTTTGGTGACGATTGCGGGATTCTTGCCGCCAAGTTCGAGGATGGCAGGACGCACGTAGCGGCCCTGGGCGAAGTCGCGGAAGATCTTCATGCCCACGTCGTACGAACCGGTGAAGGTGATGCCGTCAACCTCGGGGCTCTCGATAAGCGCCTGCCCAAGCGTGGAGCCCGGACCGGTGACATAGTTGAAAACACCCTCAGGGATACCGGCTTCCTGGAAGCACTCGGCGATCAGGCGCGCGGTCCAGGGGGTATCAGTGGCGGGCTTCATCACCAGCGTGTTGCCGGCAACCAGGGCGGCGCCTGAAGGACCGCCGGTGAGGGCGCCGGGGAAGTTGAAGGGGCTGATGACCAGCCAAACCCCGTAAGGTTTGAGGACTGATGTATTGCGGCTTTCATAACCACTGAGGGGGTCGCGCCCCATAAGGGCGGTAAAACCATCGCTGGCTTCCATGCGGTCGCAGGAATAGCGGATCAGGTCGGCGGTTTCAGCCACATCGCCCAGGCCTTCCATGCGGTTTTTGCCCACTTCGAGTGAAAGGACCACGCCCATTTCAAATGTGCGGCGGTCCATGATGGCAGCGGCTTTGCGCAGCAGGGCCACACGCTCCTGCCACGGGGTGTGCGCCCATCCCCTGGCGGCCTTGCGCGCTGAGGCGAGCGCGGCTTTGGCGTGCTCGGCGGTGCCTTTCTGGAAGGTTCCCAGCAGCACATCGGTGTTAGCGGGAGAACGGTTATCGAACTTTTCTTCGGCAAATACATCCTTGCCATTGATCAGCATCCCATGATCCCTGCCGAGTTCAGATCTGACTTTGGCGAGGGCGTCGTCATAACGGGTGTGAAGTTCCTCGGGTGGGTTGAACATGGTGGCGTAAGTGAGCTTGAAGGTTTGATCTGCAGCCATCTGGAATTGCCTCCTGTTTGGGGTCAGTTATTGCCCGCGGTATACCCCGGGGCGAGGTTAAGTATAGCAAAGGTCAGTATGGGCGTCAAAGTAAAAGTCAGCAACAGGCGGGTGGGCTATGCAAATTTTGATAGCCGCTCCGCCAGCTCCAACACAGAAAGCGCATTCCACACCCTGCCTGATCCGATGGGGTATTCGCCGCGCAGTTTTTCGACCCAGCGCTGTGGTATGGCGTTAACCCCGTAAAGAGCGCCGGCCAGCGCCCCGGCGACGCTGCCGGTGGTATCGGCATCACTCCCCAGGTTGACCGCCTGCACCAGCGCTTCTTCAAACGATCGGGTCGTCAGCACCGCCCACAAGGCGCTCTCCAGCGTGTGGCGCACCCAACCGGTGTTGGGAAGCGCTTCGCGGGTTCGAACAGACGCCAGCTCTACCAGAAGGCGCATTTCTCCATCGAGCCCCACAATATCTGCGGCCCGGGTAACAGCTTCACGCAGGGCGGCATCGCTGGACTGATCTTCAGACCGGTTCGCCAGCAGCTGCAGCAGCGAGTTGAAGAAGAGGCAGGCGTTCACGCAGTCAGGGTGAGGGTGCGTTACCGTGGATTGCAGGCGGGAAGCGCTCAACAATACCCCGGGATTTTTCCAGTAAGCCACAGAAACAGGCCAGCAGCGCATCAGCGAACCATTGCTCGCGGAATCGGGACGCAGTTGTTGTTCCAGGTCAGCAGCCTGCTGCCATGAAGTATCGGCGGCGATGCGGCCCAGCACAGCGCTGGTATGGATGCCGATATCCGGCGGGTTGGCGCGATACCAATCAACGAATCGCTGCGACAGGTCCGCGCCATCCAGCGGGGAGTGCGCCAGCAAGGATTCCGCCAGCGCCAGCGCCATCTCGGTGTCATCCGTGAAGGTTCCCGCGGGCAGGGGACCGTCGACCATCTCGGTTTCAAGATCGTGTAAGCTGCGGGCGGGGTGGAACTCCAACGGCATGCCGAGCGCATCTCCCACCGCCGCGCCTAACGAGATGCCCTTTAATCGATCCGGTATGGTTTGCATAGAAAGATTATCTCAGAAATACGAAAAAACAGGGGCGTGCTCCAGCTATTCCGCTTCGGCGACCTTGTACGAAAAGCAAATTTTAATGTATTTCATATAGAGATGTGTTATTCTTAATATTGTTATAAAAATATAAATAATGAGAGAGGAAAACCTATGAACCCCAAAGTATTTGAAGCCATGAATGACCAGATCAAGCACGAACTGTATTCCGCGTATTTTTACCTTTCCATGTCAGCCTACTGCGATGCTGAGAATCTGCCCGGTTTCGCCAAATGGTTGAAGGTGCAGGCGGAGGAAGAACAGGAACACGCAATGAAGTTCTATGATTATCTACTGGACCGCGGCGAAAAGGTCAGCCTGAAAGCCATCGAACAACCGCCAGTGGATTTTAAGGGTACAAAGGATATCTTTGCCAAAGTCTATGAACACGAGCAGAAGGTTACGGCGCTCATCAACGCGATTTACGCCAAAGCGGTTGAAGCCGATGACGTGGCCAGCCAGATCTTCTTGCAGTGGTTCATCAGTGAACAGGTCGAAGAGGAAAAGAACGCTTCAACCATCCTGGCGATGGTGGAAAAACTGGAAGGCAGTGTTGGCGGTTTATATCAGCTGGACCATCAGCTTGGCAAGCGTGGTGGTGATTAATCAACGCAACAAAAGTAAACCTTAAAGATGGCTCAATGATAAGAGCCATCTTTTTAATTTGCGGCAGCAGGTTTAAAAACCGCCAGGTTGTTTATCGTGTGATCAGGGATTCTTCATTACCGCCCTGGCGGGCAATGACCACCCGGCCGTCCTTCACCATCCGGCCGAGGTAGATGCGCTCTCCGGGATAGGCGGTCCAACCGCTCAACACGAACGGAAAAAGTCCCTGGGCGCTGATCCATTCCCCCTTGTATTTGCGGGCAATGTGCACGTGCGAGCCGGTGGAGGAGCCGCCCTCGCAGGAGGGGCGGCCAACAGGATCATCCTGTTTCAGGTGTGTCCCCAACGACACACGGTCTTGATCGGCAATATGCATATACATGATCTCCCAGCCGGTAGGCGACCCATTTTCATCCTCCAGTGTCAGCATCACCACGCTGTTATCAGAGCGGGTGACCACGCCCGCGGCGGATGCGCGCGCCCATAGCGGCGAGACCTGGCAGCCGGCGTCCTTGATGTTCGGCGCGAAATCCAGCGCGCCCAGGGGAGTGCCTTCCACCCAGCTGTAATGCGGACCAGCGGTCAAAGCCCAGACCTCCGCCTGCGCGAAGGGTAATTCCAGCTGCGGAGCGCTGACCGTATCGCTCAGCAGGGGTTCAACCTCAGCAGCGCAAAGCATGGGATCCGGGAACATGGAAAGATAGGTTTCCATGAATCCACCGCTGCCGTATAACCGTTGCTCCCACACATCGGCGCGGTAAAGCCGCGAAAACATGTACATAATCCCGGCTGAACCCGCGTTCAACGCCGGGGGGATACGCTGCGGGACCTGGTCAGCAAAGGTGACGGTGTCTAAATCGCCATAACGCCAGCCGTAATAACCGCTATTGATCATGCGTGCTGCCAGCGATAGCTCCTGGTAAAGTCCCTTGAAGAATTCATTATTGAAACCCAGCGGGTGATAAATATCCGCAGGCACGATATCCCCGTAAACCAGTCCTGAGCGGTACTCCACGATGGCCAGAAGCAGGCGCGGGTTAACAGATTGGTTGTCGGCGACGCGCCTCACCACATCCGCGCCGCTGATGCGGCTTCCTGCCACTAATTGGCTGAAGGTGCTCAGGTAACCACCGGCTTCGCGCACGTAAGCGCTGATGTCAAAATCCTCAGCGCAAGGAGAGTGAATGACCGCGCTGTCGGGCAGGATGACTTCACGCTGCGCCAGGTTATCAGAATTTTTCGGAATGACCAGGTAATGACCCGGCGGTAGGATGCCAGCGCCCGGCAGAGGTTCCACGCTGGTAATGGCTGCGGGAGCGACACCGAAATGATTGGCGACAACCTCGAGCGTATCACCTGATTGGATGGTGTAAATGTGGTACAGGGTCTCATCGACCGCGGGCGGGGGCACTGGCGTGTTTGTGGCATCCGTGGCGGGTTGGCCTGTACCGGATGTGGCGGTGGGGCGTGAATCGAATATCGCCGGGTCCAGGGTCTCATACGGGTGCAGCACCGCTGACAGGTCGCGTATCGGAAAATTACACGATACCAGTAAAAACAGGGTGGCGAGCAACAGGATGAAAACGCGTTTACTGCTGTTTTCCCCCAACTTTCTAAAAGGCGAGTACATGTTCATGAGCTTAGGTCGATTATAGACCAAACCAGCCGGATTGACGATGAGAAGGCATTATGTAAAAGTCAGATTCCTGTTGGTATAATTCCCCTAATAATTACAGATGTATAGGAATTTCGAGATGAAATCAAAAGTCGCAGTGATCAAGACCACCCCCGAGACCGTGTTGCAGGATTACGCGCGCCTGTTCGAGCTGGCTGACGGACGTAAAGCGCTGGATGCCGGTGCCACCACCATCCTCAAGGACAATATCTCGTGGCATTTTCCGATGCCCAGTGCCAATACGACCCCCTGGCAGCTTGAGGGTACCATCCTGGCACTTCAACAAAACGGTTACAGCGATATCTCCTGCGTGCAAAACCAGACCGTGGTGACAAACGCATTCAAAGGCGAAGACCTCAACGGCTACGTGCCGATTTTTAACCACTATAACATTCCGGTACTGTACAATTTCGAAACAAAAGACATGAGCTGGGTTGAATATAAGCCCAAGGCGAAAATGAACGCCCTCGATCACATCTATCCAGAGGGCATCTTTATCCCTGATTACTTTGTGGGTAAGAACATCGTTCACCTGCCGACAGCGAAATGTCACATCTACACCACCACCACGGGCGCCATTAAGAACGCTTTCGGCGGGCTGCTCACCAAGCACCGGCATTACACCCATTCCTTCATTCATGAAACGATCATTGATCTGCTGGCCATCCAGAAGGAGATCCACTCCGGGCTGTTCGCGATGATGGACGGTACCACAGCGGGCAACGGCACCGGTCCGCGCGTGATGAAACCGGAGGTTAAAAACGTCATCCTGGCTTCAGAAGACCAGGTGGCCATAGACGCCGTTGCGGCCAGGTTGATGGGTTTCGACCCGATGAGCATCAAGTATATCAACCTCGGTCACAACCAGGGGCTGGGCGTGGGCGACCCGCGAGAGATTGAACTGGTGGGAGATGATGTTTCAGGAGAAAACTGGCACTTCAAGGTGGGTCACAACCTGCATCAGTTCATGGGCTGGCTCACCTGGTACGGACCGACCAAGTTCCTGCAGAAGCTGGTCACGCGCACACCGCTGGTAGCCATCCCCATTGCATTTTCTGAGGTGTACCATGATTATGTGCATTGGCCTTTGAAAGAAAAGTATGTGTTCAAAAACTGGTGTGAGACCACCAGCTGGGGACAGCTGTTCCTGAAGTATAAAAAAGAAGGGGTAATTAATAAAGACTAGTGCATCATCATGTGAGAGGGCTGGCATAACGCCAGCCCTTTTCATACCACGAAACCTGTCATGCGGTTGTAAAACCCAGATACCTGCTGCCTTACCATTGTAACTTCCGCACGCTCGCGGATGATCTCGCGGTTGCGTTCAGCCGCAGCGCGCCTGAATTCCTCATCCAAAATGCCGCGCTGCACGGCTTCAGAAAGCGCGTACGCATCATTGGGATCGACCAGGATACCATTTTCACCGTTGCGGATCCATTCCCGGATGGATTCAATATCACCGCAAACCGGCAGGCAGCCGATGGCCATGGCTTCAAGCAGTGAGTTGGGTGTGCCATCATGCTCACTGACAGATACAGATACCAGCGAACGCGCGAACTCGCGCCACAGCTCTGCCTGTGAGATCATCGGCAGCAGTGAGACATTGTCAAAGATCCTGAGACGGTTCACCCAGCGCAGCGCTTCCGGCTGGCCTGCCATCCACGGGCAGACGAATTGCACCTCTGGATGCAGGTTGAGAATAAGCGGAATGGATTTAAAAAAAGTATCGTTGCGCACGGAACCGCTGCGGAAACCGCGCGGGTTGATCACGTGCCAGGGCACAGCCAGACCGATACCGCGCGTGATATTCCCAACTTCTTCCAGGTCGATTCCGCCGTTGCCTGGAACAGATAGGGCAGGTTTGGCAGGGTTGAACGACCAGGTGCGCGCGATGCGCAGGTCGCGGATGGTATCCGCCATCAAACCATCAGCCCGCAGCAACGCGCGGCGGGTCGCGCTGCCCATCACATTGTTTGAGATGGCGTGATATGTGAAATCATTGCCCCAGGTAGAGATGACCAGCGGGATTTCAGTTGGGGTAAGGCTGGCGAGCATGCCCTCGTAGGGGATGCGCAGCGCGTGCACAACATCCGGTTCCAGGCGGTTGAGCAGCTCCAGGTAATCCTTTTCCATGCGTGTGATGGTCATTGGACCCAGCCAGTGGCGCAGCGTGGCGGCAAGCCCACGGTAGCGCGAAACCATCCGGCGGCTCCCTTTTTTTGCGCCGCCCCCCGCCTGGCTGCCAGAAAGGCTGGCAAATGCCACCGGGAAGATGATGGTCTCATTGACGCCTTCAACGGGCTGGCAGGGGTAAGTGGAGATCAGGTTAATGGTGTAATTCAACGGCTGCAGCATGCGTATCCAGCGCCGGGTGATGGGGCTGCGCCCATCAGCGATGATCAACAGGTTCATTTTTTTCCTCCTCTGATCCTTTCAGAGAACGGATTCGACCGCAGCGGTGAAGGTTGTTACCATGGCTTCCAGGTTAACCTCTTCTGCAACGATGCGGTATGACGCCAAACCTTTCTGGCGAAGGCGTTCAACGTCAGACAATGCTTCTTTGATGATCCGGGCGAGGGTCTGCGGGTCGTTGTCCTGCAGCATCCAGCCGTTTTCTTCGCGCACCAGTTCACCCTGGGTGCCATCGGCTTCTCCAACGATCACCGGCAGAGCGTGCGCCATGGCCTGCTGTACCGCCAGACCGCCGGTCCCGGGCAGGATAAACAGGTCGGCTGCTTCATAAAAGGGTTCCAGTTCTGCCCCGTGTTTGCCTCCCAGGAAAACAGCGCGCGGATAGATCTGCCAGGCGAGCATTTCAAGGCGTGAACGGTCGGGGCCGTCGCCGATGATATTCAACCTCGGTTGAAGGTGCGCCGGCAACGCTGCCAACGCCTGCAGCAGGGTGTCAACGCGCTTGCGCGCCTGCAGCCGACCCACGAACAGGAGTTGAGGATCATCCTCGCGGAAACCCAGCGGCCGCATGATAGCCGGGCTGTCTGGCCGACGGGTAACGGCATTAGCGGCGATGAAAACGCGGGATTTCTTAACACCAGCGTTTTCGTACTGCCATGCGGCGCTTGTGGAGTATGCAATAACCGCGTCATACGAGCGCAGTAAGACCTGATGGATGAGTGTATAAATGAAACCGCCGCGGGGAATGCCCAGACCCCAGCCAACGACCGGTTTACCGCGGGCTTTCATCCAGCGCGCAGCCAGCGGATTGGAACGGTTGCGCGGGTTGATCTCCGTGATAAGCACGTCCGGCTGCCAGCGCCGCAACCAGTTTAGTATTCCCGCCTGCCAGTAAAAATAGGCCGGACCGTGTAGAAAATGTAAATTATGGGCGCGGGTGTAACTGGCGATGGCGAGTTTGTTCACGGTCTCGACAGCCTCACCCCGGCGGGGATTACCCGCGAAGACGCTCAATCCCTGCAGGCAGGCGGTCGCCAGCGCATCGAAGAATTCCGCGCGGTATTCAGGTAAAACGCGCTGCTGTAAACCAACGCGGGCATGGATCATGTTCATGCCACCATCACCTCGACCATTGAACCGGATGGGGTTTTGGTCACATCAATGCGGGCCGGGAACGCGTCTTTCAGTTCCTCAAGATGGGTGATGACCAGGATCTTCTCGAATTCCGCACCCACCAGGTTGATGGCTTCCACCAGGCGCTGGCGGCCGTCGGCGTCCTGGCTGCCAAAGCCCTCATCGATAACAAGGGTCTGCAGGCGCGCTCCGGCGCGGTGCGCCAGCACCCGGCTGAGCGCCAGGCGTATGGCGAAATTGACCCTGAAGGCTTCTCCGCCCGAGAAGAGCTCGTAGGGGCGCTCACCGGCGGGGTCGCGGATAAGGATATCGAGCGTTTCGCGGCGGTCTTCACGTTTTTTGTCTTTGAATTCGCGCTGCGTTTCAAAACTGATCGACATACTGCCCGAGCTGAGCCGGTCAAGGATCTCGTTGGCGTGGCTCTCAATATCCGGCAGCGCCTGTTCGATGAGCAGGGCGGGGATACCGTCCTTGCCAAAGGCGCGTTCCAGCGTCTTCAGGTCGGTGATGCGGCTGTTGAGCGAGTCCTTTTCCTCAAGCTTCAGTTTCTTCATCTCACGCTGTTTACCGAGCACTTCCACCTGGTTGAGTGTGTACCCCCGGTCACTGAGCGCCAGGTTCAACTGTTCCTGGGCGTCGTAATACTCTTTTTCCAGTTGACTGAGGTCCGGCAGGCTGGCGGATTCCAGTTCCAGTTTTTCTTCAGCCTGTTTCAGTTCATCGACCAGGCCGGCAAGGCGCTCTTCATTCCTTTTGATATTCGTTTGCAGGGCGGTGATCTCGCGTTCAAGCGGGGCGAGCGCTGACCGGGCCTGTTCCAGTTCCAGTCTTCTATTCTGGCTGGCGCGGCCTTCCATTTCGATGCGACGCGCCTGCTCGTGAGCAGCGGCATCATAGCCCAGTTCCTTCAAGCGGGCATCAACATCCGCCAGCTGAGCGCGCGCTTCAGGTGCAAATAAATGTGAGCGTAATATTTCACTCAGTTCAGCCAAGCGCACAGCGCCCCTGCCCTGCCAATCAGCCAGGAAATCCTGTTTAACGCGCAGTTCCTCTGACTTCGCGTCGTAAATGCGCTGCTGCAGTTTCAACTCGGCGTCCACGCGCTGCAGTTCAGCAAGCGCGGTTTCAAGTTCACGATACCGGGTGTCGCATTGTTCCATCAACCTCTGATTTTCACGGTAGGCATTACCTTTTTCCCTGCCGCGCGCGTTGATCTCATCCACCAGGCGCTGGCGCTCGTCGAGGGAGAGCGGTTTTTCGCAAGTCGGGCAGGTGGCACCGCTGATCTGTTCCAGGTGCGCGCGGTGTTCGACGATCTCATCCATTTCAGCTTTCATGCGTGTGTTTTCGGCCCGGGCGCGGGCTTTTTCATCCTGCAGTTCGCGCATCTCTTTTTCCAGTGCGGCGCGAGTTGCCAGTTTGCCCGAATAATCTTCAACCGTCCGGGCGGAATCTTCCACCAGCTGCTGCAACCCTGGGAGGTCTTTTTCTATGGATGTTACTTCAGTGAGTTTCTGCTGCAGGTTTTCCAATTCGCCGCGCAAACGGGTTTCTTCAACGGCGATCGCCTGCAGAGGCGGCTGGCGTTGTGCATCATACTGCCGGAAGTTCACCGCCATGGCTTCCCATTCTTCAAGCGCTTTCCGCGCCGCCTCCCAGGCATCCACTTCCTGCCTGATCTGGGCTTCCTGCTGCAGCAAAGTACGGTGATGTTCACGCTCCCGCAGCCGGATCTCCAGGTCAGCGATCCTGGCGTCGTTTTCAACACGCAGCCGTTGTACCTCGTCGCGCTGCCTTTGCACCTGGCGTTGATCTGATCTTATGCGTTCGACGATCAGGCGCTGCTGGTCAAGGTAAACCTTGCGCGCCTCAAAGAGGTCTTTTCTGGTTTCAACTTCCTTTTCCAGGCGGGCGAGGCGCTGCTTGCGCTCGCTTTCTTCCTGCAGTTCAGCTTCGATCTCCAGTAAATGGCTGTTAACCAGCGCCAGTTCATTTTCAAGACCCTTGCGCCGGCGCGACGCCTCGTCACGGTAGCTCTCCCATACATCCAATCCCAGTATCCCCGAAAGGATGCGCTTGCGATTCCCCGGTTGCTGCTGTGCGAACAGGTCGGCTTTACCCTGCAGGAAGAAGGACGCGTTGATGAAGGTTTCGTAATCCAGGTGGAGTGTGCGGCGGATGAGGTCTTCGGTGGCGCGCATGGTGGCTTCAGTGAGAGGGATCCAATTTCCCTCGGAATCCCGGATTCGGAATTCGAGCTGTGTATTCTTCCCCTTTGTTTTGATGCGCTGCACCTGGTAGCGCCCGGATTCGTAATCAAAATCGAGGATCACCTCGGCTGTGTCGGCGGCCATATGGATGACAGCGTCGTCTTTGCGGCGGGCTTCACCAAAAAGCGCCCAGGTGATGGCTTCGAGCAAAGAGGATTTACCGGCGCCGTTCTGACCTGATATGCAGGCCAGGGTGAAGCCTGAGAAATCGATCTCCACCCGCTCTTTATAAGAAAGAAAGCCGCTGATCTGCAGGCGGTCGAGGATCACGCGTCCTCCCCTGGCTCCGGTTCGTTTTCAATGCTGCGGCTGACCAAGATTTTATCGATGCGGTGACCGTCCATATCCAGCACCTCGAAGTGCAGGTCCTGCCATTGGAAGGATTGACCGGCGTGCGGGATGGACCCGACCTGGTTCATCACGAAACCGCCCGCGGTTTGAAAGCCGACCTTATCTTCCTCAGGCAGCAGGTCCAGGTCGAGGAGGTCTTTAAATTCATCGATCGGCAGCAACCCGTCAACCAGGTACGAACCGTCTTCGCGTATCACGATCTCCGGTTCCGAAGCCTGGTCGCGGCTGGGTAATTCTCCGATGATGGCTTCGAGCACATCAAAAAGCGTGACAAAGCCAAGTACTCCGCCGTACTCATCGATCACCAGGGCTTCGTGGACCCCGTGTTCGCGCTCCAGTTCAAGCACACGCATGGCGGGAGTGTTTTCCGGGATGAAGAGTGGTTTTTGCAGCAGGTCCACCAGTTGATAAGATTCTCCTGACAGTTGTTTTTCCAGCAGGTCCTTGGATTTGAGGATTCCCAGGACGTTGTCCAGTGATTCCCTGGAGACGGGGAAGCGGGAATAGGGTGACTCAATGATGACTTTGAGAATTTCCTCAATGCTGTCGTCGGCATCCAGCCAGGTGATATCGGTGCGCGGGGTCATGATGGCATTGATCGAACGGTCGTTCAGGCGGAAGATTCCCTCCACCATATCCTGCTCAGCCTCACCAAAAACCCCAACCTGGGTTCCCTGGTCAATGAGCACCCTGATCTCCTCCTCGGTGATGGGCGGTTCGCCGGATGGTTTGATGCCCAACAGGCGCACGCCCAGGTCGGTTGAGGCGGAAAGCAAACGGGTGAGCGGCGATGTGAGCTTTGAGACAAACGACATGATCCCTGAGACTTTTGAGGCGATCTTTTCAGGGTTGTTGAGGGCGATCTTTTTCGGGATGAGTTCACCAATGACCAGCGAAAAATAAGTGGTGAGCAGCACGACAATGACGAGGGAAAGCGTGGCGGCGGAAGTGGCCAGCCAGGGAACGCGCGCCAGAGATTGGGTCAGTCTTTCGGCCAGGGTGGCGCCGCCGAAGGCGCCAGTGAGCATGGCCACCAGGGTGATGCCGATCTGCACTGATGAAAGAAATTTCCCGGTATGTTTGGAGAGTTCCAGGGCGCGGTCAGCGCCTTTATCCCCTTCATCTGCGCGTTGTTCCAGGCGCACCTTGCGCGCAGAAACGATGGCAATTTCCGACATGGAAAAGAACCCGTTGAACAGGATCAGGATAAAAATGATGAGTATCTCAAGAAAGGTGTTGGACATTGGTTTTTATCCTTCCGGGGTTCCCCCGGGTTCTGAGCCTGTTACAGATTGTATGATCTCCTGGGCAAGGGATTGCAGTTCATCAATCTCTTTGGGCTGCGTGTGGATCGACTTCCAGTAAGTGGAGAGCAGTTCCAACGGGGTAAGGCTGGCGATGGTCTGGTCGTGCGGCAGGCGCAGCCGGGCTTCCTCCTGCGGGCGGCGGATCAGGTGAAATTCCAGCGCGGCAGCGCATTTTTCGCGTATGGCGGGTTCATCGATGAACATATCCAGTTCACGCGGGTACTCAATGACCAGCCTGATGATGGCGTTCGCGGTTTCAACCTGGGCAGGCAGGGCGGAAAGGATTTTCTCCATCATCCCGTCCTTCTCGGTGATCCTTACCATGCGGTCGAAGAAAGCGCGGCCGTGCAACCGAATGAATCTGTAGCTGGTATTTCCTTTATCAACCTCGGCGATGATAAAGCCTTTCTCATCCGCGGCTTCACCAAAATCAACGCGTTCAATGGAACCCGGGTACACCACTGGAGGATGCTGACCGGGGTTGAGATCCTGGTGTTTATGGATGTGACCGAGCGCGGCGTAATCCAGGCGGGGATCCTTTGCCAGTGAACCCGGCAGCACCAGGTCTTTACCCAGCATGACGGTGCGTTCGTTGCCGTACACAGCTCCTTCAACTGAACCATGCCCCACCAGAACGGTGGGCAGCGCAGGGTCAAGTTCGTCCATTCTTGCCTGCAGGACGGTGGTGAGGCGCTTTTCGAGCTCTTCGTTGATAATGTCGCCATCGGCGGCGGAGAGTTCCAGGTTGGCCATCAAGCCTGAACGGAATACCCACGGCAGCGCCAACACCTGCAGCGGCAGCCCCCAAAGGTCCGCGGGTTTGAGCAGTTCCGGTTTATTCAAAACCCGCACCTTTGGCACCTGCAGCGTGTCAAATTCCTGCAGCGTGTGCGCACGGCCACTGGCGGGGCTGATGTCGTGATTACCCACCAGCAGCAGGGTGGGAATCCCCGCCAAAGGCAGGCGGATGATGCGTTTTCCCCATTCCCGCTGGAACGTGGGGGAGGGCGCGCGGTCTTTGTAGGCGTCACCGGCGAAAACGACCAGGTCCACCTTTTCGGCGATCGCGGTATCAACGATGGTGTCGAGCGCCTTCAAGAAGTCCAGGACGCGTATCGGCAGACCCGTTTCAGGGTCATGTTTCCCATGGGTGGCGATATCGATATGAGCGTCGGCGAAGTGCAGGATCTTGATCATGAAATTTTCTAACCATTACAAGTATAGCCGAAAATTTCAGGGAGTCTCCCCCATCTGTTCGAGCGCAGCCAGGCTGGGGCCGAACCCCGGGTGGTGCTTGAGGCTGTCACGGAACTCGGCGAGAGCTTGGGCGCTATCACCCAGCGCCAGGTAAGACATGCCGCGCCAATAGTAGCTTTCCTCCAGGATGGGTTCCGCGGTCATCCGTTCCAGTGTCTGGTCAGCCAGGCGGATGACATCATTGTAGCGCCCGGAGTAGTAATAAGCGAAGTAGGGGCCGGTCTGATACCACATCATACGCCAGGGGCGCGCGTCCTCCTGGATTTGCGGGTAAATACTGAAGGCGGTATCGTAAGCCGCGGCAGCGCCGGTGTAATCGGCCAGGTAAACCAGGCTGGTGCCGGCGTTGTACCAGGCAAAAAAGCGTTCGCGCACATCAGAGAGCGAGGCGGTTTCAATTTTGGCGCGTTCGTAAGCCGCCTGGTAAGCGCCATTCTCCTCCATCAACGGACCGAGAGCGTTGAGCACGTCATTCTCTTTATCGGGTGGATAGACCACCAGGAAAACGTAGTTGAACGCGCGCCAGTTCTTTTCCATGTCATCATAAGGCACGGTGAAACCGGGGAAGGTTTCCATGTCTTTGATCTCGCTGCCACCCGGGGGGTGGCTGAGCAGGTAGGAATCCTGGGTGATAAAAGATCGCGCTTCGTCGTTGTACCCGATGACCAGGTTAAAGTGCCCCATCCAGCCTTCCTTTTTCAGGTCCCCGGGTTCAAAGCCCTTTTCCACCAGCACCGGAAAGCCGGCGTTGAGAAGGCGTTTGATGGTGGCGATATCTCCGCCCATGCGCGTAAGCGCGCGCAGCGAAGTTTGCGTGTTGACGAAATTAACCATCTCGTAGGGCATCACGTTCTTGTCGCGCGGGTTGGGTTTAAGCACCTCCGCCGCTTCCACCTGGGTCTGCCCCCAATTAAAAAAGGACAGGTTCATTGATAGCGTGGCCGGACCGCAGTTGTTCCACAATTGCGGTTCGGGTTTTACACCGGGCAGGTAAACTTTTAGCGGTAAGGGCGTAGGCGTGAGGGTGGGTGTTAGTGTAAGGAGAGGTGTGGATGCGGTTGCCTGGCTGGTAGGAGATGGTGAGGGAACAAAAGCTGTCAGTGTGGCTGCGGCTGAGGTTGGCACAAGAGCATCACCTTCAACACCGGCAGGTACAAAGACCTCTGCCTGGGGGGGATTGAGGCCGTATTTCAGCTTTGAATAAAGGTCACGGGCGTGGTAAGTGACCCGCGACCACACCGGGGGCAGGCTGAGTATCACACCCGTTACAACCAATACTGCCAATATCGCGGAAATCCTCTTGAGTCTGCTGTGCATAGGGGGATTATAACATCAGGAAAATCCGGGCTCCTGAAGCGGGGGTTGCTTGCGGACGAAACAGAAAGAGCAGCCTGGCGAATTCGATAATGAGGGTGTCAGACGCGGTCAGTCAATACAAAGCCCATCGTATTCGGGGTCGCTGTAAGCCGGTTGAAGATCAGCAACTTCAAGCGTACCATCAGGGCTCACGGTTACATCGACGCTGTAAATGATGTGAGGGCCGCAGCCGCAAAGGTAGGTGTTGAACAGGGTCAATTTGTAACCGCCGCCGGTGTTGGTCACTGATGTGGGTTCGATCAGCGGGTTGTAGAACTCCAGTTTCTTGCGATTTCCCAGATCGAACAGCGCGGTATAACCTGTGGCAGCGACGGCATAGCTTAGGGCTTCCTCTGCTGAATCGATCGGCGCGTAGATATCTGATAACTTGTCCACTGAATCCACCAGTTCGATCCTGCCGTTTCGAAAAACCAGGTAGCGGATGAACTGGTTGCGCATGCAGCGGTGCACGTAAACTGAAGGGATTTCAACTTCATCCTGGTAGAGGACGGTGCTGCCAACAGCCAGCGGCAGCGCCGGGTCCAACCCGCCCAGCACATCCGCCGGCTCCCTGATCGCGGTTATGGGAGGGTCCAACTTCTTCAGATCATCGGGCAGGCAGGCTGGATCTTCAAAACAACCCAGCCCGGCAAAATAGGAGTTGTCAATGGTCAACGAGGGCGTGGGTTGGGTTTGGTTGACATCTTCAGGCTTGACGCGCTGGACCAGGTCGCTTAATGATTGGAGGCCGGGCAGCTGGCAGGCTGTGAGCGCAATAATGATGAGAACGCACAACAGGAATATCCGCTTCATATTTACCTCCACTTGATATAAAGATTATAGCAAGGCGGGGTTGATTTCGCGCGGTCAGTTCAGTCCTGTGGCAGGGTGTATTGCTGGAAGAACCGCCACATGGTTTCAGAGGCGGAGATATCCATGTTGGTCTCGCCGGTGATCTTTTTGGGCAGCGCGCGGCCGCCCGGCCAGGTATGGCCGCCGCCTTCTATAGTGTAAAAGACCACATCAGCTTTTGTGTCGCAGTCACTGTATTGGACGCCACTCACGGCGCCGCTGGCGGGCAGCAGGCCGGGGGTTGGGTCACAACCGTTGAGGGCGGCGCGATCGCGCACCCAAACCGGGAGGCTGGGGAAGGGCAACTCAAAAGAGCGCGAAGGTCCGCCGTAATACGGAACAATGGGATTAGCCGTGCCATGAAATATGATCATCGGCACCGGGCGGGATGGAGTGCATTGATCAAACGGATACATGTAAGCGCCGCCAACACCTCCTGTAGCGGCGATACGCTCAGACAGCCTGCAGCCAAGTAAAAAGGTCATGCCCCCGCCGTTCGATAGGCCGTTGACGTAGATACGCGCCGGGTCAATGTTGTACCCGGTTTGCAGTTCATCGATCAGGTCATTAATAAAAGCCACGTCTTTCTCAAGTTCCACTCCCTGGCCGGTACTGGTATGCCAGCGCCTTGGGAAGTTTGTGCCGGAGGGATAAACCACGATGAACCCTTCCCGGTCGGCGACCGGGTTCCACTGGCTCACGTTCTTCTGGTTGGCTGGCCACTGCGCGAAACCGTGAAAGGTGATAACCAGCGGCACGGGTTGCGATAGGTCAATGTTCCTGGGTACATGCAGCAGATAGCGCCGTGTTTCGCCGGAGGTAATGATCTTGCCGTTGGTGCGGTCCGCGATGGTGAAAGCCAGCGCGCCTACAAGTATGATCAGTATCCCCAGCAGGATAACCGCCGCCAGGGTGTACAGGACGATCCTGAGGGCAGATGGGGAGCGCCTGGCTGGTTTTCGCAATGGTTCAGGGTTCATAGCATTCTCCACGGTCGAAGGGGGTGAGCGAGGCGCGGGCGATATCGCGCAGGTGGTTGACCCCTGTAAAGAACTCGCGCATGATCACCAGCGACAGGTAGCGTCCCAGCGGCGAGGGCATGGAGGAGTCAGTTTTTTCAAAGGCTCCAAGCAGCCGGAAGAAGAGCATTTCAAGCCACAGGCCGCGGCTGGCGGGAACACCGAAGCGCTGCCTGAAGGCGGCGCGGTCAAAACGCAGGCCGAACATGTCCATCATCATGCGGTAGCGCATCTGCTGGCGCCGGCTGAAGGGCTGTATACCGGTGAGCGCCATCCTGCCCCGGGCAATGAGCGCATCATATTCCCGCAGTGAAAAAGTGCTGGCATACAGGCTGCCGTTCAGGTAGGAGAACACGCCGGAACCCACGCCGACATACTCCTCGTTATCCACGATATATTCATCAATCAGGCTGCTGCCGCTGCGTGCGAAGGTCCAGGCGGAAAGGGGGGTGAAATCCCGCGCCAAACCGCGGCTGATGATGCTGTAATACTCGGCTTCGCGGGCGGACATGAGCTCGCCGACCGTGCTGGCCATAGTACGTTTGACTGAGGGAGAAGACATCAGCGGGTAAAAGGTTACCTGCTGCGCGCCCGAGTCGATGACCGAGCGGATATCATCACGCAGGATCTGCGGCGTCTGGCTGGGGAAGTTGAAGATCATATCCGCGTTGAGGGATTTGAAATGCGGCGCGGTGCGGCGGATGCTTTCAAGGATGCTGGCACCGGAGCCGAACTTCTGGTAGCGGTTCATTTGTTTCAGCAGCCCGTCGTCAAAGCTCTGAACGCCGACTGAAAGCCTCTGCACGCGCTCCTTGAGAAGCGCGGTCATCTCCGGGTTCAGTTGGTTGGGATTGGTCTCACAGCTAACCTCGTTGATCCCGAACAATTCCCGCGCCAGGTCGATGGTGCGCGCCAGCTCGTCCGGCAGCACAGTAGGGGTGCCGCCGCCCAGGTAGAGTGAGGAGAAGCGGTAACCCAGGTCTGCCACCAGGCGCATCTCAGCGCGCATGGAATTAAAATACGATGCGGCTTTTTCGCGGTTGAGGACAAAACGGTTGAAGGAGCAATAGGGGCACAGGCTCTCGCAAAAGGGCACGTGCGCGTACAGGGTGTAACTGTGCCCCGGCTGCGGCGGCGGTACAGCCGGCAGGTCAGTTGGCTTAAGAGAAAGGTATTGCTTCGTGGCCGCCTTGAGGAAGGCGGTAAGCAGGCGCTCGGCGGCGCGCACGGTGATGGTGGGGGTGAAGGTGTTAGCGGTGGTTGAGTCCATAGTAATAATGGTGAGCCAATAACTGTTGAATTCTAACATGTATCAGCTGCTGAACTTGACCCTGGTTGGATGAACCGGTATAATTTTATTAATACTACATAAATAGTCCGAATTAAACAAGAGGTTCCGGATGAAGAAAATTCTGTTACTGATTTTGATGGCAATCTTCGTTATCCTGCTCGCGCTGCTGCTGGTGAACAAACCCGCCGCTGCTCCTGCGCCGGCAACACCACCCGGGCAGGAACCGGTATTTACCGCTGAAAACGCAAGTAACGAAACCCCCGCTGCCGCTCAGGTTACTTTAACCGTTGTCCCTCCCCCGGCATCGACCACCGTGGTGTCTCCGGCGCTTCCTCAAGCTGATGAGGCTGCTGAGAGGTTAACCCTCCCTGAAGGTTTTGCAATCCGCATTTATGCAAACGACATCGCCGGCACTCCGCGCTTTATGGCGGTGGGCGAAGATGGCGAGTTGTATATTTCGCTCTACGGCAGCGGTGATATCGCGCGGCTGCCGGATCGCGACCGTGACGGGCTGGCCGACGGTGTAGAAATCATCGCCAGCCGGCTCAACAGTCCACACGGCATCGAGTGGCACCAGGGCTGGCTCTACGTGGCTGAAGCCGGGCGTGTCACGCGTCTGCGTGACGAAGATGGTGATGGCGTTCTGGAAAACCGTGAACTTGTCACCAGCAACATCCCCGGCGCGGGCGGGCACACTTCGCGCACGCTGCACTTTGGCCCTGATGGGTTGCTTTACGTCAGCGCCGGCTCGAGCTGCAATGTGTGCGTCGAGGCTGATCCCCGCCGGGCGGCGATCCTGCGCTTCAATCCGGATGGCAGCATTCCGGCGGATAACCCCTTTGCGAATGACACAGACGAACGCAAGCGCGCCGTGTGGGCGTGGGGTTTGCGCAACAGTGTTGATTTTCTGTGGACGCCTTCAGGCAGCCTGTGGGCCAACCACAACGGACGGGATAACCTGAGAGATGAGCAGGGCAGCACCGACACTCTGCCGCCGGAGGAGATCATCATCCCGGTGCAGGGTGGAAAATCCCACGGCTGGCCGTACTGCTACACCGCCGTCAGCGGGGTCAATACCCCCACGCAGTCAGAGGTACTGGACGATCAAAGCGGGTTAAAGCTCCCCGAGGGATTCGATTGCTCAAATGAGAATGTCGTTCCCGCCCTGTTCACTGATCTGGCACACAGCGCGCCGTTGGGCATGGCCATCGCGATCGAACGCCTGGCCTTCCCGGCTGAATACCATAACAGCCTGTATGTGGCTTATCACGGTTCATGGAATACCAGCAACGCTGCCATCCGCGACTGCAAGGTGGAACGCATCCTTCTGGATGGAGAAAAGCCGCTTGGCAGCGAGGTTTTCGTCAGCGGCTGGCGCGCCGAGGGGCAGACCTGCGGCAGCCCTCAAACCTGGGGACGGCCGGCGGATGTGATCATCGGCGCGGATGGCGCCATGTATATCTCGGATGATAAAGGCGCGCGGGTGTACCGGGTTGTCTATGTTGGGGAATACCGGGTGTCAGCGCCTGGCGCGGTACCAGTTCAATAGTTCTTCCGGCACCAGGCGTAATTCACCACCCAGGCATTTTTCAAGGCTGACCCAGGAGGCTTCCAGGGTCTCTCCGTTGGCTTCATGCAGGGTGAACGACCTGTGTTTATTGAAAGCAGGGTCGGTAAACCGCGCCGGGTAGAGGTAGACGATCTCGTGTCCCGGTTCACCATCACAGGTGAAGATATTCTCGAGTATCAGCGGAGAACCGCTGATAGTGATGGCGGTGCCCAACTCCTCCTGTATTTCGCGGCGCAGCGCAGCAACCGTGGTCTCGCCGAACTCCACGCAGCCGCCAACCGGGCGGTAGTAATCATCACCCTTGATGTTGTCGTGCATTTTAACCACAAACAGGCAGCTGTCCTGTTCGATCCAGGCGAGCGTTTTAACGCGAATGGCGTGTTGCGGTTTCATTGTGGCTGCATTGTAATGGAAAACAGGCTGTTTTGCGAAACAAAGAGGCGACCAACCGGTCGCCTCTGCAAGTTATTGGATCCACCTGTTAATTCTTCTCAGTGAATTCACCATCCACTACATCACCGCTGTCATCAGAAGGCGTGCTGCCGCCGGCGTCACCGCCGCCCGGGTTTGTCTGCGCCTGCGCGGAAGCCTGCATCACGCGGGCGTAATCCTGCTGCAGGGTTTCGGTGAGGCTTTTAATGCGCGAAACATCATCCCCCGTCATAGCGCCGCGAAGTTCCTGAATGCGCGCTTCAATGGCTGACCGGTCGCTGGCGGGAACCTTCTCGCCGGCTTCCTTGACGGCTTTTTCCACCTGGTAAGCGGCGTTATCCGCGATGTTGCGCGCTTCAGCCAGTTCTTTTCGCCGGTCATCTTCAGATTTGTGGGCTTTGGCTTCTTCAACCATGCGGTCGATATCAGCTTTCTGCAGGTTGGTCGAAGCGGTAATGGTTACCTTTTGCTCGCGTCCGGTGGCCTTATCCTGCGCGGTCACATTGAGGATGCCATTGGCGTCGATATCAAAGGTCACCTCGATCTGCGGAATGCCGCGCGGGGCAGTGGGGATGCCCTCCAGGCGGAAACGCCCCAGGGTCATATTATCCGCCGCCATCGGCCTTTCACCCTGCAGCACGTGGATATCCACCGCGGTTTGACTGTCTTCAGCAGTCGAGAAGATCTGCGATTTACGGATCGGGATGGTGGTGTTGCGCTCGATGATGGGGGTCATCACCGCGCCCATGGTCTCCACGCCCAGTGAGAGCGGGGTCACATCGAGCAGCAATATATCTTTCACCTCGCCGCCTAGCACTCCGCCCTGGATGGCAGCCCCGATTGCGACCACTTCATCCGGGTTGACACCCTTGTTGGGTTCTTTGTTGATCAACCCGCGCACCAGGTCTACAACCTGCGGCATGCGCGTGGATCCACCCACCAGCACCAGTTCATTAATGTCAGAGGCTTTGAGACCCGCATCCTTTAACGCGTTCTCAAAGGGCTTTTTGCAGCGCTCCAAAAGGTGGGCTGTCATTTGCTCAAAGCGTGAACGGCTGAGTTTGGTCACCAGGTGCTTGGGTCCGTTCGCGTCAGCGGTGATGTAAGGCAGGTTGATCTCGGTTTCCATTACTGTGGAGAGTTCGATTTTTACCTTTTCCGCTGCTTCGCGCAGCCGCTGCAACGCCTGGCGGTCTTTGCGCAGGTCGATTCCCTGCTCCACCTTGAACTGGTCAGCCGCCCAGTTGACGATCACCTCGTCCCAGTCGTCGCCGCCCAGGTGGGTATCACCACTGGTGGATTTCACCTCAAAGACACCTTCTCCAACCTCCAGCACCGACACATCAAAAGTGCCGCCGCCCAGGTCAAAGACCAGGATCTTCTCGTTCTTTTTCTTATCCAACCCGTAGGCCAGCGCTGATGCAGTGGGCTCGTTAATAATGCGCAGCACTTCCAGACCCGCGATCTTACCAGCATCCTTGGTGGCCTGGCGTTGACTATCATTAAAATAAGCCGGAACGGTGATCACTGCCTGGGTGACCTTTTCACTAAGATAGGCCTCAGCGTCTGCCTTCAACTTGGCCAGGATCATGGCTGAGATCTCCTGCGGGGAGTAATCGTGGTTGGTCGCCGGGATTCGTACGCGCGCGTCCTTCATCGGACCGGATATCACCTCGAAAGGCACCATTTTCCGTTCGCTTTCCACTTCATCAAAGCGGCGCCCCATGAAGCGTTTGATGGAGAACACGGTGTTCTCCGGGTTAATGACGGCCTGGCGCTTGGCGGTTTGCCCGACCAGGCGCTCGCCATTCTTGGTAAATGCCACCACCGAAGGGCACAGGCGCGCGCCTTCGGCCGTGTTGATGACCAGCGCGTCTCCGCCCTGCATCACTGCCACTACTGAGTTGGTTGTACCCAGGTCAATACCTATGATCTTTCCCATATGACTTCTCCTTATAACCAGGTTGCTTTTGTACCCCTTTAGAATATCAACTTAGTATTAATAAAGTATCAACGTTTTATTGGATTAATATTGGAGGAGCCCAAACAGGATAGCCTGCATGCTATAATCCTTAAGGGAGCGTAAAAAACCATGAAAACGCGATTCATTTTACTGGTCAACCTCTTGCTGGCGGTTCTATTTTTATTCATTCAACCGCTTGACACGGCGCGCGGGCAGGTCGATTCACCTGAAGCGATGGTGGTAACACTGGAGGGTCCGTTGACACCAGTGTGGAGCGGTTACCTGCAGCGCGGCATTGACCGGGCGATGGCAGCCGGGGCGGGGCTCCTCATTGTTGAATTGAATACACCCGGCGGCAGTGTTGACCTGATGAACAACCTGGTGCAGCAGATACTCGCCAGCCCGGTTCCCGTGGTGGTCTATGTGTCACCGCGGGGAGCTATGGCGGCATCTGCCGGCACACTGCTGGTGCTTTCAGGCCAGATCGCGGCCATGGCGCCTGAATCAGCGATTGGCGCGGCCAGTCCGGTGGGTATGCAGGGAGAAGATATCGAATCAACCATGGAGGAAAAGACCAAGGAGATCCTCAAAGCCAGCGTGCGTTCGCTGGCATCGCGGCGTGGTGCTGCTGCGGTGAGGTTGGCTGAAGAGACGATCGACAACGCCAGGGCAGCCAGCGCGTCAGAAGCTCTGGATGTGGGACTTATCGATTACATTGCCCGCGACAGCGAGGACCTGCTGGCACAGATCGATGGCAGCAAGGTGCTGATGAACGGCAACGAGGTGGTTATCCGCTCCAAAGGAGCCTCTCTGATTCCGGTCAGCACGACCGTGGTAGAGGATGTGCTGGGATTGCTCACCAACCCCAACATCGTTTTCCTGCTGCTTTCCATCGGCGTCCAGGCGATCCTCATCGAGATTTCCAGCCCGGGCGGCTGGGTGGCGGGGTTCATCGGGGCGGTACTGCTGGCACTGGCGATTTACGGGCTGGGGATCCTGCCGGTGAACTGGTTCGGAATCGTATTTCTGATCATCGCTTTTGTGTTGTTCATACTTGATATTAAAGCGCCAACGCACGGGGCGCTCACGGCAGCCGGCACAGGCTCATTCATCGCCGGTGCGCTGATATTGTTCAATTCCCTTTCCATTCCCGGGTTCCCCAAGGTATCCGTTGGATTGGTCGTCGGCATGGGAGCCTTCCTGGGGCTTTCTTTCTTCGCGGTGGTCATGATCGCGCTGCGCGCCATGAAGAAACCCGTTGTTACCGGTCGCGAATCGCTTGAAGGTAAAGATGGTTACGTGATCACGCGCCTGGCGCCGACCGGGATCGTGCAGGTGGCGGGGGAACAGTGGAGCGCTGCACTCGCGCCGGGTGAAACGCCGATTAAAAAAGGCGAAAAGGTCATCGTGGATAGGGTTGAAGGTGTGCGTTTGATCGTACGCCGGCCGGACATGAGGTGATCCACCGGGCTTTGATTCAATCAATCCTGTAAAGAAAACGCTTCCACCAGGTCGTGAACGATATGCGCGGCTTCGACCAGCTTATTTACATCCACCAGCGCCGGCACATCCTTTTCAGTGTGGGTGATCTCACGGGAAATCTCCGAGATATCATCAGTAGTCACCGCCACCGCGGGTACCCCGTTCATCACCATGATGCTGTGGTCGCCCTGGTACCACGGATTGCCCTCATAGACCTCGGGGTAATCGCTCAGTATTTGCGTAAAACGCAGCCGTAACGCTTCGGGCAGATTGTAGAAAGAGAATGCGGTCCTTCCGTTCACATACCCCAACCCGTCCATATTGATGAATAGGCGTATACTGCCGGCTGCAGGTGGATTTTGCTCCAAGTAGAGCATCTCGCCGTTAGCCCCGTAATAATCCTCCCCGTTCATCACCAGGAATTCCAACCCAATTTCCCCCTGGTGCGCGCGCAGCAGTTCAGCCGACAGCAAAAGGGTGATCACCCCCGCGGCGTTATCGAGCGCGCCGGGAGTGGCTGTTTTGGTATCAACATGAGCGCAAACGACCACCTTGATTGGTGAAAAACGGGCACGGGCAGCGACGATGTTGCAGCCTGTAGAAGGAATACGCTTTGCCCTGCTCACGAGGTGAACACACTGACCCGCCCTGGCGGCGAGCTCCTCGCCGGTCACATCGGTGGTGTACACCGAGGGGATGTCAAAGTCGCCGTCTTCGATCAGCGGGAAGGGATAGGCGGCGCCGGCCAGTTCAGGGTTGCGGCCGGTGGCGCAGATGATCGCCGCCGGGGCTTTCTGCTCCAGCAGCGCGATTATGAGTTGATGGTGTTCGGGGTTGTAAAAGGTAAAATTCTTTGGCATCAACTGCTCGCGCGCCAGGTCTCCGTAAAGCAGTAGAACCTCATCGCGGCATTGCAGACCCTGCAATTCCTCCAGGGTCGCTGCCGCGCGCAAAGGCGCGGCAACATCACAACCCGGCGAAAACGGGCTGGATTGGACCGGGAACTCTGTGGAATCCACGCGGCACGCAGCGCCCTGTGTCTGCCAGTCCAGGCAGTTGAACATGGGTGTATCAACGCTGTAACCGAGGTTCTTCAGAATCCCCGCCGCAAAGGCGGTAGCTTCCCGGTTCCCCGGGCTGCCCACCCGCCGGGAAGGCAGCTGGAGGCACAAGTAATCCAGGATGTAGCGGGCTTTTTCTGAGAGAGTTAGCGCGGAGAGGTCAAGAGCATTTGTCATTGGATGGGTTCCTTTTTGAGCTTTCCAAGGGCAAAGAGCAGCAGCAGCAGGATCACAACACTGATGAACAGGAAGATGCCGTAAACCAGCGGGGAAACGGTTTCAAGGAGAATACCGGCCAGCCAGGGCAGGGTGAGCCCGCCGATGCTGCCCAGCGCAGCCAGCAGACCGACCGCTTTTCCCTGGTTATTCGGGAACTGTGCCACAGTGACTGCCACGGAGGTAGGGTAGATCGTGCCAAAGGAAAAGCCCGTGACAATGATGAAGATGATGGTGAGAAGCACTGAGTCGGGGCTCAGGATCAATCCTAATGTACCGATGAAACTGCCGATGAGAGCGATACCGAGCAGGCGGGTGCGGTCAAGCCGGCGGCTGGCGGCGGCTCCGGCGAGGCGGCCGAGCGTCAGCGCACCCCAATAGGCGGATGTGACCAGCGCGCCGTTCTGTTCGGCCATGCCGGCTGTGAGACCCATGTAACGGGTCGCCCAGCTGCCCAATCCGTACTCAGCTCCCACATAAATCAGGATGAGCAGTCCAATAACCCACATAAACGGAGAAAGATAAACGCTTTTCTGTCCGGTTACTTCTGCCGGTTGTACGCTGGAGATGGTTGAAGCCGGGGGATTACCATCGCGCATACCAAAGACGATGAACGCCAGCAGGAGGAAGATTCCAGCCGCGACCCATTGGATGATCATCCCTGAACCGGTGGCGGCGATCGAAAGCCCTACCAACGCAGGGCCAAAGAAAGCTCCCAGCCCGAAGAAGAAGTGCAGCAGGTTCAACATCGGCGTGGTGTTTTTTGGATAAGCCCCCGACACCATCAGGTTGGCGCTCAGATCGATGCCGCCCTGACCCAGCCCGGTGATCAGCACCAGCGCCAGCATCAAAGGATAGGAACGGACATTTGTAAAGGCAGGCAGGCCGAACGCGACCAGCAGGAGTGAGGCCAGCACCACGACGCGCAAGCCGATCTTATCAGTGATTGGCCCGGCGATCAGTTGAGCGGCGAGAGAGCCAAGGAACAAAAAGGTGATGACTCCCCCCACCATCACCAGGGTGGAATTGGTGTTGGCTGCCAGTTCACCCAGCACAGGGCCGATGGCGGCATTAAACATGCCGAAAGCCAGGAACATACAGCAGGCGATGAAAAGGATAAGGCGCGGTTTTGAATTCTGCATAATGGATCAGCCTTTCAGGATGACAGGTAAACCTGCAGGAAGAAGATAACAGATACAACGAGTCCGATGCTCACCACGATCCAGCGCAGCGCCGCGGGCTTTACCCTGCCCGCCAGCCGGCCCCCTGCCATGCCGCCAAAAAGGGCGCTGACGGCCATCACCGCGACCAGGCTCCAGTTTACCCTGCCGGAAAACAGGAAGAAGACGGCCGCGCCGGCGTTGGCCGCAAAGGCGATAAACTGTTTGAGCGCGTTCAGGCGCGTGAGCGAGTCTTCGAGCAGCAGCGCCAGGATGGCCAGTACGATCACACTCAGACCGGCGCCAAAATAACCGCCATATACAGCCGCCAGGCCGATAGGCAGGGATATAAAAAGCAGGCGCGGTGCTTGCCGCTGGTTGTGAGCGTGAGTTGGACCGTTGAGCTTTTTACGCAACGGTTCACCCAACGCCAACAGCAGGGAGGCGAAGAGGATCAGAAAAGGCACCAGCTGCTTGAACACCTTCTCGCCGCTGGTTAACAGCAGCAGTCCGCCGATCACGCCGCCCAGCACAGCCGCCGGCAGGAAGGCGATCAACCTGGACCGCTGCCCGGTCAGGTCCCGCCGCTGCGCCCAGGTGGCGCCGAAATAACCCGGGAAGAGGGAAACCGTACTGGTAATGTTAGCGGTCACTGCCGGCAGCCCCAGCGCGGTGAGCAGTGGAAAGGTGATGAGTGTGCCGCCGCCTGCCAGCGCGTTGACCGCACCTGCGGCGAACGCTCCAAGCCCCGCGGCGAGATATAGTACGGCATCCATGATGCTTTCAATTGTAGTGTATTTCTTACGGGCGATGTTATTTGCGAGAACGGAGACCCGTCAGTTCACACTTTGCGAGGATATGGTTCTTGAACAACTCCTGACCGGACTTGAAAGTGATGCCGTGTGCGGCTTCGAGGGGGGTATCCAGCACGTGTAAGGTGAAAAAATGATGCTGGGTTCCTGATGAACCCGGGAGAATATGTATCAGCCGTTCAGGTCCTTCTCCCACCTGCCCAGGATATGCTCAATGCGTTCCATCACATCGGGTGTGACCTTATCGGCGAAGTCAAGGGCTTGCATGTTGTCGCGCACCTGTTCCACACGGCTGGCGCCGGTGATGGCGCTGCTGACATTGGGGTTTTTCAGGATCCAATTAATCGCCAGGTGGGGCAGCGACAGGCCGATCTGATTTGCCAGGTCTCCCAGCGCCTGCACTTTTGCCAGTGCTTCTTTATCAGTAAATTTGCTGCGCAGCCACTCGTAGCCCTTCAGCGCGCCGCGCGAATCAGCTGGTACGCCGTTCTGGTACTTGCCGGTGAGCAGCCCTGCGCCAAGTGGGCTGAAGATGGTCGCCCCGTACTTGTAATCTCTGAATAAGCGGGCATATTCTTTTTCCATGCGGTCGCGCCAGAAAATGTTGTATTGCGGCTGCTCCACCACGGGTTTATGCAGGTGATGCCTGTCAGCGATCTCGATGGCCGCGATGATGTCGGCTGCCGGCCATTCGGACGTGCCCCAGTAGAGCGCCTTCCCCCATTCAATGATGTTATGCATCGCCCAGACTGTTTCCTCAATGGGGGTGGTTTTATCCGCGCGGTGGCAGTAGAGCAGATCTACGTAATCCAGGTCAAGCCGCTGCAGCGAACCATTAATGGCTTCGATCAGGCGTTTGCGGTTAAGCGTGTTCTGTTCGTTGATCCCTTCGTTGATGCCGAAGTAGATCTTGGTGGATACCAGGTAGCTGCCGCGCCTCCAACCGAGCTGCTTCAGCGCTGAACCCATCACCTCCTCTGATTTGCCCCCGGCGTAAACCTCGGCGTTATCAAAGAAATTCACGCCCGCGTCGAAGGCGGCGGTCATGCAGTCCACTGCCGCCTGGATACCCACCTGGTTATGAAAAGTGACCCAAGACCCAAGTGATAACGCGCTAACCTGCAACCCTGTATTCCCCAGGTATCGATACTCCATTGTTGTCCTCCAACAGGTATAAAATGTGTTTACATTCTAACATCAGAAGACCGGATAGAAAACAGGCAGGGAGATGGAACTATTTCAACCCCATACGATCGATGATTGGCACGATTGGCTGGTGAAGAACTATGCAAGGCGCAAAGAAATCTGGCTTGTTTACACCAGGGGAGGGACGGTAGAGAGCCCTGTAAAGTACGAGGAGACAGTAAACGAGGCGTTGTGCTTCGGCTGGATCGACGGGTTGATCAAACGGCTGGATGACGACCACTACGTGCGCAAGTTCACGCCGCGTAAACCGGGCAGTAAGTGGTCTGCGCTGAACCTCACCCGCGCCAAACTTATGGTTGAGCAGGGCAGAATGACCGAGCATGGCCTGGAGCTTTACCGGGAGGGATCTGCACAGGAGAAAACGGGTATTCTAACCCGCCGTGAGCAGCAGGAGGCTTTCAGGAAAGCGCTGGAAAGACTGCTCCCGGTTGATGTGCTGAGGTTGTACCATGCACTGCCAGATTCGCTGCAGCGTCAGTACGCCGGGTGGGTAATGACCGCGAAAAGGGAAGAGACCCGGCAAAAGAGAATTGATGAATTGAACGCGACCCTCGCGAGAGGGGAAAGACTTGGCTTAAAGTAAGTTGTTCACACTGCTTAATGATCCTGGCGATTGATTTCGCAGGGGCAGGGGGCATGACCTACAATTTTGATCAGGATTTACAGGTAAGGTTTGTGACATGCAGCGCTAAACGCGGCAAATGAGCTTTCTGCCGGGGATGTGTTCGATTAAATCTCCAAGCCGACCGTGATATCGAGGATCTGGCTAACGCTGGTCAGCAGGTGATCAGGCCGGTGCTCACGCAGCGTCTCAAGGTCGCCGTATCCCCAGGTCACCGCCGCGCAGGGAATGCCAGCCTTGCGGGCGGCATCGATATCGCGGGTTTCATCACCCAGGCTGAGCGCTTCATCCGGCCTCACTCCCGCTTTACGCAGCGCGCGGCGCAGCCTGGCGGCCTTGGTAAAGAACCCGGCTTCGCACTCAAAAACCGAAACCAGTCCCGCGAGTTCTTCACCGAGAACAGCGAGAACATTTCGCAGCTGGTTCGAGGTAACGACGGCGAGTGTGAATTTTTGATGCGCGAGGGTGCGCATCACAGTTTCAATTTCAGGAAAAAGCCTGATGGACGCGATATTCTGATGAAGCAGCTTTTGTGATTCGCGGGTCATCAGCAGGAACTTCCACATGGATACCCGGTACATCTTCATGATCTGCCTGGCGGTGTAACCCCGCAGCTGCTCGAGCGCGTCGGTGTCCATCCGCCTGGTATTGAAGCGCTCTGCCAGGTGATCGAGGATGCTCAACATGAAGGGGCGGGTATCAGCGATGGTGCCGTCAAAATCAAAAATCACAAATTTGGGTTTCGTTTGCATGATTTTTCTATTATACCGATGGTTTGGATTTTCCATGTTCAATACCAATAATTCACGAAATCTTCATATCTTCCGGTTATCCTAAGTCCAGATAAGGCACGAATTGAGGTGATTTTGTATGAAGATCAATAAGCAGATTAAGAACTGGTGGATCGACGCACTGCTGATGGCGGGGTACCTGTTCTGTTTCTACCTGGACCTCACCGGCGTCGCCGGGCACCAATGGCTGGGGGCGGCGTTGACGTTGCTGGCGCTCATCCACTTATGGCTGCACAGGGATTGGGTTAAAGCGGTGAGCAAAAGGCTGTTCCACAAAGGCTGTGCGCGCAACCGCTGGTATTACCTGCTTGACGCGCTGATCATCCTCGGGTTCATTGTTATCCTGGAAACCGGTTTGATCATCTCCACCTGGCTAAACCTGGTGGTGGTAAATTACATCGTCTGGCTTGATTTCCACATCTACGCCTCGTTTATTACCCTGGGGCTGGTCGTGGTAAAGGTTGGCATGCACTGGCGTTGGGTGGTGAGTATCACCGGCAAGATATGGGGAGCAGATGAAAAAAGCGCCCCTGTAAAAACACCTTCACACGGATTTTCACCAGCGCTCATCAAGGTTCAAACAAATCATGAGGTGATCGACCGTCGGCGTTTTCTGGCGATGATGGGCGTGGTCAGCCTGGGCTCGATCCTGGCGGTCAGCAACGTCATCTCTGAAAATACCCTCGCAGCGGTAAAAGAAAGCGGCGATTCAAATGGAATTGACACAGTTTCAGCAGCAGCAGATGCTGCAGACCAACCCATAACCGGTGGTACCGCCGGGCAGGCTGCCGGCAACCAGGCGTCAGCAACACAGGTGCCGGGCACAGCCCAGGCCGCATCGGAGACCGCAATCCCCGCTACCGCGCAGCCGACCGCGCAGGCTGTTGCCGCGTGCAGTGTCCTCTGCCCGAGAGGCTGCAGCTTCCCGGGTCAATGCCGCCGTTATACCGATCAGAATGGCAACGGCCGTTGTGACCTGGGGGAATGCCTCTGATCCTTCCCGGAATATCATCAACAGGATTGGTCAACTTGACCAATCCTGTTTTATAACCTACCATTGAAACAAAAAAGAAAGATTTCGATATGATGCATGGATTAAGAAGACTTGCGAACACCGAGGATAAAAAGCCTGACCTGACCTGGCCCTTGATCAAGAGGGTGTTCGGGTACGCGCGCCCGTACCGGTGGCAGTTGGCGGCGACCCTTTTGGTCATCACTGCCAGTTCAGGACTTCACCTGCTGAACCCGCTGATCATGCGGGAGATGATCGATAAGACCATCCCCGCGGGCAACATCAGGCGGCTGATCCTGCTGGCGGTTACATTGCTGCTGGTAGCGCTGTTGAACGGGGTCCTGAATGTATTCAACCGGCGATTGAGCTCTTCCATGGGAGAAGGTGTGATTCGAGATTTACGCGTTGCGCTGTACTCGCATCTTCAACGCATGTCGCTGCGCTTCTTTACCAACACCAAGGTTGGTGAGTTGATGAGCCGTTTGAACAACGATGTGGTGGGGGCACAGAACGCGGTAACGAACACGATGATCTCGATCATCTCAAACCTGGTGCAGGCCGTCGCGGTGCTGGTTGTGATGCTGACCCTAGAATGGCGGCTCACGCTCATCAGCCTGGTGGTCGCGCCGTTGTTCATCCTGGTGGTCAGGCAGTTAAGCAAGCGCCTGCGGGATATCGTCCGTAAACAGCTTGAAGCCAACGCGTCAATGAACGCGATGATGAACGAAACGCTCAACATTGGCGGCGCGCTGCTGGTGAAGATCTTCGGCAGGCAGCGGCAGGAGGTGGATCGCTTCAGCCGGCGCGCCAACCAGGTGAAAGACAACGGCATCAAACGCACCCAGACCGGGTCGATCTTTATGGCAATCAGCGGCTTGCTGGTAGCCGTCGGTACTGCGCTGGTGTACGGGTTGGGCGGGTATTTTGTCATATCCGGAGTGTTCACCATAGGAACCGTGGTGGCGTTCAGTGCTTACCTGGTCAGCCTGTATGGGGCGATCCAGGGACTCGCGAACGCCCCGGTGGACTTTGCTTCATCCATCGTCAGTTTTGAGCGCGTTTTCGAGGTCATTGACCTACCTGTTGAAATTAAGGAGGAACCCAGTGCGGTGGAGTTAAGAGATGTGCAGGGCGAGATCGTTTTTGATGATGTAACCTTCGCATACCAGGTGGGAGATGAGAAACTGCTCAGTGATGTCCATCGTTACGGGAGCATGGACAGCATCGCCACCGCGCTTTCTGATGATGAACCCGAAACTGAGGAGCGTCGTTCACAGGCCAGGGGCAATGCGCTGGCGGATATCAGATTTCACGTCAGCCCGGGTCAGCTGGTAGCGCTGGTCGGCCCGAGCGGTGCGGGAAAAACCACACTCACCTATCTCATTCCGCGCCTGTATGACCCTTCAAGCGGGCGCATCCTTATAGATGGCAAAGACCTGCGCCATGTGACCCTTGAGTCGCTGACCCGGCAGATCGGTATGGTTACGCAGGAAACCTACCTCTTCCACGACACCATCCGCACCAACCTGCTGTACTCCAGGCTGGATGCCACCCAGGAGGAGCTGGAGCATGCCTGCAAAGCTGCCAACATCCACAATTTTATCCACGACCTGCCCGATGGATACGACACCGTGGTAGGTGAGCGCGGCTACCGTCTGAGCGGGGGCGAGAAACAACGTCTCTCCATCGCGCGCGTTATCCTTAAAGACCCGCGCATCCTGGTGCTGGATGAAGCCACCAGCAGCCTTGACAGCGAATCAGAAACGCTCATACAGGACGCGCTAAAACGGGTGATGCACAAAAGAACCAGCATCGTTATTGCCCACCGCCTCAGCACCATCCTGGCAGCGGATTTGATACTGGTCATCGACCGCGGGCGGGTGGTGGAGCAGGGGAACCACGCGCATCTCCTGGAACTAAACGGGCTGTACGCAACGCTGTACAACACGCAGTTCCGTAAAGCAGTGTAAAAAAACGCTCCGGGGGCATTCCACTCCCGGAGCGATTCTTCTTAACTCTTTGTTTTAGTCAGGCTTGTACACCAGGTTTTGTGTACTGCAGGCGCCTTTGAGGTCGTCTCCCAGGCAGATGGTGATTTCCGCGGTCACCTCTTTGCCGGAGGGGCTGCTGGTAAATCCGCCGGGTTCACAGGTTGAGACGATCATGGAACTTCCCTTTGGAATATCTGCCATGGTGGCGTATTTTGCGCCGCTGCTCCATTGAGCAAAAGAATTGCTGGTGTGGACGAATGGATCGGTAATGCCGGAAACATAATTTCGAATCCGGACTGACTGCAATGTGAAAGCCCCGGTATTGGTGATGTTAAAGTTGGCGGCTAAACCAGCGCCGCAACCTGTAAGACCGACAAACTGGGCGGTGAAATTTGCTCCCGGGGGAGGGGTATTGGTGGCAGTCGGAAGGGGCGTGGGTATGGGGGTGTAAACCTCCAGCGAATCCGGGTTACCGCTGATGGAGGTAAACTCTTTCCAGATCCAGCAGCCGCCCGTTTCTGATTCTGCCGCGCGCACATAGTAGTAATCGTCGGCGGGGTTGCGCGCGAGCACTTCAACCACCGTTCCCGCGGGGAAGGTGACGATGACCGGGAAGTACGTAGAAGCGCCTTTCCGGCAGTTGGTATTGCCGCTCAATGTGAGCGACACGATCTCTTTTGTGGGGGTTTCAGTGGGCGGCAGGGTGGCTGTTTCAGTCAGGGTCGGCGCTGCTGTAGCGGTGACAGTTACCGCGGCGGTCATAGATTGCTGCATCTCCACCGCGGCGGCGGTCAGCGTTCCGGCCACCAGGGTCTGCAGGTCGCCTTGCTCGAGCGGAGCCACAGGTGTTGGCCCCCCCTGGCAGGCGGTTATGGCGAACGTCATTAAACATAACAGGGTGAAGAGCATGGTAAGGTGTTTCATTTTGGCAGGTTCCTTATTTGATCAGCTATATCTCATGGGGTGAAGGTTATCGTCTTGGTCACAGAGGTGCCCGTGCTGCCATCGCCGGTGTAAAGCGTGACGGTCGCGGTAAAGCTGTGCCCTGAGGGATTGTAGTTGAATTCGCCGGCATCCACAAGGGCGACGCGTGAAAACTCACCCGGCGTTAGGTCTCCCTGTTGATTGGAGACGTCTTTGATGCACCCGTCTGTGCCAAAAAAGTAATTGTTCGTGTGCGTGGTGGTGACGGCGTTGGTTACATCATCCAGTTTCACCCTGATGGATTGCCAGGTTGTGCTGCCGGTGTTTTCAACATAGAGCTGGATACCGTACATAGGAGGGCAGGTTTGTGTGTTCAGATATTTCACAAAGAAATCAGCAGGCGCCTTGGTATTGGTGGGGGTGACCTCGGGGGTGGGTGTGGGCTGGGGGGTGAATACAGGCAGGATGCCGGTATTGCCTGCGATCGTTGAATAACGGCTCCACAACCAGCAGTAATCACTGTAATTTGTGGGATTCTTAATGTAATAGTAATCACTAACCGTGCTGCGTCCTACCGCTTCGACCTGTTGACCGGCGTTGATAAGCCCCAGGAAGCCGAACATGCTGCCCGGACCAGACCTGCAGTTGGTGTTTTCCTGCACGGCCAGCCATACGCCGCCCAGGGTGGGGGTCAGCGTCGGTTCAGGTGTATTGGTCGGGGCGAGTGTTTCCAGCGCGGTGGTGGGCTCAGCAAGTGTAGCCGTCGGTTCAACGGGAGCGATCACCGCCGCGGTCTGGCTGGCGGCGAATTGGGTCAGCGCCACATTAAGCGCGACTTCAGTCTGCACGACTGATCCAGATTGATTCGCGCCGCCTAAAGGCAGGTTGCACGCGGTCAGGGCAACGGTCATCAGCAGCAATATCGCGATCAGGATGTATTTTTTCACAGCTCACCTCCGGTCAAATATACCCTTTATTAATATGATACCCATTCAAAACAATAAAATCAACCGCCAACAGCAAGGCCGCACTGAATTACAAGCTATTATGGAGAGGGATCAATAAAAGGGTCGAAACGCGGCATACCGGTAACAGCTACCCGGTAAAGCCTGCCGCTCACTGGGCTCAACAGGCAGGCAGACCCATCCCGGTGCAGCAGCGGGATGCGCCTGCGCGCCTTACGGTAGTGCTCACGCGTTTCAGCGGAAAGCTCGGCGTAGCAATCCAGGTCTTCCAGCCAGGTCTCAAACAGCCTATCAAAGGCGCGTATGAACTCGCTCCTGTAGGCGGCGGTCACCAGGTGCAGGTTGCTGATCACCCAGCATTTATGCCTGAACTCCCAGTCGTAGGTGAGACCAATAAATCGGAAATCAGCGCTAATGTAGGGGTAGAACGGGAACTGACGGCAGCTGACCGCGCGGTAATATCGCTCACAAAAATTCGGACCGCGGCAGGCCAGCAGGCTCAAGTGCGCGGGGGTTTGTCGCCTCAGTTCAGCGGGATCGCTCTTTTCATCAGCGCATTCATCCCCGCGCCACGGATGCCACAGGGATGTGCTGACGCGCAGGTACTGCCACTCGTTTTTGTAAGCCACCGGTACAGCGCTGCAGATATCGCAGCAATACGGGATGCCGCGAGGATTGTGCGGCGCGCACATCAAACCGCAATCAAGCGCGGTCACAGGCGCATCAAAGGCATCGTATAGGTCGCGGAAATTGATCGATGATTTTTTCATCTCTAATTCGGTTCTTTGTTACCCGGTCGGTGAGGCGGATCCTTAAACCGCTGCGGGTTCATCCGGCACCGGCTGGAAGCGTTCCTGGGAGCCGATCTTCAGGTGAAGACCGTAATACGCCAGGGCTGCAGCAGCGCACAGCACACCTCCAATGTACCATAAGAGGTTCGGGTTGTAGTTGTCAAGGATCACGCCGGCGGCGCCGGGTCCAATGGTGGCGGGAATCGCCCAGGTGAAACCGAAAACACCCATGTAGCGGCCGCGCATATCCGCTGGAGCAAAGTTCACTGCCAGCGTCTGGCTGGTGGGCACCACGATCATTTCTCCTATGGTAATGACCACGATCGCCAGCACGAAAAGCCAGTACTGCCCAACGAAACCGAACATGCTGAAACCCAGCATATAGAAGAGCGTGCCCAGAGCCATCATTTTGAACGCCGGTTTCTTTTTGATCCAGCGGGTCATGCTGAACTGGAACAGGATCACCACTATGGCGCTCGCTGTTAATAGAAATCCGTAACCTTTGGGGTCGATACCGTGGTTGTCGCGCAGATAAACTGAGAGTGAGTTGTACATCTGTTGATAGACCAGCCCCATCAGCATTCCGGCTGCCATGAAGGCCATGAAAGCGGAATTACGCAGCACCTGGAAATACCCCTTGAAAGTGGTCAACGTGCTTTCGGGCTTTTCCCCCGGGCGGCTTTCGGGTTTGGTTTCAGGGATGAGCAGGTAGAAAAGGAAGGCCACCACGCTGCTGATAATGGCATCCGTGATGAACAGGGCGAGGAAGGATTTTCCAGCCACAAATCCGCCAATGGTGGGGCCGATGATCCAGGCGAGGTTGCCGATCACGCGCAGGATGCCAAAACCCTCCTGGCGCTGATTTTCCGGCAGGATATCGGCGATCATCGCGCCGTGTGCCGGACCCGCGATATCTGATAGCAGACCGATGCCCACAGCCAGCGGGATGAGGGCTGAAAAACTATTGATGAAACCCAGGGTCAGGGTGCTGAGTGCGCTGAAGACCAATCCGAAGATGATCAATTTTCTGCGGCCGAACTTGTCGGTGAGCGCGCCCCCGATCATCTGTCCGACCAGGCCGGCGACAGAGAATAACCCGAGCACCACGCCGGCTTCAGTCATTCCCACGTTGAATTTCTGGGTGATGTAAAGCGCGAAGAACGGGAAGAGCATCGTCCCGCCGACATGGTCGATAAAGGATACACCCACCACCAGCCAGAACCTGCGCGGGAATTCCTTCGCGATCTTCTTAAAGTTCATGTTTAACATAGGTAACCGCCTCTGCTAAAAGAAAAGAAAGCCAATCATATCACTTAATCAAGGATCAATTTTCAACATGTGACACGGGTAAATTTTCAGGAAACCAATAAAGCAGCCCCCAAAGGCTGTGCGATTACACCGCCATGTTGTGCGGCTGCTATGGAGTGGCGCTGGGCTGCGTTTGTTGTGTCTGCTGCGGAAGCGGAGTCGCCGGGGCTTCAGGCGTCGCCGTTGGTTGAGGGGTCTGCATGTTGACCATGGGCGTTAGAACAGGTTCGGGCACCGCGGGCAGCCCATCCACAAGCAGCTGCCAGGCGGTATCCACATCGAAAACAGCCACCACAGGGTAGGCAGGCAGGTTGCCGAGCGCCATATCCAGCCGCTCGATCACAACACGCAGCCCATCTGCCTGGTCGGCTGATGTCGTCTGCAGCAGCGGGAAGAGTAGGTCGCGCGCGGCTGAGACATCGGTACGCGCCATACCGTAGTTATTCTGCGAAAGATACAAACGGCTGCGCGAAAGCAACTCCAGCGCGCGGGTAAGGGTCATCTGTTCATCCATACTTGCCAGCAGCGCGGAGTCTTGCTCCTCCATATCGACCCGTAATGTAGCCTGCAAGCCTTCCAGTTTAGTGAGGCTGGCAGAGTGTGATTCGATGGATTCACCGGCAGCCTCCGCCTGTGTTTGTAATGCGGCGACCTTTTCTTGCAGGCTGACGAGTTCTTCCTGCAGCGCGGCGAGATCCGCTTCAAGGCGGCCGGTATCAGCGGCCTGGGTGGCGGCAAGTTCGCCTACCCGGCTGGTGTTGGATTCGAGCGGGTTCAGGACCTTCTCTCGGAAGTAAGGAATACCGTAATAGGCAGCCGCGGCGACAGCCGCCAGGATGAGAAGCGCGATTATAATGCGGGCGATAACCCGCCCGGCGCCGGAGGTTTTCTTTGCGGCAGATTCGGGCAGGTTTGAAGGCGCGCCGGTTCTTCCCGCCTGTTTGGCGGGAGCCGCTGTCGCGTCAGAAGCCGGGCTCTGCTTCCATGTTTGCAGCAGGCCTGGAGTAATGCCCTCGACCTTGAGCAGGGCTTCTTCACAGGTGAAGGGTCGCGCGGCGAGCACGCGCTCAACCAGTTCCGGGGTCATGCCTTTAAGCAAGAGCAGGTTATCTTTGCTCATTGAGTTTAGTCGATCGATCAGTTGTTCCATATATGCTGCCCTCCGCTTTTCAAATCAATGCCCAATTATAATACCCGGGTGTGCGGGTTAATTTATGAAATCTGTTAAGATACAGATTCACCATAAAACAAAGACAAGCACCGCTGCAGCACCGCAGTTTCTCTCGCCAACCAGAAGATCTGCCCCGCCGCCGATGAACGCAGCAGTCGACGGTTATTTCTTAGCGCTGTGTTCAGGGTGACCCACTGGGGTTGAAAACCCAGCTCTTCCTCGTAAATATCCGGCTCCGGTATACCTCTTTCAGGATTGATGTCGCAGCTGTAATAGAACGAGACCATTCTAAAGGGCTGCATCACACCTGAAAGCGGCAGGTCAATTTCTGTTGTGACTCCCAGAAGGGCATTGACCGAATGCAACCGGTAACCGGTCTCTTCATGCATCTCCCTGGAGAGCGTGTCGCGGTGGCGCTCTCCGGGCTGAACTCCACCGCCGGGGAATTTGTAATCACCGTTGACTGTTGAGTGCACCAGCAGGAACCGGTCTGCCTGGTTTACCACGGCGCGAACCGCCCGGCGCACCTCAAAGCCGGTCGAGCGCAGCTTAACACCCCGGCGCAGCAAGGCCAGCGTGAATGGCGAAGAGGTGTTCGTGATTTGGTTGTTCAATCCATTTACCGTATATATAATAAGAACACATTATATCCATCACCAGTTCCCGCGCAGGAGGAAAACATGGGCGATCTTCTTGTTTCAGCGATTGTGATTGTGGTCACCGCGGTCATTGTAGCCGCCATTTTTATCATCACAGGTAAGAAAAAGAAGGAAAAAGAGGCCGCCATCACGCAGCTGGCGCAGCGCAATGGCTGGACTTACGAGAGGGTCAACCAGCCGCAGCTGGCGGGCTTTATCCTGAGAGCATCTGACTGGACGCTGGAATCCCTGGTGTCGTCCGACCCCCGCACCAGCGAAGCCGGCTCATCCCCGGTAGCCTATAACAACCGCTGGTACACTGACCGTGTGTCTTCGGCGCAGGGGTTGGTGATGATCGGTCCGAAGCTGCCGCAGGTGCAGCTGGGAGCGTTCGGCGATGTGGTGCTGCAAAAAGCCCTGCGCGTGATGCTGGGGGATGAGGCTGACCAGGCAGCGGGGCTGGCAGAGGTGAAAGTGGGACGAGGTTCATTAGCAGAGCGTTATTCCGTATGGTCGGTCAGCCAGGAAGCCGCGGAAAGGGCACTCACCTACGAAGTTGAAAACGCGCTGCTGCGCTGGAAGGGCAAAGAACTACCGGTGCTCAAATTCTCTTCCGCCGGCACGCAGATCACCACCCGCCAGGCACGACTTGACAGCGTTGAAAAAATTCAGGATGTGGTGGAACTGGGTTCAGCGGTGCTGGCTGGTTAGCGGATCAGGTACAACCAGGCGGTATTGATCGCCAGTGTAAGCAGGGTGATGATGAACCCTGGTTTGGTATATTTCCAGAAGCTCAAGTCAACGCGGTAACGCGCCGCGGTCTCGGCGACAATGAGGTTGGCTACCGAGCCAAGCAGGGTGAGGTTGCCTGCCAAAGTGGAGGCGCTGGCCAGGGTGAGCCAGCCGATGCGCGCGTCAGCCATACCCGCCACCAGGGGCTTGAGGAGTAGCACCGCCGGCACGTTGGAGACGATATTGCTCAAACCGGCAGTGATCAGGCTGAGACCCCAGATATCCGTGTTCCTGGATAATTCTTCCAGGTTGACGAGCTGGCTGGTGACCGCGCTGGTTTCAAGCGAGCCGCTGACGATAAACAGGGCTGAAAAGAAAACCAGCAGGCTCCAGTCAAACTCAGCAAAAACCGTTTGCGGTTGATGGCGGCGCGTGATGAGCAAAAGGCTTGCGGCCAGAAAAGCCGCCAGGGCGATGGGAGCACCCGCCAGGAAAGCGGCCAGCAGAGCGGCGGTGATGACGAGCGTTTTTGTCAGCAGCGGTTTCGTTACTTCCCCGTTAACATCGGCGAGTCCTGTTTCAAAAGGTTCCCGCCGGAAGTCATAGGGGAACATCCACACCAGCACCAGCCAGATGACCGCCAGCCCCAGAAGCGCCACGGGGATGAGCGCCAGCGCGAATTCAGTGTAAGAAAGACCGGAAGCGATTCCAACGATCATGTTTTGCGGATTGCCTGTGAGGGTGGCGGTGGATCCCACGTTGGAAGCTGTCGCCAGCGCGATGAGGTAAGGGATGGGGTTGCGTTTCAGCGAATCCATCAGGTTGATCAAAAAAGGCGCGAACATCAGGCAGACGGTGTCATTTAAAAAGAGCGCCGAAAGCACACCTGCTATAAGTACCTCGAGTGCCAGGAAGGCGCGCGGCGAGCGCGACCCCTTCACCAGCCAGCGGCTGGCGAGGTTGAAGAAACCAGCCAGCTTGAGATTGGCGTTGATGATCATCATGCTGAACAACAGGATGATGGTATTGAAGTCAATGTAATCCGGAAGCTTTTCAAAAGCCACCTGGCGCGTCAGAAGCAGCAGGGCCACGCCCATCAGGGAGATGGTCGTGCGGTTGGATTTGATGATCGGGTAACGCCCGATGGCAATACCAATGAAGGTGAGCAGCACGATCGCGCCGGTGACCCAGGGGTTTGGAGCCATGCGATGGATTATACAGTTGTGCAAAGATATGAACAAGAAGTTGAAAAAGCGAGGAGGTAATAAAGAAGGGTTCCTGTAGAGGAACCCTGAGCTATAAGACCTGTACCACCGATTACTGTTCGGTAATGGTGATACTTTCGATCACATCCCCGCTGAAATCCGGGTTCTGCTGCGGGTCGCGCCGCGTGATGCTGTTCACCACGTCCATGCCGCTGATAACCTGACCGAAGATGGTGTAATCACCATTCAGGCGTTCGACCGGCGCATAAGTGATAAAGAACTGGCTGCCGTTGGTATCACGCCCGGCGTTGGCCATGGCTACCACGCCAGCCTTATCAAACACCAGGTCGCTGTCTTCGTTTTCAAACTGATAACCCGGACCGCCGCCCCCTGTGCCTGTGGGATCGCCTGTTTGCGCCATGAAGCCTTCGAGGACACGGTGGAACGTCACGCCGTCAAAGTAGCCATCGCGCGCCAGAAAGATAAAACTGTTCACAGTGACAGGTGCTTTGCCAGGGTAAAGTTCGATGACAAATTCCCCGCCCTTTGCCATCTTTACGACGGCCTGGTATTGTTTTTGGGTGTCGATGGTCATCGGTGGAGCAGCCGCGTATAGTTTGATCTGCGGATCGGCAGAGGTGGGTACTACACTGGTCGCCTGGCGTGATTTTACAATGTTCCCGCCGATGATGGCCACCGCCAGCACCAGCAGCAGGATGATGATCAAGGTCAGATCGGAATATTCCCGTCTGCGCCTGCCGTTCTTTTGCCTGGCTGCCTGCCTTTTTGAAGTATTGTCACTCATGATATCGCCTTGTGTTTCAGGATTTATGCAGGATCTCTTTCTCCGCGCTGCCGATCTCAAGGATCAGGTTTTCCACTTCGAGCTTGGTATCAGGGCTCGCGTTGGGCATGAACTGGATGAACTTTAAGAGGTCGCGCGCCTGGCGCAGGATGTCCTTGACATTTGCAGCGTAGGAGAAATCCAGCCAGCCGTGTTCTGATGGGAGCGGCAGGTCGCGCGCTTTCTGGATGAGCGCGCGCGCCTTACTGATGCGTTCTGTGATCGGGATGATCTTTGCCATGATTAAACCTTCGCTGCTGTTTGCACATTTATAGCACAGACAACGGAATAAGGCGAGTTTCGAAGGCTGCGATTTCAGCGCCGCAGCCTGAGCAGCGAGGGGAATGAGTAACTGGATATACCCTCCAGGGTGTACGGAATATTGTTCAGGATGGCGTTGGCGGCGTTGATCCCGCTTTGTATGGAAGGACCGATACCCTCACCCATGTCCAGGGTCGAAACACCCAGGGCGTCACCTACCAGGAGGGCGTTCCCCCGCCTCATCACAGGTTTTGAAGCTCTCAGGTGATACGAATGACCGGTCGGCTTGAAGGTGTGACCACTCACCAGGTTGTAACGCTCCAGCTTTTCCACCAGCAGTTCCCAATGGCGCCTGAGGGTGTCTCCGTGCCGCTTCAACTCCTCAGCAGCTCCGCCCACACCCACATTTACAACGCCATCAGATTTTGGAAAATACCAGGCGTAACCGGGCAATCCATCGTGAAGGAACCACAGGTGGCAGCGCTCAACCGCCCCGGGATAAAGGAATTCCTCCTCCTGGGCGACGATCAGGGTACCCTTCTTGAGCCCGCCGGGACTTTCAAAAAAGGTGCTTCTCACTGGGCAGTGAGTACCTCCCGCGCCAATCAGGTAGCGCGCGCGGTATTCACCATCTACAAGGTAATGATCGCCTTCGCGTAGGATCTGCTGCACCTGGTGGGTGACAACGTTCTCGCGCACGCGCTGGATGAGCCACTGATCAAATTCCACCCGGCGGATGGCGTACTGGCGCGTTGGCAGCGTGAAGCGCAGCCCCCGGATTTCGATGTTAAAGCGGCTGAACCTGGTGAAGTTACCCGGGTAGGCTGCCGGATCAAGCTGGATATCGTGCAGCACACGCGGTGTGATCCAACCGGCGCAAACCTTGGGGCGTGGAAACTCGGCTTTATCCAGCAGGAGAAACGCCACACCATGCTGCTTGAGCCGCCAGGCGCAGGCTGCCCCGGCGGGTCCTCCGCCCACAATGAGTACATCAGTTTCGATCATCGGTAGTCAGCTCAAGCGGCTCAACGGCTGAGGGCTGCCCTGGCGCGTGAACACCACCTGCCAGAGCTGTTGATGGCGTGCGCGAAAGCCGCCCGCGCTGGTGAGCAGGTAGTAACGCCACATGCGATAAAAGACATCCCCGTACTTTGTTTTGAGCGCAGGCCAGGCCTGCTCAAAATTGGCGCTCCAGGCCATCAGGGTCGGGTCATAGTACGGACCGAAGTTGTGCCAGTCCTCCACCACGAAGAGACCCTCCATTACCCGGCTGAGCTGGCTGATGGACGGGAGGACGCCGTTAGGAAAGATGTAGCGGTCCGTCCATGGTTCGCCGTGGGTGATGGTGAGGTTGCTGCCGATGGTATGAAAAAAGCCGATACCGCCCGGTTTAAGGCAGCGGTCCACCACCTGCATATAGGCGCGGTAGTTCTTATAGCCCACATGCTCCATTACCCCAATGGAAATGACGGCATCGTAACTTCCGCTCACCTCGCGGTAATCCTGCAGGCGCAGTTCCACTGGCAGACCTTTGCACAATTCCATTCCCAATGAAACCTGCTCTTTGGAAACGGTCACACCCAGCACCTCTGCACCGTATTTTTCCGCGGCGTACTTGGCGAAACTGCCCCATCCGCAGCCGAGCTCAAGAATGCGCATACCGGGATGAGCGCCGATCTTGCGGCACACCAGGTCCAGCTTGGCTTCCTGGGCGTCGTCCAGGTTGTCAGCATCCTTCCAGTAACCGCACGTGTACACCAGGCGGCTATCCAGCATCGCCTGGTACAGGTCATTGCCGAGATCATAATGCCTGATGCCCACTTCAAATGCTCTGCCCCTGGACTGGCGGTTGAGCAGGCGGGATTTGAGCGCCTGCAGCCAGAAGCGGGATTCGTTTTTTACCTTCTCATCCAGCCGCGCCAGCAGCACCCTGGTGATGAACTGATCGATTGCCGGGCAGTCCCACCAGCCTTCCATATAGGATTCACCCAACCCGAGTGTGGTGTCGCGCAGCAAGCGGTCGTAGAAAGCGGGATGATGCACCTGGATATCCCAGGGATCGGGACCGTTTACTTTTACCCCTGCCAGATCAAGAAGTTCATGAAGGATCAATTCTGAATTCGCCATCACAACCTCCTCTACCGTTATTGTATTGAAAACACCCCGGTAATTCAACAGTTTCGGGTTTTTCCAGGTTTTGTTACGGATAGGGAATTTATGGGATGGGAAGGGTTTCTTCGCGTCCGTCAAAATAACGCGCGCTGACAGAGGTGCCGTCCGCGTTGATGCTTAATCCTGAAACCCCGCTGTAAAACGCCTCTCCCCACATACCGCTTTCCTTGTCGAAGCTGGCGCTCATCAAACCTTCCAGGGTTAACCTTACCTCACCTGTGGTGTCGTCGAGCACATTGAACGTGGTAACCTGTTCGAGTTCGAATAAACCACCTCTGTATAGACCTGCCTGGATATCCACATGATAAGAATGTGGTTTACTATCGCCGGGTTGCATGATTAGTGCGCCTCATAAAAACTTTCAACAATTGCTATAATGAACACGTGGAAACATTATAAAACGATTGCTGGGATTTTACCCCCCGGCAGGTCTGATTACTAAAGAAAAAAAAGCATGAATGAAACTGATGTAAATGAATACGAAACTCTTGTCAGGGAATTGAGCGCCTCCCTGATGAACGAGGTGGTGGGGGCGGTAGGGCTGCCAAAGAACGACATGACGCGTTCGCTTATGTGGCGTATCGTCGGAAAACCGGCTCTACGCCTGGCGAGGATCGGCGTTACCTTTGAGAGGTTGATCGCTGAAAAGGGTTTACCGGTTGCCTGCGCCTGGAGCCTGACGCATTTTTGCAATCCGGCGCAAGTGACTGTCCAAGAAGAGATCCCCCGTGAAGGCCCGCTGCTGCTGGCAGCCAACCACCCGGGGGCATACGATGTTCTGGTTTATACCGCGATGCTCAAACGCAAAGATGTGTGCTGGATCGCCACAGAGATCCCCTTTCTGCGGCTGCTGCCGAACGCGAGCAGCCACATATTTTATGTTGACCGCACGGATATGGCCAGCCGGTCGAGCGCGCTGCGCCAGATCGCGCGCCACCTCAAATCCGGGGGAGCGATGGTTTACTTCGCCTCCGGCCACCGCGATCCGGACCCCGCGGTCTTCCCCGGGGCGGAAAAGGGCATGGATGAATGGCTGAAGGTGTATGATTTGCTTTACCGTTATGTACCGGATTTGAAAGTACAACCGGTGTTAGCCTCGGGGATCGTATCAGAGCACTGGGCGCGCCACCGCATCACCAGGCTGCGCCGCAGGCAATTGGACAGGCACAGGCTGGCGGAGTTCGGGCAGGTAATATCCCAGTTGTTGAATCCCGGCAGGCTGATGATCACACCAGCGGTATCCGTTGGCAGGGTGGTCAGCCTTTCAGACCTGGTGCCCGAAAAGACAGGTGCTGATATTACTGCCGGCGTCATTTCTCTTGGAAAGACCCTGCTGCACGCGCACGCTGAACAATACGGCTGCGCCTATCTATGACCCATTGTTGACGTGTGTCATCCCGGAGCGGGGAATATCATCACAATTTCATAAACAAGACCCATCCCGTGAGGCTCGAGGGGTAAAATCAAGCGGTAGGCAATCATAACCTTTGAGGTTCCTGATGAACATCCTGGTGATTAACTGCGGCAGTTCTTCATTAAGTTTCAAGGTCTATGAACATACCGGTGATGAAAATGACAGAGTGGTGTGCGCAGGCAAGGCCAGCAATGTGGCCACGCGCACTCAGGCAGTGCCGGTGATCGAATGGAGCGTGAATGGCGAAGACCATTCCAGGAACTGCGAGATGCCCATACACCGTGCAGCAGCGCATCATATGCTGGTGGTTCTTGAGCAGCTGGCTATCCGCGTGGATGCCATCGGGCACCGCTTTGTTCACGGCGGTGATGTGTTTGACGCCACCACGCGCATCGATGAGCGAAGCCTGCCGGGACTGCGCGCCTGCCTGCCGCTGGCGCCCATTCACAACCCCAATTCTTACAGCGTGATCGAAACCTGCCTGGAGAGGCTGCCTGGAATTGCGCAGTTCGCGGTTTTTGATACGGCTTTCCATTCCTCCCTGCCGCAGGCCTCACGCACCTATGCACTGCCGAATGAGCTGGCGCAGCGTTACGGGCTGCGTAAGTACGGATTTCATGGGCTTTCATACCAGTATGTGAGTCAGCGCGCAGCGGGGCTGCTTGAGAAGCCTATCGATACTATCAAACTAATCATGTGCCACCTCGGAACCGGGGGGTCAAGTGTATGCGCATTCGCAGACGGTCATTCAGTCGAGACTTCAATGGGATTTTCACCGCTTGCCGGGCTGGTGATGTCAACGCGCTGCGGGGATATCGACGCCGAGGTGGCGCTTGAATTGGTGCGGCGGGGGATGACCGCTGATGAAGTCAGCCGCCTGCTCAACCACGAGTCAGGGCTGATCGGCTTAAGCGCCTACTCCTCCAACCTGGCGGAAATCATTGAATCAGCGGAGGCGGGCAACGAGCGGTGCCGCCTGGCCTACGATGTTTACGCCAACCGGCTGCAGCACTACCTGGGAGCTTACACCTGGCAGCTGGGCGGCGCGGATGCGATCGTTTTCACTGATGACATCGGCACGCGATCGTGGAAGTTGCGTGAAAAAGTGCTGCGGCGGGCATCCGGGTTGGGGGTGCAGCTTGATATAAACACTAACCGCTCCGCGCCGGCAGACCGGGTATCGCAGCTGCATCTTCCGGGCTCACCCACAAAAGTGCTGGTGATACCGACAGATGAGGAACAGGTTATTTATACGGAAGTAATCGACTCGCTCCGGGTATCACAGTAACAGGACGAATATCGCTACTCGACCGCCAGGATTTCCACCCACAACCAGCCGACCGGGTAACCATCAGGCATCTGCAGCTGCCAGTAACCGATGTAATCACCGGCCGTATCCGGGGCGACCATATCAACTGACATCTCGATCTCTTTTTTCGCAAAGACGGTTTGTCCCAGCGGCAGGGGAGAAGTGGCACCCATCAATTCGCCGCTGATGAACACCAGCTGATAATCTTCCGTCCAGTAACAGGAGCCGGTGTTCTCCAGCTTCCAGGTTTTTGTAAACGGCTCGCCAATTTTTATTTCGCTGCCATCTTCAATGGTCACATCAACGGCTTCCATTTCCAGGTAACACATTGGATCCTGGACGGGTGTTGAGGTGGGAATGGGTGTGTTGGTGGGTGGTATCGGAGTGTAGGTAGGCAGGGCGACATCCCAGGTTGGGCTGGGCGTGATGGTCGGCGGACGCATGGCTTCAACCGTGGCTTTCAACAAATCGGTGGCAACCGGTATCACGATCGGCGTCGGTCCGGTTTCACCGGCCAGTGAACGGGAGCAGCTGAGGGTGAGGATAACAAGCATGATCAATAGCGGGATGAGTTTTCGCGACATTTCTACAACTCCTGACACCCGCGATTGGCCTGGTTTTTCGTCAGATCAACAGGTGTAAGCCAAGTATAACGAATTTCTGATTGATATGCCATTGATATCCGGGCGCGTTCGCTGGTTTTAACCGGTGATTGATCAATCCTCAGCATAACCGCAAAGCGCCAGGGCGCCGGGGCCGGTGCTGATACCCAGCACGGGACCGGTCATGTTGATGAGCAACTCAACGGGGTTGAACTCGGTGCGGATGCGCTCAGCCAGTGCTTCTGCTTCTGCCAGGGCGTTGCCGTGCAACACCGCAACGCGCAATTTCGAATGGTCCTTCAGATGATCAAAGAACTTTTTATACATGGTATCCACCAGGCTTTTGTGAGTGCGCGCCATGGCGGCGGGTTCCACCAGCCCGGTCTTGTGATTGATCGAGACCAGCGGCCTGATCTTGAGCATGCTGCCCACCCACTTGACCGCGTTGCCGATGCGGCCGCTTTTCTGCAGGTACTCCAGGGATTCCATGGCAACGTACTGCACCAGTTTCTGCTTGAGGTTCTCAAGCATCACCAGGATGTCCGGTACATCCATGCCCGCGTCGCGGGCACGGGCGGCTGCCAGCACCTGCCAGCCGAGGCTCATGGTGGGTCCTTTGCCATCTACCACTGAGACGGGGATCTTCACCAGTTTGGCAGCTTCACAGGCCATATGGTAAGCGCCGCTCATGGCGCTGCTGACGGTGAGGGTAATGATCTCGGTCGCGCCTTTGGCTGCCACTTCTTCGTATGTTCTTTGAAAATCCGGGACGCCGGCCTGAGATGAGGAAGGGTAGACCGGGTCAACAGCCAGGCGGTTGTAAAAATCCAACGCGGTCATATCCACCCGGTCGCGGTACTGGTCTTCACCCCAGATGATGTAATGAGGAATAATGGTGATCCCGTACTGCTCAATTAGCGCATCCGGGATGTCACATGTGCTGTCTGTGATTATCTGTATCATTCCACCTCTTTGATCTTATTCAGTTTTCGACAACAACTTCCCTGGCTAAATGATACTATCCGGTTGAAATCGCGTCAAATTTTCGATCGCCCGTTTATAGGTCGTATTCCCCGATAATGGAATTCTCATGCGAAAGGGGTGTATTCAGTGGTTCAAGATGGATGAAAACCGCGCAATCTGGCATTTCGATTACGAGGTCGGACTCAATTTTTGAAATCAACTGGTGACCTTTGTCTACTGTCCAATTTCCAGGGACGAGAGCGTGCATGGATATAAATTTCACTGATGCTGATTGTCGCGTTCGCAGCGCGTGAATTTCCAGGTCTTTATTCTTATACTTCGCCAGGACCTGGTCGATAACAGCCAGGTCTTTTGCTGAGAGAGAACTATCCATCAACCCCGCGACCGAGAGCCGTACGATCCCTACTCCTGTCCAGATGATGTTTACCGCCACGAGTATGGCAACAATTGAATCAAGTATCTGCCATCCTGTAAGGGCGACAGCCCCCACACCCATCACCACGCCGCCTGAGGTCCATACGTCCGTCATTAAATGCTTGCCGTTTGAGGTCAATGAGATAGAATTGTTCCTTTTTCCTGCCCGCTGCAGAATTATGGAAACCGCCAGGTTTGCCAGCGAAGCACCGACGGAAACCAGTAAACCTACTCCGATCTGTTCCAATGGCTGCGGTTTCAATATACGTTCAACCGCGGTATAGATGATGCTGGCGGCGGCGATCAGGATCAGGGTCCCTTCGATGCCGCTGGAAAAGTATTCAGCTTTGGAATGGCCATAAGTGTGTTCCTTGTCTGCTGATCGCGCCGCGATGGTTAACATCACCAGTGCCAGAACAGCCCCGACAAGATTGACAATCGATTCAAGCGCATCTGAAAGCAGGCCAACCGAGCCAGTGATCAGGTAGGCTGTGGTTTTTAGACCAATGGTAAAAAGTGCGACGGCAATCGATAGCCAGGCAAAGCGTGTCAGTTGATCCCGTTGCATAGGATTTGACGATGTTTTTGCATCAACTATCATGTGATTCCTTCGATAGATTTTCGTAACGACTGTTTAGAACATCAGCCTGACGCGCGACATGCGCATTTCTTACAAAAATTGTTGTTACATAAACGATGATCCCGCCAAGAATCACCGCAAAACCTGCGATCATGTACGCGCCAGTATCCGGCATCATTCGCTCTCCATCTCCAGCGCGGCGCGTTTTTCGAGAATCTCACCTTGCAACCTGCCAAGGCGGTAGCGATGCCAGTAAAGTGCAGCGAAAAGCACAGAGAAAGCTGCCAGGCTGCTGAAGAAGGTGATTTGCATGCGCGCGCTCATGGCGAAGGAACCCGCGACCGCCGGGTCTGCAGAGCCGATGATCACCGGGTGGATGGTGCGGAAAATGCGGATGGAGAGGAATGTGAGCGGAACGCTGGTGAACCCCACGATGGCATACACCGCTGCAAGTTTCGCCCGGCGCCGCGAATCATCGATGCCGCTGCGCAGCAGCAGGTAGGCGGCGTATATGAGTTCCATGATCAACGCGGTGGTCAGGCGCGGATCCCACGTCCACCAGGTGTTCCACACCGGGCGCGCCCAGATGGACCCGCTGATGATGCACAGCGCCATCAGCACCATGCCGATCTCGACACCCGCCAGACTGGCGATGTCCCATTTCAGGCTGCCCGTCTTCAGGTGGGCGATGGCGGTTGCGGTTGCCACCAGAAAGCCCAGCATCCCCGCCCAGCCGGCTGCCACGTGGAAGTAGAACACCTTTTGAACACTCCCCATGGTCAACTCAAGGGGAGCGTAAAAAATCACCAGCCCGAACGCGCCGATAAGCCCCAATAAAGCCAACAGGTCAAGGAATAAGAGGGATCGGGGAGTCGACGCGTGGTTGATCATCTGAGGGGTCTATTCTTCAATTATTTTATCAAACAACAGCACACCCACCGCGCTGAAAAGCAGGTCATACCCCGCGAGCATCAGGAGCCAGGTTCCCAGTTCTGTGGTGGAACCGCCCTGCAAGAGGATGGTTGAAGCACGCACGGCTGCCAGCAGCAGCGGGATGACCACGGGGAAAAGCAGCACCGGCAGCAGCATATCACGCGCGCGCAGTTGTATGGCAAGCGATGAGAGCAGTGTGCCGGTGAGGATATAGCCGAGTGTTCCCAGCAGGATCACCCCCAACACACCCCACGAGAAAAGACTGGTATTGTTGAACAGGGAATAAACCGGCACGACGATGGCGGCGGTGATGAGCAGGTACAACCAGTTGACCAGGGCTTTACCGAAATAGATGGCAGTGCGGTCAACCGGAGCCAGCAGCAGGCTGTCGAAGCCTTCACGATCCTTTTCGAGCCCCATGGTCCGGTTGAGGCTGATGCTGCCGGCGAAGCAAAGCGTCACCCAGATGACCCCGGCGGCAGCCTTGCGGCGCATCTCCACGGATAGGTCAAAAGAGAACACGAAGATCAGGATAACGGTCAGTGCGAACACCAGCATGGTGCCAAGGATCTCACGGGTGCGCTTTTCTGCCAGCAGGTCCTTCCAGAAGATCGCAAAAACGGCGCCAATGAAGGGTTTCACGCGGCGCCTCCATCCAGCCGGGATACATCGGTTTGTCTGGTGATCTCGCTGTAGGTGGTCATGAGTTTGCCGGGTTTGAGCCCTGCAGCTGGTTGCGACCAGGCGATCTTTCCACCGTGCAATATGTCGATGCGTGTGCTGATAGAAGCAGCGTTTTCAAGGTCGTGAGTTGCCAGCAAGACCATTTTGCCATCAGCGGCTGACTGGCGCATAAGGCTGATCAAGACCGCTGTGGAGCGTTGGTCAAGACCAGTGAAGGGTTCATCCATAAGCAGCAGGGCGGGGTCGTGCAGCAGGGCGCGGGCAATTGCCAGGCGCTGCTGCATTCCCCTGGAGTATGTGCGCACCAGTTCGTCAGCACGAGCACGCAAATCGACCAGGTCCAATACCTGGCGCACGCGTTCTTCGTGATTCGCGACCCGGTAGAGCCGGCTGAAGAAGCGCAGATTCTCGCGCCCGGTGAGGTTGCCGTACAGCATTGGGGCGTGCAGCACAACCCCGATAGACCGCCGGTAAGCCAATGGTTGGCTGCGTGAGGTGAACTGCCCGTAATGGATCACTCCCAGCTCCGGCCGCAGCAGATCAGCCAGTACACGCAGCAGGGTGGTTTTGCCCGCGCCGTTGACACCCGCCAGGGCGACAATTTCTCCCGCTTCAAGCGTGAGCGAGAGACCGCGCAATATCCTGCGGTTGCCGAAAGACTTTGTGAGGTTGATCGCTCTAATCATGCGGCAGTAAACCCGATCAGGCGGAGCCCGGTGTTGAATTGACAGATTTGAGCTCACGCAGCACTTCAGCCGCTTCCTGCACCAGCCGCGCGCGCTGTTCCCCATGTTCCTGCGCATTCATTTTGCCGAGCCCGAATTCGAAATCCAGCTCGCGAATGCGTTCAAGGATGGCCTGGTATGCAGCTTGCTTGAGCGCCGTCTCATCGTTCGTAGATAGCGGCTGTGTATCCGGCTGATTTGTGAAGAGCGGGCGGGTGATGTACAAGATCACCAGCACCAAAAGAATGACCGTGATTAAAAGTGGAAGCAGCGGCACCTCTCCTCCTTAATCCGCCAGCTTCAGGATGGCGCGGATCTCATCCGCGGATTGAAATGGACCGATCTTCACGGCAGTCAAAGTGCCGTCCCGGCCGATGATATAAGTTTCAGGCACAGCCTCCACCTTGAAGATGCGTGAAATGCGCGATCCCATGTCTGGACCGTTCGGAAAAGTAATGCCATATTTCTCAAGGAAAGCGATGGAATCCTTTTCGGTGTCCACGTAGTTGACCCCCAGGAATATGGTATCCCCCGAGTCTTTAACTTCCTGCCAGACCTCCTCCAGGATGGCGCCTTCTTCATCGCAGGAGGCACACCACGAAGACCAGAAGTTGAGCAGAATGACCCTGCCCGCCAGTTCAGATATCTGATAATGCTCCCCCGAAAAGGTGGTGATACCGAAATCAGGGATATCGGTGCCGACCTCAAGGCCTTCCTGGCGTGTTTGCTTCAGCCACAACCCCAGTACTGCCAGCAATCCTGCCAGCAATAACCCGATGAGCATCATCCACAACGGAAAACGTTTTCCTTCGCTGTTGGCTGATCCGGGTTTGGGATTCCTGGCCTGGGTCATTCGCTTCCTTTCAGGTCTTTTTCCACCAGGTTGATGTAATCCTCCGGGGTTACCCGGCGAGGATTTTCAACAGACAACGGCTGAGAAAAGCCCGGTTTCTTGGACTTGCGCATGATCCTGATAACGATAATGATACCCCCCGCCACGAAAAGCGGCGGCAGCAGATATATGGCCCAGTTGAGCCCTCGGCGCGGCGGCAGCGCCAACACCTGGTCACCGTATTGCGCGGCAAAGTAGGTTTTGATCTCATTATCGCTCCAACCCAGTGCTAGCTTCTCGCGGATCAATTCGCGCCACTGCGCACAGGCTTTTGTGGGGCACACTTCCAGAGGGATATTCTCACATACCGGACAGTAAAGCTCAGAAGCCAGGCGGTTGACCTCATCATCACTCACTGGTGTCTCATTCTGAGCGAACCCTGGTGTCAGCGGGATGAGAAACAGCAGCAGTGTTGTAAGGAGGAGGATGCGTTTCATTGGTCAATCCCTCGTGGCAGCATGATCTTTTTTCGCTCACCCGCAGGCCACAATGCCACCAGCGTGCCCAATACCAGGATCCCCGACCCGATCCACAGCCAGTTGATCAACGGGTTGCGGAAGATCTTGAGGGTCGCGCCCTCCGAGGTGATGGGCTGCCAGTCGACCAGGATGACATACAGGTCATCTGCCAGGGTGCTGCGGACGCCGGGCAGGGTGACGGACTGCTGCGAAGCGTAGTAGTAATCTCTACCCGGGTGCACTGTTTTGAGTAACAGATCACCTTTGCTTATCACCACGGTCGCCAGCGCCCTGTTTCGCCCGTCGGTTGTGTCAAATACCTCCAGCTTCTGATAGGTAAAGGTATAACCTGATAGGTTTAAAGTTTCATTTACGGCGATCATCCCCTGGGTGGTGGTCTGGAAGAACTCGATGCCAATGATACCCAGCGCCATCAATGAGACCCCGATGTGGATGAGGTACCCGCCGTAACGCCGACGATAATGCCTGACCTGCGCAACGAATGCTTTCCAGGCGGATTCCTGGTGGCTGGAAGCCCGCAGACTGACCGCCCTCGAGGTATCCCATAATGTGGCAAATACCGCAAAAAAGACCAGCCAAACAGCCAGAAGGGCGATCCATTTTTGTACGCCAGAGGCAAGGGCTGCAAGAGGGGCTGCAAGCGCAACCAGCGCCGGCCTCCACAACTGCCTGCCCAGGTTTTTGGCGGTTGAAACCCCCCACATGGTGAGCGGGACGATACCCATTAATAGCAGCAGCAGCGCAAATAATGGACCGGCGGCGCTTTCATAAAAAGGCGGTCCCACGGTAACCTTGCGGTCTGTGAGCAGCTCCGAGAAGATCGGAAAGAGTACACCGGTGAGGCAGATGAGGAGGATGGCGATGAACAGCAGGTTGTTGAACAGAAAAGCCGATTCGCGCGAGAAGAAAGAGTTTATCTGTTCACCCGAACGCAGGGCAGACCAACGGTACAGCAGCAGGCCAAGCGACCCTGTGAACATAATGATAATGAATACGAAGAAAGCCGGTCCAATGGCAGATTGAGAGAATGCGTGAACTGATGAGAGCAAGCCGGAGCGCGTGAGGAAAGTACCGAAGATAACCAGGCAGAAGGTGAGAATGATGAGGGCAATAGTCCAGTGCTTGAAAAGACCGCGTTTTTCCTGCGTTACCGCTGAGTGCAGGTAGGCCGTTCCGGTGAGCCAGGGCATCAGCGCTGAGATCTCCACCGGGTCCCAGCCCCAATAGCCGCCCCAGCCCAGCACATCATACGCCCAGCGGCTGCCGAGCACCAGCCCCAGCGAAAGGAAGAGCCACGCGGCCAGCGACCACCTGCGCGTCAGTTTGAGCCACTGGTCATCGGTGTGTCCGCTGATGAGCGCCGCGACGGCGTAAGCAAAGGGGATGACAAAGCCGGTGAACCCAAGGTAGAGCGCGGGCGGGTGGAAGACCATACCGAAATGCCGCAGCAACGGGTTCAGACCAGCACCATTTGTGGGATTTGCCTGAGCAGTCATCATTGGCTGGAAGAGCGCACGCGTGACTTCCCCGTCCGTGGTGATGAAGTAGCGCAGAAAGGGGTTTTCGAAAAAGACAACCAGTATAAGGAAGAAAAGCAGGGTGAATGAAGTGACCGCGATGACCCAGGGCAGCAGGTCTTGTTCGCTTTTCCAGCGGCGGATCACTACCAGGAAGGAGAACCCCGCAAGCAGCCAGCACCAGAACAGCAGTGAACCCTCCTGACCTCCCCATAACGCGGCGAGCTTGAGGTAGAAGGGCATCTCCAGGTCGGTCGTCTGGTACACGTAGGAATATTCGAAATGGCCGCTGACCAGAAGATAGAGCAGCGCCAGTATGGAAATGGTCAGCAGGGGGAAGGTGACCTTGGCGGCACGCCTGGCGCTTTCGAGCACGGCGGCAGAATGCGTACGGGCTCCATAAATTGAGGTGATCACTGCCGTCAGGGAAGCGACCAGCGCGATGACCAGCCCCCCATAACCAACACCACCGATCACGGCGCCGCCTGTTCCGGAACGCCCTCTTCGTAACGCGAGGGGCATTTAAGCAGCAGTTCTTCGGCGTAGAATACACCGTCAGCGCCCATTGACCCGGTCATGATGGCCTGGGCTTCATTTTTAAGCAGGTCAGGTTTTACGCCGCTATACTTCACCCGCAGCCGCGCGGCGTTTGGGTCAAGCGATGCACTGTGCAGCACGGAAGCCAAACCTCCCAGGGCTTCGATCTCGTCATTGTCACCCGGGATATGCGCAACAGAAAAGGTCAGGTCAAGTGTCTGCTGATCGTAGCGGATGGTATCTCCCAGCACCACGCCTGAAACGCGCACGCTGGCGCTCTGCCCCGCTTTACCGGCTGTCAGTTCTTCCACGGTGAGGTAGTATTGCGCGTTGCCCTTCAAACTGGTGATCACCAGCAGCACCACGGCGGCCAGCAGAAGCACGCCGCCGATGACGAATTTATTGATCCTGAAGCGTTGGCGGGAATTTACCGCGCGGAGATCCTCTGACAAATTCTGCTCCCCAGGCAACGAAATCAGTTCACCTGTAATGTACAGGGATTATATCAAATCAGCCAAGGCAGTTATTAAGGGTCCACCCGTTGAAATTCGATATGATTAAAAATCCGCACCGCCTTTTAGGTTATCGGTGTTGTAGTTGAAAGGAGCATATAATAAGTAGCAATAGTAATCGCGCAACTTTTTTGAAAAAATGATGGAGAAAGAAAACATTAAAGGTAGATATGGACCCCGAGCAAGGTGATACTACACAACCCCGGGAAAATCATGCCGTGACTAACCGGAAACTGGGAGTGTGGGCGATCGTTGGTATTGCAGCATCTGCTTTACTGGTGGCAGCCAGCGCAGGTGGGGGCTACCTGATCCACCTTTCAAATACCAGTCCGCAGTTCTGCGGCACCTGTCATATCATGGATAGGGCCGTCAACTCGTATCTTGGCAGCAATGACCTGGATAATTTACATCTTCAAGCCAACGTGGGCTGCAAGGAATGCCATGATTACCCGCTTTCTGCTGAGATTCGCGGCGGGGTCAATTACATTATTGGCAATTACACCGTCGGACCGGACGGTGAACTGCTGCCAGTGGTTTACGAGGATGATATCTGCCTGAAGTGCCACATCAGTAAGGAGTTCGTGGCTGCAACCACTGATTTTCTCGCGAAAAATCCCCACGACAGCCACAATGGCATGCTTAGCTGCAGGACCTGCCATGTTACCCACGGCGACCAGATCGATTACTGCTCGCGCTGCCATGATAACGGCGGTCAAAGAATGGTGGGTGAGGAGCGCGAACCGAGAGGTACGATCGACTGAATAAAGTACTGGCTTACCTGAAAAATTTTGTGAGCCACAACTATGTTTCCGTTACAATCTACTAAGTTGATCCACTGATATTTAAAACAAAAACCCCCGGCAGGGGAAAAATGGTTTGAAAAACACCTTAACTTTCAGCGGGGGGGTTGGGGATCTCGGGTGTGTCAGCCGGTTCCTTCTCAGATCCCTCACCGGTATTCGTGACTGGTTCCTCCACTTCTTTTATTAAATCCACCATCGAACTGGTCAGGGAACTGCGAATCCGCCTGGTTTCGAGGTCCAGGTCTTTGAAAGTCTCGTCCAGTTTCGCTTCCTTGGCCAGGATCTTTGGTATCTCGTTCAGCTCGCGCCGCGTCGCCCATACCTCCTGCCAGTACGGAGATTTGGTGATGCGGCGGAAAAAGGCGCCAACCTCCCTGGCGGTCTTGACCATGTTGCCGGGGCCAAGGACGATCAACGCCAGGACGACGATGAGAAGAATCTCGGCCAGGCCGAGGTTAAAGAACCTCATTGAGCTTTATCTCTTACCCGGGTGATGAGCTGCTGGACCGTAAGCGCGTCATTCCTGCGCTGAGTCGTCATGATCATCCTCTTTTTCATCACCTTTCAACCCCTTACGGAATGACCGGATGGCGCTGCCGATCTCGCCGCCGATCCTGCCGATCTTGCCGACTCCAAAGAGAAGAACGATGATAACCAGGATAATGATAAGCTCAGGTACACCGAGTTTGAATGGCATATTACACTCCTTGTCTATTGATTTATTGTACTCTCTTTTGATCCGCTACCCGGCAGCGGGTGTTTCATCCGGTTCCGCCTCGTCAACCTCCCGGGCTTTCGTCCGGCTGCGCCCGGCGATGACAGCGAATAATATACTGATCAGGTAGAGGGTCAGGAGCGGGAGCATCATCAGAGCCATGTTCACCGGGTCCGGAGTGGGCGTGATGAGCGCGGATAGGATGGCGATAACAATGATGGCAATGCGCCATTGCTTTATCAGCTGCCTTGCGGTGATAAATCCAATTCGGGCGAGCAGGAAAACGATGAGCGGCAGTTCGAAGGCCAAACCCACCCAGAATAAAAGGTTCAAAACAAAACCGAAGTATGTGCTGGGTCTGGGAGCTGTGGTGATGCCCATAAAGTTGAGCAGGAAAGGCAGCGCGGTTGGCAGCATGAAAAAGTAGGCAAAAAGTACACCACCCGCGAAAAACAGGGTTGCCAGCGGGATCATGAACCAGACCCACTTGCGCTCGTTGCGGTTCAACCCCGGCATGATGAAGGCGAATATCTCATACACGATGATGGGAAGCGCCAGTACCACGCCGGCGAGCAGCGAGATCTTCATGAACGCGGTCACGTTCTCGGTGACATCGATGGATTCCATTGCAGAGAGACCGCCGATCGGGCCAGCCAGGATCTCAGCCAGCTGCTGACTGAAGGCGAAGCCGATGATCGTGGTAACCACCAGGGCGATCACACTGATGAGCAGGCGCTTGCGCAGCTCATTCACGTGTCCCAACATGCTCATTCCAACGGCTTCTCGTTCCATTTATATTCCTGAGTCAATTATTGACCGCCAGGTAATTATTGTAACAGGCGGCAGGTGGACGAACAAGGAAGACGCGCGCTTTTTATCTTTCACGACGCGTTATTTCAGCAGCCGAACGTAAGTCTCGTAGGCTTAAGTGCCAAAACAGGAGAAGATTACCCGGGTGAACGCGCGCATAGTGGATACTGCAATGGCAGTGGCCGGGTCCAGCAGCCGCGTGAATAGCGCCATCAACACCGCCGCCGCCCAGGAGGGAGGAATTGGCGGCGTTCACAATTGCGTCAACCTCCAGGCGGGTGATATCACCCATAAACACGCTCCATTCAGTCATTCTTCCTTACCCGGAGAATTCCTCAAGGTTGATGCTATATAAGGCTGTGGGAGGTTGGGGTTCCCGCATACGCTCAATGCTCATGCCCGCGCAAGCGGCTGGATCGAGCAGCGAAGTACTCACCTCCACATCATACCTCATGTGTGCTCCTGCCCGTTAGCCGGGATGCTTAATCATGATAACGTTTTTCGCCGGCTTCAACGCGGATTTTCAGGTGGTTTTCGGGCGGAGGCAGCGGGCAGGTGGCGTACGGGGTGTACGCACACGGCCAGTTCCCCGCCAGGTTGAAATCAAGTACAAGCTTGCCATTAACCGGGTGAGGTGTGAGCAGGTACCGTCCCCCGGGATAGGTGGCATCCTGCCGGGTCAGGTCGGTGAAACTGAACAGCAATCCTTCATCGTCTTCTTCAGCGAGCAGGGTGCAGTCAACACCGTCGATATGAAAGCGAGCGCAACCCGGCAGGTTCACCGTTGCTTCACCCCCCACAGCGTTGTGAATGGTTGTTGTTCTTGGGGGATCAAACGAGTCGAACTGCGCGTTGACCCGCCAGGCCGGGTCGACAGGGAAGTAATACAAACCGTGAAAGCGCTTTAGGGGTTCGGCTTCCCGATCCCACACACGCAGAAAATACTGCGTTCCGCGCTGGATGACCATCATCGCCAGTGCCCCGCATTCCAGCAGATCCGGATTTTCATCAGTATCCACGTTCATCCGCCGCGGACTGGCTGGCAGGCTGTTGATCGAGAACATTTGGCTCGCCTGCACGAGCGCGACCGAATGTTGTGAAATTAAAATAACAGCTTCCGCGTCGTCTATAAGTTCAGAGATGCTGATGTGATACGATGCGCTTTTTCCCAGCGTGTTTTCTCCAACGCGCAGCGGGTACAATCCGACCAGCGAGAACCAGTTAAGCGCGGATTGCCTCAGCTTTTTCTCGCGCCTGCTGCGCTCCCGCAGTATTTTGTTTACATAGGGATTCTTCTCTGTTAGCGAAAACGCGGTCATATTTTTGATTTTACCGTTAACCGGTCACACCATGAATAAGAAAGCAGCAGGATTAATAAATCCTGCTGCTCCAACGAAAACCAGTATTCAATAGGCTTGTGGGGTTCTTCGGGTTCTGTCTACCCCAATTGAATAATGGCTCCCGGGACCCTGAAGGTCATTCAGAGGCCCCGGATCGCTTATGGATTATGAAAGGCTCAGTCGAGCAGTTCCTTCGGGATGTTACCGCCGTTGGCAGCGATCTTCTGAAGGACAGTCTTGTGGAGCCAGACGTTCATTTCGGCTGAATCAGCCATTTTTTCAGCCGGACAACCAAGCTCAACAGCCAACGCTTTGCGTTCGCTGAGGCTGCTATCGAGACCCAAAAGCTTCATCAGGTCGACGATCGAGGTCTTCCAGTTGAGTTTTTCAGTGTTTTCGGCGGCCAGTTTTTCAAGCTTGGCAACCACATCCACCATCGGGACTGCCGCGGGGGCGCCTGGTTTAAAGGCATCCAGATGGAAACTGGTTCCAGCTGTACCAGCGTGACCAATTACAGGACGCGAATCCTTAACGACCGGGCTGCCCGATTTGAGCGTGGTGGTCTTCGGGATCGTGGGTTTTACAGCAGGTTTCGCAGGGGTTTTGGCTGCGGCTTTCGCGGCCTTAGCAGCGGCTCTTTCCTCCTTGTCCTTGATGCCCAACTTGTCGAGAATTTTTGAGAATACTCCCATTGTGAAATTTCCTTTCTCCTTTTATTTTCAGAACCCCAACTAGAGTTAATTATAGACCGATAACTCCGGAAAAGTCAATCTTTTTTAATGATTGACTGAATTCACTTTCTCGGCGGGATTAAACCGCAATTTACTTTTCACAGATTGCCGCCCGAATTACAACTTCTGAGCAATTGACGCGTATACGAATCGTGTGAAGTGATAAAATTATCACGAAGTAACCACGCAGTAAGGAGAAGAATCATGGGAGAAGCCGGAAAGAAAGATAAAGGCAAGAAAGAACAGAAGAAAAAACCGAAGCTGAACATCAAAGAAAAACGTAAGCAGAAACAGGAGAAAAAGAGCGGTACTGCCGTATGAAGTTAAGGGCAGACCTGCTTCGTTTTGCACTTCGGAAAAATTAGACAAATTTAGAATCCCGGTCTGCTTTCAGACCGGGAAAGTATCATTTGTTCTTAAGTACCAGAACCAACACGGGTTGCCGGGCACGGGATTCGGTACAACCAGTTTCCATCAAATCCCGATACCCACACTCATTATTCAAAAAAAACCATGAAGATCCACATTTACAACGGCATCCTGTTAACTCCGCACCAACGGATTGAAAACACTGTCCTTACGATCAACGCGGGGATCATTGAAACGCTCACCCGCCAGGATGAATTCAATTTGGATTCCGGGAGGGTAATCGACGCGCAGGGGCGCTTTATCACCGCGGGTTTCATTGACCTTCACTTTCACGGCGCCATGGGAAGCGATACTATGGACGCAGATGGGAAGTCATTAGAGGCAATGTCTGTATATTGCGCCAGGCACGGGGTGACCACTTTTTACCCGACCACATGGAGCGCAGCCAACGCGGCCATTACGGCCGCGATTGACTGCGTCAGGCTGAACGCGGGCAGGGTCTCAGGCGCAAAGATCGGCGGAATACACCTGGAAGGGCCGTACATTAATCCGGATAATTACGGAGCGCAGCTTCGTGAACACATCCGCAACCCTGAGGTGAGCGAATACATGCCCTGGCTGGAATCCGGCGCGGTCAGCATTGTTACCTGCGCGCCGGAGATCGAGGGTTGCGAGACCTTCATCAAAGACGCGCTGCGCTGCGGAGCGCGCGTGGCCATCGGGCACTCCAGCGCCAGTTTCGAGCAGGTGAAAACCGCGGCTGGTTGGGGGGTGACGCAGGCAACCCACCTGTTCAACGGTATGGGCGGGTTGCACCACCGCGATCCCGGTACAGCGGGCGGAGTACTGGATGATGAAAGGCTGCTGGCTCAAGTGATCTGCGATGGCGTGCACCTGCACCCGGCTGTGCTGCGGCTCATCCTCAAAACCAAAACGCATTCCCGCATCGCGTTGATTACTGATTCCATCAGGGGGGCAGGGCTTGCGGATGGAGAATACACACACGACGGGCAGCGCATCCTGGTAACAGACGGCATCGCGCGTGACGATGCTGGTCGATTATCCGGCAGTACGCTGCCGATGGAGCAGGCGCTCCGCAACATGATCACTCACACCGGGTGCGACCTGCAGGACGCGCTGGCGATGGTCACTACCGTGCCCTCCCACGAAATGGGATTGAGCGGGCACAGGGGTCTGCTGGCGCCCGGTTACGATGCGGACCTCGTGCTTTTTAATGAATACCTGGATATTAAGATGACCATTGTAAACGGGAGTGTTGTTTACGATAAAGACCAACAGGGGTAATTCACCTGGTGGTTGTTAATCCAAAAATCAATAAAGGCGCGGTAAGCGCCTTTATTGAATCAAGAGGAGAAACCAACAATTATTGTTGGACTGTTTTGCCCAACCATACTTCAACCCGGTGATTATTGCCGCCCAGGTCCACGGGTATGAGATTTCCGGGAATTTCCACTCCGTCCACTAAGATCCTTACAACCCCGCTGCAGACATGCTCAGGGTTGTGCACCTTGATGTACCAGGTCTGCCCCCGGAACACCCGTTTCGCTTCGAAGCCGTCCCAGGTAGAGGGGATGCAAGGGTGGACGCTCAATCCGTTGACCTCGGGTTGCATCCCCAGGATATATCTTGTGGCGCTGTAATAGCTCCAGGCGGCGGCACCGGTGAGCCAGGAAGTGCGCGTGTTGCCTGCGCGCGGTGAAAACACCGAATAGGTGGTCTGCGCATGTACATACGGCTCGCATTGACGGATTTCAGCCTGCTCATTGTAAGCAGATGGCATGGTGGCGCGCAGATATTCATAGGCGCGGTCGCCGTTGCCGCGCAGGCATTCGGCAATCACGCCCCAGCCCTGGGTGTGGTTAAAGATGCCGGCATTTTCCTTGATGCCCGAGTTGTACACCACGGCGCGCATCACATCAACCGGCGTTTTCACAAAAGGCGGGGCGGCGAGCATGAGACCAAAAGGTGTGTGCAGCCGCTGGTAGACCGTCTCGAGGCTGCTGCAAACCTGTTCCGGGGAAGCTGCGCCGCTGATCACTGACCACAACTGCGTGTTGAGATACACCTGCCCCTCTCGTTGGGCTTTTGACCCATAAACCTCGCCATTCTCACTGATCGCCCATATGAACCAGTCGCCATCCCACCCCACAGCCTGGATGCGCTGGTCCAGTTCATCTCTTCGCTGCAGCGCCCAAGCCGATTCTGAGGGTTCTCCCAACTGCCGGGCGATCTCTGCGTATACTCCCAGGCCCATCCTCAACTGGAAGGCGACGAACAGACTTTCGCCGTTGTACCCCAGGCGCAGACAGTCGTTCCAATCCGCCGCGAGACCGCAGGGCAACCCGTGGCTGCCCGTGCGTTCCAGGTTGAATTCCAGCGCACGGCGCAGGTGGCCGAAAACCGTGGCTTCGCCCTGGTCAGCGAAGGGAAGAACCCTGGTATAAAACCCCACGTCCCCAGTCTCCTGCACGTAGGCCGGCACCGCATTGAAAAACCACAGGCAGTCATCCGATCGGTAATCCTCCAGCGAGGGTGGTGTTTCACTGCCGGGTGAATGCGTGAAAGGTTTGATCACGGGAATGGCGCCGCCGTTGGATACCTGGCCTGTGAGCATTAATTCCAGCCGCTCCCTCGCCTGCTCGGGGATGGCCGCGAGTACCCCCAGAACGTCCTGAACGGAATCGCGGAAGCCCAGCCCGTCGCGTTCTCCGTTGTACACCAGGCTTGCGGAACGCGACCAGTTGAAGGTGATCAGACAGTTGTACAACCCCCAAACGTTGATATAGTGATCCAGGTCAGCATCAGGGGTGCTGACGGAGAGGCTTTCAAGTTTTTCATGCCAATACCGCTTTAATTCTGCGAACTCCTGGTTGAAGCGCTCCAGCGTACCATAACGGGCGAAGGTCTGCCGGCCGATGTTGCGGGCTTCTCCGATACCCAGCAGTACCAGCAGTTCACGTGATTCACCCGGTTGGAGTTCAAGGTCGACCTGCATGCTGCCGCAGGCGTTATCTCCGTAGGCGTTGCTGTTGCTGCAGCGGCCGCGCTCAACCGCCAGCGGCTGGTGATATCCCCCGTAAGTTCCCAGGAAAGCCGACCGGCTGGTGTCGTATCCGGCAAGCGGAGCGCCTGCCAGCGCCATCCAGCAGCGCATGCCAATATCGCTTTCCTGCAGGCTTTTAGCCCCTGCCGCCAGGTTATCCTGTATGGCGAAGCGCAGTAGATTTTTGTTTTCACGACCGCCTTTAACGATGAAGAGTGAGTACTGCAGGTTGACCTGGTCCTGCTGAGTATCCCACTGGTTGGTGAACTCACAGTAAGTGAAGATCGTGAGCTTGCGCAGTTCGCCCCTTTCATTGGTAACGCGCAGGTGCCAGTATTCGAAAGTCTGCCCCAGGGGGACAAAGTAGGTGGTTTCTGAACGGATCCCGGAATAGTGCGAATCGATTACCGTGTAGGCTGTGCCGTGGCGGCAGGTGCTGTGATATTCATGCAGCGGCTTTCCCACCGGCTGCCAGGAAGCTGACCAGAAGTCACTGCTATCCTTGTCGCGCAGGTAGAAATATCGTCCCGGCTGATCCATGGGAATGCTGTTAAAGCGCAGGCGCAGGAAGCGCCCCTTGGCACCGGAGCGGTAAAACCCGTAACCGCCGGCATTGTTGGTGATCACCGCGCCGTATTCCCGGGAGCCTAGGTAGTTACTCCACGACTGCGGCGTGTCCGGCCGGGTGATCACATACTCTTTGGCTTTATCGTCGAAATATCCGTACTGCATTTCCTCACCGTACTTGATAAAAATCGTCCCCGCCAGCGATCTCCAGACCGTTACCACGCACAACCTCTCCGTACCAGTAGGCGCTGTCTTTTGGATAACGTTTGCAGGTGGTGTAATCCACGTAAATGATGCCAAAGCGCTGCGCATAACCGAAAGCCCATTCAAAGTTATCCAGCAGCGACCAGAGGTAATACCCCTTTACCGGTACTCCTGCGCGTATCGCCCTGCCGACAGCTTCGATGTGAGACTGCAGGTAAGTGATGCGCCTGCCGTCCCGGATCCGGCCGTGATTATCCGGAGCGTCAGAATAGCTGGCGCCGTTTTCAGTGATGAAAATCTCTTTTGGTTTATAGGTGAAGTATGCCCTGCAGATGGTTTCGTATAAACCAAACGGGAAGATCTCCCAGACCATTTCGGTGTGGTTCTCATCCGGTGTGGGGGAGGCGTGGATTTTCTCCGGGAAATCATCATGCAACGCGGCAGTGTTGATGATCCTGCGAGTGTAATAGTTCAGACCGAGGAAATCGGTGGGCACGGCGATCTTTTCCATGTCCCCCTGGTGAATGAAATCGGGTTCAATTGAGCGTAGAACCCCTGCGCGCACATAATCACGCAGCATGTCAGCCGGGTATTGTCTGCCGTACACCGGATCGAGGAACCAGCGGTTTAATTCGCCATCCGCGTGGCGCGCGGCATCTGGCCTGAACTCGACGCGGAATTCGCTGATCGCTGTCTGGCTGCGGCTGAGAGCGCCTGGCAGGCGGCGCTTGATAACCCCGGTATTTACGCGGGTAACAACCCCGGCAGCGGCGGAGGTAATTACGCGGATGAAAATGTAAGCGACGAGTTCTACTGGGCAGCGGCTGAGCTTTACATCACCACCGATAAAGCGGAATACCGTGAATACCTGCTGGCATCCGAGCATTTCGCGGAGGTCGATGCTTTTGATTGGGGGCATACCGCTCCGCTGGGCACTGTATCGCTGCTGACGAACCCCAACGCGCTGCCAGCTGATAAAAAAGCCGCCCTGGAACAAGCGCTGCTGACATTTGCTGAAGACATGCTGGATGTTCAGGCGCGGGATGGATACGCGGTGCTGATCGATGAGGATTACCCGTGGGGTTCAAACGGGCTGATCCTTAATAACATGCTGCTGATGGGTATGGCGTACGAGACCAGCGGCGAAGCGCGTTACCTGGATGCCGTGCGCCTGGGTATGGATTACATCCTGGGGCGCAACGCCATCAACAAGAGTTTCGTCTCGGGCTACGGGGGCTACCCGATGCTGCACCCGCATCATCGTTTCTGGGCCAACGACCCGGTGGAAGGTTTCCCGCCGCCGCCCCCCGGAGCGCTTTCAGGCGGGCCGAACTTTAACCCGGATGACCCGGCGGCGGTGGAGGCTGACCTGATGAGCCTGGCGCCAGCGAAACGCTACATTGACGATATCGAATCATTCTCGACCAATGAAGTCGCCATCAACTGGAACGCGCCGCTGGTTTGGGTTTCCGCCTTCCTGGACGCAACCGCAAAATGAAAACCGGAATTTCTTTAGCCCGCCTGTGAAAAGTAAAGCCCGGGATTGTGATTTCCCCGGGCTTTTCACTGCAGTAATTGGAATTTACTCAATCTCGGATAATTTCACCGGGCGGTTTTCGAGCATGGACTTCCTGGCTGCCATGGCGATGACCACCGGCTTACGCCCGTCCAGCACGGTCACCGGTGTGGGTGCGCCCTCGCGGATGGCGTTGATGAAATCACGCATTTCCGCAACAAAGGATTCCATGTAGCGTTCCAGGAAGAAGTAAAGCGGCTTTTCTGACACAACGCCGTCGGCGTTGCTGTAAACGCTGGTGTTGGGTGTATTGTTGGCCGTGGCGGCCATCCCGCCGGAACCAAAGACCTCAGCCCGCTGGTCATAACCATAAACCGCCTTGCGGCTGTTATCGATGGTGCCGATGGCGCCGTTGGCGAACTTGAGGGTGATGATGGCGGTATCGATATCGCCCGCCGCGCCGATGGCAGGGTCAACCATCACGCTGCCGGCGGCGTACACTTCCACCACCTCGCTGCCGGAGAGGTAGCGGGCCATGTCAAAATCGTGAATGGTCATATCCAGGAACATGCCGCCGGAGAGTTTTACATACTCGGCCGGAGGGGGAGCCGGGTCGCGGCTGGTGATGCGCAGAATGTGCAGGTCGCCGATCTGCCCGCCCTGCACCAGGTCGCGCAGCTTTTTGAAGTTCGGGTCGAAGCGGCGGTTGAAACCGATCTGGCACTGAACGCCGGCTTTGTTGACTGCGGCGATGGCCTTGTCGATCTTTTCCAGGCTGTGATCCACCGGTTTCTCGCAAAAAACGTGTTTGCCGGCACCGGCTGCAGCGATAATGAGATCGGCATGGGTATCTGTGGAGGAACAGATGGCCACCGCGTCAATCGTTTTGTCTTCAATGATCTTCCGGTAGTCGGAATAAACGTTTTCGATGTGCAGCTTATCTGCCAGTTCCTGGGCTGCTTTCAGGTTGACATCCACGATGGCGGCCACCGTCACACCGGGGATGCGCGTGGCCAGGTTTTCCGCGTGGATTTTGCCGATGCGGCCGGCCCCGATAACACCCACCTTGATATTTTTTTGATTGCTCATTTTTTCTCCTTGATCAATTAAATCCAATGGACTTCAGGTATTCACGGTTTCTCAAAGCGGATTGATAGGGGCTTCCCATGCCGGGGAGCACATCCTGTTCCACCACGATCCATCCTTCAAATCCCTGGCGCTCAAGTTCCGCCTTGACCGCCGGAAAGTCTACTGCGCCTTTACCCAGCTCGCAGAAGACGCCTTTTTCAACAGATTTGAAATAATCCCAGCCTTCTGCGCGCGATCGTTCAGCAATGCCCGGGTGGCAATCTTTGAAATGCATGTGCCAAACCCTGCCCGCGTTCTGCTGTAAAAATGCCAGCGGGTCGCCGCCTCCGAACTGGTAATGACCGGTATCCAGGCAAAGCCCCACCAGTTTTGGATCGGTGAGCGCGAAGAGCTTATCGATCTCAGCGGGGGTTTCGACATAACCACCGCAGTGGTGGTGAAAAACAAGCCGCAGCCCCGTCTCGGTCTTGACCGCGGCGGCGACGTTCTCAACGCCTTCAGCAAAGCCCTGCCATTCAGCGTCGCTCAGACCCATTTCGGGTCTTACCCGGCCGGCGTTGAGGGTGCGTTCGGGCACCTTACCGTTGTCATCCGCCAGCACGATGAACGGTGATGTCCCTTCCACGGCTGCCAGCAGCCTGGCGACCTTCAACGCGGATTCGATCCCGGCCTGGTGCGCTCCGGCGTCTTTAAGCGCAACCGGTACGAACGCGCCCAGCAGCGCCAGCTCACGCTTTTTCAATTCCTCTTTCAGTTTTACAGGGTCTGTGGGCATAAAGCCCCAATCACCCAGTTCTGTCCCGGCGTAACCGCTTTGCTGCATTTCATCCAGAACCATCTCGTAACCGGCTGCCTTGCCCTGCAGGTCGAACTCCAGTGCTCCCCAGCTGCATGGCGCGTTTGCTATTCTGATCATGCTTCCTCCAAATTATCAATAGTATGAATTACTGATCCACTTCGTTAATCAGCACCGGACGTTCTTCATCCAAAGAACGGGTGGCGGCGATACCAATGGCGGTAGCTGCGCGCGCGTCCTCTCCGGTCACATCCGGTTCCGTATCTTCCAGAATATGCCGCACGAATACGCGCACCTGCTCGGCGTAAGCCGCGCCGAAGCGTTCCATGAAATACGGCACAGTATCATGCGTTACCCCGGCGCGGGTGAGCACCAGGGTGGGAGTCTGCTGCAGGTAGCCGATCCACAGGCTGCCGTCAGTGCCCAGCACTTCGGTTCGGATGTCGTAACCGTACACGGCGTTGCGGCTCATATCAATGTTCCCGATGCTCTCGTCGGCGAATCGCAGATTGATGACGACATTGTCAATATCGCCAACCTCCTTAAGTTCCGGGAAGGCCAGGCAGGCGCCTTCGCTGTGAACGCGCTGCACCTCGCTGCCCATCAGCCAGCGCGCCAGGTCAAAATCGTGCACGCCCATATCCATGATCAAACCGCCGCTGTTCTCTCGTTTTGCGAATTCCAGGCTGGTGCGCCTGGGATCTCGGCTGGTGGATTTGAACATTACCGGCTTGCCGATGGCGCCTTCGAGGATCTTTTGTTTGGCAGCGGCATAAGGGGCGTCAAAGCGGCGCATAAATCCCATCTGCAGTTTTATCCCGGCCTGTTTCACCGCGGCGAGCGCTTCATCGCAAGCCTTGAGGTTCTGTGAAAGCGGTTTTTCGCTGAAGATATTCTTACCCGCCTTTGCCGCTGCGATGATCACCTCGGCGTGGGTGCCCGTGGGCGATGCCACCACTACTGCTTCAACCTCCTTGCTGTCCAGCAGGTCACGGTAATCTTTGTAGGTCGAGGGTATGTGGAAGCGCGCTGCCACTTCCTCGAGAGCCGCGGCATCAGGGTCGGCCACCGCCACCAGGTCAACTTCAGCTACCGAGAACGCCAGTGTACTGGCGTAAACCCTGCCCATTCTGCCAGCGCCGATCAAACCCATCTTAATTGCCATGTTTCACCTCTTTATGATCAAAATCCGGATCAGAGAAAATATTTCTCATCCTTCCGGTGGGCTTCATACTCCTTGCGGGCTGCCTGTACATCCGGCATCGTTGAAACCTCGGCCACGGCCACATCCCACCAGGACTCATAACCGGGAACTCTAACTTCACGGTCAGTCTTAATGACAATGACAGAAGTATGGTCAAGCGACCTGGTGTGCGCGAGCACTTGTTTGAACTCAATGATCGAACCAGGGGAAAAGACTTCAGCGCCCAGGCTGGCGGCGTTGGCGGCAAAATCCACCATCAGCGGTGCGCCATCCAGCTGACCGGTCTGCGGATCGCGCTGCCTGAAGCGTGTTCCGAAACCGGCGCTGCCCAGTGAGGCGCTCAGCCCGCCGATTGAGCCAAACCCGGAATTATCCACCACGATGATGGTTACCTTTAACCCTTCCTGCACTGCGGTGAGGATCTCGGTGGGATTCATCAGGTAGGTGCCGTCTCCCACCCAGACGTAAACTTCGCGCTCCGGAGCCGCCATCTTTACTCCCAGCGAGGCGGGTATTTCATACCCCATGCAGGAGTAGCCGTACTCCATGTGGTAGGAATTGGGGGTGCGCGTGCGCCATAGCTTGTGCAGATCACCCGGCTGGCTGCCTGCTGCTGACATCAACACATCACGTTCGTCGATGGTCTCCCAGATGGCGCCGATAACCTCGCTCTGACCGGGCAGGGGCTGGTGACCGAGGTGAAACAGGCGCCCGGTTTCAGCCTCCCATTCCTGCTTGAGTTCTGTGATCCTGGCGGCGTACATGGACGTAACGCTGTAATCTGTAAGCGCAGCAGTAAGTTCCTCGATCGTCGCCCGCGCGTCTGCAGTGAGCGCCAGGCCGGAGTGCTTGAAGGCATCCATCTCAAAGAGGTTGATGTTGATAAATTTCACCTCCGGGTTCTGGAAAGCGGTCTTGGAGGCTGTGGTGAAATCAGAATAACGTGTGCCAATGCCGATCACCAAGTCGGCGTCATGCGCGATGCGGTTGGCAGCGAGCGTGCCGGTGGCGCCGATCGCTCCCAGGCATTGCGGGTGATCGTAAGCCAATGACCCCTTGCCAGACTGGGTCTCTCCCACGGGGATGCCGGTGCGCCTGGCGAACGCGTCAAGCGCTGCGCAGGCGCCGCTGAACAGCACACCGCCGCCGGAAACGGTCAGCGGATGTTTGGCACTGCGGATCATCCCGATCGCGCGCTCGAGCAGAGCGCGGTCAGCCAATGGGCGGGCGACCGGCCAAACCCGTTTGCGGAACAGCTCTTCCGGGTAATCATACGCTTCTGCCTGCACATCCTGCGGCAGCGAAAGGGTCACCGCGCCGGTATCCGCGGGCGAGGTGAGCACACGCATGGCTTCAGGTAGCGTAGTGAGCAGCTGGTCGGGTCGGGTGATACGATCCCAGTATCTCGATACGGGTTTGAAACAGTCGTTCACACTGATGTCCTGCGTCGCTGGTGATTCCAGCTGCTGCAGCACAGGCGCTACATTGCGGCGCGCGAAGATGTCTCCGGGCAGCAGCAGCACTGGCAGGCGATTGATGGTGGCCAGCGCCGCGCCGGTGACCATGTTGGTGGCCCCCGGACCTATCGAGGAGGTGCAGGCGAAGGTCTGCAGGCGGTTCTTCATTTTCGTAAAGCCGCTGGCGATATGCACAGCGGACTGCTCGTTGCGCACCATGATGTAACGGAAGTCAGGGTTCTCCTGCAGCGCCTGGCCGATGCCGGCCACATTGCCGTGACCAAAGATGCCGAGGATACCGGCAAAGAAAGGCGTTTCGACCCCGTCCCGCTCAATGTACTGGTTCTTGAGAAAACGGATCAGGGCTTGCGCCATGGTAAGTCGGATGGTGGATGACATTTTTTTCTCCTGTTGCCCCGTTTACAGATCTGGGTTGGGAATCATGAAATCGCGCACCACGCCCTGCAGTTCGTGGTACGAGCCGATGAAACCGCGCAGGGTTCTGATGGTTGCCCCGTAGGCATCAAATTCCTCAACGCTCATGCCATCCGGTTCATACGCCTTTCGGAAATCCGGAATCTTCGTGAGCAGCGCATTGATGATGGCTGGTTCGACCGGGTCTGCCATGCGCGGGCGCACTTCGATATCACTGGCATTGATCTTGAGCTGCCATTCGTAAGGAATGGTGAGAATAATATCCCCGCCGATGAACTCGGACCAGTGCCCCAGGTGACGGTACGCCGCTGCCAGCAACCTGGCGCGGTAACCTTTTTCTTTGAAAATGTCGTAAGCGCGTTTGACGCAGGCGATACCCGCCCACGAGAGGTAGGATGGATCAATGTCTATCTCGTTCTTCTTGGCGACCACCTTCATCCAGTCATCGGTGCGTCCCACCATGATAGTGCACACCGGCGACATCTCGGCGATGGATTTTCCTTCAGATGAACGCCGGTTCAGACCCCGTTCCATGGCTTCAGCCACTGCCAGCGCCTGCGGAACAGTAAAGCACACGGTGGCGTTGATCGAAACCCCGTTATAAGTGGCTTCTTCGATGGCTTTAACCCCGGCGCTGGTTACGGGCGCTTTGACCTGCATGTTGGGCGCCAGGGTGTTAAAGTGAATGGCGTGATCCGCGATGCCCCTGGCGTTGCGGTAAAGCTGCGGGTTGGTCTGGATGGAGAGGCGGCCTTTCCTGCCTTTCTCACGGTCGAAGGCGGGCTTGAGCAATCCGGCACCACGCACCGCCATTTCTTCGATCAACTTCCAGGTGATCTCCACCTCTGACCAGGTGGGGTTCTCCGTGATCATCTGGTGGATGCGGTCCTCCCACAGGTTCATTTCCTTCTTGAGGACGTTCACCACGATAGTGGGGTTGGTGGTGGCGCCGACCGCACCGTTATCGATGGCGTAGGTCAGCTCCTCGATGGAACAGGAATCGTTCCAGTAATCGGTGGGTGTGGTGGAAACTGTTTCGTGTAGTTTGCTTTTGTACTCGGTCATTTTTGACTCCTTTGAAGCTGATTCATGGATAGGTTAACGATGGGAAGGCGCGGGTCTTTATTCTTCCAGGTAACTTTGATCCAGGCGTGCGCCGGATCGTCACTGCTGGCCAGTGATTGATCGGACCCGGCGAGGATGTTGAGGTAATAGGCGGTGTAGCCGTGGGCAGCGACCACCGGGTGGTAGCCTTCAGGTGAAAGCACGAGGTGATCATTCTGGACCAGCATGATCTCATCGATGTGCCGGTCATCGGTGTAACAGCGCTGATATGCGTAACCTTCCTCTCGATCGATCTTGTAAAAGTAGATTTCCTCAAGGTCAGCTTCAAGAAGGTTTCCCTCCTCATCGACACGGCGCACATCGTGCTTGTGCGGCGGGTATGAACTCCAGTTGCCGGAAGGCGTGTATACCTCCACCACCACGAGGCGCTCGCACGGGAATCCCGGCGGCATCATCTGGTTGATCTGGCGTGAAGCGTTTTCACCGCCGCGCAGCTCAATATTGACCTCTTCTGGCTTGACCAGGCGGGCGGGGAAGTCTTTGGTGGCGGCCGCCCAGCCGCAGGCAAAATCAGCCGTGCCGTAACGGGCGAAGGCGGTGAAATCGGTGTTGCGGGGAAGGTACAGCGTGGTGGGCATGCCGTGGAAGACATCCACGCGGCTGCCAATGGCGCGCCATTCACCCTTGTTTGAGATCACGTCAAGGGTGCCGCCGAGGATGACGAGCGCGAGTTCGTTGCCGCCGGTGTTGAAGCGCCATTCTTCGCCCTGGTTAAGCTTAACAGCCAGGAAGGATAGATGCTCCCAGCCCGCGCTTTGCGGGGTGATGTTGATGTATTCCTTGCTGGTGTGGTCAGGTTTGACCAGTAATGGGGATTGGCTGGATTTCAATTGTCACTCCTTTGAATAAATTGCGGTTGATTCTCTGGTGAGCAGCTCTCCGCGCATCATCTTGGTGATGGGCTTGTGGTTGCTGCCGGGCGCGGTGGAGGATTTGATCAACTCGAGCAGCATGCCTGTGGCTTCAGCTCCAATAGAACGTTTGGGTTGATCAAAGGTCGTTAATGGCGGGTAGGTATAGGCTGAAGAAGGAATGTTGTCAAAACCGGCGAGCGAAACATCCGCAGGAACGCGCAGCCCTTTATGCTGCAGCATGCTCAACGCGCCGACGGCCATCAGGTCATTGAAACAGAAGACCGCGGAAAAGTCGCATCCACTGCCGAGCAGGGAACTCATTCCAGCGAGGCCGTCCTCGATCTCACCCCCGGGCTGGCTGCTGATGAGCCGCTCATCAGGCGCCAAACCCGCGTCTGCCAGTTCACGCTGAAACCCGCGCAGACGGTTTTCGTTGATGCGCGGGGCGCGGGCATTACCCAGGTAGGCGATGCGCCTGTGACCGAGGTCCAGCAGGTGGTGGGTCACCAACCTGGCGCCGAATTCATCATCGTGAGAGATGGAGAATTTCTGATTCCAGGCGCACTGGTTATTGATAAATACAGCGGGGATGTTGTACTTGTTGAGCAGAGTAATGTTGCTGCGTGCGACTGGCACCGACCCGATGATCACGCCATCCACCCGGTGTTCACTGAAAGCCTGGACGATGTTCTTTTCCTTTTGCGGGTCAAGGGAAGATGAGGCGATGAAAATGCTGTAACCGCTGTTGCTTAAAGCATCTTCGATACCCTGGATGATCTCACCGAAGTATGGATTATCAATGCGGCTGACCAGTACACCCAGCACACCTGAACGCCTGGTTTTTAAGCCGCGGGCAGCAGCGCTGGGCAGGTAGCCGAGTTCCCCGGCGATTCCCCGGATCACGGCGGCGGTTTTTTCGGTGATCACTGGATTACCGTTGAGAGCACGGGATACAGTGGTGTGTGAGACCCCGGCTTTTTTAGCAATATCCTTTATCGTGACGCTCATCTCGTTCCACCTGTGCACACGTGTGCACAACTGATGATAGCAAAAAAAGAAAAAAAAGTCAATCGTTTTTTGCAAGAATACTTGCATTTTACAAAAAAATGTTGTATCATCGTGCATGTAACTTATCTTTCAAAAAACCAAAAAATGCATCTATTTTGATACTTACGGGCTGGATTTACCGCCTGCGTGGTTTACCGCATATTCTTTTTGAGAGGGCACGGCCATGAATCATGACATCGAAGCTATTTTCCTGGATGTAGGCAATACACTGCGCATCGTACTGGAGGAGCCTGATTTTCAACAGAACGCCATGCAGGAGTTAATGCAGCTGATTGGAACTACTGAAGACCAGGCAGCCTTTTTTGATAAGCTGGAAACACGCTGGAAAGCCTACCGTAAAGCCTCCAAGGCCTCTCTTCTTGAAGCCCCGGAGGAAATTTTATGGACCAAGCACCTGCTGCCGGATTACCCGGCCGAACGCATCGCCCCGCTGCACGGAAAGTTGACACGGCTTTGGCGTGATCGTGATGGGCGCCGTGTGCCCCGTCACGACGCCAAAGAGACCATCATCGAACTTCACCGCCGCGGTTACCTTTTGGGTATCATCGCCAACACCATTACCGAAACGGAGATCCCGGACTGGATGGAAAGCGACGGCGTGACCCAGTACTTTAAAGCGGTCATTCTGTCTTCCAAAGTAGGCATCAGAAAACCCAACCCCGAAATCTACTGGATGGCGGCGCGGGAAATCGGTGTGGAACCCGCCAAATGCGCTTACCTGGGTGATAACCCGGTGCGCGATGTGGAAGGCACCAGGGCGGCGGGCTTCGGCATGATGATCCTTTTTGAAGAACCCGCGACCCTTGCCAAGGAACCCCCCACCGGGGAGCACATCCCCGATCACACCATCAGGGAAACAAAAGAACTCCTGGATATCTTCCCGCCGCGCAACCATCGGCAAAGCTGAGATCATGCCACTGGATATTGAAGCGATCTTTCTTGATATCGGCAACACGCTGCGCATCCTCCTAAAGGAGGAGCCGTACCGCGCGGATGCGCGCCGCAGGATCGTTTCACTGATCGGTACAACTGAAACCCCGGAAGTTTTCTGCGCTGAACTTGACCGGCGTTACAAGAAATACCGCAAGTGGGCTTTTGAGCATCTGATTGAAGCGCCTGAAGAGGAATTGTGGACGCGCTGGCTGGCGCCGGAATTCCCGGTGGAGCACATCGCCCCTTTGGCCCACGAGCTCACTTACCAGTTCCGTCAGTCAATGGGTCGGCGGGTGATGGCGGATGGCTGCAAAGAGGTCATCCAAAGCCTGCACGAGCGCGGTTACAAGTTGGGGATCATCAGCAACGTCATCACCACCAGCGAAATACCTGACTGGCTGGCTGTGGAAGACCTTGAACGATATTTTAAATCAGTCCTTCTCTCCTCTTCCTTCGGGCGGCGCAAACCAGACCCATCCATCTATCTGGAAGCCGCCCGAAGGGCTGAAGTTGACCCGGCCAAATGCGCCTACGTGGGCGATAATTTCTCCCGCGATGTCTCCGGTACACGCGCCGCGGGTTTTGGTATGATCATCATCCTGCCGGATCCGGCTGAAGCAGATGACCCGGTCCCGGTTGAGCATCAACCTGACCTGGTGATCCACAGCTTGTGGGACCTGTTGGACCATTTTCCATCAAGGAACGGGCATAGAGGATAATCGTGATATTGACATCGCAATTTTCACTCGGTCAAAAAGAGAATGCCAGGGGAGGAGCAGCGCTGGCAGCCGTGGTGAAAGACCTTTATGCTGAAGGGCAGACGGATTATGGCATTGAACCCATCATCCTTCAGGATGCGTCAGGCAGGGCTATCGGAAGGATCAAGGAGGGTGACGCGGTAGTGTTCTGCTGCCGCCGTGGTGAACGCGAGATCCAGCTGACCGAAGCCTTCACCGATCCCAACCTGAACCAGTTCCCGCGGGAAAAGTTCTCCAACCTGCCTTTTGTCATTCTCACCCTGTATCACGATAAATTTAAAGACCTGCCGGTAGCCTTCGCGCCTTCCAAGGTCAAAGCCACATTAGGTGAAGTGGTGAGCCGTTCGGGGTTGACGCAGGCGCGCATCTCGGAATCTGAAAAGTTCGCGCACGTGACCTTTTTTATGAACGGCGGCAACGGGCAGGCTTTTCCACTTGAGGAGGACATCAGAGTTCCTTCGCTTAAGGGCGTGCTTTTTGACCAGCATCCCGAACTCAGCCTGGAACAGGTGGCGCAAAAAGTTGTTGAATCGCTAAACAAGAGTACCCGCCTGGTGGTAACCAATTTTGCCAATGGCGACGTCATCGGGCATACCGCCAACCGTGACGCCAAGATCAGATGCGCTGAACACGTTGACCGGCATCTTCAAAGCGTCGTCAACACGGCTCTCGCGGCGGATTATGTTGTGCTCATTACCGCGGACCACGGCAACCTGGAGGAACTTTTCACCGATGACGGCTCCGCGCATGTCTCTCACACCAGCAACCCGGTGCCGTTCTTTATCCTTGATCCCGGCACGCCAGCTGGGGTCAGCCCGAATGCCGGGAGGCTCGCCGATATTGCTCCCACGATCCTGCAGGTTCTCAAGATCAATGCGCCGGCAGAGATGACAGGTCAAAGCCTTGCGCCGCATCACGATTTTGGAAGTGAACGGCGCGTCCTGCTGGTCATTTTGGATGGCTGGGGGATCAGCGGCAACCCTGATACCGACCCCATCGCCATCGCCGATACGCCGTTCTGGGATGACCTGATGACGCGTTACCCGCACTCCAGCCTGGAAGCCTCAGGAGACGCGGTAGGGCTCAAGGCTGGTAAAGCCGGCAACTCAGAAGCCGGGCACATGAACATTGGTGCAGGGCGGGTGATCCTGCAGGATGATGTGCGCCTGGATACGGCAATGAAGGATGGGACTTTTTACCATAACGAAGTTATTTGCGGGGTGATCAACGGCGTCAAAGAACGCGGCACCAGTCTGCACTTAATTGGACTATTGACCGAAAAAAGTTCACACGGTTCAATGGATTACCCGCTGGCGGTGCTCAAAATGGTAAAAGACGCCGGGTTGGAGCATGTGTACCTGCACATGATCTTTGATGGGCGCAGCACAGCGCCTGGAAGCGCCCCCGCGCTTTTAGGTAAGCTTGTAAACCTCATGGACGAGATTGGGATTGGGCAGATCGCTACCGGTATCGGACGCGGGATCGCCCTTGACCGGGATGGCAATTACAACAAAACCCAAAAAGCCTATGATGCGCTGGTGTACGGCAAAGGCAGGGGAGCCAGGTTATGAACTACGAGTTCCTGAAAAAACTGATCCAACCGGCTGATACCAGGATCGTCATGCTAATCATGGACGGGTTGGGCGGCCTGCCCAGGGAACCAGGCGGCAGGACGGAACTGGAAACCGCGCGTACCCCCAACATGGATGCGCTGGCGGCCAGGTCGGCGCTGGGTTTCTCGAGCCCTGCCGGACCGGGAATCGCCGTGGGCAGCGGACCGGGTCACCTGGCGATCTTCGGGTTTGATCCGATCGAAAACGAGATCGGGCGCGGCGCGCTCGAAGCGCTGGGGGTCGACATAGACCTCGGTCCTGATGACATAGCCGCGCGCGGAAACTTCTGCAAGGTGGATGAGAATGGCATCCTCGTGGATCGCCGCGCCGGCCGTCTCGCGACTCCTGAAGCCATCAGGCTGGCACGGCTCTTGAACTCAATACACATCGACGGTGTTCAGATGCATGTTGAGGCGATCAAGGAACACCGCTTCGCCCTGGTGATGCGCGGTGAAGGTTTGGCGGCTGACCTTTCTGATACAGACCCATTAAAAGAAGGCGTTGCACCCGGGCAGGCAGCTGCGTTGACGACATCTGCTGAAAGAACCGCGCGTTTTGTTAATGTTTACCTCCAAAAGGCGAAAAAACTTCTAAAAGATGAAGAGCAGGCGAATATGATCCTGCTGCGCGGATTTGATAAACTGCCATCACTGCCGAAATATGGGGACCTGTTCAAGCTGCGCGCCGCTGCCATTGCGGTAAATGGCATGTATAAGGGCGTCTCCAGGCTGGTGGGTATGCAGGTGCTGCCGGTGGAGGGTGTGAGAATAGAAGATGAGTTCACCACACTCGAGAAGTATTGGGAGCAGTTCGATTTCTTTTACCTGCACATCAAGCAGACCGACACCCACGGCGAGGACGGCGATTTTGACCGCAAAGTGAAAGTGATCGAACACATTGACAGCCAGATTCCGCGCGTGCTGGCGCTCAAGCCGGATGTGTTGCTGATCACCGGCGACCATTCCTCGCCGGCAATCCTCAAGTCGCACAGCTGGCACCCGGTTCCGGCGATGTTGTACGGGAAAAATGTGCGCGAAGATAATATTCCCGAATTCGGCGAGCGCGCCTGTACACGGGGCAGCCTGGGCATAATGCCTGCAAAAGATTTTATGCCGCTGCTGCTGGCGAACGCCGGGCGCGTGGCGAAGTACGGCGCCTGATAACCGGCAATGGAATTGGAGAAATCGAGGGATAGTATGGCAACACTGAACCGGAAGGGAATCGATTTCACTCAACTGATCAGCGACCAATTTAACTCGCTCACCAAGAGTGAGAAAATAATCGCCAACTTTCTGCGCAAGAACCAGGAGGAAAGCGCTTTCCTCTCAGCTGGAGAGATCGCGCGGCGGCTGGACTTGAGCGAAGCAACGCTGGTGAGGTTCGCGCGTACGCTCGGGTTCTGCAGTTACCCTGCCATGCGGGCGGTGCTGCAGGAAAACTTCCGGCAGCGCGTCACACATTCCACCCGTCTGCGCGGCCGCCTGGCAGAAATGCGCCAGAATGGTGGTATTTTTGAGCGCCTGACCGCCACAGAGATCGATTATCTTACACAGGCGCTGGATTCGATCGACCGCTTGCAGCTGGATAAGGCTGTGGAGCTGATCAAGACGCACAATAAGATTTACGTGTTTGGTGTTGGACCGTCGATCTCACTGGTTGACCTGATGGAGATCAGGCTGCACCGTTTCGGTAAAGAGGTTGTACCGCTTAAAACACATGGGCGCGAAGTCATTGATTCCATGCTGGTGATGAAACCGGAGGATCTTGTTTTCGTCATTTGTTTCTTTGACCAGAACCCCACACTGCAGCTGGTGCTGGATTACAGCCGCAAGGTCGGCGCTACCATCATTATGCTCACAGATACGCTGGATACCATATTGGGTGATAAGGCGGATGTCATCCTCAGCGCGCGCCGCGGACCGGTGGGCGAGTTCCATTCTCTGGTTGTTCCCATGACAGTGATCAACGCGCTGCTGCTTTCAGTAGCCAGTGTAGACCAGGAGCACATCATGCCAGTGCTCGACAGGCTGGATGCGCTGCGCGACCAGTTGAAGGAGTTGAATAAGGCAGGTTGAAGTGGCTGACGAACTTGCAGTAGTTTTAGAAATAATGACATTGAAGAAAGGAAATCAACAACAGGTGTAAGCAGATGACAGTAGCATCAATTGCTCCAAAAGACAACAAGGAAAAGTGGCTGGCGCGTATCCGGCGCTTCTTCCGCTGGCTGACCACCCCGCATGTCATCCTGTCCATCATCATGGTCGCGGTGATGTTTTACCTGGTCATCATTCCGCTGTACCGAATGATCGTGACCACGATCACCGTCGCTGATATTGATCTGAGAGCGCTCAGAGATGCTGAGGCGGGGGATCTCACCTGGTATCACTGGGTGAGAATGCTGACCGGTAAGATCGGTAAATTGATGACCTATCAACCGCTGGTGCACAGCGTTGTAGTTGCCCTGGGAGCCACATTTCTGGCGCTGGCAATTGGTGGTTTGATGGCCTGGCTGGTCTGCCGCACGGATATCCCGGGGCGTGAGACCATTCACATGCTGGCTCAGGTGCCGTACATCATGCCCTCGTGGACGATCGCCATGGCCTGGCTGGTGCTCTTCAAGAATCAGAAATCAGGGGGCACCATGGGACTGCTGGAGTTTATCACCGGGGCGCCCACGCCTGATTGGCTGGCGTATGGGCCGATCCCCATCATCGTCAGCAGCGGCCTGCATTATTACACTTTCTTCTTCCTGTTCATCTCCGCGGCGCTTCTATCAATTGACTCATCCCTGGAAGAAGCCGGCGAACTGGCCGGTGCCGGGCGTTGGCGCATCATGCGCAAGATCACCTTCCCACTGGTCATTCCCGCTATCGCCTCGGGTTTTATCATGACCTTCTCCAAAGCCATGGGTACCTTTGGTGGTCCAAACGTGTTGGGTGTGCCCATCCGTTATTACACCCTTTCCACCATGCTCAAATCCAATTCCAGTATCGGGAATTACGGAGACGCGTTTGTTACTGCGATCGTACTGATCGTGTTCGCCATGGTGACGGTGATGCTCAATCAAAAGTTAGTGGGCACACGCAAGAGCTTTGAAACAATCGGCGGACGCGGCTTTATGTCCAAGAAGGTGAAGCTGCGCAACTTCAAACCCATCATTGTGGCGGGGGTTGTGGTCTTCCAGTTCATCATCGCCGTGCTGCCCCTTGTGCTGCTCATCTTCAGCTCTTTCATGCTGCGCGACGGCAAATGGACGCTGGATAACTTCACGCTGGCCCACTGGATTGGCAGGGGAGACATTGCCATCAACAGCGGCGAACCGGGAATCTTGCGCAACCCCAAAGTCTGGCTGGGAGCGTGGAACTCCATCCGCCTTTCCATCCTCACCGCCCTGTTCACCGCGCTTTCAGGCATCATCCTGGGATACGCCATCGTGAAAGGCCGCGGCACCAGGCTCTCCAAGATCGTAGAGCAGATGTCCTTTATCCCTTACGTCATCCCGGGCATCGCCTTCGGCGCGGTCTACATCGCCATGTTCACCAAGCCGGTTGGGCCTATCCCGGCGCTGTATGGAACGTTTGCCCTGCTGGTGCTGGTTTCAGTGGCCAAACACCTGCCTTTCTCGGCGCGCAGCGGTGTGAGTGCCATGCTGCAGGTGGGCAAGGAACTGGAGGAAGCGGCGGCTCTGGCGGGGGCTTCTCCCTGGCGGCGCTTCACACGCATCATCTTCCCGCTCACGAGCACCGGTTTTGTTTCCGGCTTTCTGCTCACTTTCATCAGCACCATGCGTGAGCTATCTCTGATCATCCTGCTGGTCACGCCCACCACGGCTGTTCTGGCGAGCATGACCATGCGATATATCGAAAACGGCAATGACCAGCAGGCGAACGCGGTTATTATCCTGTTGATCGTACTGGTATTGATCGGCAACTTCATCATCAGCCGCTTCCGCGGCGGAAGCCTGAAAAAAGGGCTGGGAATGTAAAGAGGAGAAGACATGGAAACCCCCATTATCATCAATAACTTAACTAAAAAATTCGGCGATGTGGTTGCTGTCAACGACGTATCCGTCACAATCGAACCCCGCACCTTCCTGACCCTGCTTGGCCCTTCCGGCTGCGGCAAGACCACCCTGCTGCGGTGCATCTCAGGGCTCGAAGATCCGGATGAAGGCGAGATCTACATTGGCGACAGGCTTATCTATTCCCATGTTAAGGGTATTTCTGTCCCGCCCGGGCAGCGTGAGCTGGGTATGGTGTTCCAGAATTATGCCCTCTGGCCGCACATGACGGTGTACAAGAATATGACCTTCGCGCTCGAAATGCAAAAGCTATCCAAAGAGGAGATGGACCGGCGGGTGAAGCAATCGCTGGAGGAAGTTAAGATGACCGGGTATGAAGGCCGCTACCCCCGCGAGATGAGCGGCGGGCAGCAGCAGCGCATTGCACTGGCGCGCATGCTGGCTTACCGTCCCAAGGTCTTCCTCATGGATGAGCCGCTCTCCAATCTTGACGCGCGGTTACGGATGGACATGCGCACAGAATTGAAACGCCTGCACCATCTTTCTGACGCCACCACGATTTATGTGACCCATGACCAGCTGGAAGCTATGACCATGTCCAGCAATATCGCGGTGATGAAGGAAGGCGTCATCCAACAGATGGACACACCGGATAAGGTCTATCACTACCCGGCTAACCTGTTCGTGGCGGATTTCATCGGCAATCCCAAGATCAACCTGCTTGAAGGGTGGATTTCGGGTCAGGATTTGGTTGACCTCGGAAAATTCAACGTCCCAGCTCATACTTACAGAAAAACCGGTGAAGTAACGCTGGCCGTCCACCCAGAGGACATTTGCATCCATCCTGAGCCGGTGGAGGGAGGGGTGGAATTCATCGCCTACTCGGTGCTGCCTTCAGGCGCAGACACGACCATTATCGCGCACAAGGGTGATACCGAACTTATTGTTAAGGAAATGGGCGTGAGCAAGATCGCGATGGACCAGAAGATTTGGCTTACCTTCAACAAGGATGCCGTCAACCTGTACGACAAGGCATCCGGAAAGCTGGTGACCGGTTGATGATTTATTGGTAATTGAGAGGAGATACAGATCTTATCAAAAAAGGAGGTGATCGGCCTTAGATTTCTAGTCTTGTTCGAATCGTAGATCGTTCATAAATATCAAGGAGGAAGGTAAATGAAAGCAGTATTGAGAATCGCAACATTTGTACTTCTGATCAGCTTCCTGGCAGCCTGCGCGCAGCCCGCTGCGACCCCTGCAGTCGAGCCTCCCGCGGCAGAAGAACCCGCCGCGCCAGAAGCCCCCGCAGCCACTGAGGCACCCGCGGCCGAAGAACTTTCAGCCAAGGAACAGTGGTTGAAAGACAACCAGCTTGGTCCGTACTACACAGACGAACAGGATTGGGCAGCCATTGAAGCCGCGGCTATCGAGGAAGGCGAATTACTGGTTTATGCCAACTCCTCGAAGATTGAAAAATCCGCAGAAGCTTTCATGGAAAAATATCCCGGCATTACCGTGCAGGCCTTTGACCTGGGCGGTGATGATGTGCTGCTGAAGACCCTTGAAGAGCAGAAGGCCGAAGCCTTCACTGGTGATGTCTGGTCAAGCAGCGGCGGCGCCGACCTGGTGGGCAACGTGATCCCCAACGGCTACGTCTGGCGCTTCATGCCGTCAGTGGTTGCTGATAAGATCCCTGAGCAATACACCCAGCCGCTGTTGATGGCACGCCTGGGTACCAGCGTTTTCGCCTACAACTCTGAGTTAAATGACACCTGCCCGATCACTAACGTGTGGGAGTTGACCAACGAGGAATGGAAGGGCAAGTTCTTCATCGAAGATCCGCTGAATGATGCTTCAACCCTCAGCAAACTACTCACCTTTGTTGGGCATCCCGAGGAGATGAAAGCCGCTTATGTTGAGCTGTACGGAGAAGAGCCGGTTCTTGAAGAAGATACACCCGACGCTGGCTGGTTATGGCTGAAGAAGTTCGCGCAGAATGGCCCCATTCCGCAGCCCGGTGGTGATGAAGTTGACGAAGCTTTTGCTACCCCCGGTATGACCGACAGCTACATGGCGCTGACCTCTTACTCCAACATGGCGGATGTGCTTGAAGGCAACCTGGCGTTTGAACCCTGCTGGGGCATCAAACCCATGCTGGGTGTTCAGAGCCAGAGCTACGTGGGCATCATCAACCAGGCGCCGCATCCCAACGCTGCCAAGTTGTGGGTATTGTGGCAGGTGAGCGAAGATGGCCGCGATCCATGGGCGAAGTTCGGTACCTACTTCACTGATTCAACTTACGAGGTTCCTGAAGGTCAGAAACCGCTGGAAGAAATGATGTCAATGACCTGGTTCATCGATGAGCAGTTCGCGTACGATCACATGATCGAAGCGCGCGACTTCTACCTGATCAACCTGAGCGAGTAATCTGCAAAAATCCTTGTTTCACGGCACGGACCCTGTTATTGGGTCCGTGCCTGGAACATGAGACCGAGTTTCAGCCAGTTCTTCCTGAATCAAAAGGGAAGGGTGAAAACCTAACAACGGGAGAGTTTTATGGTGCTTCAAACCATGTTCTTTGATGTCGGCGGAACGCTTGAAACCTTCAGCTGCACCAGAGAATATCGCATTAAAAATACCGCGATCCTCAGAACCTTTTTGGCTGAGAACGGTATCATCCTCCCGATCACAGACGAAGAATTATACGAAGTCATTTCCAGTGGTATCAGCTCCTACCGCAAGTGGAGCATCGCTTCGATGATCGAACTAAGCACGACCGAGATCTGGTCGCAATACGTCTTCAAGGATGTTAAGGTAGACCCGGAAAAAATTAATGAGATCTCAGAGCAATTATCCTGTCTTTATGAATTGAATTACTACGTGCGTGAAATGCGCCCGGAAGTACCCGCAGTGTTAGCGGAAATCAAGAAAATGGGATTGCGTATCGGCTGCATCAGCAACACCCAGAGCCTCACCCAGGTGCCCGCCACCCTGAAAAAATACGGCATCAACCAGTACTTTGATCCGGTGGTGCTCTCGTCAAAGTATGGAAGACGAAAACCCGACCCTTCAATTTTTTATCACGCGGCGCGGCTGGCCAACTCACCCACCGGCGCCTGTGCTTACGTGGGCGACAAGATCAACCGGGATGTGCTCGGCGCGAAGAAAGCCGGCTTTAAACTCGCCATCCAGGTGCGGCATGTTTTTGATGATGGTGAAATAGATGAAGGCGCTGAGCCTGACGCGGTGATTGAGAATCTCACCGATCTACTACCACTGTTAGAAGCTGAGATTAAGGAAAACCGCGGTAATGGCAGGGTGAACAGCTGCGGTAAGACCAAAGCCATCTTTTTCGATGCAGGTGATATCCTGTATTACCGGCCGGAGCGGGATAAATACCTGAAAGAATTCCTCGCCAGGCACAGTATCGATCCAGCGCCGGATTTTGAAAAGCAACGCAAACGTATCAAGGACCTGGCTTTTTCAGGACTGATGAAACGACATGATTATTACCGCGAACTGATCCACCTGTACGGCATCAATGAGCCGCAGGCTGTTGAGGAGGGGATGAAAGCCATCAGCCGAGATGACGACACCGTGGCAATCTTTGATGGCGTTCCCGAAACCATCCACGCATTAAAAGACCAGGGATTCATACTGGGGATCATCACGGATACAGCCATGCCGTTTACCCGTAAACTAAACTGGTTCGAAGAGCATGGATTCGGGCGTGTATGGGATGTGGTGATCAGCTCAAAAGAAATGGGAGTTCGAAAACCCGCCCCCAGTATGTACGAAGAAGCCATTAACCAGACCGGGATCAAACCGGAGGAAGCGGTTTTCGTGGGTCATAAGACGCACGAACTTGCAGGTGCCAGGGCTGTGGGTTTTAAGACCATCGCCTTCAATTATGACAAAGACGCTCCGGCTGATGTGTACATCGAAAAATTTTGCGACTTGTTAAAGGTGCCATTACTGGTGAACTGATTTTTCACCCGGATAGAGAGATTATGCACATAACTGTGAAGGCCATCTTTTTTGATATTGGCGGTACGCTGCGCGTGACCAGGCCGGATGAGGGCAGGGATATGTCGAAGATCGAGGCGCTTATGTCCTTGATCGGTGATCAATCCAACCCGGAAGCGTTTATGGCCCGCGTTAGAAAAGGTGAAAAAGCTTACCGCCGCTGGTGCAAACCAAATTATATCGAGCTGCCCGAAGCGGAACTATGGTCGCGCTTTCTGCTGCCCGAATACCCGAAGCCGTTTATAAAGGACCATGCCGTCACCATAAACCAGTTATGGCGTGAGTCAAAACCGAAGTATGTGCTGCCGGACATGGTTTCAACCATGAGGGAACTTTCGAACCGCGGCTACAGGCTTGGGCTTATCAGCAACACAACCTCATCTGTGGAGGGCTACCAGCTGTTGGAAGAGACCGGTTTAACGGATCTCTTCAGCAGCGTCATCCTCTCAGCGGAATTCGGCAGGCGCAAACCGCATCCCAGTCTATTTATCGAAGCCGCCCGGCGCGCAGGTGTGCGCCCGCAGGATTGCGTTTACGTGGGCGACAGGCCTTCAAGAGATCTCATCGGCGCGCGTCAGTCCGCTTATGCCGGGGTGGTGATCATCAACACCGGTGGTTACAGCGTTGATGAATATGATCCGGATGATTACGACCCGGAAAAAGATACGCACCTCGAGATCCGGCCGGATCACTACATCAGGCGGTTGTCTGACCTCCTGGCGATTTTTCCGCATGCTGGTGAGACCCCGCACTCAAACCGGCAGGGCGATACGGATGACAAGTTGTATGACGCGGCGCTTTCGACCATGTGGCATGTGGACCAGGACCTGCCTTTCAATGAAACTTTCGATGTAGCCCGATCGCTTGGTATCTCGCGCTTCGAGCTCAACCACCAGGTCACCCCTCAGCTTCTGGCAGATTGGGACAGGAACCGCAATTACGTCAGCACAGTTCACGACCCCTGCCCCGCGCCGGGTGGTCTGGAAACTCTAAAAAAGAATGACGTACTTGTTTCAAGCCTGGAGGAAACACGCCGCCGGCAGGCGGTGGATATGGTCAAGCGTACGCTCGACCTGGCGGTCTCACTTGGGTCGCGCTCTGTGGTGCTTCACACAGGCTCAGTGCAGTGCGATCGTGCGCGCGACCGCCAGTTGCGGCAGATGTATCATAATGGGCTCCAAAGCAGCGATGATTATTTCCGCTTGCGCGATGAGATGATCGCGCACCGGGCGCAATACGCAGCACCTCATCTTGAAGCGGTTAAGAAAAGTATCAAGGAGATCATCGTTTTCGCAAGCGGCAGCGGTGTGAACATTGGTATTGAGAACCGCTACCGCTATTATGACCTGCCACTTCCGGAAGAAATGCGGGAGATCCTGGCATTGTGCGATGACCCCTGGTTCGGTTTTCAGCTGGATACCGGTCACGCCTACACCCTCGAAGCCCTCGGCCTGTGTGAGAAGGATGTCTGGTTAAAGAACTTCAACAGCCGTCTGGTGGGCGTTCACCTGCATGATGTGGTCGGGCTGACCGATCACCAGGTTCCAGGCGTGGGTCAGGTGGATTTTTCCGCCATCGCCGCTTATCTCACGGCGAATTGCCAGGTAACGCTCGAGATTACCCCAATGGCAACCTCGCAGGAAATTGCCGCTTGTCTGGCGCATCTGGAACGATGCGGATGTATCACTAGCTATTAACAAGATAGGAAAGGAAAGCCTTTTTTTGAACACGAACATCAAAGCAGTATTTTTTGACATCGGCGGTACGCTGGTGGAAAAATCGAAGAACAAAGAGAGGGATGCCGGCGTCATCAGGGAGATGATGCGCCTGGTTGGTCTTACCTGCACGCTTCAGGAATTTGTGGATGGGATCTGCCGTGGTGAAGTACGCTACAGGGAGTGGCGTGACCTGTCACTGGCTGAATTATCGATCAAAGAAAAATGGACCAGGTTCCTGCTGCCTGATATCGACAGCGAGTTGATCGGGCAGCTCGCGCCGCGCCTTCAGCAGCTTTGGAGCTCTTCAAAAGGCAGCAAGCGGATGCGCGCGTATGTGCCGTCTGTGCTGCAGGAGATCAATGATAGGGGTTACACGTTGGGAACCATCAGTCATTCATCTCCAATGTACCTTGACGAACCGGGCTTATCTGACCTGTTCGAAGTAAAAATTCACGCGCCCGAATTCGGCAGGCGCAAGCCGCATCCCGCGTTATTCATCGATGCTGCCAGGCGCTGCGGGTTGCAGCCGCATCAGTGCGCTTATGTTGGTGATAACCCCTGGCGCGACGTGGTCGGTCCGCGTGAAGCCGGGTATGAGCTGGTGGTGCTGCTGCGCAACGGGGGCGGTGACCGCGGCCCCGGCGCTGAAATGATGCAACCTGATCTGGTCATATCAGACCTGCGCGAGTTGCTGGAGTACCTGCCGCGACGGGTGGGCAGGAACGCCGGGAAAGTGGAGACAGCGGCGGGTAAGGTAATGTACGATGCCGCGGTCTCAACCATGTGGTGGGAAAAGACTGCTTGCGGGGCGGAGGAATTCTTCAACCTGGGACGCGAGCTGGGTTTTGCGCGCTTTGAACTGAATCATCAGGTGCCGCCCGATGTTTTTAATGCGATCGACATCAGCCGTTTCTCCATCGGCTCCTTGCATGACCCCTGCCCGGCGGTCATCCCCGCCAAGGTGCTGGAACAGACCGATGTACAGATCACCTCGCTGGATGAGAAGCTGCGGCGCCAGGGTGTGGAGGTGGTGAAACGCACCATAGATCAAACCATCCGTATGCGCGCCAGGCTGGTAGTGGTGCATCCCGGGCGCGTCGCTGGCGACCATTCAATGGATGACCGGTTGCGCGCGCTCTACCGGGCTGGCAAGAGGAACTGCACCGAGTATGAGATCCTGAAACAGGAGCTCATCAATGACCGCGCCACCAGGGCGCAGCCGCACCTTGAGCGCGGTATTGAAAGCCTGCGCGAGATCATCAGTTTCGCTGAGGGCAGCGGGGTGATGATCGGCCTGGAAAATCGTTTTCATTATTACGAGTTACCTGTCTATAATGAAATGGAGAGCATCCTGGAGGAATTCACCCAGCCCTGGGTTGGGTGGCAGTTTGATGTGGGTCACCTGCAGGTGCACGCTCAGCTCGGGTTGATGGAATTTGATGTCTGGCTGAACAAGTTCAGCAAGCGCATTGTGGGTGTGCACTTGCACGATGTGATCGGCATCAGGGACCACCAGGCGCCGGGTAGTGGCGAGGTGGATTTTTTCCGCATCGCCGGTTATCTGCCGCGTGATTGCTACCGCACGCTGGAGATCGATAATTCCACCCCGCGCGATGATATGGCCAGTGGTCTCGCACACCTGGCGCAATGTGGATGTGTGTATACACTCTGAATCAATTCAGGAGGAAAAATGCTAAAGATCTTTAAGAAACGCCGCAATGTTTTTATTCAGTTGATGCACGAACAGGCCACCCTCACCCTGGAGGGGATGGACCTGCTCAAGGCGTACCTGTCTTACCCGGCGAAGCAGCTGGCGGATGAATTGACAATGAAGGAAAAGGAGGCGGATGAGGCACGGCGCATCCTCATCGATGAATTGAACCGCACCTTCATCACCCCGTTTGACCGCGAAGACATCTTCGCTCTCTCACGCGCGATCGATGACATCCTTGATTACGCCTACAGCACCATGACCGAGATCGTTATTCTCAAGGTGGATCCCACCGAGTTCATGGTCCGTATCTGCTCACTACTGCGTGATGCCGCGTTTGAACTGATGAAAGCCATGGAGCAGCTGCAGGATCACCCGGCGGTCGCGGCTGAACACGCGCAGCGCGCCAAAGCCCTGGAGAACCGGGTTGAAACAGTCTATCGTGAAGCACTGGCGGATATGTTCCAGGAAACCGACGATGTGAAAGGGCTGGTCAGGATCATGAAACTGCGCGAAGTATACCGCCACCTCAGCAACGCCGCTGACCGCGGTGACGAAGCCGCTAACGTGCTTGCGGATATTATTGTAAAAACCACATAAAGAGATACCATGCCGTTCTCTCTCATTCTACTAATTGGTCTGGCTGTCATCTTCGATTTTCTCAATGGTGTAAACGACTCCAGTAACATCGTTGCTACGATGATTTCATCGCGGGCAATCTCCCCCCGGGTAGCGCTGGCATTAACAGCGGTCGCGGAATTCAGCGGCCCATTCATTTTCGGTGTAGCTGTAGCCAACACCATTGGTCATGAGATTGTTGCTTCAGAACAGTTAAATATCGAGGTAATTATCGCTGCTCTCCTCAGCGCTATCGCCTGGAACATCCTGACACGGCTGCTGGGTATTCCCAGCAGTTCATCCCATGCGTTGATCGGCGGCATCATTGGAGCTGTCGCAATCAGCGCGGGTTTTCAGGCGATCAAGATGAGCGGTGTGACCAAGGTTTTGATCTCATTATTTGCTTCACCGATCATCGGTTTTATCGCTGGAATCCTGATCGCCAACCTGGTTTTCCTGCTTTCATGGAAAAGCTCACCGAAAGTCAATGGAGTGTTCAAGAAACTTCAGATCATCACATCGCTTGGATTGGCATTGAGCCACGGCACCAATGACGCGCAAAAGACCATGGGCATCATAACGCTCGGGCTGCTGATCAGCGGTATGATCCCGACCTTTCAGGTGCCTATGTGGGTGGTTGTGTTATGCGCGGCGGCGATCGCTCTGGGAACCTCGGTAGGGAGCTGGCAGCTCATACGCACGCTGGGTTCAAAATTCTACAAGATCCGCCCGGTGCATGGATTCGCTTCTCAAATCACCTCCGCGGCGGTCATTCTCACCGCCTCTCTGGTCGGTGGACCGGTGAGCACCACGCAGGTGGTCAGCACAGCCATCATGGGGGTTGGCGCGGCGGAACGCATGAGCAAAGTGCGCTGGGGAGTGGCGGGTGAGATCGCTTCCGCCTGGCTGTTCACGATTCCCTCCACGGCCCTGCTGGCGGCTGGTATTTATGCGTTCATTAAGTATGGTATTCCCTTTATCTCAACGCTCTTCTAAAGGTGGAGAATGGCAGAAAAAATCCTGAAATACGACGCAATCTTCGCAGGAAATTACACCAAAGATACCATCATCACGCCTGATGGCACGCGTTACGTGGATGGCGGAGGTATGAATTACGCCGCCCACGCCGCAAGGGCGTTGGGGCTTAGTGCGGCTGTTGTCACGCGCCTGGCGAAGGAAGACGAACACGTGGTCAGCAATATCCGCGCGGACGGCATCGATTGCTTCCCGGTCTATTCTCCTTCTTCCACGTTGATGACGCTGGAGTATAAAACCAGCGATGTGGACAGGCGCAATCTATACGTTAAAGCCACAGCCGGGACGATCAGCCCGGACGCGCTGCATGGACTGGAAGCGCGTGCGCTGGTGGTGAGCCCCAGCCTGCGCGGAGAAGTGGAGCCGGAATTCTTTGAAGTGCTGCGCAAGAGGGAAGGGATCCTGCTCTCGGCGGATGTGCAGGGTTTCGTTAGGGTGCTGCGGGGTGAGTCACTGATGTACGAACCCTGGCCGGATATGGAGCGCGTGCTGCGCAACCTGGATATTCTCAAAACAGATGCTGTTGAAGCCGCTTACCTGACCGGCGAGGAAAATATCGAAAAAGCGGCCGCGTTCTTCTCCGCGCTTGGCGCACGTGAAGTGCTGCTTTCACACAGCGAAGGCATCCTGGTGCACGCTTGTGGCAATTTCCATCATTACCGCTTTCACGCCAGTTCGATGAGCGGGCGCAGCGGCAGAGGTGATACCTGCGTGGGATCCTATGTGGCGAAACGGCTTACACTGCCTCCCAATGAAGCGGGAAAATGGTCAGCCGCTGTCACCAGCCTTAAGATCGAACACCACGGCGTGTTCAACCGACCGGTTGCCGAGGTGGAAGAGTTTATATCCCGTAATTATGCAGATTGACCCGCAGGTACGCAGAAAAGCCATTATCAAAGACCTGCAGAATGCCAGGTCCGGATACCCAGACCTGTGGCGGCGGGTGACGGATGAATGGCGCACTGCTGAAAACGGTCATCACGCCTGGCTGACCTACGCAGCCAATTACCTGTTTTCATTTGATGGCTTTAAATGGGCGCTGGACCCGTTCGCCATGCCGTCGCGCATCAAAGACATGCCATTTCCGGATTACCGGGTAGACCTTGCAGCGCTTTCGCTCATCGTACTGACGCACGCGCACAATGATCACCTTGATGTGAACCTTGTGAGAGCGCTCAAGGATACCGGGGTTGAATGGGTGATCCCGGTCTATGTGCAGGATGTGTTACAGCACTACAACGCAATGCCGGAAAAAAACGTGATCACACCAGCGGCAGGTGAAGAGATCAAAAGAGGGGGCATCAGACTGCTGCCTTTCGAGTCACTACACCGGCATGGTGGTCATGGCGTGCCTGAGACCGGCTACCTGGTGGAAAGCGCAGGCGGGCGCTGGTTGTTCCCCGGTGATATCCGTTATTATGACATCACCAGGCTGCCGGGTTTCGGCCGGTTGGACGGCGCGGTGGCGCATCTTTGGCTCGGCAAAGCCGGGGCTCTGGACGCTCAACCGCCTAAACTGGATGCGTTTTGTGACTTCTTCACCGGGCTGGATGTTGAACACCTGTTCATCACACATCTTAATGAGTTTGGCAGGGATGAACGGGATCTGTGGTGCGGGGAGCATTTTGAGCTGGCAAAAGCCGGCTTAAACAGGCGTAAACCAGGCTTGCGTGTAGCAAAATATCTCATGGGAGACAGGATGACGCTTAACCCTGTCACCGGGAAAACGGAGAATACTACGCAATGATCGATACTTCTGTTCTGAAAAACAAAGACCAGTTCTGCAGTAGACTGCACGAGAAGATGAACCTCATCGCCCCGGTGTGCACCAGAATGGAGCCGTACGAGTTCCGTTATTCACTGAATAACATCACTCCAGTTGATGGGGGCTGGGCTTCTATCACACTGGAATCGACTGCGGCTATCGAATCCGCGATCAGCTCGCTGAATTTTTTCGAGGAGATTCAGATCAAGCCTCGGGTCGACGGACAGATCGTTCTGGATGAGACGGTCAACAGGCTCACACAGATGCTTTTCGTTGGATTGGTGACCGGCGATTATTCCGTTGACTGGGTACGTTTGCGGTTCTACTTTGACCCGCGCAGTTTCAACTTTTACGTGCGCTCGATCTATATCACTGATGCGGTCAAGGCGCACCTGGGTGGCAGCCCTTACCGCGCGTTTGAGCAGAAGCAGGCAGAGTTTGAACTGGTACACGAGATAGGTTACCAGGAATTCCGCAGGGCAAACAAGGAGATCGACCAGGCCTACATAGATACCATTACAGCGCTGGTTGCTGAAAAAGGAACACCGATCATGCTGGCCATTGCCGGTCCAACGGCAGCCGGAAAAACAGAGATCGTTGACCGCCTGCGTGAGCGATTTGAGGCATGCCGGCAGAATATCGCGGCCATTGAACTGGATAACTTTTTGCTCGACCGGGACTTCCGTGAAGAGAACAATATTGGCTCCTTCGGCGCACGGGCTTTGCATTTTGAGCTGTTAAAAGACTGCATTCGCGACATCCTCGCTGGTAAACCCATCGATACACCGCGTTATAATTTCATCGATGGCACATCAAGCCATGACCTTGATGGAAAACTAAAGCCGGATGGCAGGCCGGTGCGCGTGAACCCGGCGGACATCATCTTCATCGAGGGCAACTCGCCTTTCCTGCTGCCGGGAATGGCTGAACTGGTGGGCATCAAAGTGGTATACCTGACCGATGACCCGGTGCGCCTTAAACGTAAATGGCGCCGGGATATTGATTACCGGAAAAAGTATGATCCTTTCTACCTGCGCAACCGCTTTTTCAAGGAGCAGCCTCCGATGGCGGTTAAGAACTATCAACCGCAGCTGGCCTTGTGCGACATCTTCGTGGATACCACGCACGCCGCTTTGTGGGTCACTCCGGAGATCAGGGAGCTGCTTTTGACCGGCGGATGACTGTCTGAAAGTCGCTCGGTAAAACAGGGGTGCAACCTGACTATGTTTCTCATCATCATGGGTGTATCCGGCAGTGGCAAGACCGTTGTTGGCAGTTTACTGGCGAAGGAACTCGGTTGGGAGTTCCTTGACGCTGACGATTACCACTCCCCGCAAAACGTCGCGAAAATGCAAAGCGGTATCCCGCTGACGGACGATGACCGCGGTGAGTGGTTGACCGCGCTTGCCGGGGTAATTTCTGACCGCCTGGATCACGACACGCCAGCTGTGCTGGCGTGTTCTGCGCTTAAGCAGCGCTACCGTGACGTGTTGCGGGTCGATCCTGACCGTGTCAGGTTCGTGTACCTGAAAGGCAGCGCTGATTTGATCGCTAAACGGATGCGGGATCGCACCGGGCACTTTATGCCGCCCGGGCTGCTCCAAAGCCAGTTATCAACATTGGAGGAACCGGAAGACGCGCTTACTTTGAATATTCATCACTCACCAAAAGAGCTGGTAGACCAAATCCTGCAGCATTTCAATTTGCGTGCGCACTCGACCCCCCGCCAGCCTTAATTAATGCAGCATCCCGGGTAATACAGTGTTAACAACATTTACGGGGATTATTGACTATTGCGATCATACGGGTAAAATAAAGGTCGCGCCAGGAAGATTTGAGGTTATGGCTTTTTTCTTATCCTGCAACAGCTGACCGGCGGTGTAAAAGAAGGTTGCGACGCACACAAAAAACAGCAGGCGGTTTCAACCCGACCTGTAAGAGGAAAATATGAATATTCAAGCTGAGATAAAACAGAGGGTCGAAGCCAGGCGCCAGGACATCATTCAATTCATGCGCGATATCTGCGCGATCCCTTCGATGGATTCCTTGATCGGACCTGTCGGGGAACGCATCCAACAGGAAATGCGCAAGCTGGGATACGATGAAGCCCGTTTTGACCTGATGGGCAACACCATCGGACGTATCGGCAGCGGCCCTAAAGTACTTGTTTACGACTCGCACATTGACACGGTGGGCGTGGGCGACAAAGAAACCTGGCCGTGGGATCCTTTCACCGGCAAAATAGAAAACGGAAAGCTGTACGCGCGCGGCGCCTGCGATGAAAAAGGCAGCACGCCAGGCATGGTCCATGGGCTGGCAATTGCCCGCGACCTGGGGCTTTTGGAAAATTACACGGTGTACTACCTGGGCAACATGGAGGAGTGGTGCGACGGTATCGCCCCCAATGCTTTCGTTGAGGCTGACCCCAAGGTGCGCCCCGATTTTGTGGTGATTGGCGAACCCACCAAAATGAACGTTTATCGCGGGCATAAAGGCCGCATCGAACTCAAGATCACCACCTATGGCCGCTCAGCGCACGCGGCGGTGCATTACATTGGCGATAACGCTGTCTATAAAATGGTGTCGATCATCAACCTGATCAGGGAACTTGACCGCCGTTTTCGCTTTGGCATGGGCATGCACCCTGTTCTGGGTAATGCCTCCATTGTGATCACTGACGCTAGGGTTCGCACCAACTCATTGAATGCTGTTCCCGACCAGTTCACCATCTATATTGACCGGCGCATCACACTGAATGAACCGCATGATGATGTGATCAACCTGATCAAGGGATTGATACCTGATTACCTGCAGGATGAGATCAAAGTGGAAGAGTTATACTACGACACGCCTTCGTACACCGGTTTTGTGTTCCCGCTGGCCAAGTATTTCCCGGCCTGGCTGCAGGAGGATAAACACCCGCTGGTACAGGCGGGGCAGGCAACCATCGAAGACCTCTGGGGAGAAAAACGAGCGCTTGGCACCTGGGACTTCTCGACCAATGGAACCTACTGGGCGGGTAAAGCCGGGATACCTTCCATCGGCTTTGGACCCGGCGATGAGAAAGACGCGCATACCCCCACGGAGAACGTTTCACTCGACGATGTGGTCGCCGCGGCTGAGTTCTACGCTTACCTGCCGCACAAACTGAAAAACTCCTTGAAGTAATCCTTCGGGTGGTTCAACCATCCGGGAATTATGCTTGTTCTATCCGCTGCCTTCAATGGCAGCGGTATTCGTTTTCCCCTGTGCGTTCTTTGTAGCCCTGCGCCGGTTCAATTCTTTCACCACCTCCCGGTACTTCTCGCGGCTGAGCGGGTAAAAGACAGCGAAGAGAATACCGCTGACGAGCAGGGCAGCCGGGATGGGACCGATGACGACCTTGAGACCGGTCAGCGCGCTGCGCGGCTGCTCGGCAGCGTTTGAGATATAACCCGTAAATTCCAGCAGCAGCAGCGATAACGGTACGGCAATAGAATTGGCGACCTTGCCCATCAGGGTGATCAGGCTGTAGAACACGCCTTCGTGGCGCTCACCGGTCTGGTATTCATCCCATTCAATGGCGTCAGGAATGATCGCCCATGGCAGCACCTGTGCCGCGCTCAAGCCGAAACCAATGAGCATGCACATCATCAGCAGCACCCAGATGGGGGTCTGCGGGGTGAGAATGGTAAGTACGCACATCAAGACCGCCCAAAACGAAACGCCGATGATATACGCCGCACGCTTGTTGCCCTTTTTTGAGATCCAGTTCCAGAAAGGCAGGGCGATAATAGCGGATATGAAAATGGCGCCCATGAGCAGAGAACTCTGACCCGGCCGCTTGATGACATATTTTATGTAGAACATCAGGTTGGTCTCGACCAGGATGATGACGATCCAGGTGCACAGGTAGATCATTGCGCCAAAGAAGAAGGGTTTATTCTTCCTCACCGCCTTGAACGCGTTTTTAATACTGGGCTGTGCCTGCTCGGCATATTCCTTCTTTTCGCGGACGCTGAAAAATACGATCAGGTATGGAATCGCGGCCAGCAACCCGAAGATCATCGCCATCCACACCACGCGGCCGGCATTCTCCGGCACCATGGAGCCGATGACCAGCATGGGCAGGGTGTATGCGGTGAGCCCGCCGAGGATGTTGAACAGCATGCGGAAGCTGGTCAGCTGGGTGCGCTCATCGTAATCCTGGGTCAGTTCTGGTGTGAGCGCGAAGTAGGGCATGTAAACAGTGGTCGCGCTGGCTTCATAGATCAGGTAAACAGCTGCGAAGAAGAACAGCAGCCCGGTCTGGGTGGTAATGAAACCCGGTTTGATCCAGAGCAGGATGAAGGTAAGGGCGAAGGGAAGTGCGCCAAACAGCAACCACGGGCGGCGCCGGCCCCAGCGGGTGCGGGTACGGTCAGAAAGGTATCCCACCAGCGGGTCATTTATGTAGTCCCAGCTGCGGCCAATAAAAAGCGCGGCGGCGGCCAGGGCGGGGGTAACCCCCACCACGTCCATCATGAAGATGGGGAACAAGGCGGCGATGATGGAATTGTTCATGCTGTAACCGAAGTCACCGCTGCCGTAGAGGAGTTTGGTTCTGGTCGAAAGTTTATTTTCCATAAGTTTTTTTTAATAGCTCGGGTCTGTTTGGTTGAAGTCTATTTTACACAAAAAATATGCGCTGCGGGTTTCTCGAAATTTCACTAGAAAAAAAGAAGAGCCGGATTGATTTGACCGGCTCTTCTTTCAATAGTCTACGTGTTGCCTGGCGTTTGTTCTTATTTGACGATGATATTGATGGTAACGTATTCACCGAATGGGATTCCATCGGCATTGTATAACTTCCAGAGGCTGTTGAAACTGCCTGCCACCTCAGGCGCTCTGAACGGCACGCTGATCTCAACTGATTTTCCGGGCGCCACAGCGACCGGAACAAAAACATAGGTGGCGTTATTGTCATCACCGAACAGGTTTCCTTCAACGTACCTGAGCGTGTACGCCGTGGTCCAGGTTGTGGTGCCGGTATTCTCGAACTTCCAGGTTTTATCAAACACATCACCGGTGTTCACCACCGTCCCGTCAGGGATATTCATATCGGCGATATATTTCGAGTTGTCGCCGGTAGTTGTGGGCAACAACGGGGCGGTTACCGCTGCCGTGGTGGGCGCGGCGAGGCTTTGGGTTGCGGTAGCGGTGGGTGAGGGCTGCGGCGTGGGGGTGTTTTCGGGTGTGGCGGTTGCGGTAGGCATCGCCATGGCTGTGCTGGTCATTTCTGTGTAGATGGTCGAGGCAATTTCCGTTGATATGAGCGAGAGGTCGGGTGTGGGATCAGCGCCGCAGGATGCAATGGTGAGGGCTGCCATGACGATCAGCAGCAGTCTCATTGTAAATTCTTTGTAGTTCATGATATTTTCTCCTATTAATCGATGAGTGAAAGGAATTGTCAGGTACTTTTAGCGTCTTGTCAAGGACAAGCTCCCGGGTTCAAATACCCCCGGAACCATCTACGCCGGTAAAAAAAGGTTTTGGATAAAAAGCAGGCATTTAATTAATGATGCATTGTTGGAGGTAACGCGCGCCGCAATTATTGAATCAATTTCTCAACTTATCTTTTCTATTTCACGCGATGAAAGATAATGCCGCGTCCGGGAGCAATCTTCCTCAACGCGTCAATGATCCTGAAACCACAAAAACGGTAGATGCGTTCTGCAGAAATGTATTTTCCGTGTTCATCGCGCTCTACGTTCCAACCCAGGATGGGGCTAAACAGGTAACCGCCAAAATCGGCGGGCAGGAGCCATTCATACCCGTGCGCGGTCTGGTAGGCGAACAGTTCAGCCAGCGCGTCCTGTTCAGGCATTTCGGATAAGCGTTCCCAGTCGATATTCGAATCCGGGCGCCACGCCACCAGGTTGCCGTCTTTATCGATATAGGTTTCGAGTTTGCCTTTCATCTCGTCGGACTTGTTCATGAGCATGTCTCTATTCCAGAAGAATGTGGGTTAATTGATCACTGGTTGTTTTTTAAGGTGTATACATCGGTTCGGCGCGCGTTCATCAATGGAATTTCTTTACGGATTTTCTCAACTACTTCAAGGTCCAGGTCGGCATACAGAATGGTTTCCTCAGCGCCGGCGCGCGCCAGAACATCTCCCCAGGGGGACGCGATGATTGAATTCCCGTAGGATACGTAGGACCCGTTCACGTCTCGGGCGGAGGCGCAGCCGGCGCTGAACACCTGGTTCTCGACCGCGCGGGCGCGAAACATCAGCTCCCAGTGGGCGGGACCGGTGGTCATGTTAAACGAAGCAGGGCAAAGGATCACCTTCGCGCCGTCCAAAGCCATCAACCGCGCGAGCTCAGGGAAACGGATATCAAAGCAGATGCACAAACCCAATTTGCCGAATTCGCTATCAAACACGGTTACCTTGTCTCCGGCGCTGAATGTATCTGATTCATAAAAGCGCTGACCGCCTGAGACATCAATATCAAAAAGGTGCATCTTGCGGTGAAAGGCTGCCTGCCTGCCGCTGCGGTCAAACACAAAAGAGGTGTTGTACGTGTGATCCCCAGCGGCTTCAGGGATTGAACCGCCGATGAGCCAGATGGCATGCGCTGCTGCGGTGCGCGAGAGCATCTGCCAGGTTAGTCCGCCTATGCTTTCACGGTTTTCAATGAAGGCGCTGTTTTTGTATTCGCAGCAGAACATCTCGGGCAGCATCACCAGGTCCGCGCCCGCTGCGGCTGCCGCTTGCACCAGCTCACGGGCGTGAGCAAGGTTATCAGCCTTATCGACGCGGGGCAGCATTTGAATTAGCGCTAAATTCATTCTCTCTCCGGGATCATTCTATATTGAGAACCTGATAAGGGCAAGCCGGTACCTGGAAATTTGAGAAATGGAGGAAAGCTAGGTGAGAAAAATGGTTCGCCCCTTATTTTATTTAAATTTCGGCAGCCAGGGCTTTCACCAGCGCGCAGTCCGCCAGTTTTTTCAACTGATCATACGTCATCATCCGGGTTGATCCCGGGGGGCTTATCGGGCTTTTGAAGAAGGTGAGGCCGCCACGTATACGGTGAGCAATGCAGCATAAACAACCAGCAAACAGACCGGTATCACCTCCAGGGAGAATCGGCGGGCCAGCACACCCATCAGGCCTGGAATGACCGCGGTGCCCAACCCGCAGGCGGCCATCTGCATGCCGATGGTGTTGGCGGCGAATTGCGTGCCTACGCGTGCGCGTGTTCCTGACATCATCGCCGGGAAGATCGGCGCGATTGCCAGACCGATGATCGCCACTGCCACCACGTTGGCAATTTCAGAAGGATTCCAGATGAGTAATCCCGTTCCGGCCAGGGCTCCCGCCAGACCGCCCAGCACCAGTTTGTCTGTGCCCACCCGCTTTGCGATCAATCCAGCCGCGATGCGGCCGAGCGTGAAGGTGAACCAGTAACTGCCCGCGAAGAACCCTGCCAGGGTGCTGTTAACTGCGCGTGACTCGGTTAATAGCGTATACGTCCAGGTGCCCAACGCGTTCTCGGCACCCACATAAAGGAAAAACAGGAACATGCTCGACCATACCAGCGGTTGTTTGAGGGTGTCGGTGATGGGCGTTTTGTACTCGGTCAGCCTTTTCTCTCCTCCGGGAAGATTGGGATCTAACGGCTTGTGATCGCGGTTCCACATCTTCAATGATAAGGCAAAGCTGACCGCCAGCAGGAGCTGGAAAATCCCCACAGCCTGGTATCCAAAGCGCCAGTTGTCCAGCGCAGAGAGACTGACGGTCATGATGATCGGGCCCAGCGTTATGCCGATCCCCCAGCTGGCGTGCAGCCACTGCATCAGTCCTTCGCCAAAATGAGCCGCCACATAGGTGTTGAGGCCGGCGTCGATGGCACCGGCGCCCAGGCCGGAAAACACCCCCTGGAGCACCATCATCCACCACTGCGGAACGAAGGTGTAGCCCAACAGCGCCAGCCCGGTGAGCAGGCAGCTGGCCGCCAGCACCCTGCCCACGCCAAGCCGCGAGAGCAGGAAACCGCTGAGGAAACTTGAGACCATGTACCCGATAACACCTGCTATCAGGAAAATGCCGATCGCGTCCAGCGGGATGGAGAATCCGGCGCGGATGGACGGCCAGCCAACGCCTAAAAGCCCATCGGGCAGGCCTAACGCGATGAAAGCGATAAATGACAGGATGATCAGGCCAAGCCCTGGATGGCGCTTTACCTTTGCCCAAATACGCATGGAGTATTGCCCTCTCAACTAAAAAGACGCTTGATTGTAAATCATTAAGTTGATGAGCATAAGCCCAATTACCCGAACAACCCGGTTTGGGGGTGGTGGAGGAGGCGCGAATGTTTTTATGGCAGCAAGTCTATCGCGAACGAATGCGCTCAGACCTGGTGAACGATCCTGCCGTCCACCATGGTCAGGTCAATCGTGAGTTCCAGTAGATCTTTCGTTTTGACGGTGTAAGGGTTGTCGTTCCACACGATCAGGTCGGCGAACTTTCCCGGTTCCAGGGAGCCTTTCTTGTTTTCAGCAAAATCGGCGTACGCGCCCCCCATGGTGTGAGCGTACATGGCTTCCTCGATCGTCAGCGCCTGCTCCGGGCTAACCGGTTTATTGGTGGCGGTCAGCCGCGCCAGCGAGGCAGCCAGGGTCGACTGCGGATCCCACCAGGGCATTGAGGGAGCGTCAGAACTGAGGCACAACGGCACGCCCATGTCAAGCCAGGTACGCGTGGGCAGGATGCGCTGCAGGCGCTCCTCTCCCCAGATCCTTTCGATGGCATCGCCAAAAGCCCGGATGATGGTGGGTTGGGTGGATATGACCACTCCCAGGTCCTTGGTCCGCTGCAGGGCTTGATCTGTGTTCAATACCGAGTGTTCGATGCGGTGGCGCGGATCCGGCCGCGGGTTCTTGTTCATGGCGTTTTCAATGGCGTCCAACGCCATATCCACAGCGGCGTCTCCCCCGGTGTGAAGCGAAACCTGGTAACCCGCATCGTGAAAGGCGCGCACCGCCTCGTTCAGATCTTCCGGTTTCCAGATGGAAACATTATAAGCAATGCCATTGTGGGGGTCATGCGTGTACGAGGCCTCGAGCGCGCCGTCCACCTGGAACTTCGCTCCCGCGAAGTGCATGAAATCATCTTCGTAGCGAATCGCCTCGATGGCCTCGATACGGCCATCCAGCTCCTGGATGTACTCCAGTACATTCATAACCATGCCGCGGATGGTCATTTCACCGCGGCGGGCAATGTCAAAATATGCCTGCATGCGGTCCATGTCGCGGGCGTAGTTATCCTGAAAGCTGGTCACCCCCATCGCTGCAAAAGCGGCCTGGGGGTTCAGGATGCTCGTCTCCATCACCTTAAGGTTCAGCATGTCAGGCGGCCAAAGTCGGCGGAAGTAGTCCATGGCGGGATGATTCATCACCGTGCCGTTGGGCTCACCGTTGGCATCGCGCAGAAAGCGTCCATTGCCCGGATCAGGCGTTCGGGCAGTGACCCCGGCCATTTCCAGCGCCAGGCTGTTGACCGCTGCCATGTGTCCACCCTGGTTGAGGGCAAAGACGGGGTGGTTCGGAGAAATAGGATCAAGATCGCGCTTTTCCGGGTACCGACCCTCAAACGTCAACCAACCGGAACCTACCACCCATTCACCCGGCGGGGTGACCGCGATTTTTTCCGCCAGCCTGGCCTGCATATCCTGGATCGTGAACACCTTAGGCCAGTTGAGGTCGACATACGCCGTGCCAAGCAGGCCGCAGGCGCTCAGGTGGCAGTGCGCGTCGATCAACCCCGGGGTCACGGTCCGGTTGCCCAGGTCGATGACTTTTGAGTTTTCACCCGCCAGTGACTGCGCCCCCTGGGCATCTCCCACGTACAGGATCTTCCCATCCTTAACAGCCAGTGCGTTCACGGTGGAGCGGTTTTGATCCATGGTGACGATGTTGCCGTTGATCAGGATGGTGTCGGCGATTTCACCTGGTGCCGGCGCGGTCAAGGTTGGTGTGGGCTGTCCAGGTGTCGGGTAGGCGGTGAGTTCAACCCGGCTGCGCCGGCGTCCGCAGGCAGCGAGCATCGTACTGCTTAAAGCAAGGCTCCCAACCCTAAGAAAATCCCGCCTGGAAAAATAATGCCTGTGATGTGATCCCATTTTGATACTCCTTTCATCCCTCCAAGAAACACGTCGCTCAACTCTGCCTGACCAAGAGGAGACCTGGCGCCGGTGAGGTTGATAATGATTCTCTTGTTGGAGCAAAGGAGTGGAGATGTAGAACTAATCATAGTATAGTAATATTTGTTGACGCATTCAAGATGGATTTTGGAGTGCATTACCCATCAGGATTTATGAGGCTTCGATGTCGGTGAACCGTACATGAAGCAGCAGATCCAATATTCTCTTGATGCTTTAATGGCGCGAGAACCGCGAATTCGTTAAGCTGCATTCCATCCACAGGTTCATCCCGGGAGCCACCATGACCTCGAAAACCCGCCCGATCTTTATTGGCAATACCAGCCAAAAGCGAAATGTTCACCTGACCGGGGGAGATTGGGTTCAGTTTTTCAACGAACCTTATTACAGGATATCCCATTATGATGCCCTGCAGCCGTTCTTCATGAGCCTGGTCAGCAGTTGCAACCACTGGATTTTCATCGCTTCAACGGGCGGGCTCTCAGCCGGGCGCACCAGCGCGGAGCATGCCCTGTTCCCTTACTACACGGTTGATAAACTCACGGAAAATTATGAGAACACCGGTGCCAGGGCTCTCTTTCTCGTCGATGGAGCGGGGAAAAGGAGCCTGTGGGAGCCGTTCTCCATCCGGCAACAGGGGGTTTATAACATTGAGCGCAATCTATATAAAAACATTCCCGGCAGCGCGCTTGTTTTTGAAGAGGTCAATCGTGACCTGGAGCTCTCCTTCCGCTACGCCTGGCGCAGCGCTGACAGGTTTGGCTTTGTGAAAACCAGCTGGCTGATGAACCAGGCTGCGGATCCCTGCCGGGTGGAGGTATTGGATGGTCTGCAGAACCTGCTGCCGGCGAATGTTTCAGAAACGACTCAGAACACCTTCAGCCCGTTATTGGATGCTTACAAGAAAGCCGAACTCGATGAAGGCACCGGGTTGGCGGTCTATTCCCTGAATTCCCAGCTGACAGACCTGGCCGAGCCAAGCGAATCGCTGCTGGCGAGCGCCGCCTGGCAGGTCGGGCTGGAGGCGGCAGGATATCTCCTTTGCTCTCAGCAGCTGGATGATTTCCGCAGCGGGCGGCCTCTGCGCAACGAAACTGAGATACGCGGTCAGCGCGGCGCTTATTTTGTTCGCGCGAATCTACACCTGCAACCCGGCGAAGAACGCACCTGGCATATCGTCGCCGATGTTGACCAGGACGCGGCTGCGCTGGTGCGCCTGACCCGGTGGCTGCAGGGTGACAATGGAGGACTGATCAACTCACTGAAGGATGACCTGGCAGCCAACACCCGCAACCTGGAGAGTATCGTGGCCAGCGCAGATGGGCTGCAGTTGACCGGGAAGCCCCGGGTAAGCGCTCACCATTTTGCCAATGTGATGTTCAATGAAATGCGCGGCGGTTATTTTCCCACTCAATACACCCTCCAAAAGTCCGATTTCATTGATTACGTTTCTCACCTCAACCAGCGTGTGCTCGAGGAGGAGCAGGATTTCTTCACAATGCTGCCGGCTGAGTTATCCATGCAGGAGCTGTGTCAGTGCGTTGAAACAAAAGGATCAGCGGACCTCAAACGCCTGGTCAATTCCTATCTGCCATTGTCCTTTTCGCGCCGGCATGGCGATCCGAGCCGGCCGTGGAACCGGTTCTCGATCAATGTCAGGCGCGAGGATGGCTCGGTAAAACTGGATTACGAAGGGAACTGGCGGGATATCTTCCAGAACTGGGAAGCGCTGGCTTACGCCTATCCCGGGTATACCGAGAATATGATCCACGTGTTCCTGAACGCCACCACGGCGGATGGTTACAACCCCTACCGGCTCACCCGGCGCGGCATTGATTGGGAAATCCCGGATCCCGGTAATCCCTGGGCGAATATCGGTTATTGGAGCGATCACCAGATCATCTATTTGCTGAAACTGATGGAGATCAGCCGGAAAGTACACCCTGGTTACCTGCCGGGCGCCCTGGGGCAGCCTTTGTTCAGTTACGCGGATGTGCCCTACCGTATAAAACCCTACACCGGGGTGCTGCAGGATCCATACAATACCATCACCTTTGATTGGGAACACGAAAAACTGGTGAAAGAGCGTGTCGCGAGACTTGGGGGTGACGGAAAACTGGTAAGCTCGCAGAATGTGGGGGCAGGTGGTCAAATCGTTCACGCGACACTCGCGGAAAAACTATTGACATTGCTGCTGGCGAAGCTGGTCAACCTGGTGCCTGACGGGGGCATCTGGATGAACACCCAGCGCCCCGAGTGGAACGATGCCAACAACGCGCTGGTGGGCAAGGGCTTATCGGTGGTGACACTGGCGTACCTGCGGCGTTATATCGTTTTTCTGCACGAGTTGTTTAATGAGAGTGAAGCCGCGCAGGTGCAGGTGCATGCAGAGGTTGGCGCTTACTGTGATCAGGTAGCGAAGATTCTGAACCAGTTTGCCCCTGACCTGCAAGGTCCGTTCACTAATTCCCGGCGCCGCGCGTTGATGGACGCGCTTGGTCAGGCGGGAAGCGATTACCGCTGGCGTTTTTACCACGACGGATTTTCGGGGCATATAGAAGTACTCGACCTGAAAGGTTTACTGGAGTTTCTGGACATGGCGCGGTGTTTTGCGGATCATACCCTGCGCGCCAACCGCCGCGATGACGGACTTTATCATTCCTACAACATCCTGCGCCTGCAACCGGGATCTGCGGCGCTCAGCCCGCTCTACGAAATGCTTGAAGGGCAGGTGGCTATCCTTTCTTCGGGATTACTGGATGGTGATGAGTCGCTGCTGCTCTTAAACAGCCTGCGCAACGGACCATTGTTCAGGGCTGATCAGCACAGTTATATTCTCTATCCCGACCGCGCGCTGAAGGGGTTTGTGGCAAAGAATTCGCTTTCTGCCAAGCAGGTGGAAGTCCTGGCGCTGGTTGAGGAATTGAGAAAGGCGGGGGATGAACGACTGTTCGTCAGGGATGAGAACGGCGATTACCATTTTGCCGGTCATTTTCGCAATATCAAGGATGTGAGAGCATTACTGGATGACTTGCAGGCTCAACCGCGCTTCAAAGACCTGGTGGCGCGGGATTCAGAGCGGATTGAAGCGCTTTTCGAAGAGACCTTTCAGCATGACCAGTTCACCGGGCGCTCGGGGACTTTCTTCGCCTACGAGGGGTTGGGCAGCATTTACTGGCACATGGTGTCAAAGTTGCTGCTGGCGGTGCAGGAGACGATTTTCCGCACCCGGGACGGGGCATCCACGCCGGGATTGATCGCGCGCTATCGTGACATCCGGGCAGGGCAATGCTTTAACAAAACGCCGCTGGAATACGGCGCTTTCCCGACCGATCCCTATTCGCACACCCCGGCAGGCCAGGGCGCGAAACAACCCGGCATGACCGGCATGGTCAAAGAAGAGATCCTGGCGCGCCAGGCTGAACTTGGCTTTACCATCGTCAACGGATGTATCACCTTCGATTTCCTGCTGTTCGACAGGAGTGAATTGCTGCGGGAAGCTTCGGTTTTCAACTACGTGGATACGATGGGTCAACTCGGGCGGATGGAACTGAAAGCCGGGTCGCTGGCGTACACCATCTGCCAGGTGCCGATCATTTACCAGGCGTCAGCGCCTGTTGCGATACAGGTGCATCTGAATAACCGGACGGTACAAGAGAGCGAAGGTTCTGTATTAGACTTCGCAAGCAGCCGGCATATCTTTGCGCGCGATGGCGCGGTGCACCATCTGGTTGTGTCTGTGCCGGCGCTGGATGTATCAATACAGGGTAATTTTTATGGGTGAAGTTTATCCATCGTTCGGCAATAACGGGAGAAGCTTAGGTACAGCTCAGGTGTCTTATACCCGGATTCCACGTCGCCAAATCAGTCAAATTGGAGAATTTGGATAAAACCCCCACTTTAGGTGAAATAACAGGCGTTTTGAATCAATATTACATGAATTTACAACCAAAATAACCACTTTTCTCCC